>Ga0209062_1000053_pt1 | contig 446601 bp, 394 predicted proteins | sample Coa_R2_2_FD_187158 | JGI IMG/M metagenome (GOLD analysis project Ga0209062, IMG submission 187158) | Surface soil microbial communities from Centralia Pennsylvania, which are recovering from an underground coalmine fire - Coalmine... | ecosystem: Environmental > Terrestrial > Soil >...
GGTGAGGAGATCGGCGTGGTGGCCCGCGATGACGCGGTCGGGGATCGCGGGCGCGAGCGCCTTGAACACGGTGTCGACCACGGTCATCGGATAGGTCATCCACAGCCGCATCGGCGCCGGGCGGACCGCGCTCACCACCGTGCCCTTGGGCGAAATGACGTTCAGGCTGCGGAAGGCGCCGTCGTTGATCGGATAGTCGGTCGGCGAGGTGACGCACTTGTACGCCATCTGGGCGCAGCCGAACGCGGTCGAGGGGCCGGAGTTGTAGAAGCCGCGCACCTGGCGGGCGACGTTGGTCAGGTCGATCGTCATCTCGTCGCCTTTGATCTCGACGCGGACTCTTATCGGCACGCGCCGACCGATGTCGACGCCGTCGTCCTGCGCGACGTACTGGCCGCCCGACAAGATCAGCGCGTCGGCGCCTGCTTGCGGCTTCGTTCGTCATGGTGCCGGTGCGCGCTGTTGTCCGCCGTTCGCCACCAGCGCATTCGCCCCCCGCTCCATTCGGAACGGCGAGCGCTCGCCGAGATTTCGCTCGAAGGCCTCGCCGTAATTGCCGACATGCACGATGACGCGCGCCGCCCAGTCGGCGCCCAAGCCGGCAACATCGCCATACGGGCCGTTATCGCCGAGCAGCCGGCCCACCGCCGGGTTCCCGAGTTGCCGTGCGGATCGGATGACAGCCTGCGACACACCCAGGTCCTCGGCCGCGACCATGGCGTAGTGCGTCCAGGTGACGAGCTTGAGCCATTCGTCGTCGCCGGCGCGCACGACCGGCGCGAGCTGTTCGTCCGAGATCAGCCCGGGCAGGATGACGTACTGGTTTGGTGCCGCCATCCTGCTGAGGAAGAGATAGAGCTCCGAGCGGTCGGTCGCGATTGCGTTGCAGCGGCCCTCCTCAAAGGCTTTGAGTTGCTCCTCCCCACTGGCGAACGGGTGCCGAGCCAATTTCATCTTGTGGGCGCGAAAATAGCGGACGACGTCCTGCTCGCTCGTATTTCCAGCGCGGACGCATACGTCGGCGCCGTCGAGCTCGAGGGGCGATTTGAGCGCCAGGTCGCGGCGGACCATGAAGGCGGTGCCGTCGTAGAAATTCGTCGCGCCGAAGCGCACACCGAGCTTCTCCCGCTCCGCGCTCCTCGCCGTATTGCGCGCCAGGAGGTCGACGTCGCCGGCGAGCAGCGCCGTGAAGCGCTCCGCGGCTGGCAGCGCGAGGAACTTGACCCGGGCGGGATCGTCGAAGATCGCGGCCGCGATGCCGCGGCAGAGGTCGACATCGAGGCCGGACCACGCGCCCTGCGGATCCGGGATTGAAAATCCGGGTATTCCGATCGACACGCCGCAGCGCAGGACTCCCCGTCGGCGCACGTCGGAGAGCGTGGGCGACGCGGACCCGACCGGCGGCACGCTTGCCGGCGGCGGGTCGGCGCGCGCGGCTGCGGCGATCGCGGCAAACTCCTGGCTCCCCGCCGCCATCTCGGCGACCGCCTTCGGATCGAGCCGCTCGGCGGCCACGTAGTCGGTCACCGCGCGCGCGCGGTCGCCCTTGAGCGCATAGGCGAGCGCGCGGCTCGCATGCGCCGTGACGTTCTGCGGCGCGAGCCTGATCGCCTCGCCGCAGTCCACGATGGCGCGGTCGAGGTCGCCCTGCGCAACATAGAGGCCGCCGCGATAGATCAGTGCGTCGGCGCGGCTCGTTGCCGGCTCCTCGGCATTGTCGATGATGCGGCCGCAGGCCGCGATGGCGCGCGAAGCGTCGCCGCTCGCGCAGTCGTCCCACTCCTGCTGGGTCGCCGCGGCGGCGAGAACGATCCCAGCTTGCCCGGCCCAGATGGCGAGGGACAGCGCAAGGACGGCGAAAACTTTGGCGCAGCGCTCGAGTAGCGTCATCCTGGTCACGGCAAACGAGGCCGGCGCGCGGAAGGGATTCGGCTCATTGCTTCTCCAGCGCGTTCACGGCGTCGTCGAAGCCGACGAAAGTCATCGGCAGCGTCATGTCGGTTTGCAAGGCGTTCTTGTAAACGACTCGGGCGGGCTCCTTTTGCGACCGCAGTCTCTTCACATCGGCCTCGACGAGGTCGAACTCGGCAAGGCAGCGGACGCTGAGACACCACTCGAAAGGAGCCGAGAGCGCCGGCGTATCGTCGGCAAATGCGATCTTCAAGCCCGTCGCAAGCCACACGTTCGCTGCGATCTGGACAGTCGCAGTAAAGTGCCCGCTCTTCGACGATCGTCCGAACGAGATCTGTGCCGCCGCGACATTGCCCTGCTTGACGAGATGGATCAATCCGCAGGATTTGCTGCCGTTGGCGGCGACCGCGCAGGATAGGGTCCAGTCCCCATAGGTGGCGGATGTCCGCTGCGGCGTCTGCGCGTTCGCGGCGCCGGGTGCGAGAAAAAGCATCGCGAGAATCGCGGCAAGCGGCATAAGTCGCTTGCTGTTCAGCGCCGTTTTCATTGCGGAACCCTCCACACCGGTTCACTCCAATTCGTCCCAATCCAAGGTCCAGTCGCCTGGAATATAGCGGCCTTGCCAGGGCGCGAGACCCCTCAGATCTCTCAGCCGGTCGCCCGGCGTCGGCAGGTCCGCTCCGGGAAAGTCCGGCAGCTCACAGTGCCACTCGTCACATGCGAGGTCTTGCTCGATTCTCGGATCCTGCCAAACGACCGGCTCATAGGGCCGCTCCATGCTGGGGCCATCAGGCTTGGATTCTCGATAACGGACATCGTCGAGAAAGGACTCGTCGGAAAAAGACAACAGCCAGTCGGCGATCAGACTCGTGAGCGCGGCGTCCAGATCGGGCGTTCCCTGCACGCCCAGCGGCATCGGGCCGGTGGTGCCGATGCCGACGTCTCCATTCCCCATGCTGTTCCATCCCGGACAGCCGGTGGGCGCGCCCGCGTTCGATGGATTGAGGCCCAGCCCCCCATAAAAAATCGGGTTGCAACTGGCGGAGATTTTGTTCGGGCTCCTGGCCGCCCCGGGCGCCGGCGGCGGATAAACAGGACGCCACGGCGGCGCCGTGGGCTGCCGCGGGACCGCATTGGCCGGCTGCAATCCTGCTCGCATCGTAGCGAGCGTCGGGCGCGCGGCAGGCGGCGTCGGCGGCAGATCGCCCGGAGGACGCGGGCCCATGCCCGGCAGCCCGGGCGTTTTGTGGTGCGTTGGCCCGGGATTCGCCACCGTCGTGCCGGCACCAGGTCCTCGGTTCGGCGGCGAGACCGGCAGCAGCGCGGGCGACGGCAGGCGCGGCGGCGGATGATGCGTTGGCGACGGCGCCAGCGTCACGTTGGGCGAAACTCCGGGGGGCGGCGACGGCAGGTGCGAAGGCGTGGGAGCCGCGACCGCAGGTATCGCCGGGCTCTTATTCGGAACGCCCGGTGCGGTCGTGGGGACGGAAGGCACGGGCGGCCGCGGCGGGTCAGGAACCTCCACCAGTCTCGTCACCCAACGGCACTCTTGACGAGTCTCGCAAACGGAGGTCGTGGTTGTTCTGGGCTGGCAGGTGCGAACCGTGTTGCATACGTTTTGAGACGTTGTGATCGGAACGCATCGCTGAACCGGCTCGCAAACCTGCCGGTACTGGGTATATGTCTGGCATTGATTGAATGTGTTGCAGAACCTTCCGTTACATTGCCGCACCGGCTGACAGTTCTGAACGGCATACGGCACGGAACGGCATTGATTCGTATAGGTGCACTCCTGCCGAGTGGTCGCGCGAGGTGTGCAGACTTGCTGATTTGAACACTCCTCCGTCGTGCGTTGCTGAGGGTGACAGGTTTGTCGCGGCTGGCATTCCTCGAATCGCCTTTCCACCACGGCTCCATGCGCCGCGATGCTGCCAAGGAGCATAGCGCATAAGACGACGAAAGAAGAATATGAAGCCGTCACGGCTCCTCGGTATTGGGGCTTCATCTTGAGTTGATCCGCGCCATCAAACAGGTCCCGAGTCCAGATAAAGGATAAAAGTGTTATCGTTCGACCGGCATGCAGTAAACATAATTGCACAGTAATCTTACATTGCTTGATCAGACGGATCAGACGACCATCGTTATCCTGAACTCCGACGATTCGCGACTTGGTCGTCGAGAATCGATTGCAGCAAGACGACCCCTCCGCCGATTGCCGCTTCCCCAATATCGAATCCTGCCAACATGGGGCCGCCCCTTCTTGATGGCCAAGAATTAAGCTTCGGCTGGGCTTCTGCAAGCTATGCTTCCTTGAAAATGCAGATTAATTCCAGAAATTCCCGCTATTTTTCCGAAAACAGCAAGCGCGCGGTAGAACACGAAGCAGCAGCAGTCCGATTTCAGCCGGACCCTGCCCGAATGTTGGGCGCATCCGGGTGTATTGCGATAGCGAACATCTTGCGTTCGATATCAGTGAGGCGCGAATTGATGTCGGCGTAGTCCGCAGCCGTCGTCGGGATCGGTCCAACGGCCGAAACCATTGATTCGAGCGTCGCAGCGCTCTGCTTCACGAACAGGATCGCGGAGGTGGCGGGTTGATAAAAGTCGTCAAGCGCAGCTTGGGTCAGCACGACGCCGCGCATCGTCCTCGCGTTCCTCAAGCGCGTGAGCGTCACGAGCCGGATCGCGCCCTCGTGCCTGGTGACGAAGTGCAGAAGGCCGATGGCGTTGCTCACATAAATTTCGCCATCCTGACTGAAGTCGACGTCGCCCTGGGGTGACGCGAATTTCTGATGCTCGGCGAACACCATGCACTTCTTTTCGTCACTCCACTCGAGGGAAAAGACCGACCGGATGATGTTCCCCTTGTATGAAAAGCTTCGTCGGTAGGAAAAATAATTTCCGAGATATTCCTTGTATTGAGGCAGGGTGTAGGAGCCGTGGTCTTCGCTCGCGACCTCGATCTCCTGATCCGAATCCTGGTCCTTGAGCCTCACGCAGTCGCAGATGTCGAGGACGGTTCGCGGACGCGCGCCCTTGCCGGAGATGACATTGCGGATCGTACGCTCGTCGTAGCCGGTCTTTGCGGCCACTTCGCCCAGCGTCAGACCAAGGGCCTTCCGGGCCTCGTCGATGCGCCTGCCCAGCTCAGGCTGCTCAAATCCCATCACCCGCATCGCCCACGCCCCCGATCGCAGGATTTTTTCCGAAATTTACCGTCATTTTTCCAGATTGGCAAGAAAACGGTAAAATTCCAGACTTCCTGCGTAGGATCGCAAGTAGAGCGGAGTTAAAGAAAAGTTCATTCAGGCTGCTGCTCGGTTAACGCCTGCTATTTTCCAAGTCTCCGCAGCATATCACGATGCAACAGCGGTGCACCGCCGCTGCGTGTGCACGGCGACCGACGTCTGCAACAGAGCCGGCCGCCCAGTCCCCAACTGCTCTGCCAACCAAGGAGAACTCACATGCGCAAGTTCGTCATCGCCACCGCGGCCGCCGTGTCTCTGCTCGGAGCGGCGTCCGCCGCGCACGCCGGATGGTGGGATATCTACGGCTACTATCATTGCAACTGGATCTACTGGCCGTACTACGGCTGGGTTTGCAGCTAAGCGTCTCGAGGCAGCCGGCGCGAAGCGTGCCGGCTGCCTCAGCGACGAGCGCCTTGCTCCGTTCAACCGCGCGAGAACCCCAAAATGCCCCGAGTTAAACAACTTTGTCGTCGGATGTTCGTGCTGCTGACGCTTCTTGCCCTGCCGCTCGGCCTCGGCGGTTGCTTCGACAGCGACTATGACATTGCGCACCAGCTGAAGCCAGTTCGTCCGATTTCCAACGGCGCCTATTCAGGAGAGGGTCTCAAGAAGGATGTGACGATCTCCGGCGACACCTATGAGGCGAGATCACCCGAGGACGGTGACGTTACGTTCCTGCGGTTTTATCGCGTGCCGGAGAGCGATACTTACCTGATCGTACAAACATGGAGGCGAGACGATTCGCATCGCTTCAAATACGGCTACGCCAGGGTGCTCCCGGACAAGATCGACATCTTCATCGCGGACCATGCCGATCTTACCTATCTCGACCGCTTGCTGAAAAAGGCGCCGAGAAATAGCGCGACGATCGCAGATGAAATCATTGATGGTCCCCGCGATACCCTTTATGTCTTGCGCGAGGTTCTGCGTCACCGGCCCGAAATGAAGAAAATCTTGACATATATGAGGGTATCGTGAGCTGAGAAGCAATGCGCGATCGACAGTCTGGATTGCCCATATGTCTTCGAGGTCCAGCGTTGCGGTTTATGCTTGAAGCAAGGCTGCGCCTGCTATCCCACGACTCCGGCTGCCGCGCTGGCCGCAATCGGCATCGCGGCCCGCGTGTCGCGGCGATTGCCGGCGTCCGCGTTCGTTGTCGGTCGCGAAGCGGTCCGGGAAGCCGATTTCATCAGCGATCGGGGCGTGGTCAGCCGGAGCAGCCTCAGGCCGCGAGACTGATGAGATTGGTCCGGTGTGTGCGCCAAACGCTCGACCCGTCGATGAAAATAGCCATCGACATTCACCGGGGTCCCATATTTTTTGAGGAGACATACGGTTGGCATCGTGGCAATATGGGATCGCGCTGTTCGATGCGCGCGATATTCATAGGGGGGCGAAATGAAGCTTGTCGTCACATTGCTCTTGGCGCTGGTGCCCGCGGCAGCGGCAGCCCAGTCGGTCTCACCGTGCGCGACGCAAGATTGCGGGCTGTCGAGGCCGATAGTAACCGTATCGCTACAGCAGAAGCAGCCCTGTACCGGTTTGAACTGTATGCACCACGCGCCACCAGTGTCCAACGCGACTGTCATTCCTGACCGTCGCGACCGTGGTAACTCGTCCAAGCCCAAGGAGCTGCAGTTCGCATGTGTAGCCAGGGGGTACATCTGCTACCGGCCCGGCTGGCCTCAAACCCTCGAGTGCTGCGGGTTGGATGCATGCGTTTGTTTCGATCAAAGCTGTGTATATCAAGTTTGCCACCCCTGAGCCTGAGCCGTTTTGCGGACTTCGGACACCCGGCTAAGACCGGCACCCGTGGGCGGCGCGCGACGGCATCAATCAAAGCGCTGGCCCGCGCCACAAGCGCGGGCCAGGGGGGTACCGACGACGGTCAGATCGGGTGCAGAGCGATCGCAAGCAGGGTTACTTCATCGCTGGGTGCTCGAGCATCCAGGCGTACATCGCTAGAATCTTCGAGCGATCGTCGGCCTTTGCAGCAAAAGACATCAAGAGGTGCTCGTTTCCCTTCTGCATCAAACGTTGGCGCGTGAGGAGGATATCCTCGGCAGCCGTGATTCCATTTAGGTCGGCCGGGAAGCTGATTGCATGCGCGTCGATCCTGAGCGGCGTTCGTCCCGAAGCATCTATGTTCTCGATGGCATCAAAGCTGAGGTTGAGCTCGTTACCTTCAATCCATAACTCCCCGTGATGGCGTGGAACATCAGCGTCCGCTTCCGCAAGCTCAACAACCGTCAGCCCGTGTTCGTCGATGTCAACTACCCAGCCCACCCGTGACGCTCCCTATTTGGCTCTCGTGATTTCGTCCGCATGCCGAACCAATCGGTCGATCAGAGTCGCTTCATCGCCGGGCGCCCATAGATCGCTATCGCTCAACAAGATTTTAAGCAAGGCTTCGCGTCCTTGCCGGTCTTTGGAGAACCGATATACGACACCAGGAATGTGATACGCCTTCCCGCCAGATTTGAAATCCACCGGTCGCGTGCGGAGCCAAATCTTGTCATCCACGAGGTAGATTACGGCGTGCGGCACTCGCCGTTGCGTCTGGCTCCGTAAAGATGCGCTTTTGGCACGCCGGGAGCCGCCCACGCCTCGTCCAAAGAGAGCGCCAAAGAAGCCCAAGCAGAATCCCCCTTCTGCTCTCACGAGCCGGGATAAACTTGATTGGCTACCGTCACCCGTGCGGCAGGCCGATATATGCAACAGTTGCTCATCACAATTGGATCTCCCGGAGAAGCAAAAGATAAAGATATGGTTCTCTTCTGCTTGTTCTAGTTGTTGCTCATAGGAGCTGCCTCATTGAAAGGGGGCAACTTCGCATCTCGGGGGAGACCTGAACGGCATTACTGCGTCCTTTGTCGGGTCGCGGCAGATTTGCGCTTTTTCGCAACTGATCGCTGTCTCTCCCGCAACCGCCGCGTCCCCCTCTCATCCACCACCCCCGTCACCGCATCCACCACCACCCCATACATCTCCTTCGCCGCCTTCGCCGACACATACCCCTGCCGCACATCCTCCGCGACCGCCGCGGCCGGCCGCTCGCGCGGATCGCCATACCCACCCCCGCCGCCCGAGCGCATGCCATACGCATCGCCCGCCGCAAGCTGCGCCACCAGCACCTTGGCGTTGGGAAAGTCCTCTTTCCATTTTCCCCCGAGCCGGATCGACACCTGGTTGCCGGCCCCTTCCCGCCCGCCCTCCAAACCCCACGGCTTGCAGTGCGCACGGTCCACCTGCGTATTGACCGTCATCGGCGCGCGCGCGCGCACCACGCGGTCGATGCCGAGGCCGCCGCGGTGGCGGCCGGCGCCGCCGGAGTCCTGGGCAAGGCGATAGTGCTCGACCAGCACCGGATATTTCGCCTCGGCCTGCTCGATCGGCGAGTTGTGAGTGTCGCCGTCGTTCATGCACACGGTCGCGGACACGCCGTCCTCGCTGCGCTTGGCGCCCCAGCCGCCGCCGAGCGGGCCCCAGTTGGCGATGAAGAATTCCTGCGTGCGCGGGTTGATGCCGTAGAACGGCGAGGTGAGGAGATCGGCGTGGTGGCCCGCGATGACGCGGTCGGGGATCGCGGGCGCGAGCGCCTTGAACACGGTGTCGACCACGGTCATCGGATAGGTCATCCACTGCCGCATCGGCGCCGGGCGGACCGCGCTCACCACCGTGCCCTGGGGCGAGATCACCTCGAGGCTGCGGAAGGCGCCGTCGTTGATCGGATAGTCGGTCGGCGAGGTGACGCACTTGTACGCCATCTGGGCGCAGCCGAAGGCGGTCGAGGGGCCGGAGTTGTAGAAGCCGCGCACCTGGCGGGCGACGTTGGTCAGGTCGATGGTCATCTCGTCGCCCGCGACCTCGACGCGCACCTTGATCGGCACCGGCTTGCCGACCTCGACGCCGTCGTCGTCCATGAACGACTCGGCCTCGTATGTGCCGTCCGGGATGGTGAGCGTGCGGGCGCGGGCGGCGGCCTCGGCGTGGTCCATGATGGCGGCGATCGCGCCCAGCACCTCGTCGCGGCCGTAGCGCTCGATCAGCTGGAGGAAGCGGCGCTCGCCGGTCTTCACCGCGGTGACCTGCGCGCGCAGGTCGCCCATGGCGCGGTTGGGGATGCGCACGTTGAGGCGGATGATGTCGACGAGATCCTGGTTGACCACGCCCCGGTCCTGGTACTTGAGGATCGGAACCTGCAGGCCTTCCGAGTAGATGTCGGTGGTCATGCCGCCGAGCGTGCCGCCGACGTCGATCCAGTGCGCCATGCAGCAGGAGAAGCCGACCAGCACGCCGTCGTGGAAGATCGGCAGCGTGAAGGTCATGTGATAGAGATGGCTGCCGGTCGTGTAGGCGTCGTTGGTGACGTAGATGTCGCCCGGTTTCATGTTCTCGCGGCCGAAATGCGCGATCTTCGCCTTGACGGTGTTGGCCATGCCGCGGATGAAGCTCGGCAGGCCGATGCCGATCGACACCGTGTCGCCGTCGGCGGTGAACAGGCCGGTGGTGAAGTCGAGCGCCTCGTAGATGATCATGTTGTAGGCGGTGCGCATGAGGTTGGTCTTCATCTCCTCGGTCACCGCGATGACCCCGTTGCGCACGATCTCGGTGACGACGGGGTCGGGTTTGTGAGCGCCGTGATTCATCGGCAGCCTCCGACACGAACGCATGCGCTTTCTGCTCCCCTCCCCCCGCGCGCGAAGCGCGTGGCGGGGAGGGGTCGGGGGTGGGGGGCGCCGCTTGCTCGGAGCAAGCGTGTTTGAGCGCCACCGCGAATTCGGAGCAAGCGTAGGCCCCCCACCCCTCGCTCAGCGGCTTCGCCGCTTCGCTCGACCCTCCCCGCCACGAAACCCGGGCCTGCCCGGGTTTCGCATTCAATGATGCGCAAATCGGGCCAGCCCGATTTGCGTGGGCGGGAGGGTAACGCGCGCGGCGCTGGTGTACCGAACCTCATCTCTCATTTCCCGACTGCGATGACCAAGTTTCCGAACGCATCCACTTCCACGACCGCCCCCGGCAGCACCACGGTGGTCGAGGCGTGCTCCTCGATCAGGGCGGGGCCGTCGATGCGATTGCCGGCCAGCAGGTGGGCGCGGGCGAAGGTCGGGGTGTCGATGAACTGCTTGTCGAACCAGACGCGGCGCTTGCCGGTGTGGGCGGCGGACGACGGCATTGCGTCGCCGGCGGCGATCTTCTCCTGGGGCGGCTTGCGCATGACGCCGGTGACGGTGGTGCGCAGGCTGACGATCTCGGCGCGCTCGGACTCGGCGTGAGTGCCGTAGCGCTGCTCGTGCATCTCGTCGAAGTGGCGCTTGATGGCGGCGCGGTCCCGGCGCTCGAACACCTCCAGCGGCAGGTCGACCGTGACGGCGTGCTCCTGGCCGACATAGCGCATGTCGGCCGCGCGCTTGACGGCGATGCGCTCGGGCGCGACGGCCGCGGAGGCGATCGCCTTGCGGCCCTCCTGCTCGAGGGCGCGGAAGATGCGCTCCATGGCGGCGAAGTCGGCGTCGTCGAGGCGGGTGAACCAGGTGCGCACGTAGTCGTAGCGCAGATCGGAAAAAAGCATGCCGAAGGCGGAGAAGACGCCGGGCGCGCCCGGGATGATGACCTTGCGGATGCCGAGCTCGCGCGCGATCGCGAGCGCGTGCAGCGGCCCGGCGCCGCCATAGGCGACGAGGGCGAAATCGCCGACGTCGAGGCCGCGCTCGGTGGTGACGCCCTTGACGGCGTAGGACATGGCGGTGACGGCGATGCGCAGAATGCCGTCGGCGGCGGCGATCGGGTCGAGGCCGAGCGGGCCTGAGACCGCGGCGCGGATCGCGCGCTCGGCCGCGGTGACGTCGAGCCGCATCTCGCCGCCGAGGAAGCGCTCGGCGCCGAGCCGGCCGAGCAGCAGGTTGGCGTCGGTGACGGTCGGCTCGTCGCCGCCGAGCGCGTAGCAGGCGGGCCCGGGCGCCGCGCCCGCGCTCTGCGGGCCGACCCGCAGCGCGCCGTTCTCGACGCGCGCGATCGAGCCGCCGCCGGTGCCGACCTCGAAGATGTCCATCATGGCGATCTGCACCGGCAGCGCCCTGTCGTAGCCGCCGATCAGCGCCGTGCCGGTGGTGAGCGCCTCGCCCTTGTGGATGACGCCCGCCTTGGCGGTGGTGCCGCCCATGTCGAACGCGATGGCGCCGGGCAGGCCGAGCGCGTGACAGAGCGCCTGGGTGCCGATGACGCCGGCGGCCGGGCCGGACTCGAGCATGCGCACGCAATGGGATTTCGCCTGGCTTGCCTCGTAGAGGCCGCCGGTCGACTGGACGACGAGGAACGAGCCCGCAAAGCCGGTGGCGCGGATGTGCGCGTCGATCTCGGCGAGGTAGCGGCGCACGCGCGGGCCGATATAGGCGTTGGCGGCGACGGTCGAGCAGCGCTCGAACTCGCGGTATTCCTGGCTGAGCTCGTGCGAGGCGGAGACGAACAGATCGGGATGCCTCGCCTCGAGCAGCTCCTTCGCGCGCAGCTCGTGCGCGGGATTGACGTAGGAGTTGAGGAAGAGGATCGCGACCGCCTCGACGCCGAGCTTCGCGAGACGGCGGCCGAGGGCGACGATCTCCTTCTCCTTCAGCGGCACGAGCGCCTCGCCCTCGGCCAGCATGCGCTCGTTCACCTCGAAGCGCAGCGCGCGCTCGATCAGCGGCACGTGCTTGCGGAAATAGAGATTGTAGGCGTCGGGCCGGTTGATGCGGCCGATCTCGTAGACGTCGCGAAAGCCCTGGGTGATGACGAGGGCGGTCTTCGCGCCGGTGCGCTCCAGCATGGTGTTGATCGCGATGGTCGAGCCGTGCAGGAAAAGGCTCGTCGCCGCGTAGTCGGTGCCGGCCTTGGCGACGCCCGCGTTGATGCCCTCGACCAGGCGGTGCGGCGTGGTCAGCACCTTGCCGAAGGAGAGGCGGCCGGTCGTGTCGTCGAACACCGCGATGTCGGTGAAGGTGCCGCCGATGTCGGCGGCGAGGCGCAGGCCGGCGGCGGTGGACAAGGATTTCAAAGCCATTCGACATCAACACATTCCGCCGTCATGCGCGGGCTTGTCCCGCGCATCCACGTCTTCGCCCCAGACAAAGACGTGGATGGCCGGGACAAGCCCGGCCATGACGGATCAATGCAGAGTGAACGGAAGCATGCCGATGTTCAAGTGCGCGGCGCGACTACCTACTCGTGGTCGAGCAGGGCCGCGATCGCCTTGAGGTGGTTGCGGGCGTAGTTGGGCAGGCCGGAGCTGATCGAGTCGCCGGTGTTGAAGGTGCTGTTGCCGGCGATCACCTGGGCGGGGATCAGGTTCCGCAGCACCGGGACGTTGGCGTATTCCTTCTTCTTCTCGAACAGCTCGGAATCGACGCCGAGCACCACGAAGGCGGTGACGACGGTCTGGCTCGCATTCGCCGGGTTCGCCTGGAAGACGGCGAGCAGCTTGCCGAACTGCATCACCTCGTTGACGTGGACGATGTTCTGCTCGAGCGCGCCGGCGATCGGCGCATCGACGCCGGTGAGCTTGCGATAGTCCGCGTCGTTGATCTCGGCGGCCGGCACGACGCGCAGCTCGCTCTGGAACTCGATCGTGTCGGAGTATTTCTTGCCGTGCTCCTTGATCTTGTTGACGAGCGCGATGCCGAGCGGGAGCTTGCCCTCGAGCTTGTACGTCGAGCCGATGCAGATGATCGTTCCGCCCCCTTGGCACCACTGGCGGTTCGGGTTGTGGTTGGCGCTCTGCGGCTCGTGGTTGGGGATCACGTCGTCGGGCGCGATCAGCTTGTGCTTGATCGCCGGGTCGATCTGCTCGAGGAACGGCAGCGTCACGTAGCGGGCGAGGTCGATCGAGGCGGCGGCGCGGTCGATGGTGAAGCGGCCCTCGGCGACGTAGACGTGCAGGTGCTTCTTGCGCGGCTTGGCGTTGGGCGAACGCAGCACCGGCTCCTCGTAGGTCGGAAAGAGGCCGAGATACTGCTTCTGCAGCATGCGGGTCTGCGCCCAGTCCTCGAAGCGCATCAGGCCGCTGGTGCGGTCGGCGAGGTCGTCGGCCTTGTGATCCGAGAACGCGATCGTCTGCGGCGCGATCCGGCTCACCGGCACGGCCGCGACCGAGCCGACCTCGACGATCCTGAAGGGCGCGACCGTCGCGGCGCAGGCGATGCCGGCCGCCGCGATCGAGCCGAGAAGCAATCCGACGACGCGCATCTTGTCCTGTTCAGTTCGTCCGGTTGTTCCAGAAGTAGTCGGGATCGTAGCGCCGCTCGGTCGATCCTTGATAATCGTAGGGCCGCTCCGGCACCGGGCGCACCGGCGCACGGTTGGCCTGTCCCGGCACGCGCGGCGGCTGTTGCGGCGGAGGCGGCGGATCGTTGTTGAACCAGCCGCCGAACAGGCCGCGATTGCCGTTGTTGTAGTACGGATTCGGCTGATAGGGCTGGCCGTTGTTGTAGTACGGCTGGCCGTTGTTGCCGTAGTAGCCGTTGCCCTGCTGGCCGTAGGGATAGCCCTGCTGCTGGTCATCGTCGCGCGGATAGGTCGTGCTCGCGTCGAGCTCGCTGACGATACGGTACTGGGTGTCGTCCACCTGGCCGTCCGGGTCGCGGCGGAAGGCCTCGATGATGGTGCCCGGGCCGCGCTGGGTGACGCGGCTGCCGCTCGCGAGATCGACCGGCATCAGCACGAGGTTGCGGCGCGCCTCGGCGGAGGGCGGCGCGAGCGGCGTGCGCGGCGCATAATCGGCCCAGCTCGCCTCGATGATCTGGCGGAAGATCGGCACGGCGACGTGGCCGCCGGTCTCGCCGCCGCCGAGGGTGCGGCGGCCGTTGCCGTTGTCGTAGCCGACCCACACCACGACGGTGACGTCGTTGCTGAAGCCGGCGAACCAGGCGTCGTTCTCGTCCTCGCTGGTGCCGGTCTTGCCGGCGATGTAGGGCGCGAGATCGCGCATCGAGGCGGCGGTGCCGCGCGCGACCACGCCCTGGAGCATCGATTTGAGCTGATAGAACGAGGCGCGGTCGGCCGAGCCGAGCCACACCGGCGGCTTCCTGTCGTCGCGCCACACCGTGCGGCCATCCTCCTCGACCGAGGCGATCGCGTGCGGCGCCGGGCGCGCGCCCTCGTTGGCGATGGCGGCATAGAACGCGGCGAGATCGATCATGCGCACCGGCTGGGCGCCGAGCACGATCGGATAATAGTGCTGGCACTTGGCGTAGAGCTGCGCCTCCTCGGCGAGCTCGCACACGCGGTCGAGGCTGAGCTCGGGCGTCTGGTCGATGCCGCCGTCGAGGAGACCGGCGGTCGCGAGGTTGCGCGAGTTCTCGAGCGCACGGCGCAGGGTGACGACGCCCCACCCGTTGCCGCCGTAGCTGCGCGGCGACCAGTAGTCGCGCTCGCGATCGCTGCCGTTGATCGGCGGCAGGGTGACGGGCTCGTCGCGGATGAGCGTGTTGGGCTGCAGGCCGGCGCGCAGGGCCGCGAGATACGTGAGCGGCTTGACGGTCGAGCCGGGCTGGCGCTGGGTCTGCGCCGTGCGATTGAGCTGGCTCACGCCGTAGGAGAAGCCGCCGGCCATGGCGAGGATGCGGCCGGTCTTGTTCTCGAGCACGATCGCGGCGCCCTCGACGGTCGGCCGCACGCGCAGATCGGCGCGGGCCGCGACGCGGCCCTTGACGCGGCCGTTCGCCTCGACCACGCGCACGAAGACGACGTCGTAGAGCTGCAGGCGGCGCTCGATCGCGGCGCTGCCGGTGTGCAGCGGCAGGACGCGGCCGTCGGCGAGGCCGACGCGGATGCCCTCGCCGCGCCGCGACGACCCCGTGGGCCCCGTCGCCGGGATGACGATCGCCGGCGTCCAGTGCACGTCGAGCAGCGGCAGATAGGCCTCGCTGAGCGCCTGCTGCCAGTCGGGCATCGACGGGGAGCTCGGTGCAGAACCGGGCGGCGATGTCGCGACGCTGTCGGTGGTGGCGGGCGCCGCCGGCGGCGTCGCCGCATCGGTCGGCGTGAGCGCGGCGGCGCGGGCCGCGTCGATCTGCTTGACGGCGTCGGCGAGGTTCGCCTCCGGGCCTTTGAAGTCGACCCGCCCGTTGTCGATCTCGTATTGGGCGAGGCCCTCCTGCAGCGCGGCCTCGGTCGCGGACTGCAGCGCCGGGTAGATGGTCGAGTGAATCGTGTAGGTCGCGTTGGCGAGGGGCGCGAGGCCCGGCACCGTCTTGATCTCGCGGGTGAGGTAATCGAAGAAATAGCGCGAGGCCTCGCGGCGCCGGCGCGGGACCGGGATCACGCGCGGCAGCTTGTCCTGGTTCTGCTTGAGCTGATCCGCCGTGATCACGCCGTCTTCCTTCATGCGGCCGAGGACGTAGTCGAGGCGCTCGCGGGCGCGATCGGGGGCGCGCTCGGGGCTGAAGTAGTTCGGGCCCTTGACGAGACCGGCGAGGAGCGCGCCTTCGGCGAGCGTGACGTCCTTGATCGACTTGCCGAAGTAGCTGCGCGCCGCCATCTCGACGCCCCAGGAGTTGCGGCCGAAATAGATCGAGTTGAGGTAGAGCTCGAGGATCTCCTGCTTGGTCAGGATCTGCTCCACCTTCGCGGTGACCAGAATCTCGCGGACCTTGCGCTCGTAGGTGACGTCGTCGCCGACCAGCACGTTCTTGACCATCTGCTGGGTGATGGTCGAGCCGCCCTGCGGGCGCCCCGGCTGCATCATGTTGACCACGAAGGCGCGCACGAGGCCGCGCTCGTCGATGCCCTTGTGCTCGAAGAAGCGCTGGTCCTCGGCGGAGATGAAGGCGCGCTGCACGAAATCGGGAATCTGGCTGAGCGGCACGGCAACGCGCCGGTTGCCGGGCTCGTAGAGCTCGGCGAAATGCGCCTTCCGGGCATCGAGCACTTCCGAGGGGCTGGCGAGCTTGAGACCCTTGAGGCGGGAGGCGTCGGGCAGGTTGGCGGCGGCCTTGTCGTAGAAGTCGATGATCGCGGCGAGATCGACCGGGGTCGGGTCCGGCATCTCGTTCTTGCACAGCTCGCGGTAGGCCGGGTCGAGGTCGGCGAAATTGAGGCCGTGGAATTCCTTGACCTTGCTGGTCGCGATCTTGGGGTCGGCGAGCGCGGTCTCGACCAGGTCGTCGAGCGGCAGGTTCTCGACCTTGAACACCTTGCGCATATGGTCGCAGCCGGCGCGCAGCAGCTCGAGCACCTGGGTGCGGTCAGCGGTGTCGTCGAAATGGGTTTTCACGTCGTCCGGCCGGGTCGAGACCTGGCTCAGCGCTAGGACGACCGCCAAAACCTTGACGAGGACCGATTCCATTATGTGACCCGAACCCGCGTGCCCGCCGGGAAGATCGCCCGGGACCGTTACATTCCTACTAAAAGGCTTTTTGGGGGAGGCCGTTCCGGGCGGCGCGATGGCGGCGCCCGTTTATTTTTTTCGCCGGCAGCCTGCGGCGAGGAATCCGCCGTCGTCATGGCCGGGCTTGGCTTGGCTTGGCTTGGCTTGGCTTGGCTTGGCTTGGCTTGGCTTGGCTTGGCTTGGCTTGGCTTGTCCTGGCTTGTCCCGGCCATCCACGTCTTGCTTGGCGGCAAAGACGTGGATGCCCGGGACAAGCCCGGGCATGACGGAGTGGGCGCCGCGGGCGCACCCTGAGCCGCATTCCGGCATGATGGATCGTTTGTGCGCTGCCGCACGCGGGGAAATTATCTACTGCCAAATTGGACATACTGGCACATCGTTCTTTTTTGTCGTCAGACCTTGCCCGTATTCAGAATAATCATTCTATTCCAGGGGCAAAAGCCGGATTCAGCCCATGGCAAGTCAGTTGTCCACCATCCCGCGCACGGCGCCGTTCGCCGAGGATGAGATCGAAGTCCTCAACCGCATCGTCGGATCGGCGAGCGCGGTCCAGCGCGCGTGGCTGGCCGGCTTCCTCGCCGGCGTCGACGCGCAGGGGACGCCCGCGAAGGCGGCGCCGGCGGCGCGCGCCGCCGAGCCGCTGACGATCGTGTACGCGAGCGAGTCGGGCAACAGCGAGCGGCTGGCGGCCGACATGGCCAAGGTCGCGCGCAAGCGCGGCCTCAAGCCGACCGTCGTCGACATGGCCGATCTCGTGGCCGATCTCGACCTCGCCAGCCTGGCGAAGAGCCGCCGGCTGGTGGTGATCGCGGCGACCTGGGGCGAAGGCGAGCCGCCCGGGCGCGCGGCCGCGGGCTACGCGGCGCTGATGGGCGAGGCGGCGCCCCGCCTCGACGGGGTCGAGTTCGCGGTGCTGGCGCTGGGCGACACCGCCTATGCGGAATTCTGCGCGATCGGCAAGGCGATCGACGCGCGGCTCGAGGCGCTCGGCGGCAAGCGCGTCGCCGACCGCGCCGACCTCGATCTCGATTTCGCCGAGGCCGCCGCGCGCTGGATCGACGACGCCGTGACGGCGCTGGCGCCCAAAGCCGAAACCCTGGGCGCAGCCGGCGGGCAGGTCATCGAGGTCGATTTCGGCGCCGGGGCCGAGCCCAATCTCGGCCCGTTCGAGGCCGAGGTGACGGCGCATATCGACCTCAACTCGTCGCGCTCCGAGAAGGAGACGATCCACCTCGAGCTCGCTTTCGACGGCAAGGCGCCGACCTACAATCCGGGCGACTCGCTCGACCTCTATCCGCGCAACGATCCCGACTACGTCGAGCAGCTGCTGAAGGCGGCGGGCCTCGGCCACGACGGCGCGCTGCACGACGAGCTGCTGGCGAGCCGCGACGTGACGACGCTGTCGCTCAAGACGGTCGAGAGCTACGCGGCCGCGACCGGGCATCAGTACGTCAGGGCGCTGATCGAGCAAGGCGAGGCGCGCAACTGGATCGCCGGACGCCAGCTCATCGACCTGGTCGAGCACTTCCCGATCGCGCTCTCGGCCGAGCAGCTGCGATCTCTCACCCGCCCCTTGGCGCCACGCGCCTACTCGATCGCCTCCTCGCGCCGCGAGGTGGGCGACGAGGCGCACCTCCTCGTGTCCGCGGTGCGCTACGCGAGCCACGGCCGCGAGCGCAAGGGCGTGGCGTCGAGCTACGTGGCGGACCAGCTCAGACGAGGCGACCGGGTGCGGGTCAAGCTGCGGCCGAACAAGCATTTCGCGCTGCCGGCCTCCGACCGCGACATCATCATGGTCGGCCCGGGCACCGGCATCGCGCCGTTCCGCGCCTTCACGCAGGAGCGCCGCGCCGCCGGCGCAACCGGCAAGTCGTGGCTGTTCTTCGGCGACCGCAACTACACCCACGATTTCCTCTACCAGCTCGAGTGGCAGGACGCGCTGAAGGACGGCGCGCTCACCCGCATGGACGTCGCCTTCTCGCGCGACACGCCGGAGAAGGTCTATGTGCAGAACCGCCTGTGGGACCGCCGGCGCGACGTGGTCGAGTGGCTGGAGAACGGCGCCTATTTCTACGTCTGCGGCGACGCCAAGCAGATGGCGAAGGACGTGCGCGGAACCCTGGTGCGCGCCTATGCGGACGTGAAGGCGGTAGCGCCCGAAATCGCCGAGCAGGCGGTCGTTGAGCTCGAGCGCGGCCGGCGCTATCTGCAGGACGTGTATTGAGTCCTGCGCCAGCCGCGTGGGCAAAATCGCCACGCTGGCACTCCCCACGCGGATACGAACGGGTCGGCGATTTTGCCCACCCTACGCCGTAGGGTGGGCAAACGCTCTTCGCGTTTGCCCACGCGCCCATCGTCAGTGAGCCCGCCATGCCCAACGAACCCTCCCGCAACGAACGCATCAAGGAAGCGAGCGACTATCTGCGCGGCACGCTCGCCGAGGGCCTCGCCGAGGAGATCACGGGCGCGATCGTCGAGGACGACGCACAGCTGGTGAAGTTCCACGGCATGTACCTGCAGGACGACCGCGACCTGCGCGGCGAGCGCTCGCAGAAGAAGATGGAGAAGGCGTTCGCGTTCATGCTGCGGGTGCGCATCACCGGCGGCATCCTCACGTCGGCGCAGTATCTCGCGCTCGACAAGATCGCCCGCGACTACGGCAACCACACCATGCGGATCACGACGCGGCAGACGATCCAGCTGCACGGGGTGATCAAGTCGAACCTCAAGTCGACGCTGCGCACGATCGACCAGGCGGCGCTGTCGACCATCGCGGCCTGCGGCGACGTCAACCGCAACGTCATCTGCAACCCGAACCCGCACCAGTCGAAGGCGCACCGCGCCGCCTACGACTTCGCGGTGGCGCTGTCGAACCACCTGGTGCCGCGCACGCCCGCCTATCGCGAGATATGGCTCGACGGCGAGCGCATCGCCGGCGGCGCGGACGAGGTGGTCGAGCCGATCTACGGCAAGACCTACATGCCGCGAAAGTTCAAGATCGGCGTCGCGGTGCCGCCGTCGAACGACGTCGACGTGCTGGCGAACGACCTCGGCTTCATCGCGATCACGGACCGCAAGGGTGAGATCACCGGCTGGAACGTGGTCGCCGGCGGCGGCATGGGCATGACGCACGGCGAGCCCGAGACCTATCCGCGCATCGCCGACATGATGGGCTACTGCGAGGCCGCGGACGGGCTCGCGGTCGCGGAAGCCGTGGTCACGGTGCAGCGCGACTGGGGCGACCGCTCGAACCGCAAGCACGCGCGGCTCAAATACACGATCGACGACCGCGGGCTCGACGCCTTCCGCGCCGAGGTCGAGCGCCGCGCCGGGGTCAAGCTCGCGGCGGCCAAGCCCTACACGTTCACCTCGATGGGCGACCGCTACGGCTGGACCGAGAGCGACGACGGGCGCCACCACCTCACGCTGTTCATCGAGAACGGGCGCCTGCGCGACGCGCCCGGCAAGCCCATGCTGAGCGGCCTGCGCAAGATCGCCGAGATGCACGACGGCGGCATCCATCTCACGACCAACCAGAACGCGATCATCGCCAACGTCAGGCGCGAGAACCGCGCCGCGATCGACCGGATCGCGGTCGAGCACGGGCTGGTCGCGCCGATCACCGGCCTGCGCCGCAACGCCATGGCGTGCGTCGCGCTGCCGACCTGCGGCCTCGCGCTCGCCGAGAGCGAGCGCTATCTGCCGGACCTGATCACCGCGCTGGAAGCGCGCCTTGCGGCGCACGACCTTGCGGCCGACGACATCGTGATCCGCATGACCGGCTGTCCGAACGGGTGCGCGCGGCCGTACCTCGCCGAGATCGGTTTGGTGGGGAAAGGACCCGGACGGTACAACCTCTATCTCGGCGCCGCCTTCGACGGCTCGCGCATGTCGAAGCTCTACGCCGAGGACCTGCAGCACGACGACATCCTGGCGAAGCTCGAGCCGCTGTTCGCGGCCTACGCGAAGGAGCGCCAGGCCGGCGAGCATTTCGGCGATTTCGTCATCCGCGCGGGGTATGTGGCGCGCACGACCAACGGGCTCGATTTCCACGCCAATACGGGTCCGCAGCGCAATTGACGCGGCTGAAGCCGCCGTATTTAGTCGCGGCACGGCCTGCCACGAAAGGAGTGCCCGTGACCGCGCTCAGCGAACGCCTCAACACGCCGATCTCGACCGCCGAGCTCGAACGCCGCTGGCGCGCGGTGCGCGCCGCGATGCAGGCGCAAAAGGTCGACGTGCTGCTGATGCAGAACAACAACGACCACATGGGCGGCTATGTGCGCTGGTTCACCGACATGCCGGCGGTGAACGGCTATCCCAACACGGTGGTGTTTCCGCGCGACACCGACATGACGGTGGTGACGCAGGGGCCGTTCGGCGCCGTGCAGGAGCTGCCGCACGAAGGCGACGGCACCTGGCGCGGCGTCAAGCGCGTGCTCACCACGCCGAGCTATTCGTCGGCGCACTACACCAAGGACTACGATCCGGAACTGGCCGCGACCGCGCTCGAGCCTTATGCCAAGGCGACGATCGGGCTCGTCGGCACCTACCAGATGTCGTTCGCGACGGTCGACTACGTCAAGCGGCGCTTCCCGGGCGCGACCTATGTCGACGCGACCGAGCTCGTCGACCGCATCAAGGTGATCAAGAGCGCCGAGGAGATGGAGCTGATCCGCCGCACCACCAGGATGCAGGACGGCGCCATGCGGGCGGCGTTCGCGGCCGTGAGGCCGGGGATGCGCGACAGCGACGTCTCGGCGATCGCGGCGCATTACAGCCAGCGCAACGGCAGCGAGCAGGGCATCTATCTGTGCGCCTCCTCGCCGATCGGCGAGCCGGGACGCATCAACATGCGCCACGTGCAGAACCGGGTGATCCAGAAGGGCGACCAGATCGCGCTGCTGGTCGAGGACAACGGGCCGGGCGGCTTCTACGCCGAGCTCGGGCGCACCTGCGTGGTCGGCAAGGCGCCGCAGGCGATGAAGGACGAGCTCGAGCTCGTGAAGGCGGCGCGCAAGGTCACGCTCGACCTGCTCAAGCCCGGCACGCCGTCGCGCGACATCTGGGCGGCGTTCAATGCGTTCATGCGCCGGAACGGCCGGCCCGAGGAGGCGCGGCTCTATTGCCACGGCCAGGGCTACGACCTCGTCGAGCGCCCGCTGATCCGCCACGACGAGCCGATGGCGATCGAGAAGGACATGAACATCGTCGTGCACCCGACGTACATCCACAAAGGCTACGTCAACTGGCTGTGCGACAACTATTTCATCACCGGCAACGGCCCGGGCGACCGGCTGCACCAGTTTCCCGAGGCGATCACCGAGGTGGAGTGACGTGCGTGGCGGGCGTGCCTCGCACCGGTGTGATATGATCTCCCAATGGAGATCGACCACGTTTCTGCGTCGGAGCTGATCGCCGAGCTCGGGCGCAAATACATCTGGTGGGGGCCGGCCGGAGATGCGCCGCATCGTGCGAACCGCATCATCGCCCAAGTCATGAATATCGGTACGTACGACGACATCCGGCGCCTCGAAAAGGCACTTGGATTCGGGCGGCTTGCCGAGGTGATGCTCGGCGCCGCGCCGGGCTGGTTCAGCCGGCGGTCCTGGGGTTTCTGGCGGGGGCGTCTGGCGCGCGAGACATTCGCCGAAATTCCGACCGAACCGCCACGCCGGGCATTTCATGCCGCGACACTTTGATCCGCAGCTCGATATCCTGCCCGCAGCACAACAGGAAATATGGGAGCAGCTGCGGCCGGCGCCCGGCCTTTCCTTCGTGCTCTACGGCGGCACCGCCGTGGCGCTGCATTTCGCCCATCGCCAATCGGTGGATTTCGACTTCTTCCGCACGGAGCCGCTCGACAAGGACGAGGTCCGGCGGGCTTTCGCGTTCATGGACAAGGCCGAGGTGATCCAGGACAGCCCGGAGACGCTCGCCGCCCTGGCCCGTATGCCGTCCGGACCCGTGCGGGTTTCATTCTTCGGCAGGATCCGCTTTGGCCGGCTGAATGACCCGGAGTGGACGAGCGATGATGTCCTCCTCGTCGCCTCGCTCGATGATCTGCTGGCGACAAAGCTCAAAGCAACGCAAGATCGAGCGGATGCCAAAGACTATCGCGACATCGCCGAACTGCTGCGTGCCGGGGTATCACTCGCGCGTGCTTTGAGCGCATTTCGAAGCATGTTCAAGGGCGAACCCGCGGAGGTCCTGCGCGCGCTCGGCTACTTCGACGACGGGGATCTCTCATCCCTCGACAAGGCCGATCGCGCTCTCCTCCTCGACGTCCGCGACCAGATCCGTGATCTGCCGCCCGTGCGGCTGATGCCTGGATTGCTCGCAGGCGAGACCTGAAGCGTCGTTTCCGTCGCTTGCCAGACCGATTCGACGGCTCGAGGGTGCGCCGCCGGTTGGAAGGTTCTCGCTTCGCAGGCCGCCTCACCCACGCGGCTTCGCGGCCAGCTCCACGATCGGCCGCACGTCGGCGGCGGCCTCGATCTCCCACAGCCGCTCGCGCAGCTCGGCGGCGCGGGTGGCGCCGAGCACCGGCTCGGTGAGCTCATCGAACTTCGCCTTCAGCCCGGCGTCGTCGAGCGGCACGATGCGCGAGCCGAGCGCCTCGTCGGCCTGGCGCGTGAAGGTGCCGCGCGGCGTCGTCACGGTGACGCGGGCGGGGCGCAGCCGCGGATAGAGGCGATCGATCTCCGGCGGCGCGCTGACGTGCAGCATCTGCGCGACGCGCTCGAAGGCGGGGTCGCGCCGGCTCTCGTCGTCGAAGTGCTTCATCTTGATGCCGCGGCGGGTGAGCGCGAGCCCGATCAGGAACGGGAAGCTCAGCTGTGCGCTGGCGAAATCGTCCCAGCCGGTGTGCGCGTGCTCGGCGGCGATGCGGTAGGTCTCGACGTCGATGCGGGTCACCTCGGCGGCGTCGATCTTCTCGTCGTCGGCGAGACCGATCAGCGCCTCGACGGCGGGCTGGATGTGGCGGCAGCACGCATAGGGCTTGATGTAGCAATCGGTGATGCCGAAGGGCGGCGGCAGCGTGACGGGCCGCGCCTTGTCGATGCGGCCGAACGCGAACGCCTGCATGAAGCCGTCGCGCGATTCGATCACGCCGGGCGGGCCCTGCACCCCCTGCTCGGCGAGCAGCGCCGCCTGCATTCCCTCGCGCGAGGCGTGGCCGGCGTGCAGCCGCTTGATGTCGGCGCCGCCGTTGACGAAGGCGAACAGGCCGGCCGAGCTCGACGCCGCGATGCCCATGGCGTCGGCGAGCTGCGCCCGCGTGAGGCCGCGCAGCTTGCCGACCGCGGCGGCGGCGCCGAACACCGCGCAGGCGCCGGTCGGATGAAAGCCGCGCTGGCGCAGGTCGGGATGGCAGGCGCGCGCGATCGCGATCGGGAGCTCGTAGCCGGCGACGATCGCCTCGATCAGCGCGCGGCCGCGCGTGCCCTGCTGATAGCCGACCGACAGGACGGCCGGAATTACCGTGCAGCCGGGATGCACCGAGCCCTGGCGAAAGCCGTCGTCGAGCTCGATGCCGTGCGCCGCCGTGCCGCCGAGGAAGGCGGCATCGAGCAGGTCGGCGCGCCGCGCGCGGCCGGGGACCGGGATATTGCCCGCGGGCCGCACCGACGCCACCACGGCCTCGGCGCGGGTCGCGACGTCGCCGGGGGCGCCCGCGATCATCACGCCGACGGTGTCGAGCAGGTGCCGGCGCGCATAGTGGCGCGTCTCGGCGTCGAGCGCATCGAAGGTGAGCGCATGGGCGAAACCGACCAGCGCATCGGTCGCGCCGGCGGCGGGGGCGAGCGTGTGCAGAGCCTCGGCGTGGGACATGATCGTTACTCCGATCGGATGGGCGCGGTTGTGAGAGGCAGCATAGCAGGTTTCGAGCAAACCGACCGACCCGGAATATGCGGACGTCCGGATTCAGGCCTCACACGCGCCGCACCACCGCGTCGACCGCGACCACGCCTTCCCCGGCGGGGCGCACGATCAGCGGATTGACCTCGGCTTCGGCAATGCTCGCATCGTCGGCAAGGCGCGACAGGGCGGCGATCGCCTGCGCCAGAGCGTCGAGATCGCCTGGCGGCTTGCCGCGATAGCCGGCGAGCGCCGCGAATCCGCGCACCTCGGCGATCATCTCGCGGGCGGTCGCAAGATCGACCGGCGCGAGGCGCAGGCTGCGGTCGCGATAGATCTCGGCAAGGATGCCGCCGGCCGCGACCATGACGAGCGGGCCGACGTCGCGATCGACCCGATAGCCGACCAGCGCCTCGCCGAGACCGGACAGCATCGGCTGCACCAATACGCGGTCGAGACGCTGGCCGTGCGCCGCGACCGAGGCACGCATGGCGGCGATCGCGGCGCGCAGGCCGGCGCCGTCGGCGATGCCGAGCGCGACACCGCCGATGTCGGACTTGTGGGTGATCGCCGACGAGAGGATTTTGGCCACGACCGGATAGGGAAACGGCAGGTCCGGCGCGCCGTCACGCGCCCCATCGAGCGCCACGGACGCAGCATGCGCGATGCCGAGCTCGTCGAGCAGCGCGTAGGCTTCGAGCTCATCGAGCGTGTGCCCGGCGCCGGACGCGGCGCGCGGCGGCTGCGCCGAGAGACGCGGGCCGCGGCGGCGCAGCGCGGCGGCGATCGCATCGGCGCAGGCCTCGGGCGTGCGGAACGCGGGCACGCCGGCGGCCGCGAGCTGGGCGAGCGCCGCCGGCGCGTCGGGCACCATGAAGGCGGCGATCGGGCGCGCCGCGCTGGCGCTGTCGATGATCGGCTTGACCGATTTCTCCGGCTGCGAGCGGGCCGACGAGCCGATCACCGCCAGCACGAGATCGAACTCGGGCGCGCTCAACAGGATGTCGAGCGTCGCCTTCACGGTGTCGTAGTTGGCGCCCGCGATGGTGAGATCGACGATGCGCGCCTGCGCGGCCTTGATGCCGGCGGCAGAAAGGCGGGCAAAAGTTTCGGCGCTGGGCGGCGCGATGGTGACGCCGCGCATCGCCAGCGGATCGACCACGGTGGTGGCGCCGCCGGCCGTGGTCGTCACCACCGCAACGGCAGGCGGGCGCGCCGGCGAGCGGCGCGGCGGCACGCGCGTGAGCAGCGGCAGGCCCTCGATCAGCGCCTCGAAGGTCTCGACGCGGGCGATGCCGCAATCGGCGAGAAAGGCAGCCGCGACGTCGTCCTCGCCGGCGAGCGCGCCGGTGTGGGTCGCGGCGAGATCGCGCGCCGCGGCGGAGCGGCCGAGCTTGTAGGCGAGCACCGGCTTGCCGCGCGCCGCCGCCGCGGCCGCGAAGGCGCGCAGATGGCCGGCGTTGCGCAGGGTCTCGAGAAAGAGCAGGTAGCCGTCGATATCGGGATCATCGAGGGCCGCGGCGCAGATCTCGCCGAGCGAGAGGTCGACCTCGTTGCCGACCGAGACGGCGCCGGCGAAGCCGACATGGCGCGCCTTGCCGCGCGAGAGCAGCGCGCCGATCATCGTGCCGCTGTGCGAGGCGACGAAGATGCGGCCTTTGGGCAGGTCCTTCTCGTCGAGCGCGGCGTTCGCGGTCAACATCACGCCGTCGCGCAGGTTGACGACGCCGAGGCTCGACGGGCCGACGAGGCGCAGGCCGGTTCGCCGCACCACGTCGCGCAGCCGCGCCTCGCGGGCGACGCCGGCCGCGCCGGTCTCGGCAAAGCCGTCGGCGAGCACGCTCGCAACCTTGACGCCGAGCCGCCCGCATTCCTCCACCGCCTCGACCGCCGCATCGGTCCCGGTGACGATGTATGCGTGCTCCGGCACCTCGGGCAGCGCCGCGAGCGAGGGATAGGCGCGCTCGCCGAGCACCTCGTCGCGGCGCGCATTGACGGGAAAGACGCGGCCCGCATAGCCGGCCTGGCGCAGAAACTTCAACGGACGCCCGGCCGCCTTGGTCGGATCGTTCGACTGGCCGACGATGGCGACGGAACGAGGCGAGAGAAGGAATTGGCGCAGGGCGGGCATGTCGGCGTCTTGACTGCATGATTTTCCGCGGCGGCGCAATCGGCGACAATCGTCATGCCCGGCCTTGTGCCGGGCATCCACGTCTTGCTTCCGGGCCAAGACGTGGATGGCCGGGACAAGCCCGGCCATGACGGGTTACCGTGGCGCGACACAGGGGAGCACGCATGGACTTCGGCATCTTCGACCATCTCGACCGTCACGGCGTGCCGCTGCCGCAATTCTACGAGGAGCGGCTGCGGCTGATCGAGCTCTACGACCAGGCGGGCTTCTTCTCGTATCATCTCGCCGAGCATCACTCGACGCCGCTCGGCATGGCGCCCTCGCCCAGCGTCTTCCTCGCCGCGGTCGCGCAGCGCACCAAGCGGCTGCGCTTCGGCCCGATGGTCTACGCGCTGCCGCTCTATCATCCGCTGCGCCTGATCGAGGAGATCTGCATGCTCGACCAGATGAGCGGCGGACGGCTCGACATCGGCTTCGGCCGCGGCGCCTCGCCGATCGAGCTCGGCTATTTCGGCCAGGACGCCAAAGACTCGCAGGCGATCTACACCGAGGGGCTCGCGCTGATCATCAAGGGCCTGACCGAGCCGAGCCTTACTTTCGCGGGCGAGCATTTCCGTTTCGACCGGGTGCCGATGTCGCTCGCGCCGTTGCAGAAGCCCCATCCGCCGATCTGGTACGGCGTGCATTCGATCGATGCGGCCGATCGCGCGGCGCGCCGGGCGCTGCACACGATCAACCTCGATTCGCTCGCGGAAGCGAAGGCGTGCTGCGAGCGCTTCCGCGCGGTGTGGCGCGAAACGCGAAACGACGCGCCGCTTCCCAAGCTCGGCATCGGACGCTTCATCGTGGTGGCCGAGACGGACGCGGCGGCGCTCGCGCTCGCGCGGCGCGCTTATCCGAAGTGGCACGACGCGTTCACCTACCTGCCGCGCATGCACGGCTACGCGCAGCGCCATCCGCGGCCGGCGGACTTCGACACGCTGATGGCCGTCGGGCAAGGCGTCGCCGGGTCGGCGGCGAGCGTCGCCAAATGGCTGCGGCACGAGGTCGAGGAGACCGGCGCGAACTACGTCGTCGGCCAGTTCGCGTTCGGCGATCTCACGGCGGCGGAGTTCACCCGCTCGGTCGAGCTGTTCGCCAAGCACGTGATGCCCGCGCTTCGATCGTAGGCTGGGCAAACAAAGGCGCGCAGCGCCGTGCCCCCGGGTTACATGCGGTGGGCACGCTCAGCTGCCCACCCTACAATCCACCTTTTTCTGCGATGAACTTTGCGATCTCGTCGACGCCCTGCCCGGCGCGCAGGTTGGTGAACACGAACGGGCGCGCGCCGCGCATCCGCTTCGCGTCGCGCTCCATCACCTCGAGCGAGGCGCCGACATGCGGCGCGAGGTCGATCTTGTTGATGACGAGGAGATCGGAGCGGGTGATGCCGGGGCCGCCCTTCGACGGAATCTTGTCGCCGGCGGCGACGTCGATGACGTAGATCGTCAGATCCGCGAGCTCGGGCGAGAAGGTGGCGGCGAGGTTGTCGCCGCCCGACTCGACCAGGATCAGATCGAGAGCGGGGAAGCGCTTGCGCATGTCGGCGATGGCCGCGAGGTTGATCGAGGCGTCCTCGCGGATCGCGGTGTGCGGGCAGCCGCCGGTCTCGACGCCGGCGATGCGTTCCGGCGCGAGCGCGCCCGAGCGCACGAGGTATTCGGCGTCCCATTTGGTGTAGATGTCGTTGGTGATCGCGGCGATATCGTAGCGCTCGCGCAGCCGCTTGCACAACGCGTCCATCAGCGCGGTCTTGCCCGAGCCGACCGGACCGCCGACGCCGACCCGCAAGGGGCCATTTGATGGAGCATGTGACGAACCGTGGGATGGTCCATGCGGCTTCGCCATCGATCTCAGCTCCGAAACAGGCGGGTGTACTGCGTCTCGTGCCGCATGGCGGCGAGGTCGGCGCGGAAGGCGGCGCCGCCGATGTCGTCGAGCGGCGTCGCCATGGCGCGTTCGGCGGCGCCGGCAACGGCGGGCTCGAGCACGGCGAGCACGCGCTGGCCATCGGTCTGGCCGAGCGGAACGAGCCGCACGCCGGCCGAGATCAAGTTGGCCGCGGCGGCATGCAGGTAGGCATGCAGCGACGGCGCGAGCGGGATGCCGTGGCCCGCGGCCGTCACCGCGACCGCGACCGGATACGCGATGCTGCCGTCCCACGCGGTTGTCAGTCGGTCGAGCGCCGCGCACGGCCAGGCGGCGCGCACCGCCTCGGCGAAGGCATGGCCCTGGCTGGTGGTTTCGAGATGGCGCTCCTTGCAGGGCGCGAGCGCGACCGCGAGCTCGGCACATGCCCACAGCAATGCATCGTCGCCGGCCGTGATGGCTCGATGCGTATTGGCGAAGATCGCCGCGTCGCAAAAGACGCCGCCCTGGGCGACGACCACCGCGAGCCAGCGCTGCAGCGTGCCGGCGTCCGCGATGTCGCCCGCCTCGACCGCCCATTCGATGCCGCTCGAATACGAGAACGCGCCCACCGGAAAGGCCGGCGACAGCCATGCCAGCAAGCGATAGAGGGCCGGAGCCAACACGACCTGGTCGGATGACTCAGATGTGCCCATCGTCGTGCCAATGCGCGTAGGCGCCTTGCTCCGGATCGAACGGTGCATCGAGCGGCGTGAGCTGCGCGCCGAGACCGTGCAGCATCGCCTCGAGGACGTGGTCGCGGCGGATGCGCAGGCGGTCGCCGACCACCTGCACCTCGACATGGCGGTTGCCGAGGTGCCAGGCGATGCGCAGGCGATCGACCTCGCTCGCGGCGACGATCTCCACCAGCGGCTCGCGCTTGCCGACCACGCGCACGATCGAGCCGTCGTCGAGCACGAGGGCGTCGCCGTCGCGCAGCATCGCGGCCTGCGGCAGGTCGAGGAGGAAGCGCGTGCCGGCCTCGCCGGTCATCACCAGGCGGCGGCGGTGGCGATCATCGGCCGCGAGCACGACGCGGTCGATGACCGGCGCGGCGCTCGCGTCTTCGCGCTTCCTGATGTCGAGGGCCCGTTTCACGCCGTTGCACACCATCCTCGTCATGCGCGGGCTTGTCCCGCGCATCCACGTCTTGTCCGACCCGAAAGACGTGGATGGCCGGGACAAGCCCGGCCATGACGGATTAGAACAAGAAATATCGTTGCGCCATGGGCAGCACGTCGGCGGGCGCGCAGGTCAGGAGCTCGCCGTCGGCGCGCACCTCGTAGGTCTCGGGGTCGACGTCGATCTTCGGGGTCGCGCCGTTGTGCACCATGCTCCTCTTCGAGATGTCGCGGGTGTGCGACACCGCAACGAGCTCCTTCCGGATGCCGAGCTTCTTGCCGAGACCCGCCCTCACGGCGGCCTTGGAGGCGAACACCACCGAGCTCGCGGTGCGGGCGCGGCCGAACGCGCCGAACATCGGACGGTAGTGCACGGGCTGCGGCGTCGGGATCGAGGCGTTGGGATCTCCCATCGGCGCCGCGACGATCGAGCCGCCCTTGATGACGCATTCGGGCTTGACGCCGAAGAAGGCGGGCGACCACAGCACGAGATCGGCGAGCTTGCCTTTCTCGATCGAGCCGATGATCTTCGCGACGCCGTGCGCGATCGCCGGATTGATTGTGTATTTGGCGACGTAGCGCTTGGCGCGCACATTGTCGTTGTCGCCCTTTTCCTCCTTGAGACGGCCGCGCTGCTTCTTCATCTTGTCCGCGGTCTGCCAGGTGCGGATGATGACCTCGCCGATCCGCCCCATGGCCTGGCTGTCGGACGACATCATCGAGAGCGCGCCGATGTCGTGGAGAATGTCCTCGGCCGCGATCGTCTCCTTGCGGATGCGGCTCTCCGCGAAGGCGAGATCCTCGGCGATCGACGGATCGAGATGATGGCACACCATCAGCATGTCGAGATGCTCGTCGATGGTGTTCTTGGTGAACGGCCGCGTCGGGTTGGTCGACGACGGCAGCACGTTCTTCAGGCCTGCGACCTTGATGATGTCGGGCGCATGCCCGCCGCCGGCGCCCTCGGTGTGGAAGGCGTGGATGGTGCGGCCCTTGAAGGCGGCGATCGTGTCCTCGACGAAGCCGGACTCGTTCAAGGTGTCGGTGTGGATCATCACCTGGACGTCGTGGTCGTCGGCGACCGACAGGCAGCAGTCGATCGCCGCGGGCGTCGTGCCCCAATCCTCGTGCAGCTTGAGCGCACAGGCGCCGGCCTCGACCATCTCCTCGAGCGCCGCCGGCCGCGAGGCGTTGCCCTTGCCGGTGAACCCGAGGTTGACCGGGAAGGCGTCGGCGGCCTGGATCATGCGGGCGATGTGCCAGGGGCCGGGCGTGCACGTGGTCGCGCTGGTGCCGGCCGCCGGCCCGGTGCCGCCGCCGAGCAGAGAGGTCAGGCCCGACATCAGCGCGTCCTCGATCTGCTGCGGGCAGATCATATGAATGTGAGTGTCGAAGCCGCCGGCAGTGAGGATCTTGCCCTCGCCGGCGATGATCTCGGTGCCGGGGCCGATGACGATGGTGACGCCTGGCTGGATGTCCGGGTTGCCGGCCTTGCCGATGGCGGCAATCCTGCCCTCCTTGATCGCCACATCGGCCTTCACGATGCCCCAGTGATCGAGGATCAGCGCATTGGTGATCACGGTATCGACCGCGCCCTGCCGGTTGGTGACCTGGCTCTGGCCCATCCCGTCGCGGATCACCTTGCCGCCGCCGAACTTCACCTCGTCGCCATAGACGGTGAAGTCCTTCTCGACCTCGATGATCAGCTCGGTGTCGGCGAGCCGCACGCGGTCGCCGGTGGTGGGGCCGAACATGTCCGCATAGGCGCGGCGGTCCATCTTCATCGACATATGCGGCTCCTAGAGCTTGCCCATCACTTCCTGACGGAAGCCGTAGATCGTGCGCTTGCCGGCGAGGGCGACCAGCGTCACCTCGCGGGTCTGCCCGGGCTCGAAGCGCACTGCCGTGCCGGCGGCGATATCGAGCCGCATCCCGCGCGCCTTCTTGCGGTCGAACTTCAGCGCCGGATTGGTCTCGAAGAAATGATAGTGCGAGCCGACCTGGATCGGCCGGTCGCCGGTGTTCGCGACCGTGAGCGTCACGGTCTTTCGCGCCTGGTTGAGCGTGATCTCGCCGGGTTGGATGAACATTTCGCCAGGGATCATCGGGAAAAACTCCTTGAGGCGCCCGTCACGGCCGGCATAGCCGTTCGAGAACGGCGTCGCTTCGCGACGCCTAGGCCCGGCCAGCCACGTCCTTCCTCCTTGCTCGGAAGAAAGACATGGATGCCCGCATTCGCGGGCATGACGGAGGAATGTGCAGCAGCGCGGCGTCATCGGATCGGATCGTGCACGGTGACGAGCTTCGTTCCGTCCGGGAACGTGGCCTCGACCTGGATTTCCGGAATCATCTCGGCGATGCCGTCCATCACCTGGGCGCGGGTGATGACGTGCGCGCCCGCATGCATGAGGTCGGCGACGCTCTTGCCGTCGCGCGCGCCCTCCATGATGAAGTCGGAGATGAGCGCGACCGCCTCGGGATGATTGAGCTTGACGCCGCGATCGAGCCGGCGGCGGGCGACGATCGCCGCCATGGCGATCAGCAATTTATCCTTTTCACGCGGCGTGAGATTCATCGCTTGCCTCAGTTGATCCAAAGTCTCGGCAATGGTCCGGTCTGCAGCGCGGCGAGCACCGCCGCGAGATCGCGCCGCAGCGCGACGCCGTCCGGCGCCACGAGGCGCGCGAGCGCGATGCCGTTCCAGGCCGAGATGCCGACCTCGCCGCAAAATTCGAGCGCACGCACCGCCTCGACGTGGCGTGACTCGCCGGGCACGATCAGCACCGTCGCCAGCGCACAGCCGGCGGCCGCGCCGGCGCACTCGGACAGCTTCGCCGCAATCGCGCCGTCGAGCCGCACGGATTCGGCAAATACGAGGCGCCCGGCGACGCGCACGCGCCAGCGATCGATCAGCTCGCCGTGCCCGACCGTCTCGCCCATCGCGGCGCGGCCGAACACCACGGCCTCGGCAAGAACGAGGGCCGCGCCCACGTCGAGATCGACGTCGATGCGGCGATGGAGCCGGGCGCGATCGAACAGGATCGTCTCCTGCGGCAGCCAGCGCAGCGTGGCGCCGGCCGAGGCCTCGAGCCGCACCGTGACGCGGGTCGCGGGCGCGAGCGAGCGGTAGACCTTCTCCGCCGCCGCCGTGCCGAACAGCAGCTGCGCGTCCGGACCAGCCGCGACGCTGATGTCGAAGCTATCGCCGCCCGCCATGCCGCCCGCCGTATTCACGACGATGGCCTCGAGCTCGCTGCCCGTCGCATTGGGGAAGCGCACCCGCAGCGACCCTTCCTCGAGAACCTGCGTGCGTCGCGTCGCGACGCGCGCCGCCGCCACCGTGAGCGCAATGCGCCCGCGCGCGCGGTTGGCGGCGAAGAGCTCGTCGGTGCGGGCGGCGGCGGTTGGCACGAAACCTCGCGGTTTTCTTTCCTTCCCCTCCGTCGATTGCGGGAGGGCCAGGGAGGGAGCAGGCTTACGAACGGCAAGTCTACACACGCATGAGCGAGCGGCGCCCCCTCCCGCCCTCCCCGCAAGCGGGGGAAGGGGCCGATTCATTCATGGGCGCTACAGCGCCATGGCGCGCCGCAGGGCGCCCTCGTCGAGGGTGGCGCGGTCTCCCGCATAGGTGATGCTGCCGCGATCCATGACGACGAAATGATCGCCGAGCTCGTGGGCAAAGTCGAGATACTGCTCCACCAAGACGATCGCCATCTTGCCGAGCCCGCGCAGATAGGTGATGGCGCGGCCGATATCCTTGATGATCGAGGGCTGGATGCCTTCGGTCGGCTCGTCGAGCAGCAGCAGGCGCGGGCGCATCACCAGCGCGCGACCGATCGCGAGCTGCTGCTGCTGACCGCCGGAGAGGTCGCCGCCGCGCCGGCGCAGCATGTTCTGCAGCACCGGAAAGAGCGAGAAGACGTCGTCCGGGATGGTGCGCTCGTCGCGCCGCAGGGGCGCATAGCCGGTCTCGAGGTTCTCCTCGACGGTGAGGAGCGGAAAGATGTCGCGGCCTTGCGGCACGTAGGCGATGCCGCGCCGCGCCCGCTCGTAGGGCGGCAGCGCCGTGATGTCGTTGCCCTCCCACGTGATCCGGCCGGCGCTGATCGGATGCTCGCCGATCAGCGCGCGCAGCAGGCTGGTCTTGCCGACGCCGTTGCGGCCGAGCACGCAGGTCACCTTGCCGGGCTCGGCATGCAGCGTGATCGCGCGCAACGCCTGGGCGGCGCCGTAGTGCAGGTCAACGGCATTCGCATCGAGCATGATCAGCGTCCCAAATAGACCTCGATGACGCGCTCGTTCGCCGACACCTGGTCGATCGTGCCCTCGGCGAGCACCGAGCCCTCGTGCAGCACGGTGACGCGCACGCCGAGATCGCGCACGAAGGTCATGTCGTGCTCGACCACGACCACGGTCCGGTCGCGATTGATCTCCTTGAGCAGCTCGGCGGTCTGGCGCGTCTCCGCGTCGGTCATGCCGGCGACCGGCTCGTCGACCAGCAAGAGCTTCGGCTCCTGCGCAAGCAGCATCCCGATCTCGAGCCACTGCTTCTGGCCGTGCGACAGGCTGCCGGCGAGACGATCGCGCACCGGCGTCAAGCGAATGGTCTCGAGGATGTCCCTGACGCGGACCGCCTCGGGGGTGCTTTCGCGCCACCACAGGGTGGCACGGGCGCGGCGGTCGCTTTTCAGCGCGAGGCGCAGGTTGTCCTCGACCGTGTGGCTCTCGAACACGGTCGGCTTCTGGAACTTGCGGCCGATGCCGAGCTCGGCGATCTGCGTCTCGTCGAGGCTGGTGAGGTCATAGGTGCCGTCGAACAGCGCATCGCCGTCGTCGGGTCGCGTCTTGCCGGTGACCACGTCCATCATGGTGGTCTTGCCGGCGCCGTTCGGGCCGATGATCGCCCGCATCTCGCCGGGCGCGATCATGAAGGAGAGGTTGTTGAGCGCCTTGAACCCGTCGAACGACACCGTGATGCCGTCGAGGTAGAGAAGCGCGGTCGTGGTCTTGGTGTCCATCGCGCCCTCACTCGGCCGGCCGCGGCGCCGGCGCGGCCGCATCTTCCGCGGCCGCCGAAGCCGCTGCCGGCGACAGTGCGCGGGCGCGTCGCTCGCTCAGCCAATACCGCAGCGAACCGACGATGCCGCGCGGCAACAGCAGCGTCACGACGACGAACAGCCCGCCCAGCGCGAACAGCCAGTACGGCGCGAGCGCGATCGACTGGAACGGCGTGACGAAGAATGCGAACAGCAGGGCGCCGAAGATCGCGCCGAGCGGCAAGGGCCGCCAGCTCGAGGCCAGCGCCGAGATGCCGAAGACGCCGGCGACCAGAAACGGCCAGCTCGACCCCAGCTGCGCGATCCCGGGCGCATCGAGCGTCGCCCCCAAGCGCGCCAGCGCCCCCGCGACCAGCCAGCCGGCGACGGCGACCGCGAGGCCGATCGATGTGCCGAGCAGGATGCTGCGCCGATAGACGACGACCGCGATGAAGGCGATCAGCGTGGCGGCGCCGAACACCCAATAGGCCACGACGGTGCCGCTGGTGAAATAGGTCTTGGCGTAGTTGACCAGGATCGCGCCGATGACCGCGCCGGTGAGCGTGCCGCGCCCGCCGACCGCGACCCAGATCACCGCCTCGATCGAGTTGCCGGGCTCGAACTCGCTCGGATTGATGATGCCGACTTGCGGCACATAGAGCGCGCCGGCGATGCCGGCCATGCAGGCCGAGAGCGTGAAGACGAACAGCTTGTAGGATTCGACCCGATAGCCGAGGAAGCGCGTGCGCGCCTCGGCGTCGCGGATCGCGATCAGCACCTTGCCGAACTTCGAGGCGACGATGGCGCGGCAGACGATGAAGCCGAGCATCAGCGCCACGACCGAGATCACGAACAGCGCGTTGCGCGTCGCCTCCGCCTGCACGTTGAAGCCGAGGATGTCCTTGAAGTCGGTGAGGCCGTTGTTGCCGCCGAAGCCGAAATTGTTGCGGAAGAAGCCGAGCTTGAGCGCGTAGGTGAGCGCCTGGGTGATGATCGAGAGGTAGACGCCGGTGACGCGGCTGCGGAACGCGAACCAGCCGAACACGAAGGCGAGCACGCCCGGCACCAGCACGACCATCGATCCCGCATAGGGGAAGTGCTGGAAGCCGTACCAGTAGACCGGCAGCTCCTTCCAGTTCAGGAACACCATGAAGTCGGGCAGGATCGGGTTGGCGTAGACGCCGCGCGTGCCGATCTGCCGCATCAGGTACATGCCCATGGCGTAGCCGCCGAGCGCGAAGAAGGCACCGTGGCCGAGCGACAGGATGCCGCAATAGCCCCAGATCAGGTCGATCGAAAGCGCGAGCACCGCGTAGCAGATGTACTTGCCGAACAGCGCCACGAGATAGGTCGGCACGTGCAGCGGCGACGACGGCGGCACCGCGAGGTTGAGCACGGGCACGATCACGGCGATGGCGGCGAGCGCAAAGAGAAACGCGATCGCGCCGCGATCGAACGAGCGCACGACGAACGAGGTCATCATGCCTCGACCGCCCGGCCCTTGAGGGCAAACAGCCCGCGCGGACGCTTCTGGATGAACAGGATGATCAGCACCAGGATCGCGATCTTGCCGAGGACGGCGCCGGCGAACGGCTCGAGAAACTTGTTGGCGATGCCGAGCGAGAGCGCGCCGACCAGCGTGCCCCACAGGTTGCCGACGCCGCCGAACACCACGACCATGAAGCTGTCGATGATGTAGCCCTGCCCGAGATTGGGGCTGACATTGTCGATCTGCGACAGCGCCACGCCGGCGAGGCCGGCGATGCCCGAGCCGAGGCCGAAGGTGAGCGCGTCGATGCGCGAGGTGGCGATGCCCATGGCGGCCGCCATGGCGCGGTTCTGCGTCACCGCGCGCATCTCGAGGCCGAGCCGGGTGAAGCGCAGCAGGCCGATCAACGCGACGAAGACGATCAGCGCGAAGCAGATGATCCACAGCCGGTTGTAGGTGATGGTGATGTGGCCGAGCTCGAAGGCGCCGCTCATCCAGGAGGGCGAGCTCACCTCGCGGTTGGTCGGCCCGAATGCGGTGCGGACCGCCTGCTGCAGGGCGAGCGAGAGGCCCCAGGTGGCGAGCAGGGTCTCGAGCGGCCGGCCGTACAGGAAGCGGATGATGCCGCGCTCGATCAGCACGCCGACGAAGCCGGAGACCAGGAAGGCGAGCGGGATCGCGAGGATCAGCGAGTAGTCGAGCAGCATCGGATCGAAGGCGCGCAGGACCTGCTGCACCACGAAGGTCACGTAGGCGCCGAGCATGACCATCTCGCCGTGCGCCATGTTGATGACGCCCATGACGCCGAACGTGATGGCGAGGCCGATGGCGGCGAGCAGCAGCACCGAGCCGAGCGAGAGGCCATACCAGGCGTTCTGCACGGTCTCCCAGATCTTGAGGTCGCTCTGAATCGCCGCGCTGGCGGCCTGCGCCGCCTTGCGCACCTCAGCCGGCGCGCTCGCCGGCACGTTGTCGAGCAGGGCCAGCGCATCCTGGTCGCCGCGGTCGCGGATGACCGCGATCGCGGCGAGCTTTTCGGCGGAACTCGAGTCGTCCGCGTAGAGGACGACGGAGGCGCGGGCCTGCACCAGCGCACGCTTGGCGCGCGGATCGGTTTCCTGAGCGATCGCCTTGTCGAGCGCCGGCAGCGCGCTCGCCTCGTGCGACTTGAAGACCGCCTGCGCGGCGTCGTAGCGGCGGTTGGGGTCGCGCGCCATCAGGGTCAGGCCGCCGAGCGCGGCGTCGATGACGTTGCGCAGCCGGTTGTTGACGACGACGGTGTCGAGGTCGTCGGGCGCCGGCGTGGTCACCGCCTGGCCGGTCGCGGCGTCGAGCAGCTTGTCGTCCCTGGTCTTGATGTAGACCTTCTTCTCCTGCGCGCTGAACATCAGCCGCGCGTCCTTGAGGGCTTCGAGCAGCTCGGCGGCGCGCGGATTGCCGCTCGCAACGACGCCGTCGATGGCGTCGCCCGTGTCGCTCAGTGAACCTTGGGTGAAGCCGACGAGCGCGTCCTCGTAGGGCCCCGCATGCGCGGCGGTGGCCACGAGCAGCATGTTGAGCAACATGGCGAGCGCGATTACGAGCGCGCCGAAGCGGTCGTAGAGCTTACGCATTTCCAATCAAATCCCGGCGGCCGTCTCGTCGAGTGGAGGCGGCGAACGATCCGCCGCCTCCGAGGGGATCAAGCGCGATCCCGCTGCATTCGCGGTCAACGGGCGTTGGTTACGCTCCACCGCATTTCTGGGTGACGCGGTTGTAGTTGCCGCACTTGAGCTTCACCCAGTCGGCGTCGAGGTCCTTCGAGCCCGGCAGGTAGTCCGACCAGGCATCGCCCGGCACCAGGCCCTTGGTCTTCCACACCACGTCGAACTGGCCGTCGGCGCGGATCTCGCCGATGTAGACCGGCTTGGTGATGTGATGGTTCGGCAGCAGCTCGGACATGCCACCGGTCAGGTTCGGCGCCTTGGTGCCGGGCAGCGCGTCGATCACCTTGTCGGGATCGACCGACTTCACCTTCTCGACCGCCTTCACCCACATGTTGAAGCCGATGTAGTGGGCTTCCATCGGATCGTTGGTGGTGCGCTTCGGGTTCTTGGTGAACTCGTGCCACTGTTTGATGAAGGCGGCATTGGCCGGCGTCTTGATCGACTCGAAGTAGTTCCACGCCGCCAGATGGCCGACCAGCGGCTTGGTGTCGAGACCGGCGAGCTCCTCTTCTCCGACCGAGAACGCGACCACCGGGATGTCGGTCGCCTTGATGCCCTGGTTGCCGAGCTCCTTGTAGAACGGCACGTTGGCGTCGCCGTTGATGGTCGAGACGACGGCGGTCTTCTTGCCGGCCGACCCGAACTTCTTGACGTCGGCGACGATCGTCTGCCAATCGGAGTGACCGAACGGCGTGTAGTTGATCATGATGTCCTCGTCCTTCACGCCTTTGAGCTTGAGGTAGGCTTCGAGGATCTTGTTGGTGGTGCGTGGATAGACGTAATCGGTGCCGGCGAGCACCCAGCGCTTCACCGAGCCGCCGTCCTTGCTCATCAGGTAGTCGACCGCCGGGATCGCCTGCTGGTTCGGGGCGGCGCCGGTGTAGAACACGTTGCGCTCGCTCTCCTCGCCCTCGTACTGCACCGGATAGAACAGGATGTTGTTGAGCTCCTTGAACACCGGCAGCACGGATTTGCGCGAGACCGAGGTCCAGCAGCCGAACACGGCCGAGACCTTGTCCTTGCTGATGAGCTCGCGCGCCTTCTCGGCGAACAGCGGCCAGTTCGACGCCGGGTCGACCACCACCGCCTCGAGCTTGCGGCCGAGCAGGCCGCCCTTCTTGTTCTGCTCCTCGATCAGCATGAGCATCACGTCCTTGAGCGTGGTCTCGCTGATCGCCATGGTGCCGGATAGCGAATGCAGGATGCCGACCTTGATGGGCTCGCCCGCCGCGAAGGCGCGCGTCCCAGTGACCGCGAGGCTGGCCGCGGAGGCCAGCGCGCCGCGCAGAAACGGTCGTCGGCCGACCGGTTTATTGAAATTGATCATGCGATGTCCTCTCTGTGTGCGCGTCGCGGCCCGGCACCGTTTCGCTGCGGAGGCGTCCGCAAGGAGCGTGCCAAGGCGCTGCCGGCGGCTAAGCCGCTGACTCGGCGACGATTCGAGAGGGCGCGGGAAATCTATCTACGTTTGAATGTGACAGCGCAGGGGGCGATTTGTTCATAAAATCGGCACGCGCCTAAAATTTGGGCGCGGGGTCATTGCGCCTACGATGGGCAGCAATTCTCCTCGATTTTACAACGTCGACCTTCCTCATCCGGTGAGCACAACCAATGACGACGTCAGACGATGCGACGATCTCGAAGATCACCCATGCGCTCGCCGCGTACATCGCCGGCAGCGCGGAGCGCGAGCTGCCCGGCGACGTCACCGCCAAGACCAAGCTGCACATCCTCGACACGCTCGCCGCCATGCTGTCGGGGGCACGGCTCAAGCCGGGCGAGCTCGCGGCGGCCTATGTGGAATCGCTCGGCGGCCGGCCCGAGGCGACCGTGATCGGCACACCCATCATCACTTCGGCGGTCAATGCGGCGCTCGCCAACGGCATGATGGGGCATGCGGACGAGACCGACGACTCGCATCTCGGCGGCCTCTTTCATCCCGGCTGCGCGATCGTGCCGGCCGCGCTCGCGATGGCCGAGCGGGCGGGCCGCGGCGGCGCCGACCTCATCCGCGTGGTTGCGCTCGGCTATGACGTCGGCGCCCGCATCGCGCCGGCGCTCGGATCGCGCCGCTCCGATACGGCGAGCCACAGCACGCACAGCCTCGGCGCACTGTTCGGCGCGACGGCGGCCGCGGCGGCGCTGCTGCGCCTCGATGCGAAAGAGGTGCGCCACGCCCTCTCCTACGCGACGCAGCAGGCCTCCGGCGTCGCGTACTGGTCGCGCGACCACGAGCATATCGAAAAGGCGTTCGACTTCGGCGGCATGGGCGCGCGCAACGGCGTCGCCGCCGCCACCATGGTGGCGGCCGGCTTCACCGGCGTCGACGACCCGCTCGGCGGCAAGCACAACCTGTTCACGGCGCTCGGCGCCGCGCCGGCGCCCGACAAGCTGACCGCCGAGCTTGGGCATCGCTACGAGATCATGCACGCCTCGATCAAGAAATGGTGCGTCGGCTCGCCGATCCAGGCGGCGCTCGACGCGCTCACGCTCCTGATGGCCGAGCACCGGCTGGGCGCCGACGACGTGCGGGCGATCGTCGTCGACATGCCGGACGACCGCCTGCACATCGTCGACAACCGCGCCATTCCGGACATCTGCCTGCAATACCTGCTCGCGGTCACGCTCGCCGACGGCACGCTCACTTTCGCGAGCGCCCACGACTATGCGCGCATGCAGGACCCCGCCGTCCAGGCGCTGCGAGCGCGCATCGAGGTGATGCCGAGCGCCGAGCTGACCGCGGCGGTGCCGGCGCGCCAGGCGATCGTCACGATCGAGACCACCGACGGGCGCAGCCTGCGGCACCGCACCTACGCGGTTCGCGGGACGCCGGACAATCCGATGAGCCAGAACGAGGTCGAGGCGAAGGCGCGCGATCTCATGGGGCCGATCATCGGCGCCGAGCGGGCGGATAAGCTGATCGCAGCGGTGGCGTCACTCGAACGATTGAAACTCGCGACGGAGCTGCGCCCATTGCTGCAGGCATAGCGCCGTAGGCTGGGCAAAATCGCCCGGTATCGCCTATCCGCGTGGGCAACCGCGCATTTGGCGATTTTTCCCACGCGGTGGGGCATGAGCACGCGCGGTTGCCCACCCTACGAATGCAGCTACGAATGCAGCAGCTCGATCAGCTGCTTTGCATTTTTCAATTCATCCAGCCCGAGCACCGCGTCGACCAGCGCCTGCTGGCGCGCCGGCGCGAGCTTGTTGCGGGTGAGCGACTTGAACTTGGCGACGATATCGTCGGCGCTCGCGAACGACTGCTCGGAGCCACGCGGGGCTTCGCGCGTCTCCGTATGCACGGACCCGTCGCGCAGATGCACATCGACGCGCGCCTTGTGGCGGTAGGCGGAGCCGAGCGCGGTGATCTGCGGGTCATGCACGACCTCGACCTTGCGCGAGAGCGCGATACGCGCGGGATCCTCGATCGCGGCTTCGGTAAACTGGTCGACCGAGACGTCGCCTTCGATCAGCAGCGTGGCGACGCAGAACGGCAGATTGAGCTGCGCGGTGGTCATGCTGTCGGGCCGGTAGGGCCAGCCGACGTGATCGACCGTGACCTGCGAGCCGTGCACCACGATCTTGTCGAGCTCATCGAGCCCGAACGGGCGGCGGGCGCGAATGTCGCGGATCGCATCGAGGGTCGTGTGGTTGCTGCCGACGCAGGAATAGAACTTGAGCGAGATGCGCATGGTCTCGAAGCGCTCGCCGAGCCCGGCGCTGAGCTGGGCGAGGTCGAAACGGTCGCTCGAGCGGGAGAACGTCGTGCAGAAGCCGCCATAGGGTGCCTCGAACACGTCGGCGATGCCGGTGAAGCCGCGCTGGGCGAGCAGCGCGCCGTAGAGCCCGCTCTGCGCCGAGCGGCCCGCATGCATGCGCTTCACCATGGCGCCGTATTGCGCCGCCATCAGGCCGGCCGACTGGGTGCCGGCGATGCCGAGCGCATGCACGGCCTGCTCGGGCGTAAGCCCGAGGCCGCGCGCCGCCCCTGCCGCGGCCGAAAAGACGCCGACGGTTGCCCCCGAATGCCAGCCCTGGCCGATGTGCTCCTGTCCCATGCACTTGCCGACGCGCGGCCCGATCTCGTAGCCAGCGACCGCGGCGGCGAGGAAATCCCGACCGGAGAGGTCGGCATGGCTTTCGGCGACGGCGATCAGCGCCGGCAGCGTGACGGCGCCGACATGCAGCACGCCCTGCCGGTGCACGTCGTCGAGCTCGAAGCCCTGCACCTGCGTGCCGTTGACCAGCGCGGCGTGCGGCGAGGACAGGCGCTGCCCGGTCCCCCACACCGAGGTCGTGCGGGTCGCGTCGAGCGCCGCGCAGGTCTCGCGCGCGATCCGGCACCACTCGAGGTCGGCGCCATAAATCGCGCAGCCGAGCGAATCGAGAATGAGCAGCTTGATGCGTTCGCATACCTCGGCAGGAATTCGCGCATAGCTCAGCCCGACGACGAACTCGGCGATCGCCCGCGTGTGGACATTCTCGGCTCCGGCATGCTGTTGCATCAGGCGTTCGCCTCCCTCTCACGTTCGATCGATATGAATTTATCGTCAACAACGCTGCAATGCGCGAGGTGCGGATTCACGATTGCGCAGCGTTTGCTGCCGGCAAACCCTTGAGATCACGCGGCAGGGCAAGCGGCAACGATCAATACATCAAGTTTTCGCCGTTCCGTCAGCACTTTTTAAACCAACAGATTTAACGACAAATTTTGCCATCGCCGATAAGACAACTGTATGGCGAAATGCGGCTCGGGCGTGAAATGACAGGCTCTCAGACCACGGCGGACGGCCGCAGCACCGATACTTTGAAGACGGTGCTGGCGCTGCATGCCATCGCGCTCGACGGCATGGCCGAGGGCCTGTGCCTGCTCGACGACGAGCTGAGAGTCGTGCTGTTCAATCGCAAGCTGGTCGACATCCTCGGCCTGCCGCGCGAGAGCATGCAGGTCGGCGCGCCGCTCAAGGCCGTTCTCGGCCAGGTGAGCGTCGATGTCAACGACCGGGCTTCGGCTGCCGACGTCCAGCGCGCCGAGATGTGGCGCGATCTCGCCGGCATGTTCACGCGTCGCGAGTCGTTCGATCTCGACCGCCGCACCGCGAGCGGCGCGGTCGCGCGGCTGCGCTTCCAGCCGGTGCACGGCGGCGGCTGGGTGGCGACCTGCGTGCGCGCACAGGAGCAGACGGCCGAGCGCGAGCGTGACGCGGCACTCGACCGCTGGCGGCAGATCTTCGTCAACAGCTCACGCGGCGTCTGCATGTACGACGCGGACAAGCGCCTGGTGCTGCACAACGAGCGCTACCTGCTGCTGTTCGGCTTCGACAACGACCGGATCAAGCCGGGCCTGCAATACCGCGACATCCTGGCGCTCGCGGGCGAGCTCGGCATCCAGGCGGAGCTGGCGCCGGCCAAGCGCGACGAGATGCAGGCGGCGGCGTTCCGCGCCGAGCCCACCACTCAGCAGCTCAGCCTCACCGACGGGCGGACCATCGAGATGACGGTGCGCCCGGCCGGGGGCGACGGCTGGATCGCCGAATGCGAGGACGTGACCGCGAACGTGCGCTACGAGCGGGCGCTGCACGAGCGCAACCAGCTGCTCGACGCGACCCTCGAGCACATGGCGCACGGCCTGTGCGCGTTCGACCAGAACCTGCAGCTGATCGTGGTCAACCGCCGCTATCTCGAGATCTACGGGCTCACCGAGGCCGACGCGCGGCCCGGCACCTCGCTGTTCGACTTGATGAAGCAGAGCGTCGCGCGCGGCGTGCATCGCCCCGGCATCACGGTCGAGCAGATGTACGAGGATTTCAAGCAGCGGCTGATCGACAACAAGGAGCCGGTCCTGCACCGCATTCTCGCCGACGGCCGCATCATCGCGGTGCGCCATCAGCCGATGGCGAGCGGCGGCTGGGTCGGCACCTACGAGGACATCACCGAGCGCCACCAGGCCGAGGAGCACATCGCCCACATGGCGCGGCACGATGCGCTCACCGAGCTGCCCAACCGGCTGCTGTTTCACGAGAAGATGGCCGACGGCCTGGTACGGGTCGAGCGCAGCGGCGACTCGATGGCGGTGATGTGCCTCGACCTCGACAACTTCAAGGGCATCAACGATTCGCTCGGCCACCCGATCGGCGACAAGCTGCTGCAGAAGATCGCGCAGCGGCTGTGCGGCAAGCTCGCCAGCGTCGACACCATCGCGCGACTGGGCGGCGACGAGTTCGCGATCCTGCATCCGATGAAGAGCCTGCAGGACGCCGAGGATCTGGCGCGCGCCCTGTGCGCCGCGGCGGCCGAGCCGATCATCATCGACGGGCAGGAGATCGCGACCGGCATCAGCATCGGCATCGCGATCGCGCCGACGAACGGCAAGACCAGCGAGCACCTGATGAAATGCGCCGATCTCGCGCTCTATCAGGCGAAATATCAGGGGCGCAACACCTACCGCTTCTTCGAGCCGGCGATGGACGCCCGCCTGCAGGTGCGTCGCGCGCTGGAAACCGATCTGCGCCGCGCGCTCGGCGCCGGCGAATTCCAGCTCGCCTACCAGCCGCAGATCAATCTCGCCACCAACGAGCTCGTCGGCTTCGAGGCGCTGCTGCGCTGGCATCACCCGGAGCGCGGGCCGGTGTCGCCGGCGGAGTTCATTCCGGTCGCCGAGGAGATCGGCCTAATCATCCCGATCGGCCAATGGGTGCTGCGGCAGGCCTGCACCGAGGCCGCCAAATGGCCGCGCGGCATGAAGGTCGCCGTCAACCTGTCGCCGGTGCAGTTCCGCGGCCGCGGCCTGCTCACGACCGTGACGCAGACGCTCGCCGCCGCCGGGCTGTCGGCGGACAGGCTCGAGCTCGAGATCACCGAGGCGGTGCTGCTCGAGCAGAACGAGACCAACATCGGCACGCTGCACCAGCTACGCGCGCTCGGCGCGCGCATCGCGATGGACGACTTCGGCACCGGCTACTCCAGCTTGAGCTACCTGCGCAGCTTCCCATTCGACAAGATCAAGATCGACCGCTCGTTCGTGTTCGACAGCATCGCGGGCCAGCAGGGCGAGGCGATCATCCGCACCATCGCCGAGCTCGGCTCGACGCTGGGCATCGTGACCACCGCCGAGGGCATCGAGACCGCCGAGCAGCTGCAGCTCGTGCGCCGTGCCGGCTGCACCGAGGGCCAGGGCTACCTGATCGGCCGGCCGTGCTCGGGCACGCAGGCGCTCGAATACATCGCCCGCACCGTGCGCAGCGTCGCGGCGGCGTGATCTGAGCGGGCAGCCCGCATGGAGCCCCCGGGTCTTGCCTTCGGCAAGCCCAAGGGTGACCTCCGCGAAATGCGAGGAAGCCGGCGGATGGGCTATTCCCGGATTGCGGCGCTTCGCGCCTCCATCCGGGCTACGGCTTGAGCGCGCTCAGTCGTCGATCGCCGGCTTCGCCATGTCCTCGTCGAGCACCCGGCCGGCCTTCTTGCGCACGATGTAGTTTTCCAGCGCGAGCAGGTCGATGTCGGTCGACAGGAAGCAGCGGATCGCGTCCTGCGGCGTGCACACGATCGGCTCGCCGCGCACGTTGAACGATGTGTTGAGAACCACCGGCACGCCGGTGCGGCGGCCGAACGCCTCGATCACCTTCCAGAACGGCTCGTTGTCGGTGCGATCGACCGTCTGGATGCGGGCGGAGCCGTCGGAGTGGACGACCGCCTTGGTCTTCTCGGCGCCGAGCGGGCGCGCCGGCACCACGAACTCCATGAAGTCCGAGCGCCCGACGCCGTCCATGTCGAAATACTCGTCCGCCTTCTCGACCAGCGCCGCCGGCGCGAACGGGCGGAATTCCTCGCGCAGCTTGACGCGCTGGTTCACCACCTCGCGCATCTCGGCGCCGCGCGGGTCGGCGAGGATGCTGCGGTTGCCGAGCGCGCGTGGACCGAACTCCATGCGCCCGCGGAACCAGCCGACGATCTTGCCCTCGACCAGGGCCTGCGCGACGGTCTCCTCGATCGCGTCGACGCGCTCGAACTCGACCTTGTGCGCATTCGCCGCGAGCGCGCCCTTCACGCTGTCCTCGCGATAGCCGGGGCCGAGACTCATCGACGGCACGGCCTTGCCGCTCGGCGGCAGGCCGAGCACCTGATGCTGCACGTATTGCGCCGCGCCGATGCTGCCGCCGTCGTCGCCCGATGCCGGAAACACGTAGGTCTGCTTGAACATGCCGGAGCGCGCGACCTTGCCGGTCATCACCACGTTGAGCGCGACGCCGCCCGAAAGACAGATGCGCTCGATCGCGTACTTGTCCTTGAGCCAGGCGAGGCGGCAGAACATCGCGTCCTCGAGCTGCTTCTGCAGCGCCGCCGCGATATCCATCTCGCGCTGGGTCACCGGATCGGCGTAGGCGCGCGGCGGGCCGAGCAGGCTCTTGATGTGGTCGGCGAAATCGTCGCGCAGCAGCGCCGTGGTGCGGCAGGTCCCGTCGGGCGCGACGTCGAGCAGGTCGGCGAATTCCTTGGCGTAGGTCTTGGGATTGCCGTAGGACGCCAAGCCCATCACCTTGTACTCGCCGTCGAGCGGCTTGAAGCCGAGATAGGCGGTCATCATCATGTAGAGCACGCCGAGCGAGCCCGGCAGCATGGTCTCTTCCAGCGGCACGAGGCCGTCGCGGCCGCCGATCGCGAAGATCGAGCTCGACCGCTCGCCGAAGCCGTCGATCGTCAGCACGCCGGCTTCCTCGTAGCCCGAGGAATAGAAGGCCGAGGCCGCGTGGGCGAGATGGTGCGGCACGAAGTGGATTTCGGTGCGGTTGCGCCGGCCACCGAAAAGCTCGGCAATCTCGTCCGCGATGCGTTCGTTCGACACGGTCCCGTCGTAAACCGCCCGATACCCGGCAATAACCCGATCTTTCACCTTATTGGAAAGATGCGGCTCGACGGCGGCGATGCGCTCGTCGAGGACCTCGGGGGTGAAATCGCAGTAGAAGGCGATGTGATCGACATCCTCGATACGATGGCCGCTTTCGGCGAGACAGTAATCGACCGCCTTGCGGGGCGGCAAAACCCTACCGCCCGCGGAGGTAGAATGTTTGAAGCGGTTGAACCGCTCCTCGGCAGCCGCCGCCTTCAAATTGCCATCGACCAGGATCGCAGCCGCGCTGTCGTGGCCGACGCCGTCGAGGGGAAAGAAATTGACGGGAATATCCTCGGTATCCTCGCCGAAGGTCGTGATGGCATCGAAAATCAGCGGATGTCGCCGTGAGTGGCGCATCCGCGATGCCAATTTGCCTTCGTGTTTCCAGCCGTGCCTCTGATGACCCGCGTAGCCCAATATCAGCATTTACGTCCCAACGGCTGGAGCCGACGCGGAAAAAAGCCGATCAGCCCTTTGCCGCGACTATTAACCAAGGATATTTTTCGGGTTGCTTGCGCTTCCCTTGCTACCGGGGATCGGTTAATCTTTTGCAAGGAAATGTTCAATCCCCTTCTCGCCGGGATTCCTCAGCTCTGCCCGATTCATCGGAAAAATGGTTATTCCTCGCACATGAATGATGGGGGGAAGTACGTGAACTGGCCTGCATCGGCAACCCAGAGTTGGGCTGTCCCGATGTTGTGCGCGGCAGCCGCAAGCATCATCACCGGCATCGCGCTGGTGGCGACGCGCTATGTGGTGCAGCAGGCCGACGGATTGACCGTCGCGATGCTGCGCTATTGCGTGGCGACCGCCTGCCTGCTGCCGACCGCGATGGTCTTCTATTGGGTCAGGGTGGCGAAGCGGGATTTCTTCGCCATTGCGGCGCTCGGCGTGCTCTATTTCGGCATCTTTCCATGGTGCATCAGCTCGGCCATGCAGTTCACAACGGCGTCAGCCGGCTCGATCGTGCTCGCCTGCACGCCCGCCGTGACCCTCATCCTGGCGGGACTGTGGGGCAGCGAGACGATGACGGCGCGCAAGTGCCTGGGCGTGACGCTCGCCATCGTCGGGGCCGGCGTTGCGATCGGCGGCGCCATGATGGCGCTCGCGGCGGCGAGCTGGTACGGTCATGCGCTGATGATCGCCGCGACGTTGTGCGGCGCCGTCTATGCGGTCTTCTCCAAACCTTACCTCGACAAGTATCCGCCGATCGTGGTGAGCGCCATCGCGATGGGCGCCGGCGCGGCGGCGCTGCTCTGCGTGTGGCTCGTGCGCGATCTTCCCTCCGGATGGCCCGAGCTCGATGCGAAAGGATGGCTGGTGATTCTGTTCATCGGCGCGATCGGCGGCGCGCTCTCGTTCTTCCTCTATGCCTGGGCGCTCGGCCGCACGGCCCCGACCGCCACCATGATCCTGCTGCCGCTCAACCCGATGGCGGCGATTTTCACGGGCGTGCTGTTTCTCGGTGAACCTTTGACCTCAGGCCTTTTCGTCGGACTTGCCCTTGTCATCTTTGGTATATTCTTGGTGATCGACATGACGGGCAGAACGAAGTCGAGCGGAATGGTAGGGGCAAAGGTCAATCATGAAATTCCTCCTGCTTAGCAACGTCAATATGCAGCCGTTGGCGGCGTCGCTGAAGCCGCTCGAGGTGGTCAGCGGCGCCTACAACAGCCTGCTCGCCGATCTCGCCACGGAGGGCTCGCCGGCGAGCGCGGCCGACGTCTCGCACGTGCTGTGCATGGTCGACGGCGATACGATGCTGAGCGGCGCGCTCCACGGCGACGGCGCGCCCGAGCAGTGCGGCATGTTCATCGACGCACTCGAGAGCTTCTGCGCCCGCAACCCGGCGAAAACCGTCGTCGCCCATACGTTCTGCCTGAGCGCACAGCGCTGGCTCGGCTTCGCCGACCTCACCCATCCGAAGTCGCTTCACGCGATCGAAGCTTCGCTCAACGAGCGCCTGATCGCGGTCGCCAAGGCGCACCCGAACCTCGTGCTGTTCGACATGGAGCTGCTTTTTCGCCGCCACGGCGAGGACGCGCTCATCTCCAATGCGATGTGGTACGCGGGCCGCATCCGCTACACCGGACGCATGTTCGAGCTACTTGCCGTCACCATCCGCCAGGCGCTCGCCGCGCACGCACAGAAGAGCCGCAAGGTGCTCATTCTCGATCTCGACAATACGCTGTGGGGCGGCATCGTCGGCGAGCTCGGGCCGACCGGCGTTGCGCTCGGCGAGGACGGCAAGGGCCGCTGCTATCGCGATTTCCAACGCGCGCTGAAGGCGCTGCAGCGGACCGGCGTGCTGCTCGCAATCGCGAGCAAGAACAACGCCGCGGACGTCGACGAGATCCTCGACGAGAACCCGATGATGGTGCTGCGGCGCGAGGACTTCGCGGCGATCCATGCCAACTGGGAGCCGAAGGCGGAGAACCTGGTCAAGATCGCCGAGACGCTGAATCTGGGCAGCGACAGCTTCGTCTTCCTCGACGACAACCCGGTCGAGCGCGACGCGGTGCGCAAATTCCTGCCCGAGATCGCGGTGCCGGACTTCCCCGACCGCATCGAGAACCTGCAGACCTGGCTCCTGCGCGAGGTGGCGCCGGCCTATTTCGGCAAGTACGCCATCACGGCCGAGGACGAGGGCAAGACCGAGCAGTATCGCGCCAATGCGTCGCGGCAGAAGCTCGCCGCGAGCTTCGACCTCGACGGCTACCTGCGCGAGCTCAACATCGAGTGCAATATCCAGGTCAACCCGTCGGCGCAGCTGGTGCGCGCCGCGCAGATGACGCAGAAGACCAACCAGTTCAACCTCACGACGCGGCGCTACGAGGTCACCGACCTCGCGCGCTTCGTCGAGAGCAACGAGCACGCCGTGCTGATGCTCGACTATCGCGACCGCTTCGGCGACGAAGGCTCGGTCGCGCTGGCGATCGTCGACTTGGCCGAAGGACGTATTGACACTTTTCTAACGAGCTGTCGCGTAATCGGGCGCAAGGTGGAGTCGCGGCTGCTCGACAAGGCTGTCGAGCTGTGCCGTGACCGGGGTCTGCACAAGGTCATCGGCGAATACATTCCGACGCGGAAGAACAAGATGGCCGCGTCGTTCTACGAAGATCATGGCTTTACCCCGATGTTGAGGGCTCCTGATGGACGCGTTACTTATGAGAAGCCAATCGACGGCTGACGACCGCACCCAGGCGGTGATCGAGGTCGTCGCCAAGGCGCTGGAGATTTCGCCCGACGAAATCGGCGCCGATGCCTCGATGGACAACACACCGTTGTGGGACTCGGTCGCGCACCTGACGATCTGCCTGGAATTCGAGCGCCGGTTCGGCCGCGCGCTCGACCTGGAGAAGATCTTCACCGCGTCGAGCGTGCAGGATCTCGCCGCGCTGGTGCCCTGACCGCCGGCCGCGGCGGGCCTTATCCAATTCGAATCTTTCGCCTTCTTGCAACCGGGCGGTTGGCCACCCGGCTGTAATATATTCGTCACGCGGGCGGCCTAGGACAGCGGCCGCATTTCCACCGCAGACACGGAAGATTCCCATGCTGATCCGGGGACTTAGTAGTGCGCTCGGCCTTGCGCTCGCCTGCGCGTTGTTGATCTCGCCCGTCGCCGCCCAAGAACCGCAGGCGCGGGCGCACAACGTCATCCTGTTCATTCCGGACGGGCTGCGTCACCTCAAGGTGACGCCCGACACCGCGCCGACCATGGCGATGATCCGCGACCAGGGCGTCAACTTCAAGAACCCGCACGCGCTGTTCCCGACCTTCACCACCGCCAACGCGTCGAGCATGGCGACCGGCCATTATCTCGGCGACACCGGCGACTTCTCCAACACGATCTACTCGGGCTATCCGACCCACGTGCCGGACGCGCCCGCGACCGTCACACCGTTCCTCGAGAACGACGTCGTGCTCGGCGACGTCGACGAGCATTTCAAGGGCAACTATCTCGACGAGGAGACCATCCTCAAGCTCGCGCGCGCGCAGGGCTTCAGCACCGCCTCGATCGGCAAGGTCGGCCCGGTGCTGATCTTCGACTCGACCGAGCGCAGCGGACTGCACACCATCATCGTCGACGATGCGACCGGTCACGACGACAAGGCCGGCCACCCGGTCGGCATTCCGCTGTCGGACGAAATCAAGGACGCGCTGCAAAAGGCCGGACTGCCGCTCGTCGCGCCGGGCCGCGGGCCGAACGGCGTCACCGGCACCTTCGACAACCCGGGCACGACCGCCGCCAATGTCGCCCAGCAGGCCTACTTCGCCGATGTGGTCGCCAAGGTGCTGCTGCCGATCTTCAAGGCGCGCAACAGGCCGTTCATCATCGTGTTCTGGTCGCGCGATCCGGACGGCTCGCAGCATAATCAGGGCGACAGCCTCAACGCGCTCGTCCCCGGCATCAACGGTCCGACCTCGCTCGCCGCCATCAAGAACGCGGATGACGACCTGCACCAGATCGTGCAGGCCGTGAACGATCTCGGCCTCGCCGACACGACCGACATCATGGTGGCGGCCGATCACGGCTTCTCCACCATCTCGAAGCAGAGCAAGACGAGCGTCGCGGCCAAGACCAAATATCCGGACGTCCCGGCCGGCTTCCTGCCGCCCGGCTTTCTCGCGGTCGATCTCGCCAAGGGGCTCGATCTGCCGCTGTTCCATCCCAACACGAACAACTCGCCGGTCGCGGCCAACGGCTATCCGAAATCCGGCAATGCCCTCATCGGCAACGATCCGAACAAGCCCGACATCGTGATCGCGGCGAACGGCGGCTCGGACCTGATCTATCTGCCGAACAACGACAAGGCGCTCGCCGCGCGCGTCGTCGACGTCCTGCTCAAGCAGGATTACGTGAGCGGCCTGTTCGTCGACGACCGCCTCGGACCGATCCCCGGCACGCTGCCGCTGAGCAACATCAACCTCGAAGGCAGCGCGCTCACGCCAGTGCCTGCGATCGCGGTCAACTTCAGCTCGTCCTCCACCGGCTGCGAGACGCCGGTGCTGTGCACCGTCGAGGTGGCCGACACCGGCCTGCAGCAGGGCCAGGGCATGCATGGCAGCTTCAGCCGTGCCGACACCATGAACTTCATGGCCGCGATCGGGCCCGACTTCAAGAAGGGCTTCGTCGACGAGGCGCCGGTGAGCAACGCCGACTTCGGCCGGACCATCGCCAAAATCCTCAAGCTCGACATCCCCGCCAAGGGCCAGTTGCTCGGCCGCGCGATCGACGAGGCAATGCCAAACGGGCAGATGCCGAAGGTCGAGACGCATACGCTGCAGTCGCCGCCCGCCGCCAACGGCCTGCGCACGATCCTCAACTTCCAGCAGATCGGTACGACGAAATATTTCGATGCCGCCGGCTTCGCCGGCCGCACGGTTGGGCTGACCGGCGCCGCCAGCAACTGAGGCGTTTGTGCAAGAAGGACGCCGCGCCTCGTGAGCGGCGTTTTTTATTCGGCCGGAACGGCGGCGGGCTGCTGGGCCAGGGACTCCGCCGTCGAAGCGGCGGCCGGGGCGGGATAGCGGCTCAGCGCCAGCAGGAAAAAGGCGACGATCGCATAGGCGAGCGCGACCGACGGCGTCACCGCGATGCCGACGTGCTCGCCGTGCATGAAGCCGAAGAAGGTGAGCACGGCGCCGGCGAACGCGAAGGCCGCGGCGTGGGCGAACCTGCGATCGATCACGAAGATCGCGGTGGCGCCGAGCACGAGTCCGGTGAGGATCGCGCCGCCGCCGAGCACCTCGAGGCCGTTGTAGAGCACGCCGTTGGCGGCGAGCTTGTCGAAACCGATCGTTGCCGCATTCGTGCCGGCGGCGCCCAGCGCCCCGTCCATCAAGGTCTTGCACCAGGCCGCGAGGTGCGGCGTGAGCGCCAGCACGATCGCGGGCGCATGACGCTGCGGCGAGGTCTGGAACGCCTGCGCGCCGATCAGCATGCCGATGTAGAGCAGGATCGGCAGGATGGCGACGAGCGGCACCAGCGCCAGCATCAGCGAGATGATGCCGAACCACGACAGCACGATCACCATGATGCCGGTCGCGGCCGAGTAGCCGATGCGCCCGCCCATCGCCTTCCAGCCCGGATGGCCGATGTAGACCGCGTTGATGAACGGGTTGCCCATCAGGCAGCCGATCAGGCTGACGACGCCGTCGGCGCTGAGCACGCGCGTGGTCGGGTAATGATCGCCGGCGGCCTCGGCGCTCTCGACGTTGTCCATCGCCTCGACCAGATCGTAGATGCCGAACGGGATCGCGGTGACCAGGATCACGCCGAGGAACTGGAAGCCGGAGAAGACGTGGCCGACCGCCGGCAGCGGAATCGAGAAGCCGAAATTGGCGAACGCATCGGCCACCTTGTGCACGCTCACGCCGCCGAGATCGAGGCCGACCAGGTTCGATCCCCAGGCGATCAGCATGCCGACGACGATCGCGATCAGGCCGGCCGGAATGCCCTTCGGGTAGCGCACGCCGCCGAACCAGCTCAGCAGGATGATGGCGAAGCAGACGAGGCTGATCTGCGGCGTCATGTACATTTCGAGCGCCGGGCGCATCGAGATGAAGGTGATCGACACGCCCGCGAGCGTGCCCAGCAGGGCGCCGCGCGGCGTGATCTTGCGGATGAAGGGCGCGATGAAGCCGCCGATCATCAGGATGAAGCTCTGGAAGAACACCCAGACCAGGCCGGCTTCCCAGCCTTTCACCGGGTCGTTGGTCCTGAGCATCACCGGCAGCATGATCACGAAGGTGACGATGAACATGTGCGGCACGCTGATGCCCGAGGGCAGCGCGCAGACGTCGCTGCGGCCGGTCTTCTGCGCGAGGCGCCAGGCGAGAAAGGCGTAGTACATCGTGCTCAGGAACATCATCAGGCCGAGCGCCGGCAGGATGCGGCCGAACACGATCCCATCCGGCATCTTGAGGACGAACCTCAGGAGCGCCGTCAGCGTGAGCATGTTGACGAGGATGTTGGTGCCGAAGCCGAAAAAGGCGTTCCAGTCGCCCGGCGTCCATAAGGCCGGGCGATACGTCGAACCAGCCATTCGGCCCTCCCCGGATGCAATGAAAGCGGACGCCCCGTTCACGATCCCGATGCCGGGTACTTCGAGTCGCAAACGAGACGTCCGCCCTTCACACGAGGGGATTCGAGGACGAATCCGGGCCCCGCGAAGCTGACAAGGACATTGCAGCGAGCGCGATTGGTGCGCCCGCGTCCCTGTCTCGCAAACAGCGTGCCAACACGCGGCAGCGGCCGGCCTGCCGCCGCCCGCAGTGTGGAAATCATTGATAACTCTCGTTGAATCCGCAGCTCCCAGGATCACGGCGCTCATCCGTCGGGTGCGCGAGGCGGAAAGCCGGCGGCCGCCGAAAGGACGATCGGGAGGCGACGATGAATTACTGATCAGTCGAGTGGATTCGAATGAGGCAGAGGCCGGCGTAACCCGCGGTCACGCCGTGAGCGCTTCGAGCAAGGCCTGCGACCACGACACGGATCCGAAGATGCCGCCTTGCGCCTTGATCATGGCGAGGCCGGCGGCGTGGAATTCGGGAAAATAGGAGGCGCAGCAATCGGCGAGCACGATGCAGCGATAGCCGCGATCGTTGGCCTGGCGCACCGTGGTGTTGACGCACACTTCGGTGGTGACGCCGCAGACGAGCAGCGTATCGATGCCGCGGTTGCGCAGCATGAGATCGAGATCGGTCTGGTAGAACGCACCCTTGCCGGGCTTGTCGATCACCGGCTCGCCAGGCTGCGGATTGAGCTCGGCGATGATGTCGTGCCCCGGCTCGCCGCGCACCAGGATGCGGCCCATCGGTCCAGGCGCGCCGATGCGCAGCGCCGGATCGCCGCGCTCGACCTTGAAGCGCGGCGCATCGGTCAGATCGGGGCGATGGCCCTCGCGGGTGTGGATGACCAGCATGCCCTGCATGCGCGCGGCCTCGAGCACGGTGCGGCACGGCGCGACCGCCGGCTGAAGGCGCGTCACGTCGTTGCCGAGCGCGGCACCGAACCCGCCGGGCTCGAGGAAATCGCGCTGCATGTCGATGATGACGAGCGCGCTGCGGGCGAGATCGATCTCCAGCGGCGACGGCTCGGCGGCGATTTTTACGGGGTTCACGGCGCTGAGGTCCAATAGAGCCAGCGGCCCGCAACCACGCGTGCGAGCCCGATCGCGCCCGGCGGCAGCGTTGCGTCGCTAGCTCATGCCCCCCTTGGGCGAGAGGTCGAGCGTGCGCACCTCCGAGCCTTTCGGCAGGTCGAACATCCCGCCCGGCAGCGTGTCGATGAACGCCAGCACCTCGGAGGTCTTCACCACGTCGGCGTATTTCGCATTCATGTCGCACAGATTGATGGCATGGCTCGCCTGCGAGCGGTCGAAGCAGCCTTCCTCGGCGAGCGTGATGCGGTAATTGAGGCTGAAGGCATCGAGAACGCTCGCGCGCACGCAGCCCGATGTCGTGGTGCCGGTGACGATCAGGCTGTCGCAGCCGAGCAAGGTCAGGTAGCTCGTGAGGTTGCTGCCGAAGAAAGCCGACGGCTTCTGCTTGTAGATGATGAGGTCCTGCGGGCCGGGCGCGATCGGCGCGACGATCTCGTTGCCGTCGATATTGGCGAGCGCCGTCTTGGTGGTGCGGTCCTCGTCGGTGCGGCCGTTCTTCCAGCCCCAGCTGCCGGCATCCCAGTTGTCGTCGCGCCGCACGCCGGTCGTGTAGATCACCGGCACCCCCTTGGCGCGGCACTTGTCGATCAGCGAGCGGATGTAGGGAAGCGCCGTCCACGCATCCTCGCCGCACGAGTTGCGCCACTTCTTGATTGATTCGAGGATCGGCTCCGGCTTGTCGCCGCAGAACGCCCAGTTCACGTCGATGATGAGCAGTGCCGGCCGCTTGCCGAAGCCCTGTCGTGCGCCGTAGCCGGAGGTCGCGAATACGGCCTTGTCGCGCTCGGTGAGAAACTGGTTCCAGATCGGCTCGGACATGTCGTGACCCTTCCTCGGATTTCCCTGTTTGCTGCTGCTGCCGGTTCGGATGCTCGATCTCCCGCGGCCTTACGCGGCGCCCTTGACGAAGCTCATATCGATGATCGCCTCGTACGGCACGTCGGCCTTGAGGATGCCAGCGTCGCGCACGACGCTCTTCGCGGTCTCCCAGGATTGCCGGCTGATCATCCCGTCCCTGCTCCACATTTCGTCCTTGAACGAGCGGTCCAGCGTCGCGCGCAGGTCCTCGATCGGCATGGTCGGAAACTGCTTTTTTGCGATGTCGCTCGCCTCGGCCGGATTGGCGTAGGTGAACTTCAACCCCTCGACCATGCCGTGCACGAACGTCCGCACCAGCTCGGGCTCCTTCTGGATGGTATCGAGCCGGACGTTGAGCGTCGAGTACGCGTAGGGCCCGAGCTCCTTCGGGACGTTGTAGAACGGCTCGCCCCAGATGCCCTGGCGCACGCCCTGGGTGACGAACGGCTCGGTCGCAACACCGATCTGCGCCTGATGGCCGCGCACGACGGCGAGGACCGCCGAGTTCGCCACCTCCATCAGCGTCACGTCGCGCTGGGGATCGAGCTTCCACTTCTTGAGCAGATAGCGGGTGATCGAGTTCGGCGTGCCGCCGGGCGAGCCGACCGAGATGGCCTTCCCCTTGAAATAGGCGCTCCAGTCGGTGCCGGCCGGCTGTGCGCTCGTGGCGGCGCAGTAGTAGATGTTGCCGCGGTCGACGCAATTCACCACCGCGCGCAGCTCGGCGCCCTTGATCTTCGCATAGGCGCAGTGCTCGGGGCCGCCGATGAACGCAAAAGCCTGCCCGGTCAGCACCGCGTTGGTGTGGCCGGCGCCGTTGTCGATGGTGAGAACGCTCACCTTCACGTCGCCGAAATAGCCCTTCGCGATGCCGACATAGAGCGGCAGGTAGCCGGTCGAGTGCACCGGCTCGGTGACTATGATCTCGCGCGCCGCCGCGCGGGCGACCCGCGGCCGCGCCACCGCGGCAAAGCCGAGCGAGCCGACCGAGCCCAGAAACGTTCGCCTGTCCATGCCGATCACTCCTGTGGATCATGATTCCTACGACCTGACACCCTTGCGCAGCAGGCGCTCCAGCAGCCCGACCGCCACGTACATCACGACCGAGAGCGTCGAGAGCACCAGGACCGCGACCCAGACCAGCGCGATGTCGTAGGTCTGGCCCGCGTAGAGGATCGCACGGCCGAGGCCGTGCTGCGAGGAGATGAACTCGCCGACCACCGCGCCGGTGAGCGCGAGCCCGATATTGATGCGCAGCACCGAGATGATCCACGGCAGGCACGCCGGGATGACGAGCTTGCGAAACACCTGCAGGCGCGACGCGCCGAGCGAGTAGAACAGGCGCTCGCCGTCGGGGTCGATCGCCTTGACGCCCGCGAAGGTCGTCAGGGTCGAGACCACCACCGTGAGCGCCGTCGCGACCGCGATCTTCGAGGCGAGGCCGATGCCGAACACCAGCACGATCAGCGGCGCGAGCGCCAGCTTGGGCAGCGATTCGAAGCAGATCACGTAGGGCTGCACGATCGCGGCGTAGTTGCGCGACCACCAGAACGAGAGGCCGAGCAGCGACCCCGCGGCGGTGCCGATGAGGAAGCCCAGGATGGTCGAGCGGAACGTGAACCAGATGTCGGTCCAGGCATCGCCGGAGATGAAGAAGGTCTCGAGCGAGGCAAAGATCGCGCTCGGCCGCGACCAGAAGAACGCGCTGATCCAATTCTCGTCGGCGGCGACCTGCCAGAGCGCGACGATGCCGACCAGGACGCCGACCTGGATGCCGACGATCAGCCAGGGCGGCCAGTCGCGCTGGACCGGCAGGCGGCGTGCGGTCCGCGCCGGTGGCGCGCTGCGCGCGGAGGCCGCCGGCTCGACCATGCCGCGGTCCGCAGACGCTGAAGATGTGTGCTGGAGGGCCATGCCGCGCGCCCTATGCCGCCTGCCCGACGGCCTGGTCGAGGCCCAGCAGCTCGAGGCAGCGCTCCTTGAGCGTGGTGAAGGCGGGAGTCGCCGTGCACGAGCGCAGACGCGGGCGCGGCAGCGCCACGTCCAGCGTCTCGACGATGCGGCCGGGACGCGTGCCCATCACGTGCACCTCGTCGGAGAGGAAGATCGCCTCCTCGACGTCGTGGGTGACGAAGATCACGGTCTTGGCGAAATCGCTCCACAGCGCCAGCAGCCATTCCTGCATCTGCAGCTTGGTCTGCGCGTCGAGCGCGCCGAACGGCTCGTCGAGCAGGATCACGTCGGTGTCGAGCAACAGCGTGCGCAGCAGCGCCGCGCGCTGGCGCATGCCGCCGGAGAGCGCGCTCGGATAAGCATCCTCGAAGCCGCCGAGGCCATAGCGCCGCAGCAGAGGCAGGGCCCGCTCGCGCGCGGCGCCCAGCGGCACGCCCTGGATCTCCATGCCGAGAATCACGTTGTCGATCAGCGTGCGCCAGGGCAGCAGCAGGTCCTTCTGCAGCATATAGCCGACCCGGCCGATCGTGCCGGTGGCATCGACGCCGTCGATCAGCACGCAGCCCGCGGTCGGCTCCTGCAAGCCGGCGACGATATTGAAGATCGTGCTCTTGCCGCAGCCGGATGGCCCGATGAGGCTGACGAAGCGGCCGGCCGGCACGGCAAGCGTGACATGGGCGAGCGCGTCGAAGGCGCCGGCAGGCGTCACGAAGCGCATGCTCACGTCCTCGATGCGAAGCTTGGTCGGCGAAGCCACGCGTACCATCTCCGGGCCCATTGGCTGATCGGCTCAGCCCCCCGCCGCAAATACTGTGCCAGCGGGAAGCACTTAGCAACGCGTCCAGGCGGGTGTGATCGCCGGCAGCGATAACGGGCGTTCGCCTAAAAATTAGACCGTGGGCGCCGAATTGTATGCAGTAGAAATCGCTGCGCGCGCCGGCCCCACGGGGGGCCGATCGACGTCATAATACCAGCCGCTTCAACCGCTTGGGACGAATCCTGCCGGCGGCCTCACGACCGGCGGCGTTGGCACGGGCCTTGCGGAACACCTCCTGCTGCAGCGAGCGGGAGGCCGTGAATGAAGCGCCGTGAATTCCTCAAGTCGATGACGGCGCTCGCCGCCGGCACCGCGCTGCCGGCCGCGCCCGCGGTGTGGTCGCCCGCCAAGGCGCAGTCGCGCCAGGAAACGCTGCTGATCGTCTCGGAAAGCGGGCCGAACAACCTCGACATCCACGGGGTCGGCACCAACGTGCCGGGATACGAGGTCTCGTGGAATTGCTACGACCGGCTGATCAGCCACGAGATGAAGACGGTCGACGGAACGCCCTATTACGATCGCGACAAGTTCAAGCTCGAGCTCGCCGACGACATGAGCATCGGCGACATGTCGGTCACTTTCAAGCTGAAGAAGAATGCAGTCTTCCAGGACGGCACGCCGGTCACCGCCAAGGACGTCAAATGGTCGCTCGACCGCGCCGTCACGGTCGGCGGCTTTCCCACCTTCCAGATGGGCGCAGGCTCGCTGACGAAGCCCGAGCAGTTCGTCGTCGTCGACGATCACACGGTGCGGGTCGACTTCCTGCGCAAGGATCGCCTGACCATCCCGGATCTCGCCGTGATCGTGCCGTGCGTGATCAATTCCGAGCTGGTGAAGAAGCACGCGACCGACAAGGACCCGTGGGGCCTCGAATACACCAAGCAGAACACCGCCGGCAGCGGCGCCTACAAGGTCACCAATTGGACCGCCGGCACGCAAGTCGTCTTCGAGCGCAACGACAAATGGACCGGCGGTCCGCTACCCAAGGTCAAGCGGGTGATCTGGCGCATGGTGCCGTCCGCCGGCAACCGGCGCGCGCTGCTCGAGCGCGGCGACGCCGATATCTCCTACGACCTGCCGAACAAGGATTTCGTCGAGCTCAAGGGCGCCGGCAAGCTCAGCATCGTATCGACGCCCTACTCGAACGGAATCCAGTACATCGGCATGAACGTGAAAAACCCGCCGTTCGATGACTTGAAGGTGCGCCAGGCGGTCGCCTACGCGATCCCGTACCAGAAGATCATGGACGTGGTGCTGTTCGGCCTCGGCAAGCCACTGTTCGGGGCGTCGGCGGAGGACAGGACCGAGGTCGCGTGGCCGCAGCCGCACAAATTCACGACCGACATCGCCAAGGCGAAGCAGCTGCTGGCGGAGGCGGGGTACCCGAACGGCTTCGAGACCACGCTGTCGTTCGACCTCGGCTTCGCCGGCGTCAACGAGCCGATCTGCGTGCTCACCCAGGAGAGCCTCGCGCAGATCGGCATCAAGACGACGATCAACAAGGTACCCGGCGCCAATTGGCGCACCGAGCTCAACAAGAAGGTGCTGCCGCTCTACACCAACGTGTTCTCGGGCTGGCTCGATTATCCGGAGTATTTCTTCATCTGGTGCTATCACGGCAAGAATTCGATCTTCAACACGATGAGCTACCAGTCGAAGGCGATGGACGCGCTGATCGACGGCGCGAGCGTCGCCGCCGCGACCCACGATGCCGCGAGCTACGACAAGGACGTGAAGGGCTTCGTCGACCTCGCCTTCGCGGACATGCCGCGCGTTCCGCTCTACCAGCCCTACGTCAACGTCGCGATGCAGAAGAACATCAGCGGATATCAGTACTGGTTCCACCGGCGGCTCGACTATCGCGCGCTGGTCAAAGGGTAACCGCGATGCTGCGGCAGATCGCCAAACGGCTGGCGACCGCGATCCCGAGCCTGATCGGCGTCGTCATCGTGACGTTTTGTCTGACGCGCGTGCTGCCGGGCGACACCGCGTCCTATTTCGCGGGCCCGGCCGCGACGCCGCAGGCGATCGCCGAGGTGCGCCACAAGCTCGGCCTCGATCTGCCGCTGCCGCAGCAGTTCGTGCGCTACGTGAAGGACCTCGGGCACGGCGACCTCGGCACCTCGCTCACCACCGGCCAGCCGGTGATCAACGACATCGCGGCGCGCCTGCCTGCGTCGGCCGAGCTCACGCTGCTCGGCCTTTTGGTCGCCATGGCGATCGCGGTGCCGCTCGGCATCCTCGCCGCCGTGCGTCAGGGCTCGTTCATCGATCATGCCTGCCGCGTGGTCGCGACCGCCGGCGTATCGCTGCCGGTGTTCTTCACCGGCCTGCTGCTGGTCTACGTGTTCTACTTCCTGCTCGGCTGGGCGCCCTCCCCGCTCGGCCGGCTGGACGTGTTCTATACGCCGCCGCCGCAGGTCACCGGCTTCTACCTGATCGACAGCCTGATCGCGCGCGACTTCACCGTGTTTCGCGCCAGCCTCGCCACGCTGATCCTGCCGGCCGCGACGCTCGCCATCTTCTCGCTGGCGCCGATCACCCGCATGACACGCGCCGCGATGCTGTCGGTGCTCGCCTCCGATTTCGTGCGTACGGCGCGCGCGAGCGGCCTCTCGCCCTACCGGGTGATCATCACCTACGCGTTCCGCAACGCGATGCTGCCGGTCGTCACGACGCTGGGCATGGTGTTCAGCTTCCTGCTCGGCGCCAACGTGCTGGTCGAGAAGGTGTTCGCCTGGCCGGGCATCGGCTCCTACGCGGTCGAGGCCCTGATCGCCTCCGACTACGCGCCGGTGCAGGGCTTCGTGCTCGCCATGGCGATCCTCTACGTGCTGCTGAACCTCGCGATCGACCTTCTCTACGGCATCATCGACCCGCGCGTGAGGCTCGAAGGATGAGTGGCGCCGCCCGCATCGAGTCTCCCGTCATCGCAGCACCGGTCGTCACACGCAGGCAGACCTCGCTGTTCGCCCATGCGCGCCACGTGATCGGCGCCAACCCGGTCACGGGGTTCGCGTTCGCGCTGTTCGCTCTCATCGTTCTGTGCGCGCTACTCGGCCCGCTGATCACGCCCTATGATCCGCTGGCGAGCGACGTCGTCGCCAAGCTGCAGCCGCCATCGGTGCACCACTGGTTCGGTACCGACGAGTACGGCCGCGATATCCTGAGCCGCGTCATGGTCGCGACGAGGCTCGATCTCGGCATCGCGGTGTTCTCGGTCGCGCTCGTGTTCGCGCTCGGCGGCCTGTCGGGCGTCGCAGCCGGCTTCTTCGGCGGCTGGATCGACCAGATCGTCGGGCGTATCGCCGACACCATCATGGCGTTCCCGCTGTTCGTGCTCGCCATGGGCATCGTGGCGGCGCTGGGCAATACGGTCACCAACATCGTGATCGCGACCGCGATCATCAACTTCCCGCTCTATGCGCGGGTCGCCCGCGCCGAGGCCAATGTGCGGCGCGACGCCGGCTTCGTGCAGGCGGCGCGGTTGTGCGGCAACGGCGAGCTCCGCATCGTGCTCACCCAGATCCTCCCCAACGTGATGCCGATCATGGTGGTGCAGATGTCGCTCACCATGGGCTACGCCATCCTCAACGCCGCCGGCCTCTCCTTCATCGGCCTCGGCGTGCGCCCGCCGACGCCCGAGTGGGGCATCATGGTGGCGGAAGGCGCCGGCAACATCATCTCGGGCGAGTGGTGGATCGCGCTCTTTCCGGGCGCCGCGCTGATGCTCGCGGTGTTCTGCTTCAACCTGCTGGGCGACGGGCTGCGCGACATCGTCGATCCGCAGCGGCGGACTTGAACTGGAGCTCGTTCGTGACCGACGTTGCCGCCGACCCGATCCCGCTGCTCGACGTGCGCGATCTCACCGTCGAGTTCGCGACCCGCCGCGGCACCGTGCGGGCGGTCGAGCACGTCGATATCAGCGTGCGCAAGGGCGAGACCGTCGGCATCGTCGGCGAGTCCGGATCGGGCAAATCGGTCACCTCCTATGCGGTGATGCGCATCCTCGATCGTGCCGGCCGCATCGCCGACGGCGCGATCACGTTCTCCGGCATCGACGTGCGCAACGCGCGCGAGGGCGAGGTGCGCGACCTGCGCGGCCGCGAGATCTCGATGATCTTCCAGAGCCCGCGCACGGCGTTGAACCCGATCCGCAAGGTCGGGCGGCAGATCGAGGACGTCCTGCTCCAGCACGTGCAGGCCACACCGGCCGACGCCAAGGCCAAGGCGATCGACGCGCTGCGCAAGGTGCGCATCGTCCGACCGGAGGAGCGCTACCACGCCTATCCGTTCGAGCTCTCGGGCGGCATGTGCCAGCGCGTCGTCATCGCGCTCGCGCTCGCCTGCCAGCCGCAGTTGCTGATCGCCGACGAGCCGACCACCGGCCTCGACGTCACCACCCAGAAGGCGGTCATGGACCTCGTGGTCGAGCTCACCCGCGAGCGCGGCATGTCGACCATCCTGATCACCCACGACCTCGGCCTCGCGGCCACCTATTGCGACCGCATCGTCGTGATGGAGAAAGGCAAGGTGGTCGAGACCGCCAGGGCGCAGACGATCTTTCGCGCCCCCGAGCATGCCTATACGCAGAAGCTCATGCGGGCGACGCCGCGTCCCGGCGTCACCCTGCGCGATCTCCTCCCCGCCGACGCGGCGCTGCCGCAGGCCGCGACCACAGGCGCGCCGCTCGCGCCGTCGGGCGAGTTGCTGCTCGAGGTCGTCAAGCTCACCAAGGAATACCCGCGCCGAAGCGGCGCGATGGCGAAGCTGTTCAGCCGGAAGCCCGAAGATCCGGAAGCCACCACCTTCCGCGCGGTCGACGGCATCAGCTTCGACATCCGCCGTGGGGAGAGCGTCGGCCTCGTCGGCGAGTCGGGCTGCGGCAAGTCGACGACCTCGATGATGCTGATGCGCCTGATCGACAAGACCGATGGGCTGATCCGCTTCGGCGGCGCCGACATCGGCGAGATTCCGGCCAAATCTTTCGCCCGGCTGCCGCTGCGCAAGCGCATCCAGATGGTGTTCCAGGACCCGACCGACAGCCTCAACCCGCGCTTCACGGCGGCACGCGCCATTGCCGACCCGATCCTGCGGCTCGGCGATATCACGGACCGCGGCGCGATCCGCGCGCGCTGCGAGGAGCTGGCGCGCCGGGTGGGCCTGCCGGTCGAGCTGCTCGACCGCTTTCCGCATCAGCTCTCGGGCGGCCAGAAGGCCCGCGTCGGCATCGCCCGGGCGGTTGCATTGTCGCCGGAACTTGTCATTCTGGACGAGCCGACCGCCGCCCTCGACGTGTCGGTGCAGGCCGTGGTGCTCAACCTGCTGCAGGATCTCAAAGTCTCGCTCGGCATGAGCTACTTGTTCGTCTCGCATGATCTCAACGTGGTGCGGCTCCTGTGCGACCGCGTCATCGTCATGCGGGCGGGCAGAATCGTCGAGCAGGGCACGACCGAAGCCGTGCTCGGCAGGCCGCAGAGCGACTACACGCGCGAGCTGATCGCGGCGATTCCGCATCCGCCGATCTGAGCGCGCCGCATCCGGGACCGACATGGCGACGCAAGACCCTCTGGACGACTACATCACGGCCGCCGCCGCGGCCCTGGCGCTGCCGCTCGATCCGGCCTGGCGGCCGGCCGTGCGCCTGCATCTCGACATCACGCTGCGGCTCGCCGCGGCGGTCGGCGAGTTCGCGCTGCCCGACGATGCCGAGCCTGCGCCCGTATTTCGTGCGTGACGCCGTGGCGCTCGACCTCACGGAAGCAACCGCCGCGGAGATCGCGCAGGCCGTGCGCGACGGCCAGGCCACCGCGCTCGACGTGGCCGAAGCGGCGCTCGCGCGCATCGCGCGGCTCAATCCGACGCTCAATGCCTTCACCGATGTCACGGCGGAGCGCGCGCGGACGCGCGCCCGTGCGCTCGACGCCGATCGCGTCGCCGGCCGGCCGCTCGGCCCGCTCGCCGGCGTGCCGTTCGCGGTCAAGAACCTGTTCGAGGTGAAGGGCCTGCCGACCCGCGCCGGCGCGAAGATCAACCGCGACCTGCCGCCGGCCGAACGCGACCAGCCGCTGATCGCGCGGCTCGAGGCCGCCGGGGCCGTGCTCATCGGCGCGCTCAACATGGGCGAATATGCGTACGACTTCACGGGCGAGAACGTCCACGACGGCAACGCGCGCAATCCGCACGACACGGAGCGGATGACCGGCGGCTCGTCGAGCGGCAGCGGCGGCGCCGCCGCGGGACGGCTCGTGGCGTTCACGCTCGGCTCCGACACCAACGGCTCGATTCGCGTTCCGTCGTCGTTCTGCGGCCTGTTCGGATTGAAGCCCACCTACGGCCGCCTCTCCCGCGCGCGCAGCTTTCCGTTCGTCGCGAGCCTCGATCATCTCGGCCCGCTGGCGCGCTCGGCGCGCGATCTCGCGCTCGCCTACGACGCCATGCAGGGGCCCGACCCGGAAGATCCGGTGTGCGCCGGCCGCGCGACCGAGCCGACGCTGCCGGGGCTGGAGCGCGGCGCCGAAGGGCTGCGCATCGGCGTCGCGGGCGGCTATTTCCGCAAGGGCCTGACGCCTGAGGCGAGGACCGCCGTTGCAAGTGTCGCCGCTGCCCTCGGCGCGCGGCGCGAGATCGAGCTGCCCGAGGCGCAGCGGGCCCGTGCCGCGGCCTACGTGATCACGGCGAGCGAAGGCGCAGCCCTCCATCTCGACAGGTTACGCAAGCGCGCGAACGACTTCGATCCGGCGGTGCGCGACCGGCTGATCGCCGGCGCCATGATCCCTGCCGGCCTGGTGCTGCAGGCGCAGAAATTTCGCCGCTGGTATCGGGCGCGCGTGCTGGCGCTGTTCGACGAGGTCGACGCGATCCTCGCGCCGGCGACGCCCTCGACGGCGCCGAAGATCGGCCAGCAGACCTTCAGGCTCGACGGGGTCGAGACGCTGCTGCGGCCCAATATCGGCATCTATACCCAGCCGATCTCGTTCATCGGGCTGCCGGTCGTGGCGGTGCCGGTGCCGCTGTCGCCGCTGCCGATCGGCGTCCAGGTGATCGCGCCGCCGTGGCGCGAGGACGTGGCGCTGCGGATCGCATTCGCGCTCGAACGGGCGGGCGTCGCGGCGGCGCCGAAGCCCTCACTCTGAGATACGCCGCGCCGGGAGAAAGATATGGAGGTGGACCTGCCTGAGGTGGTCGCCGAGGTGAAACGCGAGTTCGAACGTTATGAACGCGCGCTGATGGCGAACGACGTGCCGGTGCTCGATGCGATCTTCCGCGCCGATCCGCGCACGATCCGCTATGGCGTCGCCGAGAACCTCTACGGCCACGACGAGATCAAGGCGTTCCGCGGCGCGCGTTCCCCGGTCGGCCTCGCGCGCACCATCTCGCGCACCGTGATCACGACCTACGGCCGCGATTTCGCGGTCGCCTCTACGCTCTACGATCGCCCCTCCACGCCCGGCAAGGTCGGGCGGCAGATGCAGACCTGGGTGCGCTTTCCCGACGGCTGGCGTGTGGTCGCCGCGCATGTGAGCGCGATCGATACGCCCAAAGAGGCGCCAGGCTGATCCGCGCAGTTTTCTACTTCGCCGCGACGAGCGGCGGCAGCGCCGGCTGCGGCTCGGCGAGGGCGCCGAGCGGCAGCGCCGTGTCGGCATGAAAGACGCGGCCAACCGATGCAAGCAGCGCATCGGACCCGCCGGGCGCCAGCAAGGTGATGCCGAACGGCTGCGTGCCGTGCAGCGCGGCCGGGACGGCCAGCCCGCAAAGATCGAGCAGGTTGACGAAATTGGTGTAGGTGCCGAGCCGGCTGTTGAGCTCGACCGGATCGGCGAGAACCTGCTCGACGGTGTAGAGGGTCGGCGCCGTCGGCAGCGCCATGAGGTCGATGCCACCGAATATATGTTCGGCGGCGCGACGCAGCTCCTCGAGCCGATAGAATGCCTTGAAGGCCGCGACCGCGGTCGGGCGCGCGCCCGCGATGATGATTGCGCGCGTGACCGGGTGCATCGCCTCGGGCGACGAGGCGATCAGCTTCTCGACGGCCGCATAGCGCTCCGCAACCCATGGGCCCTCGTACAGCAGGCGCGCGGTCTCATAGAACGGCTCGATGTCGATCGCGACGATCTCAGCCCCGAGCCGCGCCAGGCGATCAAGCGCCGCCGCATAGTCTGCCGCGGCCTGCCGATCGCCGAAGAACACGCGCTCGCTCGGCCTCGGCACGGCGACTTTGAACGTGGGCGGCAAGCCGCCGGGCGCGCCGACCGGCCTTTTGCGCGAATAGGGATCGTTCGCGTCGGGACCGGCGATCGCGGCAAGCGCCGCCCAGCAGTCGTCGGTCGTGAGAGCGAACACCGAGACGCAGTCGAGCGTGCGGCAGGCGGGCACGACGCCATGGGTCGACACCAGCCCGAGGCTCGGCTTGAGCCCGACGATGTTGTTGTACATGGCCGGCACCCGACCGGAGCCGGCGGTATCGGTGCCGAGCGCGAGCGGAACGAGGCCGGCCGCGACGGCGACGGCGGATCCCGAGCTCGAGCCGCCCGGAATCAGCTTGGGATCGAGCGCGTTGCGCGGGATGCCGTAAGGCGAGCGCGTGCCGACGAGGCCGGTCGCGAACTGGTCGAGATTGGTCTTGCCAATGATGATGGCGCCGGCCTGGCGCAGCCGCGCGACGGCGGTCGCGTCGCGCGCCGGCTGATAGGCGAAGGCTGGACAGGCGGCCGTGGTCGGCAGGCCTTTGACGTCGATATTGTCCTTGATGGCGACCGGAACGCCGTACAGGGGCAAGTCGCGGCCCTGCGCGGCCAGTGCCTTGGCGTCGGCGCGCGCGGCGCGCTCCTCGCGCAAGGCGATGAAGACGGCTGGGTCCCCATGCGCGCGGATGCGCGCATAGCTGCGCGCGACCGTCTCCTCCGGCGTCATCGTGGCGGCGCGGTGGGCGGCGAGGATGTCGGCAACCGTTTCAGCCAAGATGGTCTCCGGGCGCGCAACGATTGGTCGGCGCAACTAGTCTCGTATTCCCGGCAGCGGCCAAACAACACGATCGGGCGCGGATAATCAATCGCTCGCGCACGGCCCGGCGCGGCGCGGCCGCGCCACGTGGCCGCGATGTCCAAACCCTTCGGGCCCGATTGTGCCGGGCGCCCCGGCGGGATAATGCTCAAGGCCCCGCCCGCCTCCCCTGAGCTCCCAAGGACCCCGAAAATGGCCGGTAATACCAAGCGTATCTTCTATGTCCGGAACCTGGCGTCGCCGCCGGTCTATCTCGACGCGATCGCCAAGCGGCCGGACGTGCGCATCGACAAGCTCGAGAACGACAGCACGGACGAGGTCGCGACCCCGATCCTCGCCGAGGCGCACGCCTACCAGATCGGCTCCTCGCGCCAGGAGCTGGCGCCCCGGTTCTACGCCAACGCCGCGCTGCTAAAGCGCACGCCGCACCTGCTGATCGTGTCGACCAACGGCGCCGGCTACGACACCGTCGACGTCGACGACTGTACCGCCGCGGGCGTGCTGGTCATCAACCAGGCGGGCGGCAACAAGCAGGCGGTGGCCGAGCACGTCATCGGCATGATGCTGACGCTGACCAAGCGCATCATCATGGTCGACCGCGCGATGCGGCGAAAGGAGAAGTTCGACCGCCAGGACTTCATCGGCAACGACATGTTCGGCAAGACGCTCGGCATCATCGGCATCGGCAATGTCGGGGGTCGGGTGTCGGAGCTGTGCGGCGGCCTCTTCCAGATGAAGGTGCTCGCCTACGATCCCTATCTCAGCAAGGAGCAGGTCGCGGCACGGGGAGCCGAGAAGGTCGATGATCTCAACGATATCTTCCGCCGCGCCGATTTCGTCTCGGTGCACTGCCCGCTCACGGCCGAGACGCGCGGCATGGTCGGTGCGGCGCAATTCGCGCTGATGCAGCCGCACGCCTATTTCGTCACGGCGGCGCGCGGCTTCATCCACGACGAGGCGGCGCTCGCCGAGGCGCTGCGGGCGAACAAGATCGCCGGCGCCGGCCTCGACGTGTGGGAGAAGGAGCCGCCGCCGTCGGAGCACCCGCTGCTGGCGTTCGACAACGTGCTGGTGAGCCCGCACACCGCCGGCGTCACCGTCGAGACGCGCCAGAACATGTCGCGCATCGCGGCGGCGCAGATCCTCGACACGCTCGACGGCAAGAAGCCGCCGCGCATCGTCAATCCCGAGGTGTGGCCGGTCTACGCGGAGCGCTTCGCGAAGACGTTCGGGATCAAGCCGGCATGATCGATCCACTTGCTCCTCCTCATCCTGAGAAGCTCGTCTTGGCGTAGCGAAGACGAGCGCCTCGAAGGATGGGCCGAGCCTCTGCCGTAGGGTGGGCAAAGGCGCGGAACGCGCCGTGCCCAGGCGGACTGAACCTGTCGACTGAACCTGTGATATCGTGTCGCCATGTCACGATATCGCCGCGCAAAGATCGAGGGCGGTGTATCCTTCTTCACGGTCACGCTCGCCGACCGGTCGAGCGATCTTTTATTCGCCATATCAATCGACTCAGGCGGATGTACAAAACCGTCCATGAGCGCAATCCATTCGAGACGATTGCGATTTGCGTGCTTCCCGATCATCTGCACGCGATCTGGGCGCTGCCGCCAGGCTGCTCGGATTTCGCGACGCGCTGGAGCCTGATCAAGAGCGCATTTTCACGTGGGCTTGCAGTGGAGATGCCGCGGTCAGCGAGCAAGCTGGCCCGACGGGAACGCGGAATATGGCAGCGTCGTTATTGGGAGCACGTGGTCCGAGATGACGGCGATCTCGAGCGACATGCCGACTACATCCATTTCAATTCGCTCAAGCACGGGTATGTGACGAAAGTGGCCGATTGGCCGCACAGCGCGTTTCACCGCTTTGTTTCTCGTGGAGTCCTCCCCGCCCATTGGGGAGGAGATATGCGGGACCCGGCGGGCGAGTTCGGCGAATGAGCCGCGTGGGCACGGCGCTTGGCGCCTTTGCCCACCCTACGATGCTTCGTCATTTCGTCGGCGCGTCGTAGCCTGCCATCAGGTCGTCGACGACCTTGTTGAACTCGGCCCAGTCCGTCTCGCGGAAGGAGTGGTTGCGGATGATGAACGAGGCGCCGGCGTAGAACTTCTCGTATTGCAGGTGGCGGCCGGCGAACTCGGAGCCGGTCATGTCCCAGGCGAGCTTGAACAGCTTCATCCGGGCGAGCGCGTCGTTCTGCGGGGTCTGCCAGTAGGTCATGAACTCCTTGGCGAGCACGGGATCGCGCATCACCGAGACGTCGGCCGGCATCTGGAAGACGCTGCCGCCGCACAGCGTGCGCAGCTCGTCGATGAACGAGCTGTAGTTCTGGGTGCACCATTCGAGGCCGGCATACATGATGCGGCGGTTGAAGCTCACGTACGGCGCCGGCCACGCCTCGAAGGCGTTGATCTGGCCGTGCACCAGGCCGCCGATGGTCGCCTCGACGGCGGCCATCTTGCCGAGCGTCTCGCGCACCGCCGGCACCTGATCGGCGCCGGTCGCGTTGGCGACCTTGGCGCACAGGCCGAGCAGCAGTCGCATCTTCGACCAGTAGCGCACATTAGACTGGTGATTGCCGAAGGAATGGCTCGGGCTTTTCACGTAGATGTCGCGCGAGAGCAACGCGTCGTCGTGCACGAGCACACGCTCCCACGGCACGTGCACGTTGTCGCACAACAGCATGCTGTCGCTTTCGTCGTAACGCCAGGCGAGCGGGGCATCGAACTCGCTGCGCGCATCCATCGCCATCGGCTTGCGCGACCACAGGCTCAGGCCGGGCGCGTTGCACGCAATCACGCAGGTGATCGCCTCCTTCTTCTGGTCGGGGGCGAGCGGGATGACGTTGCCGATCCAGATGTCGTTGGCGTAGAGCGCGCCGGTCGCCAGCATCTTCATGCCCGCGATGGTGACGCCGCGGTCGTCCTCGGCGACGACGCGCAGGCTCGGCATCGGGATATTCTGGCGCTGGTAGAACTCGGGGTTGCGCGCGGCCTGCGGCGGCACCACGGCGTAGACCGTGTAGACGTCGTTGTCGCGCGCGTATTTGTAGTAGGCGAGCAAGTTGTCGGGGTGGCCGCAGGGCGCGACCAGCACGTCGGGCTTGAGCGCCATCCCGGTGACGAACGAGGCGACGTGGTCGGGCGAGCGGCCGAACATGCCGTGGGTGAGCTCGGCGATGCGGCGGTGGCCCTCCATGCGGCGCTGCAGATCGTCGCGCGTCTGCGGGCGCAGGAAGTAGATCGAGTGGCGACCGCCCTCCTCCTCGTAGCTCATCGCCTCCCGGTTCGCCGGATCGGCCTTCATGTCGTAGATCGCCGCGACCGTCTCGGCCGCCCCGCGGAACGCCGGATGGCGCGTCACGTCGTGGATGCGCTCGCCGCCGACATAGACGACGCGCCCATCGCGCAGCGATTCGAGATGCTCCTTGCCGCTCCGCAGCATGATTCACGGTCTCCGTTGTGGAGGGATCATAGCCCGATCGGGCTTGGCGTATAGGCCACCGTCCCGCTACGCTGACGCATCCCGCCGCGAACGAGCACCCCATCCATGACCGACACCCTCGGCTTCCGCAAGAAATTCGGCGTGATCGCGCCGTCCACCAACACCACGGTGCAGCCCGAGTTCGACGCCATGCGGCCGCGCGGCGTCACCAATCATTTCGGCCGCATCTTCATCCCCAACAATCCGGTGCACGACGATGCGGCGTTCAACCGGATGATGGACAACATCCGCGGCTCGATGATGGAGGCGATCGACCATGTCATGACATGCCAGCCCGACTACCTGGTCATGGGCATGTCGTCGGAGACCTTCTGGGACGGGCTCGACGGCAGCATCAAGCTCAAGCAGCGGGTCGAGGCGCGCGCCGGCGTCAAGGTCGCGATGGGTTCGGACTCGTGCCAGGCGGCGCTCAAGTGCTACGGCGCGCGGCGGCTCGGCGTGATCACGCCCTATATGCCGGTGGGCGACAAGCAGGTGCGCGGCTTCCTCACAGACTGCGGCTTCGAGGTGGTGCGGCTCAAGGGCTTCTGCTGCCCCGGCCCGGTCGCGATCGCGCACGTGACGCAGGCGCAGCTGCGCGACGCCATCATCGAGGTGAACGGGCCGGACGTCGACGCGATCCTGCAGGTCGGCACGAATCTCGCGATGGCGCGCCTCGCTGGCATCGCCGAGTTCTGGCTCGACAAGCCGGTGCTCGCGATCAACACGGCGACCTACTGGTGGGCGCTGCGGCAGAACGGCATCGACGACAAGATCGACGGATTCGGCTCGCTGCTGCTGGAGCATTGAGCGACGCTCCCTCCCCTTGCTCCGCTGTCATCGCCCGCGAAAGCGGGCGATCCAGTAACCACAGGACCTGTGATCTCTCGCTGATGCTGCGGCGTACTGGATCGTCCGCTTTCGCGGGCGATGACACTGCGTTTCAGGATGATCATCGGTTGAGCCACCTTCTCGCAAAACCGAGCAGACCCTGCGGCAGGAAGATCACGATGGCGATGAAGATGACCCCCAGCGGAATCAGGTAGGGGAACTCCTCGCCGAACAGCCGGCCGAGGAATTCGCGCAGGAGCAGGAAGGTCGCGGCGCCGAAGACCGGCCCGATCAGCGTGCCGATGCCGCCCATCACGTTGAAGATCACCGCCTCGCCCGAGACCGTGAAGAAAACGAAGTCGGGCGCCGCAAAGCGGTTCTGGATCGCGTAGAGCACGCCGGCGAGCCCCGCGAACAGCCCGGACAGCATCACCGCCATGATCTTGTAACGCTCGACCGAATAGCCGATCGCGCGCGTGCGCGGCTCGTTCTCGCGGATCGACTGCAGCACCATGCCGAAGGGGGAGCGCATGATGCGCCGCAGGATGAGGTAGGAGCCGACCACCACGGCGAGCACGAACCAGTGCAGCGTGGTGTTGGTGAAGGGCGCGCTCCAGACGCCGGGGATGCCGAGCCGCGGCCGGTCGAACGTGAGCCCGTTCTCGCCGCCGGTCACGCCGGTCCAGGTGAAGATGATGACGTAGAAAATCTGCGAGAAGATCAGCGTCGTGATGGCGAAATAGATGTCGCGCAGCCGGGTCGAGAAATAGGCGACGAAGGTCGACACCGCCGCCGCCGCGATCAGCCCGAACGCCAGGGCCAGCAGGAGAGAAGGCGGCGACACCACGATCAGGGCCGCCGCGGCGCCGTACATGCCGAGGCCGAAGAACACCGAGTGCCCGAACGACACCATCCCGGTGTAGCCGATCAGGACGTCCGACGACATCGCGAGCAGCCCCCAGATCAGGATCTCGGTGACGAACTTCAGCCAGAAGGTCGGCAGCGCCAGCGGTGCCGCGATCAGCAGACCGACCGCGACGACAAAGACGCTCCAGAACAGGATGGTGTGGCCGCGCGACGTGGACGCCTCGGGGCGAGCCGGCTGGTCGGCCGCCTCCAGGGTGACGGTCGACGAGACGTCGGTCATGGTGGTGGGATCGCTCATTTGGGCGTCGGCACGAACAGGCCGGTCGGGCGGAACAGAAGCGTCAGGATCAGCACCACGAAGGACACGATCACCGCCACCGACGGGCTCACCCAGATCGACGCATAGGCCTCGAGCAGGCTGATGAAGATCGCCGCCGCAATCGAGCCGCCGAGGCTGCCCATGCCGCCGACCACCACCACGATGAAGGCTTTGAGGATCCAGTTCAGCCCCATGGTGTGGTTGACCGCGACCAGCGGGCCGAACAGCACGCCGCTCACCGCGGCCATCGCGGCACCGATCGCGAACGTCGCGGTGTGCACCCACGGCACCGGGATGCCCATGGCCTGGGCCATGACGCGGTCCTGGGTGGTGGCCCTGATCCAGATGCCGTACTTGCCGTATTTGAGAAACAGCCAGAACCCGCCGATGATGGCGGCGGACAGCGCCGCGATGAGCAGCCGGTAGTAGGGATATTCCAGATAGAACAGCTTGAACTGCCCGCTGAACGGCTCGCTGATCTTGCGCGCCACCGGACCGAATTGCCAGAGCGCGTAGTTCTGCAGAATCAGCGAGACACCGAAGGTCGCGAGGATCGTGGTCAACGGATCGCGGCCGAGCAACGGGCGCAGCGTCACGAGCTGCATGAGCGCGCCGAAGGTCCCCACCAGCACGGCGGCGCCTAACAGCGCGAGCCAGAAGCTTCCAGTGGTGGCGAGCGTCACCACGCCGGCATAGGCGCCGAGCATGAACAGCTCGCCATGGGCGAAGTTCACCACGTCCATGATGCCGAAGATCAGCGTCAGGCCGGAGGCGATCAGCGCCAGAATCATGCCGGTGACGATGCCGTTCAGCGTCTGGATGACGAACAGCTCCCACGGGAGGTTGTGAAAGAATCCGAGGATCGAATCCATCCTACACCCCGAGATACTGCTTGATGACGGCATCACCGACCTTGAGCTCGGACGACGCCGCGTGATGGCGGATTTCACCCTTCTCCATGATGTAGACCCGCTGGCTCGCCTCGAGCGTCAACGGCACGTTCTGCTCCACCAGCAGGATGGCGACGCCGTCGCGATGCAGCGCGTCGATGATCTGGTGGATCTGCGACACCATGCGCGGCATCAGGCCTTCGGTCGGCTCATCGAGCAGGATGATCTTCGGCTCGAGCATCATGGCACGCGCGATCGCCAGCATCTGCTGCTCGCCGCCCGACAACGTGCCGCCGGCCTGATTGCGCCGTTCGGCGAGGCGGGGAAAATAGGCGAACACCCGCTCGAGCAGCTCCTTCTTGCGCTCGTCGGTGACGCCCGGCCGGTCGAGACCGGTGCGCAGGTTCTCCATCACGGTCAGCAGACGGAAGATGCGGCGGTCCTCGGGCACGTAGCCGATGCCGAGCTTGGCGAGCTTATGGGAGGGCATGCCCGCGATCGACCTCGATCCGAGCGTGATCGTGCCGCGGCGCGGGTTGACGAGGCCCATGATGCTCTTGAGCGTGGTGCTCTTGCCGACGCCGTTGCGACCGAGCAGGCCGACCACCTCGCCGGGGCCGACCTCGAGCGACACGCCGTGCAGGATGTGGCTCTTGCCGTAATATGTATGGAGATCGTCGACGGCGATCAGCGGGCCGGCGGGCGGCGCAGACGTGCTCGCAGACGTGCTCGAAGTCGTGCTCGACGTCGTGCTCATGTCTTGAGATAGACCTCCAGCACGCGTGGGTTGTTCTGGATTTCCGCCGGCGTCCCCTCCGCCAGCACGGCGCCGTAGTTCAGCACGGTGATGCGGTCGGCGAGGCCCATCACGAGCGGCATGTCATGCTCGACGATCATGATGGTGTGATCCTTGGCGATCCGTCGCACCAGCTGGATCGTATCGGAGGTTTCCGCCGCGCTCATGCCCGCGGTCGGCTCGTCGAGGCATAGAAGCTGCGGCTCGGTCGCGAGCGCAATGCCGATTTCCAGGTTGCGCTGCTCGCCGTGCGACAGGTTGGAGGCGAGCTCATCGGCCTTCGCGGCGAGCCCGACCGACTCAAGCACCGCTTCCGCTTTGTCGATGAGGTCGCGGAAGTGGGTATAGTCGCGCACCATGTTCCAGCCGTGCCGGCGCGACTGCGCCGCGATGCGCACGTTCTCGAGCGTGGTCGCGTTCGGCATGATGGTGGTGATCTGATAGGACCGGGCCACACCCGCGCGCGAGATGAGGTTCGGCGGCAGGCCGGTGATATCGGCGCCGTTGAAGAGGACGCGGCCCGAGGTCGGGCACAGGACGCCGGTGAGACAGTTGAAGAAGGTGCTCTTGCCGGCGCCGTTCGGTCCGATGATGGCGCGGATCTCGCCGCGGTTCACCGTGATGTTGACGTTGTTGAGCGCCGCAAGCCCGCCAAAGCGGATGGTCAGCCCTTCCGTGCGCAGCACAGGGGCAATCTCGCCTCCCCGGACGGCGGCCGGGGAGGTTGTCGTCGTGGACGTCGCGGCCGGCACTTAGGCGAACTTGCAGGCCGGCGGGAAGATCGTCTTGTCCTTCTCGACCGTCGCGAGGATCTTGTATTTGCCGCCCCGCACCTCGCTGATGAACTGGCGCAGGAAGGCCTGATGATCTTCCTTCCGCAGCGTCTTGTCGCCCTGCGGGAAGTCGTCGCCCTCCTTCATCTCCAGCCCTTCGAGCGCCTCGATCAGCTTCATCGTGTCCTCGCGGCCACGGAACTTGGATTTCTCCATGCCGATCTTGAGGGCATTCATCGCCTCGTAGTTCGACTGCGTGTAGCGATCGGGATCCGGGTTGCTGGAATCGATCTTCGACAAGCGTTTCTTGGCTTCGTCGAAGAACCGGTGGAGCGCCGGCGTATCGAGCGGGCCGATGAAGACCGGGAGATAGCGCTCGATGCCGACGAAACCGTCGATCTTGCTGCCGAGACCCGGCAGATTGATGGGCTCGGCGATCGCGCCGTCGCCGGCGAACTTGTATTTCTTGGTCAAGCCGAGGTCGTAGGCTTGGTTGCCGAGCGTCACCCCGTCCGGCCCGAAGAAGATGCCGAAGATGCCGTCGAAATTGCCGGACAGCTTGGACAGGAACGGCGTCATGTCGGGCGTGCCGATCGGGATGCCGGTGGTGCCGACCACCTCGCCGCCGAGCTTCTTGATCTCCTGGGCGTAGGCGTCGCGGGTCGACTGGCCCCAGGAGTAATCGGCGTAGAGGATGTGCCACTTCTTGCCCATGTTGTTGACGAGGTAGGGCGCGAAGGCGACCGCCTGGGAGGGCGCGTAGTCGTGGACGCGGAAGCTCCAGCGGTTGCACTTGGTCGTGGTCAGCGTGGTGTCGAGGCACACGCTGATCATGTTGACGACCTGGGCCTCCTCGAACACCGGCATGCAGGCGAGGCAGATGTTCGAGAGGAAGCCGCCGACATGCGCGTCGATCTTGTCCTCATCGACCAGCTTGGACACCTTGCGGCGGCCGACGTCGGGCTTCGACTCGTCGTCCTGGATGAGCAGCTCGACCGGGCGTCCGTTGATGCCGCCGTTCTGGTTGATGCGATCGGCCGCCATCTGCAGGCCGACCACCGCGGTCTTGCCGCCGACGGCCGCGGGCCCCGACAGCGGCTGCTCCGAGCCGATCTTCAAGGGCTTCTCGGCCCCGAACGCGGCGCGCCACGGCGCCGGCACCAGCATGGTCGCGCCGAGCACGCCGGCGCCATAGCCGATCACCCGACGGCGGGTGGCTTTTCCCGAATACCAGAAACTCTCGACGTCATCCTTGTCGGTCATGGCTGGTCCCCTCTGGATGTGCTGGGTCCTGTTCAGGACTCCGTTATCGGCGCAGCAAACGCGATCCCGCATGCATATTCAACTGGTTTTAAGCCGCACCCCAGGTGATAAGATGGGCATGAAATGCCGAGGTTTTCGTCGTTCGAAAGGGCTCCAAACATGTCGCTCGCCGCACTCGACCGCACCCCGCCCGCATTGACCGGCCATGATGCCCGGCTGATGATCCGCCGCAACGAATTCGGCGGACCGACCTCCGGCATTGCGCCGGGCTACGTGCAAGGCAACCTGGCGATCCTGCCGAACGCCCTGGCGAGCGATTTCCTGCGCTTCTGCCAGCTCAATCCGAAGCCCTGCCCGCTCCTCGCCGCCTCGGCCCCGGGCGACCCGCGCCTGCCCTCGCTCGGCGAGGACCTCGACATCCGCACCGATCTCGGTCGTTACAAGGTGTGGCGCAACGGCGAGGTGGTCGATGAGCCGACCGACATCAAGCGCTGGTGGCGTGACGATCTCGTCGCCTTCGCGATCGGCTGCTCGTTCTCGTTCGAGGAGGCGCTGGTCGATTGCGGCATCGAGCTGCGCCACATGACCTGCGATTGCACCGTGCCGATGTACCGCACGTCGATCGAAACCATCCCAGCCGGGCCGTTCCACGGGCCGATGGTGGTGTCGATGCGGCCGATGAAGCCCGCCGACGCGATCCGCGCCATTCAAGTGACCACGCGCTTCCCGACCGTGCACGGCGCGCCGGTGCATATCGGCAAGCCGGAGCTGATCGGCATCGCGGACATCAACAAGCCGACCCACGGGGACGCGGTGCCGGTGAAGGATGACGAGCTGCCGGTGTTCTGGGCCTGCGGCGTCACGCCGCAGTCGGTCGTCGCGACGATGAAGCCGGACTTCTGCATCACCCACTATCCGGGCTGCATGCTGGTGACCGATCTGAAGAATTCTTCGCTGGCGGTGATGTAGCGACCAGCTCATCCGTCATGCCCGGCGCATAGTCGTGCGAAGAACGGCGTCGCTTCGCTCGCCTGTGTGCCGGGCATCCACGTCTTTCAGCGCGGCCAAGACGTGGATGCCCGCATTCGCGGGCATGACGGAGGACGACTATCCGACCGGCGTTACGCTCACCGACACGTCGAGCCGCTGTCCGCCGGAGGCGAACACGACGCCGTCGATCGGCGCGACATCGGCATAGTCGCGGCCGATGGCGACCACCACGTGCTCGTCGCCGGCGATCAGCGCATTGGTCGGATCGAGCCCCTGCCAGCCGGCCTCCTCGCCGCACCACACCAACACCCAGGCATGCATGGCGTCGGCGCCGTGCAAGATCGGCGCATCGTTGCCCGGCACGGTGCGCAAGTATCCGCTCACATAAGCGGCGGGCAGGCCGATGCCGCGCAGGCCGGCGATCATGATATGCGCGAAATCCTGGCACACGCCGCGACGCAACGCGAACGACATCGGCGGCGTGGTGGAGACCGTGGTGGCGCCGACCTCGTAGATGAAATCCTGCTTGATGCGCCGCATGAGATCGGTCGCGCCGGCGAGGATCGGCCAGCCGGGCGCAAAGCTTTCGCGCGCGTAGTCGCGGATCTCCGGATCGAGCGAGACCTGGCGGCTCGCGAACAGGAAGTGCGCCGGCGAGGTTGCGCCGATGTCGGTTGCGGCAAAGACCTCGTCGCGCACCTCCTCCCAGGCCGGCGTCGTTTCGGGCGGGGGGGCGACCACCGGCTCGACCACGATGCGCGCCGCCATCCTGATGGTCATGCGGTCATGCGGCTCGGCAAGATCGATCCGCGTCAATCGGTTGCCGAAGAAATCGCGGCCTTCGCGCCGTGCGACCGGCGCCGGCACGATGTCGAGCGCGGACGCCTGCACGCGCTGGCCGATGCGGTCGATCGGGGTGAGGCGCAACACGTGATGCGCATACGCGACCTTCGAAGCGTAGGTGTAGGCCGTGGTCTGGCGCACGTCGTAGATCAATCGAGCGCCTCCCAACGCGGCTCGGCGCGCTCGTTGTGGATGAGGTAGGCGGCCGCGATCGCCTCGGAGAGGCGCATCAGGGCATGCTCGGTGGCACTGATCAGCGTGTCGTCGATCGCGTCGGGCTCGACGGTGCGCAAGGCGGTTGCGGCCGCGGCGGCGATCTGCTGCGGCGCCGTCAGCCGGCCTTCGACGCCGCGCCGGTGCAGCGCGGCGAGGTGCTGCTCGATCTTGTCGAGCTGATAGGCGACGGAGCGCGGATTGTTCGGGTCGAGCACGACGAGATCGACCACCGGCGCGCGGGCCGCCACCATCACGTAGCGCTGGCGATAGGTGATCTGGCTGTCGGCGAGCTCGAGCAGCACCTCGAGCGCCGCGTCGTCGGCGAACTGGCGCACGAACCGGCAGGTCGCGATCCCGCGCTCGATGCGGCGGCCGAGCTCGAGGAAGCGCCAGCCGCCGAGCTGGCTCATGTTTTCCTGCGCGAGACCCGAGAACGAGGCGACGATGCGCAACGCCTGGTCGACGCGCTCGGAGATCGCGCTCTCGGCCGGGCCCTCGGGCAGCGGCGCCTCGACGGTGGCGGCGAGCCGCACCAGCGCGCGCCAGGCATCAGGCGAGAAGCGGTCGCGGATGACCGCCGCCGCGCCGCGCGCCGCGGCGGCGAGATGCGGCAGCGAACCCTCGTCGACGCCGCGCGACAGCGCCGCCCGCGCGATCAGGGCGGCGCGGGCATGCGGGATGTCGATCGGCCCCGCGCTCCAGGCCCCGAGCAACGCCGAGATGCGCGCGACCAGCGGTGCCGCGGTCTCGTCGGCCTCGGTGGTGCGATTGATCAGCGCGCGCACGAGGCGCAGCGTCGCCTCGGCGCGCTCGATGTAGCGACCGACCCAAAGAAGATTATCGGCAGCACGGCTCGGCAGCACGCCGACGGCGCGCTTGATGACGATGCGCTCCGGGGTCGGCAGCAGCGTCGTATCGGCGACCGGGCCCTCCGACAGCACCCACGCGTCGGCAGTGCTGGCGCCGCGCTGCAGGCTGACGGCGCGCGCGTCGCTGCCGTCGGCCACCCGGACGAAGCCGCCGGGCATCACCTGCCAGCCGGTGCCCACTTTGGCGAGAAAGAGACGCAGGCTGAACGGCCGCGGCTCGAGACGGCCGTGGCGCCACGCCGGCATGGTGGAGAGCGTCACGGCCTCCTGGGCCACGTAATCGATGCCGCGGTCATCGATCGCTTGCGCGATGCGCTTGCGCCGTGCCGGATCGAGCGCGCCGCCGACCACGCCCTCGCGCAGCGGCGCCTCCGCGGCGCCCTCCGTGAAGGCCGAGGCGAGCACCATGGTGTCGAGCTCGTCGGCCATCGCGCGGCGCGCCTCCTTGTGGCCGAGCCACCAGGTCGCGACGTTGGGAATCGCAAGGTCGGCTGCGAGGACGTGCGGCGCGAGCGCCGGCAGGAAGGCGAGCAAGCCGCGCGCCTCGAGCAGGCCCGCGCCCAGGCTGTTGGCGATCACAACCTTGCGGTCGCGCACCGCCTGCACCAGGCCGGGGACGCCGAGACGCGAGCGGGCATTGAGCTCGAGCGGATCGGAGAAATCGCCGTCGAGGCGGCGCAGCAGCACCTCGGCGCGCTTGAGGCCGGAGACCGTGCGCACGAACACGCCGTCGTCACGCACCGTGAGGTCCTGGCCCTCGACCAGCAGGAAGCCGAGGTAGCGGGCGAGGTAGGCGTGCTCGAAATAGGTCTCGTTCATCGGCCCCGGCGTGAGCACGCAGACGCGCGAGTCGTCCTGGCGGCCGAGACGAGTGAGCTCGGCCTGGAAGGCCTGGAAGAACGGCGCCACGCGGTTGACACGCAGCGCGCGATAGATGTCCGGCATGGCGCGCGAGAGCGCGATGCGATTCTCCAGTGCATAGCCGGCGCCGGACGGCGCCTGGGTGCGGTCGCCGAGCACCCACCAGCGCCCATCGGCGGCGCGGCCGACATCGACGGCGTAAAAACGAAGATGCGCGCCGCTCGACGGCGCGACCCCCACCAGCGGGCGCAGGAAGTCCGGATTGCCGGCGATCAGCGCGGCGGGCAGCCGACCCTCGCGCACGAGCTTGCCTTGCCCATAGGCATCGCTCGCGACGGCCTCGAGCAACCCGGCGCGCTGGATGAGCCCGGCCTTGAGCTCCTCCCATTCGGCGGCGCTGATGACGAGGGGTACGTGGCTCAGCGGCCAGGCCCGCTCAAGCCCGGCCGGATCCTCGTAGACGCGGTAGAATACGCCGGAATCGCGCAGGTGCCGATCGGCGGCGGAGAAGCGGCGCTCGATCTCCTCGGTGCCGAGTGCAGCGAGCATCGACAGGAACGGCTGCCAGTGGCCGCGCGGCGCGCCGCGCGGGTCCATCATCTCGTCGAAGATGCCGGGCAGCGGGCGATAGCCCGCGAGCAGCCGCGCGAGCTCCTCGCCCGCGTGATCGGAGGCGTTGTCGCAAGCCAAGGACATCAAGCCCAACCCATGGCTCATAAAGCCTGAGTCGGGCGTCGCAAGTCGAGCGTCGTCGGATATTCGAGCGAGCGTTCCTCGCGTACCACAGGAGCCTGCGGCCCCGGCGTCTGACCATTGTCCTGGAAGCGCGCGCGGCGGCGTGCCTCGGCCTCGTAGGCATTGACCGGGAAGGTCTCGTAGTTGCGGCCGCCCGGATGCGCGACGTGATAGACGCAGCCGCCGAGCGAGCGGCGCGACCAGGTGTCGACGACGTCGAAGGTCAGCGGCGCCTGCGCCGGAATGGTGGGATGCAGCGCCGAGGGCGGACCCCAGGCCTTGAAGCGTACGCCGGCGACGAATTCGCCGACGCGGCCGGTCGGGGCGAGCGGCAGCGCGCGGCCGTTGCAGGCGACGATGTGGCGCCCCGGATTGAGACCCGCAACCTTGGCCTGCAGCCGCTCGACCGAGGAATCGACGAAGCGGGCGGTGCCGCCCGGCGTCGCATCCTCGCCGAGCACGTACCACGGCTCGAGCGCCTGGCGCAGCTCGAGCTCGACGCCGCCATAGCTGACGGCGCCGTAGTAGGGAAAACGGAACTCGCGCTGCGCCTCGAACCACACCGGATCGAAGCGATAGCCTGCTTGCGCAAGATCGGCGAGCACGTCACGGAAATCCGCCCAGACGAAATGCTCGAGCATGAAGCGGTCGTGCAACGCCGTGCCCCACCGCACCGGCGCACCGTCGAGGGGCGCGCGCCAGAGCCAGGCGACGAGCGCGCGCAACAGCAATTGCTGGGCGAGACTCATGCGCGCGTCGGGCGGCATCTCGAACGCGCGGAACTCGACGAGACCGAGCCGGCCGCTCGCGCCGTCGGGCGAGAAGAGCTTGTCGATGCAGATTTCGGTGCGATGCGTGTTGCCGGTGACATCGACCAGCAGGTTGCGAAAGAGGCGATCGACAAGCCACGGCGGCGGGGCTGGGCCATCGCCCGGCCCTGGCACTTTGCCGAGCGCGATCTCCAGCTCGTAAAGCATGTCGTGGCGCGCCTCGTCGATGCGCGGCGCCTGGCTGGTCGGCCCGATGAACAGGCTGGAGAAGAGATAGGACAGCGACGGATGGCGCTGCCAATAGAGCACCAGGCTCTTGAGCAGATCCGGCCGGCGCAGGAAAGGACTGTCGGCCGCGGTGGCGCCGCCGAGCACGACGTGGTTGCCACCGCCGGTGCCGGTATGGCGCCCATCGATCATGAACTTGTCGGTGCCGAGGCGCGACAGCCGCGCCTCCTCGTAGAGGTGCTGCGTGGTCGCGACCGCGTCGCGCCACGACGTCGCGGGATGGATGTTGACCTCGATGACACCGGGATCGGGCGTGACCTTGATGACGTTGAGACGCGGATCGTTGGGCGGCTCGTAGCCCTCGACATGGATTGGCAGGCCGAGCTCCTGTGCGGTCGCCTCGACGCTCGCGAGCAGCTCGAGATAATCCTCCAGCCGCTCGGTCGGCGGCATGAACACGCACAGGCGCCCGTCACGCGGCTCGACCGCGAGCGCGGTGCGCACCGCGAATTTCGTGCCATTGGCGGATGTGGACGCAAGAGGCGTCGCGGCGGCGCCGGCGTCGGGCACGATCGGCGGCGCAACGATGTGTCCGGCGCTGCGATACGCTGTTGCTTGCGCCGGCACCGACGGCGGCGCAGCGGGAAGATCGCCGCGCGGCGCGAATGGATCGGCCGGGAAGACGTGCGGATAGGCGGCTGGAGGGATGTAGGGCAGCGAATTGAGCGGCAGGCGGAAGCCGATCGGCGAGTCGCCCGGTACGAGAAACAGGTTGCCGCGGCGCAGCTGCCAGATTTCACTCAGCCAACCGGGCGCCGAGGCGTGCGCGGTCCAGCGCTGCACCGGCAGCACGTAGCCGGCCGGCGCCGACAGGCGGCGCTCGAAGCCGCGCATGATGCGCGCGCGCTCGACCGGATCGTCGATCTTGGGATCGGCGGGATCGACGTTGGGCGGAAGCTCGCCCTCCTTGACCATGCGCTCGACCGGATCCTCGTAGGCCGGCAGCACGTGCTCGCTGCTGATGCCGAGGCGGGCCGCCAGCGTCTCGGTGAAGCGCCGGGCATCGCCGGGCAAGGGCACCGCGGCATTCGCCTCGGGCGCGATGAGCGCGATATTGCGCCAGATGGGCACGCCGTCCTTGCGCCAATAGAGCGCGAACGCCCAGCGTGGCAGCGGCTCGCCCGGGTACCATTTGCCCTGCCCGTAATGCAGCATTCCGCCGGGCGCGAAGCGGTCGCGCAGGCGGCGGATCAGGATATCGGCGCGCATGCGTTTGTTGGCGCCGAGCGCGGCCGTGTTCCACTCGGCGGATTGATAGTCGTCGATCGACACGAAAGTGGGCTCGCCGCCCATGGTGAGCCGCACGTCGTGTGCGGCGAGGTCGCGGTCGACCGTCTCGCCGAGCGTGTCGAGCGCCTTCCAGGCCTCGTCGGAAAACGGGAACGTGACGCGCGGCTTCTCGGCGATGCGGGCGACGTTCATCTCGAACGAGAACATCACCTCGGCCGGATCGACGCCGCCGCTGATCGGCGCCGCCGAGCGATAATGCGGCGTCGCGGCGACCGGCAGATGGCCCTCGCCGGTGAGCAGGCCCGACGTGGGATCGAGACCGATCCAGCCGGCGCCGGGCAGATAGACCTCGGTCCAGGCATGCAGATCGGTGAAGTCGTGGTCGGTGCCGGCGGGGCCGTCGAGCGCCTTGAGGTCCGGCTTGAGCTGGATCAGGTAGCCGGAGACGAAGCGTGTCGCGAGACCGAGATGGCGCAGGATCTGCACCAGCAGCCAGGCGGTGTCGCGGCAGGAGCCGCAGGCGGAGCCGAGCGTCTCCTCCGGGGCCTGCACGCCGGGCTCCATGCGGATGAGGTAGCGGATCTCGCGCTGCAGGCGCTGGTTGATGTCGACGAGGAAATCGACGGTATTGCGCGCCGTGAGCGAGAGCGACGCGAGGAATTGCTTGAGCAGCGGCCCGGGCGGCTCGGTGACGAGGCAAGGCGCGAGCTCGTCGCGCAACTCGTCTGGATAGACGAATGGAAATTTTTCCGCATAGGGCTCGACGAAAAAATCGAACGGGTTGATGACCTCGATGTCGGCGGTGAGATCGACCGTGACGGTGAACTCCACCGTCTTCTCCGGAAAGACGAACCGGGCGTTCCAGTTGCCGTTCGGATCCTGCTGCCAGTTGACGAAATGCTCGGCCGGCGTGACGCGCAGCGAATAGCTTGGAATGCGCGTGCGGCAATGCGGCGCCGGCCGCAGGCGGATGACCTGGGGGCCGAGCTGGACCGGCCGATCATAGAGATAGCGCGTGACGTGGTGGAGACTCGTAAGTACTGCCATGCCTCCGCGCCCCTGTTGCCTGCCCGTAGTCTAAGCAAATTCCGGGCCATATGGGAACGCGCTTCGACCCCGGCGAAGCCTCCAAGTCACTGAACTGTCGCTGAATTCCGAGCCTGCGCACCACGGGCTCAGGTCGTCCCGGGCGAGCCGATCCGCTGCTTGAGACCCGCGATCATGGCGCGCAACGCGCCGTCGCCTTCCCCGCCGCTACGCTGCGCGCGGATGCGATCGTGCACGAAGGTGAGCTTGCCGATCACGGTCGGGGCGAGCACGAAGGGATACAGGTCGGGCAGGCCCATGCTGCGGTTGATCGAGTTGACCGCGAAGGTTAGCGGCAGCCATGCCTCGATGATGCGCTCCATCTCGGCGCGGTAGGGATCGAAATCGATCTTGGCGGCGATGTCGGCGCCCTTCTTGAGCTTCGGCCGCAGGCTGACGCCGAAGGCGGCCGCGGTCTCGAGCGTATCGATCATGTGGAAATAGTGCGCCCAGGTCTCGGCGAAATCCTCCCAGGGATGCGCGCTCGCGTATGCGGTCACGAAATGCGACGGCCAGTCCGGCGGCGCGCCCTTGGCATAATGCTCCTGCAGCGCGGCCGCATAATCCTTGCGCTCGTCGCCGAAGAGATCACGAAACGCCGCGAGACGATCCGAATCCGCAATCAATCGGCTCCAATAATAATGCGCGATCTCGTGGCGGAAATGACCGAGCAGCGTGCGATAGGGCTCGCCCATCTGATGGCGCTGGCGCTCGCGCTCGGCATCGTCGGCCTCCACGAGAGCTAGCGTGATGAGGCCGTTGGCGTGGCCGGTCATGATCGGCGGGCCGGCGGGACCGGCGGGCGCGGCGAGGAAATCGAAGGCGAGACCGTCGGGATCCTCGGCCTTGGTGACGAGCGGGAGTTGCAGCTTGAGCAGTGTGTAGAAGAGGCGATGCTTGGCGATCTCGATCAGATGCCAATGCTCGCGATTGCCCGGCACCGAGAGATCGGGGATCGTCCGGTTGTGGCGGCAGGCCGCGCAATACTGGTCGGGATCCTCGGCGCCGACCATCCAATTGCAGACGTCGTGCTCGGCATTGGCGCAGAAGCGATAGCGCTCCTTCGGCGCGGCGAGCGGCTGCCACAAATCATTATCCGGCTGCAGTGCCGAAATGGTCTCGCGCGCCGGCAGAAAGCCGAGCCGCAGCCCGCAGCTCTCGCACTTCGTGTTCTCGAAGTAGAGCGGATGCCCGCAATTCTGGCATTCGAACAGCTTCATCTGCGCTCCGCCCATTGCCGAGGCCGCGATCCGCACCGGCCGTTCCTGACAACATCCGGCCGGTCGGAAAGTTTCGGTTGTCGAGCTGGATGAGACAACGTCATGTGGTCAACCGGCCGCTACGCCGACTCTGCCTCGCGTAGGACATCGACCGCCGCCCGGTGCGCCTCGTTCGCGGCCGGAATCCCGCAATAAAGCGCGACCAGCAGCAGGATCTCGCGAATCTGCTCGGCCGTGCAGCCGTTCTTGAGCGCGCCCTTGAGGTGAACGCGCAGCTCCGCCGGCTTGCCGGCCGCCGCCATCATGGCGATCATGGCGAGGCTTTTGGTGGCGAGCGGCAGGTCGGTGCGGCTCCAGACGTCGCCATACGCATAGGCGTTGATGATGTGCTGCAGTGGCGCGCCGAACTCGCCGAGCGCCTTGACGCGCTCGTCGACGCCGGCGCCGAACATCTCGCGCCGCAGCGCGAGGCCACGGTCGTGCAGCTCCTGGGTATCCATGTGGGTTCTCCCGTATCGTGAAGCGGCCGCGATCAGACACGATCGAACGCGGGGTTACAACGCGAGGAGATTTTACCCTCCGCTGCAGGGGGAGGGTCGAGCGACTGAGGGAAGCGAAGACGGTCGGGGTGGGGTGGCTGAGGCGACGGTCACCCCACCCCGGCTCGCTTCGCTCGCCGACCCTCCCCCTGCAGGCCCCCTGCAGGGGCCCTGCAGGGGAGGGTGAAGGAAGATGGTCCAGCTCGCCTGCGACTCAATTGTTGCCTGCGGGCTTGCACCGGCCGCCGTCCCGCATCGTCCGGATGGAGCGATATAGAGTGATGGGAAGATTTTGCGGGAACCTCGTTCGTCGATCGACAAAATCCATCTTTTTCCGGCAACATGGACGTCGTACGAATGCGGTAGGAAAGCTTTATATCGAGGCGGCCGCGCCCCACCGCGTGCCAACCCGCAAATCCACCTGAACGGAACAGAGCCAAGCGAATGACCAGCGCGACCGCATCGGCCGAGTACAAGTCCGGCCGGCCGCACGGGAGCCTCGCCACGCTGGCGCTCGGCGCGCTCGGCGTCGTCTACGGCGACATCGGCACGAGCCCGCTCTACACCATGAAGGCGGTGCTCGACACCGATGGCCTCGACCGGTCGGCCGACGTGGCGCTCGGCACTCTGTCGCTGATCGTGTGGACGCTGATCATCACCACCTCGATCAAATACGTCGCCGTCGTCATGCGCGCCGACAACGAGGGCGAAGGCGGCATTCTCGCCCTGATGTCGCTCATCGTCGGCAAGAGCGGCGTGCGCGTCGCGGTGATCAGCGCCGGCATCCTCGGCGCGGCGCTGCTCTACGGCGACGGCGCGATCACGCCGGCGATCTCGGTGCTGAGCGCGCTCGAAGGCCTCAAGACCGCGGCGCCCGCGATCGCGCCCTGGGTGGTGACGCTCGCGGTCGCGATCCTGGTCGGCTTGTTCGCGCTGCAGCCGCAGGGCAGCGGCCGCATCGGCAAGCTGTTCGGCCCTATCATGACCCTGTGGTTCGTCACCATCGCGGTGCTGGGCGTCGCGAGCCTGGTCAAGCATCCGGGCGTGGTGGTGGCGCTCGATCCGCGCTACGGCCTGGCGCTGCTGTTCACCCATGGCTGGTCGGGCTTCCTGGTGCTCGGTGCCATCTTCCTCTGCGCGACCGGCGCGGAAGCGCTTTACGCCGACATGGGGCATTTCGGTCCGCGGCCGATCCGCCTCTCCTGGTATGGGCTCGTGCTGCCGGCGCTGCTGCTCAACTACGCCGGGCAGACCGGCCTTGTGATCGACGGCGCGGTCCCCAAGGACGCCAATCCGTTCTACCTGCTCTGCCCCGACCGGCTGCAGCTCGCGCTCGTGGCGCTCTCGACGGTCGCCGCCATCATCGCCAGCCAGGCGATCATCAGCGGCGCCTTCTCGATGACGCGGCAGGCGATCCAGCTCGGACTGTGCCCGCGCCTGCACATCAAGCAGACCTCGGCGGAGGGCTACGGGCAGATCTATGTCGGCTTCGTCAACTGGGCGCTGATGGCGCTGACGCTGACGCTGACCGTGGCGTTCCGCACCTCGGACAACCTTTCGGCCGCCTACGGCATCGCGGTGTCGCTCACGATGCTGCTCACCTCCGTGCTGGTGTTCCTGGCGATGCGCGAGGTGTGGCGCTGGAGCGTGCCGGTGAGCGTCGCGGTCGCCGGCATGTTCATCGTGGTCGACCTCGCCTTCGTCAGCGCCAACCTGATGAAGGTGCTGCAAGGCGGCTGGGTGCCGCTGGTGGCCGCCACCATGATCTTCTTCCTGATGTCGACGTGGCGCCAGGGGCGCATGCTGTTGCGCGACAAGCTCGAGCGCGACACGCTGCCGCTCGCCGACTTCATCCGCGGCATCAAGTCGAAGACGCGGGTGCCCGGCACCGCCGTTTATCTCACCAGCCGCACCGACATGGTGCCGGTGCCGCTCTTGCACAACCTCAAGCACAACAAGGTGCTGCACCAGCGCATCGTGCTGCTGCACGTCACCACCGAGCCGGTCCCGCGCGTCCACTTCAGTGAGCGGGTCGCGACGCAGAGCTTCGGCGAGGAGTTCTACGCCGTCACGGCGCATTACGGCTTCATGGAGCATCCCAACATCCCGCAGGCGCTCGACCACTGCGCCGAGAAGAAGCTGCATTTCGAGATGATGGACATGTCGTTCTTCGTCGGCCGCCTGCACATCGTGCCGGTCGGCAGGTCGCGCTGGCGGCGCTTCGAGGTCGCGGTTTTCGAGTTCATGCACCGCAACGCGCAGGCCGCGACCGAGTTCTTCCGCATCCCGGCCGGCCGCGTCGTCGAGCTGGGTGGGCAGATCGAGATTTGAGCGGCTCTTGACGCCCGCGAAGGGCGTGCAATGTAAGGGGTGGAACCGACAACAATCGCAAAGGGAGAGCTCGTGGCGACGCATCGGCTCGGCATCATCATGCACGGCGTCACCGGGCGCATGGGGCTCAACCAGCACCTCGAGCGCTCGATCGTGGCGATCCGCCAGGCGGGCGGGGTCACCCTGCCGAACGGCGACCGGGTGATGCCCGACCCGATCCTGGTCGGCCGCAACGCTGAGAAGGTCGCGGCGCTGGCGCGGCAGTACGGCATCGAGCGCTCCACCGCCGATCTCGATGCGGCGCTCAAGAACCCCGACGATACGGTCTTCTTCGACGCCGCCACCACGCAGATGCGCGCCGACCTCGTCACGCGCGCGATCGAGGCGGGCAAGGACATCTATTGCGAGAAGCCGGTCGCCGACAGCCTCGACAAGGCGGTCAAGCTGGCGAAGTTCGCCAAGCACCGCGGCATCAAGCATGGGGTGGTTCAGGACAAGCTGTTTCTGCCTGGCCTGCGCAAGATGCGCATGCTGCGCGATTCCGGTTTCTTCGGCCGTCTCTTCGCGGTGCGTGGCGAGTTCGGCTACTGGGTGTTCGAGGGCGACTGGGGGCAGCCGGCGCAGCGGCCGAGCTGGAACTACAAGAAGGCGGAGGGCGGCGGCATCATTCTCGACATGCTGTGCCACTGGCGCTACGTGCTCGACCACGTGTTCGCGCCCGTCACCGCGGTGAGCTGCATCGGCGCGACGCACATTCCGAGCCGCGTCGACGAGAACGGCAAGACCTATGCGGCGGACGTCGACGACGCCGCCTACGCGACCTTCCAGCTCGAGGGCGGCGTGATCGCGCACATAAACTGCTCGTGGTGCGTGCGCGTGCGCCGCGACGACCTGGTGACGTTCCAGGCCGACGGCACGCACGGCTCGGCGGTCGCCGGACTGACGCGCGCCTGGACGCAGCACCGGGTCAACACGCCGCGGCCGGTGTGGAATCCGGATGTGCCGCAAACGATGAAGTTCTTCGACCAGTGGGAAGAAGTCCCCGACAACATCACCTACGACAACGGCTTCAAGATCCAGTGGGAGGATTTCATCCGCCACGTCGTCGCCGGCACGCCGTGGAAGCACGATCTCGTCGAGGCCGCGAAGGGCGTGCAGCTGGCCGAGCTCGGGCTGCAGAGCTGGGCGGAGCGGAAGTGGCTGGATGTACCGAAGCTCGACATATGAACTTGCTCTTTCTTACCCCTCTCCCGCTTGCGGGGGAGGGGTAAGAGGCCGGCGTATGTGGCGAACTGATTGGAGAGCCTAGTGGCGACCATTTCCCTCCCCACCAAGGACCGCCGGCTCGAGCCGTACACCACGGGCGAGCCGATCGTGCTGCCGAAGAAGGGCGCGACGCCGAAGCTCAACCGCATCGCCTATGCGGCGACGCATGTGGTCGCCGACCCGCTGGCCGACGTCGATCCCTGGCTCGATGCCGCGATCGACTGGGAGCGGACGATCGCGTTCCGCGACTATCTGTGGGACCTCGGCCTCGGCGTCGCCGAGGCGATGGATACGGCGCAGCGCGGCATGGGGCTCGACTGGGCGGGTGCCAAGGAGCTGATGCGGCGCGCGCTCGGCGCCGCCAAGGCACGGCCGGGCGCGCTGATCGGCTGTGGCGTCGGCACCGACCAGCTCGATGCCGGGCCGAATGTGACCATCGACGACGTGATCCGCGCCTATGAGGAGCAGATCGAGGCGATCGAGGCGATGGGCGGGCGGCTGATCCTGATGGCGAGCCGCGCGCTCGCGCGCGCCGCCACGGGGCCGGACGACTATGCGCGCGTCTATGGCCGCATCCTCGCGCAGGTGAAGGAGCCGGTGATCATCCACTGGCTCGGCGAGATGTTCGATCCGGCCCTCGCCGGCTACTGGGGCGCGGCCGATCATACGGCCGCGATGGAGACCTGCCTCGCGATCCTCGCCGACCATGCCGCCAAGGTCGATGGCGTGAAGATCTCGCTCCTTTCCAAGGACAAGGAGATCGCCATGCGCCGCCGGCTGCCGGCCGGCATGCGCATGTATACGGGCGACGACTTCAACTACGCGGAGCTGATCGCCGGCGACGAGGAGGGCCATTCCGACGCCCTCCTCGGCATCTTCGATGCGATCGCGCCGGCCGCCTCGCTCGCGCTGGCGCGGCTCGCGGCCGGCGACGTCCAGGGGTTCCACGGCATTCTCGAGCCGACCGTCCCGCTGTCGCGCCACATCTTTCGGGCGCCGACCCGCTTCTACAAGACCGGGGTCGTCTTCCTCGCCTGGCTCAACGGGCTGCAGGACCACTTCCTCATGGTGGGTGGCCAGGAGAGCGCGCGCTCGCTCATGCATCTCGCCGAGCTGTTTCGGCTCGCGGACAAGGCACGCGTGCTGCACGATCCCGAGCTCGCGGCCGCACGCATGGCGCGCCTGCTCGCCGTGCATGGAGTCGCGTCATAGCGGGCGCGTTGCGCGTATCGTCGAAAGGACGAACGAATCGCAATCGATTCCGGATGGAATCGCGACGATTATTTCCTCGCCCGATTCACCATCAGTCGACATAACTCGGTCACGATGGTCCGCCATATCGTGCGCCGCGACGCATCGTGCATATATGAGCAGCGCTAGATTCGTCGCGACAACAAGCGAGGAGCAGAGGAAACGCCCGGGATTTGCTTTCACGTCATCCGGAGCTTTCCTATGGCCAAATCGCTCGCAATCCCCAGCGGATTTCCCACCCGATATGCCCGTCGCGCGCCGCCCTTCTCGGTGCGGCACGTGCTTCGCCGCATCGGCGACTGGTTCAGCAACTCGCAGCAACGCGAGGTCGAGCGCGACATCGAGAACTATCTCACCGAGCGCGGCCTCGATCGCTTCACCGATTCGATCGAGCGCGATATCGAGTATCGCTTCCTGGCGCGCCAGCGCGGCGATTTCTGATCCCGTTGACCGACAAAAAGTGCGCGATGGCCGGGTGTAGCCCGGCCATTTGCGTCTCAGCCCTTGCGCGAGCGATCGCTTGACGACCCGACGCGGTCACTTTCCTCGAAGCGCACATTGTAGAAGTTGCCGACCAGCCGTTCGGTCGGGAGAACGAAGAAGCCCTCCGCGGTGCGGCGGACCTTCTCGCCGCCCTCGATCCAGCTTTCGAAGCCGCCACGATCGTACGGATTGTGCAGGGTGACGAGGTCGTTCTTGGGATCGTAGGCGACGATCGCATAGGCGTGGTGCGAGTTGGATACCGTGACGCTGCGGCGGTCACGCAGCGCGTTCTGGATCGCGGTGCGGGTCTGCGTCAGCAGAGCGGCGTCGAGCGCATGATGGCTCTGCGGCGGAAAGATGATGGCGCGGCTGGGGTGCCCGGTGAGCAGACTGATGACGCTGGTGCTGCCGGTGCGGAAGCCGACTGAGTCGAGGGGCTCGCGGGTCGAGGCCTGCTTCGGCTCGTGCTGGATGCGCAGGATCGCGTAGGCTTTCTGCAGCACGCTGAGCCAGATGCCGTCCTTCGAGATCGTGTAGGTGGCGATCTCGCTGTCGGTCGGCGCCGGCACGCGCATCGCCGGAAAGCCCGGAAATGTGACCGTGAAGCTGCCGTCGCGGTTGGCTGCGATCAGTCGCACGAGGGCCTGCGGATTGACCTGCGCGAGCGCGCCGGCGGCGGAGAGGAAGTAGCAGTCGCTGGTGAAATCCTGGCGGATCGCGTTGATACGCGGCAGACCTTCGACGAATAGCTCGCGCGGCTGCTCCTGCAGCTTCTTCATGCCGGCCACGAAGTAGCCAACGAAATTGCGGTCGAGCTTCCGCCCCTCGGTGAGCTGGCGCTCGATGGCATCGATTTCGGCGAGCGTGAAGCTGCGCGTCTGGTCGAGATGATTGTACTCGGTCGAGCCGAGCTTGAGCGCCGCCAGCGCTGCGGCGACCTCGCCGACGATGCGCGGGTCCTGCATGTCGGTCTCGATCTCCTCGCGGGTCAAGATGCCGTCGTGGTTGAGGTCCCATTGGGCGAAGTTGGCGCGCACGGCGGCGAGGAAATGTTGCGCGGCCGGCGAGAGCGCGACGGAGCGCGGCGCCGTCGGCGTCTGGGTGAGCGTCGCGACCTGCCGCGGCATGACGGGCTGCTGGCGCGGGGCGACCTGCTGCGGGGTGTCCGTCGACGCGTCGGGCACCGCCGCGGCCGGCAGGGACAAGGCCGTGAGGGCACCAAACGCCAGGGCGACGGCGGCTACGGTGGATCGGAGGAAGCTCATCTGCTTGACGGACATGGCAAATCTCGCGGGTGCCAGCGACGGGCCCGTCCGTTAGTGGCTGGCAGGGACGAAGGGGTTCAAAAGCGCACGCGTCATCGCCGGGCGCGGCCAGGCGCGGCCCGCCCATCCCAAGTCCTTGCCCAAGCAAGAAAGGCGTGGATGCCCGCCTTCGCGTCGCCTTCGCGGGCATGACGGTCGAGAGAGATGTTGCTTACCGCCCTGCGCGCAGGCGCTGGATCTGCATTTGCGCCAGGAAGGGCACGAGCGGGTGGGCGCCCATCTTCACGATGGTCGGCAGGTCGAGCTTGACCAGGGCCTCGCGCTGCTCGGGCGGCAGGCGGAATTTGTCGGCGTAGGCGCCGGAATCCGCCACGTACTGGGCGCGCTTGTCGGGTTCGTGGGCGAGGCCGTGCAGCGCCGCGGTGAGCTCGACCAGCTCGGGCTTGATCGAGGGATAGTGCGCGGCGTGCTCGGCCGGGCCGGCGCCGAACCAGCCGAGCGAGGCGTAGTTGTGGTGCCAGCTCGGGTCCATCGAGACGATGTCCGGCTTGCGCTCGCCGAGCGCGCCGGCGGCGCAGGCCCAGCAGCGCAGCTCGATGTTGCCGGTCTCGTCGAGCTCGGTCTCGTCATAGCCGATCAGCGACTTGAGGCGGCCGGACGCCAGCGCCTCGAGCGCGCGCTTGTCCCAGCCGAGCTCCGGATTGGAATAGCGGTCGGTGCCGGGAAAATGCGACATGCCGCCGCTCGACAGGATCACGGTCTTGAGGCCGAGCGCCGTGACGGTGCGCGCCACCGCCTGGCCGAATTGATAGCAGCGCTCCATGGTGGGCTGCGGCGGCAGGTAGGCATTGACGTAGATCGGCAGCACCGGGCCGGTGTGGCCGAGATGGGTGAGTGGAATGCCGATCGCGTAGTCGATCTTGGCGGTCGACGTGAAGGCGGGGTCGAAGTTCTGCCGATAGAGCTGGCGCACCAGCTCGAAGCCGATCTCGCTCGGGACGTTCCAGTGGAACTTGCGCCCGGCGAATTCGCCGTGGGCCTCGCCGCCCACATGCACGGTGAACGCCGGGCACGCGTTGTGGAAGAACTGCTCGGCGTGATCGTTGGAGAAGATGATCCACAGATCGGGATCGAGCGCGCGCAGCTTGTTGCCGATGTCGGCCGCGACCTCACGCACATGCGCGACCACCGCCTTGTCCTCGGTGTCCGGCATGGTGAAAAACTGAGGTGCGTGCGGCAGCATGGCGCCGCCAACGACCGTCGACATCATCGCAGCTCTCCTCGCTCGGCGCGGGACGAGCCCGCGCATGACGGGGCAAAATATAACGCTCACGCGGAATCGACAAGCTGACACCACGGCAGGCTTCTGATTGAATGGTTGGTCAATTCCGCAAATCGACACGACGGGACGAGGAAAACCATGGTGGAAGTGCCGATAACGATCGCGTGCGGCAACTATGACCGCACTCAGGCGATCAAGGACGGCGTCGTCAAGGTGGAAGGCTGCGCCGTCACCTACCTGCCGCTCTATCCGGAGGAGATCTTCTTCCGCGCGTTCCGTTATGCGGAATTCGACGTCTCCGAGATCTCGTTCTCGAGCTACATCCGCACGGTCGCGGCCGGCACCTCGGCCTATATCGGCATCCCGGCCTTCGTGTCGCGCATCTTCCGCCACTCGGGCATCTACATCCGAAAGGACGCCGGCATCAGCAAGCCCGAGGATCTGCGCGGCAAGCGCATCGGTCTGCCGGAATATCAGATCACGGCGGTGGTGTGGATGCGCGGGATGCTGCAGCACGAGTACGGCGTGCATCCCTCGGAAATCCATTGGCGCAGCGGCGGCCAGGAGCAGCCCGGCCGGCACGAGCGCACGCCGCTGAAACCCATTCCGGGCCTCGACCTGCAGCCGATCGGCGACGACCAGACACTGGTCGACATGTTGCGCAAGGGCGAGCTCGACGCCCTGTTCACGGCGCGCGCCCCCTCCTCGTTCCTCAATCGCGAGCCGCACATCGAGCGGCTGTTTCCCGACACGCGCAATGCCGAGATCGCCTACTACAAGAAGACCGGCATGTTTCCGATCATGCACCTGATCGGCATCCGCAAGACGCTCGTCGCGCAATATCCCTGGCTCGCGACCAGCCTCTACAAGGCGTTCTGCGACGCCAAGGCGATCGCCATGACCAACCTGCGCGACGTCAACGCGCTCTTGGTGTCGCTGCCGTTCCTCGAAGCGGAGACGCGCGACACCGCCGCCGCCATGGGCGAGGATTTCTGGAAGTACGGTGTGCATCAGAATCTGCGGGAGATCGAGGCGCTCACACAGTATGCGCACGAGCAGGGCCTCGTCGACCGCAAGGTTGCACTCGAGGAGCTGTTCGCGCGCTCGACCTTCGAAATCTCCAAGGTGTGACGAGGTACGAGCCTTGGGCGGCGTGTCGCCGCGCCTGCTGGCGCGCTCCGGACGGGTGGATTAGTCTTTTTGCGCAATCCGGCGCCAGCGACCGGCGCCAGTGGGGAGCCGAGCATGACACCACGATCGCATCGCCTTGCCGCGGCCTTCGCGGTCGCCAGTTTGACGATCCTGGCAGCCGCCGCGCACGCGCAGGACAAGGTCATCAAGATCGGCGCGCTGCTGCCGATCTCGGGGCCGGGATCCTATTTCGGCGTGCAGGACAAGCAGGGCATCGAGCTCGCGCTCGAGCAGGTCAACAAGACCGGCGTCAACGGCTACAAATTCGAGGTGAAATACGAGGACTCCGGCTGCAGCCCGCTGCCGGCGACCCAGGCGGCGAAGCGCCTGGTCGAGCAATACAAACCCGACGTCGCGCTGGGCGAGGAATGCTCGGACGCGACGCTTGCGATCATGCCGATCATGGAGCAGGCGAAGGTGCCGCTGATCAATGCGGGCTCCTCGGCGATCAAGATCACCCAGCCGGGCAACCCGTGGACCTTCCGCATCTTTCCCGACGAGGTGATGCAGGGCAACAACATCGCGGCCAATGCCTACAACAAGCTGAAGGCGCGCAGCGCGGTGCTGCTGCACGAGAACACCAATGCGGGCATCGGCAACGCCAACGTATTCAACGAAGCCTTCACCAAGCTCGGCGGCAAGGTTCTCGCCGACATCGGCTTCGGCCGCGACGTCAACGATTTCACCGCGATCGCAACGCGCATCGCGGGCCTCGGCCAGGTCGACGTGATCCCGACCTATACGCTCGAGGGCCAAGGCCTCAAGATCACCCAGGCGCTGATGCAGGCGGGCGTCACCCGTGGCGGCGGCGGCCACGCAATCCAGCTCGGCACCATCTGGCTGCCGTTCGGCTTCGAGCAGAAGGCCGGCCAGGCGGCGCTGGGCTACGTGCGCGCGGTCCAGTTCGATCCGCTCGACAAGCGCCCGCTGGTGCAGAATTTCATCGCCGCCTTCAAGGCGAAATACAACACGGCGCCGACACATCTCAACGCCCATGCCTATGACCAGGTCATGCTGATCGCCGACACCGTCAAGCGCGGCGCGACCGACGCGCAGTCGATCCGCGATGCGCTGGCCAAGACCCAGCACCTGCCCGCTGTGACCGGCACCATCACGTTCGACGCGCACAACCAGAACAGCAGCATGGACACGATCCATTACATGGAGACGCTGCCGGATCTGTCGTGGAAGGCGCTCGGCTGGAACTGAGCAGCCGATGACGCTCGTCCTGCAGCAGGGCATCAACGGACTCGTCCTCGGAAGTCTCTATGTCCTCGTCGCGCTGGGGCTGACGCTCGTCTACGGGGTCCTGGTGCAGATCAACTTCGCGCATGCCGACGTGGTGACGCTCGGCGCGTTCTCGGCCTATTTCTTCATGCATGGGCTCGGCGGCGGCTACATTCCGAGCATTGCGGTGGCGCTGGTGGTCGGCGCAGCGTTGGGCTGGCTCTTGAACGCCGCGGTCTTCGCGCCACTGCGGCACAAGGGCAACGAGCTGTTGCCGCTTATCGCGACCATCGGCGTCTCGGTGATGCTGGAGAACGCGATGTTGGCCTGGTTCGGGCCGATTCCTTATGCATTCGAATCGCCGCTGACCAACCACGTGATCCGATTCGGCCATGTCTTCATCACGCTGCAGAACGTGCTGATCATCGTGACCTCGATCGCAACCATTGCGCTGCTCTACGCGTTCATGAAGTTCACGTTTCTCGGCAAGGCATTGCGCGCGGTGTCGCAAGATCGCGAGACCGCCGGCCTGATGGGCATCAATCCCGACCGCATCGTGATGCTGACCTTCGTGATCGCCTCCGCGCTCGCCGGCATGGCGGGCGCGCTGCTCGGGCCGGTGCTGGTGCTCACGCCGTTCGCCGGCACGTCGGTGATCGTGAAGGCCTTCGCGATCGTCATCATCGGTGGCTTCGGCAACGTCGAGGGCACGATCCTGGCCGGCCTTCTCGTCGGCCTGATCGAGAGCTTCACCACGCAGTATCTCGAGCCCGGCATGATCGACATCGTGGTGTTCGGCCTGCTGCTGCTCACGCTGGCGCTGCGGCCGACGGGGCTGATCGCCGAGCGGCGGGAAGAGAATGTGTAGCGCCGTCACATGCTCCTCCGTCATGCCCGGCCTTGGGTCGGGCATCCACGTCTTGCTTGCAGCGAGTGCGGAAGCAAGACGTGGATGGCCGGGACGAGCCCGCCCATGACGAGTCGCTTGTATTCCCGTTCAGCCGCCTATCTCCTCGCGCTCATCATCATCGCGATCCTGCCCCTCGTCTTCACCGGCTCGTACTGGCGCACCAACCTGATCGTCTGCGCACTCAACGTGATGCTCGCGCTCGGCCTCGATTTCGTGCTCGGCTATGCGGGGCAACTCAATCTCGGCCAAGCCGCCTTCTATGGGCTCAGCGCCTATGCGTCGACACTGCTGGTGACGCGACTGGGCGTGCCGTTCTGGGCGGCATTCGCGGGCGCGGTCGCGCTCGCGGGGCTCGCCGGCGTGGTGCTGTCGCTGTTCGCGATGCGGCTGCGCGGGCATTATCTCGCGATCGCGTCGCTCGGCTTCGCGGTCATCACCTACCAAATACTGCTCAACTGGATCAGCCTGACGCAAGGACCGCTCGGCATCTACGCGGTGCCGCCGCCGCCCGCGTTGGCGCTGCCGGCCCTGCCCGTGATCGACTTTCACGATCTCGCGCCCCTCTTCTATCTCGTCGCCGGCTTCGCGCTCGTGAGCTACCTCGTGCTCGATCAGCTCATCCGCTCGCCGATCGGCGAGACGCTGGCGGCGATCCGCGAGGACGAGGTGTCGGCGACCGCGCTCGGGATCAATTGCGCCGTCTGGAAGGTGTTCGCCTTCGGCGTCGGCGCGGCGATCGCCGGCGTCGCCGGCGGCTTCTATGGTGGCTTCGTCGGAACGCTGACGCCGGACGCCTTCTTCATCACCGAGTCGTTCACCATCCTCGCCATGGTGGTGGTCGGCGGCATGGGCACGCTGATCGGTCCGGTCGCCGGCGCCATCCTGCTGACGATCCTGCCGGAGCTGCTGCGCGGCATCGGCGACCTGCGGCTCGTGGTCTATGGCCTGGCGCTGACGCTGGTGGTGCTGTTCATGCCGGGCGGCATCGTGCAGGCGGCGCGGCTCCTGGTTCGTCGGCAGCATCCGTCGGCGAAGAAGTCATGATTGCCGCGGCCGCACCCATGCTGTTGCAGGCGCGCGGCCTCTCCAAGCGCTTCGGCGGCGTGCGTGCCGTGCAGGACATTTCGCTCGACATTCCGCCCGGCGCGGTGTTCGCGATCATCGGGCCGAACGGGGCCGGCAAATCGACGCTGCTCAACCTGCTGAGCGGCGTGTTTCGCCCCGACGCCGGAACCGTCACGTTCGACGGCGTCGACGTCACCCGCGTCCGGGCGCACCGGCGCGTGCGTCACGGCATCGCGCGCACCTTCCAGAAGATCCGCCTCTTTCGCCAGCTCACCGCGCTCGACAACGTGGTCGCCGGATTCCATATCCACACCGCCCTGCCGGCCTGGCAATATGTAATCCACGGGCCGGCCTTCCGCGCCAACCATGTGCGCAGCCGCGCCGAGGCCGCGCGCCTGCTCGCCTTCATCGGGCTCGAGGGGCGCGCCAATGTCGCAGCCGGCTCGCTCTCCTATGGCGAACGCCGCATGCTCGAGATCGCGCGCGCGCTCGCAACGTCGCCGCGCCTGCTGATGGTCGACGAGCCGGCGGCCGGGCTCAACGCGCAAGAGGTGGAGAATTTGGTCGAGCGCCTGCAGATGCTGCGGCGCGACGGCCTCACCATCCTGGTGGTCGAGCACAATATGGACTTGGTGATGACCATCGCGGACCGCGTGCTGGTGATCGACTACGGCCAGCACCTGTTCGAGGGTGCCCCCGCCGAGGTGCAACGGCATCCCGGCGTCATAGCCGCCTATCTGGGCGAGGCGACGGGCGGCACGCCAAACGGGGCACCATGAGCGTGCTGCTCGCCGCCGAGGATCTCGCGCTCGCCTATGGCGAGGTCTCGGTCTGCCGCGACATCGCGTTCGACATCCAGCCCGGCGAGATCGTGACGCTGCTCGGCGCCAACGGCGCCGGCAAGTCGACCACGCTGCGCGCGGTCGCGGGCGTGCTCATCCCACGCGCCGGCGCGATCCTGCTGCGCGGGCAGGACATCACCCGCTTGCCCTCGCATGCGCGCGCCGACCTCGGCATCGCCCTCGTGCCCGAGGGACGGCACGTGTTTCCCTACCTGACCGTGCGGGAGAATCTCGAGCTCGGCGCGTTCAAGCATCGCCGCGACCACGCCAAGGTGCGCGGGCTGATGGACAAGATGCTCGCCATGTTCCCGCGGCTCGCCGAGCGCGCCGGGCAAAATGCCGGCACCCTGTCGGGCGGCGAGCAGCAGATGCTGGCGCTCGGCCGCGCCATGATGTCGGAGCCCGCCCTGCTCTGCCTCGACGAGCCGTCGCTCGGCCTCGCGCCGCGCGTGGCGCAGGACATCTTCCGCACCATCCGGACGATCAACCAGGAAGGAACGAGCGTGCTGCTGGTCGAGCAGAATGCGCGCTACGCGCTCGACACCGCAAGCCGCGGTTACGTGCTGCAGACGGGACGCATCATCGCCAGCGGCCCATGCGCGAGCTTGCGCGAGGATATGCGCGTGCGCGAGGCGTACCTCGGGCGTGCTGCGGCGCGCGTGCCTCAAGAGTGATGGTTGTACCACACGCCCAGCGTGGCGAGGATGATCGGGACCGCGAAGAAAATGGCGGCCATGATCATTCGGCCGCGTGCTGCTCCATCGCCGAGCTCGAGCATCGACGACCCGGGGGATCGGGGATCATAGCGCACGTCGACCTCGGCGCCGACGGGATATCGCGCGGCGATCTCACGCGCCGTCGACTTGGAAGAAGCAATTCGCGTAGCCTGAATGGCGTTGCCGGTGAAATCGGTGCCCTTCACGGCGTAGCGATACGTGACATCCGCCATGTAAAGCGCGAATTTGAAAGACGTCAGTCGGACCCGGCTCGATGCGATGGTCCCCCGCGCGTGCGGCCAGCTCACGGCATCCGACGCACGTCGCCGCGCCACCCAGCCGTCGACCAGCATATAGGCGGCGAACGGAAACATGCAGATTCCCATCGCACCCACGAAGCCCATCCATTCCGCCACCTTCGGGCTCCAATCGAGCGTGGATGCGCTGCGCCACAGCAAGCCGGTGGCGATCAGCGCCACGACCAGCGCGGCCAACCGCATCAAATCGTCCTGGTCGAAGTCGAAGCTATCAACATCTATCATCTACTTTCCCCCGAGACGCGACCGGCCCTCACATCGGCTTGAAGTGACGGTCGAGCGCGACGTCGATCAACAGCGCCGTATCGCTCTTGACGCCCTTCGCCACCAGATCGGTCGACTCGTGCACCGTCTTGGCGCGCTCGGCATTGATGCCGAGCGAACGCGCCAGCCCGACAAAATCGACCGGCGGATCGACCAGCTCCATACCCACATAGGTATCGGCCTGCTCGGCGAGACCGCGCAGCGCGTGCAGACGCTGCTTGAGGATGCGGTAGGACGTGTTGTTGAGGATCACGAAAGTCACCGGAATGCGATAGTGGGCGGCGGTCCATAGCGCCTGGATCGTGTACATGGCGCTGCCGTCGCCGATCAGCCCGACTACCGGGCGGTCGGGCAGCGCGAGCTTGGCGCCGATCGCGGCCGGCAGGCCCCAGCCGATGCCGCCACCGCGCAGCCCGAAATAGCTCTGCGGATCGTCGCTGCGGATGAGCGAGCGGATGCCGGGCGCCGACGAGAGCGCCTCCTCGATCACCACGGCGTCGCGCGGCAGCATCTCGCCGATCGCCTCGAGCAGCGCGAGCGGCTGCACCGGCACCTGCGTCGCGAGCGAGCGCGCCTTGGACTTGAGCGCCTCGCGCAGCGCCGCGTTGGCATCGCTCGCGGTCTTGAGCCGGTCGCGCGCGGCGCCGCGCGCCGCGCTGGTCATGCGCTCGCGGATCGCGGCGGTGAGCTCCGGCAGCGTCGCCTTGGGATCGCCGAGGATCGCGGCCTCGGCGGGATAGTTCTTGCCGATCTCCCACGGATCAGTGTCGAGGTGGACGAGGCGCATGCCGGGCGGGATCGGATCGACCTTCGAAGGCAGCGACCAGGTGAAGAGATCGCCGCCGACCGAGAACAGCGCATCGCACGCGTCGAGCGCCTGCCGCACGCCCGGCTGGGTGCGCAGCATCTGGCCGCGAAACAGCGGATGCGACGACGGGAACGAGGCGGTATTGGGCACGAACTCGGCATAGACCGGGGCGCCGAGCAGCTCGGCGAGCTCGACCAGCTCGGCATGGGCGCGGCTCTGCGCGACCGCATCGCCGGCGATGATCACCGGATGCTTCGCCTGCGCGAGGATCTCCGCCGCCGCCGCGATCGCGGCCGCATCGCCGCGCACGCGCGGCGCAATGCGGGTCGGGGCCATGAGGTCCAGGTCGCCCTCGTCTTTGAGGATGTCGCCGGGCAGCGAGAGGAACACCGGCCCGGTCGGTGGCGCGAGCGCGGTCTTCACCGCCCTGTGCACCAGGCGCGGCAGGTCGCTGACGCGGTGGACCTCGTCCGCCCATTTGACGAATGGGCGGGCGAGTCGCGGCAGGTCGGCGGAGAGGATCGGCTCGGTGACGATGTATTCCTGGTCCTGCTGGCCAGCGGTGACCAGCATCGGGGTCGCGGCTTTCTGGGCGTCGTAGAGCATGCCCATGGCGTTGCCGAGCCCGGGCGCCACATGAAAATTGAGCACCGCGAGCTTGCCCGACGCCTGGGCGTAGCCGTCCGCCAGGGCCATGATCGCGGCCTCCTGCAGGCCGAGGATGTAGCGGATGTCGTGCTCGACCGCGAAGGCATCCATCAGCGGCAGCTCGGTGGTGCCGGGATTGCCGAACATCATATCGACGCCCTCCTGCTTGAGCAGGTCGAGAAAGGCGCGTTTTCCGGACATGATGGGCAAGGTTGGCTCCCGGGTTCGAACAAGTGGGGTCGCGGGCGGGTCACAGACAGGGCCGCACACAGGATCGAAGGCCCCCGCATCCCGTGTCGCCATTACCGCGGGCGTGGCCCGAACCCAAGGACAATTTAGCGCATATTCCAGGCTGCGGCCGCAGGGCCGCCTTTCGCCCACAGGGATGGTGCGCGCGCGCGACTGCGGCTAGCATCCGCCCTCTGCCCGTGGCGGGCGACCTTTCGGGGAAGGGCGCGGCGATGCACGCACTCCGCCTGTCGATGACACTGATTGCGCTGATGGTCGGGACGGTCACGGCGCGCGCCGAGACGCTCACGCCGGACGACGCCGCCAGGCACGCCGGCGAGACCGCCACGGTCTGCGGCGTCGTCGCCGGCGCAAAATATGCCGCGCAGATCCGCGGCGGCCTCACCTTCATCGATTTCGGCAAGCCCTATCCGGACGCGACCTTCACGGCGATGATCTTCGCCGCCGACCGCCCCAAGTTCGGCACCCCCGAGCGCGGCCTTGCCGGCAAGCAGGTGTGCGTCACCGGCAAGATCGAGATGTTTCGGGGCAAGCCGGAGATCGTGCTGACCGATCCGAAGCAGCTGGCGGTGAAGTAAGGTTACCGGCCGACCGCTTTCGCGACGGCGTGGGGGACGGCGTATTTCGTTCCGCGATCACCGTGATGTGACCAGTCCTGCGATCAGCCCGCGTGGCCCGCCGGACGAGGAACCGTGACGTTACGCCACGAGTTTATCCATCAGCACAATGCAAGGCGGGAGTGAGGCTGAGGAGCCTGCTATGCCGCTGCTCTATGTTCCGTTGATCATGTATGCGAGCTGGATGGAATTGATGACGCATCCGTTCGTCGTGCCAGCCAGCATCGCGACCGATGACGCCGGCGAAGCCGACGCCTTCGCCATCCGTCCGCGCGAGTGAGGCTGCGGCTCACCACGACGGCTCATGACGCCTTGGCGCCCCGCGCCGGCGTCCCCGCCTCGCCCAGATCCCAATAGACGCCCGCCATCATTCGCAGGCCCTCGCGCGCGATCGCGAGCGGCAGGTGCTCGTTCGGCGCGTGCTGCGAGCAGCCGCGATAGGAGTGCGGCACCCAGATGGTCGGCAGACCCAGGCCTTCGGCGAAGATGTCGTTCGGCAGCGATCCGCCTGAATTGGGCAGGATCGCGGTCGGCTTGCCGGTGGTGCGCGCCATAGAGGCGGCGGTCCAGCGCACCCAGGGATGATCGGGATCGGTCCGCGTGGCGCGAAAAATCTCGTCGCGCCCCTTGGCGATCTGCACCATCGGGAAACCGTGGCGATCGAGATGGCGGCGCAGCGCCGGCAGGATCTCGTCGATGTCGACCCCGACGACGTAACGCAGCTGGCCGCGCGCATAGGCGCGCGGCGGCACCGCATTCACCGGGTTTTCCGGATTGCCGGCCGTCATCGCCAACACGTCGAACGAGCACCAGCCGTAGACCTTCTCGGCGAGCGTGAGACCGGGCTCGCCCCAGCTCGGATCGATCTCGGGATCGCCCGGGCCGGAGCGCACCTCGCAGTCGGCGAGCACGCGTCGCACCGAATCCGGAATCCCGGGCGGCACCCATTCGGGGATACGCACCTGGCCGGTCGGCCCGACGATGGTCGAGAGCGCGTGCACGAGCTGGACCGAGGGTGACGACAGCAGGCCGCCCCAGTTGCCCGAATGATGCCCGCCGGCGCGGGCCTCGATGGTGAAGTCGATCGGAAAGGCGCCGCGGCAGCCGAGGCAGAGGGTCGGCCGGTCGGCGGCGAGGCGCGGGCCGTCGGAGGCGATCAGCACGTCGGCCGCGAGCAGGTCGCGGTTCTCGGCGCAGACCTCGCGCAGGCCGGGCGAGCCGGTCTCCTCGCCCATCTCGATCAGGAATTTGGCGTTGTAGCCCAGGCGCCCGCGCACCGCGATCACGCTCGCGAGCGCCGCGACGTTGATGGTGTGCTGGCCCTTGTTGTCGGCCGTGCCGCGTCCCCAGTAGCGCCCATCGGCCTCGACGAGCTGCCAGGGCGAGAGGCCCTTGTTCCAACCCGCATCGAGGCCGCGGATGACGTCGCCGTGGCCATAGACGAAGGCGGTGGGAAGACCTGCATCCTCGATCCGTTCGCCGATGAGGAAGGGGCCGCGCGCCTTGGCGTGTCGCAGCACGTGACAGCGAAAGCCGAGCGCCTCGAGCGCCGGCTTCATCTCGGTCTCGATGTAGCTCGCCAGCTCGGGGCCGCGGTCCGGGTTCTGGCTCTCGGTCGGGATGGCGACGCGGCGGGCGAGATCGGACTTGAAGCCGCCCGTGTCGAAATAATCGGCGGCGCGGGCAATGGCGGCATCTCGGCTCATGGCGGTCTCGTCGGGGGTCTCGGTTGGACGTCTCAGTCAGGATTGAGGCGGCGCATCATGCGGCGAGGCCGATATCAATGACAAGCGATGAGATTTCTCTCACTGCAAAACTCAACGGAGGAATACCTTCAGCGCGCCCAACAGCGCCTTCGGGTCGAGCTGGCCTTGATAAACGGGTGGCGGCGGGGGACCGCGGTGGAGCAAACCATGGATCGCCTCCCACGCCGAGCGGACGGAGCACTCGATCGTGAAGGCGATCTCTCGCGGCACCTCGACGTACTGGCCGATGAGCCCGAGATTGGTCGCGCCCTCCGGAATGGGAGGAGGCCGGTCGGCACGTCGGCGCGGGAGCCAGATGTTGTTCACGTAGGGCAGGTAGCAAGGCACGCAGATCGACGACGCCATGATCGAGTCGAACTGCTCGTCGAACCGCAGCTGCTTCAGCGTCTCCTCCAGGATCTCGGCGCCGGTGCATTGATCCATGCGCTTCTTCACGAAATCGCCGATGCGATCGGGATAGAGACCATAGCCCCACCAGACGGTCGTGCCCTTCGGCTGCTCGATGATTTCCGGCTGGTGGAAGATCGACAGCGACAGCACCCAACCGGAGTCCTTCAGCGTCACGAGGCCGCCCAGTCCCGCCGTGCTGTTGGTGAGCGCGGCGATCTGGTCGATGAATTCGGTCCCGGCGTCGGTGACCGTGAACGTCACCCACAGCGAATCGTCGATCCGGTCGGGCCCGAAGAAGACGTCCGGCTTGCCGAACCCTTTGCGGCCCTGCGCCAGGCGCTGCCACAGGGCCCAGGACCGGCCGCTCGGCCGCCGGCTCGGCACCGAGGTCATCGATCCGGCGCAAAGGTCGGCCGCCTGCGATCCGGTGGTGACGAGCACGACATCCTCCGGCGCGACCGCAACCGACGTCGTCGTACCGCCACGTTCGTAGTCGAGCCGGTCGACCGTGAGACCGTCGGGCGCCGGCGCGAAGCCGATGTCGCGCACGAACGCGTCAGTGATGAAGTTCACGCCGCGTGGGCGCAGCCACGCGAGCAGCGGGTCGATGAAGAACTGGTGCTGATTGAGCGGCGTGCGCATGACGCCCCTCATGTCGGAGAGGTCCGGGAATAGATAGAGAAAGCGACACATATAACGGCGAAACTCGATCACGCTGTGCTGCGGCAGCGATCCCATGATCGTCGACCACAGGAACCAGAATTCGGTCGCGAAGAATTCCGTGGAAAAGAACTCGTCGATACGCCGCCCGTCCAGCAGCGCTTCGGGCGAGAGCACGACGCGCGCGAGGCGCAGGCCATCGCCGAGGCTGAGACCGAAACGGGGACCATGCACGATGCGCCCATTGCGATCGAAGATGTGCGCCCTGTCCTGGTAAGGCTCGCTGGTATTGAAGTCGAAGAAGTCGTCTGTGACGGAAACGGAAGGATTGCGGGCGGAGGGGACATCCTTGAGCAGATCGAACGTGCAGCGGAATTCCTTGTCGAAGACCGAGCCCGGCAGGTTGTATCCGCTCGCCGCGCTGCCCCCGAGAAAGAACCCGCCGCCCAGCAGGTCGTCCGCCTCATAGATCGTGATGTCGGCGCCCGACACGCCGGCATTGCGGATGAGAAGCGCGGCCGCCGCCAGCCCGCCAAACCCACCACCGACGATATGTGCCTTCATCGCCCTCCCCTGTGGACTCCAGGTTCGGAAGATCGTCCCGATCCGAGCTCGGCCAGGGCACTCTGCTCAGCTTCAGGCGGTCCGCCGGCTTGCACGTCGAGCCCGCCCGGACCGGTACCCTCAGTTGACCGTCAGGTTCGCTACTCTTGCACACACGAGATGATTGGAGAAGCTCGAAATACAACCCGCCGGGCCCGCGCTCAGTCTTTCGGCGCTTCGAGGACGACGCCGGAGTTCGGCTCGATCCAGACCAGGTGGTCCTCGACCTTCTGGACCCCCGGGATGTTCTCGGCCGCGATGCGGATCGCCTGGCGCTCGCGCTCGTCGGTGAGCGCGCCCGAAAGCTTCACCACGCCGTCCTTGACCATCACGTCGATCAGCCCGACCGGCGCCCATGACTGCTTCTTCAGCTCGGCGATCAGCTGCGCGCGGATAGCCCCATCGCCTGCCGCCACCGGATGCGCGGCGAGCGCGAGGCTGGCGACCGCGCGCATCAGGTTGGCGCGCGTGATGATGCCGGTCACCTTGCCGTCGCGCACGACCGGCAGACGCTTGATGCGATGACGCTCCATCAGGTGCACGACCTGCTCGAGCGGCGCGTCTTCGGCGACCGTGTAAACGTCGAGCGTCATCACGTCGCTGACCTTGCGGCCGCTCGCACGGGAATAGTCGTCGGCGAGACGGCCCGGCCCGAGCAGGAATTCGACGAAGCGCGACCGCTTGCGCTCGGTGCCGGTCTCGGCGCGGCGGAGGAAATCGCCCTCGGTGAGGATGCCCTGCAGCTTGCCCGCGACATCGATCACCGGCAGCCCGCTGATCTTGTGCTGCAGCATCAGGCGCACGGCCTCGAGCACCGATGCATCCGGCCGGACCGACACGACCTTTCGGGTCATCACATCCATCGCGTTCATCGCACGCCTCCCACAGGCCGTTCGCGCCGCGGCCCGAAATCCGGTTCGTCCAGGAATATCAAAGATTTCCGGGCTCGGCACCGGGCCTGCGGCATGGCTCCTGCCGCTCTTTGTCGACGCGCCGCTTTCGATTATAGATGGCCGCCACGGGGCAGGAGAAATGGCATGAACCGCAAGATTCTCATCATGGGCCTGCCCGGCGCGGGCAAGACGACGCTCGCGCGCGTGCTCGGGCCGATGCTCAATGCCGTCGTCTTCAACAACGACGAGGTGCGCAAGAACATCAATCGCGACCTCGGCTTCTCCATGGAGGACCGGCTCGAGCAGGCCCGCCGCATGGGTTGGCTGTGCGACCGGGTGGCCGAAAGCGGCGGCATCGCCATCGCCGACTTCATCTGCCCAACCGCGGAGACGCGCGCGGCCTTCGGCGAGGCGTTCACGGTGTTCGTCGACCGCATCGACGCAGGCCGGTTCGAGGACACCAATCGCGTGTTCGAACGGCCGGGACACTTCGACATCCGGGTCGAGGCGAACGGGACGCCGCAATACTGGGCCGAGCAGATCTTCCGCGTGCTGCGCCCGGCGTTCGATCCCAAGCGCCCGACCGCGCTGTTCGTCGGCCGCTACCAGCCTTTTCACGAGGGGCATCGCCGCCTGATCGAGGAAGGCATTCGCCGCGTCGGACAGGTGTGCATCGCGGTGCGCGACACGCAGCACACGAGCGAGAAGAACCCGCTGTCGTTCTTCGACGTGAGCCGGCGCATCGAGGCGGCGCTGCGCCCGCATGCAGGGCGCTTCGTGATCGTGCCGGTGCCCAACATCACGCACGTCTTCTACGGACGCGATGTCGGCTACGTGGTCGAGCGAATCATCCTCGACGAGGCGACCGAAGCGATCTCGGCGACGGAGACGCGGCAGAAGGCCGGGCTGGTGTAGGGGCGGGCAGGGCCAGCGATCCGACGGCCGTCATGGCCGGGTTGTCCCGGCCATCCACGTCTTGCCGCACGCAAGAAAGGCGTGGATGCCCGGGACAAGCCCGGGCATGACGATGTGTTACGGCTCGCGCAGACCCTCGTCGAACAGGCGCACGACCGGATCGAGCAAATACGAGATCACGGTGCGCTTGCCGACCACCATCTCGGCGGTGGTCGTCATTCCGGGGATGAGGCGGAAATCCTTCGGCACGTTGCGCAGCGCCAGCGGCGCGAGCTTGATGCGGGCGCGGAAGAACGAGGGCTGGCCATCCGGCTTGTCGCCGGCAGCGGGGTGCGAGCCCTTCTCGTCCTGGAACGAATTCTCGGTGATCACCCGCAGCGTGCCCGCGATGACGCCATGGCGCTGATACGGCAGGGCGTCGAGCTTGACCCGCACCTCGTCGCCCACGCGCAGGCGGGCGACGTCGCTGCTGTCGACGTCGACCTCGGCCTCGATGCGGTTGCCGACCGGCACCAGCGTGACCAGCGGCTCGGCTTCCTTCGCGACCGAGCCGATCGAGCGCTGGCCGAGCTCGAGCACGACGCCATCCTGGGGCGCTTTGAGCTCGACGAGCGCTTGCCGGCGCTGCGCGCTCTCGAGCTGCTGGACCGCAGTGGCGATGTCCTGCTGCACCTTGGTGAGCTGCTCGCCGGCGTCGCGCACCCAGTTGTTGATGTACTTTTCCTTCTGCTCGCGCGCCGAGGCGACCTGCTGCATCAGCTCCTTCTCCTGATACTGCTTCTCGTGGAGCTGGTCGCTCAGATTCAGGCGGTCGAGCTGGCTGGTGAGCAGGTTGAGCTTCGATCCGGCCGAGAGCGCGTAGAGCTCCTTGCGCATCGCCTCGATCTGGCTCGTCACCTGGAGGCGCTCCTGCAGGCCTTTCTGCGCCTCCTGGTTGGTCGCGAGCGCAGCCTGGTAGCGCGCAATATCGGCGTCGGACGACGAGACGGCCGCCGTATATTCGGCATGGCGATGGTTGTACACGGCGATCTGCAGCGCGAGGTACTTCGCCTCGAGCACCTTGTCGTCGTCGCCGGCAGGGAACGGCTTCTGGTAGATCTCGGCCTCGAGCCGCCGCTCCTCGGCCCGCATGCTGTGGAGGCGCTCGCGCGTGGCGATTTCCTGCGACTCGGTGAAGGTCGGATCGAGCGTCGCCAGCACGGTGCCCTTCTTCACGTAGTCGCCGACACCGACATTGATCGAGCGGATGACCGCGGTCTCGAGCGGCTGCACCACGATCATCGGGTCGACGGTGATCAGCTTGCCGCGCGCCGTGACCACCCGGTCGACCTGCGACAAGCTCGCCCACACCGCCGCGCTGATGAGCAGCGCCGCGATGATCCAGACGACGCTGCGCGCGACGCGGGGCAGCGGGCGCTCCTCGATCACCACGGCGTCGGGCTGGAACGCGACCGCGGCGTGGTCGACGCGCTTTTGCGGCGGCGTCGCCGGCTTGCGGAAGGGAATGAGACGCGCGCTCATCGGAACGACCTGCTCTGCTTGTCCCACAACAACCGATAGGTCAGGCAGCTGGCGAGCAGGTTGTCATGCGGCCCGTTGCCGACGATCTGGCCCTTGTCGAACACCATGATCGTGTCGCAATTGCGCAGCGAGGAGAGGCGGTGCGACACCACGATCGTCGTCTTGCCCTCGACGATGCGCGACATGTTGTCCTGCACGATCATCTCGCTCTCGGGGTCGAGGGCGCTGGTCGCCTCGTCGAGCAGCAGGAGGGTCGGACGCCGCACCAGGGCGCGGGCGATGGCCAGGCGCTGGCGCTGGCCGCTCGACAGGTTGCTGCCACCTTCCTCGAGTGGCGTGTCGTATCCCTGCGGCAGCCGCTCGACGAATTCCTCGGCGCCCGCCTGGCGCGCCGCCCAGGCGACCTCCTCGAAGGAGGCGCCGGTCTTGCCGGCCGCGATGTTGTCGCGGATGGTGCCGCGGAAGAGAAAGCTCTCGGGCAGCACCACTGCCATGTGATTGCGCAGGTGCACCTTGTCGAGCTCGCGGATGTCGTAGTCGTCGATACGCACCAAGCCGCGCTGGACCGCGTAGAGTCCCTGCAGCAGGCGCATCACCGTGCTTTTGCCCGAGCCGCTGCGACCGACGACGCCGACGACCTGCCCGGGCTCGATCGAGAAGCTGATGCGGTCGAGCGCCGCGATCGGCGAGCTGCCGTAGTTGAAGCTCACATCCTCGAACGTCACCTTGCCGCGGATCGCCGGCCGCAGGCCGCGCGACATGCCGGGCTCCGACGTCGCGTTCATGATGTTGCCGAGCATGCGCACCGACAGCAGCACCTCCTGGAACTCGTTGATCAGCGCGGTGATCTGCACCAGCGGGCCGGTGACGCGCCCGGCGAGCATCTGGAACGCGACCAGCGCGCCGACCGTCAGCGTGCCGGCGAAGATCGACTGCACGCCGACGACGATCACGGCGATCAGCATCGCCTTCTCGATCGTCTGCGAGGCGGCGCGCGCGACCGTCGACACCCGGCCGACCTCGATGCGCCGCTCGATCGCGAAGGCCGAGCTCTGGTCCCAGGCGCGCGACTGCATCGGCTCGAGGCCGAGCGCCTTGACGGTGTTGATGCCGTGGATGGCCTCGACCAGCATGGCCTGCCGCTCGCCCTCGGCGCGATAGAGGTCGGTCAGGCGGCGGCGGAACGTCGCCGACAGCACGCCGATGATGGCGGCGATCAGCGAGGCGCAGAACAGGACGACCAGGGTGAGCCGCCAGCTGTAGAAGATCAGGATCGGAAGGAACACGAACAGCGCGGTGGCGTCGAGCAGCGTGAACAGCAGGCGGCCGGACAGGAACTCGCGGATGCGCTGATCCTGCTGCATGTGCTTGGAAATGACGCCGGCGAGGTTGCGCTCGAAAAAATCGACCGGCAGCGAGATCATCTTGCGGAAGATCGTCGTGGCGAGCCGGATGTCGATCTTGCTGGTGGCGTAGAGCAGGATCATGCCGCGCGCGTAGTTGAGCGCGCCCTCGAACAGCAGCGCCAGCACGACGCCGATGGTGAGCACGATCAGGGTCGCCTCGACCCGGTGCACCACCACGCGATCGATCATCAGCTGGAAGAAGATCGGGCCGGCGAGCGCCAGCACGTGCAGGGTGAGGGCCGCGATGACCACGTCGCCGAAGGCGCGCTTCTGGCGCAGGAACTCGGGGATGAACCAGCGCAGGCCGAACGGCTGGGCCGCATCGGTCAGCCCGTATTTGCGCTTGACGAAGAGGACCTGGCCATTCCAGTTCGCCTCGAGCGTCGCGCGGTCCCAGAACAGGAACCCCTGCTTGGAATCGCGCAGGTCGCGCACGACGACCTGCAGGCCGCCCGCCTCGTCCTCCTTGAGGCCGGAGAAGATGACCGACTCGCCGTCACGCAGCGGCAGGATCGCGGGCAGCGCCTGGCCGAGGCCGGCGAGGCGGCGCCAGGACATCTTGGCGAGCTTGGCCGAGAGGCCCACTTTGGTGGCGACCTGGACGAGATTCGCGGGCGCGACCCGGCCGTCGCGGCCAGGGCTTGCAACCTGAAGGAGGTAGGGTTCCGAGACGTCCAGGCCGTGGAAGCGCGCAATAGCAGCGAGACAGGCCAGGCCGGACAGTCCGGGGCGAGAGGCAACAGCGATATTCATCCGATTCTTGGGTGGGTTGGCATGCTCAACCTGCGATTACCGTTAGCCCATTGTGGCAGCGTTCGTCCACTCCCAAACGGGTGTCCGAGCGCGACGTCGTGAACTGAATACAAGCCATTGATGTGAAGAGGTAATTCTTGGCTTCTCGACTCCAATCGAGAGCACCATCGCCCTATGATTCGGTGCCCTCTGACGCAGACTTTTTTGGAACTGTTGGCAAACCGACGCAGCCGCCTGTTTATTGGCCTTCGTTGCAGAAAGGTCACAGCCCTTCCGAGAGGTCTCCAGTATACTGATCGCGCAATGGTGGTACTCAGCTGAGAGTGTGGACACGCGTCGGGGCGACGGGGGGCGGGAACACACATGAAGAAATTTCTGGCGCGAGGCATCGGACTGCTGGGCGTCATGTCCGGCGGAGCCGCCATAGCGGCCGACATGCCGGCGCCGTTCTACAAGGCGCCGCCGCCGCCGGTTGCGGCGGACATCTGGAATGGATTCTACGGCGGCTTCAACGCCGGCGGCGCCATTGCGCGCAATCGAACATCCGACGTGACGACGCTGCCCGGTCCCGGCATGGCGTTTCCCGTTTTCGACGTCGCAAACTTCAGCCACGCGCCAATCAGCGGTGTGTTCGGCGTGCAAGCGGGCTGGAACTGGCACGCCGCGCCATCGTGGGTTCTCGGCGCGGAGGCGGATTGGCAATGGACCGGACAATCGGAGACGGTCTGCACCTATGCGTGCCTGCCGGCGAGCGTGCCGGGGGCGCTCCTTTCCATCACCGATGAGCAATCGATCAAGTGGTTCGGGACGGCGCGCGGCCGCATCGGCTGGCTCACGCCGGGCGGATCGCTCTTTTATGTGACGGGCGGCGCCGCCTGGGCCCGCATCGACCAGACGCTGAACCTGACGGCAACACCCCTGTTCTTCGCAACCGGCACGACCGCGGGGGCGACCTTCAGCGAGACCAAGCTCGGCTGGGCCGCGGGTCTCGGCATCGAGGCGCCGCTCGGTGACCGCTGGTCGCTCAAGGCCGAGTACCTGCTGCTCGGCTTCGACGGCATCAACAACATGTTCTCGACGCCGCTCAGCGTCGCCCAAGCGCCCGCAACCACGCAGTTCACCACCAGTTCTTCGAATATCCGGGACCATATCGTCCGTCTCGGGTTGAATTATCATTTCGATGCGGGCTGGGGCCCCGCGCCCACCACGGCGGCGCCGATGTTCTACAAAGCGCCGCCCCTGGCGCCGCAAGGTTGGAACGGCTTCTATGTGGGCGCCAACGCGGGCGGTGCCCTCGCCCACAATCCGACGACGGATACGACCGTCATCCCCGGCGCCGGATTTCCGGTGCTCGGTGCCGACTCGTTCACGCATGCGCCGATCGGCGGCGTGCTCGGCGGTCAGATCGGCTTCAACTGGCGCGCGGCGCCAAGCTGGGTGCTCGGCGTCGAAGCGGACTGGCAGTGGGCGCATCAGACGGATTCGGCATGCGTGTCTCAGTGCCTTCCGGCCGGCGCGCCGGGGCTGCTGCTGGGCTTGACCAATGATCAGAGCCTTCAATGGTTCGGGACGGCGCGCGGTCGGTTCGGCTGGGTCGCGCCCAACGGTGCCCTGCTCTACGCGACGGGAGGCGCCGCCTGGGGACGGGTCGAAGACACCATCAGCCTGATCGCGACGCCAGGTTTCTTCGCCGCCGGCGCCGCCTCGACCTCGACCCTGGCCCAAGACAAAATCGGTTGGACGGTGGGCGCCGGCATCGAGGCGCCGATCGGCAACAAGCTGTCGGTCAAGGCCGAGTATCTCTATGTCGATCTCGGCAGCATCACGAACTCGTTCACCAGCGCGGTCGACCCCGCTGGTCCTCTGGCCGGCCCGGCAGGCACCGCACAGACGACGACGAGCACCTCGTCGATCCACGACCACATCTTCCGTGTCGGCGTGAACTACCACCTGGACTAGCGCATTTTCCACTTGCTCGGCGTCATGCCCGCGGATAGCCGTTCGAAGTACGGCATATGCTCGGCCATGACAGGATCCCTGAATCAAGCGATCCGGAAAGTGCTCAGGCTCTAGCGAATTCCGTTTCTGCAAATCGGAATTTCGCCCGCGCTAGTCTCTTTCGTCGTCGCATGTCGCTGCTGGCGAACGGGCGCGCCAGTATTCCAGCGAACCAAGTCCCGACTGGCGGTGATCGAACCGTTCCGATCAGATCGGAATGGCAGGGCCCCGAGCCACCCCTCTCGCCCTGTGCGCGCACGGTGCAGCCACGCGCCGCGGTCGCCATCGGCCTCGCGCGAAGGCTGGTTCGTGGCGCCCCGCGCGCGAGGTTTCCTCACCCGGTGCTGGCGTGCCAGTTGAGGCCGGGGCTCGCGAGCGACGTGGAGGCGGTCACGCTCGTGCCGTTCATGGTCCAGATCATCGGCGTGCCGTCCGTGTTCTGGAACAGAATGTCGGACTTGCCGTCGCCGTTGAAGTCGCCGGTGCCGATCGCCTTCCAGGTCAATCCCGGGTCGGCGAGCGTCGCCTGCGCGGTCACCGAGGTGCCGTTCATCTCCCAGATCGCCACCTGCGGGTTGCTGTTGTTCTGGAACAGGAGGTCGGACTTTCCGTCCCCGTTGAAGTCGCCGGTGCCGACCAGGCGCCAGCTCGACCCCGGATCGGCGAGCGTCGCCTGCGCGGCAACCGAGGCGCCGTTCATCTGCCAGATCTGGACCTGGGTGTCGTCGCTGCTCTGGAACACGATGTCCGACTTGCCGTCGCCGTTGAAGTCGCCGGTCGCGACCGCTTTCCAGCTCGAGCCCGGATCGGCGAGAGATGTAGACGAGGCGACGGACACGCCGTTCATCGTCCAGATCATCGGCGTGCCGTCGGTGCTCTGCCACAGGATGTCGCTGAAGCCGTCGTCGTTGAAGTCGCCGGTCGCGATCACCGACCAGGCCGAGCCTGGATCGGACAGGGTGACGCTGCCGAGGATGGACGTGCCGTTCATCGTCCAGATCATCGGCGTGCCGTTCGAATTCTGCCACACGATGTCGGCGTTGCCGTCGGCGTTGAAGTCACCGCTCGCCGCGATGTGCCAGCTCGTGCCCGGATTCGAGACGATGGCCTGCGAGGCGACCGACGAGCCGTTGTAGAGCCCGATCTCCGGCGCGCCGGCGTTGAGATCGCCGCCGCCACGGCCGCGCCCGCCGGCGGGTGGCGGAATGTCCTGGAAGAGGACATCGGACATCTCGTCGCCGTTGAAGTCGTTCTTCACCGTCGGCTGGATGCTGATCGTGGTGGTCGCGACCGAGCTCAGATTGTTCGAGCCCGCCCCGTCGTTCACCAGCCAGGTCAGCGTGCGGGTCGGATTGAGCCGGGAATTCGAATTCCCCGGATTGGCGCCCGACGTGAACGTGACGCTGTCGAGGACCTTCTGATAATCCGCGACCGTATCGCTGCCCGAGAGCGTGAGCGTCTCGGTCGTCGAGTTGTAGCTCGCCACGATGCTGGTGCCGGCCGTATTGGCGGCGAGCACGTCGCCGTCGCCCGTGAAGGTGCCGGCGACGATCGCCACGGTGGCGTTCGCGAGCTTGAGGCTGTCCGGGTCGGTCACCGTGAGATTGGGCGCGACCGTCAGCGTGTGCGCGATGTGGAACGTCGCCACCGTGGGGACCGAGCTCAGGGTGGGCGGGTCGTTGACGTTGGTGACGCTGATCGTCGTGGTGCTGAGAGCGCTCAGCTGCTGCCCGCCGTTGGCGGTGCCGCCGCCGTCGTTGAGCTGCCAGGTGATGAGCCTAGTCGGATCGGAGCCGTAGCTGGTCGGGTTCTCGCCCGAGACGAACGTGACGCTGTCGAGGACGCTCTGATAGTGCGCGAGGGTGTCGGTGCCGGACAGCGTCAGCGTCTGGGTCGCGGCGTTGTAGCTCACCGCGATCGAAGCCGTGCCGCTCGCCGACAGCGAATCGACCGCAAGGCCACCGGCCGCGATCTTGACCGTGGCGCCGACGAGGTTGGCGGTGTCCGGGTCGCTCACCGCCACGGCGCCGGAGAGCGTGACCGCCCCGCCTTCCTCGGTGTAGCCCACATTGGCCGCGGTGCCGCTGAGAGTCGGCGGATCGTTGACGCTGGTGACGCTGATCGTGCTCGTCGCCGTGCCGATCGGGTTGCCGCCGTTGGCGGTGCCGCCGCCGTCGTTGAGCGTCCAGGTGAGCGTACGGGTCGGGTCGGCGCCGAAATCGGTCGGGTTCTCGCCGCCCGTGAAGGTCACGAGCTCGAGCGCCTGCTGATAGTGCGCGAGCGTATCACTGCCCGAGAAGACGACCTCGTTGCCCTCGGCAGCCACGATGATGTTGGTGCCACCGACGGGCTGGCCGACGACCAGCCCCGCGGCCAGGAGACTATCGCCCGTGAACGAACCGCCGGAGATCGCGACCGTCGCGCTCACGAGGCCGAGGTTGTCGGGATCGGTGATCGTCACGCTCGGCGACAACGTCGTCATCGCCGGCGATTGCTCCTCGGTCCACGCCGCGGTGGTGGTGCCGAGCGACAGCGTCGGCGGGACGTTCACCGCTGCGAGGCTCACGGTCGTGGTCGCCGCCGTGCTCAGGTTGCTCACCCCCGAGCCGTCGTTGAGCACCCAGGTGACCTGGTGACTCGTGACTGCGCCGTAGTCGGTCGGGTTGAGGCTGCTCGAGCCGAACGCGACGGTATCGAGCACCGACTGGTAGTCGGCGAGCGTATCCGCGCCCGACAGGTTCAGCGTCTCGGTCGACGAGTTGTAGCTCGCCGTGATCGCGGTGCCGGCCGTATTGGCGGTGAGCACGTCGCCGTCGCCGGTGAACTTGCCGGTCGTGATCGCGACGGTGGCGCCGGTGAGCTTGAGGCTGTCGGGATCGCCGACCGAGGCGGCGCTCGACAGAACGACCGAGCCGGGCCCCTGCGTGAACTGGGCAACCGTCGCCACATTCGAGAGGGTCGGCGGATCATTGACCGCCGTGATGCTGATGGTGGTGGTCTGCGCCGTGCTCAGGTTGAACGAGCCGGAGCCGTCGTTGAGCACCCAGGTGACCGTGCGGGTCGGGTTCGATCCGTAGTTGGTCGGATTGAGGCTCGTCGAGCTGAACGTGACGGTGTCGAGCACCGACTGGTAGTTCGCGAGCGTGTCCGAGCCGGTGAGGACGAGTGTCTCGTGGGCGGAATCGTAGCTGACCGTGACGTTGCCGATCGCGGTGGCACCGAGATGGTCGTTGGTGAACCCGCCGCCCGTGATGGCGACGCTCGCGCCGACGAGCTTGAGGTTGTCGGGGTCGGAGACCGTCACGTTCGGCGACAGCGCGACCGAGGAGCCTTTCTCGGTGTAGCTCGCCGTGGCGGCGACACCGGCGAGCGCCGGCGGATCATTGACGTTGGTGACGCTGATCGTCGTGGTGACGAGGTTGCTGAGCTGCTGCCCGCCGTTGGCGGTGCCGCCGCCGTCGTTGAGCTGCCAGATGATGAGCCGGCTCGGGTCGGAGCCGTAATTGGTCGGGTTCTCGCCGGAGGCGAACGTGACGCTGTCGAGGACGCTCTGATAATGCGCCAGCGTGTCGGTGCCGGAGAGCGTCAGCGTCTGGGTATTGGAGTCGTAGCTCGCCGCGATCGAGGCCGTGCCGCTCGCCGACAGCAAATCTGCCGCAAGGCCGCCGGCCGCGATCTGGACCGTCGCGCCGACGAGGTCGAGGGTGTCCGGGTCGCTCACCGACGCGGCGCTCGCGAGCGTGACCGCCCCGCCTTCCTCGACGTAGCTTACGGTGGTGTTGGTGCCGCTGAGCACCGGCGGATCGTTGACGGCGACGACGTTGATCGTGCTCGTCGCCGTGCCGACCTGGTTGCCCCCGTTGGCGGTGCCGCTGCCGTCGTTGAGCGTCCAGGTCACCGTGCGGGTCGGGTCCGACCCGTAATTGGCCGGGTTCTCGCCACCGTTGAAGGTGACGAGCTCGAGCGCCTGCTGGTAATGCGCCAGCGTATCCGTACCCGAGAAGACGACGTCGCCGTTGCCCGTGAACGTCGCGACGATGCCGGTGCCCGCGATGGTGACGCCGCTCGTCTGCCCCGCGACCAGCAGCGTATCGCCCGTGAACGCGCCGCCGGTGATGGACACCGTGGCGCTGACGAGGTCGAGGTTGTCGGCGTCTGTGATCGAGAGGGTCGGCGACAGCGTGGTCGTCGCCGGCGATTGTTCCTCGGTCCACGACGCGGTGCTGGTGCCGAGCGCCAGGGTCGGTGCCTGGTTCACCGGCGTGATGCTCACGGTCGTGGTGAAGGTCTCGGTGTCCTGGCCGCCATTGGCGGTGCCGCTGGGGTCCTGCACCGTCCAGGTGAGGGTGCGGGTCAGGTCGGAGCCGTAGTTGGTCGGGTTGGAGCTCGTCGAGTTGAACGTGATGCTGTCGATCACGCTCTGATAGTGCGCGAGCGTGTCGGTGCCGGAGAGGGTCAGCGTTTCGGTGCTGGCGTTGTAGCTCGCGCTGATCGACGTGCCGGTGGTGCTGAACCCGAGCGTGTCGCCCGTGAAACCGCCGCTCGTGATCGCGACCGTGACGCCCTTGAGGTCGAGATCGTCCACGTCGACGACCGTCGCGTTGCCCTCGAGCACGGCCGGCGTCGGCCCTTGCGTGTATTGCGCGACCGACACGACATTCGTCACCGTCGGCGCGTCGTTGACGTTGATGACGCTGATCGTCGACGTGGCGCTCGCGCTCGAGTGGCTCGCGGCGCCGTCGTTCACCGTCCAGGTGACGGTGCGGGCCGGATCGGCGCCGAAATTGGTCGGGTTCTCGCCGCTCGAGAACTCGACGTGGTCGAGGACGTGCTGGTAGTCGGCGAGTGTGTCGGCGCCGGAGAGCGTGAGCGTCTCGGTCGAGGAATTGTAGGAATAGGTGATGTCGAGCCCGGTGTAGACACCGCTGGTGAATGCGGCGCCGGCGCTGGTGTCGAACACCAGGAGCTGGTCGTTGTCGCCCGTGAACGTGCCGCCCGTGAGCGCCACCGTCGCGCTCACCAAGGTGGTGCCGTTGGTGTCCGACAGCGCGACCGAGGGCGACAGCGTCGTCGCCGGTCCTTCCTCGGTCCAGGTCGCGGTCGCGGCCGGGCCGACGAGCGGGCCCTGCTGCAGCGTCACGGTGGTGAGCTGGGGCGTGCTCTGGTTGAAAGAGCCCGAGCCGTCATTGAGCACCCAGCTGATCGTGCGGGTTGGATCGGCGCCGGCATTGGTCGGGTCCGCGGCCGACGTGTTGAACGTCACGGTGTCGAGCACGGACTGATAGTGCGCGAGCGTGTCGGAGCCGGTGAGGTGCAGCGTCTCGGTCGTGCTGTCGTAGCTCACCGTGATGTTGCCGACCGGGATGGCGGCGAGCGTGTCATGATCGCCCGCGAACGTGCCGCCGGTGATCGACACGGTGGCGGCGACGAGATCGAGGCTGTCCGGGTCGGTGACGCTCACCGCGTTCGACAGCGTCACCGTGGCCGACGGGGCGGCCGATACGCCCGAGGCGACGTTGGACAGCGTCGGCGGGTCGTTCACCGCCGTGACGTTGATCGTCGAGGTCGCGGTGCCGAGGTTGTTCGAGCCGGAGCCGTCGTTGAGCGTCCACACGACGGTGCGGGTCGGATCGGAGCCGTAGCTCGTCGGGTTGAGGCTCGTGTTGTTGAAGGTCACCGAGTCGAGCACCGACTGGTAGTGCGCGAGCGAATCGGAGCCGGTGAGCGTGAGCACCTCGGTGGTCGAGTTGTAGCTGGCCGCGATGCTGGTGCCGGCCGTGCTGAACGTGAGCTGGTCGCCATCGTTCGCAAAGGTCCCACCGGTGAGCGCGACGGTCGCGCTCACGAGACTCTGGTCGTCCGGGTCGGCAACCGCGGCCGCGCCCGACAGCGTCACGGCGGCGCCCTTCTCGGTGAAGGTCGCGTTCGCGGTTCCGCTGAGCGTCGGCGGGTCGTTGACGTTGATGACGCTGAGCGTCGTGGTCGAGATCGCGCTGGTGTCGCTGCCGCCGTTCGCCGTGCCGCTCGGGTCCTGCACCTGCCAGGTGAGCGTGCGGGTCGTGTCCGCGCCGAAGTTGGTCGGGTTCTCGCCGGCGTTGAAGCTGACCTCGTCGAGCAGAGTCTGGTAGTGCGCGAGCGTGTCGGTGCCGGTGAGCGTCAGCGTCTCGGTCGTCGAGTTGTAGGAGATGGTGACCGTGTTGCTGCCGATGGCGATCGTGCCGCCACTGACGCCATTGACCGCGAGCCTGTCGCCGTCGCCCGCGAACGTGCCGCCCGTGATCTTCACGGTCGCCGACGACAGGTTCACGTCGTCGACGTCGGTCACCGTCGCGGACGGCGAGAGCGTCACCTGGCCGCCCTCTTCGGTGAAGCTCGCCGTCGTCGCGACGTTCGACAGCGTCGGCGGATCGTTGACGCTAGTGACGCTGATCGTGCTCGTCGCCGTGCCGATCTGGCTGCCGCCGTTGGCGGTACCGCCGCCGTCGTTGAGCGTCCAGGTGAGCGTGCGGGTCGGGTCGGAGCCGAAGTCGGTCGGGTTCTCGCCGCCGCTGAAGGTGACCAGCTCGAGCGCCTGCTGGTAATCGGCCAGCGTGTCGGAGCCCGTGAAGGTGATGACGCCATTGCCGGCGAAGATCGGCGTGATGTTGGTGCCGGCGATGACGACGCCGCTGGTCTGCCCGGCGGCCAGCAGGCTGTCGCCCGTGAACGCGCCGCCGGTGATCGAGACGGTCGCGCTCACGAGGTCGAGGCTGTCGGCGTCGGTGATCGAGACGGTCGGCGACAGCGTCGTCGCCGCGGTTTCCTCGGTCCACGACACGGTGCTGGCGCTGAGCGCCAGCGTCGGCGGATCGTTGACGTTGGTGACGTTGAGCGTCGTCGTGACGGAGGTCGTGTCGACGCCGCCGAGGGCGGTGCCGCTCGGATCCTGCAGCGTCCAGGTGAGCGTACGGGTGGTGTTCGCGCCGAAGTTGGTCGGGTTCTCGCCGGCGTTGAAGGTCACGCGGTCGAGCAGGAACTGGTAGTGGGCGAGCGTGTCGGTGCCGGTCAGCGTCAGCGTCTCGGTCGCGGAGTTGTAGGATACCGAGATGTTGTTGAAGGTGCCGTTGTTGATCCCATCGGCCGCGAGCAGATCGCCATCATTCGCAAACGTGCCGCCGACGATCGCGACGGTCGCGCTCTTGAGGTCGAGGTCGTCCGGATCGGTGACCGAGGCAGCGCTCGACAGCGTGGCGGCGCCGCCCTCCTCGAGGAAGCCCGCGGTCGCCGCGACCGACAAACTTGGCGGATCGTTGACGCCAACCACCGTGACCGTCTCGGTCTGTGCCGCACTGTTGAGCAGGCCGTCATTGACGGCCCAGCTCAGGGTCCGCGTGGTGTCTGAACCGTAATCGGTCGGATTGTCGCTCGTCGAGGTGAACTGCACCGACTGGAGTGCGGTCTGATAGTCCGCGAAGGTGTCGGTGCCCGTGAAGGTGAGCACGCCGGACGACGAATTGTAGCTGCCCGTGATGTTGTTGTTGTTGGTGAAGCTCAGCTGGTCGCCGGCGAAGAAGCCGCCGATCGAGACGGTGGCGCGAACGACGACGGTATTGTCGGCATCGCCGGCAGTCGCGCCGGTGATCAGCCCGACCGGCGTGTTGTGCGACGAGGCCGGATTTAGGCTGCTTTCGGTGAAAGTCGGATTGGTCGCCGTGATCGAAAGCGTCGGCGCGGCGTCGACCGAGAGATCGAGCGGGGTGGGATCATCGGGCTGCGACGCCAGGCTCTCGAACTGGGTCGGCGTCCCGCCCGACAGACTGCCGACCCAGATCGTGCCGCCGGTGCCGCCCGAATTGATGACCGTGACGTAGTACTCGTTGGTGGCGTAATCGATCTGGAGCGAGGTCAGGGTGCCGGTCGGTCCGTGCACGCCGTCTTGCCGAAACAGCGTGGTAATGGTTTGGGTGCTCGGGTCGAGCTCGAATATGCCGCCTTCCGCCGGATGGGTCCCACCCAATGTCTGGGTGGTGAAAAAGATCTTGCCGTTCAGGGGGTCTGCCGCACGCTCGGCGGCGGTTTCGCCGGGCTTGGAATAGACGGTGAAGCCCGGGGTGCCGAGGGCCGCCATCGCCCCCAGGGTGTTCGAAACGTCCATGAGCTTCTGGATCGAAACCGACGTGCTGCTCGCCGAGAAGGTCGTGCCCGACGTCTCGTAGATAGAGTTCGTCTGGGTTACATTGTGATGGACATGGTCCTGAGATGTAAGAGGACTCGGCGGCGACTGTGTCGGGAACACGACGCCGTTTTTCGTCGTGGTAGTGGTATTGACCTGGTGCGAACTGATGAAGTAGGCGACGTGATCCGGCAGGTCGAGGGCGAGGCCCTCGATGGGTACGGTTGCAGTGTTGTCGAGCGTGGTGACGGTGCCGGTACTACCGCTGTAGCTGTTCTTGTAAAAGCTCGTCCCGTCGACGAAAAAGACCTGCTGCGACGCAGGGTCGAGCGCAATGCCTGTCAGCTCGTTTGACTGGCGACTGGCGCTGGTATCGGTCCACAACGTCGTGTAGGTCGGCGTCCCGGTCGGATTGCCAAGAACGCTCGAGAGCGAACCTTCGAGCAGCTCGGTCGGCGAGCTCGTCTCACTCTGCGAGCCGATGAAATATTTCTGGTCCTGGGTATCGAGCCGGATCATGTCCAGCTTGTCGATCTTGTTCGCGGCCGAGGGATTGTTGCTGCTGGTCGGCGTGAACAGGTCGCTGAACTGATTGCCGCCCGTCGGCGGGATGTCGCTCGGGGCCGACGCGACGCCGGTGCCGGTGTCGTCGGAATCCTCGATGATATTCTCGTCTGCGGCCGCGGATCCGATGACCCACACCTCGCTGGTCGGCACCGACAGCGTGCCGGAGAATTGTGCCTCGGCCGCTGCCGTGAATGGATTGGCGACCTTCGCGGTCGGTGTCGCGGCGGTCGATCCGGACTGGCTCGCGGCCGGGCTCGCCAGGGCGTCGAGCGTCCAGTTCTCGCCGGACGCGGTCTGACCGATGTCCTGGGTCGAGGCGGCGACCGGCGCACCACCGACATAGGATGAGAGGTCGGCGATGAACTGCTGGCCGGCCGTGCCGCCCGCGGTGTTGCAGGAGTAGAGCTGGAGGTCACCGCCGGGCGCGAGCGCGGCGCCGATCTGCGACAGCGCAGCCGCATGGCTCGACAGGTCGCCGTCGTTGAGGACGGTCGAGCCGAGATCGATCGCGCCGGCGTCACCGTGGCCGACGATGGAGATCGACGACAGGTTGGTGAGGTTGTTGGCGGCGAGGATGCTGGCGATCTGCTGGACGCCGTCGCTCGTGGGATCGATCACGAACGCGACCTCGCCGGGCGCAAGCCCGCTGAGCAGGTCGGCAATGTCCGGAACGTTGGAATCGATGAAGACGACCTGTTGCGGCGCATTCGAATCCGCGTCAGAACTCGTCATTTTTCACTCCCGCCCAACCGATCCGCCGCATGCGCGGCGCCCGGGTACTGTTTGAAAAATCCCTGCCGGTCCAATCGGCCTGAGCGTTTTTACCCTTGTAAGCTCAGGTTGTTGTCAGGCTGGACGCTAGCAGGCCGCGCGTCCCCTGACAATCAATTCAGCGCAGCTTGCGAAGGTCTGGTTAACCACGTTTCGACATATCCTAGAAGAGCGTTTTCGCACACTCTCGCCGTTTGATGTCGTTTTTGCGTCGACACGCTAACGGCGAGGTGTCGCGCTCGATCGAGTATCAACCGCTTCGCACACTTGTTCCCGTTGGACCCCCATTGAGCGCGGCGATCAGCGGCCCGAGCCACGGCTCGTAGTCACGCCAGCGACCGATCGAGCGCGTGAAGATCGGCTCGCGCACCTGCAGCACGCTAGCGGTGCGCACCGCGCGCGGCGTCTCGTGGAAGGCGAGACAGCGCGGGTCCCAATCCAGGCCGCAGAACTCGACGATTCGCCGCGCGTGATTCTCGAAATCGGCGACGAGCTCCTCGTACTGGACCTCGAGCATGACGCCGGGCGGCAGCACGGCGCGCCAGTGCGCCATCAACGCCTCATAGGAGCGGTAGTGGCGGCCAAGCGTGCCCAGATCGGCTGTGAAGGACTTGATCCCGAAATTATGCGAAAAGCAGGACACGCAAGTATCGAGCGGATCGCGCCGCGCATGGATGATCCGGGCATTCGGCAGCGTCATGTGGATGAGGCCGAGGTAAAGGTAATTGCCCGGCATCTTGTCGGTTACCCGCTCGGCGGTCGGCGCCCGGGACTGCAGGTGCTCGACGTAGCGCGCGCCGAACTGTCGCAACTGCTCCGCCGACAAGTGATTGGCGATCTCGGGAAAGCACTCCTCCACGCGCCGGCCGCGAAACGCCTTGGTCGCCCGCGGCAGGAAGCGCAACTCGCCGGCGCCGAAGACGCGCGGATGGCTCGCCAGGGTTTGCTCGATCAGGGTCGAGCCCGATCGCGGCATGCTGACGATGAGGATCGGCAGCGGCGACGGATCGCCGGCGCCGGGCTGCCGCCGCAGCAGGTCGGCGGTGAACACCTTCTCGATGTGCCGCATCATGTCGAGCTGCGCGCGCTCGTTGTATTCGTCGAGGCGATGTCTGATGGCGTTGCCCTGGAGGAGATGCTCGAATGCAGCCGCATGGCGGCCGAGGTCGGCGTAGGCCTTCCCCAAGGCAAAGTGCAGCGCCGCTTGCTGGTCGTCGCCATATGTCTCCATCCGCCGCGCCAGATCTTCCATCGCGGCGAGCTGCGGATCGTCGGCACGGAAGCGCTTGGTCTCCGCCAGCGAGCGATGAAACGTCGGCGCGGTGGGGGCGAGCTCGACCGCCTTCGCGAATGACTGGCGCGAGTCCTGCAGTCGGCCCAACGCTTGCTGCGTCAAGCCAAGGCCATGGTGCGCGTCGGCGGAGGCCGGGTCGAGAACGAGGGCGCGCTCGTAGCACGCAAGCCCCTGCTCGGTCTGGTCGCTCGCGTGCAGCGAGAAGCCGAGCCCGCACAGGGCCGCGACCCAATCCGGCCTGCCGGCCAGCGCCTTGCGGTAATGCTCCGCGGCCTCCTCGTGGCGCTCCTGCTTGGCCAGGGCGCCCGCCAGGTGGAACTCGGCGGTCGGATAGTCCGGCCGCAGCGCAATCGCCTGCTTGAATTGGCGTATCGCTTCGCCGACGCGGTCCTCCGCCCTGAGTGCGTTGCCCAGATTGTAATGGGCGGTCGCAAAGCCCGGATCGAGCGAGATCGCCTTCTCGAAATGCGTAATGGCTTCGCGGGGCCGGCCGAGCGAGGCGACCGCCGTGCCGAGATCGTTGTGGGCCTCGGCCGAGTGCGGATTAAGCAACACGGCCTTCTCGAGCGGCGCCAGCGCTTCCTGGGGCGCGTTGCGCTCGAGCAGAAGCACGCCGAGGGCATGCAGGCTGTCGAAGTGTTCCGGGTCGGACGCGAGCACCGCGCGATAGAGCCGCTCCGCGTCGGCGGGCCGCTTGGCCTCGCGCAGCATGGCCGCGACCGCCAGAGCCTGCGCGGGCATCAGCCGGTTCGTCGAGTTTTGCATGTCGGTCGCGACTATAGATTTTTTGGCAAGCAAAATCACCATCTGCCGCAGATGCGCGCGGGCCCTCGCTGCGAGCACAGCGGCAGCTCCGTTGTTGGTCGTCCGGTCAGGCGCTACAAGTCATCGACGAGGGTGAAGGAACAGCCGCGATGGACATTCTGACGATCGAGCACTTCAAGCCGCACACCGGCAAGACCGTTCGCTTCAGGGGGACGCCCTATGCGTTCGTGCTCGATCGGGTGGAGGGCGAGGCCGGTCCCCCACCCGCTGGCTTCAGCCGCGCTCCGTTCACGGTGATCTTCCGTGGGCCCTCGAAGACCGACGTGATGCGCGCCGGCATCTACGAGTGCGAGATCGAGGGCGGGCCGACATACAGCCTGCACGTCATGCCGATCCATACGGCCCGCGCCGATCGCCAGGAGTATCAATCCGCGTTCAACTGATGGGCGGCACGCGCGTCGGCGCGGGCGCATTTCGCCTCGTTCCCCCCGCTCAATTTTGCGACGGGAAGATGCCTTGCAGCGCGATGCAGAAATTCAGCGCCAGAAAAGGTTGCTGGTTCTGGTGGGGCTGGCTGCCGCCACTGGGATTGACGGAACCGGCGGCGAAGCTCTTGCTCGGATTGGTCGGAACGTAGAGCTGCACATCCTGCGCATTGCCGTTGACGATGGCCTGGGATTGCGCGAGCAGTCTCGTGTTGCTCGGTATGTGCCCGGCGTTGCCCTGGGCCGGCGACGCGTCGATAGCGTTCACGAGATGCGTGTGGGCCGCCATCTCACTGATGTTGAGCGTATGCGCGACCTCGCCGCCCTTCTCGCCAAGCGCGTGGTTGCCGCCTCCGGAGCTGCCCATATGAAGCGAGATGCGCCCGCGCAGATCGGGCAGGGCGAAGTTGGTGCGCCCGTCGCCCCCGTATCTCGTGCCCAGCAGTGAAAACAGTGCCTGATTCTGATTGATGGGCAGGATCTGACCGTTGCACAGCGCCCAGCCCTTGGGGGCAAAATTGAAAGACATGATGCGGATTTCGGACAGGAAAGGCTCGGCCATGAGTGCGCTCCTGGTGCTTGCTGTTCCGTCACGCCTTCACGAGCGCGGCGGGTAAACGCCCTGCAGCGCGATGCAGTAACTGAGCGTGAGGTAGGGCATCATGTTGTTGTGCGGAAAGCTGTTGCCGGACGGCGCGATCATCTGCGGATTCATCGTCTTCGTCGCTGCAGTGTCGGGGCCGTAGTAATCGACCGGACCGGATGCGGTCTGCGTGGTGTATTGACCTTCGCAGAGCATGTTGTTGCCGGGATCGTTCGAGCTGCCCTTTACGGTCGTGGCATTGACCGTATGATTGTGCGACGGAAGCTCGGTGCTGAGCAGCGTCACCGTGTCCGATCCGCCCTGCTCGCCGAGAAAATACTGGCTCCCCCCATCGAGCTGTCCCTGGGAGATCGCCACCCGACCTTGCAGATTCGGCAACGCAAACGTGGATTTTCCATCGCCGCCATAGAAGGTACCCAGCAGCGAGAACAGCGCGGCATTCTGCGAGATCGGCAGGAGCTGACCATCGCAGAAGGCCCAACCCTTCGGCGCGAAATTGAATGGAAAGATGCGGATCTCGGCGACGTACGGGTCCATTCAAGTGCTCCGTGATGGCAGCCGCGGTTTGCGCGACGATCAGTTCTGCGACGGATAGATCCCGTACAGCGATATGATGAAGGAGACGCAGAGAAACGGCTGCAAATTACTGTGCGCCTGGTTCCCGCCGGTCATCTGCAGCATCTTGGGGCTCAGTTGCGTGGTCGCCCCGCCCGATGGCTGGTACGTCTGCACGCCGCCGAAGCTACTGCCCGCCAGTCCGGGAAGCGCATTCGCGGGTGACTTGGTGGTGGTGCCAGCGTCTGCGGTCATCGTGTGCGGATGTGAAGGAATTTGCTGCAGGGTCAGCGTGACGTTCTCGACGCCGCCGATTTCGCCGATGGTTACCGGCGGAAGGCCCGGCCCCGTGCCGATGTGCATCGGCGCGCGGCCCTGCAGGTTGGGCAGCTGGAACGTGTTCTGCCCATCGCCGCCGTAGGTCGTGCCGATCAGGGTGAAGAGCGTCTGATACTCAGAGATCGGGAGAGGCTGACCCGCGCAGAACATCCATCCGGCCGGTGCAAAATTGCCCGCGAACATGCGAATCTCGCCGACGTAAGGCGCTGCCATGGATCGTCCTTCCCGTGCTTGATTTGCACCAATCCGCGAGACATCCGAATATGCAATTGGCCCCGTGCAACTGGACGATGCCTTTCGATACTACACTAACCGCCCTCGGAAACAATCCCACAAGTTGCCGAATTGACGTCCGAAAGGATGGATTGCGCGTCGGCAACGGATACATGCGAACGTACTGGCCGAGCGTGCGGCGCAGCCCGCTCCCTTACATTTGACGCGCGTGAGCCGGCGCGGTTCGGATATCCCACGGTTCGGATATACTGATGCGATGCGCAATCCCCGCCGCAAGATCGCTTTCGTGCTCGCCGCCTCCGAGCACGGCACCATGATCGTGAATCGCCTCGACTATCGCATGGTCGACGACGAGCGCGGCATCGGCGTCGGGTTCCAGATCCTCGAGGGCGCCGCATTCGATGCGCAGGAAGTCGACATGGCGCTGTCGCTGCTCGGCTTGCGCCGGCAGTATTTCGGCGACGGCGTCACGGCGCTCGATTGCGGCGCCAATATCGGCGTGCACACCATCGAATGGGCCAGGCGCATGAGCGGCTGGGGCCGGGTGATCGCGATCGAGGCTCAGGAACGCGTGTTCTATGCGCTTGCCGGCAATATCGCGATCAACAACTGCCACAACGCGTGGGCGATCCACGGCGCGGTGACGATGCAGAGCGGAACGATGAAGATCCCGGCGCCCGATTATCTCAGGCCCGGCAGCTTCGGCAGCCTCGAGCTGCGCCGACGCGCAGACACGGAGTTCATCGGCCAGCCGATCGACTACGCGGACGACAAGGCGGCGACGATCCGGACCGTGGCGATCGACGCGCTCGCGCTGCCGCGCATCGACCTGATCAAGCTCGACGTCGAGGGGATGGAGCTCGAGGCGATCGCGGGCGCCCGCGCGTCGATCGAGCGGACACGCCCGATCCTGATCGTCGAGGCGATCAAGAGCGACAGGGCGGCGCTGCGCGCGACGATCGAGCCGCTCGGCTACCGGCTGTTCGCGGCGGGGCTGAACCTGCTGGCGATTCATGAATCCGACAATACGGCGACCCACGTCAAGGCGTCGTGACGGAGGACGGCGCGCACGGCCGCGTGCGCAAACCCGATGCAACTCGCATGATGCAATCCCGATGAACGAGACGACCGCGGTGTCGTCGCCCGCCGGCGACCTGATCCTGCGGCCCGAGCGCGACGACGACGAGGCGTTCCGGCTCGAGCTGTTCTGCGCCTCACGTCAGCCGGAGTTCGCCCGACTGCTCGCGCCCGATATGCTTGCGACCATCATGCGCCAGCAGTTCCACGCCCAGGCGGTCAGCTATCGCGGACGCTTCCCGCGCGCCCGCGGCGACATTGTCGAGCTCGCCGGCAAGCCGATCGGCCGCATCATGGTCGACCGCGGCGACAAGGTGCTGCACATCGTCGACCAGGCGATCACGCCGGCGCTGCGCAATCGCGGGATCGGCACCGCGATCATGCGGGCGCTCATGGCGGAGGCGCAGCAAACGCGCCGCGCGGTGAGGCTCGGAGTCGCGGCCGCAAACGAGCAGGCGCTGCGCCTCTATCGGCGGCTGGGCTTCGGGCCGATCGAGACGACGGAGCATTATTTGTGGCTCGAGTGGCGGCCGGACGCCGCGGCGGACGCATGTTGAAACGACTTTGTCCGCCCCCGCTCAGGTTTGCGACGGGAAGATGCCCTGCAGCGCGATGCACAGGTTGAGCACGAGATAAGGCTGCTGGTTCTGGTGCGGTTGGCTGCCGCCAGTGCTGCTGATTGTCGTGGCGTCGAAGGCTTGGCCTTGGTCAGTGCCGTAGAGGTTGACATCGGTCGTATTGCCGGAAACGACCGCATTCGCCTGGGCGAGATATTTCGTGGTGGTGGGGGTGTGCCCGGCATTGCTCGCGGGCGCGCCGGCCTGGATGGCATTAACGAGGTGGTTGTGCGCCGGCAACTCGCTGATGAGCACCGTGTGCGCGTTTTCGCCGCCGCGCTCGCCAAGGGTGTGGGTCGCCCCCCCTGAGCTGCCCATATGTATGGGAATGCGCGTCTGCAAATCCGGCAAGCCGAAGGTGCGTTGGCCGTCGCCGCCATAGGTCGTGCCCAGCAGCGAGAACAGCGCCTGGTTCTGATTGATCGGCAGGAGTTGGCCGTTGCATAGAGCCCAGCCTTGGGGCGGGAAACCGAACGAAAAGATGCGGATTTCGGACAGGAAAGGCTCGGCCATCGGTTCGTCCCTCGTGCTTGGGTAGCGGCCCGGTCGTCAGCTGCGCGGCGGAAAGACGCCCTGCAGCGCGATGCAAAAATTCAGCGTCAGGTAGGGCATCATGTTGTTGTGCGGGAGATTTCCGCCGGTGGGCGATGTGGCAAAGACGTTCATTTGCACCTGGGGGGTCGTTGCGCCGGTGTAGTAGTTCACCGGGCCCGAGCTTGTCTGGTTGGCAAACTGGCCTTCGCCCAGCAGGTTGCCGTTAGGCTGGTCGGTGCTGCCCTTCGTCGTCGTGGCGTTGACCGTATGAGTATGCGCAGGGATCTCGGACTGCAGCAACGTCACCGCGTCCGACCCGCCGAACTCGCCAAGGGCGTGCAGGCTCAACCCGGGACCCTGCCCAGGGTGCATCGGCGCCGCGCCTTGCAGGTTCGGCAGGGCGAAGGTCGATTTCCCGTCGCCGCCATAGGTGGTGCCGAGCAGCGAGAACAACGCGGTATTCTGCGAGAGCGGCAGGATCTGGCCGTCACAGAAGGCCCAGCCCTTCGGTGGAAAATTGAACGGGAAGATGCGGATCTCGGCGACGAACGGGTCCATTCGGGTGTGCTCCGTGATACGGGGATCAGTTCTGCGACGGGAAGATGCCGAACATCGAAATGATGAACGACACGCAGAGATACGGCTGAAAATTGTCGTGCGGCTGACTTCCGCCGGTCGTCTGCAAGATATTGGCGTTCAATGTCACGGGGGTCCCGGTCCCGCCCGTAGCCGCGTAAGGCTCGAGGCCGCTGACCGTGCTGCTCGGAACCGCCAGATAAGCATTCTGTGGCGACAGCGCGGTGCCCGTATTGGCCGCCGTCATCAGATGGTTGTGCCCTGGAATCTGTTGAGTTGTCAGCGTGACGGTCTCGACACCGGCGAGCTCGCCGAGGCTCGCGGTGGTGCCCCCGAAGCTACCCATGTGCATCGGCACCCGGCCTCGCAGGTCGGGCAGCGCGAACGTCTCCTGTCCGTCGCCCCCATAGGTGGTGCCGATCAGTTGGAAGAGGGTCTCCCACTCCGAGATGGGCAGCAGCTGTCCTTCGCAGACCATCCATCCGGCAGGCGCAAAGTTGCCTGCGAACATGCGAATCTCGCCCACATATGGCTGCGCCATGAATCGTCCCTCTGGTGAAGCGAGTTAGTGATTGTATGTTGCGTTGATGACGATCTGCCCGCACGTCGGGAGCGGCGGCGCATTCGCACTGACGCAATAGCGATCCTTGCCGATGTCCACGCCCGGAATGCCGACCTTCATGCCGGACTTGAGCTGGACGATGCGCGTGGTGCGCGGCCCGAGAAACAGCTTGAAGAAGCATGTCACGCCTGGTCCGGCGTCGCATCCAAACGGTGCCGGTGCCGTCTTGGTTCCAGTGTTGGGTGCCGCGGCGGCAGCCGACGCACCGCCGGCCGCGAGCAGGACTGCTGCAGCAATCGCAGTGATGTAACCGCGCTTCATCGGGATGCTCCTTCGCCTCAACACGCGCCGACCGCCGCCTGCCCAAGCGCCGCGACGACGAGGTTTCGCCATGCCTTGCCGCCGCACGCATCGGTCCCGGGAATCCAGGTGCTGCCGCCGAACCACGGGCCGTTGAGATTGTGGCTGGTCCAGTCGATGCCGACGCCCTCGCCGTCGGCGAGCTTGTCGACGTTCGAGCACCAGTCCCGCGGCACGTCGGATGCATTATACGGCACGTCGACCAGGAAGCCGATGAACGACGTCCACGGCGCCTGCAGCACGAAACGGAGGAAATATTCATCGAGCGGCAGGGTCGCGTCGGGAATCGGCGCTGCATTGACGTACTGCATCGCGTTGAGCGGCTTGACGGCCGGCAGCGCCATGCCCTGCCCTTTGGGCTTGAGCCAGGGGAACAGAAAGAGGCTGCCGGCCGGATACGTGCCCAGGCTGCCGCGCACGAAGCTCATGCTGACGACACCGGCGAGGCCGACGGCATCGGAGTAGCGCCGGAAGGTGCGGAAATTGTGTTTCGATGCGCAATCGACGCTGAGCCACGTCGGCAGGAAGCCGGGCAGCGGCCCGGTGACGCATGCCGTCGCCGCGTGCAACGCCGACGGCATTGCGGTCGCGCAGAGCCCCGCGACCGAGGCCCCCACGAAGGTACGCCGACTGAAATCAGCCATCGTCTGACACCCGTGCCCGAGGAAAAACCGGTACAAAGGTTATTAGTGCACGAACGTGACGCCGTGGTCAAAGCCGGCCGCATCGATTCCGCGCTTGGTTACGCCACATTCAGGTTGTGAACGACCGAAAATGCGCTCGAGAGCCGACCGACGCGACAGACCCTACGCAGGCTGATGCACGGCTTCCTCGAACAAGCTCTCCAGCCACGGATCGACCTCCGCATCGATCACCATGTGGATGCGCTCGGCCGTGCCGCGATTGGCCACGCTGTGCGGATCGGACAGCCGCAGATACCAGACGCTACCGGCGTCGAGCACGATGCGGGCGCCGTTGAGGCGAAAATCGACTTGATCATTGGTCACGACCGGGATGTGCATCCGCACGGTCCCGTCCTCGAAGCTCAGATCGAGGTCGGTGTGCTCTTTGATGAGGGAGCCGGCGCCGAGCCGCATGAGCCGCGCGGCGCGCAGCGTGCAGTGGAACCGGTCGAGCACGTGGCGGAAGTAGTCGCATCCATCGAGAAAGCGGGTGTCGACGTAGGATCGCGCGGTCGGATCGGAATTGATCATACGGATCGGATGCGTCTCGCCCGCCGGGGCGCGCAGTGGAATGACGCTCCAATCGCCGTCGTAGTTCTGCCTGACGTAGTGCCGGGTCCAGGCGTCGGCGCGGTGACGCTCGAGGTCGCGCGCCAGAAGGTGGGGATCGAAGCTGAGCGGCAGCCGCAGGCGATCGGGAAACCGCGGCGGCGGCGCAAGCGGGCCGCGCAGGACAACGCCAGCGTTACTCTGCGTCATGCGACCCATCTCCGCCAAACCGAATGTCGCGCTGGACGTCATTCATCGCATGGAGGGATCCAATGGTCAAAGTGGCTCGAGAGGCGTTCGGAGACACGGGCGAGTGCTGACGCGCCGTTCCGGTTCCGCGTTCATTGAGCGCACCATACGTACTATAAGGTGTGCCGATGGACTCGCAGCGGCTGACCCAGGAAAAGGACAAGGAAAGGCCCGACGCAGCCGCGCTCAAGCGGCTGTTCGATCGCGCCAATGCGGAACAGTCCGAAGGCCGGCTCGCCGACGCCGAGGCGACCTGCCGCGAGATCCTCGCGCGCGACGAGGCCCATTCGGGCGCCTCCCATCTGCTCGCGATCATCGCGTTGCGCTCGGGCGACGCCGAGGCGGCATTGAAGCACGCCGAGCGCGCGGTCGCGCTCGCGCCGAAGCGGGCGGATTGCCGGCACACGCAAGGCTTCATCCTCAAGGTGCTGCTGCGCAATGTCGAGGCCGAGGGCGCGTTCCGCTATGCGATCGCGCTCGATCCGACCTTCGTCGAGACCCACTATCAGCTCGCCAACCTGCTGCGCGAGACGCAACGGCCCGCGGAAGCGGAGCCGAGCTATCGCGCCGTGCTGGCGCTGCGCAGCGAGCATCATCAGGCACACAATAATCTCGGCGCGGCGCTCGGCGACCTCGGCCGCTTCGAGGAGGCGATCGAGCATTTCCGCCGCGCCACCTCGATCAAGGCGGACTACGCCGAAGCCTATGCCAATCTCGCCCACGCGCTGCGGGCCGTCGGCCGCGCCACGGAGGCGGAAGTCGCGGGCCGGCGCGCCGTCGCGCTCGCGCCGGGCTTCGCCACCGGCCATCTCAATCTCGGGCTCGCGCTGCAGGATCTCGGGCGGCTCGACGAGGCGCTCGCTCATTTTCGCCAGGCCGAGATCGCGCAACCGGACTACGCCAAGGCGATCGCGAGCGAGGCGATCGTGCACCTCCAGCGCGGCGACTTCACGGCCGGCTGGGAGAAGTACGAGGCGCGCTGGCGCATCGGCGACCTGCCGCCGCGCAATTTCGCCGAGCCGCAGTGGCGCGGCGAGCCGCTCGCCGGCAAGACCATTCTGCTGCATGCCGAGCAAGGCTTCGGCGACGCCATCCAGTTCCTGCGCTACGTGCCGCTCGTCGCCGCGCGCGGGGCCAAGGTCGTGGTCGAAGTGCGCAAGCAGCTGATCCCGCTGATCGCCCGTATGCCCGCCATCGAGGTCGTCGCGCGCGGCGAGCGCCTGCCCGCGTTCGACGTGCAATGTCCGCTGCTGTCGCTGCCGCTCGCCTTCGGCACGGTGCTCACGACGATCCCGGCGACCACGCCCTACCTGACCGCGGCGCCGGAGCGCGCGACGTATTGGCGCAACCGCCTCGACGTCGCGCCCGGCCTCAAGGTCGGCTTGGTCTGGGCCGGCAGCACCATCCACCGCAACGACCGCAATCGCTCGATCCCGCTCGACCGGCTGAGCCCGCTGCTCGCGGTCGACGCCGTGCGTTGGTTCTCGCTGCAGGTCGGCCCGCGCGCGGCCGATCTCGCCAACCGCAAGGGAACGCCGATCGCCGACCTCGCGCCCGAGCTGACCGACTTCGGCGAGACGGCAGCGGTGATCGCGGCGCTCGATCTCGTCATCACGGCGGACACCGCGGTCGCGCATCTCGCCGGCGCGCTCGGCAAGCCGGTGTGGACGATGCTGCCCTTCGCGGCCGACTGGCGCTGGATGGTCGGCCGCGACGATTCGCCTTGGTATCCGTCGATGCGGCTGTTTCGCCAGGCGCAGCCCGGCGACTGGGCGGGCGTCGTGGCGCGCATGCGCAAGGCGCTGGCGGAGCGCGCGGCCGCGGCGGCCGCAACGGCGGCGCCGTCGCGCGCAGCCACCCGCGCCGAGCTCGCCGCGCTGGTGCGCGCCGCCAACGAGCATCACACGGCGAAGCGTCACGCCGAATGCGAAGCGACGCTGCGCCGCGTGCTCGACATCGATCCGCAGAACGCGAGCGCGCTGCACGTGCTGGCGCTGACGCGCTTTGCGCTCGACGATCAGCCCGGCGCGATCGAGCTCATTCGTCAGGCGATCGCGCGCGAGCCGGCGTCAGCGGCGTTCCACAGCGATCTCGGCATCATGCTGCATGGAGCCGGCCGCTACGAGGAATCGGTCGCCGCGAGCCGCAAGGCGCTGGAATTGCGGCCCGAGGACGCGATCACGCTCAACAGCCTCGGCGCCGCGCTGTCGTCGCTCGACCACATCGAGGAGGCGATCGCGGCCTACCGGCGGGCGCTCGCGCTCAAGCCCAACTACTATGAATGCTGGGGCAATCTGGGCCACGCCCAGCAGCTATCGATGCAACTCGACGAGGCGGCCGACAGCTATCGGCGCGCGCTCGGGATTCAATATGACTATCCGCAGGCGCAAGTCGCGGCCGGCATGCTGGCGCTGCTGCGCGGAGATTTCGCCAACGGCTTCACCCAATACGAATGGCGCTGGCGGCTCAAGACGATGACGCCGCGCGCCTTCAAGCAGCCGGCCTGGCAAGGCGAGCCGCTCGCCGGCAAGACCATCCTTCTGCACGCCGAGCAGGGAGCGGGCGACAACATCCAGTGTCTGCGCTTCGTGCCGCAGATCGTCGCGCTGGGTGGCCGCGTGGTGCTCGAGCTCCCGCCGAACCTGATGCGGCTCGCCACCAGCCTCAAGGGCGGCGGCGAGATCATCATGCAAGGTCAGAAGCTGCCGCACTTCGACGTGCACTGCGCGTTCATGAGCGTGCCGCGCGTGCTCGGCACCACGCTCGCGACACTGCCGATGAAGAGCCCTTATCTGCGCGCCGATCCGGCGGCCGTCGCGCGGTGGAAAGAGCGCCTCGCCGGCACCGGCAGCGGCCTTCGCGTCGGCATCGCCTGGGCCGGCAACCCTCAGCACGCGGGCGACCGCCGCCGCTCGATCCCGATCGAACGGCTCGGGCCTCTGCTCGACGTGCCGGGCACGCGTTTCTATTCGCTGCAGGTCGGCGAGCGCGCCGGCGACCTTGCCCGGCTTCCGGCCGGCAAAGTGGCCGACCTCGCGACTGACCTCGAGACCTTCGCGGATACCGCGGCGGCGCTGATGCATCTCGACCTGCTGATCGCGGTCGACACCTCGGTGGTGCATCTCGCCGGCGCGCTCGGCCGGCCGTGCTGGGTGATGCTGCCGTTCTCGCCCGACTGGCGCTGGCTCACCGAGCGCGAGGACAGCCCCTGGTATCCGACGCTCCGCCTGTTTCGCCAGCGCAAGCTCAGCGATTGGGACGAGGTGATCGCGCGCGTGCGCGACGCACTGGCCGAGCGTGCGGCGCCGCATCCTGCCGTGCAACCGGGCATCGATACAAACGCACTCCATGCCGAGGCGATGCGACTGCGCGCGACGGGACGCAACGACGACGCCCAGCCAATCGCCCAGCGCATTCTCGCCGCCGCGCCGGATCATGTACCGACGCTGCGACTGCTCGGCGTCCTGCGTGACGAGACCGGCGATCACGCGGCGGCCGCCGACCTGTTCGCCCGTGCCATCGAGCTTTCGCCCGGCGACGCCGAAACTCATTATAATTTGGCGACCTCTCTGCTCGCGCTCGGGCGTTACGCCGATGCGGCCGCGCATTTCCGCCGCGCGATCGAGGCCAAACCCGGCGATGCCAAGGCGTACAGCAACCTCTCGTGCGCGCTGCGCGGCCTCGGCCGCCTTGCCGACGCCGAGGAAGCCGCCCGCAAGGCGACCGAGCTCGACGCCGCCTCGCCGACCGCCTGGAACAATCTCGGCACGGCGCTGGCGGAGCGTGGCCGCCTCGGCGAGGCCGCCGAATGTTTCCGCCGCGCCACCGCGGTGAAGCCGGACTTCGCCGAAGGCTTCTTCAATCTCGGCAAGACCCTGCAGGGTGAGGGCCGGCATCAAGAGGCGGCCGCCGAATATCGCCGCGCCGTCGAGCTCAAGCCGGACTACGTGGATGCGAACCTCGCCGCGGGCTTCCTCGACCTCGTGCTGGGAGACTACGCGTCGGGCCTGCCCAAGCTCGAATGGCGCTGGCGCCTCAAGGACCGGCCATCGCGCGACTTCACACAGCCGGCGTGGCGCGGCGAGGCGCTCGACGGCAAGACCATTCTGCTGCACGCCGAGCAGGGATTCGGCGACTGTCTGATGCTGCTGCGCTATGCGCCGCTGGTGGCGGCGCGCGGCGGCCGCGTCATCATCCAGGTGCCGCGCCGGCTCGAGCGACTGGTCGGGCGGCTCGCGGGCGGTCCCTACGCGACGGTGGTCGTCGATCACCCGCTGCCGGCGTTCGACACCCACTGCCCGCTGATGAGCCTGCCGCTGGCGCTCGGCACGACGCTCGAAACGATCCCGGCGACGATTCCCTATTTCACGGCCGTGCCCGCCGAGGTGGCGCGCTGGCGCGCGCGACTGGCAACGAGTACCGGCATGAAGGTCGGCATCGTGTGGGCCGGAAATCCGGCGCACAAGAACGACCACATGCGCTCGATCGCGCTCGCTCGCCTCACGCCGCTGCTCGATCTTGCCGGCATACAGTGGTACTCGCTGCAAGTGGGCGATCGCGCCGCCGATCTCGCCGGAATCGCTGCCGGCCGCATCATCGATCTCGCACCTGACCTCGACGATTTCGTCGACACCGCGGCGGCGATGATGGCGCTCGACCTCGTGATCGGCGTCGACACCGGCGTGGTCCATCTCGCCGGAGCGCTCGGCAGGCCGGTGTGGATCATGCTGCCGTTCGATCCGGACTGGCGCTGGCTGCTCAAGCGCGGCGACAGTCCCTGGTACCCGAGCGCGCGCCTCGTCCGGCAAGAGAGGCCGGGCGACTGGGATGGCGTGATCGCGCGCGTGCGCACGGCGCTCGCCGACGTGGTCGAGCGTACGCGGCGTGGCGGCGTGCCGCCTGGCGCGCCGCCGCCCTCGACGCTCGATCGCCGCTACTTCGCGGCGGCGGAGCTGCTGGACACGAACCGCGATGCGGAAGCGGAAGCCGCCTTGCGCGGCATTCTCGCGGAGGATGCGGGACACGCACTTGCGCTGCGCCGCCTCGCCTTTCTTTGCCATCGCCGCGGCGACAATGCCGAGGCCGCCACATTGCTCATGCGCTCGCTCCAACGCGAGCCCGACAACGCCGACGCCCGGTTCAACCTCGGCGTCGTGCTGGCGGCGCTCGGCCGCAACGGCGAGGCGGAGGCAAGCTACCGCCGCGGGCTTGCGCTCAGGCCCGCGATGGTCGACGGCCACAACAATCTCGGCGTCCTGCTCGAGCAGATGGGGCGCTACGAGGAGGCCGAGGCGAGCTACCGGCGTGCGCACGAGCTCGCGCCGCATCTGGCGCATCCGCTCAACAATCTCGGCGTCCTGCTCAAGGAATCGGGCCGGATCGAGGAGGCGATCGCGACACACCGAAGCGCGGTCGCGCTCGATCCCGAGCTGCCGGCGGCGCACAGCAACCTGCTCTATACGCTCGTCTACGACGAGACCCTTTCGCCGCCGGCGCTGTTCGCCGCGCACGCGGCCTGGGGCCGCGCGCAGGCGGCGCGCTTTGCGACCGCGGGCGCGCGCTTCGCCAATGCGCCGGCGCCGGGCCGGCGGCTGCGTGTCGGCTACGTATCCGGAGATTTCCGTCACCACTCGGTCGCGTTCTTTTTCGAGGCGTTGCTCGCGTCGCACGACAGCAACGCGGTCGAAGTGTTTCTTTATGCCAACGATGTCCGCGTCGATGCGGTGACGCAGCGGCTCAAGGCGCGCGCCGACCACTTCGTGCCGATCCAGGGCCTGCCGGATGAGGCCGCGGCGGCGCGCATTCGCGCCGACGCGATCGACGTCCTGGTCGATCTCTCGGGCCATACGTCCGGCAACCGCATGATGCTGTTCGCGCGCAAGCCCGCGCCCGTGCAGGTGACCTGGCTCGGCTATCCGGCGACCACCGGCCTGCCGACGATCGATGCCCGGATCACCGACGCGGTGGCGGACCCGCCCGGCGACGCCGACCGTCTCCATTCCGAGCGCCTGATCCGGCTCGACACCGGCTTCCTGTGCTATCGGCCGTTCGACAAGGCGGGTGCCGTCGCGCCGCTGCCGGCGCGCGAGGTCGGCCATGTGACGTTCGGCTCGTTCAACAACTTCGCCAAGCTTTCGCCGGCGACGATCGCGCTGTGGGCGCGGCTCATGCGCGACGTGCCGGATGCGCGGCTGCTGCTCAAGGCGACGCAGTTCAAGGATGCCGGCACGCGCGCGCGTTGCCTCGCCGCCTTCACGAGCGCAGGCGTCGCAGCCGAGCGGATCGAGATCGTGCCGCCGCTCGCCGAGCCGGCGGCGCATCTCGCCCTCTATGCGCGCGTCGACATCGGCCTCGACCCGCTCCACTACAACGGCACGACCACCACCTGCGAGGCGCTGTGGATGGGCGTTCCCGTGGTGACGCTCAAGGGCGACCGCCACGTCGCACGCGTCGGCGCCAGCCTGATGACGACGATCGGGATGCCGGAATTGATTGCGGAGAGCGCAGACGACTACGTCGCGATCGCGACGAAGCTCGCGCATGACCTCGATCGTCTCGGCGACCTGCGGTCCGGCCTGCGCGAGCGCCTCCGCGGCTCGCCGCTGTGCGACGCGCCGCGCTTTGCCCGTGCAATGGAAGGCGCCTATCGCGAGCTGTGGCGGCAATGGTGCGAGGCGCAGGGCGCAAGCAAGACAATCGGTTCGGCCGCGCGCCGCGAAGCGCGGGAAGAGATCATCGCGCTCGAGGCCGCAGCGACCAAGCTGTTCGCCGACAAGAAATACACCGAAGCCGAGACGGCGCTGCGCACGCTGACGGCCCGCGCGCCGGAGCGCGCCAAGCCCTGGTTCCTGCTCGGGCGCGTGCGCCACGCGCTCGGCGACACCGATGCGGCGATCGATTTCCTGCGCAAGGCGGCGGCGGTCGATCCCGCGATGATGCCGGCCCACAACGATCTCGGCATTCTGCTGCAGGGACGCGGCGAGCTCGACGAGGCCGAGGCGAGCTACCGCCGCGCGCTCGAGCTTGCGCCGCGCTTCGCCGAGGCGATGAGCAACCTCGGCGCCGTGCTCGCCGAGCGCGGCAGGCTCGACCAGGCGACCGAGTGGTACAACCGCGCCCTGGCGGAACGCGACGACCTGCCCGACGCGCACAACAATCTCGGGGCGGCGCTCGTCAAGCTCGAGCGCGCCGCCGAGGCCGAGGCGCTGCACCGCCGCGCGATCGAGCTTCGGCCCGACTTCGCCGACGCACATTACAACCTCGGCGTCGCACTGCTCGACCAGGGCCGCTTCGACGAGGCGCTGACGAGCTACAACGAGGCCATCCGCCTCAACCCGGATTCGGTCGACGCCCACTGGAACCGCGCCTTCGTGCTGCTGCTCAAGGGCGACTTCAGCGCAGGCTGGCGCGAGCACGAATGGCGGTGGAGGCGCAAGGAGCAGCCGCCGCGCAGCTTCCCGCAACCGCTGTGGCGCGGCGAAGACATCGCCGGGCGGACGATCCTGCTGCATGACGAGCAGGGCGTCGGCGATACCCTGCAGTTCATGCGCTATGCGCCGCTGGTCGCAGCGCGCGGCGCGCGCGTGCGCCTGCAGGTGCAGCGCCCGCTGCTGCGGCTGGTGGCGGCATCGCTCGGCGACGGGATCGACGTGTTCGCCGACGGCGATCTCGCCCCGCCGTTCGAGCTGCGCAGCCCGCTGCTCTCCGTGCCGCTCGCCTGCGGGACGACGCTCGATACGGTGCCGCGTGATATCCCTTATCTCAAGCCCGATCCGGCCGCCGCGGCGCGCTGGCGCAACCGCATCGGCGCCTCGCCGGGACTCAAGGTCGGCCTCGTGTGGGCCGGCAACCCGCAGCACAAGAACGACCGCAACCGCTCGATCGCGCTCGAGCGGCTGATGCCGCTACTCGCCGTCGGCGGCGTGCGCTGGTTCTCGCTGCAGGTCGGCGAGCGCACCGCCGATCTCGCGCGCGCGCCGGCGGGCAAGATCGCAGGCAAGGTCGCCAATCTCGCCGACCGCCTCACCGACTTCGCGGAGACCGCCGCGGCGATCGCCGGGCTCGATCTGGTCATCACGGTCGACACGGCGGCGGCGCATCTCGCCGGCGCCCTGGGCAAGCCGGTGTGGATCCTGCTGCCGTTCGTGCCGGACTGGCGCTGGCTCGTCGATCGCGACGACAGCCCGTGGTACCCGACCGCGCGGCTGTTTCGCCAGCCGGCGCGCGGCGACTGGGAGAGCGTGGTGCAGAAGGTGCGCGCGGCGCTCGCGGAGGCCGCAGGTTGAAGGTCCACGTCATGCCCGGCGAAGGCCGGGCATCCACGTCTTGTAATCCGGCAAGAAAGACGTGGATGGCCGGGACAAGCCCGGCCATGACGGAGTGATCTGCGCTAACCGAGCTTCAACCGCGCCAGCACTTTTTCGGTGAGCCGCTCGCAGCGGCGGCCGGCGAACGGGAAGGCATCGCCCATCGCGGGCCCGATATGCTTTTCCATCGCCTCCTTGAGCAGCCGGCGGGCGCGATGCAGGCGCGTCTTCACGGTCTCCGGCAGAATGCCGAACAGCTCCGCGGTCTCCTCGATGCTCATGCCCTCGATCAGGCGCGCGACCAGCACGGTGCGGAACGCTTCCGGCAGCTCGTCGATGGCGCGCTCGAGCAGGACGCGCAGCTCGCGTTGCGCGACGGCGGTCTCGGGATCGAGCTCGCGATTGGCATTGGGGAACGGGATGATCTGCGCCTCCAGGGCGGGATTGTCGTCGATGACATCGAGCGCCATGGTCCGGCGACGGCCGCGCAGGCGGCCGAGCGCCTCGTTCATGACGATGCGGGCGAGCCAGGTGCCGAGCCGCGACTCGCCGCGAAAGCTCGCGAGGCTGGTGAAGGCGCGCGCATAGGCCTCCTGCAGCGCGTCCTCCGCCTCGCTGTCGTCGCGCAGGATACTGCGGGCGATGCGGTAGAGACGTTGGTTGTGCTGGCGGATGATCAGCCGCACCGCCGCCGGCTGGCCGCCGCGGGCCTGCGCGACCAGTTCGGCTTCATTCGGAAGGCGTGGCGCGACCGCACGATCGACCATCGGGAACTCCACTCGCATGACGATCATGCATTGGATGCCGTTCGTGGCGAAAGGTTCCCGAAGTTTTATCTGGCCTCGCGCCTGGCGCGCCAGATGGCGAGGACCGCGTCGAGCTCACCCGCCGTCGGGGCATGGGCGTCGGGCACGGATGCGGCGCGCCGCGGCTTGCTCTCGCCGCCGCGCAGCTCGTGCTGCAGCCGGCCGAGCAGGTCGCGCACATTGTCCTCGAGAACGCGCGTCGCCTCGCGGATCGGCGCCGCCGCCGGCGTCTCCGCCCGGCGCGGCTTGCGGGCGCGCCGCACGCCCCAGTCGTCGGGTGACATCTTGCTCTGCGGCCGCGGCGCCCCCCTCTCCCGCACCACCGCTTTGTCGGCGGCCGCCATGATGGGCGCGAGGCTGGCTGAGGCCGGCTCGGGCGAGACCGCCATGTGCGGATCGCGCGTGCGTGCCGCGGCCGAGGCGCGGCGGACGCGACGGTTGCCGAGCAAGCGCCCCACGTAGGAGCCGAGGATGATGATCACTAGCGCCGACACGGCGCCGAACAGCGCCGGTACATGGCTTGGGGGATCGGCGTAGTCCTCATGTGGCGGGACGCTCACGTTACGCGCTCGCAGCGGTGTGAGCTTGGGCGCGAGGTCGGGCTTCGGCGCTGCCACGTCGGGCGGCGGCTGCGGTGTCGCCACTGCAGGCTCGGCGGGCGCGACCGGCACTTGCGCCGGGCTGGCGCTGGGCGCCTGCGCAATGCCGTAGGCCGACGGCGACGGCGGGGTTGGGGCGGCGGCGGGTGGCGCCGCGGAAATTGCGCCAGGTCCGAAAGTTCCATAAGGGGCTGCGGTGGGCGCGGCGATGGGCGCGGTCGGCGCGTCGACCGGCGGCACGACGATATCGCCGTTATCGACTGAGGGCGCGGCTGTATTCGCTGGCGGCGATGCCGCCGGCACCGCGGGCTCGGCCGGCGGTGCGACGCTCGCCGCCGCGGCGTGCCGATGCACCGGCGCGACCTTCGGCGCCTCCCTGGGCGCATCCTTTGCTTCATCCTGGGACGCCTCGATGGGCCGCTGATACCAGCAGTGGCGGCCGCTCGGACGATCGACGCGATAATACCAGTGGCTGCCCTTTGCGGACGGCCCGTTCGGCCTGGCGAGGCAATCGTCCGCCGCCGGCGCGGCCGGCGTTTCGGCGCGTGCCGAGAGCGGAGCGATGAGAAGCGTCACAGCCACGTACGCGAGCAGAGCCGGCGCGATGCGCGGTAGAACGAGCGCCATAGGTCCCTCCCCTGTGGACTCGACAACCAAATCTCGACTGCGACTCTTTCGCTCCGAATGAGGCCGTAGTTCGATGCAAATTCGACATTCACCTCCCTTGCATCGCCCTTGCATCACCCGCCTGTGCCCTGACGTTGCGCGAACGCACGAGAGCCACACTTCCGACCATCTCGCCACATTATTGCTTCGCGCCGGAAAGGACGGCGGGAGAAAGGAAGATATGCGCGTTGCGTCGGTTGCGTGTGTGGTGTCTGCGTGTGTGCTCGTCAGCATGTCAGTCCAATCGGCGCAGGCGCGCATTCGCCTGAACGATGCGGAGATGCTCGCAGGGCTCCTGGTGGTGGCCGGCCACACCGAGCACCCGAACGAGACGATCACCCTCGACGGCAAGTTCACGGCCACGAGCAACCGCAACCGACGATTCGTTTTCCGCATTCCGTACTATCCGCCGACCTGCATGGTCACGCTGAAGGCGGGCGATGACGAGCGAACCGCGGCGGTCGCGGTGTGTGCCGCGGCCGGCAATGCCGGTCTGCGCGGCGAGCCCGGCCCGCAAGGCGTTGCGGGTGCGACCGGGCCGCAAGGCCCGGCCGGCGTGCAAGGGCCGGCCGGACCACAAGGCGTTCCAGGTCCGCAAGGCGTTCCAGGTCCGCAAGGTCCGCGCGGCGCGCAGGGACCGCAAGGTCCCGCGGGCGCGCAAGGTATTCCGGGCGTCGCCGGCCCGAGGGGACCGCAAGGTCCTGCTGGCGTTGCCGGACCCACGGGACCGCAAGGACCCGCCGGTGTTGCCGGACCGCCCGGACCGCAGGGGCCCGCGGGCGTGGCGGGGGCAGTCGGACCCGCCGGGCCGCAAGGCGAGAAAGGCCCCGCCGGCGCGCCCGGCGTAGCCGGCATTGCGGCCGCGAAAGGCATCCAGATCCGCCAGGTGCGTCAGGACTGCACCAACGGCACCGACTGCGAGATCACCTGCAACGATGGCGAGATTGCGCTCAATGCGGTGTGTGCGAGCGGCGTCGCAACGTTGCGCTCGCAGCGGCTCATCTCGTGTGGTGCAGGCAATGCGGCGCCGATGATCGCGCTCTGCGCCCATATGTGAGGCTCGGCGCCGGGCGGCGTACCGGGGCTGGCGGAGCAGGTGCACGCTCACCATGTTCTCCCTCGCGGTTTCGACGCGCGAGGTCGGCGATGTCCCTCTTGTCCCTTCTGCTCAACCTGCTGTGGATTTTCTGCGGCGGCATCTGGATGGCGGCCGGCTGGCTGCTTGCGGCGGTCATCATGGCGATCACCATCGTCGGCATCCCGTGGGCGCGCGCGGCGTTCAACATCGCGGTCTACACCCTGTTTCCGTTCGGCCAGCGCGCCGTGTCGCGCGCCGTCTATGAGGGCCGCGAGGACATCGGGACGGGCCCGCTCGGCTTTCTCGGCAACCTCGTGTGGCTGGTGCTCGCCGGCTGGTGGCTCGCGCTCGGTCACCTGCTGACCGCGATCCTGCTTGCGGTCACGATCATCGGCATTCCGTTCGCCTGGGCGCATCTCAAGCTCGCCGGCCTCGCGCTGTGGCCGATCGGCAAGATGATCGTGCCGATCGACGCGATGCCGCCCTACATGCGCTGAAGCGGGTCGGGGCGGGGCTCCGCTGAAATCGTTACATTTTCTAGCTTCGTTCTGTCTGGCCGCCCGCGCAGCCCGTGCTTGGCGATCGCCCTCGCGCTTTTGCGGCCGAAGCCAGTATTGAAATTGCTGCTGTTATCCCAGTTGGGACCCTCTGCCAAAATCGCCAGCGGACCGAGCGAATCGCCATCTCGACTGAAATCATTCACTTTTCTCGGCATGGCTTCGTTCTGCCAAATTGTCTTTGCCCGCGCCGATGAGTCCTTCCGCTGATCTCGACGCGCACGCGCGGCGAACGTTCAAGGGGTGGCAGCCGCAGCGCCTTTGATTCTGCCCGAAGCTGTCGATCCGATGCAATGACGATGTCGATCTATCCAGCTTATTCACCGTGCGGCGACGCCGCAGAAATTCAGGCCCGAATTTCTGGAGAAGAAGCTTCCGAGCAAAAACTGAGGCGCGTCTGCGGGGCCGGATCGTTCCTATGTCCGGTGCTCGGCGGCGGCGTCCCGGCTGTGAGCGCTCAGGGCGCCGCGCACCAGCGCCGCATAGAAGCGCTCCGCCAGGCCGCGCGGCTTAGCCAATTGCAGCCGCGCGAGGCACTCGCGATCCGCAGACGCCGCAAACATTCCGCGCGCGAGCAAGGCCGCGAGCGCAATCGGGGACGAGGATTTCAGCAGCGCCAGCGCCGGCAACAGCCGCTGCTCGGTCGCGGTGAAATCGGTACCGAACGGGAACGTCGGCAGGAGGCCGCTCTCCATCGCCGGCTCGAGCGCACGCACGAGCGCCTCCGGCGTGTTGTCGCGGGCAGCCTTGGGCACCTCGAACGTGCGCTCGATCTTGCCGGCGTCTTTCGCCGCGCGCAGCAACTCGTCCTGGAAGCGCGCATCGGTGATCGCGAGCATGCGCGCGATCACCTCCCTGTCCGGCTTGCCGCGGAGATCGGCGACGCCGTACTCGGTGACGATGATGTCGCGCAGATGGCGCGGAATCGTGGTGTGGCCGTAACGCCAACGGATGTTCGAGTCCGTCCTGCCGCGCGCGATGCGGGACGCGCGCAGCATGATGAGGGAGCGGGCGCCCTCGAGCGCAAACCCCTGGGCGACGAAATTGTATTGCCCGCCGACGCCGCTGACGATGCGGCCGTCCTCCAGCCCGTCGGAGACCACGTCGCCGAGCAGCGTCGCCATCATGGCGGCATTGACGAAGCGCGCGTCGACGCGCGCGCGCCGCTTGGCGGCCTCGTCGCCATAAAGCTGATTGACGAATGAGATCGAGCGCATGCGGAATTTGGCGCGGACGCCCGGCGGCATCTCGCGCAGCGCCTGGTAGAAGGCGCGGGAGCCGAGCAGGAAGCCGCCCTCGAGCACCGCGCCGTCGACCTCGCGCTTGAGCACGCCGGCGCGATGAAGGTCGAGGAAGGCTTCGACGAACATCTCCGAGCAGCCGTAGAGGCCGCGCACGAATGGCGCGGCGTGGAGCGCCGGATCATCGGCTGCCTCAGAGCGCAGCCTTGCGAGGGCGGCGCGAAACCCGTCCGGCTTGCGATGCCGCAGCACGAGTGCGTGCGCGACCGCATCGCCGAGCGAACCTATGCCGATCTGCAACGTGCCGCCGTCGGGCACGAGGCTCGCGGCATGCAGGCCGGCCGCATGATCGGCGAGCGGGATCGGCTCGCGCGGTGGGCCGAACAGGCGGAAATCGGTCCCCGGGCCGTCGAGGAGCATATCGAGCTCGCTCGCCGCGATCGCCGCATCGCCGGCCATGAACGGCAGCTCCGAATTGATCTGCCCGGCGAACAGGAAGTCGACGCGGCCGGCCCGGCGCATCTCGAGAAGGTCGAGCGTGAGGTCGGGATTGCAGCTCAGGCTGTAGGGACGCTCGCTCTCCTCGGCGCGGTGCGCCACGAGCTGGGCCACCACGTTGACCCCGCGATCGAGCACGCAGTGCAGCGCGTGGGTGTAGTTCGCCGAAATATAGCGCTGCTGGGCGTAAGGCGAGTTGAGCCACTGCCCGGCCTCGAAGAAGAACTCGTTGACCTCGACATTGGGCGGCAACGTGCCGGCGTGCACCGCCGTCGCATAGTCGAGCGCCGGGTAGCCGGCGAACACGCGCTGCACCAGCGGATCGACGAAGCGCCGCTCCAGCTCCCGTTTCGCGCGCGGCGGCTCGAGCGTGAGCGCCGTGAAGATGGTGAGGCGGAGCGAACGGTCGGCGACCGCCTTGGCGTAGAGCGCGTTGGCGACGTGGTTGGCCTTGCCAAGCCCGAGCGGCAATGCCAGCACGATGGTCTTGCCGACCCGCGCGATGATCGCATCGGCGAGGCGGCTCGCATCGTCGAACGTGGCGGGCCGCCCGCCCGCAAGACTCATCTGAGTCTCATTTGAGGTCGTCCCATCCCGGATCGGGCTGGAAGCGCGCGCCGTACTTGCTGGCGAGCTGGCTGAGCGCGTCACGCACGGCGATAGTGCCGCGGGTGCGCGCATAGTGCAGCGGGCCGCCGCGGAACGGCGCGAAACCGGTGGCGAAGATCATCGCGCCGTCGACCACCTCCTCGTCGATGACGACGCCCTCGCGCAGGCAGGCGACGCAGACGTCGAGCATGGGCAGGATCAGGCGATCCTGCGCGTCGGGCGGCACCGTGGCGGCCGCGTCGTAGTGCTTGACCGCGCGCCCGTCCTTCCAGTCGTAGAGGCCCCGGCCGGTCTTCTTGCCGAGCTCGCCCTTGGCGACCTTGTCCTTGAGCCATTGCGGCGCGGCGGGCATCTCGTGCTTGAGGCCGGTGCGCAGCGTCTCGGCGACGTGCAGGCAGATGTCGAGGCCGACCGTGTCGGCGAGCTCGATCGGCCCCATCGGCATGCCGAAGTCCTCGGCGATCTTGTCGATCGTCTCCTTCTTCACGCCGGCGTCGAGCATCACGAGCGACTCGAGCAGGTAGGGCGTGAGCGCGCGATTGACCAGGAAGCCGGGCTCGCTCTTCACCGGCGCGGGCAGCCGATCGATGCGGCCGAGGAAGGCGCGCGCATCGGCGAGCACATCCTCGGCGACCTTGTCGTGGCTCACCACCTCGACGAGCTGCATGCGCGACACCGGATTGAAGAAGTGGATGCCGACGAGGCGCTCCGGCCGCGCCAGCCCTTCGCGCAGCTGCTCGAGCGGAATGCTCGACGTGTTGGTGGCGAGGATCGCGGTCGGCTTCATCTTCGGCTCGATGCCCGCATAGACCTTGCGCTTGACGTCGAGCGTCTCGGGGACTGCTTCGATAATGAGATCGGCGGTGGCGACGCCGTCGCCGCGCAGATCGGGGATCAGCCGATCGAGCGCGTCACGCACCGCACGGCGGTTGTCGCGGCCGATCTTGCCGTAGAGATCGGCGGCGCGCTCGATCGCGCCGGCGAGCGGCTCCGCTTTCATATCCGCGAGACTCACCGTGAAGCCGTGCCAGGCGCACCACGCCGCGATGTCGCCGCCCATCGCGCCGGCGCCGATCACATGGATACGCCGGCCGTCCCACTTGCCGCCGGCGAGGTCTTTGAGCTTGTTGCGCAGGAAGAACACGCGGACCAGGTTCTGCGCCGTATCGCTGACCAGGAGCTTGGCGAAGGAGGCGATCTCGGCCTTCTGCCGGGCGGCCGCGTCGTCGCCGCCGTGCTGCTCCCACAGGTCGATCAGCGCCGCCGGCGCCGGATAGTTCGCCCGCGGCGCCTTCTTCTCCGCTTCCCGCCGCATGCGCTTGGCGAGCAGGCTGCGCGCGGGCGAGGTATTGAGCAGGCGCCCGAGCAGGCCCTGGTGTGTGATCTTGAGCTTGCCTTTGATCGCGTCGGTCACCGCGGCGCGCACGTGGCGCTCCTGCGTCACCACATCGACCAGCCCGAGCGACCTCGCGCGCCGCGCGCGCTCGGTGCGGCCGGTGAGCATCATGGTCATCGCCTGCATCGGACTGATCAGGCGCGGCGTGCGCACGGTGCCGCCGAGCCCGGGATGGAGGCCGAGCAGCACCTCTGGGAAGCCGAAGCTCGCGCCCTCGACCGCGATGCGATGATCGCAGGCGAGCGCGATCTCGAGGCCGCCGCCGAGGCAATAGCCGTGGACGACGGCGACGGTCGGCAGCGGCAGCGCATCAAGCCGATCGAGCACCGCATGGCCGCGCGCCAGCTCGCTTTCCACCTTGGCGGCATCCGTGATGCCGCGAAAGCCGCCGATGTCGGCGCCGGCGATGAAGCCGTTCGGCTTCGCCGAGCGGATGACGAGACCGGTCGGACGCAGCTGCGACACCATGGTGAGGACGGCGTCGAGCTCGGTCAGCACCTCCTCGGACAGCGTATTGGCGCCGGCATCCTTCTTGTCGAACAGGAGCCAGGCGACGCCATTCTCGTCGTTGCGCATGCGCCAGTGCGCCCAGGGTCCGGGCTCTGCCGGCGCGGTGGCGAACGGTCCGAGCTCGAGGTCGCGCTTGCCGATGACGTCGAGGGCGGGCTTGCCAGGAGGCGTCGTCATCGGCGTCGTCATCGGCGTCGTCACGGGAGTTGTCATGGCGCGGCCCTCACACCGTCTCGATCAGCATGGCGCCGCCCTGCCCGCCGCCGATGCACTCGGTGGCGATGCCGCGCCTGAAGCCGAGCCGCTTCATCGCGTTGACGAGATGCAGCACGATGCGGTTGCCGCTGGCGCCGACCGGATGGCCGGTGCCGATGGCGCCGCCGTCGACGTTGAGCCGGTCGCGCGGGATCGCGCCGGCCGCGCCGTCGAGCCCGAGCACCTCGCGGCAGAACTGCTCGTCCTGCCAGGCTGCGAGACATCCGAGCACTTGCGCCGCAAAAGCCTCGTTCAGTTCCCACAGCTCGATGTCGCCGAGCGACAAGTGCTGCCGCCGCAGCAGTGCGGTCGAGCAATAGACCGGACCGAGCCCCATGATCGAGGGATCGAGCGCCGACCATTCGCTGTCGACGATGACCGCCTTGGGCGTGAGGTTGTGCTGCCTCACGGCGTCTTCCGACGCGAGGATCACCCACGACGCGCCGTCGGTGATCTGCGAGCTGTTGCCGGGCGTGACCTTGCCCCACGGCCGCTCGAAGGCGGGTCGCAGATTGGCGAGACTGTCAGCGGTGCTGTCGGGCCGCACGCCATCGTCGTGGTCGAACACGGTGCCGTCGCGCGCGAAAGCCGGCTCGACCTCGTTCTTGAAGACGCCCTCGCGTTGCGCCCGCCCCAGGCGCTGCTGGCTCTCGGCCGCGTATTCGTCGGCCTGCCGGCGCGAGATGTGAAACAGATGGGCGACCAGCTCGGCGGTCTGCCCCATGTTGAGGTCTGTGATCGGATCGGTGAGACCGCGCTCGAGGCCGATCACCGGCGTGAGGAAGCTCGGGCGGAAGCCGGCCATGGCGACGAGCCGCGCCCACAGATCGCGCGCGCCGAACAGGCGTGCGTACCAGTTCACGGCGCGGCGGTTGAACACCAGCGGCGCGTGGCTGAGCGACTCGGCGCCGCCGGCGAGGATCAGGTCGGAGACGCCTTCCTGGATGTAGCGATAGGCGGTGTCGATCGACTGCATGCCGGAGCCGCAGTTGATCTGCACCGTGAAGGCGGTCATCGCCTCGCCCATACCGAGGCGCAGCGCGGCGACACGGGCTGGATTCATCTCGTCGGCGATGACGTTGACGCAGCCGAGGATCACCTGGTCGAAGGCGTCCGGCGCGAACGGCTGGCGCAGCAGCAGCGGCCGGCCGCACTGGACGGCGAGATCGACCGGCGTGAACGGCCCCGGCCGTCCGCGCGCCTTGATGAAGGGCGTGCGGCTGCCGTCGATGATGTAGACGGGCCGCCGCCCTATTCCGCGGCCGCCGCCGGCGGCTGGTCCTGCAACAGGTCCGGCGGCGACATCGGCGTCGACGGTCGCGGCGGCGGGCGCGGCGGCGGGCTCGATGTGGGTTGGGATGTCGCTAATGGCTGATCTCCCTTGGTGGCGGCGCCGCGCGAGGTCAATTCCTCGGGCGCGAAATCATTGACCGCGATCGCGGCCGACACCGCCGCGGCGGCGGCCGCGAGCTGCGCGGCCTCGTCGGCCGTGATGGTGCGGCTGGCGAGCGCCTGATCGATGCTGCGGATGTGGCCCTTGCGCATGCGGTCGCGCAATGGCTGGACCGCGACGGTGAGCGCGAAGGCGCGTTTGACCAGGCCGACCGCATCGGTCGGGCTCGGCGCCGACTTCGACTCGTAGAGATCGACCGTGAGCCTGTCGCGCGCCGCGCCCGGATTGCTGATGAGGTCGGCGCAGGCGCGGGTGACGCGGTCGGACGGGCCGCGGCTACTCGGACTCAGCGGCTGGATGATGAAGCGCATGAGCCAGGCGACCGGGCGGACCGGGAAGTTCATGATCAGCTCGTCGAAGCGCTGCTCGATGGTGGCGAGGCTCGCCTCCAGGCAATATTCGAGCAGCGGCAGGTCGGCTTGCTGGCGGCCCTCGTCGTTCCAGCGCTTGAGCGCCGCGGACGACAGATAGAGCTCGGAGAGGATGTCGCCGAAGCGGGCGGACAGCATCTCCTGTCGCTTCAAGCCGCCGCCGAGGCTGAGCAGCGCGAGATCGACCGCGAGCGCGAACGCCGAGCTGTAGCGGCTGAGCTGGCGATAGAAGCGTTTGGCCGGACCGGCATCGGGCGCCGGCGCAAAGAGGCCGCCGGTCCACGCGCGGCCCCAGGCGCGGAACGTGTTGGCGATGCTGTGGCCGACATGGCCCCAAAATGCCTTGTCGAAGGTGTCGAGCCCGCGCGCGCGATCGGTGTCCTCGAGGGCGAGCATCTCCTTCAGCAGATAAGGATGGCAGCGGATCGCGCCCTGCCCGAACTGGATCAGGCTGCGGGTGACGATGTTCGCGCCTTCGACCGTGATGCCGATCGGCACGCCGCGATAGAGGCTGCCGAGATAGTTGAGCGGCCCCTCGATGATGCCCTTGCCGCCGTGCACGTCCATGGCATCGTTGACGGCGATGCGCATGCGGTCGGTCGCCTGCGATTTCATGATGGCGGTGACGACGGCCGGGTGATGGCCCTCGTCGAGCGCCGCGCAGGTCATGCGGCGGGCGGCATCGAGCAGATAGGCGGTCGCCGCGATGCGGCCGAGCCGCTCCTGGATTGCCTCGAATTTGGCGATCGCGACGTGGAATTGCTCGCGGATGCGCGCATAGGCGCCGGTGACGTCGGCGCAGAACGCAGCTGCCGCCGCCGACAGCGAGGGCAGCGAGATGCCGCGCCCGGCCGCGAGCGCGCTCATCAGCATCTTCCAGCCTTTGCCGGCGCCGTCGGCGCCGCCGATGATGTTGTCGACCGGGATGAACACGTCCTTGCCCCAGTTCGGGCCATTCTGGAAGACGTGCATCGCCGGCAGATGACGGCGGCCGATGCTCACGCCGGGCAGATGGGTCGGCACCAGCGCGAGCGTGATGCCGATGTCCTCGGCAGCGCCGAGCAAATGGTCGGGATCGCGCAGCTTGAACGCGAGGCCGAGCACGGTCGCGATCGGCGCAAGTGTAATGTAGCGCTTGTGCCAGTTGAGGCGGATGCCGATCACCTCACGGCCCTCATAGGTGCCGCGGCAGACCACGCCGGTATCGACCATCGAGGCGGCGTCCGAGCCGGCCTCCGGGCTGGTGAGGCCGAAACACGGGATCTCGTCGCCGCGCGCGAGCCGCGGCAGCCAGTAGTCCTGCTGCGCCTTGGTGCCGAACCGCACCAGCAGCTCGCCCGGGCCGAGCGAGTTCGGCACCATGGCGGTGACCGCGCCCGACAGCGAGCGCGACGAGAGCTTGCGGATCACCTCCGAGTGCGCGTAGGCCGAGAAGCCCAAGCCGCCATACTGCTTGGGGATGATCATGGCGAAGAACTTCTTCGCCTTGAGGAAGTCCCACACGGCGGGCGGCAGGTCGTGCAGCTCCCAATTGATCTGCCAGTCGTCGAGCATGGCGCACAGCTCGTCGACCGGGCCGGCGAGGAAGGCCTGCTCCTCGGCCGAGAGCCGCGCGGGCGGGAAGGCGAGGAGCTTGTTCCAGTCGGGGTTGCCGGCGAACAGGTCGGCGTCCCACCAGGTGTCGCCGGCCTCGATCGCCTCGCGCTCGGTGTCCGAAAGGCTCGGCAGGGCATGCCTGGCGAGGCCGAAGATCGGCTTGGTGATCCAGTCCCGGCGGAAAGAGGATGTCGGCATCGTGACCTCCGGACAGCGCCATGTCGCCAACGTCGTCATACGACGGCGGCCGAATCAAGGGTGGGCGACCCGAATCAAGAATGTGGGACGCTATAGGTTTCGGAACGACTACTGCTTACAATTCAGCCGTTTATTCGGCGTGAAGGCCCCCGAAATGCTGGACCGGCTCAAGGAATATATCAGCGCCCGGATCATCCGGTACCTGGCCCAGCCGACGACGCGCTATGCACCGTTCTTCGCCCCCGATCCCGAGATCACGCGGCGGACGCTGCAGCCCGGCGACGTGATCCTGATCGAGGGCAACACCCGGCTGAGCGCCATCATCAAATTCCTGACCCAATCCACCTGGTCGCACGCGGCGCTGTACGTGGGCGAACGGCCCGGCGACCGCGGACCGGGCCATGCGGCCGCACCCGAGCTCGAGGCGAACGTGCTGCTGGAGGCCGAGACCGAGATGGGCGTCACGACGGTACCGCTGTCGAAATATGCCCATTTCAACATGCGCATCTGCCGCCCGACCGGGCTCGGCCCGGAGGCGAGGCAGAAGGTCGTCGACTACGCGGTCGCACGCATCGGCGTGCAATACGACAAGAAGCAGATCGTCGACCTTGCGCGCTATCTCTTTCCCTATCCCCCGGTGCCGGTGTGGTTTCGCCGCCGCATGCTGGCGATCGGCAGCGGCGACCCGACCAAGGCGATCTGCTCGGCGCTGATCGCCGAATCTTTCGCGTCGATCCATTATCCGATCCTGCCCGAGCGCACGACGATCGACGGCAAGGACTACGGCATCGCCCCATTCGTGCAGCGCGAGGTCGAGCACATCCGGCGGCACGGGCTCTACACGCCGCGCGACTTCGACGTGTCGCCCTATTTCGAGATCATCAAGCCAGGGCTCGACGGGTTCGATTATCGCACGCTGGTGTGGCAGCCCGCCGGGATGGATGCGAAGGCGCTCGCGCAGCCGGTCGACGCGGCCGGTGACTAGCGTGATGCCGACACCAGCAGCCAAGCGCCAGCGACCACACAGGCGATGCCGGCCGCGCGCGCGATCCATCGTCCTGGCCGAACCCGGCCGAGAGCAGGGCGGGACCTTCATGCTGGCGGTAGCGTGGGATCGGCATCCGGTATGATTCACGGTCGATTGGGCACGGCGAGCGCCGTGACGCCACCCCACGCTCGGATGACCGCGGCTCGATACATCGAGGTCGATCAATGTTCGCAGGAAGTTCCGGCGAGCCTTTGACGTGGGCTAACGCACTCCCTGGCCGTGGTCGGCATCGATTCTCACTCCTGCCGCTTCCAGTAGTCCATGTGGGTCAGGGGAAGCTTTCCCCGCGCGAGCGCCTGCAGCACGAGCATTACGTCCTCGCCGCGCTTGAGCGTCCGCGCCTTGATGAACAGTGTCTGGCCCGGGGCAGCCTTCGTTTCGTCGAACCGGGACGCGAGGTCTGGTGGCAGGTCGGCGTTGTCGATGTTCTCGTCGAGGATTTCGATCCCGGCGGGCGTCACGCGGGTATAGAGATAGAGAAATTTGCCGGGCTTATCGGGATCGATGAACTGCAGGACATACCCATCGAATTCGGCGATCTTGAAGAAGCGAATGCGGGCGCGCGCGACATTGCCCTTGTCGTCCGTCAGCTCCATGGCATAGCCGTCGCCGTCGCGCGTGATCTTTGCCGGCTTGGCTTCCGCGCTTTCGCCTTTGTACGTGCCGGGCAGCAGCGGCGTCTGCGCTGCGAGCTTCTGGCCGATGTCGTAGGTGCTTTCAATTCCGCAGCCCGCCATAGCTAGAATCGGCAGCACGGCGAGCCAGGCAGCGAGCAGACGCAGCATGGCGATCCTCCCCGGAAAGCTCCCAAGGTGATCTTAGCACGTCCCGGCCGCAAAGAGCCGGTACATCACCCGGATCAGCTCTTGGCCGCCTCGCTCTCCCGCCCCGCGAACCACAGCTTGGGGTCGGCGACGCGCACACGTGCTTCCGGCAGGCCGAGCTCGCGGCGCACGATGTTGGTGCCCTCGACCAGGGCCACGCATTTGTAGAAGGCGATGCGCCGCGACAGGCCTTCGCGGCCGAAGCCGCAATCGGTGCTGATGATCAGCTGCTCCTTGGGGATGAACTCGAGCGCCTTGCGAATCAGCGCGGCGACATGCTCGGCCGGCTCGACCACCGTGTTGCAATGGTTGACCACGCCGATCGCGATCTTCTTGTCGGTCTTGACGTGCTTGAACAGCGGCAGATCGCGCCCATCCGAGCTCGCGCATTCGATCGTCAGCACGTCGCAATCGAGCGCGAGCAGGTGTGGCAGCGCGCGCTCGTAGCTCGGCACCTGCCAGTGCACGCGCTGCTGGTTCGGATTGCCCCAGCAGGTGTGCACCCAAATCTCGGCCTCGACGCCTTCGAGCTGGCGGTTGAACTCCTCGGTGAGGAACTGGAGATCGGCGTCGGTGCAGTCGGCCTGCTGCGAGCGCATGTGCTGGCGCGGCTCCTCGACCTGGATCAACCGGCAGCCGGCCGCGACCATATCGCGGAACTCGGCGTTCATGATGTCGCACAGGTCGCGGATCATCGCCTTGTCGTCGGGATAGAACTCGTTCCACAACATCGAGGCGAGCGCGGGCGCGCAGATGGCGCCGAATTTCACCGGCCGGTCGGTCATACGCTGGGCGACCTGCCACAGCTCGGCATATTCCAAGGGACCGCGCGAGAGCTTCTCGCGCACCACACCGGGCTGATAGGCCTCCTGCACCTCCCAGAGAATCTTGCCGGGCCGCAGGCCGTGCCGCGCCATCCAGCCGCGCGAAGTGTCGCGGTGGCCGGCGACGCCGCCGAGCCGCTCGATCGGATAGAAGAACCAGGACTTGCCGCCGACGGTGAGATCGAAGCGGCTGTCGCCATCGGTGACGATGTCGAGCCCGGCGGCCTCCTGCTCGGCGATGATGCTGGCGACCGCGTCGAGATACTGCTCGCGAAAGAGCGAGTCGCCGAGTGCGGTCTTGAACGAACGGCCCTCGAGGCTGCGGTCGAACCACAGCGGCCGCGGGTAGGAGCCCGTGATGGTGGTTGGCATGATCATGTCGCGCGTGACGGTGAGCATGGCGATCTCTCGCGGTTACTCAATGATCGTGATTAAGCGACCGTCATCAAGACGTCCGCGAGCCACTCGGGCCGGTCGATCATCACGTCGTGGCCGGTGTCCTCGTAGACGTAGGTTCGCCAGGTCTTGTCGGCCTTGCACTCGGCGAATGCCTTGTCGAAGGCAGGCTGCGGATATGACGGCGCACGGATGTAGGTCTTCTTCGCGATGGTCTCGCGCTTGCCGGTGAGCTTGATCGCCTGCATCGCCGGGCCGTTCGGCTGCGGCGCGAGCTTGGAGTCGATCCAGGCGTAGTCCTGCGGACTCTTCGAGAAGGTCTTCGCCGGCGGCGGCTTGCGCCCGGCCTCGCCCTTCGCCACCGCCTCCTCCATCGCCTTCTTGCTGTAGGGCGAGATGTAGTCGGTCCCCTTCTGGCCGTTCTCCGGCTTGAAGGCATCGAGCCAGACGATCGAGCCGACCCGATCGTGGATGGTCTCGAGGGCGCCCGACGCCGGCCAGCCGCCGAAGGAATGCGGGACGAGGCAGATGTCGCGCAGATCCTCCCAGGTCACCAGGTTGACGATATCGGCGATCTGGGTGTCGAGGTTGACGTCCTTGCCGAGCAGATGCGAGCGGTCGCCGTTGCCGGTGAGCGACTGGGCATAGACCTTGTGTCCTTGCTTTTCGAGGATGTCGGCGACGCGCCGCCAGCACCAGCCGCCGTGGTAGGCGCCGTGCACCAGCACGAAGGTTTTGCGCGTCGCGCTTTGCGCGGCTGCCGGAGCAGCGACGAGCGCGGCTGCGGCTGCGGTTGCGCGGAGCGCGGCACGGCGCGTGATCGTGTGGGCTGACATGACTTCCTCCCGGTAATGCGGTTGGGCATCGTAGCAGGACGAGCGCGGCTGAGGGCAATTGGTTCGGTCAGTGGAGGTGGGGTCTCGCCCACGAGACCAAACCAACCCCGTCATCCCGAGGCAGCGCGCGTAGCGCGCCCTCCAAGGACGATCGGCCGAGGCAGACGAGATCGAAGTCGCGGCGCAGCGAATTCGCCGCCAGCAGATCGTCATCGATGTTGGACACGATCGCGCGACGGCAGGTGCGGCCGGGCGTGTCGAGCGCCGCCATGACGTCCGGATAGAGCCCGAAACCGGCGTAGAGAGGAGAGCAGCTTGGGGTGAGGCAGGCGGACGCTAGAAAATGAGGGCGTCGCAGCTGGGGACCGGTGTTGCGGAAAAGGGTCCGCGCGGGATCGGATCGACGCTGTTGGACGGCACCGCCCCTGGCGCGGCTCGTGATTGCGCCGCCACCGTGATGGTTACCGAAAGCATCCTGCGTACTGAAGGATATTGTGCCGCGTAGCGCAAGCCGTCGCTGCCCGTATAACCGCGGTCCGGCTGATAGACGAACTGGATGCCGCGAACCACACGTCCGACGCATTGCGATTCGGTGCCGACATACATGGCGTGCACTTCGATGTTCGCGACACGCGTGCACAGGCTGCCATGCCGTGGAGGCTCATAGAGATAAAGCGTCGGGGGCGCGATCGCATCGCAGTCGCTGCTCCAGCCGGCGTGCTCGCCGATGATGATTGGATGCCCGGCTTGACCGGTTCTCGACAGCTGTTCGTCTTGCGCTCGCGCTTCCGGCGTGAGACCGGACAGGCATGCGGCAATCGCGGCGGCCAGCATCGCGCCACCAGCGATAGCGCCATGAGGCCGTCGCCGACGGAAAAAGCCCGGCATCGCTCCAATCCCATTCCGCGCGCTGACTCTAGCACGATTCGCCGAGTCCGCGGTCCAGCGCTCCTCTCAGCCGTGGCGCAGCGGCAGCCTCACCGGCCCACCGACGCGCATCGAGTGCTCGATGGCGAGCGTTGCCTCGAGCGTCGCGCGCGCGTCCTGCGGCGTCGCGAGCGTGCAGGGGCGGCCGGTGGCGAGATGATCGAGCCAGGCACGCGTCTCGTTGGCGATCGGGCCCCAGAACTCGCCCAGCGCCCAATCGCCCGGCGTGCCGCTCTGCAGAAAGACCATGTTGACCACGTGGTCGGGCAGATAGACGTGCGGGATGCCCTTCTCGGTGTACATGAGCTGGTCGGTGTGGTCGTCGTCGAGGATCATGACGCCCTCGGTCCCGACGAGCTCGACGCGGGCGGCATGGCCGAGCGCGGGATATTTCTCCGGCAACGCGTAGCTCACGCCGAGATTGACCACCGCGCCGTCGTCGTAGGTGAGCACCGCGTAGCTCACGTCGGCGACGTGATCGTGGCCGGCGGCTTTCAGCACGCCGGTCTGACCGCGCGCGTAAATCTCGACGAGCTTGCGACCGTCGAACAGCCAGCCCATCAGATCGACATAATAAGTGAGTGCGTCCACCACCGGCGTCGCGTGCGGATTGCGCGCCAGCATCGCCAGCGCCTGCGCGCGAGAGTTGAACACGCGGGCGGCCCCGCCGGTGAGCGTCCCGAGGCGGCCCCGCATCACCTGCTCCTTGGCGATCTGATAGCGCTCCTTGTAGCGCCGGCTGTAGCCGACCCGCACGTCGCCGCCGGCGCGCGCGAGCGCGTCGAGCACGCGATCGGCCTCGCGCACCGTGAGCGCGATCGGCTTCTCGACCAGCACCGGCTTGCCGCGCCCGATCGCGGCGAGCATCGGCGCGAGATGCTCGCCCTCGCTGGTCGCGACGATCACGGCGGTGACGGCGGGATCGTCGATCACGGCAAGGTTGTCCGCGCCATGCGAGCGGCCGCCGACCGTCGCGGCCAGCCTGTCGGCATTCTTCGGGTCGAGATCTGAGACCGTGATGCCGGCGACGGCCGGATGACCGGCGGCAAGGCGCGCGCGCAGCGTGCCGATGCGCCCTGCGCCGACGATCCCGAGGCCGATCTCGCGCGCCCGCGCGGATGGTGTCATGCGAGTGTCTCGATGGAGGCCGGGGGCCGGCCGAAGGAAGGACCGCTCACTATACCGCTTTCACGTGCGGGAAGCGCCGTCCGCTAGGCTGCCGGCACCAGCGAGAAGCGCGGATCCGCGGCGAGGCAGTCGGCGACCGGCAGGCCGAGCTCGCGCCGCACGACGTTGGTGCCCTGCACCAGCGCGACGATCTTGTAGAAGGCGTGGCGCCGGCTCATGCCTTCGCGGCCCATGCCGCAATCGGAGCTGATGACCAGCCGCTCGACCGGGATGTGCGCGAGCGCGCGGCGGATGTGATCGGCGATCTCCTCCGGACGCTCGACCTGCAGGGTATGGTGATCGATCACGCCGATCGCGATCTTCTTGTCGGTGATCATCTGGCCGAACGCCTCGAGATCGATGCCGCCGGCGCTGCACGACTCGAAGGTGATGACGTCGGCATCGACCTTGTCGAGCATCTCGAGTGCGCCCTTGTAGCTCATGACGTGGGTGAACATGCGCTGCTGCGACGGGTTGCCCCAGCAGGTGTGGCACCACACCTCGGTCTTGGCCCGCAGGCCTCTCACGGTGCGGTTGAACACCTCGACGCTGAACTCGGGGTTGATCACCTCGTTGACGAGCTTGCGCGCCGCCAGCATGTGGATCTGCGGCTCCTCGAACTGGATCACCGGGCAGCCGGCGTCGGCGAGATCGTGCAGCTCGGCATTGAGTGCGTCGGCGATCGCGAGAATGCGATCGCGAATGCTCTTGTAGTGACGGTCCTCGACCGCAAAAGCGATGAGCTCGGGGCCGATGGTGCCGAACTTGACCGGCTTCCGCGTGAGCCGCTGCGCCACCTTCCACACCGCGGCGTATTGCAGGTCGCCGCGGCTGACCGGCCCGACGATCCCGGGCATGACCCGCGATTCGAGATAGTCGTGCAGGATGTGCCCGGGCGGGAAGCTGACCGCCCGGCCCGCCGGCGTGATTTGTGGATGGAAGCGGTCGAAGCCGCCCATGTGGCGCGGCGGATAGTTGGTCCAGCTCTGGCCGCCGACGTCGCTGTCGAAATGCGCATCGCCATCCGTCACGATGTCGAGGCCGGCGATCTCCTGCTCGTGCAAATAGACCGAGACCGCGTCGGTGTATTGCTCGCGGAACTGAGTGTTGACCATCGCCTCGATGAAGCTCTGCGTGCCGATGTTCCTGGTGTACCAGCTCGGGCGCGGCAAAGATCCAGTGATGGTCGTCGGCAATTTGATGTCCTTGGTCGCACGCAGCATCGTCCCCTCACCGTCCTATGTTTCTGTCCGGCGCCATTATCGATCTCCGAGCCGGATCGGCGGGCAGCTGCCCACAGCTTGGCGCCTCAGTCGACGTGCGTATATCATCGATCCCAGCGCGGAATAATCGCGAAGCGTGTCGCAGGTCTGGGAGGGAATGATGACGTGGCTTTCACGCGCGGCACTGCCGCTGGGTCTCGCCGCCGGCGTGCTCGGCGCATCGATGCCGGCAAGCGCCCAGGAGCTCAAAATCGGATTCCTGGCCCCGCGCACCGGCATCTTCGCCCAGCTCGGCACCGACATGGTCAACGGCTTCCAGATGTATCTCGACGAGCACGGCGGCAAGCTCGGCGGCGCCAAGGTGACGTTCACGGTCGAGGACGACCAGGGCCGGCCCGACGTCGACGTCGCCAAAGCGAAGAAGCTCATCCTGCAGGACAAGGTGGACATGCTGGTGGGCGCGGTGCTCGCCTCGTCCGCCTATGCGCTGGCGCCGGTCTCGACCGCCGAGAAGACGCTCTATGTGGCGACCGTCTCGACCGCCGACGATCTCGCGCAGCGCCAGGTCGACAAGTATCCCTACCTGGTGCTCTCGGGATGGGTGTCGTCGCAGCCCAACCATCCGCTCGGCCAGTGGGCGTGCGACCAGGGTTACAAGCGCATCGCGGCGATCGCCGCCGATTACGCCTTCGGCTACGAGCAGCTCGGCGGCTTTCAGCAGAGCTTCGAGGACTGCGGCGGCAAGATCGTGCAGAAGATCTGGGTGCCGATCGGCACCAAGGATTTCGGCCCCTATATTCCGACACTGAAGGGCGATATCGACGCCATCTTCACCCTGATGGTCGGTCCGATGTCGCTGCAGTTTCCCAAGCAGCTGCGCTCGCTCGGCAACAAGAAGCCGATCGTCGGCGGCGGCACGAGCTACGACGAGTTCGCCCTTCCGTTCATGGGCGACGAGGTGATCGGCGACGTTTCGGCACTGCAATACTCGGCCGCGCTGGAGACGCCGGCGAACGAGACTTTCGTCAAGACCTACCGCGCGAAATACAACAAGGTGCCGTCCTACTATTCCGAGGTGAACTACGCCGCGGCCAAATGGATCGACCTGACGCTCGCCAAGCTCAACGGCCGCTATCCCGGGCCGGTCGAGTTCATCAAGACCATGTCGACCATCGAGCTCGACGCGCCGCGCGGGCCGGTGCGGCTCGATCTTTCGACCAAGAGCCCGATCCAGAACATCTACATCAAGAAGGTCGAGAAGAAGAAGATGTTCGGCTATCCGAACGCCGAGCTGTGGAACACGGTGATCAAGACCTATCCGGCGGTGAGCACGTTCTGGACCTACGACAAAGCCAAGTTCCTGGCGCAGCCGGTCTACAGCCGCGATTTCCCGCCCTGCAAATATTGCGAATAGAGGCGGTGAGTTATCTCACCACGTCGCTCCACGCCGGACAGGTGCGCCGCTCGAACGGCGCCAGCCACACCTGATAGTTGCTCCGGTCGATCACCTCGGTCGGCAGCATGATCCGCTCCGGCAGCGACTCGCCGTCGAGGCAACGCAGCGCGGCGCGGGCGCAGGTGCAGCCGATCTTGAACATGTCGAAATCGAAGCTCGCCAGCATGCGGCCGGCGGCGATCTCCTTCACGGCGGCGAGGATCCCGTTGATGCCAATGACGACTGCGCTGCGCTTCGCTTCCTCGAGCGCCTCGAGCGCGCCGAGGGCCATCCCGTCATTGGCCGAGAGCACGGCGTCGATGCGCGCGTGATCGCACAGGAACTGCGCCATGACGCGCTTGCCATCCGGCTGCTGGAACATGCCGACGCCGGAGGCGAGCACCTCGATCGCGGGCGCCTCGGCAAAGGCGCGGCGGTAGCCGGCGACGCGGGCGCGGTTGGTCGACGCCCGCGGCGGGCCTTCGAGCACGACGATGCGGCCATGCCCGCCCATTTCGGCGAACAGATACTTCGCCTGGCGGTAGCCGATATCCTCGTCATCGGCGCCGACGAAGGTGATGAATTTTCCCGGCAGCGGGTTCGAGGCGAGCACGATCGGGATGCCGGCGGCGTTGAGCTGCTTCACCGGATCGACCATGGCGACATCGTCGACCGGGATGAAGATGACGATGTCCGGCTTATCCCTCAGCACCTGCGCGACGAAGGCCCTCTGCTCGTCGACATTGTCGGGCTGCGTGGGCACGAAATGCACGGTCGCCGCGCCGTTGGCGCGGGCCACCTGGTCGACCGCGAAGCGAAACGCCGCATAGGCCGGATTGGTCGAATTCTTGGTGAAGACCGCGATGGTCTTGGCATTCGCAGGGGGTTGCGTGGGGGCCGACATCAAATAGTCCATGGATGAAACCGGCGGCGTGCGCGGTCGGAGCAAGGATTGATAAACCCTACCGGACTGGTGAGCTCTGCCACAACAGCGCGGGCGAGGCTCGAAGCCGGTGATGGCCGCCGCCGATCGCCGCCGTGAAGCCGCGGCGGAACTCGCTTCAGAGCTTGTTAACTAGGTGGATTCATCAAGGCTTGTGGTGTGCAGCGTATAGTGCGCGTGGGGATCAACATGCGCCCGTTCGCGACCCTGCGGAAATGGTTGGGAGCTCATCGCCGGCGAACGCAGTTCGCGCGGGCGCTGCGCGCCCGCATGGCCAAGAAGGACGCGCGATTCCGCGCCGCGCAAAGCGCCGCAGCCGCGGAGCATGCCGAGCTGAGCGCGCTCGCGGCACGTTTCGACACGGCGATGAACAACATGTCGCAAGGCCTGTGCTTCTTCGACGGGCAACAGCGGCTGATCACCTGCAATCGCCGCTACACCGAGATGTACGGCCTCGATGCCGCAGGCGTGCATCCGGGCATGCAGCTCAAGGAGATCGTCGCGCTGCGGTTTGCAGCCGGAAGCTGCCCGAAGATGAGCCCGGAGCAGTACCTCACCTGGCGCGACAACATCGCGGTGTCGATGGAGCCGACCGACACCATCGTCGAGCTCGCCAACGGCCGCGTGTTCGAGATCCGCCACCGGCCGATGCCCGACGGCGGCTGGGTCGCGACCCACGAGGACGTCACCGACAGATTCCAGGCGCAGCAGGCCCTGGCTTCGGCCAAGGCCAATGCCGAGCGCGCCGAAGCCGAGGCGCGCGCCGCCCACACGCGGCTGGTCGATGCGCTCGACCTCATCCCGGAAGGCCTGGTGATCTTCGACCAGGACGACCGCTTCGTGCTGTGGAATCGGTCATATCAGGAAATGTTCGATCCGGCCGGCGAGGTCATCAAGCACGGCGCCACGTTCGAGGACGTGCTGCGCATCCGTCTCGCGCGCGGCTGCTTCCCGGAAGCGGTCGGCCGCGAGGCGGAATGGCTCGTGGAGCGGCTCGCGCAGCACCGCCAGCCCCAGTTCCGGCTCGAGCAACAGATCGCACCTGGCCGCTGGTGCCGGATCGAGGAGCGGCGCACCCAAACCGGCGGCATCGGCCTGCGCGTCGACATCACCGACCTCAAGGAGCGCGAGGACAAGTTCAGGCTGCTGTTCGACAGCAACCCGGTGCCGATGTGGGTGTTCGATCGCGAGACGCTCGGCTTCCTTGCCGTCAACGATGCCGTCGTCTCGCACTACGGCTACTCGCGCGAGCAATTCCTGCGCATGACGCTGCTCGATATCCGGCCGCGCGAGGACTGGGACGCGTTGCGCGCGATCGCGACCTCGAGCGACGATACACGCCGCCGCGGCTGCTCATGGCGCCATATCAAGGCCGACGGCAGCCTGATCGAGGTGCAGACCTACGGACGATCCATCAGCTATCAAGGCCGGACCGCCGTGATGGTGGCGATCATCGATGTCACCGAACGCAATCGCGCAGAGCGCGCCATCGCGCACGGCGCGACACACGATCCGCTGACCGACCTTCCCAACCGTGCCGCGCTCGACCGCCACTTCCGCGAGCTGCTCGGCGACCCGCAGCGCCGCGACGGCATCTTCGCGGTGCTGTGCATCGATCTCGACCGTTTCAAGGAGATCAACGACCTGCACGGGCACTCGGTCGGCGACGCGGTGCTGTGCGAGGTGTCGCGGCGCCTGCGTGCGGCCTGCGAGGGCGTCTTCCTGGCGCGCATCGGCGGTGACGAGTTCATCGCCGTCGCGGCGCTCGACCCGGCGCGCCTCACCGACCTTATCGAACGGCTCGAGCACGTTCTGGACGAGGACCTCGCGATCGACGATCACGTCTTCCCGATCGGGCTCAGCATCGGCATCTCGATGCATCCGCGCGACGGGCACGACGCCACCACCCTGATCGCCAATGCGGATGCCGCCCTCTATCGAGCGAAGCACGAGGGCCGCGGCACGACCCGCGTCTTCACCTCGGACATGGACCAGCAGCTGCGCGAGCGGCGGGCGCTCGAGCGCGACCTGCGCGGCGCGATCGAGAACAACGAGCTGCGCCTCGAATATCAGCCGCAATCGCGGCCGGACGGAGAAATCACCGGCTTCGAGGCGCTGCTGCGCTGGCACCACCCGGTGCACGGCATCGTCAGCCCCGGCGATTTCATCCCGATCGCGGAGGAGTCGGGGCTGATCATCGAGCTCGGCGAGTGGGTGCTGCGCCAGGCTTGCACGGAGGCGGCGGCGTGGCCGCGGCCGCTGCGGGTTTCCGTCAACGTCTCGGCGGTGCAGTTCCGCCGCGGCGACCTGCAAGGCCTCGTGCACGCGGTGCTGCTCGAGACCGGCCTCGCGCCCGAGCGGCTGGAGCTCGAGATCACCGAAGGGGTGCTGATCGAGAACCTGTCGCGCGCCGCGGCGGTGCTGCGCAACCTCAAGGCGCTCGGCATCCGCATCGCGCTCGACGACTTCGGCACCGGCTACTCGTCGCTGTCCTACCTGCAGTCGTTCCCGCTCGACCTCATCAAGATCGACCGCCGCTTCATCAGCAGTCTCGAGGAGCGCAACGACTCGATCGCGATCGTGCGCGCCGTGATCGGCCTCGCGCACGGCCTGCGGCTGCCGGTCGTCGCCGAGGGCGTCGAGACCGCCGAGCAGCGCGATATGCTGATACGGGAAGGCTGCGACGAGCTGCAGGGCTTCTTCATCGGGCGGCCACTGCCGATCGAGCGCTACGCCGAGCTCGTCGGGACGCGAATGCGGATCGCGGCCGAGGGGTGAGGCCGGGACCTCCCTGCTCTATCAATCCATTTTCTCGTGACCGCCGATTCCGCCCGGCGCCAGGCTGCGGAAGGTGATCGAGTAACGCAGCGTCTCGAGCGGCGGAATGCTGTGCTCCCAGTCGGTGCGCGAGGAACCGCGCAACAGATAAGCCGAACGCGGCTGCGCGGCGAGCGAGCGACGCTCCCATCCGCTGCCCAGCTTGCGGCGCAGGCGGAAGGTGCAGGGCGAGAGCAGCGAGATGCCGATCACGTCGCCGAAGGCGGGCCGGTCACGATGCCAGCCGATGCCGGCGCCGGGAGAATATTCGATGACGAGCGCGTGCTCGAGCGCGCCGGGATCGAGGCCCGCAAAAGCCGCCGCGCGTGCCCGTACCGGCAGCAGGAAATCGGGGATGCGGCCGGACTGTTGCAGGCCGCCGCCGTTGAAGTCGTAGCTCCAGCCGAACGACACTGTCCGGCGCTTGCCGAGAAAGCCGTGGAATTCGAACGCGCGGAACGGCAGCTGCGCCATCTCGGCGACCAGCGCCTGCTCCTCGTCGGACGAGATCACGTCCGGCGCATAGCGCATGCCGTCGGGCAGCTCGTTGGGCGCGCCGAACAGATCGCCCTGGCTCATAACGGGTTCCTTGCGCGCAGAAGCTTTGTTCATGGCTGCATATATTTGTATTGACGGGTCGGATTGCACCTGGGTGCGCGGGAACCCATATGCGGAAGGCGCCCGCAAATGCCGGATTGCTGGCGCCGCGGCGGTGCGCATCACCGGCTTTGCCGGCGTTGCCGTCAGATCGTACAATCCCAGCGCCTATGAATCCCGAGTCCCTATTCCATCCCGCCGTGGCCGCCTGGTTCGCCGGCGCTTTCACGGCCCCGACGCCTGCGCAGGCGGAAGCGTGGCCGGCGATTGCGGGCGGCCGCAACGTGCTGCTCGCGGCGCCGACCGGATCGGGCAAGACGCTGGCGGCGTTCCTGGCGGCGATCGATCACCTGGTGCGGCAAGGACTCGACGGCCGGCTCGAGGATGCGACGCAGGTCGTCTACGTGTCGCCGCTCAAGGCGCTCTCGAACGACATCCAAAAGAACCTCGAAGCGCCGCTCGCCGGCATTCGCGCGGCGCTGAAAGCGCAAGGGTTGCCCGACGTCGAGATCCGCACCTGGGTGCGCACCGGCGATACACCTGCGGCCGAGCGCGCGCGTGCGCACCGGCGGCCGCCGCACATCGTGGTGACGACGCCGGAGTCGCTCTACATCCTGCTCGGCTCGGAGTCGGGCCGCAAGATGCTGGCGACGACGCGCAGCGTCATCGTCGACGAGATCCATGCGCTCGCGCCCAACAAGCGCGGCACCCATCTGGCGCTGTCGCTCGAGCGGCTGGAGGCCCTGTGCGGTCGGACCCTGTTGCGGATCGGTCTGTCGGCGACGCAGAAACCGATCGAGGCGATTGCGCAGTTCCTGGTCGGGGCCGGCACGGGCCGCAAGCCGCCCGCATGCAAGATCATCGACACCGGGCATCGCCGCGCCCGCGATCTCGCGCTCGAGGTGCCGGATTCGCCGCTCGAAGCCGTAATGTCGAACGAGGTGTGGGAGCAGGTCTATCGCCGGCTCGCGATGCTGATCGAGGCGCACCGCACGACGCTGATCTTCGTCAACACGCGGCGAATGGCGGAGCGGGTGACGCGTCAGCTCTCCGACCGGCTCGGCGAGACGAATGTGGCGGCTCATCACGGCAGCCTCGCCAAGGAGGCGCGGCTCGACGCCGAGCAGCGGCTCAAGCGCGGCCAGCTGAAGGCGCTGGTCGCGACCGCCTCGCTCGAGCTCGGCATCGACATCGGCGAGGTCGATCTCGTCTGCCAGCTCGGCTCGCCGCACGGCATCGCGAGCTTCCTGCAGCGGGTCGGCCGCTCGGGCCACGCGGTCGCCGGCACGCCCAAGGGGCGCCTGTTTCCGCTGTCGCGCGACGATCTCGTCGAATGCGCCGCACTGATCGAGAGCGTGCGCCGGGGCGAGCTCGATGCGCTCACCATCCGCGAGGCGCCGCTCGACGTGCTCGCCCAGCACATCGTCGCCGAGGCCGCGGCGCGGGACTGGGACGAGGACGCGCTCTACGCCCTCGTGCGCCGCGCGATGCCGTATCGCGCGCTGCCGCGCGAGGACTTCACCGCCATCGTCGCCATGCTGGCCGAGGGCTTCAGCACGCGGCGCGGCCGCCGCGGCGCTCTCATCCACTATGACTCGGTCAATCACGTGCTGCGCGGACGGCGCGGCGCGCGGCTCACCGCGCTGACCTCGGGCGGCACCATTCCGGAGAACGCCGACTACCAGGTCCATCTCGAGCCGGACAACCACGTCATCGGCAGCGTCAACGAGGATTTCGCCGTCGAGAGCCTGGCGGGCGACATCTTCCAGCTCGGCAACAAGAGCTACCGCATCCGCCGGGTCGAGCGCGGCGTGGTGCGGGTCGAGGACGCGCACGGCATGGCGCCGACGATCCCGTTCTGGCTCGGCGAGGCGCCGGGGCGCAGCGACGAGCTCTCCGATTCCGTGTCGCGCCTGCGCGCCGCCGTCGCGGCGCGGCTCCAGCGCGATCCCGACCCCGACGCGACCGTGGCGTGGCTCGCCGAGAACGGCATCGCGGCGCCGGCGGCGCAGCAGCTCGTGGATTATCTCGCCGCGGCCCATGCCGCGCTCGGCACGCTGCCGACGCGCGACACCATCGTGCTCGAGCGCTTCTTCGACGAGACCGGCGGCTCCCAGCTGGTGATCCATTCGCCCTATGGCAGCCGGATCAACCGCGCCTGGGGCCTCGCGCTGCGCAAACGCTTCTGCCGCAAGTTCAACTTCGAGCTCCAGGCTGCGGCGACCGAGGACAACATCGTCATCTCGCTCACCCACGCGCACAGCTTCGCGCTCGACGAGGTGATCGGCTATCTCAATTCCGCCAGCATCCGGTCGGTGCTGATCCAGGCGATGCTCGACGCGCCGATGTTCATCACCCGCTGGCGCTGGGTGATCGGCGTCGCGCTGGCCCAGCCGCGCTTCCGCGGCGGCCGCAAGGTGCCGCCGCAGCTCGCCCGCATGGGCGCCGAGGACCTGATCGGCGCGGTGTTTCCCGATCAGATCGCGTGTGCCGAGAACCTCGCCGGCGAGCGCGAGGTGCCCGACCATCCGCTGGTGCGCCAGACGATCGACGACTGCCTCGGCGAGGCGATGGACCTCGACGGGCTCACCCGCGTGCTCGAGCGCATCGAGGCGGGCGACATCCAGGTGGTGGCGCGCGACCTCACCGAGCCCTCCCCGCTCGCGCTCGAGGTCCTCTCCGCGCGGCCCTACGCGTTCCTCGACGACGCCCCGCTCGAGGAGCGGCGTACCCAGGCGGTGATGAGCCGCCGCTGGCTCTCACCCGAGGATGCCGCCGACATCGGCCGGCTCGATGCGGACGCGATCGCGCGGGTGAGAGCGGAGGCGTGGCCGGAGGCGACGAATGCGGACGAGCTGCATGATGCGCTGGTGTGGCTCGGATTTTTGAGCGAGGACGAGGCGGCTTCGGCGGGATGGTCCGCATGGCTTGCGGATCTCGCGGCGTCACGGCGTGCAACGCGGCTGCGCACGCCGAGCGCGGCGTTGTGGGTCACGGCCGAACGCCTCAAGCAGTTTCAAGCACTGTGGCCGGGAGCAAGGCTGGATTCGCCGATCGCGCCCGCGGGCGCCGATGCGGCGCGGGCCTGGTCGAGCGACGAGGCGCTCGTCGAAATCGTACGCGGAAGGCTCGAGGGACTGGCGATCATCGCACCCGAAGCGCTGGGGCAGCCGCTCGGCCTCACGTCGCGAGATCTGGCCGCGCCACTCGCCGCGCTCGAGGTCGAAGGCTTCGCGATGCGCGGGCGCTTTACGCCGGGCGCGACGTCGGAAGAATGGTGCGAGCGCCGCCTGCTCGCCCGCATCAACAGCTACACGGTCAAGCGGCTGCGCGCCGAGATCGAGCCGGTGTCGGCGCGCGACTTCGTGCGCTTCCTGCTGTCGTGGCAGCGGGTGACGCCGGACGCGCGGATGAAAGGGGCAGCCGCGCTCGACGCGGTGGTCGGCCAGCTCGAAGGCTTCGAAGCTCCGGCTGCGGCATGGGAAAGCGAGATTCTACCGGCGCGGCTCGCCGGCTATCTGCCGGCCTGGCTCGACGCGCGCTGTCTCGCCGGGCACGTCACCTGGACGCGGCTCAAGCCGCGCAACGGGCAAGCAGCGTCGGCCAAAGCAGCGCCGGTGCGCACGACGCCGATCACGCTGCTGGCGCGCCGGCATGCGGCGCTGTGGGGTGCACTGGCGCCCGCCGCGAATGGCGGCGAGCTCAGCCATCAGGCGCAGCGGGTGCGCGAGCTCATCGCGCAGAACGGCGCCTCGTTCTTCGACGAGATCGCCGAGGGCAGCGGGCTTCTGCGCACGCAGGTCGAGGATGCCCTCGCCGAGCTGGTCGCGCGCGGGCTCGTGACGTCCGACAGCTTTGCAGGACTGCGCGCCCTGCTGGTGCCGTCGAGCGAGCGCAAGCCTTATGGCGGCGGCAAGCGCCGGCACCGCACGTCGGGCGTCGGCATGGACGATGCGGGCCGCTGGGCGCTGGTGCGCCGCGCCGCCCTCGAGGGAAACGCGCGGACGGATGCGACCGAGCACATCGCCCGCACGCTGCTGCGCCGCTACGGCGTCGTGTTCTGGCGCCTGATCGAGCGCGAGGCCGACTGGCTGCCGCCGTGGCGCGACCTGCTGCGGGTGTTTCGCCGGCTGGAGAGCCGCGGCGAGATTCGCGGCGGCCGCTTCGTCGCCGGCTTCGCGGGCGAGCAGTTCGCGCTGCCCGACGCCGTGGGTTTGCTGCGCGAGACCCGGCGGCGGCCGGCGACCGGCGCGTTGGTCTCGATCTCGGGCGCCGATCCGCTCAATTTGGTCGGCATCCTCACGCCCGGCCCGCGACTCGCCGCGCTCACCGGCAACCGCCTGCTGTATGAGGACGGCTCGCCCATCGCGCTCCTCGCCGGCGGCCAAGTACAGTTCCTGGAGACTCTCGATCCCGCGCGGGAATGGGAAGCGCACAAAGCGCTGCTGTTTGCGGGGGAGGCGGGCCCATCGATCGTGCCTGGTGCCGCTGCCGATCTCGCCGCCGCGCGCGGCGCACCGATCGCCTGATTCTCGACCGATTTTCCTCGGTCCCGCTTTTGAGTCCGGATCGAGACGATCACGTCGAAGCTGCCGTGCTAAGAAATCACTGTCGCCGAAATGGCGTTCAAGCGGGAACGATCGACGCGCTATTCGCGCGACTGTGCATACGCCATGACCTGGTGATGCTCACGACAAATCTGGACTTCCGTCACATCGCGGATCACTCGGCACTGAAGCTTTGGGCACACTGACCAGCGTCGGCAAGTCGCGCTACTGCGCCGCGCCAAGCGTTCTGCTGATCCGCGTCACGATGGAATCCCAGCGCCGCTTCTCCTGCGCGGGATAGACCATATTGATGCAGTGAAGGAGCGCATGGTCGGGAGACGAATTGCAGCGCGCATAGTAGATGTTGTCCCGGTGAATGCCGGACAAAGCGAAGAAAGTCGCGGTCGTGCGTTCATAGTGAAGCGTCGCCGCCGGCACCCGCAAATTCCGCGCGATGAATGCCGCCGCCGAGCGGTGTCGAGGATCATGGACGGCAAAAACCGCAAGGTGAGCACGACCATCGGCGGTCCCGAAGAGCTGCCCGGGTCGGCCGCGCGAATGGGAGGGCTCCTCCACCGTGAAGAGCTTGCTGGGGTACTCGACCCGAGTTCCAGAGGCGGGATCGTCGAGGCGACGCCAGCCGAGGTCGGTTTGCCCGTAAGAGCCGTTTGTCGCCGCGAGCGCCGTGAGTAGGGTTCCGGCAATGATGGATGTCTTGCGTATCGCCATCTCGGTATCGCTCCTCCCTGGGTAACGGCCGGGCGATTCCCGTGTTCCAGGGGCTGGCGATACGCCGTCGCTCGGGGGAGCTTCGCGGCCCCCCGCTTTGCGCGCCAAAGGCACCCGATAGATCGGCGGGAGCGGCCTGCAGCATTTTCGCCTCGGCGTTCGTCTCCAGGAATGACAGATGGCCCCATATGGCCGCATCACCGCCGAGTCGCTCATGCGGGTCGGCGTGGCCGCGGTATAACTCGCCGCCTATGCGACCTCGTCCGTCACCGGCGATGTCACGACGAGAAAGACCAGATCGACCAGACCGGTGTTGGAGATCGCATGATCGATGCCGGGCGGCAGGAAGATCACATCGTGCTTGCGCACCACGTGGTCGGCGCCGTCGATGTGCATGAGGCCTTCGCCTTCGATCACGTGATAGACCTGCTCCTGCACCTCGTGACGGTGCACTTTGACATAGGCCATCGGCTGGTACATCGAGATGCGGTAGTCGATGTGACGCGAGCCGGCGGTCTCGGGCATCACCAACGGTTTCGACAACGCGCCGCCGAAGTGATCGGGAAACTGCCGCCACGGCACCGCCGCGATGTTGCGGATGAACCATTTGCGCTCGCCGGCCATCTTTCGACCTCCTGAAATTCCGTGCGTCACCGTCTATCACGACATCAATTGACCTTCAGCATTGCGAGACCTAGTGACCTAGGCACGAGGCTCACGCTTCTGCGCCCCCTTTCAGAGGGCGCAAGAGCGGGCCAGCAAGGAGAACCGATCCGATGGCGACGAACAAGCTCAATGGCGCGCAAGTCATCGTCGACTATCTGATCCAGGAGAAGACGCCCTACGTGTTCGGCCTGTGCGGGCACGGCAACATCCAGTTCATCGACGCGCTGTTCGAGCGCAAGCACGACATCAAGACCATCTCGGTGCATCACGAGAGCGTCGCCGGCTTCATGGCCGACGTCTATTACCGCGTCAGCGGGCGGCCGACCGCGACCTTCACGTCATGCGGGCCGGGCTCGGCCAATCTGCCGATCTCGCTCGCCAACGCATTTCTCGACTCCGTTCCGTTCATGGCCGTGACCGGCAACGTGCCGACCAGCCAGTTCAACCGCGGCGCCTTTCAGGAGATGTACCGGCACTACCAGGCCGACTTCCCCTCGACCGTGCGCACGATCTGCAAGAAAGTGTTTCAGCCGACGCGCGGCGAGATGGTGCCGCTCGCGGTGCGCCAGGCATGGAAGACCATGGTGACGGGGCGGCCTGGGCCGGTGGTGCTCGACGTGCCGTTCGACGTGTTCATGGAGGCGGCCGCCGAGGAGGCGCCCAAGCCGGACGAGTGGTGCGCCAACATCTCGTGCCGCTGCGGCGCCGATCCGGACGGAGTCGTCAAGGCGGTCGACATGCTGCTGTCCGCCGAGCGGCCGACGATCATCGTCGGCCAGGGCGTGCGCTACGGCGGCGCCTGCGACGAGCTGCTGAAATTGGCCGAGCGGCTGCAGATTCCGGTCGCCGCCTCGGCGAGCGGCCTCGGCGCGATCGACATGCACCATCCGCTCGCCCTCGGCCTGGTCGCGCGCGGCGGCCACTACCAGGCGAACCACGCGACGCGGCAGGCCGACGTGCTGCTGGCGCTCGGCGTGCGCTTCGACGACCGCACCTCGAGCTCGTGGATCCCGGGTTACTCGTTCACCATCCCGCCGACCAGGCTCATCCACGTCGACATCGATCCGGAGGAGATCGGGCGCAACTACCCGGTCGCGCTCGGCTTGATGGCGGACGTGCGCACCTTCCTGCGCCAGGTGCATGCGGAGCTCGACCGCCGCGCCGACCTTGATGCGCGCGCCGACGCGCGCAAGAAGTGGCTGGCGGCGATCGAGGGGTACCGCAAGGAGTGGGACAAGCTGGTGGCGCCCGGCTTCACCGACGATTCGAAGCCGATCAATCCGCAGCGCGCCGCGTTCGAGATCGACCGCGGGCTGCCCGAAGACGCGATCCTGGTGAGCGACATCGGCGTGCACCACAACTGGCTGCTCGGCTACACCAAGCCGCGCCGGCCGGACTCGCTGATCGGCTCGATGGGCTTCGGCCCGATGGGCTTCGGCGTCGCCGGCGTGCTGGGCGCGAAATTCGCAGCGCCGGACCGGCCGTGCGTCTCGGTGTGCGGCGACGGCGCGTTCTTCATGCATGCGAACGTGCTCGGCACCGCGGTGGAATACGACCTGCCCGTGGTCTGGGTGGTGTGGAACAACTACGCCTATGCGTCGATCCGCGGCCTGCAGCGCGGCTATCTCGGCGGCCGTGAGCTCGCGACCGACTTCCATGATCCCAAGACCGGCGCGCGCTACAATCCGGACTTCGCCGCGATGGCGCGCTCGGCCGGCGTCGAGGGCGTGCGCGTCGACCGCGCCGCCGACCTCGCCGAGGCGGTGCGCAAGGGCATCGACGCACACAAGCCGTACTTGATCGACGTCGACATCGCGGCCGACATCAATCCGGCGGGCGCCGGCGTATGGGAATTGCCGGGGCTCGGCCAGAGCAAGCCGGCGATCGGCACGCGCTACCAGCCGGCATAGTCCGACAGCGTCACTGCGAGTTGGGCACCGGCCGCGAGCGGCCGATCCTCGACACGCCGATCCGCGCCGCCATGCCGGACGCGGCGCGGCGCGACCTGCTCGCCAAGGTCCCGGCCGGTCGGGCGCGTCGGCGTGGGCGAGGACGTGGCGCAGCAGATCCTCGCCTTCATGACCAACGGCTTCATGACCGGGGTCGATCGTCTACCTCGACGGCGGCGGCAGCGTCGTGTGATCGACGCGCGCCAGGCGATGTCTGATCTTCTTGGCGTCACGCGCGCCTCATTCGGCGGCCGCCTCGGCCTGTCCGGTTGGCGCACCGCCCGCTGGAGCGAACATATTCAATACGAACCAGGAGCGGAAAGCACGTATATCGTCGCGCGAACCATCGAGACGCAACCGACCTTCACGAATGGCTCGATCGAGCGGGACATGACCGAGCCAAATCTGGGTGAGCGCGCGCAGACTGGTTTCTACGAACAGGTTCACGTCGAAGCCGGGTTCGCGATAGCACAGGTCGACGGCGCCGCGCTCGAGCACCAGCCAGTAGCGGCGCCGGCTCACCGGAACGCCGGACAGCCGGAACTCGGCGACATAGCGGGTCTCGCGCGGTGGAGATCTGGCGAGGACGTTGCGGCGGATGTCCCACATCAAAAGGTCGGAATCAAGATTCGCGGCATCGACGAGATCGTGCCGGAGCCAGCGTTGCGCCCATAGGCCTAATTTCTCGACGACCGGAAACAGCTCTCGACCGGCGGGGGTCAGGTGATACTCGAACGAGCCGGCCGGTCCGGGCCGGCGCTCGACGATCCCGGCGAACTGCAGCTCCTTGAGACGCCGCGCCAGCAGCGCCGACGACATGCGCGGAACGCCACGTTGCAGGTCGTTGAAGCGAACGCTGCCGCACAGCAATTCGCGAATGACGAGCGGCGTCCATCGCTCCGCAAATATCTCGGCCGCGAGCGCGACGGGACAGAATTGGCCGTATCCTCGCTTTTCCATCACCCTCGCGCTTACCACGACGGGGCCATTCCGGCACTTCACATATGAAAGTTGCTCGCGCGTTCGGCCGCGTTCACGATGCGGCAAATGCCCGCAATGAGGTGAAAGCCATGACGCGATTCCTCGACCTGCAAGCGCTCGTCCAGATCATCGGTCCTCATTTCGCCGAAGGCGCGGCAGAACGCGACCGAGACGACGTCTTCGTTGCGCAGCACTACGACGTGCTCAAACAGCACAAAGTTTTTTCGGCGCTGATTCCCGTCGACCTGGGCGGCGGCGGCGTGCGCCACAGCGCCATGTGCGCCTTTCTGCGACAATTGGCGCATCATTGCCCCTCGACCGCGCTCGCGCTCTCGATGCATCAGCATCTGGTCGCCGCCGCCGTCTACAATCATCGGAATGGCCGACCGGGCAGGAAGCTCCTCGAGCGGGTCGCCGCCGATCAGACGGTGCTGATTTCGACCGGCGCCAATGACTGGATGGAATCGAACGGGACGGCGGAGCGTGCCGACGGCGGCTTTCGTATCAGGGCGCGAAAGCCGTTCGGCAGTGGCTCGCCCAAAGGCGGCATCCTCGTCACCTCGGCCCCCTACGAGGATCCCGCGGGGGGCTCGCAGGTCCTGCACTTCGCGGTTCCATTCACCGCCCCAGGCGTGTCGCTGGCCGACGATTGGCAGACCCTCGGCATGCGCGCCACCGGCTCCCGAACGATCATTCTCGACGGCGTTTTCGTTCCGGACGACGCGATCGCCTTGCGGCGGCCGCGCGGGCGCTTCCACCCGGCATGGAATGTCATCCTGACAGTGGCGATGCCGCTCATCATGTCCGTCTATACCGGCGTCGCGGAGGCCGCGGCGGCGATCGGCCGGAAACACGCGAGCGAGCGCCGGGGCGACCCGGCGGTGCCTTATCTGCTTGGCGAGCTGACCAACGAGCTGACGGCTGCGCAGCTCGCCGCGGACGACATGGTTCGTCTCGCCAACGACCTCGATTTCGCGATGACCCTCGACCTCGCCGATGCCGTCCTGGTGCGCAAGACGATCGTCGCCGAGCACGTGATGGCAACCGTGGAAAAAGCGTTGGAAGCGGCGGGCGGCGCCGGCTTCTATCGCAAGACCGGGCTGGAGCGTTTCCTGCGCGATGCGCATGGCGCCCAGTTCCACCCGTTGTCCGCCAAGCGCCAGCACCGGTTCACGGGCCGTATCGCGCTGGGTCTCGACCCCATCGCCGACGTCGCCTGATGCGAAATGTTGCGCAGCGCGGCGCGAGGAGCGTCGGATCAGCGAGGAATGCGCCGCGAGCTCATGGGCGATTTCTGATCTTCTTGACGTCGCTTGCCGAGACGGCGGCGGCCGCATTGCCCCAGGCGTTGCGAATATAGGTGATGACCGCCGCCGCCTGCGCGTCGCCGAGCCGCCAGGCGAAGCTCGGCATGGCGGGCCGGGTCGGGGCGCCCGCCGTGGCGGCGCCGTGCGACCCGAACAGCACCGTGCGGATCAGCGTGGTCGCATCGTCGGACTGCACCGCATGGCTGCCGGCGAGACGGGGAAAGAGCTGCGCCACGCCGGTGCCGGCCTCGGTGTGGCAGCCGGCGCAGCTGTCCTTGTAGATCGCCTGGCCGGCGCGCATGCGCGGGTCGGACGCGACGATCGGCACCGGATCACTCGGCGGCGCCGCGGGCTTGAGGCTCAGGAGGTAGGTCGCGATCGCCTTGAGATCGTCATCGGTCATGGCGGACGAGGAATGCACCACCTCCTCGGCCATGCCGTTCGTCGCGATGGCGTCGCGGTTGGCGCCGTTCTTGAGATAGGCGACGATCTCGTCGACCGACCAGCGGCCGATCCCCTTGCGCATGTCGGCCGTGATGTTGGGCGCGTACCAACCTTGCAGCGTGGCGCCTTGCAGATAGGCGCTGTTGCGATCGGCGCCGAGGAACGTCTTCGGCGTGTGGCAGATGCCGCAATGGCCGAGCGCATCGACCAGATAGCGCCCGCGGTTCCATTCGGCCGGCTTCGTGCTGTCGGGCACGAGCCGTCCCGGCTTGAAGTTCAGCTCGTTCCATACTGCGAGGTTGGCGCGGATATTGAACGGGAATGGCAGCTGGTTCGCCTGATACTTCTCGGACGACGGCTCGATCGTGCGCAGATAGGCGCGGATCGCCAGCGCGTCCTCGCGGGTCATTTTGGTATAGTTGGTGTAGGGCATCGCCGGATAGAGGCGAATGCCGCCGCGGCCACGGCCCTCGTGCAGCGCGGCGACGAAGTCATCGTCGGTCCAGGCGCCGATGCCGGCGTCGGGATCGGGCGTGATGTTCGGGGCGATCAGCGTCCCGAACGGCGTCTTGAGCGAGACGCCACCCGCGAACGGCGCGCCGCCGTTCGGCCTGGTGTGGCAGCCGCCGCAGTCGGCCGCGATGGCGAGATAGCGGCCGCGCTCGACGAGGTCGAAGCCTTGCAGGTCGACCGCGGCGCCCGCGCAGGGCGCGAGCAACGCCGCTGCCAGCACGGCGTTGCGAATCGCCGATGCGCGGGCGCGGCTCATGACTGCACCAGCGGGCCGGGCGCCTTGATGTATTTGTTGATGATCGCATCGGCGGCGAAATAGGCGAGCGCGCCGACCGTGCCGGTCGGGTTGTAGCCGGCGTTCTGCGGAAACGCCGAGGCGCCGATGACGAAGACATTGGGCACGTCCCAGCTCTGCAGATACTTGTTCACCGCGCTGGTCTTCGGGTCGGCGCCCATGATGGCGCCGCCGGTGTTGTGCGTGCTCTGATAGGGAACGCTGCTGTAGGGCCTGGCGCGGCGGTTGACCACGTATTGGCGCGGGTTCATCGCCTTGGCGATGATCTCCATCTTGTCGGTGACCCAATTCGACATGCGGATGTCGTTGTCGGGAAAATCGAACGTCATGCGCAGCAGCGGCCGGCCCAGGCGATCCTTGTAGGTCGGATCGAGGTCGAGGTGATTGGCGTAGGCCGCGTAGCTCGACCCCTGCGAGGTGAACTGGAAGCTGCGCAGGTAGTTCTTGCGCGTCGCGTCCTTCCAATTCTTGCCCCACAGCGGCGTGCCCGGCGGCACCGGCCGGTACGAGATCGGACGGCCGTTGGTGGGGATGCAGTTGATCCCGGCGCCGCCGACGAAGCCCAGCCCCGTGTGATCGAAGCTGTCGCCGTTGAAGTCGTCCGCGGTCTGGCCGAGCGATCCCGACGCGATGAAGGGGTTGAAGATCTTGTCGTCGAAGAACAGCTGGACGCTCGAGTTGGTCTGGTACGCGTAGTTGCGCCCGACCGTTCCCTCGCGCGTCTTCGGGTCGTACGGCTGGCCGATGCCCGACACCAGCATCATGTGCACGTTGTTGAACGCGAAGGCGCAGATGAGGACGATATCGGCCGGCTGCTCCCACGCGGTCCCGGAGCTGTCGACATAGGTCACGCCGGTGGCGTACTGGCCGAAGCGGTCGAGGTTGACCTTGACCACCTCGCATTCGGTGCGCGCGGTGAAGTTCGACTTGCGCATCAGCACCGGCAGCACGGCGGTCTGCGGGCTCGCCTTCGAATAGTTGGCGCAGCCGAAGCGCTCGCAGAAGCCGCAGAACGTGCACTGCCCCATGCGGATGCCGAGCGGATTGGTGTAGTCGCGCGACAGGTTCGCGGACGGCGACGGAAACGGATGGTAGCCGACGGCGCGCGCCGCCTCCGCGAACACGGTCGGCGCGTAGGTCATCTGCATCGGCGGCAGCGGATACTCGCGTTTGCGCGCGCCCTCGAACGGATTGCCGCCCGCCTGGATCTTGCCGTCGAGGTTTCCCGCCTTGCCGGAGATGCCGGCGAGATACTCGAACTTGTCGTAGTACGGCTCGAGCTCCTCGTAGGTGACGCCCCAGTCCTGGATCGACAGCTCCTCGGGCACGAAGCTCGCGCCGTAGCGCTGCTCGAGATGGCTGCGGCAGAGGAAGTCGGTCGGCAGGAAGCGCCAGGTCTGGCCGTTCCAGTGCACGCCGGCGCCGCCGACGCCGTTGCCCGGCAGGAACGAGCCGAACTGGCGCATCGGCAAGGCGGCCTGGGCGTCGTTGTTGCGGAAGGTCAGCGTGCTCTGCGCCGGGCGCTGGAACAGCTCGAGGCGGACCGCGTAGCGCAGCTCGTCGGGCGCATAACCGATGTTGAAATCGGTCGCGGTGTCGCGCCACGGGCCGCGCTCGACCGCGACCACGTCGAGGCCCTGCTCGGTGAGCTCGTGGGCGAGGATCGCACCGGTCCAGCCGAGGCCGATGATGGCGACATCCTTGCGGGGCAGCTTCGTGGCCATCGCGCGTCCCCTCTACTCCGGAACCGACCAGTCGCTGCGGCCGAGGATCGAGACCGGCGGCAGCGGATAGGGCTGATTGTGCTTGGCGACGTGGTCACGAAAATCGTAGCGGACGCCGGGAAAGCCGACGAGCTTCCAGCCCGCCATGTCGCGGTTGCCGCCGTAGATCGGGTCGGCGAAGAAGCCTTCCATGGTATTGGCGAGGAGGAGCGTGAAGAACACCTTGGCGTCGGCGTCCTTGAGCTTGATCTCGCCCTTCTCCAGGCCGGTCAGCACCTGGTCCTGCTGCGCACCCTCGAGCGCGGCAAATCCTTTGCCCGCGAAGGTCGCCTTGCAGTACGCCTCGAGTGCCGCGAGCGTTGCGCGATAGCGCTCCTTCGGCACCAGGGGCGATTGCAAGCCTTGTTGTGCGGTGCCGGGCATGAACGGCGGGCGCATGTAGAGCCGGCGCGAGTCGCCGAAGGCGCCGGCGAGCTGGCGATCGATGAAGACGGCACACCCCGCTGCCTTGCCGCCCGGGCCGGCATCGTCGGGTGGGATCAGCCGATCGACCATCGCCTCGATGGTGGCGGCCTCGTCGGCGGTGAAATAGAGCCACGGCCCGGGCCTCACCGGGACCGGTGGCGAGGTATCGTTCGGCTCCCACGGCAGCACGCCGCCCCGATAGGTGCGTCCGAGCGCTGACGACGCGAGGCCGGCCGCGCCAAGGGCCGCCGTCGAGGCAAGCAGCCAGCGGCGCGTGATACCGAGGGGAGGCGAAAGGGAAAAGCGATCTGCCATCTCACCACCATCGCCGGCCGGAGTTGGCCACTGCCGTCATTTCGGGACCCGCGCCTGGAGGCGCCCTCGCCGATCTTACAGGGAAAGCGTCGCGCGGAAATCAGCGATAGGTAGTAACGCGACCGGTTGCGGCCTGCCCGGAAGCCTGGCAGCGAGTCCGATGCCAAAGTCACGGTCATGAACCTGGCCCTCGCTGCCGCACGCGGGACGTTCGCAGTGCCGCTGCAGCTGCCAATGCCGACGAGAGGCCGCACGGGCCATCACCTTCGAGAAGGCTGCTCAGGCCTACTTTGACGCCCACGAGCGCGGGTGGAAGAACGCGAAGCACCGGGCGCAATTTCTCTCGACGCTCAAGGCCTACGCCTATCCGAAAATCGGCAAGCTTCCCGTTGCAGCAATCGACACCGGCCTCGTACTGAAGGTGATCGAGCCGATCCGGCACGATAAGACCGATACGGCGAATCGGGTGCGGGGCCGCATCGAAAGCGTACTCGATTGGGCGACGGTACGGGGCTATCGGACCGGCGACAATCCCGCGCGCTGGCGAGGTCACCTGAGCGAAGTGCTTCCGTCGCGAGCGAGGGTTCAGAAGACAGTCCATCGCGCGGCGCTGCCTTATGGAGACGTTCCGGCATTTATGAAGGCGCTGCGAGCGCGCGAGGGCGTCGCCGCGCGAGCATTGGAATTAACAATTCTGACCGGGGCGCGGAGGGGCGAAGTGATCGGCGCGGCGTGGGACGAGGTTGACTTGACACAGCGGATCTGGACCGTGCCAGCGGAGCGGATCAAAGGTGGGCGCGAGCACCGGGTACCGCTCTCTACCCGTGCTATCGAACTTCTCGAGGGCCTTCCACGGGAAGGAAAGAATCCGTTTGTATTCATTGGCCCGCGCAGGGGAGGCCTTTCGAACATGGCGATGGCGAGCGTGCTCGCTCGAATGGGTCATGATAGCATTACGGTTCACGGCTTCCGCTCTGCCTTCAGAGACTGGGCGGCAGAATCCACAAGCTACTCCAACCACGTTGTCGAGATGGCGCTGGCGCATGTCATTGACGACAAGGTCGAGGCGGCTTACCGACGGGGTGACCTGTTCGAGAAGCGGCGGCGGCTTATGGTTGATTGGAGCCGATACTGCACGGCGGAACCGGCAGCGATCGATCGGCGAGTAGTTGCTTTGGCCCGGAGTGCCTGATGGTCTGGAAACCAAATCGTCGTCTACTCGCTCGTTAGTCGGGCGGGCGCGTATGATGGGAACTCCCTTCCTGAAATCGATATGGATTTTGGTTATCGCGACCCTCTTAGCTGGGTGCGCGATGGGCGGAGCGCAACGGTGGCTCTCAGCGCAAAGCAACGACATTGAAGTCAACGGCGTAAACTACCGCGTCGACTGGACACCGGTACCGGACGGTGCGTTCGATTTCCGGTCGCGCGAAAGCGATTTCGGCCAATTTGTCACCGTGATGCCGGACCCAATTCTCGAACAGCAGGGTAACGAGCGCGCTGTCAGCATCGTTGCTAATCGGTTGTGTGGGGGATCATCCTCGCTTGTGAGCACAACGAATCAAGGTGCGATGTACTTTATCAGGATGCAGTGCGGGCAGCCGGCAGTCCGTCGGTGAGATCGCGCGGCACATTGTGGATCAGGCCTGGTCCGCGGAGCCGTTCGATCAGGCCCGCCGACTCCAGGACGCGACAACCTTGGTTGATATCAGGGTGGCGATGGTCATCGCCGAATATCGCCTCCGTAAGCTGGCGATCAGTCACCCGCTTTCGGCGGCGAATTATGAATAGCGCTACGTCTCGTGCAATCGCTTCGGAGCCTGGCAGCCTTTGATTACCGCCAGTTTCCCGGCGGTCACAATGCGGGGCTTACTCAGGCGCGGGAACGGTGGCGGCGTTGGCACGCCGCATTGTGCCAGGCTGCCGATTCCGAAATGCCGAAAGACCTAGCCGCCAAGCAAGCGGCGTGACACAGCAACGAGTTCTCCGGGTCGTTTGATCTCCACTCTCCCCGGAGTGCGGCAAGTCGGTGAGTGCCGCACAATAAGTAACCGCCGACAGCCCGCGCGAGGTCTCTCTTTTCAGCAGCTTCGGTGGCGGGCAGCGCTCATAAGGCAGGCCAGATCAACCCGCGCCTATTCGCTTCCGTCCTCCTGTCAAGAACATCATAGCGCGGAACGCGTCCAGATAGCCGCCACGCGGACGACGTCAAATGTAGTGACGAAAAGGAAGCGGAGGCAGCGGCTGCTCACGTGGCGCGGATAAAATTATCTCTCCAACAGCGTTCGCAAAACGCAGGGTTACCGGCAGGCCATCGGCAAAGATGCATGTATTGAAATTCATCTTGGTTAGTCCCATGATATCGTCAAGCACGGACCCCAATTCCGCTTCCCCCCTGACAATCTCGACCGAAATTGGATTAGGCACCTCTCGTCCTGGATAGGTGTCCAACTCCGGAATAAATCCGTTTGTCCAAAGCAATGCTTTTCTCGAATGCATTCGATAAGCACTGCCGCGAAGTACAGGGTGAGATCCTGGCCTAAATATTTTCATTTCATTTGACCGACGAATGCGAATTCCTACAAGACACGTATCCGACGGCACCGCCTCTGAAAATCCGTTCCATTCTTCCTCATTGAAATACGTCTGACCATGTATAAATAGCTCCTCCGGCATCGACCGGTGCTCCTCCCAGTATGCCTTAAGTGTCTCTTCAATTAGCGCTCTCGCCGCCGACCGAGAGAGGTGAAACTCCCGCGACGACGGCGAGTACCACGGACCGAGAGCTCCTTTGAAAACAAGTCCATCGCCAGTGTCGAGAAACATTTGAGCGCCGCAGCACGCATTTCCGTTGTTCAGATCATCGCTCGTCCTTTTAAATACGATACCAATGTAGCAAACCCGCTCACGCACCTTGGCCAATTTCCAAGGCCGTCCATTCGCCTTATAGAACGATGATGTACACAGATTCCAAGCAAGAGTAGCCGGATCTTGCAGCCTTCTTAATCGCGTACCGGAGTTCACTTCAGCTGGTTGCAACAGAGTGCTTTCGCGCACAATCTGAGTAGTTATTTTTTCCAGGAGCAATCTCGCCTTCAACTGATTATGAAAATCGATGCCATGCAGATATATTTCTGCCGCTTTCATGTCTTCCTCAAACAGCGACGGCGCTGTCTGGAGTTGTCGCGCGATTCTTTGATTCATCGTCTGCTGGATTAGAATCCGCTCCGATTTCGGCACGCGCGAAAGGGGACGCCCGTACAAATAAACGTCATCTGGAATCACAACGAACCAAATATCGACAGCAATCTCCTCCTCTCGAAGTTTTCTTCTGATCGGGTCGGCAAAAAGTCCGACTGTCTGATGAATCGCTCGGTGTCGATCTGACAGTCTAATACTTTTCGCAATTTCGCTCGCACTTACGGGAACCTCGATTACCGGCTTCTCGGGCCACGACGTCTTAAATGCCGCCTCGAATCCCGGGAAAGAAAACTGATGAGCTGCAGCAAGGTTCGGCGCTGGAATATAATGTCTAATTTTTGAGACCCATTCCCTATAGGCGAAAATTCCGTCAAGAGTCCCCACGACCCCAACGCGCATTGACAGCGGTTTTCGCTGGTCGGACAACGGGCCGAATAAGAAAAGACCGTCGCGTGGATCAGGATTTGTCTGCCCGAAACCAAATTGAAGACTTGGTTCGGAAAGCTTCAACAGTTGCTGCTCAGCGGCCATCGTTGACATCATAGCCTTCGATAATTTCTCCGTGGGGGTCTATTTCGGAGTCGTCCAATTCGGGATCGTCGGCCCAATCGGGGTCTGCTATGTCGCTTTCACTCGCTAACGGCGATGCATCCGGAAAACGCAATCCTACAGGAGCCGTGATTTCCATCAGTCGAGCATGTAGCTCCACACAGGTCGTATCCGACATCTTAATGGCCATTGTTTCTTGCCCTTGCGCCAACCAACTCGCAAATGCGGCAATAAGATCGCGCCATCGGTCATTCCACCAACTCTTACAGAAGCCCCTGCGCAGGGCATGCATTCGGGCACTACTCTCAATCGGCGTACGTCCGTCTTCGGTGAAGACAACATGCGGCCTAAGGACAAACCGTTGATAGTTCGTCAAAACGGGCACACCTTCAACGGCGAAGTGCCAATGGACGCGCCGTTTTTCGCTCCAACCTACTAGACTCCTGCGTCGTCTTTGACCTTCCGGTCCAATGAACTGGACCACATTGTCCCGGATAAGTCCCGCGGGAAGGTACCAAGCTTTTGCTCCGACGGACGTTTGATAGCCTTGCAGGCCCATCGACTTCGCCCGATTCTCCCATCCCTGCCGGAGAAGGCTAGTGAGAAGATTTCGAGCCTCTTTCGGTGCGAGTCCAGGAAGTTCGGGAGTTCGGCCATGCAAAAATTCCGACGTCCCAACTGTACAGCGCTGCGTGACACGAACTGCTGGGGGCAGACAGGCCTGAATTTCGCCCAGATGGGCGTAGCTTCCGATCAAACGCAGATAGCCAAACGTAGGCCTGTCAATCATTTGTCGAATGCGATGTTCCTCTCGGATCGAACCGTCGAATTCGACAAACGTAATCGTATCTGGATACGAAACTATCGAAAGCCAATTCGCAAATACCTTTTCGGGTTGAGCAACCACGACCGACCTTGATCGCCGTCGAAGACTAGACATGAGCGCCACGGCACCAGGGCCGTCCTCGAGAGGCCTGGGTACACCGTCTCGATCAAGCGCCTTAACAAGCTCCGCGAGTCCAGTCGCCCAATTTCCGCTGAAATCTATTATATTTTTTCGCCCAAGGTTTGCTCTAACATCTGTGAATGGAAGATCATCTAGACGCACCGGAATTACAAAGTTCTCGAGTCCCCGAGATCGCTCGGTTCCGACCGCCCAAGCAATCTCGTCGAGTACCCCCTTCTTGGTTTGGCTTACGTGCGAGAGACATACGACAACCTTAGCCGAGTGCTCACGAATTGCCTCTTCAATGTTATCCCAAAATTCTTCCCCGCCGATAAGACGCGTGACGTCCGACCACACTCTATAACCAAGCGATGACAGATGAGTTCCCACCCATCGGGCGAAGTCATTATCCTCAGGACTCGCGTGGCTGATAAAGATGAGGTCCCTCGGACTCTCGGGGCGCTTCTCAGCAATCTCATGAGGAACGCGAAGAACTTCCCAGCCTTGCTCTGCCAAAATATCAAGGTGCCTAGCGAGCGCGTTTTCGTAAATTTCATGGGACTGCTGATCTCCGACGAGGAATGCAATTGGCCCCTCGACTCGCTGCTTATCGCGAAAGACCATCGTACGGAGTTCGTCAATTAGAAGTGCGGGGTTAAGCTTAGCGTCGCGCGGCGACCTAACGCCGAGTTTACCAGCTACGTCGTAGTATTGAGTCCCGATTTGCTGGAAGACTGAGAAAACGAGACGACGGTTTAGGGTCCCGATATCGAAGCGCGGAGCCACTCTGAGGTCGAGAACGTACTTGGGTCGAGCATTCACAATCGCTGCCAAGAAATCACTTTCGGTGACCGCATTGAAATGAATGAATAGAATTAGATTCGGTAACGGGAGCGAAAATAATGTTTGCTGCCAGGGCGCGCCACGGAAATCATCTTGCTGAATCGGCTTATGAAGAGGCGCGGGCCTGATCACCCTCAGAAAGGGCGGCGGGTTGTTGCCTTTCATCTGCTAGGTCTCGGCCTTGCTAAGGTAGGCTTCCAGCTCGACATACGCGGCCGATCGCAGATGCCACGGCGTTCCCCACTCCGGATCTGATTTGATCATGACGCCGGTGTGCTTGTTCTTGAGATCTCGATCCTTTACGAATGCGCGTCGGTACATCCGCGGAGCCACCCCAACAAATGGCTGAAACAGGACCTTTTTTCCTCCTTGACTGGGAGGGACCCAGTCCTTCGCGTCGGTCGTTATGGAGTCAGCGTGCAATGACACCGCCTGGCTTTTTGGATACGGCTCGATGTATTCGACCTTGTCCACCCCAGCGCTTACGATGTGTCTCGCACAATAGTGACACGGGTAGGTCGTTACGAATAATCTTGTGCCAATCGTTGATGCTCCTGTACGCCCAGCGGAAAGAAGCGCGTCCATCTCTGCATGGACTGCTCGGCTGAACTCCAGGAGATCGCCCACACCACTGCCTCGGATTTCTGTTGGGAGCGACAGGTGCCGCTCAGGCTTAGCGTTCTTCAGTTCTTCGACCTCGTCGATTAGCTTCTTAACGAGCTCGTTTTGCTGCCTGGTGTTGCTGCAAAAAGCAGGTTCATTTAGTTTACGAAATGCACAACGATTATCTTCTTCTCCCTCTTGAAAATGTTCCCCATAAACACCTCCGCCGGCCCGTGGGACCTCGTTCGTGCCTGTCGCGATAACATTTCCGACAGAGTCGACAAGCGCGGCTCCGACCTGCCGCGACAAGCAAGCGCTCCGCACACTTGCGCTGAAAGCGTCATGCATCGCCGTTTCGGATATTTCTGGCCGCACGATTGCGTTTCGAGAGATGATCTTGAGCAACCGTGAAAGGTGATCTGAAATCCCCCAATCCGGATTCCCGGTTCCGTCTGGGTTCTCGCGGTCGGTTGTATTGTCAACAAAGAAGTCGGATAAGTGGAACGTGTCTGAAACTTGCTGACCATGCTTTCCGCCGCCCCTGGCGTCTCGCTTCATAAACTCAAGAGCGTGAACTCGGCCTGCGTTCTCGTATTTTTTCATGATGCGCTGGACACGTTTTTCTGCGTCGCAGACTACGCCGATCAATATGAATGCCTCTTGATAAACATGCCGCAGCAGTTCGACTTCCTCAGGATTCCGGAGCGATTCGAGAATATACGCACGCCGCTTACCATCGGGCTTCACTGGACCATCGCCCACTTCCGACAGGCCCATTTTCTTAGCACGTGTCTCTCGGACACTTCGGATCAAGGCGCGTGCAACGGCTGAGTTGTCCTTCGTGGATAGACGCATTTCGTCGCCAAGATCTTGAAATGCCACGGTCGTACCGAGATCCGTCCGCTTCGTCGCGGGCACTGTGTGCCCGGTAGATCTGGCCCATCCTTCTATTTCGTTCCTAGCTCGCAGGACCTCGACATCGTATTCTCCGCCAGGAAGCGATGAGGACGCGAGGAGTTCAGCCAAGACATTTGCAACGGTACTTGTTCCCGAACCTACATGGCCTACGACAGCGAAGATGAGTTCATTCGCCGCATGTTGAAGCACAGCAGTTTTGCTATCGACACCCGCCACGGGTGTGACGCCGTGTGTTTTCTTAGATGAAGCTTCTGCTTGCTTCCTGACCGCCATGAGCCGCTCTTATCGCCTCGCCCCAACAGGGCGTGCTCTGGAATTTGGTTCGCGTGAATTCGGATTCGGCTTAGTCTAGCATTTCGGCTTCCAATGTTCACGCCAGCCCTAGCTAGGCGCGACCTAATCCGCCAACCCAGAACAACGTGGTCCCCTATTTCTAAGAGGCGTATCGCTCAGGGGGCCCCCTTCGGTTCACGACCCTCGCGGTACCTCGAAGCCTCTCGAAACTCCCTTCTGCCGGCTCGGTTCGCTTGCCGAGGCCGGGGGTCGGGCCGGGGCGCTCAGAGGCGTTTTCCAGATTTTACCAATGATTTCAATGTGATTTGGCGGAGAGAGTGGGATTCGAACCCACGGTACGGTTTTGCCGTACACACGCTTTCCAAGCGTGCGCCTTAAGCCACTCGGCCATCTCTCCGGCGGGCACCTCTTGCCGGGCTGTGGGGAGTTTTTCAAGGGAAACCCGGTCCGTTCGGGCGGTCGCGGCGCGGCCGAGCCGGATTTTCGGCGCGCCCGGCGCCATTCAGCCCCTTCTGGCAGTCGGGAGCGCGAGCGCCTAAACAGGCCCGACCGGCGGCCCGGGCACCAGCACCCTGGCGGAGGCGTGGATGAATCTCGATCGGGTCAGCGTGGGTGATAATGCGCCCCACGAGGTCAACGTCATCATCGAGGTGCCGATCGGCGGCGAGCCGATCAAGTACGAGCTCGACAAGAGCTCGGGCATCCTGGTGGTCGACCGCTTCCTCTACACGTCGATGCGTTATCCCGGAAACTACGGCTTCATCCCGCATACGCTCTCGCCCGACGGCGACCCGTGCGACGTGCTGGTGATCAATACCCGCGCGATCACGCCGGGGGCGATGATGAGCGTGCGGCCGATCGGCGTCCTGTTCATGAAGGACGAGGCGGGCGACGACGAGAAGATCATCGCGGTGCCCGCCGCGCGGCTCACCCGCCGCTACGACGCGGTGAAGAGCTATGCGGACCTGCCGGAGATCACGGTGCAGCAGGTGCAGCACTTCTTCGAGCACTACAAGGACCTCGAGCAGCACAAATGGGTCGAGGTGGCGCGCTGGGGCGGACCCGAGGAGGCGCACCGGATCATCCGCGAGGCCTGCGCACGGGCGAAGAACCCGCCGGCCCCTTGAAAAGCCGCCGCCGCGCCCACATTGTTGCCGGTGATGAACGCCCCTTCCGACGACTATCTCCTGCGCCCCGATCCGTCCGATCCGCGGCTGACGGAGCGGGTGCGCGGCATCGACCAGACCGGCGCGGCGGTCGAGACCTCGGTGACGGTCGAGCGCGCGCTGACGATCTTCCTCAACGCGCAGGAGATCGTCACCGCGATGACGATCAACGACTATCCGGAATACCTCGCGCTCGGCTACCTGCTCAACCAGAACATGCTGGCGACGGACGACCTCGTCACCGGCGTCGACTACGACGAGGAGCTCTCGGTCGTGGTGGTGCGAACCGAGCGCGCGACCGACTACGAGCAGAAGCTCAAGAAAAAGGTGCAGACCTCGGGCTGCGCCCAGGGCACCGTGTTCGGCGACCTCATGGAGGTGATCGAGAGCGCGCGGCTGCCGGACGCCGAGCTGCGCACGTCGTGGCTCTACGCGCTGACCAACAAGATCAACACCACGCCGTCGCTCTATCTCGAGGCGGGCGCGATCCACGGCTGCGTGCTCGCGCATGCCGACCAGCCGCTGGTCTACATGGAGGACGTCGGCCGTCACAACGCGGTCGACAAGATCGCCGGCTGGATGTTCAAGCACGGTGTGCCGGCGGCGGACAAGATCTTCTACACCACCGGTCGGCTCACCTCCGAGATGGTGATCAAGACGGTGCGCATGGGCATTCCGATCCTGGTGTCGCGCTCCGGCTTCACGGCGTGGGGCGTCGAATTGGCGCGCAAGGCCAATCTCACGCTCATTGGTCGCGCGCGCGGAAAACGCTTCGTCGCCCTCGCCGGAGAGGACCGTATCGTGTTCGACCAGGATCTTGCCTTTGTCGAGGAAGAGAGCGCCAAGCACCGGCGCAAGGCGGCGGTGCATGAGGATTGAGGTGGTGCCCCTCGGCCGCTTACGGCTATCGCATGCACGTGAGCTCGCGGCTCCCCTCCCCCCGCGAGCGAAGCGAGTGGCGGGGAGGGGTCGGGGGTGGGAGGCGCCGCTCGCTCAATGCGAGTCGCATGAGCGCCCACCCCAGGTTCCGACCAAGCGTATTTCCCCCACCGCTCGCTCAGCGGCTTCGCCGCCTCGCTCGACCCTGCCCGCCAACGGGCGGGAGGGTAGCAGTGGCACCGCATGAGCAAGCTGCCTCCGACTCTCGGCCTTGTGCTCGCCGGCGGGCTCGCGCGCCGCATGGGTGGTGGCGACAAGGCGCTGCTCAAGATTGGCGCGTCGACGATCCTCGATCGTGTGCTCGAGCGGCTCGCGCCGCAGTGCCGCCGCATCATCATCAACGCCAATGGCGATCCATCGCGCTTCGCCTTCACGGGGCTGCCGGTGGTGGCCGACGACGTGCCGGATTTTGCCGGCCCGCTCGCCGGCGTGCTGGCGGGGCTCGACTGGGCGGCCGCGCACATGCCGGACATCGCGGTCATCGCCAGCGTGCCGGGCGACTGCCCGTTCCTCCCGCGCGACCTCGTGGCGAGGCTCGCTGCGGCGCGCGCGGCCGACGAGACGCCGCTCGCCTGCGCGCGCTCGGGCGAATGGCGTCATCCCGTGATCGGGCTGTGGCCGGTGGCGCTGCGCGCCGACCTGCGCCGCGCGTTGGTCGACGAACACCTGCACAAGATCGAGGTGTGGACCGCGCGCCACGGCGTCGCGATCGCGGACTGGCCGAACGAGCCGGTCGATCCGTTCTTCAACGTGAACACGCCCGCGGATGCGGCCGAGGCCGGCCGGATTGCGGCGCAGTTCGCGGACGCCTGAAGCGCGTTTCAGTCGGCGAGCACGGCATACGACAAGAAGCCTACGGTCGCGCCGGCCTCGATCGTCGTGACGTCCTCGGGCAGCTCGACCAGGCCGGCCGTCTCGGTCAGCGACGTGATCACGCCGGCGCCCTCCTGCGCATATTTCATCGCCTCGACGACGCCATCGGCGGCGGTGCGCAGCGCGACGCGGACATATTCGCGTCGCCCGCTTCGCTTGCGATACGAGAACGCGGCGCGCACCGGCAGCGGCACGAACGGCGACGGCGATGCCCCGGCGAGGCGCATGAGCAGCGGGCGCACCACCCGCACGAAGGTGACGAACACGGCGGCGGGGTTGCCCGGCAGTCCCACGAAGGCGGCGCTCGTGCCGCCCTCCTCGCCCGGAATGACGCCCATCGCGACCGGCCGCCCGGGCTTGATGGCGACTCGCCAGAAGACGAGGCGGCCGATCGCCTCGACGGCGGCGCGCACGTGGTCGGCCTCGCCGGTCGAGACGCCGCCGGAAGTCAGCACCAGATCGTGGCGCGTGGCGGCCCGGCGCAGCGCGGGCTGCAATTTTTCGCGATCGTCGGCCAGGATGCCGAGATCGGTGACGTCGGCGCCGAAATTCGCCAGCAGCCCGGCAAGCAGATAGCGGTTGGCGTCGTAGATCGCGCTCGGCGGCAGCGGCCCGCCGGGCTCGACCACCTCGTCGCCGGTGGAAAAGAGCGCAACGCGCAGGCGCCGCCGCGCCGGCAGCGCCGTCATGCCGATCGCGGCGGCGAGGGCGAGATCGCGCGCCGCGAGCCGCCGGCCCGCCCGTAGCGCGGTCGCGCCGCGCGCGATGTCCTCGCCGGCAAGCCGGCGGTTGGCCCCGCGCCTCAGCCCCGCCGGCACGACCACGGTGTCGCCGTCGAGGCGCACGTCCTCCTGCATGAACACCGTGTCGGCACCGACCGGCATGGGCGCGCCCGTGAAGATGCGGATCGCCTCGCCGGCGCCGAGCGGCCGCGCCGCCGCGGCGCCGGCCTGCACGCGATCGACGACCGCGAGCCGCGTCTCGCCCGTGGCCGCGAGGTCGGCATGGCGCACCGCAAAGCCGTCGACCGCCGAGTTGTCGAACGACGGCAGCGCGAGCCCGGCGACGACATCCCGCGCGAGCACACGTCCGCGTGCGTCGCGCAGCGCAACGTCCTCGACTTCGCTTACGGCTGAGATGCGCGTCTCGATCAGCCGCTCCATCTCGGCGATCGGCATCAGCGGGCCGGAGAACGCGAAGCAGTCGTCGGTGAGCTGCGCCATCAGCGGCTCCCCGGCGGCGGCGCCGCGAGCGGCGCGGCGCGCTCGAGCAAAATGTCGATGATCGCCGGCGCATCGTCGAGGGAGATGCGCGGCACTGTCGCCTGCGGCAGCGGCACGTCGGAGGCGATCGCGACAACGTGCGGATCGTCGGGATGGATCAGCGGCTTGCCGACGCTCGCGCGATACACTTCCAGCTTCGGATGCGGCTCGCGCTTCCAGCCCTCGATGATGACGAGATCGACGGGCGCGAGCTTGGCGAGCAGATCGGCAAGCGGCGGCTCGCGCTCGTCGCGCAGCTCGTGCATCAGGGCGAAGCGCTTCTCCGAGGCGACCAGCACCTCGGTCGCGCCGGCCATGCGGTGCTCGTAGGAATCCTTGCCCGGCCGGTCGATGTCGAAGGCATGGTGCGCGTGCTTGAGCGTCGAGACCTTGAGGCCGCGCGCCAGGATGCCCGGGATGAGCTTGGCGATGAGGGTGGTTTTGCCGGCCCCGCTCCAGCCGGCGAGCCCAATGATGCGCATGGGGAGGTTATAGCGCGTCCTACCCTCGCCTGAAGGGGAGGGTCGCGAGCCGAAGGCGAGCGGGGTGGGGTGGCGGTGAGAGCCTCACCCCACCCCGGAGCGCATTTCGCTTTGCTCAATGCGCTCCGACCCTCCCGCCGCAGGCCGCCAGCAGGGAAGGGTGAAGAAAGCGCTCGCCGGCATCCTACCCCTCCGCCGGAACCATCCCGAGCGCGGCGATGCGGGCGCGCACGTCGGGATCATGCAGCGCCTCGAGGAACGCCTGCACGGCGGGGCGCTCGCGCTTCGCCTCGACCAGCAAGAAGTCATAGTGTTCCGGCGCGATGGGGAGGAACTCGAGGCCGTAAAGCCGGGCCACCGTCTCGGTCGCGATGCCCCAGTCGGCGCGGCCCTGGGCGACGGCCGCGGCGACCGCATTGTGCGACTTCGGCTGGTTGGCATAGCCGGGCGGGCGTTTGCCATCGAGCAGCCGGTCGATGAGGATGCGCGTGCCGGCGCCGGCATTGCGGTTGACCATCAGGCACCCGGGATCGGCGAGCGCCGCCGCGATCGCCTGCGTCGCGCTTTTTCCAGCGAAGCGCGGATCGCCGGCGCGGAACACGAAACCCTGCATGCGGCGCCAGCCCGGCACCAGGGCGAGGCCGGGACGCACGAGATGGCGGTTATAGACCGAGCCGGACGGATCGAGCAGATGCACAGGGGCGAGATCGCATTCGCCGCGCTCGGCCGCGGTGACGCCGCCCTGGCTGCCGACCACGATGGTGCGCGCCGCAAACCCCTGATCGCCGAGCGCGCCGAGCACGATGTCGAGCGAGACGCAATGGCTGCCGGTGATGACGAGATCGGGCATGCGCGACTTGCCGATCAGCGTCACGTCGGCGGTGCTGCCGGCGTCGAGCGATGAGGCGAGCGCATCGACGGCCACAAAGCCGTCTGCCTGCGAGAAGGCGGTGACCGAGCCCGAGCCTTTCGGGGTCGGGAACGCGACCGGCCCGTGCTCGCCCGCGACCAGCGAGACGAGGACGAATTCCTGCCGCCCCATCTCGGAAACGATGCGCACCGGCACGGTCGCGGCGACGGTCTCGGCGGCTTCCGGCGGGCGCCCGGCGAGCGCGCGGATCACCGGCGCGACGAAACTGTGGAAGGTGAAGATCGCCGAGGTCGGGAATCCCGGCAGGACCGCAATCGGCTTGCCCTGCGCGACCGCGAGGCAGAGCGGCTTGCCGGGCTTGAGCGCGACGCCGTGCACCAGCACGCCGGGCGGGCCGAGCCGCGTGACGACGCGGTGCGAAAGGTCGCCAGCGCCCTTCGAGGTGCCGCCGGAGAGCACCACCATGTCGCACGCCGCGAGCGCGCCGCGCACGGCATGCTCGAGCGCCGCGACGTCGTCCGCGAACGCGCCGAACGGCACCGGCGTCCCGCCCGCTTCGGTGACGGCGGCGGCGACGATCGCGCCGTTGCTGTCGTAGACGGCGCCGGGACGGAGCGGCTCGCCGAGGCCAACGAGCTCGTCGCCGGTCGAGAGCACCGCGACCTTGGGCCGCCGCACCACGTCGACTCGCGCGAGCCCGCAGGCGGCAAGCATGCCGATCTCGCGCGAGCCGATGAGCTGGCCGCGCCGCAGGAGCGTCTCGCCGCGCGCGATGTCGGAGCCCGCATAACCGATGAACTGACCCGGCGCGACCGCACGGCGCACCTCGATCGCCGGCCCCTGCGCGGTCTCGGCGAGCTCGGTCTGCTCGACCATGACGACCGCGTCCGCCCCGCGCGGGATGGCGCCCCCGGTCGCGATCGTGGTCGCGGTCGTGGGCCCGACCGCGAGCCTCGGCGCATGGCCGCAGGCGATCACCTCGGCATTGAGCCGCAGGCGCTTCGGCGCACGGTCGCTCGCGCCCGCCGTGTCGGAGGCGCGCACCGCGAAGCCGTCGACGCCGGAGCGGTCGAACGGCGGCACGTCGATCGGCGCCACCACGTCGGCTGCGAGCACGCGACCGAGCGCATCGCTGAGCGCGACCGTCTCGGCGGGGAGCGGCGCGAGGTCGAGGTGCTGCGCGAAACGCTCGCGCGCGACCTGGGGCGAGACGACCTCGAGGAACTGCTCCTGGCGCGCGGCGGCACGCACCGCCGCAACGAGCTCCGGCGCATCGACCGGGTTGGTGCGCGCGTCGCTCATGGCAGTGGCCTTAGTTCGACGGTCGCACCGGCCGGATAGCCTTCGCTGTCGGCGGGGACCACGACGTAACCATCGGCACTCGCGATCGACTGCAGCGACAGATAACCGGACGCGAATGGAGCGACGCCGCCCGCATCACGCCGCACGAGCACGATTTCGGCGTGCCCGAGTGTGGATGCAATTTTGCGTGTCAGGGTCACGAAGCTTCCTTGCTCTGCGTCGTGATGTCCGGCGAGCCGCGCCACCATCCGGCGGCCGAGTGTGAGCCAGACCGCAAGCGCGGCGTCGAGGCGCCCGGGGACGATCAGGACGGGCCGCTCCTGGAACAGGCCAAACGCCGCCGTCTCGCCGGGCGCCAGCGCGACGCCGTGAAACGCAACGGAACCGAGGCGCGCCAGATCTCGCACGCTGTCGTCACGACGACCGCTGCCGCTGCCGCCGATCAACATCACGGCAGAAGCCGTCGGGGTAACGTCGTCAAGCTCGTCGAAGCGCGAATCGCGGGTGTGTTGGCCGAGGAGAACGCGGGCGCCGGCAGTCCCTGCCGCTTGCGACAGCACGCCGGCGATCGCCCTTATGATGGCATCGCTCAAGGGCGAACTATGCGTGACGTTGATCCGGATCAGGGGCCGGCGGATCTCGACCTCGCTCACGCCGAGCGCCGACAGGGCTGCGACCACGCTCGGACGCAAGCGCGCACCGGCCTGCACAAGGAGATCGCCGGCGGCGGCATCGCCACCCTGCGACAGCACGCCGTCACCGGAGGCGAGAGGCGCAAGCGCATGAACGGCGTGCGCGCGCAGCTCGACCGTGTCGAGCGGAGCGACTGCATCCGTTCCAGCCGGCAGAGGGTCGCCAACATCGACGAACGCCGGTTCACCGGCGAGTGCTGCCGGCGCGTAAGCGCTGGCATCGAGCGTCGCGGCCGCGTCCACCGCGATGCCGTCACGCAAAGCGATAGCCGATGCGGGATGCGCATAACGATAGACGATGTCGTCCGCCAACGTGAGTCCCGCCGCCTGCGCGAGCGTGGAGCGGCCAGGCGCGACCGGCATGACGAGGCGGTCGATGCAGGCAAGCGCATCCGCAAGCGGAACGAGCCGCTCGATGCGCTGCGGTGGGTTGGCGTCGACCATCGCGGTTATGTGGGGTTCCGGACCCAGGCGGGTCAAGCGAACCTTGACGCGCGCCTGAGGTCATGGCGAATGAGATTGGTTAGCGCGAGATGCCGATGGCCGAGACGACGATCAATCTGCGTGGCTTGAAATGCCCACTGCCGGCGCTGCGCGCCCGCAAGGCGCTGTCGAAGATGCCGGCGGGCGACGTGCTGGTGGTCGAGTGCACCGATCCGCTGGCCGAGATCGATATCCCCAACCTGGTGCGCGAGACAGGGGATGCGCTCGAGGGGAAGACGCAAGAAGGGGACGTCCTCCTGTTTCGGATTCGCAAGGGGTGAGGTGAGCACAGCGCTTGCGCTCCTTCTCCCCCGTTTAGGGACCCTTTAGGGGGGAGGGGGCGCAAGCATCTTCCTTGCGGCCCTCACTTCTCCACCAGGCCGAGCTGCTCGATCACGGGCTTCCAGCGCGAGGTCTCGCGCGCGATCAGGGCGTTGAAGTCCGCGACCGTCATGGCGTCGGCGACGACGCCGAGCTGGCGCAGGCGCTCCTGCGCCTGCGGCGCCGTCATGGCGCGCACGATCTCGCGGTTGACCTTTTGCGCGATGTCGGCCGGCAGGCCGGCGGGCGCGGAGAGCGAGAACCAGACCGTGCTGGCGATGTCGGGATAGCCGAGCTCGGTGAAGGTCGGGATCGCCGGATAGTCGGGGATCCGGGTCTTTCCCGTGTGGGCGAGGCCGAGCAGGGTGCCGGCCTCGAGCGCAGCCGAGGTGGACGAGAGGGTCTGGCACGAGAATGCGATATGCCCGCCGAGAAGATCGGCGAGGCCCTGCGAGGCGCCCTTGTAGGGAATGAGCTCGATCTTGATCCCGGCCTTGCGGGCGAAGAGCTCGCACACCAGCTGGCCCATGCTGCCGACGCCCGAGGACGAATAAGTCAGCGGCTTGTCGCTCGCTTTCGCGCGGGCGATGAAATCGGCGAGCGACTTCATGCCGCTCGCGGGATTGACCGACAAGACCACCGGCGAGCCTGCGATATAGGCGATGTTGACGAGATCGCGGTTCGGATCGAAGCCGAGCCTGGGCTTGCTCGACGGATCGAGGGCCAGCACCGCCACGCTGCTCAGCACGAAGTTGTAGCCGTCGGGCGGGGTGTTGATGACGCTCTGGATGCCGATCACCCCGCCGGCGCCGGCGCGGGTCTCGACGAAGAACTGCTGGTGGAACGCCTTCGACAGCGCGTCGGCAACCAGGCGCGCCAGGATGTCGGCGGCGCCGCCAGCCGCGAAGGTGTTGACGACGCGCACCGGCCGCGCCGGCCACTCCTCGGCCCGTGCCGGCGCAAGGCAGAGAAGTGCCGCGGCGAACGCGGCCGCGAGTATGGCGGTTGATCGCTTCACGGGCGCTCCCTTTTGCTCTATCTGGCGGTTTGCTGCGGCGAGGCTAAATCCGCCGCGGCCATAAGGTCAAACATGCCCGAGCATCGACTGCCCCGCATCGCGATCGCGACCGGAGATCCGGCCGGCATCGGTCCGGAGATAAGCCTCAAGGCCGCGCTCGATCCGGCGGTGCGCGCAGTGTGCCGGCCGCTCGTGGTCGGCGATGCGGATGCGATCCGAAAGCACGCGAGCGCGGCCGCCATCGCGGCGCCATTGCACGTCATCTCCGATATAAGCGAGGCGCGCTGGCGCGACGGCGCGATCGAGCTGCTGGCGGCACCATTCGGCGAGAGCGCCGGCCTCGCGTTCGGCGTCAATGACGCGGCCTACGGCCGCGCGACGCTCGCGAGCGCGGCGCGGGCGATCGCGGCGGCGCGCGCCGGTGAGGTCGACGCGGTGGTGGCGGCGCCGCACAACCAGACCTCGATTGCGGCGGCCGGCATCGCGTTCGACGGCTATCCGTCGTTCGTCGCGCGCGAGACCGGCATGAATCACCACGACGTGTTCCTCATGTTGTGCTTCGGCGTTAGGCGCATCGTCCATTGCACGCTGCACGTGGGTGTCGCGCAGGCGCTGACCCTGATCACGCGCGAGCGGGTCGTCCGCACGATCCGCGCCGCGGACGCGGCGCTGCGGCGTATCGGCATCGCGGCGCCGCGGATCTGCGTCAGCGGGCTCAACCCGCATGCGGGCGAAGGCGGCCTGTTCGGCCGCGAGGAGATCGACGTGATCGCGCCCGCGATCGCCGACGCGCAGGCGGACGGAATCGCGGTCGTCGGGCCGTTCGGCGCCGACACGATGCTCCAACGCAATGACGTCGATGCGTTCGTGGTCATGCTGCACGACCAGGGGCACATCGCCGCGAAGCTGCTCGCGTTCAACCAGTCGGCCGCGTTCGCGATCGGCAGCCCGATCCTATTCTCGTCGGTGGCGCATGGCAGCGCGTTCGATATCGCCGGCAAAGGTATCGCGAGCCCCGCCGCGATGATCGAGGCAATTACGCGGCTCGTGGGCGCGAAACAGGTGGCTGCCTGACGCGCGATAACAATGTTGCGTCTTGATCGACGCGCGCTCGTTCGTATAGTCGACCTCGGGTGGATATCGCGCGGTTAGCGCGACAATGGGGGCGGCGTGGGCGTTCTGTTGATCACTTGCCCGGTGACCGGCAAGGAGTTTTCGACCGGCATCGAGACCGACGAGCTGAGCCTCGACCTCATTCCGGACACGGTCGCGCGCTCGACCTGTCCGCATTGCGGCGACGAGCATCCATGGTCGAAATTGGATGTGCGGCTGAGCGAGGACGGATCGGCCGCATGATACCCGGTGCTGTGGATATCGCGCAGCGCGCCCGTGCATAACAACGGGGATCGTCCCGTAAGTTGGATCGCGCCCCTCGTGCGACTCAACATTCGAATGTCTGCATGCGTGTTGGGTCTCGCCAAGGCGCTCGACCCAACCTAGGGCGGATGGCGAGACTTCAACTCAGCCCGTACACTGCCCTGGCGTTGCCCGCATAGACGCGCCGGCGATCCTCGTCGGGAAGGTTCGACGGCACTGCCATGAACGGATCGTCGAAATCCCAGTGCGGATAGTCGCTGGAGAACATGATCCGGTCGAGGCCGATCCAGCTCATCAGGTCGAGCAGGTGCTCGGGCTTCTCGGTCTCTTCCATCGGCTGGGTGGTGATCCAGAGATGCTCGCGCATGTATTCGGACGGCGCCTTCTTGAGGTGCGGGACCTCGTCGCGCATGCGCTTCCAGTTACGGTCGAGCCGCCAGCCGAGCGCCGGCAGGAAGCCGATGCCCGACTCGATCAGCACGATCTTGAGGTCACGGTAGCGCTCGAACACGCCCTCCATGATGAAGCTCGTGATCAGCGCCTGCGCCGATGTCGCGTTCTCGGTCGTCTCCTCGATGTAGTAGGAGGGCCAGCCGGTGTTGGTCCCGGCCCAGCCGCTGGAGCCGAACACGTGGATGCCGACCGGCAGGCCAGCCTCGACGGCCGCCTCGTAGATCGGCCAGTAGCGCCGCCGGCCCAGCGCCTCGCTGGTGCGGCTGAGCATGAACACCTGGACGAACTCGGGCCGTCCGGCGCAGCGCCTGACCTCGCGCGCGGCCGCCACGCCGTCCTCGTAGGGCACGCAGATCGACGCCCGGAACCGCGGCTCGCGGCCGACCCAGGACTCGGCCTGCGCCTCGTTCGCGGCAGTCGCCATGGCGGCGGAAAAATCCGCGTTCTGCTCGCCGAACCCGGCCGGCGAGAGCGGGGTCAGGATCGCGTGGTCGATCCCGTAGAAATCGAGATGCTGCTTGCGGATGAAGTCGATGTCGCTCCCGGGCACGCCGCCGGGCGGCCAAGCGTCGCGGCGCGATGCCAGCGGGGTGATCTTGGGGAATTGATAGCCCTTGGCATACCCGTGGCGCTGGCGGATGCCGTAGGTGTGGAGATATTGCCACCAGCGCTCGCTCAGATGCGGCTTGAGCTGCTCGTATGCGATCCTGGGGTGGAAGTCGCAGTCGACGATCTCGAGCTTGGTCTTCTGCGCCCGTAGCGGCGCCCTGAGCTCCATGTTCATGGCCGGCTCCCTTTGGCGCACTCAATATACGCCGGTTCGGGTGATTCCGACAGGGGCATGCGCGCCAGGGATCAGCGATCAGGAATCAGCGATCAGGGATCAGGGATCAGGGATCAGCCAAGTGGTTCCGTTGATCCCTGATGCCTGATCACTGATCTCCTGTCATGTTCGCCTCTTTGGCAATCTCGGTCCAGCGCGCGAGCTCCTTGTCGAACCAGGCATCGAGCTCGTGCGGCGTCATGCTTCTCGCATCGATGCCGAGCGAGCGGGTGCGCTCGGCGAACTCCGGCGAGTCGACCACGGCGCCGACATAGGTGGTGAGCTTTTCCAGCACCGGTGCCGGGATGCCGGCTGGGCCGATCATGGCGTTGAAGGCGACGACGTTGAACCCGGGAAAGGTCTGCGCGATGGTCGGCGCCGTCTCGGCTCCCGGCAAGGGCACGAGACCGCAGCCGGCGATCAGCTTGAGCTGCCCGGTGTCGACATAGCGCCGCGCCGAATGCCAGATGTCGAACATCAAAGGCACGCGGCCCGCGATCACGTCGTTGAGCGCCGGCGCGCTGCCGTTATAGGCGATGTGTTGCATGCGGATGCCGGCGCGCTGCTTGAGCATCTCGCCCGCGAGATGGCCGACGCCGCGCGGGCCGGGCGAGGTGTAGTTGAGCGGCTCGAGGCTCCTCTTCGCGATGTCGATCACCTCGGCGAGCGTGCGCGCCGGAAATGCCGCGTTGGCGACCAGCGCGACGGGCTGGGTCGCGATCATGCTGATGGAGACGAAATCCGCCTTGGTGTCATAGGGCAGCTTGATGCCGATCGCCGGATTGATCAGGAACGAGTTGGTGGCGATGCCGATGGTGTAGCCGTCGGCCGGCGCCTTGGCGATCGCCGCGGTCGCCACGATGGTGCCGGCCCCCGGCCGGTCCTCGACCACCACCGGCTTGCCGTGCCAGCGCTCGGCCAGCAGCTCGGCGAGGATTCGCGCGATCACATCGGTCGGCCCCCCGGCCGCGAACGGCACGATGATCTTGACCGTGCTGGCGGGAAACTCCGCCGCCTCCTGCGCGCGGACGCGCGCGGCCGCGCATGTCGCGAGCGCGAGACCGCAGAAGGAACGTCTCGTCCAATGCATGTTGCAATTCATCTCGAGCCCCGGCCGCCCGATACTTTTCCAGACGCAAATCTAGCCGGTTTGTGTAGAAAAGAACCCCCGCCAATAGAAGCATGCCCAAGGAGCATTCAGCCCAATGGCCGACAGTCTCGCCGCCCTCCGCGAGGAGCTTTCGCTCGCGAACCGCATCCTCGCCCACGAAGGCATCGTCGATGCGTTCGGCCATATCAGCGTGCGCCATCCGCACGATCCGGGACGCTTTCTCATCTCGCGCCACCGCGCGCCGGCGCTGGTGCAGCCGGATGACATTCTCGAATACACGCTCGACACCGAGCCGGTGCACGCGACGCCGGCCGGCTGGCGCCACTACGGCGAGCGGGTGATCCACGGCTGCATCTACCAGGCGCGGCCGGACATCATCTCGATTTGTCACCATCACGCGCCATCGATGATGCCCTATGCGATCTCGCGCGCCGCTATGGTGCCGGTCTATCACCTCGGCGCCAGCATGGGGCTCACGGTGCCGTTCTGGGACAGCCGCGACGATTTCGGCTCGACCGCACTGGTGCTGGTGAAGCCGGAGGAAGGTCATTCGCTCGCCAAGGCGCTCGGCAAAAGCTGGACCATCCTGATGGGCCGGCATGGCGCGACCGCGGCGGGCAAATCGATCCGCGAATGCGTCTTCCGCACGATCTTTTCCTGCAAGAACGCCGAGCTGCAGACGCAGGCGCGCCTGCTCGGCCATGTCGAGCCGCTCGACGCCAAGGAGGTCGAGCTCGCCGCCGCTTACAATCTGCGCCCCGGCCCGCTGGAGCGCGCGTGGGATTACTGGGCGAAACGGGTGCTGGATGCGGAGGCGCAAGTAGCGCCGGCGAAAGCGGCGAGCACCGCGGCGGGCATGGCGGCGAAAAAGGCGAAGAAGCCGGCCGCGAAAGGAAAGCGCAAGCGGTAGACGCATTGACGCCGCGTAAGGCGGCGGGGCAAGACACTCCCGCACCCGTCACGGCCGGGCTTGTCCCGGCCATCCACGTCTTACCTGGTTCGTTGCCGCGAAGACGTGGATGCCCGGCACACGGCTGCACACGGCCGGGCATGACGGATCGATAGAGTGAGAAACATCATGGACAACGTCACCATTCCGGCGCTGCAGCAGATGAAGCGCGACGGCAAGAAAATCGCCGGCGTGGTGGCGTGGGATTATCCCATGGCCCGGATCGCCGATCGTGCCGGGGTCGAGTTCATCTCGGTGGGCGACTCGGTCGGCGTCAATCTGTGGGGCCATGCCAATCCGCTCGAGGTCACGCTCGACGAGATGCTGGTCGTATGCAAGGCGGTGCGGCGCGGCACCACGCGCGCGCTGGTGAGCTGCGATGTGCCGTTCGGGCCGGTGCAGCAGGGCGTCGACACCGCGCTGGCCGCCGCGATCCGTCTCGTCAAGGAAGGCGGCGCCGACATGATCAAGGTCGATGCCGCGGCCGATTTCCCCGATGCCGTGCGGGCGCTGGTGCGCGCCGGCATTCCGGTATTTGCTCAATTCGGGCTCACGCCGCAGACCGCGCTCAAGTTCGGCATTCCCTATGGCGCGCAGTCGGCGCCCGGCGCGCAGGCGCCCGCCGAGCTGACCCGGCAGCTGGTCGAGGAGGCTAAGCTGCTCGAGGAGGCCGGCGCCTCGTTGCTCGATTTCACCAATTCGGGGCCGGTCGCCGGCAAGGCGGTGGTCGAGGCCGTGGGCATTCCGGTGATCGGCGGCTTCGGCGGCGGGCCCTGGCTCGACGGCCGCGTGCGGCTCGCCCACACCGCGATCGGTTACGCCGAGAAGTGGCTCGACGCCAAGACCGACACTTACGTGAACACCGCCAAGGCGACCCTGGACGCCTTCACGGCGCTGATCGCCGACGTGCGGGCCGGCCGCCAGATCAAGGGCTGAATGCTCCGGGCCCGCTGAGTTCCGCGGCGAAATCCCCGCTGGATAGCGGCGAATTGGCCCTTGCTTGCAGGCCCCGTTGAGCTATTTCAGTAGGGTATCCTCGCGACCCACCAGCCAGACAGGACAACGCCGTGGACGCAAAAACGGCCGAACGCTCGAAGCATTCCCTCGGGGCCATCGTCACCGAGGGAAAGACCAAGAAGATCCATCAGATCGCCGGCAACCCGGACCTGGTGACGCTCGTCTCCAAGGACGACATCACGGCCGGCGACGGGGCGAAGCACGACGTGATCTCGGGCAAGAGCGCGCTCGCCAACGGCACCACCTGCAACGTCTTCCGCCTGCTCAAGGCGTGCGGCATTCCGGTCGCGTTCGAGGAGCAGGACAGCCCGACCTCGTTCATCGCGCCGAAATGCCGGATGCTGCCCTACGAGGTGGTGACGCGGCGGGAGGCGCACGGCTCCTATCTCAAGCGCCACCCGCAATACGGCAAGGGCCAGCTGTTTCCCAAGCTGATCGTCGAGTTCTACCTCAAGACCAAGGACAAGAGCTGGAAGGGCAAGCCGCTCGTCGCCGACGATCCGCTGATGGGCTACGCGAACGGCGACGCGCAGATCAAGCTCTACAATCCAGCGAAGCCGCTGGTCGGCCAGGAGCCGTTCCTGGTGCTGTCGACCGCGGAGGTGTTCGACCACAAGGACGAGTGGAAGTTCTTCCCCGAGATGGAGCGCATCGCGCGGCAGACCTTCCTGGCGCTCGAGAAGGCCTGGCAGCTCGCGGGCGGCACGCTGGTCGACCTCAAGGTCGAGTTCGGCTTCGACACCAAGGGCCGCCTCCTGCTCGCCGACGTGATCGACAACGATTCATGGCGCGTGCTGGAAAACGGCGCCTATCTCGACAAGCAGGTCTATCGCGACGGCGGCGCGCTCGACACGGTGGTCGAGAAATATCGCCGCGTCGCCGACATCACCGGGCGTTTCCACGTGCCGCAGCAACGCATCATCCTGTGGCGCGGCTCGGAGGCGGACAAGACCGAGGCGTTCACCCAGGCGCTCGGCGATCTCGCCGACATCATGTCGGTCGTCACCTGCTCGGTGCACAAGGAGCCGGTCGCGGCCGCGCACACGCTGCACCGCATGGCGCAGGAAGTGCCCGATACGGTGATGATCGCGTTCATCGGCCGCTCCAACGGCGCCGGCCCGACGCTCTCCGCGATGTCGACCGTGCCGGTGATCACGGTGCCGGCGAGCGCCAAGGATTTCCCCGAGGACGTGTGGTCCTCGCTGCGCGCGCCGAGCAAGGTGCCGGTGATGACGGTGCTCGAGCCGTCGAACGCCGTGCTCGCGGCGCTGCAGATCCTGTCGGCGCGCAATCCGAAGATCTACGCCAAGGTGCGCGGCGAGATCGAGAGCCGCACGGTCAATACGATCGTCATTTGATCCCCAGCCTCATGGTGAGTTGCTCACCGGCGTGGCCGACCCCTACGCACGTCTCGAACCATGGGCACCACGCCGCGCCGGCGCCGTCTGCACCCGCGGCCCATCCTTCGAGACGCTCGTCGTCGCCACGCCACGACGAGCTCCTCGGGATGAGGTGGGGCGAGGGGTGCCCCCGTGAAGGAAGCGGTCGATTACGCCCGTTGCGCCGCCTTGCTCTCGAGGCTCTCCGCATGGCGCGCCGGCCGGATCATCAAAAACTTGCCCGACCAGATGCCGCGGATGATCCAGCGGCCCTCGACCTCGGTCGCATCCGCGTTGAGCGTGCCTGCGTAGTCGACCGCGCGATAGCGCGGCACCTTGCCGTCATAGATCTTGCGGAACTCGACTGCGGTGCCGCTGCGGGTGCCGGCGAGCGTGGCGTAGAGCGTGCCACCCGCCGCAACCGTGGTCGCGCAGGGCTCATGAGTCGAGCCCGAGAGGGCGCCGCCGCTGTCGATCAGCGTCGCGACGAACGAGACCGACTCGCCGTTCGGATAAGTGTAGAGCCCCTGCCAGACTCCCGTGAGATTCCTCGCGTCCGCCGGCATCGCTCCCTTTCGTTTCAGCGCCTAGTCGATCTTCGGGATGTTCGCCTTGACGATGATATCATGCCACTTGGCGATCTCGCTCGAGATGAATTTGGCCGCCTCGTCCGGCGGAAGCACGTTGGGAACCGCGCCCTGCTGCTCGAAATGCTTCTTCACGTCGGGGTCGGCCAGCGCTTTGGCCATCTCGTGGTTGATGCGCAGGACGATGTCCTTGGGCGTGCCGTGCGGCACCTGCATGGCGAACCAGCCGGACGCCTGATAGTCCGGCAGGCCCGCCTCGATCGTGGTCGGCGTGTCGGGCAGCGCCGGCAGGCGCTCCTTGCCGGCGACCGCCAGCGCGCGTGCGCCGTTCGCATTGATCGGCGCGAGCACGTTGGGCAGCCACTGGAAGCCGAGCGGCACCACGCCGGCGATCAGGTCGGGGCCATACTGGCCGATGTTCTTGTAGGGCACGTGGGTGAGCTTGGTGCCGGTCACCTGCTCGAAATAGACGCCGCCGAGATGCTGCGAGCTGCCGATGCCGACCGAGCCGTAGTTGAGCTCGCCCGGATGCGCCTTGGCGTAGGCGATCAGCTCGGCGAGCGTCTTCACCGGCAGCTTGGTGCTCGCCGCAATGACGATGGTGAAATAGGCGAACGGCGAGACCTCCTCGAAGTCCTTCACCGGATCGTAGCCGAGCTCGCGGTAGAGCGTGACGTTGGCGGCCATCGGCCCGGAGCCGCTGGCGATCCAGGTGTAGCCGTCGGGCGCGGCCTTGGCGCCATAGGCGGTGCCGATATTGCCGCCCGCGCCGGGCCGGTTCTCGACGATGATCGTCTGGCCCATGTTCTGGCTCATCTTGGCGAGCATGATGCGCGTGACCACGTCGCTCGCGCTGCCCCCCGCGAACGGGACGATCACGGTGATGGGCCGCGACGGCCAGGCGTCGGCGGCATGCGCCGGCGTCCCTTGCAGGATCGCGGCCAGAGCGATCAGCGCGCCGGTCAACACGCGCGCCAGGGTCATTCTCACCATCGGGGGTACTCCATCGCCAGCCAGGATTTGCTGCCATAGGGCGCAGGGCGCGCAAAGGCAACGCGGCAATACGTCAAGGCCTCAGCAGCAGTCGCAGTCGCAGTCGCCGCCCTCAGGCAGCACCAGGGAATCCTTGAGCCAGGCGGGCGGGAGGTCGTCGGGCGTGACCTCGGCGACCGGCTTGAAGAGCTTGAAATGATGCCGGCGCTCGGGCGCGGTCCAGAACGCCACGACGGTCTCGACCGGAGGGCACCCGGGCAGCGCGCAGGCGAGCTCGGACACCATCACGGCGACGTCTTCGGCGAGCGCGAAGCGCTCGCGCGTCCAAGCGCGCACGCGGTCGAGCATCTCGGTGCGCGCGGCCTCCCGGTTGACGAAGCCGGCGCGTGCCGCGCGCGAGGCGGCGGCGCGCGCGCCGGACGGATGGGTCCCGGCCAGCCACTGCTGCAGCGCGCTTGCATAGTCGTTCATCGCCGGCGTTATAGCCGGTGCCGGCGCAAATTGCGCGCGGCGGGCACAGGGTGTAGCAACCCGGAACTCGTCATTTTGCGGAGGATCACGGTGGCGGAAAAAGTGCTGGCAGCGGTGCGGACCGGCCCGAGCAGGACCGAGCTGCGCGAGTATCCGATGCCCGACGTTCCGGCGGACGCCGCCCTGATGAAGATGGAGGTGGCCGGCATCTGCGGCACCGACGTCAAGCTCTACAAGCATCCCCCCAGCGACAAGCCGACCATCATGGGGCACGAGAACATCGGCGTCATCGCCAAGGCGGGCCGCGAGTTCACGGCGCGCAAGGGGTTCAAGGAGGGCGACCTCGTCTTCGTCGAGCACTATGTCAGCTGCGGCAAATGCGAGTGGTGCCACGCCGGGCAGTACCGCCATTGCGAGAACACCAACTGGCGCACCAACCCGGACGCCATCCGCTACGGCTATACCTCGGACGAGAAGCCGCCGCACCTGTGGGGCGGCTTTGCCCAATACGTCTACCTGCCGTGGAACGCGGTGGTGCATCATGTGCCGAAAGGCGTGACGCCCGAGCTCGCCGGCCTGGTGACGCCGATGGCGAACGGCGTCGAGTGGTCGCTGTTCGACGGCGAGGTCGGCTACAACTCGACTGTGCTGATCCAGGGGCCCGGACAGCAGGGCCTGTCGCAGACCGTGATCTGCAAGCAGGCGGGCGCCTCGCTCATCATCGTCACCGGCACGTCGAAGGATGCGGCGCGGCTCGAGGTGGCGAAGAAGCTCGGCGCGGACCACGTGATCGACGTGCAGAAGGAGAACCCGCTCGTCCGCATCATGGAGATCACCGGCGGCAAGGGCGTCGACGTCGCGCTCGACTGCACGGCCGGCGCCGGCACGATTCCGATCCTGCTCGGCATCGAGGCGCTCAAGCGCAAGGGCGGCATCATCGTGGCGCAGGGGGAAATGGCGGCGTTTCCCAACTTCCCGCTGGAGAAGTTCACGGTCAAGTTCATCACCATGAAGAGCGCGCGCGGGCACAGCTACCGCGCCTGCGAGCTCGCGCTCGAGCAGATCGCCTCGAAGCGCTTTCCGCTCGAGCTCGTCACCACCCACCGGTTCGGGCTCAAGGACGTCGATCTCGCCATCCGCTCGGTCGGCGGCGAGGGCGTCAAGGACGTGATCCACGCTTCCCTGATGCCGTGGGAATGACGCGAAGGCTCCTCACCCGCGCGGCAGGAACTGCATCGGATCGACGGGCGTCGAGCCTTTGCGGATCTCGAAATGCAGCAGCGGGACGTCGCCGGTCCGGCCGGATTTGGTGCCGGACTTGGCGATCACCTGGCCGCGATGCACGACGTCGTTCGGCTCCACCACAACCTTGTCGGCATGACCATAAGCGGTGACGAAGCCGTCGCCGTGCCGCAGCAGCACGAGATTGCCATAACCCTCGATGTCGGCGCCCGCATAGACGACGACGCCGTCGGCCGCGGCGCGGATATCGCTGCCGACCGGGACCGCGATGTCGATGCCGTCATTGTGCCGGCCGTTCATCGTGGCGCCGAAGCCGGCGATGAGCTCACCTCGCAGCGGCCAGATGAATGGCGGCGGTGCCAGGCCGCCGCTCACGACTGCTGACGACGGCGGCGGCTCCGCCGGCACGGCGGCGATCTGTGGTGCCGATGGCTGGCTCGCCGCCTTGCGTTGAACCGTCGCGGCGCGCGAGCGCTGCTCTTGTGTGAGCGATAGCACCGCATCGCGATCCGGCAGCGACAACGGCGGCGCCGCAGCCCGCGCCCGCGCCTGCCCGACTGGCGAATTGTGCGCCGCGTCGCCGATGCGGGTCGGCGCACTATGGGCAGGTTTCGGCGCATCCGCCACAGCCCCGCCGGGCACCGGTGGCGGTGCGGGTACCGCCGGTGCGCTGGCGAAATCTTTTTTGTCGCCCCCTCGCTCCGCTTCGAGCGACGGCTGCGGTGCGAGCGTATCGGCCCGTGGCTTTGGCGCGAACTTGGGCGATGTCCGCGCCACGGGCTCCGTCGGTACGCCCGCACGCTGATATAAGAAGAGGTCGCCGGCGACGACGATGACCGCCAGGCTCGCGACCGTCGCGAGCACCGGCCGCCACGACGGGCGCGAAGTCAGCACCGACGCCAGCGACGCCGCGAGGGCGCGCAGGCGGTGCGCGAAACGCCGCCAGCGCGCCTGCCGCTCGGCGCGCGTGACGATGCGATCGAAATCGAGCGCGAAGGCATCGCCGGCGCCGCGTTCCTGCTCCGCCTCGGCGGCGAGCGCGGCGGGCGACGCCGCAACGACGTCCTCGCTCGCCGCATCGGCGAGATTGTGCCAGGGATCGTTGATGCGGTTCATGGCAACGGCTTACAATTCGAGCTTCTCGACGCGGCGCCGGATCTTGGTGCGCTTGCTCTCGTAGTCGGTCTTGTCGAGCCCGCTCAACTCCTGGAGCTCCTGACCGCGCGCGCCTTCCATCATGCCGCGCACGATGATCTGCGCGGCGGGATCGTCGTCGAACAAGGCGAGGACCTTGACGACGTCGAGGCCGGCGATGGCGCGACGCTCCTCGCCCTGGACATCCGCCATCTCGACCTCGTGCTCGACGAATTCCTTCTTCCATTCCCACGCGATGCTGCGCACCACGCCCCACAGGAACGGCAGCGCCGCGACCTCGCGCGGCCAGGCTCGCGCGCCGGCGAGCACACGGCACAGCGCCTCCTGGAGCAGATCCTCATGATCATAGGGCGTCTTCTTCGCATAGAGCCGCGCGAGCTTCATCAGGGCGGTCTTGTCGGCGGCGCTCAGCGCCCGGATGGCGGCGGCGGCCTCGGCCAGCGACAAGGTCGCGGTGGCTGGCTCCGGCGCGGCGGTCGAGAGGCCGATGGTCGAGACCGTCGTCATAGGGAAAGCGCGTGTTTTCGCCGAATGCAGACGTGCCGGAACGGACGCCTTTATTCCCGGTCGGCGTGTCCTATTTAGGGCGGCATGGTTCGACCGCAAGTGAAAAGCCTGTAATTTCATTCCCTTGGCGCCGGTCGCGTAAATGCGCGGGGCGCCGGCCAATTCCGACATGGAGGCAAAAATAATTTTTTTGCCGCCGCCCCCTTGTCGGCATTCGCACGCCACACCCGCATTCCGCATCGAAGCTGCCACAGGTTTAGGCATCCGGGAGAGCACGCGCATGACCACGCTTGCGATCACGACCGCGACTTTGCCGAACCGCATCGCCGCGCTGCTGCGCGGCGATGCCCGCCATTTTCAGATCGTCGCGCTCGCCAGCCTGCTCGTGTTCAACCTCGGCTGGATCGATTTCGGCGCCAAGCCGCTCAACAGCCTGCTCGCGATCCTGTCGGCGCTCGCGACCCAGTGGCTGTGCACGCGTATCTGGCGAGTGCCCGCGCTCGACCTGCGCTCGCCGCTCATCACCGGCCTGTCGCTGAGCCTGCTGCTGCGCGCGGACGCGCCATGGGTTCTCGCGGCGGCTGCCGCGATCGCGATCGCCTCGAAATTCGTGCTGCGGATCGATGGCAAGCACATCTGGAATCCGGCCGGCTTCGCCATCGTGGTTTTGCTGCTCGCCCTCCCCGGCCATGTCTGGATCTCGCCCGGCCAATGGGGCACGAGCGCGTGGCTCGTGACGCTCCTCGCGTTCGCGGCGTTCATGGTCCTCAATGCGGCGCGCCGCGGCGACGTGGCGCTGTTCTTCCTCGCCTGCCAGGGCGCGCTGCTGGTCGCACGCGCGCTCCGGCTCGGCGATCCGTTGACGATCCCGCTGCACCAGCTGCAGAGCGGCGCGCTGCTGATCTTCGCGTTCTTCATGATCTCGGACCCGCGCACCACGCCGGATTCGCGCATCGGCCGCTTCATGTTCGCGCTCGCGGTCGCGCTCCTCGCCTATTGGCTCGCCTTCTCCTGGCAGATGCGGCCCGCGCTCTACATGGCGCTGATCGCGCTGTCGCCGCTCACCGTTCTGCTCGACCGCCTCTTTCCAGCCGGCCGGTTCGCATGGCGCGCGCCGGAACACCAGGGAGTAGCCTGATGACAGCCAAGACCCCTTGCAAGGATCCTCGCAACCGCAGGCGGCGCCTGAAATCGACCGTCGCGGCGATCGCCATCGCGGCACAGCTCGTCTGGCAGGTCGGCCCCGCTTTCGCGTTCTGCGGCTTCTACGTCGCCCAGGCCGATGCCAAGCTGTTCAACAGGTCCTCCAAGGTGGTGCTCGCCCGCGACGGCAACAAGACCGCCATCACGATGGCGAGTGACTACGAGGGCGAGCCGCGCGAGTTCGCGGTCGTCATCCCGGTGCCGACCTTCATCGAGCGCAAGCAGATCGGCGTGGTCGAGATGAAGACGATCGACCATATCGACGCCTACACGGCGCCGCGGCTGGTCGAATATTTCGATCCGGATCCCTGCATGACGATGGAGCCACGCGTTGCGATGTCGGCCGCACGGCCGGCGCTGATGACGGCGCCGACGAGGCCAGTGGACCGCGGCGCTATCCATGGCGTGACCATCGAGGCGAGCTATGACGTCGGCGAGTACGACGTGCAGATCCTCTCCGCTCAGCAGAGCGACGGCCTCGCCGCCTGGCTGACCGAGAACGGCTACCGCATCCCGCCAGGCGCGGGCGCGGTGCTTGCGAGCTACATCAAGCAGGACATGCATTTCTTCGTCGCCAAGGTGAACCTCGGCCGCATGCAGCTGATGGGCCACGCCTATCTACGGCCGCTGCAGGTGCGCTACGAGAGCGCGAAGTTCATGCTGCCGCTGCGGCTCGGCACCGTCAACGCGAACGGCCCGCAGGACCTCCTCATCTACGCGCTCGGCCGCAACGGCCGGGTCGAGGCGACCAACTACCGCACCGTCAAGATGCAGACCGGCATGGACGTGCCGCTCTACGTCAAGGACGACTTCGGCAAGATCTACAAGGCGGCATTCGACCAGGCGGTCGAGGACGCCGACATGCGCGCCGTGTTCACCGAATACGCCTGGGACATGGGCTGGTGCGACCCGTGCGCAGGCGCGCCGATGACCAACAAGGAGCTGGTCGAGCTCGGCGCCCGCTGGATCGGCAGCGACGACAATTCGCCCTACTACGGCTATCGCGGCGGCGCCGACGTCTACGTGACGCGCCTGCACGTGCGCTACGACGCGGCCCATTTCCCGGAGGATCTCGCGCTGATGGAGACACATGACCGCGACAGCTTCCAGGTCCGCTATGTGCTGCGTCATCCCTGGCGCGGGCCCGCCACCTGCTTCAACGCCGCCGCCTATCGCGACCAGCTGCAGGCGCGCTTCAAGGAGGAGGCGAAGAACCTGTCCTACCTGACCGGCGGGAGCGTCGCCGACATCCAGAAGCGCATGGCCGAGACCGGCGAGCCGATCCGGACGAGATGAGCGCAACGAATTCGGCTCGGCGGATGCGCCCGCCGAGCCGAATCGCAGCCCTCAGCATTGCAATGAACGATCCCGCACGCCGAAGCGTGCAGACGCGCTACACTCTTCCGAGCAGCGCCAGGATCACGATGATCACCAGCAGCAACCCGACGCCGCCACCTGGGGCATAGCCCCAGTTCGCGCTGTAGGGCCAGGTCGGCAACGCGCCGATCAGCAGCAGGATCAGAATGACGATCAGGATGGTCGAGAGCATCGATCTCTCCCTTGATCCTCGCCCCGCCAGTAAATGCGCGCTCGCAGGCAATGTTCCACCTGCGACTCGCGCGGGAGATTGCGCACTGCACCTAATCGCCGGGCGTTTCTCCATCCTTGTGCGGCGCACGATTGAGCAAGACGCCGAGCACGAATGCGCCAACCAGCACGGCGGTGGTGATGCGCTTGCGACCAAGCACTTTCGTGATGTCGAGGGCTGTCGCGAGCAGTGCCGGATCGGCCCACCAGGCGCTCTTGCGCGCCGGCGGAGGCGGCGGCGGAGGGCTCCGGCGCAGGATGAGAACGACGATCAGCGCGACCAGGGCGAGGAAGGCGAATATGCCGCCGAGGATGAGCGTCGCCGTGATGGCGCCGTAGCGCGTCTCGAGCCATAGGAAGAGGGCGGCGCAGAAGAAGCCCAGCGCAACGAGCGCCGCCGCGAGCGCGACGATGGCGCCGATCGTCGACTTCAGCGCGAGGTCGATCTTGTGTTTGAGATTGGCGATCGAAGCGTCGAACACGGCCCCCTGCCTGCCTACACTTGTTCACTTGCGCGTGTTCTCATCGGCGAGCTGGCCTCCACCCCCCCTCAAAGTGCGGGGCAGGCTTTCGCCGGAACGCGCGCTAGCGGCGCCATGCCGTGCCGAAGAGAAAACCCAATCCCACCGCCAGCGCGATCGTCGTGAGCGGATGCTGCTCGATCGATTCCTGCAGCGCATCGCTCAGATGATCACCTACCTCGGTGAGGGCCTCGCGGCCGCGCTCACTGACGTCCGACACGGTCTCGTCGAGTTGGTCTTGCATGCGGCGGACCCGCTCCTTGATGCCGGCGAGGGCCTCACCGCCACTCGCGCTCAGGAGCTCGCTGACCTGTCCGGCGAGCCGCGCAAGATCGTCGCGCAATGCCTGCACGTCGCGCTGAATATCCTCGACGGTCGCCGCTGTATCTTTGGTGGTCGCCATTGCAAGCTCCCGCTAACGCCCAAGCCAACGCACCCGCGCAACGAAAAGTTCCGCTTTCATTCCGGTAGCTCCGCCTCGTCGACGACGAGCAGATGAGGCCGAAAATCAGGAAAGGTACCGATAGAAATGCGCCGATCGGGCGCCACAGCCAAGTCCAGAACGCCAAGCTAGGAAAAACCCCGTGCGGATTCAAGGTAAGGCGCCGCCCGACGATATTCGGTGTCGCGACGTGGCGCCCCAAGGTCGTCGATCCGACAAACAGCGCCGGGGCGATCAACGCATGGGCGAGCGAGGGAAAGCTGATCGCCGGCGTGAGAAATGTGAGCATCGGCTTGAACGACCAGCCACGAAGGTCGGCTAGTCGGCGTGCCCCACCGCCAAGGCATCGAATAGATCGTCGATGCGGGCGCAGCGCTCGAAATGCTCGATCAGCTCCCAGGCCTGCGCCAGCCGAGGCGGGGCGATCTGGCGGCCGGCGAGTGCGGTGAATTTCGTCGCGACCTCCGCGTCGGTCAGCGGGTCGTCGTGGTGCCCGTGCGGGACCTCGAGGCCGGCGGCGCGCGTCGTGCCGTCGCGCAGGCTGATCTCGACGTGGCAGGGGAATTTGTCCGGAAAGGCCCGCGTGAACGCGGGATCCTCGGCGACGGTGATCTTGTCGGCGAGCGCGAGAATGCGTGGATCGGAAAAGCGCGCCGGCGCGAAGATCGCGTCGTTGAAGCCGCCGTCGATCAGCGAGGCCGCGACGATGTAGGGCAGGCTGTGATCGGCGGTCTCGCGCGTCGCCGGGCGCCATTTCTCGGCGCCCGAGCCGATCTCGCGATGGGCGAACTCGTAGGTGCGGATATGGATCGCCGCGACCTCCTCGACGTCGAGGCCGCCGCCGAGCGACAGCGCCGCCGCGAGCGGCCCTTGCGAATGATATTCGGTGACGAAGAATTTCATGTCGGCCGCCATGATGGCGAGCGGCGCGCGACCCAGGCAGGCCACGTCGACGGGACCGGCCAGGTCGCGCAAACCAAGCGCGCCATCGAACGGTCGCTCCGGGCCCGTCATGCCGGCCTGCGCCAGCAGCGCCGCGAACACGCCGTTGCGCACGCCATTCGCCTCGGCGACGCCCTTCCACATGGAGAGCTGCCCGCGCCGCGTAACCGCGAGCGGCAGATTGGGGGTCACCGCAAGCGAGATCGCATTGGCCATTTGCGCCGCGTCGAGGCGCAGGATCTTGGCCGTCGCGGCCGCCGCCGCGACCGCCGGATAGAACGCATGGTCGAGCCCGCGCGTCATCAGGCGCAGCGACTCGTGCATGGCACGATGGACCTCGTAGCCGACGACGATCGCCGCGATGACGTCGCGCCCATCCGCGCCCGCGACCTGCGCGGCCGCCAGCACCGGTGCGATCACGCCGCTCGGATGCCCGCCGCCGCCCGGGAAGCAGTCATTGCCATCGAGATAGCGCGCCATCGCGGCATTGGCGAACGCCGCGAGCTCGGGCAGCGCGCGGCGCGCCGTGCCGAGGACGCGCGCGCCCTCACCCGCCTCGGTCCGCAACGCGAGCGCCCGCGCGATCCGGCTCGGCTCGGCGTCATAGGCGGCGATGCCGCAGGCGAGCGTATCGGCAAGGCGGCGCTTGCACGCGTGCACGGCATCGGCGGGCAGCGCCGCGAAACGGACATCCGCCGCATATCGGACGACCGCGCGGACGGTCGCGTCGGCGCCCGCTGAGGCATCCACCGGTACGCTCATCATCGGTTGCACGACCCTGCGTCAATCGGGCCGGAAACATAACCTGTTCCACCCGTTGAATCTCGCGGAGGTGGGCGCCAGCGCAACCATGGAGAATGCGCATGGCCCATCACGAGGCTCCCCATCATCATCGGACATCCAATGGCCTGCATCCCGCGATCTACGTGGGATTGGCGGTGTTTGCGGCGTGGATGATGATATCGGCGTGGATCTTCTTCGGCAGCGAAGGCCAGTATGCGGGATATGCGGTCTTCGTCGCGAGCGGATTGTTCGCCGTCGCCGCCGCGATCCCGTGGATCATGTGGCGGGTCGCCCGTGGCAAGGTCACGACCGGCGAGGCCGATCCGGAGCGGAAGCCGTTCGCGGAGTGGTGGCACGGCGATGTAGAGACCGGGCAGGGCCGCGTCGAGGGTTGGGATGCGGCCGTCGAGGTGCTGCTGCCGCTTGGTGCCGCCGCCATCGGCATGACGCTGATCGGGTTGATCTTCCGCCTCACCGGCGGCTGACGACGGCCCGAGGACGCGAATCGAGCCGGCGAGCAGACCGCGCACGTGCCCACCGATTTGCCGGTTGACCCGCAAGCCGGCGACCCCGATTAATGCGGCTGCGCGGCCCCGCGGGCCGTTGGGATTTCGCAGTCCGAAATGAAAGCCGCCGCCTTCGCGTATTCACGACCCGCCAGCCTCGATGAGGCCTGCGCGCTGCTCACGGCCGACGATGGCGCGCGCGTGATCGCGGGCGGGCAGACGCTGGTGCCGCTGATGGCGATGCGCCTTGCGCGCCCGACGCGCCTCGTCGACATCGCTCGCATGCCGGGCCTCGCCTATGTGCGCGAGGATGGCGACGCGATCGCGATCGGCGCGACCACATCGCAGCGCGCCGCCGAGCATCATCCGCTGGTGCACGCCATGCTGCCGCTGCTCGCGCGCGCCCTGCCCTTCGTCGGCCATACGGCGACGCGCGCGCGCGGCACCATCGGCGGATCGCTCGCCAACGCGGACGCGGCGGCCGAGATCGCGCTCGTTGCGGTCACGCTCGGCGCCACGCTCACCTATCGCGACGGCGAGCAGACGGCCGACATCGCCGCCGCCGAGTTCTTCCTCGGGCCGATGGTGACGGCGCTGGCGCCGAGCGCGGTTGTCACCGGTGTGCGCTTTCCCATCTGGCGCGAGCGCGTCGGCGTCGGATTTCAGGAGATCAACGCGCGCAAGAGCGATTTCGCGTTCGTGTCCGCGGCCGCGCAAGTGTCTCTCGCGCCGGATGGCACCTGCGTCCGCATCGCCATCGGCGTCGGCGCCGCGACCGAGGTGCCGCTGCGGCTTGCGATGGCTGAGGAAGCGCTCGTCGGCACGCGATTGACGGCCGATGCGGTTCGTCCCGCGGTCGGTGACGCGCTGGCCGAGGTCACGCCGATGGCCGACCTGCATGCTTCGGCGGATTATCGGCGCCGGGTCGCGCGCAGCCTGGCGATCCGGGCGGTAATGGAGGCGTGCGAGGATGCGAAGGCCGTAGGGAAGGCATCCGCGCCTGCTCATACGCAAGCGCGCGGGCAAAATCGCATCGGCGCGGTTGCCCACGCGGATGGAGCCGCGAACGCGATTTTGCCCACCCTACGAGTCAACGGCCAAACCCACCCCATCGACGTCGAGCCGCGCACCACCCTGCTCGATTGTCTGCGCGACAAGCTCGGACTCCTCGGCGCGCATGCCGGTTGCGAGCACGGCGTGTGCGGCGCCTGCACGGTGCTGGTCGACGGCGTTGCGGTTCGTTCGTGCCTGATGTTCGCCGTGCAGGCCGACGGCCATGCGATCACCACCATCGAGGGACTGACGCCGGCGCCGGGCGAGCTGTCGGTGCTGCAGGACGCTTTCTGCGAAACGCACGGGCTGCAGTGCGGCTATTGCACCCCGGCGATGATCCTCGCCGCGCATGCACTGCTCGCCGGCAATCCGTCGCCGACCCGCGACGAGATCGTCGACGCGATCTCCGGCAATATCTGTCGGTGCACCGGCTATGCGCAGATCGTCGAGGCGGTCGCGCTCGCCGCCGAGCGGCTGCGCGGCGCCAACCGGCCGGTCGCCCTTCGAGGCTCGCCCTTCGGGCGAGCGCCTCAGGATGACGGAGTCCAGTGAGATAGATGTCTGCGCCGCACCGCTTCCGCTTCGTCTCGTCCGATCGCCGCGTGCGCGAGGACCGCCGCTTCGTCGCCGGCAAGGGGCGTTTCGCGGCCGATATCGCGCTGCCGGGCACGCGACATGTCGCGGTGGTCACCTGCCCGCATCCGGCGGCGCGGATCGTCGCGATCGACAAAAGCGCGGCGCTGGCGAAGCCGGGCGTGCACTACGTCCTTGACGGGGCCGAGCTCGCGGCCGCAACGCTGCCGCTGATGTCGGGTCTCGATACCCCCGGAGCGCTGCGCCGGCCGCTCGCGGTGGACGTCGCACGCTATGCCGGCGAGTGGGTCGCGGCCGTGGTCGCCGACAGCCGCGCGCTCGCCGAGGACGCGGCCGAAGCGGTCGCGGTCGAGTACGAGACGCTGCCGTTCGTGCTGGACGGCGAGGAGGCCTACAAACCCGGCTCCCCACTCGTGCACGCGGCGCACGGCTCGAACGTCCTGCTCGACAGGAGCTTCGTGTGGGGCGACGTCGACCAGGACTTTGCCGGCAGCCCGCATCATCTCAAGCTGACTGTGAAATGGGGACGCAGCTCGACCGTTCCGGTCGAGACCTTCGGCGTCCTGGCGGCGTGGGATCCGTGGCGCGAGGTGCTCGACGTCTACGCCTCGATCCAGATGCCGAAATATCCCGACCAGATCGCGGCGGCGCTGAAGATCCCCGGCTCGTCGGTGCGCGTGCATCACGACGTCGACGTCGGCGGCAGCTACGGCGTCAAGCGCGGCATCAAGCACACGGTTCTGGTCGGCTACCTCACGCGGCGGCTCGGCTTTCCGGTGCGGCTGATCGAGGACCGCCTGGAAAACATGCGCGGCGGCGACGCGCACGGGCCGGAGCGCAATTTCGACGTCGAGGTCGCGTTCGACGGGCGCGGCGTGATCCGCTCGATGAGGATGCGGGCGCTCGACAATGTCGGCGCCTATGCGGGCCGCTCGCCGTTCCAGCTCGGCAAGCCGGTCAGCGCGATCGTCGGGCCCTATCGGATCAAGAGCGTCGCCTACCGCGCGATCGCAGTCATGAGCAACAAGACCGTGCAGGAGGCGGTGCGCGCGTTCGGCCAGTCGCCGACCAACTACGCGATCGAGCGCACGATCGAGGAGGTGGCGAATTGTCTGGGCCTCGATCGGCTGGAGGTGCGCCGGCGCAACCTGATCCGGCACGAGGAGTTTCCCTACCTGATCCCGAGCGGCAGCACTTACGACAGCGGCGACTATCATGCCGTGATCGACAAGGTGCTGGCGCGCGCCGACTACGACAAGCTCGTCGCCGAGCGCGACCGGCTGCGGGCCGAGGGATTGCTCGCCGGCATCGGCATCTCGGCCTGTCTCGAGCCGAGCGGCGGCAACTCGTCGTTCGAGCCGCTGCTCAACCCGAAGAACGCCACCACGACCTGGATGGACTCGTGCCGCATCAGCATCGATCTCGGCGGCGCGATCACGGCGGCGATGCACACGACCTCCTCGGGCCAGGGCCACGAGACCATGGTCGGCACCGTGGTCGGCGAGGTGCTGGAGGTCGACCCCGAGCGCGTGCGCGTGATCCGGCCGGATTCCATCGCCTCGCTGCCGAGCAACTCGCCGGTCGGCAGCCGCATGGCGATCATGCTGGGCGGCGCCGCTTTCCATGCCGCCGAGGCACTCAAGGCTCGACTCGTCGCGATCGGTGCGCATGATCTCGGCATTCCGCTCGCGCGCGCGGTCTATCGCGACGGCGACGTGGTCGACCGTACGGCGCCGGAAAAGCGGCGGACCTGGGCCGAGCTGGTGGCGATCGCGCACCGGCATTTCCATCGGCTGCCGCCAGGCTTCGAGCCGGGCTTATCGGTCTCGCACATCATGCAGGTGCCGACCGGCGGCACGCTGCCGACCGCGGACGGCCGGGTGCAGATGTATCCGTGCTACGCGTTCGAATTCCACCTGCTCCTGGTCGTGATCGACCCCGACCTCGGCAAGCCGGAGATCCGCCGTTACGTGGTCGGCCACGACTGCGGCACGGTGATCAACCCGAAGATCGTGCGCGGCATGACGCTCGGCGGCATCGCACACGGCATCGGCGCCGCGCTGTACGAGGAATTCGCCTATGACGCGCAGGGCCAGATGGTGGCGCAGAGCTTCATGGACTATCTGCTGCCGTCGGCGCATGAAGTGCCCGAGATCGACCTCGTGGAGCACGAGACGCCCTCGCCGCACACGGTGTTCGGCCAGAAGGGCTCGGGCGAGTCGGGCTATCTCGGCGCGCCCGCCGCCATCGCGAGCGGCGTCAACGACGCGCTGAGGCCGCTCGGCATCACGGTGAACAGCCTGCCGATGAAGGCAGCGCGCCTGGGCGACCTGATCGCGGCGGCAATGGAGAAGCCGTGAACTTGCTGTCCCTCTCCCGTGAAGGGGGAGGGTCGCTCGGCTGAGCAAAGCGACGGCGAGTTGGGTGGCGTGGCCGAGGCCGCGCCAACCCACCCCGGCTCAGCTCACTTCGTTCGCTTCGCCGACCCTCGCCCGTGCAGGGGAGGGTGAAGAGACCACGCGGTTGCGCTCAAGCTCATCGATTTCAGCGGTCGACAACGCGAGCAATTCCCGCAGCACATCGGCCGTATTCTCACCCAGCCGCGGCGCAAAGCGCGTCGCCGCCGCCGGCGCATCGGCGAACTTCATCGGATTGCCCATGACCCGCGCGTGACGGCCGTCGGGCGCCGCGAGTTCCGTGACCATGCCGCGGTGGCGGATCTGCGGATCGGCGACGACCTGATCGAGCGTGTTGACCACCGCGACCGGCACGCTTTCGGCCTCGAGTCGCGCGACCCACTCGGCCGCGGGGCGCGCCTTGAGCGCCTGCTCGAGATGCGCCCACAATGGCAGGCGATTGTGGTAGCGATCGCGCGCGGTCGCGAAGCGCGGATCGGCGGCGAGCGCCGGCTCCTCGAGCACGCGACAGACCGCCTGCCAGTTGGCTTCGCTGAGGGCGCAGATGACGAAATCCTGGCCGTCCCCGCCGGTGAAGCGGCGATAGACCGGGATCGAGTCGTGGCCGCTGCCCTGGCGGCCCGGCCCCTTGCCGGAGTGCAGGAAATAGCCGGCCTGGTAGGTCAGCATCGCGGCCTGGCAGTCGAGCATCGAGATGTCGATCGTCTCGCCCTGCCCGGTCGCGTTGCGGCGGTTGAGCGCCGCGAGGATCGCGATCGTCGCATACATGCCGGCCGCGATGTCGCCGATCGGGATGCCGGCACGCACCGGCGGGCCACCGGGCTCGCCGGTGAGGCTCATGCCGCCGGACAGCGCCTGCACGATCATGTCGTAGGCGGGCTTGTCGCGATAGGGCCCGTCCTGGCCGAAGCCGGTGATCGCGCACCAGACGAGGCGCGGATTTTCCTTGCGGATATCGTCGGCCTTGAGGCCGAGCCGGTCGAGCACGCCCGGCCGGTTGTTCTCGATGACGACGTCGCAACGCGCCGCGAGCCGCCGCACCAGCGCGACGCCTTCCGGCCGCTTGAGATCGACCGCGACGCTGCGCTTGTTGCGGTTGAGCGAGATGAAATAGACGCTGTCGTCGCCGACGAAATGCGGCTGCATGGCGCGCGCGAGATCGCCGCGCGGCGGCTCGAGCTTGATCACGTCGGCGCCGAGGTCGGCGAGAATCTGCGCGCCGAATGGGCCGGAGAGCACCTGCGTCATCTCGAGGACGCGCAGACCGGCGAGGAGGGGTGGATTCATGCGGGAGCCAGAGGCGCCGACCACCCTGCCATGAAGGCGGAGGGTCGGCGAAGCGAACGAAGTGAGCTGAGCCGGGGTGGGGTGGCGGTGCGCGAGCAGACACCCCACCCCGCACGTCTGCGCTGTCGCGTAGACATGCGACCCTCCCCCTGGAGGGGAGGGTAAAGAAGAAAGGTCACAGCTTCTTCCGCGGGGTGGGGTCGAGGCCGAAGATGCGGGCGGCGTTGAGGCCGAGGATGTTGCGCTTGGCCTGCTCGGAGAGGAACGGCAGGTCGTAGATGGTCGACGGCAGATCGAAGTCGAAATGCGGCCAGTCGGACGCGAACAGCAGCTGAGTCTCGGCGTTGATCATCTCCAAGGTGCATTGCAGCGCCTTGCGATTGCTGATCTCCATCGGCTGGGTCGTGTACCAGCAATTCTCGCGCATGTACTCGCTCGGGGGCTTCTTGAGCTGCGGCGCCTCGGACGGGCGCATCATGTACTGATCGTCGAGGCGCTGCATCAGGAACGGCACCCAGGCGAGCCCGCTCTCGACCCAGATCGACTTGAGCCTGGGGAAGCGCTCCGGAATGCCGTTGAGGATCCAGTTGGTCATGTGCACGAGGTTGCACCATACGAAGCCGAGCGCGTGCATGCCGACGAAGCGGTTGATGGTGGCGAGCGAAGGATCGTTCCAGTGATAGCCGGCGTGGAATGCGACCGGCTTGCCGGTCTCCTGGATCATCGCATAGAGCCGCATGTAGTCGTTGTGGTGCACCGGCTTGTAGCGCGTCGACGGGATGCAGAAGCCGATCACGCCCTTGCGGCCGGCGAAATCGGCGACGGCGCGCTCGGCCTCCACCGGCGTATTGAACGGAATGTAGGCGAGCGTCTTGATGCGATCGTCGGCGGCGAGCACGCTTTCGATCAGCCAGTTGTTGTAGGCGCGCGCGAGCCACACCTCCATCTCGGGCTGCGGATGCATGCCGAGAAAGAGCATCGGGGTGGGAAACACCACCATGTAGTCGATCGCGAGCGACTCCATCGCCCGGCGCGTGAGCGTGACGTCGCGATGCACGTCGGTCTCGGTCACGGTCTCGCGCTGCCCGTCCTGGTGCGGGATGCGGCCGCCGACGCTCTGATAGCGCAGGCCGATATCGCCGTTGAGGCCGTAGGGCGGCGCGCCGACGCGCTCGTTCATGAAGTGGATGGCCTGCTGCCGGATCACCGGATCCTCGATGAAGCGAATGATCTCCTTCCACGACACGGTCTCGACGTGATGGGCGTCGATGTCGCAGATCAGCATGTCCTGGAAATTACGCCGCCGCGCGTCGCGCTTGGCATGGGCGAGGATCTCGCGGGTGTCGGCAAAGACGCTCGCCTCCTGCGGCGAGATGAGGTGCGGGACGGAAGCCGTGGGCGCGTTCATGGCTTTTCCTCCATATGATCGAGTGTTCCGTCGGGCCGGCGCCGGAACCAGAGTCCCAGCTCCATCGGGCCGAGACGCAAGGCACGCAAGAGCTCCGACACGGCGGTCAGGACCTCGGTCGCGGTCAACGGATCGGCCTGCTCGCGAATGACGGGCGCAAAGGTGCGCTCCTCACCGTCCGATTTCATGTAGTAGAGGCGGATCGCGGCCGTGAGCAGCTGCGCCACCGCCTCGTCGGAGACGCGGCTCGCCTCGCCGTCGCGCGCGAGCGTGCGCGCCGCCTGGTGCAGGTCGGCGGCGTAGCGGTCGATCCACGCATAGGGATCGTTCGCGAGCTTGGTGTCAGACGACGACATAGACATGGCCGTCGGTCACCTCGAGCTTCGCCTTGCGCAGGCCCGCCTTGGGATTGCCGGGATGCTTGCCGGTCTTCAGGCTGAACTCCCAGCCATGCCAGGGGCAGACGATGTGCTTCTCGGTCTCGCTGTACTGCAGCATGCGGGTGTGACCGTTGGCGTCGACCGGCTCCTCGACCTTGCCGTAGATACGACCCTGGCATACCGGCCCCTGCAGATGGGCGCATTGGTTGTGCCAGGCGACCAGCTCGCCGTCGATCTTGAACACGCCGACCTCGGTGCCGTCGCAGGAAATCACCTTGCGGCTGCCTTCGTCGAACTCGTCGAGGCGTCCGACGACGTAGGATTTGGTCATTCCAGGCCCTGGGCATTGTTGTCGTTCGTGTGCCGAATCTATCGAAGGCAGGCCGCCAAGGACAGTGTGTTTTTCCGCCCGGCGCGCAGGTCCCGCATCCCAAAATGCCGGGTTGATCGAGCCCAACCGAACGGTAAAGTCCGCCCGAGAAAAAGATAGTCAAGCGCGGGGGGAAAGATGCACGGCAAGTTCTTGCGGAGCCTCGGAGCCCTCGTCGCCGCGCTGATGCTTCTGCCGCTCGGCGCAGCGCGCGCGGCCGACTGGCCCACCCGGCCCGTGCGCATCATCGTTCCGTTCGGCGCGTCGGGCGTGACCGACATCGTGACCCGCATCGTATTCGACAAGGTCGGCCAGCAGCTCGGCCAGCAGATGATCGTCGACAACCGGCCGGGCGCCGGCGGCACCATCGCGACCGACATCGCGGTGCACGCCGCGCCGGACGGCTACACCTTCATCATGGCGGACCCCTCCGGCTCGCTGCCGGCCAACATCACGCTTTATCCGTCGCTCAAATACGATCCGCGCAAGGATCTGGCGGCGGTCGCCCTGATCGGCACCACCGGCGCGGCGGTGACGGTTCCGGCATCGTCCCCGGTCAAGACGCTCGAGGAGCTGGTCGAGCTCGGCAAGCAGAAGCCGGGCGAATTGACCTATGTGTCGGTCGGCAACGGCACGCCCGGCCATCTCAACGGCGCGATGTTCAGCCGCCAGGTCGGCATCAAGGCCGTGCACGTGCCCTACCGGGTGATGTCGCAGGCCGTGACCGACATGATCGCGGGACGCGTCTCGTTCTGGATCGTGCCGATTCCGGGCCTGCTGCAGCAGATCAATGTCGGACAGGTGCGCGCGCTCGCGGTCGCGGGCGACGCGCACTCGCGCGATCTGCCCGGCGTGCCGACCGTCGAGGAGGCCGGGTTCGGCCACTTCGATGCGTCGACCACCTACGCGCTGTTCGGTCCGGCGGGGACGCCGGCGGAGATCGTCACGCGCATGCACGACGAGATCGCAAAGGCGCTCGATTCCGCCGATGTCCAGGCGAAGCTGCGCACGGCCGGCGTCGACCCGAAGATCGGCTCGCCCGCGCAGATCAAGGCGATGCTCGAGGAACGCACGACCCAATGGGCCGAAGTGATCAAGAGCGCTGGCATCCGCGCCGAAGGGCGATGATGCTGCATCGCCCGCATCAATCCATCTCCGCAGCCTCGAGCCGTAGGGTGGGAAAAGCGAAGCGTGCCCACCGTCTCACCGCGTGGGCACGCGTCGCTTTGCTCACCCTGCGAACCTAGAGCGTCATCACTTGCCCTACATCATCGCGGTCGACATCGGCGGCACCTTCACGGATCTCGTCGCCTGCGACGTCGAGAGCGGCGCGGTGGCGTTCACCAAGAGCCCCACCACTTACGGCGACCTCGGCGCGGCCATCTTCGACTGCATCCGCAAGGCGCGGCTCGACGCGCGCGAGGCGAGCTTCGTCAAGCATGGCACCACCCTCGTCATCAACGCGCTGCTGCAGCGCGCCGGGGCCAGGACCGCGCTCGTCACCACCAAGGGATTCCGCGACATCCTCGAAGTCGGCCGCGGCAACCGCACGCAGCCGTTCAACCTGCGCTTCCATCGCGAGCCGCCGCTGATCCCGCGCGAGCTGCGTCTCGAGGCCGAGGAGCGGATGGAGGCGTCGGGAAATGCGCGCGTGCCGCTCGCGATCGACGCGCTTGCCGGCCTCGCCGAGACGCTGCGCCACGAGAAGGTCGAGGCGCTGGCGATCAGCTTTCTCAACTCCTACGTCAATCCGGCGCACGAGCAGGCGGCCGCGAGCGAGCTGCGCCGACTGTTGCCTGGCGTATTCGTGACGACGGGCTCGGGGCTCACCCGCGAGTGGCACGAGTTCGAGCGCACCGCCACGGTCGCGGCCAATGCCTATGTGGGGCCACAGGTCAGCCGCTACATCGCCGATTTCGATGCCGAGCTGCGCAGCGGCGGTTTCACCGGCTCGTTGCTGCTGATGGGCTCGCACGGCGGCGTGATCTCGGCGGAACGCGGCTGCCGCGAGCCGATCTCGCTGGTCGAGTCCGGCCCGGTCGGCGGCTGCATCGGCGCCGCCGCGTTCGGCAGCGCGCTCGGCATCGACAACCTGGTCGCCTTCGACATGGGCGGCACCACGGCGAAATGCGCCATGGTCGAGCGCGGCCGCTATGCGGTCGAGTCGATCTATTACGTCGGCGGACCGGATGCCGGCTTTCCGATCCGCGGCAACGTGATCGACATTCTGGAAGTGGGCATCGGCGGCGGCTCGATCGCCTGGCTCGATGATCTCAAAAGACTCAATGTCGGGCCGAAGAGCGCCGGCTCGATGCCGGGGCCCGCCTGCTACGACCGCGGCGGGGCGGAGCCGGCCGTCACCGACGCCCAGCTCGCGCTCCGCCGGCTCGATGCGAGCCGTTTCCTCGGCGGCGAGATGACGCTTGCGCCCGACAAGGCGAATGCCGCGCTGACGCAACGCATCGCGGCGCCGCTCGGATACAGGGGCGCCGATGCGGTGACGCGCGCCGCCACGGGCGTGCTGACGATCGCCAACCTGACGATGTCGTCGATCATCAAGAAAATATCGATCGCGCGCGGCTACGACCCGCGTGATTTCGTCCTGTTCTGCTATGGCGGCGGCGGCCCGCTGCACGGCACCGAATTGGCCCGCGCCTTGAAGATCCCGCGTGTGATCGTTCCGCCGGAGCCAGGCAACTTTTCGGCCATGGGCATGCTGCTCGCCGATCCGCGGCTCGATACCGCGCGCACCTGCGTGGCGCGGCTCGACGACGAGACGATGGGCCAGGCGCTCGCGATCTACGCTGAACTCGAGGCCGAAGGCGGCGCCGCGTTGCGGCGCGAGTTCGGCAGGGGCGAGATCACGTTCGAGCGCGAGGCCGAAATTCGCTACCGAGGCCAGCAGCACTCGCTCAAGATCGCACTGCCGCCGGATGCCGATGCGGCGGCGCTGCGGGCCAAATTCGACGCCGAATATCTGCGGCGCTACGGCCATGCCAATGCGGCGGCGGACGCGCAGCTCGTGGTGCTGCACTCGCTCGCGACGCTGCACATGGCGCGGCCCGAGCTCGCGCGCCTCGTCGACCGCGACCATCATGCCGGCACGGGCGGCCCGCGCCGGCGGCCGATCTTCTATCTCGAGGAAGACCGTTTCCTCGAGGCGACGATCCTCGACCGCTACGCGCTGCCGGTCGGATACGCCGGCGGCGGCCCCGCATTGATCGAGGAATACGGCTCGAGCACGCTGATCGGGCCGCGCGATAGCTTCACGGTCGGCAAGCTCAAGGAGATCGACATTGACTGTCGCGCGTGAGACGGCGCTCGATCCCGTCACCGTCGAGGTGATCCGGCGGCGCCTGGTCGCGATCGCCGACGAGGTCGATGTCAACATCACCCGCACGGCGTTCAGCCCGTACATCTACGAGTACAAGGATTATGCGGTCGGCATCGTCGACCATCGCGGCGACCTCGTCTGCCAATGCACCGCCGCCATGCCGGTGTTCGTCGCAGACGTGATGCGCGCCGCGATCCAGGACGGGCTCGATCTCTATGGCGCGGACGACCTCAATGAGGGTGACATCATCATCAACAACTATGCGGGCGTGATCGGTCAGCACCTCAACAACATGGCGATGTACACGCCGATCCATGTGCGGGACGACGTGCGGGACAACGCGCCGGACGACGAGGGCCGCTCGACGCTGATCGGCTTCATGGTCGTGGTGATGCATTGGATCGACGTCGGCGGCCGCGACATCGGCTCGACCTCGAAGTTCGCGACCGACATCTTCCAGGAAGGCATCCAGTTCCGCACCGTGAAGCTGCGGTCGCGCGGCGAGCCGGTGCGGGAAATCTACCGGATGGTCGAGCACAACACGCGCTTCCCGGTCGAGATGATGGGCGACATCAACTCGCAGATCGGCGGCTGCCTGATGGGGCGCGACGAGGTGGCGACCCTCGCCGGCCGCTACGGCGTCGGGACCTTCCGCGCCGCCCTCGCGACCATCTGGGATCAGTCGGAGGCGGCGGCGCGCGCCGCCATCCGCGCCATTCCGGACGGGACCTATGCGGCGGAAGCCGTGCTCGACGATGACGGCCTCAATCCGGGCTCCCTCCCCTGCAAAATCACCGTGATCGTCGCCGGCGACGAGATGACGGTCGATCTCAGCGAGTTGCCACGCGAGGTCAATGCGCCGATGAACTGCGGACGCTACGGCGGCGGCGAGACCGTGTCGCGGCTCGCGTTCCGCTATCTGATCCTTCCCGAAGGCGACGCCAACGAGGGCACATTCCGTCCGCTCAAGCTGGTGCTGCCGGAAGGCACGATCGTGAGCGCGCGGCCGACGGCGCCGATGGGCTCGTACAATTCGGCGCTGCCGACCCTGATCGATCTCGTCATCCGCGCGCTCGGCCCGGCGCTGCCCGAGCGCGTCGCCGGCGGCCACTACGGCACTTTCGCGACGCTCGCCTTTGCGGGCCGGCGGCCCGAGAGCGGCACATTCTGGCAATGCCACGACAGCGGCTTCGGCGGCTGGGGCGCGCTCGCCGGGCAGGACGGGCCGGGACCGTTCCGCACCATGTGCCACGGCGATACGCGCATGATCCCGATCGAGGTGCACGAGGCGAGCTATCCGTTCATGATCGAGGGCTTCGAGCTGCGGGCCGATTCGGGCGGCGCCGGCGAGTTTCGCGGCGGCCTCGGGCTCACGCGGCGCTACCTGATGCTGGCGCCGTGCCGGATGTCGACGCGGTTCGAGCGCACGCTATGTCCGGCCTGGGGCATGCATGGCGGCCATGATGCCGAGGCCGGGAATGTCACTATCGAGGCCCCCGACGGCACGACGCGGCATGCGCTCAAGGACGCAGTGCAACTCAAGGCGGGCGACCGGGTGCGCATCGACACGGGCGGGGGCGGCGGCTTCGGCGATCCGCGCCGGCGCGACCGTGCGTCGCTGCGCGAGGACATCAAGAAGGGCTATGTTTCGTTCGCGGCAGCGCGCGCCGTCTACGGATGGACCGACGATTGAGTCCGGCGCGACGGTAACCACCGTCATGGCCGGCAAATGCCCGGCATCCATGTCTTGCTGCCGCGAAGAAAAACGTGGATGGCCGGGACAAACCCCGACCATGACGAGTAGTCTCAGCTCAGCGTGCTGGAGGCAGCGAGCCATGCTCAAGCGCGAAAAGATTCCGATCGCGGAAATCTACGTGCCGGTGAAGCGCCGCGCGACGCTCAAGCCGGCGACCGTGCAGGCGCTTGCCCAGAGCATTCTGGAAAACGGGCAGCAGACGCCGATCCATGTACGTCGCGACGGCAACCGCTTCGTCCTGGTCGAGGGGCTGCACCGTTTGGAAGCCTGCAAGGCGCTCGGCGAGGAAACGATCGTCGGCTATCTGGTGCAGGCCCACAAGCACTAGCGCATTTGCAGCTCCGTTGCGCTCGCCTTCGCGACGTCGCGCGAAGGCCCGTTCGCCAACGGATTGGCGCTATCCGCCGCCGCGGCCTCTTCGGCCGATTTCCGGGCAGCGAGCCGCTGCACCTGCGAGCCGCGGTGTTGCTGCATGGTCTGGGGGATCGGAAATGTCCAACTGGGCTGCATCGCACCCTCCCGGCATGGGTTCGATCCTTGACGTGAACCCGGATTGGCCGATTGCGTTCCGATGGCCGAAAAAGAATCCTGCGCCCCTGGTGCTGCGGCGGTGTGTCCTCTGGCCGTTCGACCGAGCCGACACCACCATCGCGCCGCTCCGAGGGGTAGCCGCAACGGATCAGCCCAATCCGGCGGCGCGCGCCGCCTTCCACAAGGTCGAGATCGCCAAATGGTGGCCGATCATCAAAGACGCCAATTCCGATCGATTGGTGAATTGAATCTTGCTCGACATCACAACCCGCGACCCACGTACCTCCGCAGGGTTGTACGTCCCGTCTTGCTCGCTGTGGAAATCTTCACTATTTCGGCTGATAGACTACCCGGCTGGGGTAGGAACGGCTGATGGCGGCCCTGACCATGGCGACGGGCGAAGTTTACATCGTCGACGACGATCCGGCGGTGCGCACCACCTTGTCGGCGGTGTTCACGCGCGCGGGCTACCAGGTAACATGTTTTGCCGATGGCGCCGCCCTCGTGGCGGCTGCACGCATCGGTACGCCGGTGTGCATCATTCTGGACGTGCACATCCCCGGCAAATCCGGCCTCGACATTCTCAAGCAGCTCAACGCGCAGGATTACCCGGTTCCGATCTTCATGATGTCGGGCCAGGGCGACATCGCCATGGCGGTCGACGCCATCAAGAACGGCGCGCTCGACTTCATCGAGAAGCCTTTCCGCGGCAGCGACGTGATCGCGCGGGTCGAAGCCGCGATCGAGGCGCGGACGGAGCGGGAAGAGGGCGAGGCCGCCCGCGATTCACGGCGGTTCTACTTCCCCGGACGCGAGCCGCTGAGCCGGCGCGAGCAGGACGTGCTCGGCGAGATCGTCAACGGTGCCTCCAACAAGGAGGCCGGCCGCAAGCTCGGCATCAGCCCGCGCACCATCGAGGTGCACCGCGCCCACCTGATGCAGAAGATCGGCGCGCGCAATGCCGCCGATCTCATCCGTATCGTGATGAGCGAAGGCCGCACGCAGCAGTAGATGGGCGCCGACGGTCACCCGTGCGCGGCCGCGCCGAACCAAGGCGATAGCGCGAGATCGACCGCCACCACCGCTGCATAGAGGCCGATCCCCAGCACCGCCAGCGCGAACAGGGCCGCATAGGCGAGCGGCTCGTTCACCTGCGAGTTGGCGACCAACAGCAGGTTACCGAGCCCGTCGTTGGCGCCGACGAACTCGCCGATCACGGCGCCGATCACCGCCAGCGTGATCGCGACCTTGCTGCCCGACATCACGAACGGCAGCGCCGCCGGAAAGCGGATCTTCCAGAAGGTCTGCCAGCCGCTGGCGCGCACCGCGGTCGCGAGGTCGATGAAGTCGGGGGGCGTGTTGCGCAGGCCGGTCGCGGTGTCGACCACGATCGGAAAGAACGCGACCATCCAGGCGATCGCGAGCTTCGACTCCATGCCCATGCCGAGCCACACCAGGATGAGCGGCGCGAGCGCGACCTTGGGCACCGACTGGGTCGCGATCAGCAGCGGATAAAACATAAGGTTGAGGGTGGGCGAGGCGGCGATCATCACGGCGAGCGGCACGCCGAGCGCGAAGGCGAGCAGGAAGCCATACAGGCTCTCCAGCAGCGTGATCCGGCCCTCGGACACGAGCAGACGCCAGTTGTCCACGATCGCGCCGCCGACCAGCCCCGGCCGCGGCAGCACCGCCGTCGGCACGTGGAAGGCCACGACATAGACATGCCAGGCGACGCCCAGCAGCACGAGGCCGAGCACCGGCAGCACGATGCGCGCAAATCTACCCATGCACGACCCCGAGGCCGGCGCCGGCGCGGCGCTCGAGCGCGGTGAACTCCGGCGCGTAACGCATCGCCGGGTTGCGCGGATAGGCGAGGTCGGTGCGGATACGGTCGACGACGCGGCCAGGGCGCGGGCTGAACACCAGCACCTCGTCGGCGAGATAGACCGCTTCGGCGATGCTGTGGGTGACGAACAGCACGGTCGCGCCCGACACGCGCCGGATGTCGAGCAGCAGGTCCTGCATCTCCATGCGGGTGAGCTCGTCGAGGGCGCCGAACGGCTCGTCCATCAGCAGCAGCGAGGGCGCATGGATCAGCGCGCGGCAGAGCGCCACGCGCTGCTTCATGCCGCCGGATAACTGATGTGGACGATGCCGCGCGAAACCCTTGAGGCCGACGAGCTCGAGCAGCTCGAGCGCGCGTCTGCGCGCAGCCTCGTCGCTGCGGCCGAGGATCTCCATCGGAAAGAGCACGTTGCCGAGCACGCTGCGCCAGGGCAGCAAGGTCGGGCTCTGGAAGACGAAGCCGAAATCCTCCTGCGGCCCCACGACCTCGCGGCCGCGCATCTCGATTCGGCCGCCGCTCGCGCGCGTCATGCCGGCGACGATGCGCAGCAGCGTGGTCTTGCCGCAGCCGCTCGGGCCGAGAAACGACACCAGCTCGCCGCGGCGCAGATCGTAAGAGACCTTCTCGAGCGCGACGATCTCGCCGGTGCCGGAGGCGCCGGCGAAGACCTTGCGGACGTCGGTGAGCCGCCCGAACGATGCGGCCGCCGCCTCATCACGGCCGGCCGCCGCGAGCGCCGTCATGGCTTGATCGGCGGCTGCGGCAGGAAGCTCGTGTCGTAGACGTCCGCCGCGGCGACCGGCTTGGTGCTCCTGGCAATCAGGTCGACGCTCGCCGCCATGATGGCGGGGTCGATGATGCCCAGGCCCTTGGCTTTGGTGTCGGGCGTGACGACGAGATCGTTGACGATCTTGATCTCGGCCGCGGCCACCCCCGGATCGATCCCCTTGACGTACTTGGCGACGATCGCGGCAGCCGCCGCCGGATCCTCGATGGTGTCGCGCCAGCCCTGCAGCGAAGCTTGCACGAAAGCCTTCACTTGCGCCGCATTGCTCTTGAGGTAATCGCCCCGGACGAGAATCCCGTTCGAATAGAGCTTCAGCCCGTGGTCCGCGAACAGGAACATCTGCGCGTCGTTCGGCTCCGCCGCCTTGATGACGCCCGGCTGAGACATCGCGAAGGTCTCGATCGCGGGCACCTTCTTCGCCACCAGCATGCCGACGCGCGCCGCCGGATCGATATTGACGTATTTCACCGTCGAGGGTTTCAGCCCGCGCTCGGTCATGAAGGCGTCGATCACTTTCTGGGTGAAGCTGCCGGCGCCGCTCGCAATCTCCAGGTTCTCGAGTTGCTCGGGCCGCGTCACGTTGGCGCCCGAGCGCAGCGAGAAGATCGCGTAGGGCGCCTTCTGGTAGATCACCGCCACCATCTTGGCGGTCGAGCCGCCGTTGGCGTGCGCCGCGACGAGGCCCGCCACATCCGAGAAGGCGTATTGCACGGCGCCGGACTCGAGACTCTGGATCGCCTGCGCGGTGCCCTGGCTCGGGATGATCGTCACGTCGAGCCCGGCCTGCCTGTAGTAGCCCTTGTCGAGCGCCACGTACCAGGCGGCATGGCGGCCGAGGGCGCGGAAATCGAGCGAGAACGTCACCTTGGTCTGCGCTCGCGCGGGCGCCAGTGCGGCAGCCGCGGCGAGCAGCGCAAAGGCGATGAGCGTGGAGCGTGCTGGCGACATCCTCGGTCCTTTCGCGGGCTTCGATCGATGAGGAAACTCTTGCAGCGGGCACCGCGTGGCGCAAGAGGCTGCCGAGCCGCACCTCGTACGAGAGAACCATGATGCGCGGGCTTGACCCGCGCATCCACGTCTTACTGTGGTGCGAAGACGTGGATGGCCGGGACAAGCCTGGACAAGCCCGGCCATGACGGCGTTGGCACCCAAGCTCTATTCATCCGGCAGCACCGCGATCGCGTTGATCTCGATCAGGTACTCGGGCGATGTCATCTTGCAGACCTCGACCATGGTCGAGGCGGGCGCCGGCGGCTTGAAATACTCGCGCCTCACTTTGTGGATGGTCTCGAAGTGCTCCATGTTGCGCACGTAGACGTCGACCCGGCACACGTCGTCGAGCGTGCCGCCCGCCTCCTCCACGGCGGCCTTGAGGTTCTCGCACACCTGGCGGGTCTGCGCCTCGATGTCGCCGATGCCCGCGATGGTGCCGTCGACGCGGCGCGAGGTCATGCCGGAGAGAAAGACCAGCGTGCCGCGCGCCGCGATCGCGGTGGCGTGCGAGAAGTGGCCGTTGGGCTGGCGGATTTTCGGCGACACGATCTGTTTCTTCGGCATCGGGATCCTCGTGGTCAGGCTTTGAGCGCGGCAGGGACATCCACCTTGAGACGCTCGGCGAGCTTGCGCAATGCCGCGGCCGTCACCGCCGCGACGCGACAGGTCGCCCGGTTACGCGCGGCGGCGCGGGCGGCGGCATCGCCCGGCATCATCACGGCATCGGTCCCGGCCGCCGGCCGCGACGACCGCACCCGCTGCGCGAAGGTGCCGATCGCCGCGGCGAAATCCTGCGGCGGTCGAAACGCGCCGACGTCGATGGCGAGAAAGAAATGCGCGCAGTCGTAGGGCACGGCCGCGTCGCCATAGAGCGGCATCACCTTGTCGCCCATGCCGCCGGCCGAGAGGCCGCCGCACAGAAAATCGATCATCACCGCAAGGCCGAACCCCTTGGGACCGGCGGCCGGCAGCAGCATGCCCTTGATGGCCGTGGTCGGATCGGTGGTCGGCACGCCCTGGCCATCGCTCGCCCAGCCCGCGGGCAGCTTCTCGCCGCGCGCCTGGGCGAGACGGATCTTGCCCATGGCGGTCGCGCTGGTGGCGAGATCGAGCACGATCGGCGCGTCCGCGCCCGGTACCGCGATGGCGATCGGGTTGTTGCCGACGAGGCGCTCGGCGCCGCCCGGCGCCGGCATCAGCGGCCGCGTGTTCGACAGCGCCATGCCGATGCAGCCGGCGCGCGCGATCTCGGCCGCCCAGCGGCCCGCCGTGCCGAAGTGAAATCCGTTGCGCACTGCGACCGCGCCGAGCGCGTGCTCGCGCGCCCGCGCAACTACGAGCTCGACCGCCGTCGCGGACGTGACCTGGCCAAGCGCGTTCTCGGCGTCGATCACGATCGCGCCGCCGTGCTCCGAGACGACGTGGCCCGTAGCCGTCGGCGAGACCGAGCCGGCTGCGATGCGATCGACATACATCGGCAGCAGCATCACGCCGTGCGACTCGATCTCCTCGCAATCGGCGGAGACGAGTCCTTCGGCGACTTGGCGGCCCGAACGCTCAGGCACGCCGACCGACGCGAGAATGGCGAGGACGAAGTCGACGAGCTCGCCGGGGGCGATGGCGACGCGATCGGGCGAGGAGCTCATCGCGCTCAGCGCGCATCCTGCTCGTCGGTGTACCACGACGGCTTCTGCGGATAGTGCGGGCCGTCATAAATCTCGACTACGACCGTGTCCTCGTGCGCGATCGCGGGGCCGTGCACGTGTCCCTTCGGATTGCAGTAGAAGCTGCCGGCGGTGAGCACCACGCCGGTCTTGGTGTACTCGTAGCGGCCGCTGAGGCAGAACATGAACTGGTTTGCGGCGTGCAGGTGCGGCTGCGGGATGCCGGCGCCCTTGGCGAACCGGATCAGCGCGATCGACGCGCCGCTCTTCTCGTCGCGCCACAGCATCTTCTCGGCGATGCCCTTGAGCGACTTTTCCCGCCACGGCATGGCGTCGGACTGGATCAGGATCTCCTTGAGGTCGGGCGCGCCTTCAGGCAGGTCGAGCATGGCTTCCTCGTCGATGACGCGGCCGCGCGATCGGTCGGCAGCCGTTGGATTTCATTATTTAGATCAATGAGTTCAGACCGGGCGCGAGTCAAGATGCCCGCAACGAGGCCGCATTGCAAGACGGGGGCACAATGCGGCCGGCGGAGGACGCCCCTAGCGCGGCGAATGGTGGCGGCGTCCGCGGCTTGGCGCTCCGCGGGCGCGCAACTATCATCGGCTCCGGCAAAGCGACCGTCGTCGCGGACGGCGGAATCTGCCAAGGCCCGGGGGATCATCAGATGAAGCTCGTCTTTGCGGCTGCGGCGCTTGCCGCTCTCGCCGGCACGGCGTCCGCGCAGGAGGTGACGCTCAAGGCGATCACGGCCTTCGCCGAGAACACGACCTATTCGCGGCCGTTCGAGCGCTTCATCGAGCGGGTCAACAAGGACGGCAAGGGGCTCGTCCACATCAACTATATCGGCGGCCCCAAGGCGATGCCGCCCTTCGAGGTCGGCAATGCGCTCAAAAGCGGCGTGGTCGACATCGCCAACTCGACCGGCGCCTTCTACACCAACGTGATGCCCGAGGCCGACGCCTGGAAGCTCACCGAGCAGCCGATGGCGGAGCTGCGCCGGAACGGCGGCTACGAGCTCATGGCGCAGCTCTATGCGCAGAAGATGAACGCGATCTTCCTCGCCCGCCTGGTCGACAACAATCCGTTCCACCTCTACCTCAACAAGCCGATCAGCAAGCCCGATCTCACCGGCCTCAAGCTGCGCATCACGCCGGTCTATCGCGACTTCTTCCAGGCGCTCGGCGCGACCGTGGTGCAGACGGCGCCGGGCGAGGTCTACACCGCGCTCGAGCGCGGCGTCGTCGACGGCTACGGCTGGCCGATCACCGGCGTGTTCGACCTCGGCTGGAACGAGAAGACCAAGTACCGCGTCGATCCCGGCTTCTACACCGCCGAGGTCTCGGTGCTGGTCAACAAGACGACGTGGGACAAGCTCACCGAGGCGCAGAAGAACGTGCTGCGCAAGGCGGGAGAAGCCGGCGAGGCCGAGGCCTTCGCGGTGTTCGCGGCGGAGAACAAGAAGGAGACCGATCGCCAGGCCGCCTCCGGCATCCAGACGATCAAGCTCGACGATGCCGCGGCGGCGGCCTATCTGGCGAAAGCCTACCAGGCCGGCTGGGACGGCGTGGTCCGCCAGAGCCCGCAGAACGGCTCGAAGCTGAAGGCGCTGTTCTCGAAGGCGAAGTAGCTCTTTCCTTCCCCTCCCCCGCTTGCGGGGGAGGGATACGCGCGAAGCGCGCGGGAGGGGCAAGTCTACAAATGTTCGAGCAAGCGGCGCCCCCACCCCCGACTCCTCCCCACCACGCGCTTCCCGCGCGAGGGGGCACTACTGCCGGAGCAAGCGGCTTTCATGCAGGCACTTTCTAAATGGTACGGACGGCTGCTTGACGGCATGTTCGCCGTCGCGTGCGTCCTCCTTTTCGTCATGACGCTGATGATCGGCGCCGACGTGCTGCTGCGCAACGTCGGGCTCGGCGGCATTCCGCCGAGCAACGAGCTTTCCGAGGACATCCTCTATCTGATCACGCTGCTGGCGGCGCCCGGACTGCTGCGGCAGAGCCAGCACATCCGCATCGACATCCTGCTGCGCGCGCTGCCGCTGCGCGTCGGCTGGCTGCTCGAATGGGTCGGCGACATCCTCGGCGTCGTCTGCTGCCTCTTTTTCGTGCGCTACGGCATCCGCGTCGTCGCCGACAGCCTCGCCAACGGCTCGCTGTCGATCAAGACGCTGATCATGCCCGAGTGGTGGCTGCTCCTCCCGATGCCGATCGCGTTCGTGCTGCTCACCGTCGAGTTCATCTTCCGCATGCACCGGCTCGCGCATGCCGAGCGGAGACCGCGCGACGACGCGGTGTCGGCGTCGTGAGCGGCGGAGGACGCCTATGAGCTGGCAGATCGCCGCACTGCTGCTGCTCGGCGGATCGACCGTGCTCCTGTTCATCGGCATGCCGGTCGCGTTCTCGTTCATCGCCATCAACCTCATCGGCGCGATCCTGTTTCTCGGCGGCGAGCCGGGCCTCGCTCAGCTGGTGCGCAACAGCGCCGCGAGCGTGACCAACTTCTCGCTCACGCCGATCCCGCTGTTCATCCTCATGGGCGAGGTGCTGTTTCACACCGGTCTCGCCATCAAGGTGATCGACGGCATCGAGCGGCTGATCCGCCAGGTGCCCGGGCGGCTGGCGGTCGTCGCCGTGGTCGCCGGCACGGTGTTCTCGGCGATCTCGGGCTCGACCATTGCGACCACCGCGATGCTCGGCTCGCTGATGCTGCCCGTGATGCTGGCGCGCGGCTACGATCCCGTGATGGCGACCGGCCCGATCATGGCGATCGGCGCGGTCGACATGCTGATCCCACCCTCGGCTCTCACGGTGCTGCTCGGCAGCCTCTCGGGCATCTCGATCTCGAAGCTCTTGATCGGCGGCGTCGTGCCCGGGCTGATCCTCAGCGTCGCCTTCGTCGGCTACATCATCATGCGGGTGCGCGCCGATCCATCGCTCGCCCCGGCCTCGCCGATCGAGGAACGTACCGGCTGGGCGCGCTTCGACCTCCTGTTTCGCTACGTGCTGCCGCTGGTCTCGATCTTCGTCGTCGTGGTCGGCGCCATGTCGGGCGGCTTCGCGACCCCGACCGAGTCGGCCGCGCTCGGCGCCATCGCCACCATGGGGCTGGCGGCCGCCTATCGCGCGCTCACCCTCACGGCACTCGCCAAGGCGCTGCGCGGCACCGTCGGCATCTCGGCGATGATCCTGTTCATCATCCTCGGCGCCACCACCTTCTCCCAGATCCTGAGCTTCTCAGGCGCCACCGAGGGCATCGTCACCACGGTTTTCAGCGGCAACCTCTCGCCGTTCGCGATCCTCGCCGGCATGATGCTGCTGCTCATCTTCCTCGGCATTTTCGTCGACCAGGTCAGCATGATGTTGATCACGCTGCCGGTGTTCATGCCGATCGTGCAGAAGCTCGACATCGACCTCGTCTGGTTCGGCGTCCTCTATCTCATCTGCATGCAGCTCGGCCTGCTGCTGCCGCCGCACGGCTTGCTGCTGATGACCATGCGCGGCGTCGCGCCGGCGAGCGTCACCATGGGGCACATCTTCCGCGCCGTCGTGCCCTATATTGCGATGAGCCTGATCCTGCTGGTGCTGATCATCATCTTCCCGGCGATCGCGACCTGGCTGCCGGCGATATTGGGATAGAACGGTTTCCCGTCATGCCCGGCGAAGGCCGGGCATCCACGTCTTGCTGCCTCGCGGCAAAGACGTGGCTGGCCGGGACAAGCCCGGCCATGACGTAGTGCGCGTTGCCGGAGCTCACCCCGGCAGCGGCACCATGCCCATCCAGAACATCGTCTTGTCGCCGACATCGACGTCGTAGGTGCGCACGAAGGTCAGCTTGCCGTCGTCGCCCATGCGAAAAACCGACAGACCGGCCGCGACCGTCTTGACCGCGTCGCCGTCGCGCACGTCGACCGGCAGATTGTGCTGGGCCACCATGAGGCGCGCGCTCGGATGTATGTGGAAGGTGCGCGGGTGGATCTTGCGGGTGTCGGCGTGCTGGATCGGCGTCGGTTGGCCGGTGGCCTGGTCGATGGCGTAGACCACAATACTGTTCTCGCCGCCCTTGAACACCTGCCTGCCCTTGTACTCGCCCGTAGCCTCGGCACGATTGGCGTTATAGACGAATCGGCCATTGGGATGGACGTGGACGGCGCCCGCGGCCTGGCGCGCGCGGATGTTGTTCGGTTCGGCCAGCGCCTCGGCCGTGAACGCGATGTCGGGCCCGATCCGACCGGGTTCCATCCGGTACATGTCCAACCTGTTCTGCGTCTCGATCGACACGTACATCCATGGCTTGGTCGGGTGGAAGTCGAGGTGACGCGGGCCGAAATTCTTGCCGCCGTTCGGCGCGACCGAGACCTCGTTCGACAGGACGCCGTCCTTGTAATTGAACACCTTCAGCGCGCCGGGATCCTCGGGTTTGGTCGGCGTGCCTTCGTTGCCGCGCGTCACCAGGATGGCGAGCCGGTTGTCAGGCGTGACCCGCACCTGATGGGCGAAGATGCCGGTGTCGAGCGGGCCCGGCTGCGCGACCTCCTCGCCCGGCGTGAAGTCCTCGTTGATGCGATAGACGCGCACTGCGCTCGGATTGTTGAACGCCACCAGGATGTGCTCGGAGGGAATATCGAGGCTGACGTGGATCGGTCGCGTCGGCAGTCGAATCGAGGCGCCGTGGCGGCTCAGCGCACCCGTCGCCGGGTCGATCGCGAGTGCCGTGACATGATGCTCGGTACCGGCGGTGCCGTAGCCGGACGCGCTGCTCGACGTCGCCACATAGAGGTAGCGGCGCGACGCATGCGGCCAGGCATATTGCACGCCGGCCGGCAGCGTCACGGTCTCGCGCTTGGTCAGCTCGGCTTTGTCGACATCGACGTCGTAATGCGTCAGCTCGGCGCCGACATTCGCGTAGAGCGCGGCCTTGGGCGCCGACTGCTGCGCCGATGCGAGCCCGGAGGTCGCGATGCTGCCGGCGGCAGCGGACAAGAACGTTCTGCGGTTGAACATGCCTTTCCTCCCCAGGGCGAATGGAGAGTAGCGAGTGGCGAATAGAAGAATAGAAGAAGGCAGCGTACCTATCCCCATTCGCTATTCCCCATTCGCTGCTCACGGCGATCATACGGTGAGCAGCGCGTCATGGCCATGCGGCCGGTGCGACCCAGCGAGCCGCCGCTACTCGGATAGTGGGGCGGCTGCATCACCTGCGCCGCACCGTCTTGCGGGCGCGCTTGCGCCGGCGCAGGCTGAGCGTGCACGGCAGGGGACGACGATCCCATCCAAGAATGCCGAGGGAGGACACATGACCAAGCCACACGACAAACCCGACGACACGCGCCGCGCCTTCCTGGTCGGCGCCGCGATCGCCGCGGCAGGCGCCGGCCTCGCGAGCGAGGCACGCGCGCAGGATCACAGGCAAGACCACACCCATATGGCGCCGCCGGCGGCGGCGCAGCCGATGGGCCCGCTGGAAGGCCACGGCGCCTTCTTCAACGACGACGACGCCGCCACCATGGCGGCCTTCACCGAGCGGCTGTGGCCGGCGGGGCCCGACAAGCCGGGCGCGACCGAGGCGGGCGTGCTCAACTACATCGATCTCGCGCTCGCCGGCGCCTACGCGGATCAGCAGGATTTCTACCGGCGCGGCCTCGCGCAGCTCGACGCGTATTGCAAAGCGGCGCACGGCAAGGCGTTCGCCGATCTCGACGCCGCGAGGCAGGACGACGTCATCGGCGCGCTCGAGCACGGCAGGGCGACCGGTTTCGTGTGGCCCTCCGCGCAAGTTTTCTTCAACACGGTGCGCACGCACACCATGGAGGGCCTGTTCGCCGACCCGGTCTACGGCGGCAACCGCGATTTCGCAGGCTGGCGGCAGGTGAATTTCCCGGGCGCCCAGCCGGTCTTCACGGAGGCCGATATGCGCAGCCGCGAGGCGTTCACGCGCGCGCCCATCGTCGGGCTGCAGTCGCGCGCCGACAACACGAAGAGGGGCTGAGCCATGGCTATCACCAAGACCGACGTCGTCATCGTGGGCGTGGGCGCGGCCGGCGGCGTGCTCGCGGCCGAGCTCGCCAAATCGGGCATGAAGGTCATCGGGCTCGAGCGCGGCCCGCGCCTCAAGACCGCGGATTTCGAGCCGCATGACGAGCTGCGCTACTTCCAGCGCCAGGATCTGCGCCCCGATCCGAAGCGCCAACCCGTCACCTGGCGCCCGAACGACAAGGCGACCGCGCATCCGCTCAACTCGCTCAACTACGGCAACCAGGCGGGCGGCGGCACCGTGCACTACGGCACGTTGTCGTGGCGCATGCACGAGAATGATTTCCGGGTGCGCAGCCAGACGATCGAGCGCTACGGCGCTGCGGCGATCCCGCCGGACTCCTCGCTCGTCGACTGGCCCATGAGCTACGCAGAGCTCGAGCCGTTCTACGACAAGGCCGAGTACGAGCTCGGCGTCTCCGGCAAGGCCGGCAACCTGCAGGGCCGCAAGATCGACGGCGGCAATGTGTTCGAGGCGCCGCGCCGCCGCGAGTATCCGCTGGCGCCGCTGCTGATGGACCAGTCGGCGACGCTGTTCGACGAGGCCGCACGCAAGCTCGGGTATCATCCGTTCTCGTCGCCGCGCGCGATCGTGTCGAAGCCCTACAATGGGCGGCCGGGCTGCACCTATTGCGGCTTCTGCCAGTCGTTCGGCTGCCACGTCGGCGCGAAATCGTCGATCCTGGTGACCAAGCTGCCGGAGGCCGATGCGACCGGCAACTTCACGCTCGTCACCGGCGCCATGGCGTATCGCGTCAACACCGACGGCAGCGGCAAGGTGACGGGCGTCTCGTATTACGCCCCCGGCGGCAGCGACCAGACGATCGAGGCCGAGCTGGTGATCCTCACGACCTTCATCTACGACAATGTGCGCCTGCTGATGCTGTCGAAGTCGGACAAGCATCCGAACGGGCTCGCCAACTCGAGCGGCGAGCTCGGCCGGCACCTGATGGCGCACATGATGCCGAACGTGTTCGTCACCTTCGACGACCGCTTCGTCAACAACTTCATGGGCCCGAGCGCGCAGAAGCACACGATCGACGACTTCAACGCCGACAACTTCGACCACAAGGATCTCGGCTTCATCCGCGGCGCGCAGATCTCGATCGGCACGCCCAACCTCGAGGGCGGCCCGATCGCCGCCTCGACGGTCGCGCCGCCGCCCGGCATTCCGCGCTGGGGCGCCGGCTACCGCGACTTCTTCTCGCACTTCTATGCGCGCCACGGCGCCATGGTCGCCCAGACCGAGAACCTGCCCTATCCGGACCAGATGATCGACCTCGATCCGCATGTGCGCGACATGTATGGCCTGCCGGCGCCGCGGCTCACCTACGACTTCCGCCGCCCGAACGAGATGAAGCGCATCGAATTCGTGCAGGCGAAGATGGAGGAGATCGGCCGCGCCATGGGCTCGCCGCACGTCTGGCGCACGCCGCTGCCGCCCGGCATTCCGGGCGCGCACCACGAGGGCGGCACCCGCATGGGCAGCGACCCGAAGACGTCGGTGGTCAACAAGTACGGCCAGAGCTGGGACAATCCCAACCTGTTCGTGATCGGCTCATCGACCTTCCCGACCATGGGGACCGGGTTCAACCCGACGCTGACGATTCAGGCACTGGCGTACTACAGCGCCGACGCGATCGTGAACCGCTACAAGAAGAATCCGGGCGCGCTGTTGTAGGCCGGTTCAAGTCAGCCTCGTCATGCGCGGGCTCGTCCCGCGCATCCACGTCTTGCTTGGGCGCCAAAAACGTGGATGGCCGGGACAAGCCCGGCCATGACGTTCATTTGTGCGCTCACGCATCGAACGCCTTCAGCCAGTCAGCGCTGCGGCCATGGCCGGCGTAGAACGCTTCGAGCCGGCCGCGGGTGCCGTTCTGGCGATCGGCCGGCGACAACCCGAGAAAGCGCACCGCATTGCCGAACATGATCTTGTCGATGTCGGCCTCGCTGTAGCCGGCCGCGGCGAGGAAATCACCGATCAGGTCGACGTAGCCGATGTTCGCGCCCTTGGGCGTGAAGCCGGCCTCGCGGCCCACCATGGTCCAGTCGCTGCCGAAGATGAGATGATCGGCGCTGATCGGAAATGCTTTGCGGAACGACGCGAGGTGGGCGAGCAGCGCCTTGCGCTTGTCGCCGGTGTCGCCGAGCATCTCGCTGTAGTAGCTCAGATCCGCGAATGCATTCGCCGGCGGGGTGCGCGCGAACATGCGCCCGATCGTCCACTCCCAGGTCGCCTCGAGCCTGGGCGGGTCGCCGATCTCGCGGAAGCCGCCGAAATGCGCCATGTTGATGCGCAGCGCCGGATATTGGTCCAGCACCATCGCCCAGAATTTCGGGTTCGCGCGCAGCCCGTAGCCTGGCCCCGCCTCGTTCGACGCAACCGCATGCGCCATGATCGGGGCATTGTTCGCGGCGCACCACGCATAGAGCTTGGCCAAGGCACGATCGAGCGCCGCGCCGGGCTGCGGACCCAGTTGCCGCTTCACGTGCTCGGGAAAATCCGCGCCGAGTGCCGCGTTCTCGATCGGACGGAAGCCCATCGGCGGATAGAGCTTGACGCCGATGAAGCCGCCGCGCTCGATTGCGCGCTGCACGATCGCGAGCGGCGCGGCCGACCCAGGGCCGCCGCCCTTGTCGTGGATCGCCTGCCGCAGCGGGTCGAAGCCGACGAAACCGTGGACGCGCTGCCCGCTCCGGCGAGCGGCGACGCGCGTCATCACATCGACCTGATCCTGGACCGAGGTGAGCCGGTCGTCCTCGACCCATAGCGAAATATCGAGCAGCGCCGGTGTCACCACGGCGGCGCGATCGCGGTGCAGGCGATGCAGCTCTTCGGCGAGCTCGGCGCGCCGGCGCGTGAACAGCAACGCCCACTGCACGTTGCGGCCGATGGTGCGTTCGGTGCCGCTGTCGTAGAGCCGCTCCGCCACCCTCGGCAGGTTCCGCCCCTCCTGCTCGATCAGCAGCCGGACGTCCTCGGCGCCCGGATGGTTGGAAAAGATTTCGGGATAGACCTCCTGCAGGATGAGCTTCTGCAGGTCGACGATGCCCACGTCCGCCGCCCGCGCGTTGCGGATGCTCAGCTCGCGCAGGATGTCCTTCGACCAGATCTTGTCCAGCACCCGCGTGATATTCGCGATGTCGCGCGAACGCAGCTCCGCCGCGCTCGGAAAACGCGCCGATCCGGCATCGACCCCGTCGACGAACCTGATCTCCTCAGCCGGGCCCGGCGCCTGCTCCTGCATGATCGTCGACAGGGCATGGATCATCACGGTGAACGCGTCGGGATAACGCGCGAACAGCGAGCTCAGCTGCTTGTATTCCGGGATCAGAGAGCCGGTCCCGGAAATCTGCACAGGGCGATAAGTGGAATTTCTGCCTGACAGCGGGCACGCTGTGCACCGCGAATCAGGAGCGACCATGAGCAGACGACCGCGCCGGAACCACACACCGGCCTTCAAGGCGAAGGTGGCGCTTGCCGCCGTCAAGGGTGATCGGACGCTCGCGCAGCTGGCGGAGCATTTCGACGTTCACCCCAATCAGATCACGTCGTGGAAAGCGCAACTCGAGGGCGGGGCTGCGAATGTGTTCGGTCCGGGCGGTGGAGCCGCCCCACCGGCGATCGACGTGAAGTCGTTGCATGCGAAGATCGGCGAGCTGACGCTGGAGAACGATTTTTTAGAAGGAGCGCTCACCAAGGCGGGATTGCTGAGCGCAAAGCGATGATCGACCGCGCGCACGACCTGCCGATCAGCAAGCAGGCGGATGCCCTCAACATCAGCCGTGGCAGCGTCTACTACCTGCCGCGGCCCGTTTCCGCAGCCGATCTCGCGATCATGCGCCGTCTCGACCGGCTGCATCTGGAGTTCCCTTTCGCAGGGAGTCGGATGTTGCGAGGGCTGTTGGCATTCGAGGGGTGCCAGATCGGCCGTCGTCATGTGAAGACGCTGATGCGGAGGATGGGGATAGAAGCGCTTTATCGCCATCCGCGCACGACCAAGCCCGAGCCGGGCCACAAAGTCTATCCGTATCTGCTGCGCGGCGTGGAGATCACGCGGCCGAACCAGGTGTGGGCGATGGATATCACCTACATCCCGATGGAGCGCGGGTTCGTCTATCTCGCCGTCGTGCTCGACTGGTTCAGCCGTCGCGTGCTGTCGTGGCGCGTCTCGATCACAATGGAGGCGGGGTTCTGCGTCGAGACGCTCGAAGACGCGCTCGCACGCCACGGCAAGCCGGAGATCTTCAATACCGACCAGGGCAGCCAGTTCACCGGCGCGGCATTCACCGGCGTGCTGAGCAACAACGGGATCGCCATCAGCATGGACGGCAAGGGCGCATGGCGCGACAATGTCTTCGTCGAACGACTGTGGCGCAGCGTCAAATACGAGGAGGTGTATCTGCGGGCCTACAACAGCGTCAGCGAGGCGCGAGCATCAATCGGCGGCTACCTCGACTTCTACAATCGCCGCCGGCCGCACTCGAGCCTTGACGGCGCCACACCCGATCAAGTCTTCTTCAACCCGCTGCCCCTCCGCTTGGCAGCCTAACCCTGGCAGACGCTCCACTTATCGATGCGGAAAATCCGTTCAGATAACCGGGACCACGTCTCAGCACCTTCTTGGTGAAGCCCTCGATCGGCAAATCGCGGGCATTGAACAGATGACAATGCGCGTCGATCAGACGCCGGATCGGCGCGCGTGCCGCACGCGCCGGGACGACGGTCTGTCCGGCGATCGCCAGCCCGCCGACGATGAAATCGCGACGCCGCATGCAAGTGCCCCGCGTGCATCGATACGGGCACGGTGCCTGCGCCCCCTTCTCCCCGTTCAGGGGGAGAAGGACCCGCAGGCACCGTGGTCAACCTCACGCGAACTTCACGTGCTTCAGCGGCAGGCTGCGCACCGGCTGGCCGGTCGCGGCCTGGATCGCGTTGAGCACGGCCGGCGTGGTGACGCAGATGGTCGGCTCGCCGACCCCGCCCCAGAAGTCGTAGGTCGGCACGATCACGGTCTCGACCTTGGGCATCTCGGCCAGCCGCAGGATCTGGTAGCGGTCGAAGTTGACGTCGGTCATGCGGCCGTCCTTGACGGGGCACTCGCCGTACAAGGCCGCCGTGAGGCCGTAGGCGACCGAGCCCTCGACCTGCGCGGCGATCTGGCCGGGATTGACCGCGTGCCCGCAGTTGAGCGCCAGCACCAGGCGATGCACCTTGAGCTTGCCCTGGTCGATCGAGATCTCGGCCACCGCGGCCGAGTAGCTTCCATACCCCATGAACTGCGCGATGCCGCGATGGACGCCCGCCGGCAGCGGCTTGCCGTAGTCGGCCTTCTCGGCCGCGGCGTTGAGGACCGCGAGATGCTTCGGGAAGTCCTTCATCAGCGCGCGGCGGAAGTCGAGCGGGTCCTTGTTGGCCGCCCGCGCCACCTCATCCATGAAGCACTCGAGATAGACGGCGTTCTGGTTGGTGTTGACGCCGCGCCACGGGCCGACCGGCACGTGGGTGTTGCGCATCGCGTATTCGATCTGCAGGTTCGGCACGCCGTAACCGAACTGCGAGTCGCCCGGTTTCTGGTACCAGCCCTGCAGCTGGCGCTCGTTCGGCCCGCCGACCGGCAAGGTCGGCGCGAGCCAGGCGTTGATCGACTGGCCCGACACGCGGATGCGCAGACCGGTGAGGTTGCCCTCGGTGTCGAGGCCGGCCGTGAGCTTGCATTGCGAGATCGGCCGATAGAAGTCGTGCGCCGTATCCTCCTCGCGCGTCCAGATCAGCTTGACCGGGGTGCCGGGGAATTCCTTGGCGATCGCCACCGCCTGATGGACGAAGTCCTGGGTGCCGCCGCGCCGGCCGAAACCGCCCCCGAGGTCGGGGCGATAGACCTCGCACTTGTCGAGCGGCAGGCCCGACGCCTCCGACAGCGCCGCGAGGGACGCTTCGGCGTTCTGCGTCGGCGCCCACGCCTCGGCCTTCTCGGCCGTGACGCGCGCCGTGCAGTTCATCGGCTCCATGGTGGCGTGGGCGAGGAAGGGCGTGCGATAGATCGCCTCGACCTTCTTCGCCGCCGCCTCGATTGCCTTGTTGGCATCGCCGACGCCCCAACCGCCATTGCTGCCGGCGGCCTCGAGGCCGTCGACGAGATGCGCCGCGATGGTCGCATCGGACGCTGCCGCATTGGCGCCGAAATCCCACTCGATCGGCAGCGCGTCGAGGGCGCTCTTCGCCCGCCACCAGGTGTCGGCGACGACCGCGACGGTCGCGTCGTTCACCTTCACGACCTTGCGGAAGCCGGGCCGCTTGGCGATCGCGGCCTCGTCGAAGCTCTTGAGCTTGCCGCCGAACACCGGGCACTGCTTGAGCGCGGCGCACAGCATGCCGGGCAGCCTGGTGTCGATTGCGAACATCTTGCTGCCGTCGAGCTTCGCCTCGGTGTCGAGCCGCTTGAGCGGCTGGCCCGCGATCTTCCAGGTGCGCGGATCCTTGAGCGTGATGCTCTTCGGATCGGGCGGCGTCACCTTGGCGGCGTCCGCCGCCACTTCACCATAGCGGATGCTGCGCTTGGAGGCCGCGTGGGTGATGACGCCGTTCGCGACGGTGAGCTCGCCGACCGGCACGTTCAGCCGCGTCGCTGCCGCCTGCATCAGCATGATGCGGGCCGCGGCGCCGCCGCGGCGAACATAGTCCTGCGAGATGCGGATGCCGCGGCTGCCGCCGGTGCCCATCTCGCCCCAGATGCGCTTGCGCGCGAGGTTCTGCCCCGGCGTGATCGGATCCGTCGCGACCTTCTTCCAGTCGCATTCGAGCTCCTCGGCGACGAGCTGGGCGAGGCCCGTGAGCGTGCCCTGCCCCATCTCGGCGCGCGCGATGCGGATCGCGCAGGTGTCGTCGGGCTTCACCACCACCCAGGCATTGACTTCCGTTCCGGCCGCGCCCTCGGCGCGCGCCGCAGCGATGTCGAACGGCAGATGCATGCCGAGCGCGAGTCCGCCGCCGGCGGCGGCGGAGCCGACCACGAACTTGCGGCGCGAAAGTTTGCGGGAGACCGCGTGTTCAATCTTGTTTGTCATGGCGAGCCTCCTCACCCGTGCCGTACGACGGTGGCCGCGGGGACGTTGGTGTGCTCGGCCTCACCCGCCGCAAGATGCACGGCGGTGCGGATACGCTGATAGGTGCCGCAACGACAGATGTTGGTCATCGCCTCGTCGATGTCCTGATCGGTCGGCTTGGGCTTTTTCGCGAGCAGCGCCGCGGCGGCCATGATCTGGCCGGATTGGCAGTAGCCGCATTGCGGCACGTCGAGCTCGGCCCACGCCTTCTGCACCGGATGCGACGCATCGGCGGAGAGGCCCTCGATGGTGGTGATCTTGTCGGTCGCGCTGACGGCGGAGAGCGGCAGCGAGCACGAGCGCGTGACCTCGCCGTTGACATGCACCGAGCAGGCCCCGCATTGGGCGATGCCGCAGCCAAACTTGGTGCCGGTGAGCCCGATCTGCTCGCGGATCACCCAGAGCAGCGGGGTGTCCGGTTCTGCCTGCACGTCGTGTGTCGTGCCGTTGATGTTGAGCCTTGCCATGGGGAGTCCTCGTCCTTTGTCTGTTGCGCCTGCTGAAGTCAAAGCTGAGGAGTCATGCGGCCACGTGAGAATGCACGCGCGGTGCGTCGGAGAAATTACGAATGGGCGCGTGGTGCGGCCGCACCGTCGAGTAGCAGCCAGTCTACTGCGCAAGCGAAGGGGTGGGAACGGGGGGCATGCGGGCTCAGCCAGGGCGCGCGGCGCCCTGCGGCGGCGACGCGACCGTGATGCCGTTCGGGGTGAAACGGAGATCGAGCACGCGCCACTCTTTGTATTTATCGGCCGGCAGCGCCGTATAGGCAGGGCAGCCCTTCAATGCATTGAGCGAGCTCTGCAGCAAGGTGAGCGCCTGCATCGAAGCGGATCCGCCGAGCGGCTCCGGCGGGCTCGCGAGGCTGCCGTCGCGCTTGAGGCGAACGCGGATGTAGACGGTGATGTTCGCCGCCTTGAGCGACGCCGGCGGCGACGTCCAGCAGCTTTGCACGTGCGCGGCGAATCCGGCGACCTCGTCCGCGGTCAGGTTCGCCTTGTAGTCCGACGGCGCCCCACCGCTCGTCGCGACCGGGTTGGGCAGGCCGAGCATTTGCGCGAGCTGCTCGGCCTGGCCTGTGCTCGGCGCCGACGGCGGCGGCGGTGCCCTTGTCGCCGGCGCCTCGGACGGCGCGACCGGCGGCGCGAACGCATCGAGGCTCGGCGGCGCCTGTGGTGGTGGCGGAGACGGGGATGGAGGAGGCGGTGGAGGCGCAGGCGGTGTCGCCGCGCCGGATTGGGTCTGCGGTGACGGCGCCTGCGCAGGCTGCACCGACGGCTGCGATTGCTGCGACCGATTGGGTTGCGATGAGATGTCGGGGAACTGCGGCTGCTTCGGCGGATCCGGCGGCTTCGGATCGGCCTTCTCCAACGCGGCAAGCTGGTCTGCGGTCACGACATCGACCGGCACGGCCTTGTCCGGCGCGGGCGGACGCCCCCATGAACCAAGAACGAGCACGGTGCCGACCAGCGCCACGTGAACGGCCACCGACACCCATATGGCGGTCCCACCGGCGACGAGCCCGGCGAGGCCCCAGCGTCGCACCGGCGACGCGCTGATCGACGCCTCGCTCGACGTCTCACTCAACGACTCGCTCGTCGCCTCGCTCGTCGCCTCGACAGGCGCCGGTGCGCTGCTGTCAGCCATGGCCCTTACGCGCCGGCACGCGCCACCTCGTCAGCCGCCCCCTCGACGACCCCGTGATAGCATAGCCAATGGGGCGAAAATCGTCGCTCACTCTCTACCCTCCCCCGAAGAGGGATGGTCGCGAGCGAAGCGGGCGGGGTGGGGTGGGGTGACGCCATCTCAGTCACCCCACCCCGCTCGTCTCGCTTCGCGAAGTCGAGCGACCCTCCCCCTGCAGAGCCCTGCAGGGGAGGGTGAAGAAAGAAAGGCTCAGCCTTCGGCGAAGGTCGCGAGCCGGCCGCTCTGGCCGGGGTCGCGCAGCTTCATCAGGGCGCGCGCCTCGATCTGGCGGATGCGCTCGCGCGTCACGCCGAAGATCTGGCCCACTTCCTCGAGCGTGTGCTCGGCCATGCCACCGATGCCGAAGCGCATGCGCAGGATGCGCTCCTCGCGCGGCGTGAGCGTGCCGATCGCCTCGCTCACCACGTCGCGCAGCACGCTCGCCTCGGCGGCCGCGTGCGGGTCGACCGTGTTCGGCGCCGCGATCAGGTCGCCGAGCGTCGCGTCGCCATCCTCGCCGATCGGCGAGTCGAGCGACGCCGGCTGCTGCACCAGCGAGAGCACCTGCTCGATGCGCGCGATCGGCACGCCGGTGCGCAGCGCGATCTCGTCGGCGCCGGGCTCGCGGCCCTTCTCCTGATAGAGCTTGCGCCGGTCGCGCAGCACCCGCGCCGCCACCTCGGTCATGTGTACCGGGATGCGGATGGTGCGGCTCTGGTCGGCGATCGCGCGGGCGATCGACTGGCGAATCCACCACACCGCGTAGGTCGAGACCTTGACGCCGCGGCGATAGTCGAACTTCTCGATCGCGTGCATCAGGCCCATGTTGCCTTCCTGGATCAGGTCCAGGAGATCCATTGCGCCGTTGCGGCGATAGCGCTTGGCGATGGCGACGACGAGCGGCAGATGCGCGCGCACCATCTCCTCGCGGCCGCGCATGACCTCGCGGCGCGCCCGGCCGATATCGGCCGCGAGCGCACGGAATTCGCCGATCGGCAGGCCGACGCGCTGCGCCACCGCGGCGATCTCGCCGCGCAGCTCGGCGACGCGCTCGCCGTGCCGGCGCGCCAGCGTGCGCCAGGGCAGCAGCTCCGCGACGGCATCGAGCCAATTGGCATCGAGCTCATGGCCGGTGTGGCGCAGCAGGAATTCCTTGCGCGTCACGCGGCACTGCTCGGCGAGCCGCAGCAGGTCGCGCTCGGCATGCGCCAGCGTCCGCTGCTCCTGCTCGAGCGTCGCGATCAGGTCGGCGACACGATCGGCGCGCAACCGCAGTTGCCCGGCCTCGCGGCCGAAGCGGGCGATGAGCTCGGCGAGCCGGGTGCGGCGCGCCTTGAGGATGTCGCGGCCGCGCATCACCGCGGCCACGCGCTTGCGCCCGAGGGTCAGGATCTCGGCGGCGAGCTTCGACATGGCGTTGAGCCGCTTGAGCACGGACGGCAGCAGCGCCTGCTCGCGCGCGGCGAAGTCGCCGTGGTCATCGGAGGATGAGCCCTGCTCGTCGCTGTCCTCGCCGGTGTCCGTGGCGTCCGACGCCGGCACGCGCGGCGCCGTATAGGTCGCCGGCGTCACCACGCCATGGGCCGACTCGTTGCCGCTCACCGGCAGGTCGACGAGATCGCGCAGGCGCAGCCGCTCCTCGCGCAGCTCGCCGCCCCAGCGGTCGATCTGCTCGATCAGCAGCGGCACACGGCACAGACCGGCGACCAGCGCCTCCTGGGCGGACTCGATCCGCTTCGCGAGCTCGACTTCCTGCTCGCGCGTGATCATCTCGGCGCGGCCCATCTGGCGGAAATAGGTGGCCATCAGGTCGGGCGAGCGCGGCTCGTTGCGGTCGGTCCGCGAGCGAACCGACGTCACGGACGTGGTTACCGCGATGTCAACGGCATCGGCCTCACCCAGCTCGGGGGCCTCGTCCGCGTGCACGGCGGCGACCTCCTGGGTTCCGCCAGCCGCCGGTGCGGCGGGGCGTTCACGAACCTCGGCCTCCTCGCGGACCCGATACTCAAGCGACATTTCGGCCATGACCGTCATCACATCTCGCACGCGTCCGACCGTATGCCGAACGCCAAAAACCCAACACGGGCAAATACTTGAGACCGCCGCCGGAACCGGCTGGGACCGCCAAATTGAACGGGGGCGCATCGCGGGCACCGCCGAGCGCGGGGCAGTCCGCAATCTCGCGGCATCACATGGGGCGTTTCTTCAAAAAAATCAAGCGTGTTCAATATTGTACCTTGGCCGTAACTCGCCGCGTCAAATTCCCCGATCGCGGGGCCTCCATGCGTCGAACGCGGGCAGCTGCGCGCGTCCCTGACCCAAGGTGAGCAACTATCAACCTTGCTGCGACGCCTTCTGCCGAGTCGGCCCGCCGATTACAGTCGCACGACCATCGCTCCCAGCAACGCCAACGCCAATCGCCGGACATGAAGATCACCGAAGTGCGCACGCACGTGCTCTCGACGCCGCTCGCGGAGCCGTTCGCGTTCTCGATGGGCTGGGTGACGAAGCGCAGCACCATGGTGGTCGAGCTCATCACCGACGAGGGCATCACCGGTTGGGGCGAGTCGCTCTGCCACGGCCTGCAACCGCCCGAGATCGCCGCCGCGATCGTTCAATCCGCACTCGCGCCGATCGTCATTGGGCACGATCCGTTCAACGTCGATCCGCTGTGGGAGCGCATGTACAACCTCACCCGCCCGTTCGGGCAGAAGGGCGCGGTGCCGAACGCGATCGCCGGCGTCGATATCGCGATCTGGGATTGCCTCGGCCGCGCGCTCGGCAAGCCGGTGCACAAGCTGCTCGGCGGCGCCTACCGCACCCATGTGCAGCCTTACGCCACCGGCTTCTATCGCGTCGCCGGCAAATCCTATCCGGCCGAGGCGGTCGCGGAGGCGCGCCGCCACGTCGCCGACGGCTTTACGGCGATGAAGCTCAAGATCGGCTTCGGCGTCGAGGAGGACATCGACTACATCCTCGCCGTACGCGACGGCATCGGCCCCGGGCCGAAGGTGATGCTCGACGCCAACCACGCCTACAACGTCGGCGCCGCCCGCCGCATCCTGCGCGCGGTCGAGAAGGCGAGCATCCACTGGTTCGAGGAGCCGATCTCGCCCGAGGACATCGACGGTTACGCCGAGCTCAAGAACCTCACCGGCATCTATCTCGCAGCCGGCGAGAACGAGTTCACCAAGATCGGGTTCCGCGACTGGATCGCGCGGCGTGCGGTCGACATTCTGCAGCCGGACCTGTGCTCCGCCGGCGGTTTCACCGAATGCCGCAAAATCTCGGCGCTGGCGCAGGCCTGGCACATGGCGCTGATCCCGCACGTGTGGGGCTCAGGGATCGGGCTCGCGGCGTCGTTGCAGTTCCTGGCGACGATCCCGCCGGCGCCGCTGGCGCTCGAGCCGATCGAGCCGATGCTCGAGTTCGACCAGTCGTCGCATCCATTCCGGCAGGATTTGATCTACGGCGCGATCAGGATGGAAAATGGGATGGTGCGGGTGCCGGATGGGCCGGGGATCGGGGTGGAGGTGAACCGGGAGGTGCTCGAACGCTACGCGCAGAAGCGCTGACGTGTAGCCATCGGCCTTGCCGATCCCGGCGGCGGCCGGGCATGGTGGCGGCGCTCATGCAATCAACGAGGGCTATCCCATGCAGGTCGTCGATCTCAACAAAGCGCCGAAGGAAGAATGGCGGCCCGGCGTCATGACCCAGATGCACGTCTCGGCGAAGAACGGCGCGAGCCAGCTTTGCGTGTTCGAGCAGTGGTGCGACCCGGGGCACGGCGCGCCGACGCATCTGCACGCCGTCGAGGAAATCCTGCACGTGTTCGAAGGACAGGCCGAGGTTTGGATCGACGAGGCGCGCACCACGCTCGGCCCGGGCCAGCTCATCGTCGTGCCGGCCGGCCGCAAGCACGGCTTTTCCAACAACGGCACGACGGTGCTGCGCATCCAATCGACGCTCGCCGAGCCCGTGTTCGAGGCCGCCTACGACGACAAGCGCGAGACGCCGCGGCGCTATCTGCCGGGCTAGTCGCGGCGCGTCGCCATGCGATGATCTCGGCAACGACCATCGTCACTGCTTTGCCCGATGGGAGGATCGCGCTTCGCGGCCTCGTCAATGGGCGCGAGCTTCGCACGCTTCCGGCTGTCGATGCCGCACGACGCAATCGTCTCCGGCCGGCGGCGCTTTCATCCGACGGCCGGCTCTTGGCGACGGTCGGGGAAGACATCGAGCTTTGGGATGTCGCGCGCGGCGAGCGCCTGCGTGCGCTGGAGTGGACGCCTGGTCCATATTGGACGATCGCGTCGACTGCCTTCTCGGCCGACGGCTGTCGGCTTGCCTCGGGTCTCGCGCCGGCCCCCGAGCTCTATCATCAGCATGAATGCGTCGAGACCACGCTGGTCTGGGACACGGCCAGCGGCCGGCAAGTTCACGCGCTGCGCGGCGACGGCGGCGACGTCAATCCGCCGTCGGTCGACTCGGTCGCGTTCTCGCCCGATGGACTGATCGTCGCCGCCGGTGGGGCGAACGGCTCGATCAGCCTGTTCGACGTCGCGACTGGCGAGCGAGTCCGCCGGCTCGCTGTCGGATGGAAGGAGACCAACGCGCTCGCGTTCTCGCCCGACGGCCGTGCGTTGTTGTCGAACGGCGGCCTGCTCGATCTGGCTGGTCACGCCAAGCCGCACGAGCTGAAGGAAGACGCAGACGACATCGCGGCCGTCGCGTTCGCGCCGAATGGCGCCATCGTGGCCACGGGGTCGCGCGACGGCACCGCCAGGCTGTGGGACCGATGGAGCGGCCGCGCAGTTTCCGCCGCGCTGGTGCACGGCGCACCGGTCGTCGCCGTCGCGTTCCTGCCGGACGGCTCGATCGTGGCATCGCAATCAGACGATGGAACGGTCAGGATGTGGCACGTCGCCAGCGGGCAGGAGCTGGTTGACGGACGCCGGTCTTAGCTAAGGGTCGCGGAGAGGGTGCCCGCCTGTTCAACCCCATCAAGCGCTGCGCGGCTTGCTCGATTCAACAAGAAGCTAAGGAGGCGCAGCGTAACCGCGCGTGCTCTGTTGGATCGCCTTATCGGCTAATGCCGACAGCCTGATCCTGCGTGAGGCGCTCGAAGGCAGTGCCCTTCCTGAGAGAGGGGTGACAGTTCACTGCCAGCAATGACAGCACCTCACCAAAGTGTTACCCATGTGATCGGAAGAAACCGTAACCTATGTGTCCGGCGGACCCAGCGAAGGATGGCGGAGAGGGAGGGATTCGAACCCCCGATACGGTTGCCCGTATGCCGCATTTCGAGTGCGGTGCGATCGACCACTCTGCCACCTCTCCGTCGGGGCGAAGGGCCGCGAAGCCCTCGGGTCGTGGCGTCTATGTACCCAAGGGGGGCCGGCCAGACAAGCGGCGGCGTCTAGAGGTCACAACTCCCGCCCCATCCGGCGGTCGAGCGACCACGGCCCGCCGCCGCGCAGCGCGATGGCGAGCGAGACGAGACCCCACATCAGCACGTATTCGTAGCCGCGTTGCGTCCATCCGAAGCCGCGGCCCCAATATTGCACGAACGTGAGGTAGCCCATCTCGATCGCGATCGCGGCGGCGAAGAAGCGGGTGAGCAGGCCGAGCGCAATGCAGATGCCGCCGACGAGCTCGATCACGAGGAGGAAGGCCGCGAAGGCGACGCCGAAGTCGGTGCCGTCCTTGGCGAGCAGCGCGGCCTGGGCGACGGGGCCGCGCAGCACCTTGCCCCAGCCGTGCACGATCAGGTTCCAGCCGACCGCGATGCGGACCAGCGGCCACGCGAGCGGCACGACCACGCGGTAGAACGGCGCGAGGAACGGCAGGAAAGGTTTCGGATCCGAGGTGGTGTCGGTCATGTCGGTCCTTCGTGCTCTTCAGGTCTTCAGTGGCTTCAATCCTCGGTGAGAAACTCGGTCAAAATTTCCGGGAAGCGCCCACCGCCCATGAGCTTGCCGAGGCAATCGTGGTCGCCGCTGCCGGCGATCGGGATGACACGGGCGCCGGGCACGTCGGCGAAGCGCTCGGCGTGGAGCGTGTCGCGGCGATTGTCAGCGCCGTAGTAGAGCGTCGCGGGCGGCGGGGCGGGATGCTGCCGGTAGAGCGCGCGCAGATCGACCGCGAGCGGGCCGAGCTTGTCGGCGAGCCAATGCTCGTCCTGGGCGCGGCAGACATCGCCCTTCACGGTGGTCATGGTCTCGATCGCGAGCACCCGACGTGCACCGAGATCGAGCCCATATCGCAGCGCGCCGAAGCCGCCCATCGAGGCGCCGTAGCAGTAGATGCGCGCAGCGCCGAGGCCGTCGCAGATGTCGCGCAGGCGCGCGAGCGACGCCTCGTAGCTCGCGCCGAGCCCATCGACCCCGCGCAGGAACGCGGACCACTGCATGTCGCGCAGATAAAGCACATGGTGACCGAACGGCTTGAGGAAAGGATGCAGCGACGCGATCTGCATGAAAAAGCGAGCGCCGACGCCGAGGAAGACCAGTACCACGTCGCGCGCCCCCGGCGGCGAGGCGCGCAACGGCTGAGCGATCGGCCGCACGGGCGCGCCGCCTTCCGGCGGCTTCCAGCCAAGGTCCTGCAGCAGGTCCGACCTGAGCAGCTGGTTGCACATCGCGATGCCGCGTGCGGCTGTCGGACGGTGGACGGGATCGTGGCGCACCGCTTCGAGCACCGACATGGCCTCGCCGAGGCGGCCTTGCACGATCGCAAGCTCGCACATCGCGAGGCGGCGCTCTTGCGACAACGCCGGATCGGCCAGCACGCCGGCAAGGCCGTCCCGATGCACCGCAAGGACGTCGCGCTCGTATTGCAGGAGGTTGATCGCGTCGTCGAGCTTGGCCTCGACGTACTCTTTCGCGTCCTGATGCGCGTCGCGCTCGGCCTCCGCCGCACGACGGATCGCGTCGACGCGGTCGGCGAGTGTGGCGCGCTCGGCCGCGAGCGCAGCGCGTTCGGTCGCGATCTCCTTGCGCTCCGCAGCGAGCGCGCTCAGCACGCGCAGCAGCGGACCGATCGGCCAGAAATCGAGCTTCATGGCGCGCCCTGCGGCCGCTCGGGCGGAGCCTTGTCCTGCGCGAGCAGGGCGGCGCCGATGCGCTCGGCGAGATCGTCCAGGGTCTCGATGTCGAAGAAAGTCTCGGGCTGAAAACGGCAGCTGAACTGCTCCTCGATCTCGAAAACGAGGGTCAGGAAGTCGGTCGAGTCGATGCCGTATTCGGCGAGCGGGCGGGCCGGGTCGATCGCTGCATCCTCGGCACGCAGGAAGTCGGCGAGCTTGGCGGTGAGGACGGCGCAGACGTGCTCCTTGAGCTCGGCCGCCACCGCGATCCGCGGGCGCGAGGCATCGGCCTGGGCAGCTTGCGAGAACGGCTGATCGTCCTGCGTCACGGGCGGTGCTTCCCGAGCCAGCGATGGTCGCCCGGCATTTGCCCGCGTGCCAGGGCGCCCCGACGATAGAGCTCGCCGCAGGCGGTCCGGCGCACCTTGCCGCTGGTGGTGAGCGGGATGGTGCCGGGCCGCACCGGAACGAGGTCCCACAGGCGCACGCCGATAGAGTGACCGACGGACGTGAAGGCGGCCGCAACAGCATCGGAATGATCGAGCGCACCCAACGCGGCGAGCGCGATCTCGTGCACAGCGACGATCTGCTGGCCGCCCGGCGTGTCGACGGCAAAGGCGGCGCCGGTCGGCGCGAAGGAGGGGTGGCTCGCCGCGACCGCGGCCTCGATGTCCTGCGGATGCAGCACGGTGCCGTTGTGGATCAGCAGCTCCTTGAGGCGCCCGACCACGTGCAAATCGCCGCCCGACTTGAGGCCGAGATCGCCGGTGCGCAGGAAAGCGCGTCCGGGCCACTCGGCGAGCGTCGCCCCGAACGCCGCGCGCGTCGCCTCGCCATTCCTCCAATAGCCCGCCGCGATGTTGCTGCCGGCGACCCAGATTTCGCCGGTCGCGCCCTCGGGCAGCTCGCGCGCAGTCTCCGGATCGACGATCGCGATGGTCTGGTCAAGCCAGCCGCGACCGCAATTCACGGCCAGACTGCGCCGGCCGTCCTCCGACGGCTCGGTCGCCAGCGTGCGCAAGCCGGCACCGAGCTCGCCGCCGCTGACGAAGACGGTCGCTTCGGCAAGGCCGTAGGTCGGGTAGAGCGCGCGCCGATCGAAGCCGCAGGGCGCGAACCGGTCGGCGAAGCGCTGCAGGGTCTCGGCGCTGATCGGCTCGGCGCCGCAGAAAGCCATGCGCCAGCTCGACAGGTCCAACGCCGGCTGGGCGTCGGGGCGGAAGCGCCGGCAGCAGAGATCGAAGGCAAAATTGGGAGCGCCGCTGTGGGTCGCGCGATGGATGGCGATCGCCTGCAGCCAGCGCGTCGGTCGCTGCAGAAACGCGAGGGGCGACATCAGCACGGCGTGCGCGCCGGCATAGAGCGCTTCGAGCACGACGCCGATCAATCCCATGTCATGAAACAGGGGCAGCCAGCTCACATAGATGCTGTCGCGGTCGACGCCGCCGGCGAGCCGCATCATTTCCAGGTTCGCCATCAGCGCCGCATGGGTGATGGCAATGCCCTTCGGCTCGCTCGTGGATCCGGAGGTGTATTGCAGCAGCGCCGGCGCGCTGGGCTGGACGACGCCGCGCCCGCTGTCGCCCGGGTCCACCAGCCGATCGATCGCGATCGCGGGCACATCGCGCAGAGCCAGCGCCGCGAGCCCGATGTCGATCAGGCCGGCGGCGGCCTGTGTCGTGAGCATCGCGACCGGTTGCACGTCGGCGGTGATTGCGGCGAGCCGCGCGGCGCCGCGCCGACCGGCGAGGAAAGGAACCGGTACGGCGATCGCGCCGGCGGCGAGGCAGCCGCAGAAAGCGGCGACGAAGTCGAGCCCGGGGGGAAAAACCAGCAGCACCGGCTGCCCCACCACGTCGTGCGCACGCAGGGCCGCCATGACCTTGCGCGTCTCCCGATCGAGCTGCGCGTAGGTCCATCGCGCGCGCGCAAGCTCGCCGTCGTCGAGCCAGACAAGGGCCGCCGCCTCGGGTTGGAGGCGCGCCCATTGGGCGAGACACTCGCCGAGCGTGGCCGCTTTGCCGGCGCGCCAAAGTTCCTGGTTCATGCCGCGATCATAGGACAACGGCCGCGGCGCGGGGCGCATGGTGCGCGGCCGGCGTCTCCGCGATTCTGGCACCCGGCAGGCATCCGGCAGCAGGCACGTCGTCGAGCACCAGGCGGAACTGCTCGTAGCGGCCGACGAAGGTCGCGACCGCCTGCAAGCAGGCGGGCTTGCGACTGGCCGCCCGCAGCACGTCCATCACCATCTCGGCCTCGGCCGAGCCGCGCGCTGTCGCGGTGCGCAATGATCTCTGGAATGACGGCAGGCGGCCGTCAGCGATGCGCGTGGTGCGGCGCGGCGCCGGGATGTCGTCACCGAACGCATCGATGAAATTGAGCATGCGCTGGCGAAAATGCTCCGGCGCGTAGGCCTTGCGGGTGAGCCAGAGCGTGCCGTTGACGAGCTCGTCGCGAGTCATGCGGGCGGGGCGGAAGTTGGTCCAGAACGGCGGGCGCATGCCGGCGTCCCAGACGTCCCCGAGCAGTCGCCCTTCCTCCTTGAGGCGCGCATAAAGCGGCGTGCTGCGATAGGCGACGAGACAGCCGATGGTGAGCTCGGGGACCGGAAATTTCTGCACCGCGGCGAACAGATGCTCGAAGATGTCCGGCGCATCGTGATCGAACCCGACCACGATGCCGCCCTGAATGCCGATGCCGTGCCGGACGATGGTCGCGAGCGCGGTCTGGATCGGCTGCAGCAGGTTCTGCCGTTTGCCGGTCTCGCGCAGGCTGTCGGCGTTCACGCTTTCGATGCCGATGAACATGGTCGTGAGGCCGGCGGCCGAACAGGCCGCGAGCAGCTCGGGATCGCGCGCGACGTCGAGGGACGCCTGCGTCCAGAATTTCACCGGATCGTCACCGCGCGCCGCGTTCCACCTTGCCAGATCCGCGAGCAGCGCGTGCGCGCGGCGGCGGTGAACGGTGAAATTGTCGTCGACCAGGAAGATGCGACGGCAGCCGCGCGCGTATTGCACGTCGAGCTCGGCGATGATCTGTGCCGTCTCCTTGTGGCGCTGCTTGCGGCCCTGATACTGGATGACGTCGCAGAATTCGCACTCGAACGGGCAGCCGCGCGAGGTCTGCACCGCCCCGCAGGAGACGCGTTCGAGCGGATAGAGGTCCCAACGCGGCAGCGGGCTCATGCGCATGTCGGGACGGCCGCCGTCGTAACGATCGGCCCAGCTGCCGGCCGCGAGATCAGCGAAGAGTTTCGGCGCGATGTCCTCGAGCTCGCCGACCACCAGGATGTCGGCGTGCGGGCGCGCGTCCTCGGCATTGAGGCTCGCGAAACAGCCGCCGATCAGCACCGTGCGGCCGCGCCGGCGGAACTCGTCGGCGAGGCGATACATGCGCGAACGCTGCGAAATCTTGCCGGTGATCGCGACGAAATCGACCTCGGCATCGAGATCGACCGCATCGATGATCTCGTCGACGAGGCGGATGTCCCAGCCGGCCGGGACCAGCGCCGCCACGGTGACGATGGCAAGATCGCCGATCAACGCCCACCCCGCGCCGTCGCCTGGCACATACGATTCCGCCGAGTGATAACTCGTGAGGTCGTGCGCCGGGTTGATGATGTAGATGCTTGGCATTCGTACGCCCATACCGGGGCCGACGTTAGCGTCATTCGTTCGCTGTGTTGAGTGCGAAGTGCCTCTCAACCTGGAACTTGTGCAACTCATCACCGCCGCGCGCTAGCCCTGAATAGCAGGGATAGATCGCATCGCGCTTGCGTTCGCGGCGCAAGCGGCGCATGGCACTAAGTGCAGAGTGAGACATTCGCGTGTTCGCAGCAGCACAGCTTCGGACGCGCTTTATTTTTCGAGAATGCACGCGAAGCGCCCTTGCGCCCCCCTGTTCCTGCGCCTGTTCCGCCTGTTCTTGCGCCGTCGTCTTTTCTCTCGTTTACACAAGGCCTTGCACTGTAATTGCTGGCGGATTCTCTCCTGTAGATTGCCTGTATTTCTGCTTTTAGCCGCTGTGGACTGCACCCTGTGGTGAGACACCGAAACTAGGGACTGGTTGCGATCGCAACAGCTTGCCGCTGCGCGCACGATCGGCAGAACGGCAGAACAAAGCCATGCGGCGAAACCTCAGGTATTTCAATGCACGGCGTTGGCGCGGGGACAAAGTCGGCACGCGCATGAGCCAGCGGCGCTCCCCTCCCGTTCTCCCACGCAAGGGCGAGGAGAGGACAGCGCCGGCAGTGTACCTGTAGCTCTACTCCATTCCGGCGAGGCCGATCCGGTGGAGCGTCGTGTCCCAGAAGGCGATCTCGCCGCGCACGAAAGCCTCGAGCTCGTCGACCGACGGTGTCGCGACCGGGACGAGGCCCTCCTCGATGAAGCGCTGGCGCAGCGCCGGATCGGCCAGGATGGCGCGCGCCTCGTCGTGCAGGCGCTCGACGATCGCACGCGGTGTCGCGGCTGGCGCGACGAGCATGAACCACGTGCTGGTGTTGAAGCCCGGCAGGCCCATCTCGGCGAGCGGCGCGACGCCCGGCAGCGCCACGACGCGATCGCGGCCCGCGACGGCGATCGGGCGCACCTTGCCCAGCGCGATCAGCGGCAGCGCATTCGGGATCGGCGTGAACATCATGGTGACGTGACCGCCCGCGACGTCGGTGATCGCCGGCAGCGCGCCCTTGTAGGGCACGTGCGTCATGTCGAGGGCGAGCGCCTGCCTGAGCAGCTCGCCTTCGAGATGCTGGCCGGTACCGGCGCCCGCCGACGCGAAGGTGAGCGCGCGCGGCGGCGGTCCTTTGGCGAAGGCGACGAGATCGGCGAGCGAATGCACCGGCAGCCCGGCATTGACGACGAGCGCCTCCGGAACGCGGGCGATCAGCGCGATCGGCACGAAGTCGGCGATCGGATCGTAAGGCAGGTGCTTGTGCAGCGTGACGTTCACCGCAAGCGTCGCGCCGCTCGCGATCATCAGCGTGTAACCGTCAGGCGCTGCATGCGCGACCGCGGCCGCGCCCAGGACCGACGTGGCGCCCGGGCGGTTCTCCACCACGAAGGTCCGGCCGAGCCGCTGCTCGAGGCCGCTCGCGAGCACGCGGGCGAACAGGCTGTAGAGTCCTCCGGGCGCCGACGGCGCCACGATGGTGACGATGCGGTCCGGATAGGCCTGTGCGGTAGCTGGCCTGGCGAGCATGACGGGGAGCAGGCCTAGGGCCATGATTGGAACGAGGCTTTTAAGCCTTTGCCACTGCTTCATCTTTTCGCTTCCTTGACAGCCTGACCCTGGGGCGCCATAAGCTCTCGCGGCGCGGGCCCTCGTTGGCCCGCGTATGCATTGGGCCGTCCCGTGTGACGGCCGAACCCTGAACCCAACCCGACTGCCAAGAAGCCGGTCCGGAATCCTCCGAGCACCGGGATCGAACACGAGGATGAAAACGATGTTCGCGGTCATCAAGACGGGGGGCAAGCAGTATCGCGTCGCCCCCGAAGACGTGCTGAAAGTGGAAAAGATCGCCGGCAATCCCGGCGACGTGGTCGAGTTCGCCGAGGTGCTGGTGGTGGGCGGCGACACGCCGCTGCTCGGCACCCCGACGGTTGCGGGCGCGAGCGTCGCGGGCGAGGTGCTCGACCAGACGCGCGGCCCGAAGGTGATCTCGTTCAAGAAGCGCCGCCGCAAGAACTCGCGCCGCCGGCGCGGCCACCGGCAGGAATACACCATGGTGCGGATCACCGAGATCCTCACCGACGGCAAGAAAGCGTCGGCGACGCCGCCGCCGCGGCCGCCGCGCCCCAAGCGGGAAAGGCCCGCGCCTGCGGCGGAAGCGCCGGAAGCCGGGGCAAGCGCCTGAGACGGACGCTTGAGATCAGCGAAAGCGAACGGTTGAGAAAAATTGACGAAATCCGGTGATGATTTCGTCACCAAAACCAGATATAAAAGACGTCGAAGACGGATTCTCGGACATGGCACACAAGAAAGCAGGCGGATCTTCGCGCAACGGCCGTGACTCGGCCGGCAAGCGCCTGGGCGTGAAGCTGTTCGGCGGCGAAGCCTGTCGCGCCGGCAACATCCTCGTACGTCAGCGTGGCACGCAATGGCATGCGGGCCACAACGTCGGCGTTGGTGTGGACCATACGCTCTTTGCGCTCATCGACGGCCGCGTCGAGTACCGCACGAAAGCCAAAAACCGCACCTTCGTCTCCGTCGTTCCGATGGAGGCCGCGGCCGAATAAACCGGGGGACACCATAGTAGGTCCGCCGGCATCCAGTCCGAACCGGCGGGGACCTACAAGCAGGTTCCAAGAGGGGGAGACGGGTTGCCGGCTCCCCCTCATCCTTTTCGAAGGATGCTTTTCGAAGTGCGTTGGCGTTCAACGTGCAACCTCAAGCAGGAGCCTGCGATGACCGGCCTGGAGCAAGTCCGCTCGGAGACCTTCCGAGAGAGGTGTATTCCCGTCCTCGAGACCGCGCGGTTGGTGCTGCGTGCACCGCGCCTCGGGGACGCTAAAGCGATTGCGGCGCTCGCCAATGACCGCCACATCGCCGAGAATACGGCGCGCATTCCGCATCCGTACAAGCTCGGCGATGCGAAGGACTGGATCGGCGGGGCGAACAGCAATTGCGGCGAGGAGCAGTACGTCATCACGCTCGCCGATGGCACGCTGATCGGCGCCTGCGGGATCGAGCAGCGCGACGAAGCGCCGTCGATCGGCTACTGGCTCGGCCAGCCGTTCTGGCGCAAGGGTTTTGCGACCGAAGCGGTCCGCGCCCTGATCGACCATGCGTTCGGCGATCTCGAGCACGAGGAGCTGCACGCGAGCGCGCGGGTGACCAATCCGGCCTCGCGCCACGTGCTGGAGAAGTGCGGCTTCCAGTGGACCGGCGTCGGGTTGTGCCGCATCCGCGCCATCCATTCGTCGGCGCCGGTCGACCGCTTCCGCCTCGAGCGCTGCATCTGGGCCTCGCTCAAGAGCTGGGGAAAGATGCGGCGGCGGTGAGCGTCCAGTCGCATCGTGCTGAGAAAATGCCCGAGTGAAGGAATGACGCACGTTTTCGTATCCGTCGTCGCGCGAATGCGCCGGCCCGACCGCACGACATTGCGCCGGAAGGGCTGACGCACGCCGTCGAACGCGCGCAGCTTGCGCCGAATTCCCGAGCCCTTCCGCGCCGCGGAAGGGCTTTTTCCTTTTCACGATCGGGCTCGGCGCGCCGTCACGACGCCCTCACCGACAACGCCGTGATGCGCCGCGAAGCCCGCTTCCCCGGAACCGGTGCGACACATCCGCAGCCCGGTAGGGATTGACAGCGTCGAGGAGGAGGACGACCTTCTAGGTGTTCTCCCAATCGCGCGTGCGCGATGGAAATTCAGAAGGAGAGGACATGACGCCACCGGGCCAGTATCGCCGCGATGATCGCCGCGGTTTCGTTCGGACCACGGCGTAGCGGCAATCCGCGAACGGCACGTCCGAGAGCGGCCCCTCGGGCCGCATCAGTGAGGCAAGGCCCACCCTGGCCGCTCTCGGCGAAGCTTATTTATGTTTGAACTAAATCCGGTTGTCCGTCATGCCCGGCCTCGTGCCGGGCATCCACGTCTTTGCGGTGGCAGAAAAGTCGTGGATGGCCGGGACATAAGCGGAGCGAAGCGACGCCGTTCTTCGAACGGCTATGCCCGGCCATGACGAAGCGGATGGAATCATCCCCAATCAATTTTGGATTCATCCTCAATCAATCGTGAGGTGTTCCTCGCGAATGATCTTCGCCCAGCTCTTGATCTCGGAATCGACATACGCCCGAAACTGATCCGGCGTCGTCGCCATCGACTCGAACATCTGCGGGTCCATGAACTGGGCGCGAAAGACGGGATCGTCCATCACTTTGCGCACATCCGCGTCGATCTTCATCACGATGTCTTGCGGCGTGCCGCCGGTGGCGGCGAGGCCGAACCAGGTCGCCGCCTCGTAGCCCGGCACGCCGCTTTCCGCGACGGTCGGCACCTCCTCTAGCTTGGGCATGCGATGCATGCTGCCAATGGCGAGGATCTTCAACCGATGCGCGCGGAATGGCTGCTCCACCAGGCTGGTGCTGATCGACATCAGCTTGATGTGGCCCGCCATCACGTCGTTGAGCGCCGGCGCGGCCCCCCGATAGTGCACCGCTTGCAGCTTGATGCCGGTCATGTTCTCGAGCTTGAGCATGTTCATGTGCGGCGCCGAGCCGATGCTGGCAGTGCCATAGGTCAGCTGCCCCGGCTTCTGCCGCGCCAGCGCGATCAGCTCCTTGATGTTGGCGACCGGCAGGTCGTTGGTCGCGACGATCGCCTGGTTGATGCGCACGAGGCCGGTGATCGGCGTCAGGCCTTTGGCGACGTCGTAGCCGAGACGCTCGTTCGAGTAGAGCGTCGGGTTGAGCACGAAGGTGCCGGCCTCGGCGACGAGCAGCGTGTAGCCGTCCGGCGCCGCCCGCGCGACGGCCTGGGCGCCGATGATATGGCCGGCCCCGCCCTTGTTCTCGATCAGCACCGGCTGGCGCCACATCACCGAGAGCCGCTGCCCGATCGCGCGCGCCACCACGTCGGTGACGCCGCCCGCCGCCGCGGTGACGAGGATGGTGACGGGACGCGTCGGCCATGGCTGAGACGTCGCCTGTGCGCAGCACATACTCGCCAGGAGCAGGCTGCCCAGCGCGACCGGCCACATGAACCGTCTCATGATCGTCGTCCCCTCCTTCCGACACGTCGCGATGATGGGAATCATCCCATCATCGGTGAGCGACCTGCCCCACGCCAATTCTCGCATCCCGAGCGTCCCGCCGCGAGTGATGCTTTTCGTGGAGCGATCGCGCCGGTCGCGCTATGCTGACGCCGAAGGCGGTCGCCGAAACCGCCCCCAACATCAACATCGACTGGAGGATGCGTCATGGCTCGAGCGCTCACCCGCGTGAAGATCGCGCCGAAAGGCATGGGGCTCAACGATTTCGTCGCCATGCAAGAGGGCTACTTCGCGGCCGAAGGCCTCGACGTGGAATTCGATTGGAAGACCTTTCGCGGCACCCAGTCGAGCTGGAAGGGGCTCGAGTATTTCCAGCGCCCGCAGGACCAGCCGTACACGCAGGCCAAGGAGGACGTGATCCAGGGCGCCTGCGTGTGGGGCACGATCTGCAACGCCAGCGCCGGCATGGGCAAGGTGGTGGCGGAGGCCTACGGCGACTCGCCATGGGCGATCTTCGTGCGGCCGGATTCGGCAATCCGCACGCCGACGGATCTCAAGGACATCCCGATCGCGGTCGGCATGCGCGCCGGCAGCCATTTCAACGTACCGTTTCGCCTGGAAAAATATCTGCCGCTCGCCAACATCAAGACGGTCAACACCGGCGGTTTTGGCGCGCGATTGAAAGCGCTGCTCGACCGCGAGGTCGAGGCCGCGAGCCTGCTGCCGCCGCAGATCGCGATGGCCGAGCAGCTCGGCCTGCGCAAGATCATCGAGGACCGCTTCCATACGCTGTGGTGGACGCCGGACGCCGCGGCGCCGGCGACCGTGCGCGCCTACCTCAACGCGCTGCAGCGCGCCGAGGAGGCGCTCGACCGCGACCTCGCAAAATATCTGCCGTTGTGGAAGCTCGCGGTGCCGGCCGAGTTCGAGACGTATCACCCGTGGGACTTCAGCAAGTTCGGCCGCGGCGAGCGCTTCGTATTCCAGGCGATCCCGCAGTCGGAGTTCGACGCTACGCTCGCGCAAGTGAAGCGATGGGATCTCGACCAGTTCCTCAAGGAGCGGGATTTCGCCAAGCTGACCGCCGAGGTGGGTGAGTGAGGCGAGCCGAGTAAGGCCAGGAAGGCGCCTGCGCACCCTCTCCCCCTTCGGGGTCCCTTCGGGGGAAGAGGGGGCGCAGCGAGCGTGCGTGCCCTGCTAAATCACCACCGTGTTCGCTTGCTGCTCGATCAGCCGCACTAGACTCAGCGCGGTGAGCTCCGACGACTTCGGATTCGTCGCCAGCGGATTGTTGCGCAGCACGATCTCGAGCTCGCCGAAGGCGCCGCGCACCTTGATTCGGTGCTCGTTTATGCGCGCGGCCGGATCGACGACGAGCTGCACGCGGGTGCGGTCGATGCCGATGCCGGCGAGCGAGGTCACGACCGTGGCATTCGCATTCTGGGGGTAGTCGCCCGCCGCCTTGCGCGCCGAGCCCTCGTAGAAGACCTTCGCCTCGGTCAGCGTCGCGGCATCGAACAGCTTTTCGGCCGGCGTGCCCTTCCACGCCGCCGGCGGCTTCACGATCTGATGCACGGCCTCGTCGAGGCCGAGCACCGCGGCGCCCGCGATGGCGTCGATCGCACCGATCGCGCCGGATGGAATGAGGATCCGGCTGCCGTGCTGCTCGGCGATCGCCTGCAGCCGCGGCAGCAGCGCGTCATCGACGAAGGCGCTGGTCGACGCGATTATCATCGCGCCGGCGTGCTGCAGCGCCGCCGGCGCCCACTGGTCGATGGCGCGGCGGCCGGCTGCTTCCACCACCAGGTCCGGCTCGAGCTCGGCGAGCTGGGCGGGATCGCCGAGAAACGGAATGCCGGGCGGCAGCGCCGCGCGCGCGGCAGGGTCATCGATCGTCGCGATGCCGATGATCTCGACCGGCGCGGAGCGCTTCGCCAAGAGGTCGCCGACGCGCGAGCCGATCGCGCCCCAGCCGATGAACACGGTCCGTACCGGACCGTTTGCCTTCGCCTGCATTGCATGTCCCGCCCGATTGCCGTCGCAATCCTGCACGATCGGCGGGCGTGATCAAGCGAAGGAAGATGCGCGATTGGCGAGTAGCGAATGGCGAGTGGTGCAACCCTATTCGCCACTCGCCCCTCGCTACTCCCATATCTCACTGCGTCGCGGCGTCGCCGACGGTGCCTTGCACGACCACGGTTCCCTGCATCTGCGGATGCAGCCCGCAGAAATACTGGAAGGTGCCCGGCGTCTTGAACGTGAAGGTGAACTTGTCGCCGGTGTCGAGCGCCTGCGAGCGGTAGTGGCCGATCGACACCACGGTGTGCGGGATGTCGTCCTCGTTGGTCCAGGTCACGGTGTCGCCCACCTTCACGGTGAGCTGCTGCGGCCCAAAAGTGAAGTTGTCGATCTTCACCTCGAGGTCGGCGGCGAGCGCCGCGCGCGACAAGCCGAGCGCGAGCGCGGCGGCGAGACCGCCGCGCACGAGAATTGCGAGCTTCATTTTTCTGCTTTCTGTTCCGCTTTGCGTCAGCCTTGCAGCGGCTGATCGATGATGGCGAGGCGCTCGGTGCCGACCTTGTAGTTGATCTCGGCGACGCCGAGCACGCCGCGCAACTTGTCGTCCGGCACCTTCATCGGGCCGGGCGACGGCGCCGTGCCGGGCGCCGGCTGCGGGAACGCGGTCGAGCGCGCGGTGTGGAAGGTGACGTTGCCCTCGACCTTCTGCACGATCTGGTGGATGTGGCCGTTGAGGACGGTGACGGAGCCGAACTTCTTCAGCAGCGCGAGCGCCTGCGCGCCGTCCTCGGTGCCCCAACCCCACTTCTCGTACACGGTCCACAGCGGGATGTGCGCGAACACCACGATCGGCGTCGATGCGGTCTTGGCCTTGAGGTCGTCCGCGAGCCAGGCGAGCTGATCGGCGCCGAGGCTGCCGAGGCCGCCGCCCTTGAGGTTGGCGACATTGACGAGGCCGATGAAGTGCACCCCGTTCTGATCGAAGCTGTAGTAGCCGCTGCCCTTGGCGTTCTGGCCGTAACGCTGCTTGTAGAGCGTGCCCGGCTCCGCATCGATGATGTCGTGCTCGCCCGGGACATAGTGGGTGTCGAGCCCGGCCTGCGAGATGATGTGCTGGGCGTCGTCGAACTCCTTCTCCTTCGACAGGTGCGTGATGTCGCCGGTGTGGATCATGAAGGCCGGCTTCGCATTGAGCGCCTTCACCTTCTTGATCGCCTCCTCGAGGGTGCCGAGCGCATTCGGGTTGGCCGGCTTGTCGAAGCCGACATGGCTGTCGCTGATCTGCAGGAACGTCATGCCGGAGGTCGTCGCCGCCTGCGCCTCGCCCATGATGCCGAGCGAGGTCGGGATGCCGCCCGCGACCGTCCACAGGACGCCGGTGCCGGCCCAGGTCATGCATTCCAGTACTTTGCGCCGGCTCAGCCCGTCGGCGCCGTGATCATCGTCGTGTGAGGTCATGGTCGTCTCCTCGGTTGCAGGTCAGGTGGATGGGTCCCGAGGGCGAGACCGGAGACGGCGGCGATTTATTCCCAGGCCCGATGACATTCTGGGGTGACGCGGGCGGACGCCGGCCCTATGTATGACGCAAACTCGCCACACCAGCGTTAACCATTGATTCGATGAAGTTTCTCGACCAGGCCAAGGTTTTCATCCGCTCCGGCGACGGCGGCGCCGGCTGCGTCTCGTTCCGGCGCGAGAAATTCATCGAGTTCGGCGGCCCCAATGGCGGCGACGGCGGACGCGGCGGCGACGTGGTGGCCGAGTGCGTCGACGGCCTCAACACGCTGATCGATTACCGCTACCAGCAGCACTTCAAGGCCAAGACCGGCGGCCACGGAATGGGCGCGAACCGCTCGGGCGCCGGCGCACCCGACGTGGTGCTGCGCGTCCCGGTCGGCACACAGGTGTTCGACGAGGACAACGAAACGCTGCTCGCCGATTTCACCCAAGTCGGCCAGACCGCCGTGCTCGCCAAGGGCGGCAATGGCGGGTTCGGCAACGCCCACTTCAAGTCGTCGACCAACCGCGCGCCGCGCCACGCCAATCCGGGCCAGCCGGGGGAGGAGCGCACCATCTGGCTACGCCTCAAGCTGATCGCCGACGCCGGTCTCGTCGGTCTGCCCAATGCCGGCAAGTCGACGTTTCTCGCCGCGGTGAGCGCCGCCAAGCCGAAGATCGCCGACTATCCGTTCACGACATTGCATCCGCAGCTCGGTGTGGTCTCGATCGATACCCGCGAGTTCGTGCTCGCCGACATTCCCGGCCTGATCGAGGGGGCGCACGAGGGCGCCGGCCTGGGCGACCGTTTCCTCGGCCATGTGGAGCGCTGCCGCGTGCTGCTCCACCTCGTCGACGGCACCGGCGAGCATGCCGGCGAAGCCTACAAGACGGTTCGCGCGGAGCTCGAGGCCTACGGGCACCAGCTTGCCGACAAGCCGGAGATCGTGGCGCTCAACAAGGCGGACGCGCTGACACCGGAACAGCTCAAGCAACAGACCGCGCGGCTCAAGCGCGCCGCCAAGAAGACCCCGCTGGTGATGTCGGGCGCAACCGGCAAAGGGGTAGCCGAAGCCTTGCGTGCGCTGGTGAAGGTGATCGACGCGAGCAGCGAACGCAAAGAAGAGCGCGCCGCGGCGTGGCAGCCGTAAACCAATTCATGGCCGCGCTCGTCCCGGCCATCCACGGCTTGCCTGGTCAGAGGCCGCACGGAAGACGTGGATGCTCGCATTCGCTTTGCATTCGCCGACTGACGAGAATGGAACCCCGGTGGAACTGCGGCAGTTCCATGTCATGGTCGTTCCTACATGAAACCTGATGGCCTGCGGGCCGTTCTTGCACGGCGGGAGCTGCAAGAAAGGTCGCTTCGTGTCCACACGCGCGAGGCGGATGACACATGTGCGGATTATGCGGTGAGCTTCGATTTGACGGTGGCGATCCGGATTTAACGACGATCCAGAAGATGACGACGACGCTCGCGCCGCGCGGCCCGGACGCGAGCGGGTTCTTCTCCCAGGGCCGGCTTACGCTCGGCCACCGACGGCTGAGCATTCTTGACCTCACGCCGACCGGCCAGCAGCCGATGTTCGACCCGGAACTCGGCCTCGCCGTCGCTTTCAACGGCTGCATCTACAATTTCCGCGACCTGCGGCGCACTCTCGAGGCGAAGGGCTATCGCTTCTTCTCCGAGTGTGACACCGAGGTCATCCTCAAGGCCTATCACGCCTGGGGCGCGCACTGCGTCGAGCGCTTCTACGGCATGTTCGCATTCGCACTGTGGGAGCGCGACAGCGGGCGGGTCGTGCTGGCGCGCGATCGGCTCGGCATCAAGCCGCTCTACGTGGCCGACACGAAGAACGGACTGCGCTTCGCCTCGACCCTGCCGGCGATCATCGCCGCCGGAGGCGTCGACACCAGCATCGACCGCCGGGCATTGCATCATTACATGTCGTTCCATGCGGTGGTGCCGGCGCCGCTCACGATTCTCGAGGGCGTGCGCAAGCTGCCGCCTGCCACCATCCTCACCATCGAGCCCGATGGAACGCGGCGCGAGGAGACCTATTGGACGCTGGCTGTCGGGGCGCGACGCGAGGACCGCGCGATCTCGACGCCGGAATGGCGCGAGATGGTGCTCGCGACCCTCAAGACCGCGGTCGAGCGCCGGCGCATCGCCGACGTGCCGGTCGGCGTGCTGCTGTCGGGCGGGCTCGACAGCTCGCTCGTGGTGGCGCTGCTCGCCGAGGCGGGCGCGGCGGCCGATCTGAAAACCTTTTCGATCGGCTTCGACAGCGTCGGCGATGTCAAGGGTGACGAGTTCCGCTATTCGGACCTGATCGCCAAAAAGTTCGGCACCGAGCATCATCGCCTCCGCATCGACCGCGATCGCGCGCTCTCGGCGTTGCCGGGCGCGATCGCCGCCATGTCGGAGCCGATGGTGAGTCACGATGCGATCGGCTTCTATCTGCTTTCCGAGGAGGTCGCGCGCCACGTGAAGGTGGTGCAGAGCGGCCAGGGCGCCGACGAAATCTTCGGCGGCTACCACTGGTATCCGCCGATGATGCATACGAACGATCCGGTCGAGGAATATGCCCGCGTCTATTTCGACCGCGACCACGCCGAGATGGGCGAGGCACTGGCGCCGCGCCTGATGAACGGCGACTACAGCCGCGAGTTCGTCGAGAGCTTCTTCGCTCGGACCGGCAGCGAGCGGCCGATCGACAACGTGCTCGCCCTCGACACCCGGATCATGCTGGTCGACGATCCGGTCAAGCGCGTCGACAACATGACCATGGCGTGGGGCCTCGAGGCGCGCGTGCCCTTCCTCGACCACGAGCTGGTCGAGCTCGCGGCTCGCATCCCGGCCGACCTCAAGGTGCGCGACGGCGGCAAATGGATCCTCAAGGAGGCGGCGCGCGCGGTCGTGCCGGCGGAGGTCATCGACCGGCCGAAGGGCTACTTCCCGGTGCCGGCGCTGAAGTATCTGCGCGGCCCGTTCCTCGATTTCGTGCGCGATACGCTCAACACGCCCGCCGCACGCCAGCGCGAGCTCTTTCGGCCCGAATACGTCGAGCGCCTGCTCGCCAACCCGGAAGGCGAGCTGACGCCGAAGCGGAATTCCAAGCTGTGGCAGGTCGCGCTGCTGGAAGGTTGGCTGCAGGCCCAGGGTCTATAGAATGGGCAAGCGCGCCTGCTGATCCACTATCCGCGTGGGCAAAATCGGATTGGCGCGGCTGCCCACGCGGCAAGGGATGAGCAGGCGATTTCGCCCACCTCACAGCATCGCGATCAATCGCCGCGCATCCTGAGGCGCGGCGCTCTTTTGATCGTTGTCGAAGTAGACGTAGACGTGCTTGCGGCCGCGCCGCCATTTCCTGATCTCGCTCGCGTAGCGGCGCAGCTCGGCCTCGGAGTAGCTGTCCTTGTAATGCCCGCCGGGGCCGTGACCGCGCACGTAGACGAAGTCGGCCGTCGTTCGCCATGGCGACGGCGCGTCGTGGTGATCGGAGATGCACAGCGCGATATTCCACTCGCGCAGCAGCCTGAAGATCGGCTCCGCGTACCAGCTCGCGTGGCGGAATTCGAACGCATAACGGCGCCGGCGCGGCAACATCGCGAGAAAACTCGCGAGGCGCTCGCGATCGGCGGTGAAGCGCGCGGGCAGTTGAAACAGCACCGGTCCAGCCTTGGGACCGAGCAGCCGCAGCCGCTCCTCGATCAACGCGATGCTGTTGTCCGATTTGTCCGATAGGCGCTTCCAGTGGGTGATGAACTTCGAGCCCTTCCAGGCGAAGACGAAATCCTCGGGCGTCTGCGCGCGCCACGCCCGCACCGCCTCGAGCGACGGCGTGCGATAGAACGAGCCATTGATCTCGGCGGTCGGGAACTGGGTGCCATACCAGCACAGCCAATCCTTCTTGCGCACGTCCGGCGGATAGAACGGCCCACGCCAGCCGTCGTAGGTCCAGCCCGAGGTGCCGATAAAGACGCCCTTCATGCAGGGATGATGCGGGCGAGCGCCCGAAGTTCCAGCGGTTGCAATCGCAGCCTCCCTGTGGGAGACGTGCCCGGTTCAGGCCGGGCCTATGTCGCGCAAAATTCCATCACTCGAGGACTTCCGCCGCATCGTCGTGAAGGTCGGCTCGTCGCTGCTGGTCGACGCCAATGCCGGGCGGGTGAAGGAGGCCTGGCTCGCCTCGCTCGGCGAGGACATCGCCAAGTTGCACGGCGAAAATCGCGACATTCTCGTCGTCTCGTCGGGCGCGATCGCGCTCGGCCGCGCGGTGCTCAAGCTGCCCAAGGGAGCGCTCAAGCTCGAGGACAGCCAGGCCGCCGCTGCGGTCGGCCAGATCGCGCTGGCGCGCACCTGGTCGGAGGCGCTCGGCCGCCACGGAATCGGCGCCGGCCAGGTGCTGGTGACACTCAACGACACGGAGGAGCGCCGGCGCTACCTCAATGCGCGCAATACCATCGCCAAGCTGCTCGAGTGGCGCGCGGTTCCGGTGATCAACGAGAACGACACCGTCGCGACGAGCGAGATCCGCTATGGCGACAACGACCGGCTCGCCGCGCGCGTCGCCACCATGGCGAGCGCCGACGCGCTGGTGCTGCTCTCCGATATCGACGGGCTCTACGACGCGCCGCCCGGCCGCGACGCCGATGCGAAGCTCATCCCGCTGGTCGACCGCATCACGCCGCAGATCGAGGCGATGGCGGGCGACGCGGCTTCCGAGCTTTCGCGCGGCGGCATGGTCACCAAGATCGAGGCGGCGAAGATCGCAACCACCGCCGGCACCCATCTGGTGATCGCGTCCGGACGCGTCGACCATCCGCTTGCCGCGATCAAACAGGGCGCGCGCTGCACCTGGTTCCTGACGCCGGCTAATCCGGTGACGTCGCGCAAGAAATGGATCGCCGGCTCGCTCGAGCCCAGGGGCACGCTGACGATCGACGCTGGCGCGGTGGCGGCGCTGCGGCGGGGCAAGAGCCTGCTGCCGGCCGGCGTGACGCGGGTCGACGGCCAGTTCAGCCGCGGCGATGCCGTGGTCATCCGCGGGCCCGATGCGGCCGAGATCGGCCGCGGCCTCGTCGCCTACGACGCGGTGGACGCGGCGAAGATCACCGGCCGCTCGTCGGCGGATGTGCCCGCCATCCTGGGCTTCTCGGGCCGCGTCGAGATGGTGCACCGCGACGACATGGTGCTCGGCGGGGAATAACTCATCCATTGTCATGCCCGGCTTCGGCCGGGCATGATGAGGAAAGCTTACTTCCGCACCGCCCACGCGAGCGCATCGGCCACGCGGTCGTGGCCCCAGAAGAGCTCGCCGTCGGCGCAGATGAACGTCGGCGCGCCGAACACGCCGCGCCGCTCCGCCTCAGCGGTCGTGGCGCGCAGCCGCTCCTTGATCTCCTCGGAACGGGCCCGCGCGAGCGCGGGCTCGGCCGTGACGCCGAGACCATGCAGCAGGTCGCGCATGACGGCTTCGTCACCGATCTGCCGGCCCTCGCCGAACTCGGCCGCATAGACGGCGCGGCAGAAATCCTCGCCCCAGCCCGCGTCGAGGCCCACATGGGCGATGCGCGCCGCGAGCAGGCTCGGCTGCGGAAATGGATCGGGCCGGCGGAACGGCAACGCGAGCCGCGCGCAGATGCGATCGAGATCGCGCCACATATAGCGGCCCTTGGCGGGATAGATGTTGAACGGCGAGTTGTCCCAGCCCTGTGCCTTGAAGATCGGACCGAGCAGGAACGGCCGCCAGCGCACCGCAACGCCCGCGGCGTGCGCGAGCGCGCCGATGCGCAGCGCGGCCGGATACGAATAGGTCGAGGCAAATTCGAGATAGAAGTCGAGCGTCGGGCGGCTCATCGGTCACCTCCTCCCCGCGCGGATCTGGTCCGCGCCGGTCCAGGTTAGCGCTGGAACTCGCATCCGCCCACCCGCGTTATCGTCTGGTTGCCGACACGGAGAGACGACATGCTGATGGAAGCGCGCAAGTTTGCCGTTCCGCTCCTGGCCTTCGCGGGCGGCGCGATTCTCGGCCGGGTACTGGGCCTCAAGACACTGGTACGCGGCGCCATGACGGCGGCCGCCGTGACGGGCATCGCGCAGCCAGCGATGATCGAGTCGCGGTCGCACCGGCGCAGCGATGGTACGCACCGTCGGCGCAAGGTCGTGCATCGCGCCGCTCATCGGCGCAGCCCGCAGAAGAAATCATCGCCGGCGTGAGGGGCGAGGTGAGCTAGGCCCGCGCGCCGAGCGCGCGCAGCGCACACCGCGCATGCGTGCGCAGCTACTTGCGCCGTCGCACCAGAGCGCGGAAAGTCCTCCCAACAACAATCCCAAGGGAGGGCTTCCATGTCGACCGATCAGGCGGCCAATCGCCGCCGCTTCCTGCAATTCATCGCGGCAAGCCCGCTGTTCGCCGCTGGCGCCGGCTCGGCGATGGCCGAGACCTTGCTGCTGCCCAAGGCGAGGCAACCCGATCCCCTGTCGTGGGCGCCATTCGATCCCAACAACCTGATCAAGGCGCCGAAAGAGGCGATCAACGTCTTCGACTTCGAGCCGGTGTGCCGGCAGAACGTGCCGCCCGCCCATTTCGGCTATATGGCGGCCGGTATCGACGACGAGCAGACCTTGCGTGCGAACCGCGAGGACATGCTCAAATACCGGCTGCGGCCGCGCCGGCTCGTCGACGTGAGCAAAGTCGACATGAGCACGGACATCCTCGGCGTGAAGTACGGCACGCCCATCATGATCTGCCCGATCGGTGGCCAGCGCTCATTCCATCCGGACGGCGAGATCGCGGTCGCCAAGGCGGCGAAGACCGGCAATCACCTGCAGATCCTCTCCACCGTGTCGTCGAGCTCGGTCGAGGACGTGACGGCGGCGCGTGGGGCGCCGATCTGGCAGCAGCTCTATGCCACCAATAAGTGGGAGATCGCCGAGGCGATCGTCAAGCGCGCCGAGAGCGCCGGCTGCCTCGCGGTCGCCGTCACGGTCGACCGCGCCGGCGGGCGCAATCAGGAGACGCTGTTTCGCCTGCGTCCGACCGACAAGCGCGAATGCAACGCGTGTCACGACCGCAGCAGCATCGCGGCGAGCTTCCGCACCCGGCCGATGCTCTCGGACCTCGATTTCACCGGGCTCAAGACCTTCCAATCGTCGGCGATGACCTGGGACTTCTTCAAGCGGCTGCGCGACACCACCAAGATGAAGATCGTGATCAAGGGCATTCTGACCGGCGAGGACGCCGCGATCGCGGCCGACAACGGCATCGATGCGATCATCGTCTCCAATCACGGCGGCCGCGCCGACGATTCCGGGCTCTCGGCCATCGCGGCGCTGCCGGACGTCGTCGCGGCCGTGAAAGGCCGCATGCCGATCCTGATCGATTCCGGCTTCCGTCGCGGCACCGACATCGTCAAGGCGCTCGCCATGGGCGCGACCGCGGTCGGCATCGGCCGGCCCTACATCTGGGGCCTCGGCGCGTTCGGGCAGGAAGGCGTCGAGCGGGTGCTCCAGCTCCTGCGCATCGAGCTGCACACCATGATGCAACAGATCGGCGCGCCGACCATCAAGGATCTGAAGCCCGCGATGGTGCAGAAGGTCTAGCCAGCGTCGAAGCCGAGCCGGCGGCGCAAATCGCGCGACGCATCACCGGTCAGCATCGCCGCGAGCTTGTGCGCAAGCTCCGGCGACCGCGCCTTGGTCGAGATGCCGAGCGTATAGACGGTGGCGAGCGCGAAGCCCTCCGGCAGGTTGCCGACGAGGCTCGTTCCCTTGGTGTCGAGGATCTCGGTGACCTGCGTGCAGCCGATCGGCCGGCCGCCATCGACCGCGGCGAGCGCCGCCATCGCGGCGCTGCCGTTCGGATGCGGGCGCAGCCGCGGCGCCACCTCCGCCGCGATGCCGAGCCGGTCGAGCACCTTGGCGAAGTGAATGCCCGCGGTCGCGAGGCTGGGATCGGGAAAGTAGATCGCATCGGCGCCGCGCAGCGCCGCCCGCAGCGCGTCGGCATCGCCGATCGCCGGCATGGGATCGCCGCTGCGCACCGCGACGCCGGTCGCGACCGTGCCGATGTCCGCCGCCGTGCCGGCGGCGACATAGCCAGCCGTGGTGAGCTCGCCGATCAGCGCCGCGGTGAGGATCAGCACGTCAGCGTCGGTGCCCGCGAGGAGCTTGTCACGCATGGCCCCGACGGCGCCGAACGTAGCGTCGATATCGGCGCCGGTCTGCGCCTTGAATTGCGGCGCGAGCGCCGTGACGAGCCCGTGGGCCGCGCCGCCGGAGAGAAGTGTGAGGTTCAAGCGGTCCCTCCCCGCATGTGAGGGGCATGTGAGGTGAGCGCAATGCCTGCGCTCCCTCTCGCCTTTCCGGGCGAGAAGGAGCGCGAGAGGCGCGCTCGCGTCGCACTGCTCATCTACATTCAATCACTTCGTATCGACCTGGATGTGGGCGGTCTTGATCACATTCGCCCACTTGGCGATGTCCTTCTCGAGATAGGCGCCGAACTCGGCCGGCGTCATGGTCATCGGGGTGGCGCCCTGCTTCTCCCAGGCGGCGACCAGCGTGGGCTGCTTGACGGCCTTCTCGATCTCGGCATTGAGCTTGTCGACGACCGGTTGCGGCGTGCCTTTGGGCGCCATGATGCCCAGCCAGATCGTGGTCTCGTAACCGGGAACGCCAGCCTCGGCGACGGTGGGCACATCCGGCAGCACGGTCGAGCGCTTTGTCCCGGTGGTGGCGAGCGCGCGCACCTGACCGGCCTTGACGTTCGGCGCCATCGTCGTGATGGCATCGAACATCATCTGCACCTGGCCGCCGAGCACGTCGTTGCGGGCCCCGGAAGAGCCGCGATAGGGCACGTGCTGGATGTTCGTGCCGGTCATCGATTTGAACAGCTCGCCCGCCATATGATAGGGCGTACCGGTGCCCGACGATGCGTAGTTGAGCTTGCCGGGCTGCGCCTTGGCGAGCGCGATGAACTCCTTGAGCGTCTTCGCCGGCACCGAGGGATGCACCACCATCACGAGATCCGAGTAGTTGATCGGCGCGACGGGCACGAAGTCGCGCATCAGCACGAACGGCCGGTTGGGCACCAGCGTCTCGTTGACCGTGTGGGTGTTCGACATGGCGAGGAGCGTGTAGCCGTCGGCGGGCGCGTGGGCGACATAGTTGGTGCCGATGATCGAGCCGGCGCCGGGCTGGTCCTCGACCACGAAGGGCTGCTTGAGGGCCTGCGACAGATATTGCGCGAGCTGGCGGCTGTAGACATCGGCCGGACCGCCGGCCGCGAACGGCACGATGATGCGCACCGTGTGGCTCGGATAATCCTGCGCGGCCGCGGAGAACGCGAGGCTCACTGCCGCGATCAGCGCGGCGCCGAGCTTAAGCGAGAATGGCATGCGGATTCCTCAGAAACGGGCATGTGAGGCGCGCACGGGAGGCGCGCATGGCGCGCCCCTAGATGTCATTGCGAGCGAAGCGACGCAATCCCGTGCGGCACGAGATTACTTCGGCGTGCTGCGCGCGCCTCGCAACGAAGGCAGTGGCAAAGTCAGCCCAGGGCCTTGTCCATGCGGTAGTTGAGGAATTCCTGCGCCCAGCGCATCACCCGCTGCGGCGCGATGACGCGGAAGCCGCGGTGCTCGAAGAACGGCCGCGCCGTGATGCTCGCCTCGGTGAAGAGGCGCAGCAGCCCGTGCGTCCGCGCGCTCGCCTCGACGGTGCGCAGCAGCCGGCTGGCGATGCCGATGCCCTGATGATCGGCGTGGACGTAGAGCATGTCGATCAGCCCGTCGCGTGCCACCTCGACGAAGCCGACCGGCGCGCCGTCGAGATCGGCGACCCAGACGTCCTTGTTGTCGAAGCGGTACCGCCATCGCCGCGCATCGATGTCGTCCGGCGCCCAGGCCATGACCTGCTGCTGCGAATAGTCGCGACCGTTGATCCGGCGCACCGTGTCGCGGAAGAGCGCGATCAGGCCGGCGAGGTCGCCCGACCGGTAGGGGCGGATATCAATCGGCATTGCGGTGGCCCTCCCGTCACATGCGCGCGCTCCAGGCAGACTCCGTCGTGAAGCGGAAATTCCCGATCACACTGACGCGCGGCGCGCCGGCGCGCGCAACAGATACTCCCGCCTCGGCACATGCATCGCCTCTTCCTCGGCGTCCTGCGGCTTGCCCCAGAACTCCGCCAGAGTCGGGCCGTCGCGCAAACGCCGGTCGCGAAACACGAAGTTCCAGATCTCGTGAAACCAGACGCGCCGGCCCATGCGGTAATACCACCGGATGCCGTGGCGAATCCTGCCGTCGCGATGCGCGATATAGCGCTTGAGCGCGCGCGGACGCAATTGGACCACTGCCTCGATGAATTTGACCCAGGCGATCAGCCGCCACGGCGGCATGTGACGCGTCGCCAGCACCTGGTGCTTGTAGTCCCATCGCCGCTGATCGGTCTGGATCACCTGGCGGTCGGCGGCGACGCGGAAATACGGCGTCCAGCGATGCGGCGTGACATAGAGCGTCTGGATCTGGTCGGGGTCGTAGGAAAGGAGCTGGCGCAGGCCGCGGATGAGATCGCGATCGGTCTCCTCCTCGAAGCCGACCACCCAGGTCGCCATCGAGAGTATGTCGTGACGGCGCAGCAGGCGGATCGCCTCGCGGTCCTTCGACGTGCCGCCGCCCTTGCGGATGAGCTCGAGCGTCGCCTCGTCGGTGTTCTCCATGCCCATGAGGAAACGCTCGAAGCCGGCCTGCTTGTAGAGATGCAGGATATCGGCGTCGCGCACGATGTCGTCGGCACGGGTCGAGCCGACCAGAGTCAGCTCCACCTTCTCGGCGATCAGCGCCTCGAGGAAGGCGCGCCATGCCTTGCGCGAGGCGCTCGGGTTCTCGTCGGCGAAGTTGACCACCTCGATGCCGTGCTCGCGATGCAGGCGGGCGATCTCGGCGGCGAACTTCTTCGGGTCGCGATGGCGAAAGCGCGTCCAGAAGCCGCGCTGGCCGCAATAGGTGCAAGGATGCGGGCAGCCACGCGAGAACTGCACCACCACGGCACGCTTGCCGCCCCAGTAGCTGTAGCGCGCGTGGTCGATCAGCTCCCAGCCCACGCGGCAGGAATCGAGATCGGCGATGATCGCCGCCGGCGGTGTGCCGATGACGACGCCCTTGTCCCGGAACGCGATGCCGCGCACGGCGAGCAGCGGGCGCCCGCTCTCGATGGCCGCGATGAGGCGCGGCGCAGTCTCCTCGCCCTCGCCGCGCACGATGATGTCGATCTGCGGCTCCTCGCTGAGAATGTCGCGCCAGTGATAGGTCGGGAAGACGCCGCCATAGATGATCCAGGCCTCGGGCAGCGCCGCGCGCAGTGCGCAGGTCAGCGCAGATATGACCGGATGGCCGGAGGTCGAGCCCGAGTGGCCGAGCATGATGGCCTCGGGGCGCCGCACACGAGCGCGGGCAACGATGTCGGCGATACGCATCGGCCCGAACTCGGCATCGATCAGCGTGACGTCGTGCCCCGCGTCGATCAGCGGTCCACCGATCGACAGCAGGCCGAGCGGCGGCAGCTGCTCGCGGGGAATGCGGCTGCCGATCGAGGGATGCGGCGGATTGATGAGCAGGATGCGCATGCAAGCTTTTCCAGAAGCTATTTCGGCAGGACCGCGAGGACGATCGGCATCTCCCAGCAACGGGTGCCGATGATCGAGGCGAGCAGGCGCATGCGGCCGCCGCGCGCCGCGAGCTCCCACTGGCCGCAGTAGTCGCGACGATAGCCGTTGAGCGCGATCCCCTGGGACGCGACCGGCCCGCCGTCGAGGTTGAGCGCGAGCGCAAGGTCGAGCGGCGCTTTGGCCAAGAAGTCGGCAAATCGATCGAGCGCGAAGAAAGCGTCCGTGGTCGTGCCGAGGACGATGCGGCCGGAGCGGTCCTGCCCGACGAAGCTGCGGTTGGCGAGGCGCTGCCAGTCGGCATTGACGCGGCTGGCGCCATCGGCGGTGACCAGCATCGGGAACGACACCATGGCGTCGTCGGCGCCGCGCAGCAGCGTATGCCAATCCTCCTTGGCAAGGTCATGCACGCCGACAAAGGTCGCCGAGGCGACGAAGGCACCGTGCTTGGCCAAATAGGTCTTCGGTCCCAATGCCACACCGCCGCTCACGAGCGGCGTATCCGGCGTGCCGTCGCGCGTGAAGTAGCTGCCGTTGATGACCAGCGCGGCGTTGAGCGCGGCCATCCATTCGTCGAGGTTTCGATTGCCGGCCGGCGCCGTGCGCACGACGAAGCGAAACCTGGCCGGATCGACGCGTGCGAGCAGGATCTGGTCGACTGTGGCGCCATTCGCGGTCACCGGCAGCTCGGCCACCTCGAAGCCCGGCCCGATCGATCGCCACGCGAAGCCGCCGGGGGTCGCGGCGATGGACCGGTTGTGCAAGGCGAGCCGCATCGAGCTCGACAGACGCGGATCATTGGCGGCGACCGGGACCCACAGGGTGCCGCCGCGATGAAGCACGATGTTGAGCCCGTAGGAACCCGCGACGGCGTAGACGCAGGCCACTCCGATCGCCACGAAGACGACGAGCCCGAGAGCAGGGCGCACGAGCGGGCGCAAGGCGGCGGCCAGCCGGGGCAGGCGCATCATGGCGGGGCTCATGGATCGTTGCGAGGCGCGGCGGCCACGCGCGGGATGATCGCGGCGCGGACGAGGTAGCGCAGCGGGCCGAAGAGCTTGCCGTCGAGCGGCCAGCAGGTGGCGAGCACGAGGTTGCGGCCGTCCGCGTGCGGGTCGATGCCGGAGGCATCGAAGCGCACCACCGACGTGTCGGTGACGCGGAAGCGGAACATTTGCCCATCGCGGCGCGTAACGCGGATCTCATCGCCGATCCGCACCTCGCCCAGGAACGCAAAGCTCGTGTCGCGGTGCGCCGCATAGACGGCGGTGCCGCGCTCGCCCGCCTCGGGCGTGCGCTCGACATGGCCCGGGCCGAACGCCAGCGCCTGACCGCTCGCGCCGGCGAGCGCGATCTCGGCGCGGCCGAGCCGCGGCACCTCGATGCGGGCGACCGGCCAGGTATCGGCCCAGCTCCACGGCTTGACCGGATGCCCGCTCGCGAGCGTTGCCGCGAAGGCGCGCTCGAGCAGGACCTGCGCGAGCAACGCCTTGGCATGGATCCACAGGCCCTGGCCGAACAGCCCGAGGCCGAGGACGCAAAGCATGGCGGCCGCCGCGGTGGGGAGACGCGACGGCCGCCGCAATGTCGACGCGGGGGGAAGGGGAAGCGCCGACATCGTTTCCTCACCGCTCCCGTCCGATACTCCGTGTCGCATGTGCTCGCCGGCGAGACGCGAACCACGTCGCCGGGACATGCACGGACTGGCGCAAGGTGAGGAGAAGGAAGCTGAAGACCACCAGGATCGCACCCGCGATCATGCGCAGCTCCGCATCGGTCGCGGTCTGCGGCAGGGTGACGCCGGCGTTCCGGACGACCGTCGGCACGACGACGGCGCGCGCGGGCGATGATGGCGCCGCGGTGGCGGCCGCAAGCTGCACGTGTCCGGCATCGGCGTGGTCGTCCTTGCGATGCGGCGCCGGCACGGTCGGCTGGTCCTCCCCGCGCCGGCCGAACACTTTGTCGAAATCCCAGCCGGCCGGCAGGTTGAGCGGCAGCTCGGTGTGGGTGAGGCGCGCGCCGGCGGGCCGGCTCGGCGTGGTGTCGACCGCGACCAGACTGGTGAGGCGGCTCACCAGATGATGCGCGAGAGCGAGATCGAGAACGCGGCGGTCGGCCTCGCTCTGCGCAATCTGATGGAGGGTATACGCGACCTCGGCGTCGGCGATCTTGCGGCGCGCCCACAGCTTGGAGATGCCCTGCCCCTCGGCCGCATTGGCGACCGGCAGGTGCACGACCCACGGTCGATCGCCGATGTGCCCGCTGATGTCGAGCGTGCCGGTGAGGGAAGCCACCTTGGCGGCGAGCACCACCGGCTCGCCGCGATAGAGATCGGGCAACAGCGCCGGCGTGACATCGGCCTCGCCCGCGTAGGTCGCCGTGAGCCCGGTGATGATCGGGTTCTCGAGCTTGTCGAACAAGGCGCGCATGCGCGTCTCGACCTGGTCGACCGAGCCGATGTGCGTGTAGGTGCCGCGGCCGATCTCGGAGGCGCGCGTCATCAGGAAGCTGTTCGGCGACGCGCCGATGCCGACCATGTAGACGCGCGAGCGTCCGCGCATGGCCGCGATGGTGTCGAACAGCTGCTGCTCGTTGCCGATCTCGCCGTCGGTGAGGAAGACGACCTGGCGCAGATAGGTGCTGTCGGCGCCGCGCGCGTCGGTGAGCGCGGCCTGCATCGGCGGCACCATCTCGGTGCCGCCGCGCGCCTCGATCGCCGACACGAACGCCTTGGCACGATCGAGATTGGCGGCATCGGCCGGCACCGTGTCGGGAAACAGCGCTTCCATGGTGTTGTCGAAACGGATGACGTTGAAGCGGTCGCCCGTTTTCAAATGCGCGAGCCCGTAGAGCAGGCTCGCCTTCGCTTGGGTGATCGAGGTGCCACCCATCGAGCCGGAATTGTCGATGACGAAGACCATCTCGCGCGGGCGTGGCTGCTGCACCGCGTCGGTGAGCGCCGGCGGGGTGACGAAAGCGAGGAGGTAGTCGGCATCGCCGACATGCTCGCGGAAGAGCCCGACCGACGGCGCATTGGTCGCGGCCGGGGCCCAGGTGAGCTCGAAATCGCGGTCGGCCGGGACGACCTCGTCGGCGAGCCTGATGACGCGCACGTCGGCCGAAGGCTCCTCGACGGTGATCTGATGGTGCGCACTCTTCACCGAGCCGAGCGGGAAGCCGGCCTGCAGCCGCACCGTGATGGCGACCGGATTGACGGCGGGATTGGTGCGCGGATCGAGCACCGGCGGCTCGATGCGGGCGCGGTCGGGGACCGGATTCGTGATCGCGCCCCAGCCATTGCGGCGATCGTCGAGCGCGACGGTCTGCACCACCGGGGCGGGGTTGTAGCGCGGCGCGACCACGAGCGGGATGCGCAGCGAGAACTCGCCGCCCGACTGGTGCACCGGCTCCTGGTACTCGATCTGCACCAGCACGCTTTCGCCCGGCGCGATGTTGGCGACCGCGTTGGTGAAGATGTTCGGCCGCTCCTGCGTCATCAGGGCAGCCTTGTGGCCGGCAGCCTTTGCGTCCTCGTAGATCTTCTGCGCGCTCTTTCGCTCCATCACGTCGCCGACGATGATGCGCTCACCCACCACCATTTTGAGCGTGTCGACCGCGCTGCCCTCGGACAGCGGATAGACATAGACCGCCTCGACCCAGTGGTCGGTCGGATTGTGAAAGAGCTGGGTGACGCGGCCGCGCGCGGTCGGGCCGCTGACGGTCAAGTCGACGTCGGTCGCGACCAGTGGTGCCTCGACGTAGCCGACGCCGTCGGCGCGCAGCAGCAGCGCGCCGGAATGGACCTCGGCGAGGGAGAGATGTCGCGTCGAAGCGGCGGCCGGCGCCGGCGCACCTTGCGCTCGGGCGCGCGGCACCACGGCCAAAATTGCCGCAATTGCCACCACAATCCCGAGAATGAGTTGGATCGCGGCGACCCAGGGCCGCGGCAGGATCAGGGGACCGTTCGATGAGCGAGACCCGAGCGTGCCGGGTTGCTGAATCGGACTATCCATGAGTTGCCCTCCTCCAGATGTCCACCCCGTAGCGCCCGCCGTGTTTTGTCGGCGCAAACGCGCCGGCGTACGAGCGCCTAGTTTCGGCTTGTTCAGCACCGCCCCGTCGGGTTGCGCCTTGCCGAATCCGGCCCGGTGCGGATATGTGAGGGCTTGTACGGACGCGATCCTCGCAGACGCGGCACGCGAAGCCTTGATGTCCGAAGACGCGATATCTGAAGACGCAATACTCGCAGACGTGGGAGCCGAGGGGGCCCGATGCAGGTCACGACCGAGACCAAGCTGACGGACGACCAGAGCCGGCTGGTCGCGACGCAGATCCGCGAGGAGCTGGCGCGCCGGCGCATCTCGCGCCAGCTGCTGGCCGATCAGGCGAAGATCAGCATCTCGACGCTGGAGAAGGCGCTGTCCGGCCGGCGACCGTTCACGCTCGCGACCACGATCCGGCTCGAGCAGGCGCTGGGCGTCACGTTGCGCAACAGCCAGACGCCGGTGGCGGCGCCGAACGGGGTCGCGCCGGACGAGCTCGGCTTCTATTCGCGTCGCGCCGTGCAATGGATCGAGGGCGCGTACCTCACGCTGCGCCCCTCGTTCGGCGACAAGGATGCGATCTACGCCTATCGCACCGAGATCGCCTGGGACGAGGCGGCATCACGGCTGACGTTCAAGGAATCGGAGCGGCTCGACGCCGCCTTTACGCAGCAGGGGCTCGTCTCGATGCCGGCGCCGTCCGGCCATATCTATCTCGTCACCAACGTGCACGGGCAGTATCGACTGATCATCGTCACGCGGCCGACCATCTCGGGCGAGATGTACGGCATTCTCACCACGCTGCAGGTGGGCCGCGGTGCCCAGCTCACGCCCGTGGCGGCGCCGATCGCGCTCATTCCGCTGCGCGGGATGAAGGAAGCCCACTTCGGACGCGTCGGACCAGCCGACTCCTGCTTCGCGATGTACCGGCAGTACCTCAAGCGCACGGTCGAGGAGCCGTTCGCGCTGTTCCTCCCAGGATAGTCTCCACAGCGGTCATTCTCGGGCTTCGTAAGGTGGGCAAGCCAAAGGCGGGCAAGGCGGGCCGTGCCCGCGTGCAGTCAGCGGTGGGCACGCTTCGCGCTGCCCACCCTACCTCTCGTCCAATTTCTCCGCGAACGCCGCGATGGTCTGCTGGTAGACCCTCGACTTGTTCCACTGCGCCAGCACCGCAAAATTGGCCGAGCCTTCGCGGTAGCCGCCCCCGGCTTGCCAGCCGAAGCTGTGCAGCAGGTTGGCGATGGAGGCGAGCGTGTCGGGCACGCTGCGGATGAGATCGCGCCTGCCGTTGCCGTCGAAATCGACCGCGAACTTGACGTAGTTCGTCGGCAGGAACTGCGCCTGTCCGAGCTCGCCCGCCCAGGCGCCGCGCATCTCGGCTGGCGAGAGGTCCCCGCGCGAGAGGATCTGCAGCGCGGCCATCAGCTCGCCCTGGAACATCTCGCTGCGACGGCAATCATGCGCGAGGGTCGCGAGTGCGCGCAGCGTCGGCGTCTTGCCGATGTCGACGCCGAAATCCGTCTCCAGGCCCCAGATCGCGATCACGATCGAGCCGGGCACGCCGAAGCGCGCCTGGATGCGCTGGAGCAGCGCCGCGTGGGTCTGCATCATGCGGCGGCCCTTGGCCAGCCGCTCGGCGATGCGGTGGCCGGCGAATTGCTCGAAGCTCTGGTGAAACACGCCCTGACGATGATCGAGCGAGATCACCTGCGGATCGGGGCTGGTGACCCCGTCGAGCGCCGCCAGCGCACGCTGCGAGATCCCCTGCGCCGCCGCTTCGCGGCGGAAGCCGGCAAGCCAGCTCGCGAAGTCGCCGCCGCAAGGCACGGCGAGCGCAGGCGCGATCGAGATCGTGATGGAGAAGATGAGGGCCGCGCAGGCGAGAAGCCATTTGGTCATGGAGGCTCGTCCTTCGTAGGTGCGCCAAGGAAAGCGTGCGCACGGTCTGAAAATCCGCGTGGGCACGGCGCGTTCCGCGCCTCTGCCCACCCTACCCCGCCCCGGTCCCCGCCCGACACATATTGGCCGACCAAAAGTGCATAGAGAATGACGGACCGCAATGGTCTCGATGGTCTGGACGCTGCGCCCGCCGGCTCGATTTTGCGCCATACCCGACATGCATGGCTCGGCGACGCTTTACCGCGTTCGTCCCGCCGGGCACGCATGCAAAGATTGCCGGTTCATCAATGGAAAGACCTGGGAAAGACCGTGATGCATCGACGCCAATTCGTCACCACCGCGCTCGCCGCCAGTGCCGGCCTGATCACGGCCAACGCGCGGGCCGCTGCCTATCCGGACAAGAGCCGGCCGATCCGGCTGATCGTTCCATTTGCGGCCGGGGGCGGCGTCGACGTGCTGGCGCGGCTCTACGCGCAGGCGCTCAAGGAGAAGCACGGGCTCACCGTGGTGGTCGAGAACCGTGGCGGGGCGAACGGCACGATCGGCGGCCTCGTCGTGCGCCAGGCGGCGCCGGACGGCTATACACTCCTGTTCTCCGCTTCGACCCACACGACCGCGCGGCTCGTGATGCGCGAAGTGCCGTACGATCCGCTCACCGACTTTACGCCGATTGCCCGCGTCGGCGAAGCGCCGATGCTGCTGATCATGGCCAAGGACCGGCCGCAGAAGACCATCGCCGAAGTCGTGGCGGCGGCGAAGAAGGATCCGTCGCAGTGGATTTTCGCCGCCTCCTCGCTCGGCTCGATGGGCTATCTCGCGACGGTCGCCTTCATCCAGAATGCGGGCGTGAACCTCACCATCACGTCCTATCGCGGCACCGCGCCGGCGCTGACCGACGTCGAGGGCGGCCACGTGCAGCTCATGATCGATCCGCTGCTGGTGCTGCTGCCGCAGGCGCGGGCCGGCACCGTCAAAGGCCTCGCGACCACGACGGCGAAGCGCAGCCCGCTGGCCCCCGATATCCCGACCGCGGCGGAGAGCGGAATGCCGAACCTCGAGTATGCCTCATGGTACGGCATCTGGGGACCGAAGGGACTGCCGGTCGAGATCGTCACGTGGCTCAACGGCGCGGTGAACGACGCAACCGCCGCCCTCGCCAAGGCCGGTCGCTTGGCGACGCTCGGCCAGGATCCGATCACCACCACGCCGGACGATTTCGCGCGCTACATCGCGGCGGATTTCAAGCGCAGCGAGGGACTGCTGAAGGCAGCGCACTTTCAGCCGATGTGAGCGCACACGCTACGGGCGAGAGCCATTGCGGACCGACATGAACTGGCGACTGCGATAACACATCGCGCTCGCGTGGTTTCCGCCGCCTCGCCCGCCATTAAGGCCGATTTTACCGCCGCGGGATCAGTCTTTTGCCGACGCCACGCTGAACGAATCTCCGCCGCCCGGCGTTCGCCTTGGATATTCACACCCATCGACTGCGATCAAAGGAGGTAATATGCGCCAGGCACTCCCGGAACGCCCGATTGCGCTGGTCGTCGAGACCGACCAGGAACAGCGCGCACTCGTCGCGACGCTGCTCGAGGAGAGCGACCTGCAAGTCATCGAATGCGACAGCGCCGAAGCCGCGCTCGCGGTGGTCGACATGAAGGGCGACCACATGGCGATGGTCGTCACCGACGTCGAGCTCGCGGGACGGCTCAGCGGGATCGAGCTGGCGCAGAATCTCGAAGCGCATCATCCGCAGCTGCCAGTGATGATGATCTCGGCCGAGCCGAGCAAGCGCGTGGACGAGTTGCCCGACAACGTCGTCCGCCTGGGCCGGCCGTGGCGCCCCTTGGACGTGCTGATCGCCGCTGAGCGGGCGCGCCGAGCCGCATAGCCAAGCCGCATAGCCAAGCCGCATAGATAAGCCGCATAGACAAGCCGCGACAATTCCGACAACAAGTCGCGTGCTCGAGTGCCGACGAGACGCTCTCGCCGGCACCCGTCCTTGTTGGCACTTTCGATCTGCCGCCCGCCGCCTCACCCATTGTCGCCAGGCTGAGCACGTGCTGCCGCGAGGCCGCCGCGCTTGATGCAGCCGGCGCGGAAGGTGCGACGGTCCTTGCCGTGCAGGCTCTTCTCATTGGCCTGCGCGGAGCATTCCTGCGAAATCTTCTTCTTCTCGTCAGGGCTGAGCTTCGGCTTTGCAGTGTTGGTGGTTGCCGGCGTGGCCGCCTCGGCTGGCGCCGCCACGGGGGCAGCGGCTGGGGCCGCCGGAACCTGCGCGAGCGCCCCGCCGGTACCGATGGCGAAACACAGGATGGTCGCACTGATCACTGACTTCATGACGCCCTCCATTGGGTGTTGGCGGGGCGACTATACTAGAACAAAGCAGGAACACAAGCAGAAAATTGCTACCGCGGCGTGCAGAGCGGCGATCTTATCGGCCGCTTGCCGGGATCAGCTCCCCAGTGGCCGGCGCGGCCATTGCAGCGCTCGGCGTCGCCGCCGCCTCGCCCGGCGCACCACGCACGTCGCCATTACCGAGCACCACGAACGGGGCCCAGAAGCGCGGATGCTGATGCGGCGCGTCGGCCGCCGCAAGGTAGGCGCGCGTGGCGCGGGCAAGCGCCTCAGCCGCGCCGGCGCCCTGCGGCGAGCGCCATTCCGCGAAAAAGCGCACCGTGATGTCGCGCGCCGTCGGCGAGTCGATTGGCCACAGCGATGCCAGCACGGTCGACGCGCCTGCGACCGTGAAAGCAGTCTGCAAGTCTTGCATACCCGAGCTCACGATGGCGATGCCGGGTTTGGCGGTGTTGCACGCCGAGAGGACGACCAGCCGCGCGTTGAGCGGGAGCTGGGCAATCTCCGAGGACGTGAGCAGGCCGTCATTTGACGCGTCATCGGGGTTGACAGGCGTCAACACCAATGCCGGCTCGGTCAAACCAGCCAGATCCGCCGCGAGCAGCCCATGGGTCGCGACATGCAGGACATCGTATTCATCAAGCGGCCTGCTGCGGAGCGCCTGCTCGGTCGCTGCCTCGTGCAGGAGCACGTCAGAAGCCGGCGCATGGACCAGGGCCGCAACTGCTTTGAGCTCTTCGGCGGTCTCAGGAAGCTCGGGAAGACCGGTCAGACCCGTGACGGCGCCCACGCCACGAAACGCTGACGTCGATGCGAGTTGCGCAAGACGCGCCTGATCGAGCTTCGGATCGCCGACGGCGAGGTACGCCCGTGGCGCCGGAGCGCGGTGCAGGTATCTCACCGTGGCGAGATACTGGCGCGCCGACAGCACCTGCGAAAAGCTCAGATCGCGGATCATCCAGTGCGCCTTGGCGAGATCATAGCCTTCGGCGGCGCGCGGCGGCGGCGCGTCGAGCAGCGCGCCGAGCGGCACACTTGAAAGCCACTCGGGCATCATCACGATCACGTGCGTTCCAGGACGCAGGCACGCTTCCAGCCCGCCGAATAGAAACTGCTCCACATTCAATGCCGACGAGACCGGATATTGCGCATCGAGCGTGGGATTTGCCGGGTAGCTCGCGGCGGTCGCGAACTCGAGGAGCTTGACGTCGGCTACGAAGCTCGACGGGAACGGCGCCGACGAATGAAAGACCCCGTGCGGGGTGATGCACAGCTTGCCCAGCCCCGACACCGAAAGATAATAGGCTACATAAGCATCTTCCGGCGCAAGCGCGCGCTGCAACTCCGCCACTGTCGGGAGGCCGCTGGTCGGCATAAGGCGAGGATTGCGACGCAGTCGATCTTTCAAGGCCGTGATGTCCGTCACCGCCCGGGTGTACTGACGGACCAGCTCGGCACTGTCGGCGGTCGCAGAACTTTCAAGCGACGCGCCGATCCGATCGATTTCCCAGGCGCGCTTGCGGCGCACCAACTCGAGATAGGCCTTGGCGTCGCGGCGCGCCGCCGGGTCCTCTTGCGAATCGAGCAGGACCGCAGCATCGACGAGCGCGTGGCGTAGAGTACGCTGCTGCAGTTCGCTGCCCTCGAGCATCAGCTCGACCCCATCTGCATCGTCGGCCAACGCCGCAGCGTCGAGGCCGGCCCCGGCGATCAGCATGTCGAGCAAGTTTGGCAGTGGAAATTCCTCGAATCCGGCACGCAAGGCGGCGTTGTATTCGTCGAGCCACTGGTGCGCCGCGAGCTTCAAAAACCTCACGGCGTCGGCACGCTGCCCGCTCCATGTCGCGAGCTTGGCGCGCGTGTAGTCGCGAAAAGCTCCGAGCTGGCGCCGTGCGGCAGGGTCGATGTTCCAACCGACATGCTTGTCGAAAATCGGCTTCCAGCGCAGATCGGGCGCCCTCCGCGCGTCGATTCCGACGAAGACGTCAGAAACCGCGAAGTAGAACTCCGCCATGTTCGCGAACGAGCCGCGCGCGAGTATCGCCTGCTTCTGCGCCTGCAGCGGATGCCGAGCAAGAACCGCCCGGGCCTCGTCGAGCTTGCCGTTGAATGCAAACGCCGCGGACGCCATCCCGTTCGCGATTGCGAGCCGGTAGGCCTTCTCTCGATCTGATATATCGAGCCGTTCGATCGCCGCGATTGCTTCTCTGAAAGCAGGCCCGGTCGTCTCGTAGTGACCCCAATAGGAGGACAGCTCCGCCCTCTCAAAGACATACTGGGCATATTCCGCGCTGTCGTGCGGAAGACTTTTGGCGATGTATGCGTCGACACGCATCGCCAGTGCCGTCGCGCCGGAGACGTCGTTGCTGAACCGCAGAGACTGAATGAGGCCCACCAGGACCCGCGCCTTGTCATAGGTGCTGTAGCGCCCATCCATGCGCAATAGCGCCGTCCGCACGAGGTCAAGGCTGTGCTCTGCGGCCGTCACGTCGTTCTTGCGCGCGTACCAGTCGTGCAGCGCCAGCTCGACCATTGCGAGGTCGATCGGATTCCGGATCGAATCGACGAGCGTCTGAGCGTATGGATCGTGAAGAAATCTTGCGATCGCGGCATCGTCCGCGCGCCACACCTGGAGCCGCAGCCAGCTGGCCAGAAGGCGTGGGCGATAGAGATCGAGTTGGGAATTCGCAGCGACCACCCGCAACGCCGCATCGACACCCTGCGCGACGCAATCCCAATCGCCCGCCGTCGCGCACATGTCGACCGCATCGACCTCCAGCGAAACACGGTCGCCAGCGTCCGTGGCCGCGCGGCTTGCGGCCTCCTCCATCCGCGCAGCCTGCAGAACTCGCCCGTGCTGGTAGAGCTCAAAAGCCTTTCGTTTGACCGTCGCAGCCGTTTCGGCTTGCTCCGCCGCCGCGGGCGCCGCCATAATCAGGGCGAAAAGCCACGCGACAAATGCGACGATTAGGTAAGCTCGTTTGGCCATCGGGGGGAGCCGGATGAAAGCCCAAACCATATCGGCGCTGATCCTAGCTACGGTTGTGTCGCTCGTCACCTGCGCCGCGGGCGCCGCCGAGCCGCAATCGCTGGGCCAACCCTTGCCGTCGATTGGCATGGCCGGTCCCGCGACGCCGGCGGCGACCTGGGACGACGCCGTCGAGGCACTACCCGGCGAGGTCATCCGCAACGCATTGGCGCGGCGACTCGCCGACCAGGGTGCACTGGCGACACGCGGCGCCCAGGAAATCGCGATCTATCGCGCGGCGGCGCCCGCGGTGGTGCTGATCGTCACGTTCGACAACAAGCTCGGCTCCGGCAGCTATCTCGGCAACGGGCTGATCCTCACCAACTGGCACGTGGTCGGCTCGAGCCGCATGGTCGGCATCCTGTTCAAGCCGCCGACCGAGGGCGCCCCGATCGATCTCGACGGCCTCGTGCGCGCCGACGTCGTCAAGACCGATGCGACGCATGACCTCGCGCTGCTCAGGCTCACGATGATGCCGAAGGGGATCAAGCCTCTGGAGCTCGGCAGCCCGAGCGAAATCCAGGTCGGCGCGGATGTGCACGCGATCGGGCATCCGTCGGGCGAGGCCTGGACCTATACGCGCGGGCTGATCAGCCAGATCCGCAACGACTTCAAGTGGCAAGGCAAGGACGATCCGAACAAGCACCGCGCCGACGTCATCCAGACGCAGACGCCGATCAGCCCCGGGAATTCGGGCGGGCCGCTGATCGGCGACTCTGGGCGCATTCTCGGCGTGAATTCCTTCAAGGACACCGAAGGCGAGAATCTCAACTTTGCGATCTCGGTGGTCGACATCGCGCCGTTCGTCGGCGCGCTGAGCGCACCGGCGCCGGCGACGAGCGTATCCCCGCCTGCGGCGAGCGCGCCCGCGCCCAAGCTGGCGCGCAAGGCCGCCGTCCCGCCCAACTGCAACGCGATGGTGATCTACGAGAGCAAGCTCGATGCCTCATGGAAGAAGGGGCAGGACTACAAGGTCGGCATCGACACCAATTGCGACAATATCGCGGATGTCGTGATCGTGACCCCTACTGATCCGAAGTCGCCGATCGTCGCCTACATCGACAGCAACTACGACGGCAAGACCGACATCATCGTGGAGGACCTCGATCGCGACGGGAAGTGGGACATCTCGTTCTACGACACCAACTATGACGGTCAGATCGATCTCGTCGGCTTCCATCCGGACGGAAAGATCACGGCCTCGCGCTACATCACGTACCAGCAATACCTCGCCTACCTCGCGTCGGGCGGCGTCGCAGCCGCTGACACCCGACCGCGACTAGCTCGTCCCTGAGCGCAGCCGCGCCACCTCCGCCTCGAGCTCGGCAATCCGCCGGTCGCGCTCCGCGAGCGCGGCGGCCACGTCGGCGGCGTCGAACCGCTGCGGGATGTGCTGCGGACAATTCGCGTTCCACGCCGCGAGCGTGAACAGGATCGCCTGCTCGGGGCGCGCCTTGTAGTCGGCCGGCATGAGACGCGCGATCAGATCGGCGTCGTCCTCGACCACGCGCGCTTCGCCCCACAGCTTGATGCGACGGCGGTGCGCATAGTCGATCAGGAAAAGATAGGCCTTGGGGTTCTCGCCGAGATTGCCGAGCGTGATGTATTGCCGGTTGCCGGCAAAATCCGCGAACGCGATGGTGTGATCGTCGAGCACCTGCAGGAAGCCGGGCGGCCCGCCGCGATGCTGGATGTAGGGCTGGCCGTCGCGACTCGCGGTGCCGAGGAAGACGCTGGTCTGAGCCGCGATGAAGCCCGCAAGGTCGGGCGTGATGCGGGTCGCGAAGCCGCCGCGCTCCTCGATCGCGCGATGAACCGGACGCAGGCCTTTGCGAAGCTGCACGGCCTTCACGCTCGGCGTGAAGGCGACGTCGCTCGATGGCGGATCGATCAAGTGCATGGGACACCTCCGAGGTACGGCATTCAAATAGACCTCTCGCATTCCACGATAATCCAGCATATTTGGTACTCATCCTTCCGAAATACGGAAGGGGCGCGCTCATGGACCGTCTCGAAGCCATGTCGATCCTGATCGCCGCCGTCGAGGCCGGCAGCCTGTCGGCGGCGGCGCGGCGCCTGCGCGTGCCGCTCGCCACGGTGAGCCGCAAGGTCTCGGAGCTCGAGACGCACCTCGGCACGCGGCTTCTGACCCGCACGAGCCGGCGGCTGACGCTCACCGAGGCGGGCGACGGCTATGTGGCGGCCTGCCGCCGCATCCTCGAGGAGGTCGACGAGGCCGAGCGCGCCGCAGCAGGCGAGTACAGTGCGCCGCGCGGTGAGCTGATCGTGACGGCGCCGATCGTGTTCGGGCGCCTGCATGTGCTGCCGGTGGTGATCGACTTCCTGCGCGCCTATGCGGAGATCGCCGTCCGCCTCACGCTGTCGGACCACACCGTCAACCTGCTGGAGGAGCACATCGACGTCGCCGTGCGCATCGGCGCGCTGCCCGACTCGAGCCTCCTGGCGACGCGGCTCGGCGCCATCCGCCGGGTCGTCTGCGCGAGCCCAGGCTATTTCGCGGCCCGCGGCGTGCCGCAGGCGCCGGCGGATCTGGCGGCGCATGACTGCATCGCGTTCGAAGGCGTGTCGGGTGCCTCGTGGCGGTTCACGCAGGGCAAGGCGGAGAGGTCCGTCGCAGTACGCGCGCGCCTCGTCGTCAACACCGCGGAGGCTGCGATCGACGCCTCGGTCGCGAGCCTGGGCATCACTCGCGTGCTCTCCTATCAGGCTGAGGAAGCGTTGCGTGCCGGCAAGCTTGCCCTGGCGCTGACCGCGTTCGAGCCGGAGCCCTCGCCGGTCCATCTCGTCCACGCGGGCGGACGCATGCTGCCGCAGAAATTGCGCGCCTTTCGCGACTTTGCCGTGCCGCGCATCAAGGCGCGGCTCGCCGGGATCGCGGCTTGAAGCGGCGTCGGTTCCGCCTATAAAGCGGGCTCGCGCGAAAGGGCTTTCGGGAGACCAAGTTGGCCAAAGGCGACGTCAAGAAAGTGGTTCTCGCCTATTCGGGCGGGCTCGACACCTCGATCATTCTCAAATGGCTGCAGACCACCTATGGCTGCGAGGTCGTCACCTTCACGGCCGATCTCGGCCAGGGCGAGGAGCTCGAGCCCGCGCGCAAGAAGGCGCAGCTGCTCGGCATCAAGAACGAGAACATCTTCATCGAGGACCTGCGCGAGGAGTTCGTGCGCGACTACGTGTTTCCCATGTTCCGCGCGAACGCGCTCTACGAGGGGCAGTACCTGCTCGGCACCTCGATCGCCCGGCCGCTGATCGCGAAGAAGCAGATCGAGATCGCCGAGAAGGTCGGCGCCGACGCGGTGGCCCACGGGGCGACCGGCAAGGGCAACGACCAGGTGCGCTTCGAGCTCACCTATTACGCGCTCAAGCCCGACGTGAAGGTGATCGCGCCGTGGCGCGAATGGGACCTGACCTCGCGCACCAGGCTGATCGAGTTTGCCGAGAAGCACCAGATCCCGATCGCCAAGGACAAGCGCGGCGACGCGCCGTTCAGCGTCGACGCCAACCTGCTGCACGCCTCCTCTGAAGGCAAGGTGCTGGAGGACCCGGGACAAGAAGTGCCGGATTACGTCTATTCGCGCACCATCGATCCCGAGGATGCGCCCGACAACGCGACCTACATCACCATCGACTTCGAGCGCGGCGACGCGGTCGCGATCGACGGCAAGAAGCTCTCGCCGGCCGCGCTGCTGACCCGGCTCAACGAGCTCGGCCGCGCCAACGGCATCGGCCGGCTCGATCTGGTGGAGAACCGCTTCGTCGGCATGAAGTCGCGCGGCATGTACGAGACGCCGGGCGGCACCATCCTGCTCGCGGCCCATCGCGGGATCGAGTCGATCACGCTCGACCGCGGCGCCGCCCACCTCAAGGACGAGCTGATGCCGAAATACGCCGAGCTCGTCTATTACGGCTTCTGGTTCTCGCCCGAGCGCGAGATGATGCAGGCGGCGATCGACCGCAGCCAGGAATTCGTCACCGGCCGCGTCAAGCTCAAGCTCTACAAGGGCAATGTCGGCGTCGTCGGCCGCGAGAGCGAGTATTCGCTCTACGACCAGGACCTGGTGACGTTCGAGGAAGGCGCGGTCGCGTACGACCATCGCGATGCAGCGGGGTTCATCCGGCTCAATGCGCTGCGGCTGCGGACGCTCGGCCAGCGGAAGAAGAAGCTCGGGTTGTAAGCTCTCTTCACCTCCTCCTGCAGGGCCCTGCAGGGGAAGGTCGATCCGCGCCGCAGGCGCGGATCGGGTGGGGGTGGCGCCGTCACCCCACCGCCGGCGCTGCGCGCGGCGACCCTCCTCCTTCAGGGGAGGGTAGAGATCATCGCACCTGCACCTTCTTGCTCTCGCCGAGATCGGGCCGACGTCCGGTCATCCGCGCGGTCAAGAGCTTGAGCGCAACGGTGATCGAGTTGCCGCGCGTATCCCAGAATTCGGCCTGCTCGGGAATGACGCGGAGCACGCGCACGCTCGGGTCCTGGGGGCCGCGTGGCCACCAGGCTTGCGCCTCGATGCTCCACAGGTCCTTGGCCTTGTCGGGATCGCGGATCGTCTCGGCGCGGCCCGTGACGCTGAGATAGCTGTTGTCGCCGATGTCGGCGAAGGCGAGACACACGTCGGGCGCCGCGGCGATCTCATCGTCCTTGGCACCCCGCGTATCGGTGATGAAATAGATCTCGCCTTCGTCGCGGTCCGGGATCGCGTGCATGGGGCGGGCGCGCATCTTTCCGCCGGCGTGGGTCGTGACCATGCAGATGGAGACGTCGTCCATGATCTCCCACACCCGGTCGATATCGGCTTCGCTCGCCATGGCCCACTCCTCTGTGGCGCTGACTCTTTTGTGACTCGGAAGTCAACTGTGGGTGCCCCATTGGAGTTCCGCCGGGAACCTGACCCGCGCGTCCGGGCTGCCCGGCCCGCCGAGGAGCCTAAGACGCGAGCGACTTCGCGATCGGCCGTGCCACCTCGCGCGCGCACGCGACGAAAAGCTGGGCCACCGGCCCCAGCGTGCGGTTCTTCAGCGTGACGATCGCGATGGTGGCATCGACGGGCGGCAGGCGGATCGGCAGGGCGCGCAGGGCGAAGCGCTCGGCGGAGAACCGCAGCACCGAGCCGGGCATCAGCGCGACGTAACGACCGGAGGCGAGCAGCGTGTTGCGCAGATACATCGAGAACGACACCACGCCGACGCGGGGCGGCGCGAGGCCCTGCGCGGCAAATACCTCGGCGAGATAGGAACCGACGATACTCTCCGCCGGCGCGTTGACCCAGGTCGCGCCGGCGAGGTCGGCGAGGGTAAGCTTGCGCCGGCGCGCCCACGGGCTGTGGGCGCCGGCGACCACGAACATGCGTTCAGCGTAGAGCGTCTCGGCCGCGAGGTCGTCGTCGAGCGCGCCGGAGACGCGGCCGAGCATGAGATCGACGCCGCGCCCACGCAATTCGCGGAACTCCTCCGTCACCGTGTTGGCCTGCACGACCTGGAGCGTGACGCGCGGCGCGCGTTGCGTGAGCCGTTCCATGATGGCCGGCAGCAGGCCGGCGCTCATGGCCTCGGGGCAGCCGACGCGCAACTCGCCGGCAGCCGGATCGGCCAGGAACTCGATCTCCTTGAGGCCCTCGCGCAGCTCGTGAAAGATCGCAAGCCCGCGATTGATCAGGGCGCGGCCATAGATGGTCGCCTCGACGCCGTGCGGGCTGCGATCGAGCAGGCGCACGCCGAGCGCGTGCTCGAGCTCGGCGATGGTCTTCGACAGCACCGGTTGCGAGGTGGCGAGATGGCGCGCCGCCTTCGCCATGCTGCCCCATTGGGTGACGGCGAGGAGAACGTGCAGGTCGCGCAGCTTGACGCGGCGGCCGATGCGGTCGACCCAGTCCATGGGCGGCCCCCGGATATGATCCAAAAGCTATAGGGTTAAGCCAATTTCGAATATTGCCGATATAGCGCGCCGGGCGCAATCGGGTGCATCATGCGCACGAAACCCCCGCCGCCGTCGTCGCCTCGCACGCGGGCGACGACGGCGGCCTGAATTGGACAAGCCGGAGCCCAGGGAGAACGCGTTGCTACAGCTCAGGGTCGCCCGCATCGCCGACGTCACGCGGCGCATCAAGTCGATCGAGCTCGCCGCCGCCGACGGCGGCGCGCTGCCGGCCTTCACGGCCGGCGCCCATATCGACGTGACGCTGGGCAATGGCGAGGAGCGCTCGTATTCGCTGCTCAACGACCCGACCGAGACGCACCGCTACGTGATCGCGGTGCTGCGCGAAACCGACAGCCGCGGCGGCTCGACCTATGTGCATGATCAGCTCCGCGCCGGCGATATCCTGTCGTCGTCCGAGCCCATCAACAATTTCGCTCTCAACGAGGCGGGCGAGCGCCACATCCTGATCGCCGGCGGCATCGGCATCACGCCGCTGCTCGCCATGAGCCGGCGGCTGGCCGCGGGCGGGCTCGACTTCACGCTGCACTACTGCGCAAAGAGCCGCGCCGAGGCGGCCTTCATCGATGAGATCGAGGCGGCGCTCGGGCCGCGGCTCATCGCCCATTTCGACGGCGGCGACATCGCGCGCGGCCTCGACGTCGCGGCGCTGCTCAAGGAGCGGCCGGCGGCGGCGCATGTCTACGTCTGCGGGCCGCCCGGCCTGATCCGCGCCGTGCGCGAAGCGACGCCGAACTGGCCCAAGGGCAGCGTGCACTACGAGCTCTTTCGCGGCTCCGAGGCCGACATCGCGCCGCGCTCGTCCGACCGGTCGTTCGAGATCGTTCTCAAGCGCGCGGGCAAGACGCTCACCGTGGCGGCCGACAAGAGCATCCTCGAGACGCTCGCGAGCGCCGGTATCAAGGTCAAGACCCTGTGCAAGGAAGGCGTCTGCGGCACTTGCCGGGTCGGCTTGGTCCGCGGACGCGCCGACCATCGCGACGAGGTCTTGACCGACGAGGAACGGGAACGAAACATCCAGGTCTGCGTGTCGCGCGCCTTGCCGGGCGAGACGCTGGTGCTGGATTTGTAACGATAGAAACGCAAGGAGGAGCCCATGAATGCCCCCGCGATGACGCAAGCCGAGCAGGCCGCCGGCGCGAGCCCGCACATCAAGCCGACGACGTTGATTTCCGGCACGTTCGTCACCCGCGACATCAAGCGCGCCCGGCGCATGTGCGAGGCGCTGCTCGGGCTCGAATGCGTCGAGCCCGAAAAGGGCGTGCTGCTGATCCGCGAACGCGGCCACAAGCCGGGCGAGAAGCTCGCCGGCCAGCCCTATTGGGTGCTGGAGGCGCGCGAGGTCGCCGAGATCGCCGTGCCGCAGGAGATGCTCAACCACTGGGGCGTGTTCGTGTCGAGCCAGGCGGCCGTCGACGAGGCATTCGAGAAGATCAGCGCTCGACAGAAGGAGTTCGGGCTCGGCCGCGTGCAGAAGCCGCGCTTCCGCCACGGCTCCTACGCGTTCTACTTCGTCGATGGCGACTCGAACTGGTGGGAGATCGAGTACCGCACGCCGGAGCTGCTCTACACGTCGCTGCGCCAGAAGGGCGACCAGGTCGACCCGCAGGCGCCGTGAGCCGGGAGGAAAGCAATGACCATCGCCTCGATCGTCAATCCCGATCTGCTCTCGCACGGCACGCTCGAATGCAGCGACACGCCGGCGACGCGGCGCTTCCTCACCGAGTTCCTCGGCATCGATGTGGTGCGGCCGCTGCCGGAGGCGCAGTACCTCTCCAAGGGCGGCCCGTGGACCGTGGTATGCGTGCACGTCGACGGCGAGCAGAAGGAGCAGGGACCGCAGAACCGCTTCAAGCTCGCGGTCGCGAGCGCCGGCGACGTCGATGCCGCGCATGCGGCCGCGACGGCGCACAAGGATGAGTACGGCATCCGCCAGGTGAAAAGCGTCGAGGAGAGAAACGGCCTCCGCTCGTTTTGCCTCCAGGACATGAACAAGGTGTGGTGGGAAATCACCAACCTGACGCAGAAGCACTACGACGACGCCTTCGCGCGAGGGGATTACAGGCAATAGGATCGCGGCGCGCACCGAATCCGGAGTGTGGGCGAAGCGAAGCGTGCCCACCGCCAGCCCCACATGGGCACGCCGCTTCGCGGCGTCGTCTGCTCACCCTAGCGCTCGACGTCGCATAAGTGAGACAGAGGCATCGGCCGTGCAGCGATGCCGTCGAGGGAGGACGCCATGTTCCGCAACCCGATCGCGCGCGCCTGCGTGGCGCTCGCCGTGCTCCTCCTCGCCGCCCTGCCCGCACGTGCGGCGGAGCCGATCAAGATCGGCTTCTCCATGGCGCTCACGGGCGGCGTCGCACCGAACGGCAAGCAGGTTCTGGCGGCATTCGAGATCTGGCGCGACGACGTCAACGCCAAGGGCGGGCTGCTCGGCCGGCCGGTGCAGCTCGTCTACTACGACGACCAGAGCAATCCTGCGAATGTGCCGGCGCTCTATACGAAGCTTCTCGACGTCGACAAGGTCGACCTCGTGATCGGGCCCTATGCGACCAACATGGTCGCCCCCGCGATGCCGGTGATCATCGCCCACAAGAAGATGACAATCAGCATCCTCGGGCTCGGCGTGAACCGCCAGTTCAATTATCCGCGCTATTTCTCCACCGTCCCGCTCGGCCCGGAGGGTCCGGCCGCCTATTCGCGCGGGTTCTTCGCGCTCGCGATGGCGCAGAACCCGAAGCCGCAGACGGTCGCGATCATCGCGGCCGACGCGGAATTCGCCAAGACGTCGGCCGACGGCGCGCGCGCCAACGCCAAGGCGAACGGCCTCGAGATCGTGCATGACGCGAAATATCCCCCCAATAACACCGATTTCATCTCGGTGATGCGCGGCGTGCAGGCGGCCCGTCCGGACGTCGTGTTCGCCGCCGCCTATCCGCCCGATACGGTGGGCATCATCCGCGCCGCGCACGAGATCAGCCTCGTGCCGAAGATGTTCGGCGGCAGCCTCGTCGGGCTCTATGTGACGCCGATCAAGATGCAGCTCGGGCCGCTGATCAATGGCATCGTGCTCAACGAAAGCTTCGTGCCGGCGATGAACTTCCCCGGCAGCGCCGAGCTGCTGGCGAAGTACCAGGCCAAGGCGCCGGCGCTCGGCACCGACCCGCTCGGGTACGGGTTCGTGCCCTTCGCCTATGCGGTCGGCCAGCTCGTCGCGGCCGCGGTCGAGGCGACGCGCAGCCTCGACGACGACAGGCTCGCGCAATACCTGCACGCCCACACCGTCGACACGGTGGTCGGCCCCCTCGGCTACGGCGCCGACGGTGAGTGGAGGGAGTCGCGCATCCTGTTCACCCAGTTCCAGCACGTGACGGCGAACGGCGGCATCGCCCAGTTCAAGGACCCGAAGACCGAGGTGATCCTGTCGCCGGACAAGTACAAGAACGGGTCGCTGATCTATCCGATGAGCGAGGCGCAGAAGTAGGCGCCGCCGCGGTCAGCGGTGGCAAACGGCCTCGATGTTGTTGCCGTCGGGATCGAGCACGAAGGCGCCGTAGTAGTTCGCATGATAGTGCGGGCGCAGGCCCGGCGCGCCGTTGTCCTTGCCGCCGGCCGCGATGGCGGCCCGGTAGAACGCATCGACTTCGGCGCGGGACTGCGTCGCGAAGGCGACGTGCACGCGCGCCGCGTCGCCGCGCCCGAACCAGAAGAACGGCTTGCCGTCCTTGCCGAAGCCGACCGCGTCATGCTCAGCGCCTTGCGCCGGCGTCACCTCCATGACGACGCCGATGCCGAGCGGCGCGAGCGCCTTTTCGTAGAAGGTCTTGGAGCGTGCATAGTCGGAGACGCCGAAGCCGAGATGATCGAGCATGTCGCAAACTCCTGCGTCTCGGCACCTGCGCGCCCTCCCCCCGTTTGCGGGTGAGCCGGAGAGGGGGAAGCCGCTTGCTCGGTGCCCGCCGCTTCCCCCTCCCGCCCTCCCCCGCAGGCGGGGGAGGGAGCGAGGGGCACGAGCAAGCCGCCCCTATACTTGCCGCTGCACCATCAGCTCGCGGATCTCACCGATCGCCTTGGCCGGGTTGAGGCCCTTCGGGCAGGCCTTCGAGCAGTTCATGATCTGATGGCAGCGGTAGAGCCGGAACGGATCCTCGAGATAATCGAGCCGCTCGCCGGTCGCTTCGTCGCGCGAATCCTTGATCCAGCGGTGCGCCTGCAGCAGCACGGCGGGGCCTAGATAGCGCTCCGGGTTCCACCAGTAGCTCGGGCACGAGGTCGAGCAACAGGCGCACAGGATGCATTCGTACAGCCCGTCGAGCTTCTGCCGGTCCTCGTGGCTCTGCTTCCATTCCCTCTCGGGCGGAACGGATTCGGTCTGCAGCCACGGTTTGATCGAGGCGTGCTGGGCATAGAAGTTGGTGAGGTCGGGCACGAGGTCCTTCACCACCGGCATGTGCGGGAGCGGATAGATCTTCACCTCGCCCTTCACGTCGTCCATGTGCTTGGTGCAGGCGAGCGTGTTGGTGCCGTCGATGTTCATGGCGCAGGAGCCGCACACGCCCTCGCGGCAGGAGCGGCGGAACGTCAGCGTCGGATCGATCTTGTTCTTGATCCAGATCAGCGCGTCGAGCACCATCGGGCCGCAATCGTCGAGATCGACCGTGTAGCTGTCGATGCGCGGGTTGTTGCCGTCGTCCGGATTCCATCGATAGACGCGGTACTCGCGCGTGCCCTTCGGCTTGTCGGCCGACTTCTTCGGCAGCGCCGGCCAGGCCTTGCCCTCGGTGACGCGGGAGTTCTTCGGCAGCGTGAATTCGACCATGGTGTGTTCCTAGTAGACCCGCGCCTTCGGCTCGATGTACTGCACGTCGTTGGTCATCGTGTAGGTGTGCACCGACCGGTAGTCGATGCTGACCTTCCGCGTCGCCTCGTCGAGCCAGCTCAGCGTGTGCTTCATCCAGTTCTTGTCGTCGCGATCCGGGAAATCCTCGCGGGCATGGGCGCCGCGGCTTTCCCGGCGGTTGAGGGCCGAATCCATCGTCACGACCGCCTGGGCGATCAGGTTCTCGTATTCGAGCGTCTCGATCAGGTCGCTGTTCCAGATGAGCGAGCGGTCCGACACTTTCACGTCGGCCGAGCCGGCCATCACGTCGTGGATGAGCTTCGAGCCCTCGCTCAGGACCTCGCCGGTGCGGAACACCGCGCAATTGCTCTGCATCACGTTCTGCATCTTGTCGCGCAGCGCCGCGGTCGGGGTGCCGCCCGACGCATTGCGCGCCCGGTCGAGCCGGGCAAGCGGCCGGTCGGCCGAATCTTTCGGCAGCGGCGGCTGCTCCTCGTTCGGCGTGATCAGCTCGGCGCAGCGCAGGCCGGCGGCGCGACCGAACACCACGAGGTCGATGAGCGAGTTCGAGCCGAGCCGGTTCGCGCCGTGCACCGACACGCAGGCCGCCTCGCCGAGCGCCATCAGGCCGGGCACCACGGTATCGTCGTTGCCGTTCTTCTTGGTCAGCACCTCGCCGTGATAATTGCAGGGGATTCCCCCCATGTTGTAGTGCACGGTCGGCAGCACCGGGATCGGCTCGCGCGTCACGTCGACGCCGGCGAAGATGCGCGCCGACTCGGAGATGCCCGGCAACCGCTCGTGCAGGATCTTCGGATCGAGATGGTCGAGGTGCAGGAAGATGTGGTCCTTCTTCGGCCCGACCCCGCGACCCTCGCGAATCTCGATCGTCATCGCCCGCGAGACGACGTCGCGCGAGGCGAGGTCCTTGGCGGAGGGCGCGTAGCGCTCCATGAAGCGCTCGCCGTTGGCGTTGGTGAGGTAGCCGCCCTCCCCGCGCGAACCTTCGGTGATCAGGCAGCCGGCGCCGTAGATGCCGGTCGGATGGAACTGGACGAACTCCATGTCCTGCAGCGGCAGGCCCGCACGCAGCACCATGGCGTTGCCGTCCCCGGTGCAGATGTGCGCGGACGTGCAGGAGAAGTAGGCGCGCCCATAGCCGCCGGTGGCGAGCATCGTCATCCGGGCGCGGAAGCGATGAATGGTCCCATCGTCGAGCTTGAGCGCGACCACGCCGCGACATGCGCCCTCGTCGTCCATGATCAAATCGAGCACGAAGTACTCGATGAAGAACTCGGCATTGTGCTTGAGCGCGGCGCCGTAGAGCGTGTGCAGCATCGCGTGGCCGGTGCGATCGGCCGCCGCGCAGGTGCGCTGCGCGGTCCCCTTGCCGTAGTGGGTGGTCATGCCGCCGAACGGGCGCTGATAGATCGTGCCCTCCTCGGTGCGCGAGAACGGCAGGCCCCAGTGGTCGAGCTCGTAGACGGCGGCGGGCGCGTTGCGGCACAGATATTCGATCGCGTCCTGGTCACCGAGCCAGTCGGAGCCCTTGACGGTGTCGTACATGTGCCAGCGCCAATCGTCCTCGCCCATGTTGCCGAGCGAGGCCGCGATGCCGCCCTGGGCCGCGACCGTGTGCGAGCGGGTCGGAAAGACCTTGGAGATGCAGGCGGTGCGCAGGCCCGCCTCGCTGCAGCCGACCACCGCGCGCAGGCCGGAACCGCCGGCGCCGACCACCACCACGTCGTAGGTATGATCCTCGATCGGATAGGCGCGCCCGTTCACCTTGGGGGCGCTGGCGGCAGAACCGTTCGTGGCCATCGTCTCAAACTCCGAACGAGATCTTGAGGATCGCGAACATGCAGGCGAGCCCCACCGCCCAGGCGAAGAAATTGTTGAGGATCACCAGCGTCAGCTTCTGGAGGTGATCGTGGACGTAGTCCTCGATGACCACCTGCACGCCGATCTTCATGTGCCACACGTTGGCGATGATGAACAGAATCATCAGCACGGCGACGAGCGGCGAGCCGAGAATCTGCTTGATCCCTGGATAGCTGTGGCCGGTGAGCGAGATCACCAGGAAGAGACCGGCGAGCGTGAGCGGAACGTTGGCGATCGCGGTCACGCGCTGCACCCAGAAATCCTCGGTGCCGGATTTTGCCGAGCCGAGGCCGAGGACGCGGCCGAGGGGCGTGCGCATGCTCATGTCAGGTGCTCCTCATCGCATTCCGAACATCACCAGGAGCAGCCACAGCAGGATGGTGGCGACGATCGAGCCGATGATGTTCGCCCGCACCAGCCACTCGCGTTCCGCCGCCTCGAGCCCGTAGCCGAGATCCCAGATGAGGTAACGCAGACCGCCGAGCAGATGATGCAGCAGCGCCCAGGAAAAGCCGAACAGGATGACGCGGCCGATCCAGCTGGTCGCGAAGCCCTCGAAGGTGCCGTAGGCATTCTGGCCCGCGGCGGCGGCGAGCAGCCACCAGGTGATCAGGACCATGCCGGCCACGAGCGCCAGTCCGGTGATGCGATGCAGGCCGGACATCACCATCGACAATGTCAGGCGGTAGATTCCGAGGTGCGGCGACAACGGCCGCTGGATGGGGGCGTGGGTCTCGGCCATGCATATGCTCCGACAACATCGCGCGACGCGCCGCGATTGCGCGTTCCTAGCGAATGTCGTTGCGCGCGACAATGCATAAGACTGGCATAACGCTGGTATGCCAGAGGGCATTTGCGCGAATCGCGACAGACGCTGTCATTTCGCCTATCGCGAAATATTGTTCTCGCTCTTCCTGGACGCAATCGGTAAAATGAATAGCTTTCCTTCGCCACATGCGAAGGATGGATATCGGCCATGCGATTCGATCTCGCCGACCTCAGCTTGTTTCGCCATGTCGTCGAAGCCGGCAGCATCACGCACGGCGCGGAGCGCGCGCACCTTGCGCTCGCCGCCGCCTCGACGCGCATTCGCAACATGGAGGAAGCGCTCGGCGCACCGCTTTTGGTGCGACGACGCCAGGGCGTGGCGCCGACGCCGGCCGGACGCACCCTGCTGCAGCACGCGCGCGCGATCCTGCGCCAGGCCGAGCGGCTGCGCGAGGATCTCAGCGCCTATGCGGGCGGGCTCGCGGGCCAGGTGAAGGTGCTGTCGAACACCAACGCGATCACCGAATTCCTGCCCGAGACGCTGAGCTCGTTCCTCGCCGCCCATCCCAACGTCAGCATCGATCTCGAGGAGCGCCTGTCCGACGAGATCGTCGGGCTGATTGCCGAAGGCGTCGGTGACATCGGCATCGTCGCCGGCACCGTCGACCCGGGCGACCTCGTCACCTTTCCGTTCCGCAGGGATCGCTTCGTGCTGGTGGTGGCGCGCGAGCACGCGCTGGCGCGGCGCAGCCGCATCGCCTTTGCCGAGGTGCTCGAGCACGACTTCATCGGCCTCGACCGGGCGAGCGCGCTGCAGCGCTTCCTCGCCGACAAGGCGGCCCGCATCGGCCGTCCGCTACGGCTGCGCGTGCAGCTGCGCAGCTTCGATGCAGTGTGCCGCCTGGTCGAAAGCAATGTCGGGGTCGGCATCGTCCCCGAGACCACCGCGCGCTGGGCGGCGAAGAGCGTGGCCATCAAGGCGGTCGAGCTCACCGATGCGTGGGCGCTGCGCGACCTCAAGATCTGCGTGCACGATTTCGACGCGCTGCCGCCGTACGCGCGGCAGCTGGTCGAGCACATGCGCGCCGGCGCGGGGTAGCCGCGCCCAGGTCACCGCGGCATCAGCACCCAGTAATCCAGATCGAGGATCACGGCCGGGTCGTAATCCTTGCCGGTCTTGTCGGGGAAATCCGCGCACGGCTTGTCCTTGGTGGCGACGGTGCGCAGGCGCATGGCGCCGACGTCGGTGCGGCCCGGCAGCTCGGCGCGCGCCAGCACCTGCGACCAGGCGAACACGGTGCCGCCGGCGAACAGCGGCGCGACGTGGCGGCCGCCATTGATGCCGGCGACCTGGAACGCATTGGCGAGCCCGTTGAAGGTGAGCGAGCGCGCGAGCGAAATGACCACGCCGCCGTAGATCAGGCGCTTGCCGAAGCGGCCTTGCGCGGCCGTGAAGGCGTCGAAGTGGATGCGCGCCGTATTTTGGTAGAGTCTCGTCGCGATCTGATGCTCGGCCTCCTCGACGGTCAGGCCATGGACATGATCGATGCGCTCGCCCGGCTTGTAGTCGGAGAGCCGGGCGGTGCTGCCCGAGAGCGTGAAATCGTAGGCGCCGATATTGAGGATCGGGCAGGCGCCGCCGAGCGTCGCCGCCTCGACCGCGTCGGGCAGCTCCGGCACCCTGTCGCCCGGCGCCGGCGCCGCCTCGTCGCGCTTGCGCACCATCACCCAGCGCGCGAACTCGATCACGTCCTGGCGGTTCTGGTTGACGCCGCGCGAGCGCACGTAGACGACGCCGGTCTTGCGGTTCGAATTCTCCTTGAGCCCGATCACCTCCGAGCTCGCCGTCAGCGTGTCGCCCGGATAGACCGGCTTGAGGAAGCGGAAGTCCGCATAGCCGAGATTGGCGACCGCGTTGAGCGAGATGTCCGGCACGGTCTTGCCGAACACCATGTGAAAGACCAGCAGATCGTCCACCGGCGCCTGCGCAAAGCCGATCGCGCGGGCGAACTCGTCGGAGGACTGCACGGCGAAGCGGGGCCCGTAGAGCCCGTTGTAGAGCGCGACGTCGCCCACCGTGATCGTGCGCGGGGTCGCGTGCTGGATCACCTGGCCGAGACGGAAATCTTCGAAGAAATTGCCGGGATTAGCCTTGCTCATGTGCGGATCAACGAAATTTCATGGGGGGATTTTGGGTGGGGGGACGCCGGGACCGGCGCAGCAGTATCATGGTCGGCGGACTTTTAGTCTGCCGAGGTTGACCTGAGAAGGCCGCCGTCACGATGTCGCGCCGATTGATCTCCACCGGTTCCCCATTCGAGAAGACCGCGGGCTACAGCCGCGCCGTGGTCGAGGGCGACTTCTGCTTCGTCGCCGGCACCACCGGCTACGACTACGCGACCATGGTCATGCCGGCCTCGGTCGAGGAGCAGACCCGCAATTGCTTCCGCACCATCACGCGGGCACTCAGCGAAGCCGGATTTGCGCTCGCCGACGTGGTACGCGCCACGTATTACGTGACCGACCGCGCCGACGGCGAGCGCGTGCTGCCGATCTGCGGCGAGTTTCTCGCCAACATCAGGCCGGCCGCGACGATCCTGGTCGTTGCCGGGCTGCTCAAGCCCGAGATGAAGGTCGAGATCGAGGTCACGGCGCATCGCTCGCGTTGAGATTCGAGTTCGGGTCCGACGATCACGTCGGCGTGACCGCGCGCGACTGCGGAAACCCGCGCCGCAACGTCCCGTATCTGCCTGCGACGACGACATGGAAGAAACGCACCGACACGCATCGGGCGGCCACGCCGTCGTCGCCTCGTCTGCAACATCCCACCCAGGAGAGCATCATGTCACGTCGTTTCGGCCTGTTGGCCGCCACCACCGCCGTTGCGCTCGCGCTCGGCGCAGCGCTGCCCGTCGCCACCTTCGGCGCGACGGAAAAGACCGTGCAGGTCGGCGGCGCGCCGATGTACCCGTCGAAGAACATCATCCAGAACGCGGTCAATTCGAAGGACCACACCACGCTGGTCGCCGCCGTGAAGGCGGCGGGCCTGGTCGAGACGCTGGAGAGCAAGGGCCCCTTCACGGTGTTCGCGCCGACCAACGCCGCATTCTCCAAGCTGCCCGCCGGCACGGTCGAGACGCTGGTGAAGCCCGAGAACAAGGACAAGCTCACCAAGATCCTGACCTATCACGTCGTGCCGGGCCGCCTCACCGCGCCGGCGCTGATGAAGATGGTCCGCGAGGGCGGCGGCGAGGCCAAGCTCAAGACCGTCCAGGGCGAGGAGCTCGTGGTCAAGCAGGCCGGCCCCGCCCGGCTCACGGTGACCGACGCCAAAGGCGACGTGTCGACGATCACCATCTCCGACGTGCTGCAGTCGAACGGCGTGATCCACGTGGTGGATACCGTGCTGCTGCCGATGTAACTCGCGTGATCGCACGGACGTAATGTAAGGGTCCTCTCCCCCGCCTTTGCGACGCCTTTGCGGGGGAGAGACCGAGACCGGGCTGCCGCTTGCGCAGGTGTTCGTGGCGAGAGCCCCCTCCCCGCCCCCGCACGCCGGGGAGGAGGACCGACCGCAGGAGCAAACGGCGCACCTCGCGACGGCGTGACGCGATTGTGAGACGACCGTGACTGATGCATTTGTTAGGTAGCACCCGAATCCAAGGCTCGAGGAACCATGACCGCCGAGGCCCTCCCCATCAGGCAAAGCGCCCCGACCATCCATCCGCTGTGGGTGCGCATCACCCATTGGGTCAATGCGCTCGCGATCCTGATCATGGTCGGCTCGGGCTGGCAGATCTACGACGCCTCGCCGCTGCCCCTGTTCGACTTCACCTTCCCGACGACCATCACGCTCGGCGGCTGGCTCGCCGCCGGCATCGCGTGGCATCTCGCCGGCATGTGGATCCTCGTCATCAACGGCATCGTCTATGTGACGCTCGGCCTTGCGACCGGACGCTTCCGCACCAAGCTGTTTCCCATCCGCCCGCGCGAGGTGGCGCGCGATCTCGGCGCCGCGTTGCGCGGCCGGCTCTCGCACGACGACTTGTCCGCCTACAACGCGGTGCAGAAGATCCTCTATCTCGGCGTGATCTGCGCCGGCGTCGTCATCGTGCTCACCGGCCTCTCGATCTGGAAGCCGGTTCAGTTCCAGGAGCTGACCTATCTGTTCGGCGGCTACGACCGCGCACGCTATGTCCACTTCTTCGCGATGAGCACCATCGTCGGCTTCCTCGCGGTGCACATCGTGCTGGCGCTGATCGTGCCGAAAAGCCTGCGCGCGATGATCACAGGACGCTGAGGAGAGCCATATGCCGCGCAAAGCCGTTCCCGGCGTCGATACCAGTCTGCTGATCCGCGACGCCGCCAAGCTGTTGCCGAGCCCCTCGCGCCGCCTCTTCCTGCGCAGCGTCACCGGGCTCGGCGCGATCACGCTGCTCAGCGGCTGCGACATCATCGATGGCGACACGTCCGAGAAGGCGCTGGCGAAAATCTCCCGCTTCAACGACCGGATCCAGGCGCTGCTGTTCGATCCGAACAAGCTCGCGCCGACCTATCCGGAAAGCATGGTCGACCGCACCTTCCGCTTCAACGCCTTCTACACCGAGGACGAGGTGCCGGTGGTCGACCCCGCGACCTACAAGCTCGAGGTCGGCGGCCTGGTGCAGAACAAGAAGCCTTGGACGCTGCCGGAGCTTTACGCGCTGCCGCAGGAAAAGCAGATCACCCGTCACGTCTGCGTCGAGGGCTGGAGCATCATCGGCTCGTGGACCGGCGCACGGCTGTCCGATTTCCTCGATCGCATCGGCGCCGACAAGAGTGCAAAATACGTCTGGTTCCAGTGCGCCGACACCTATTCGACCACGATCGACATGGCGACCGCGCTGCATCCGCAGACGCAGATGAGCTTCAAGTTCGCGGACCAGACCTTGCCGCCCAAGTTCGGCTTCCCGATGAAGATCCGCATTCCGACCAAGCTCGGCTTCAAGAACCCCAAGCACGTGATCGCGATGAACGTGACCAACCAGGATCTCGGCGGATACTGGGAAGACCGCGGCTACAACTGGTTCAGCGGCCTTTAGGCTTTGCAGGGCCTCTTCCGAAAACCGCAATCCACTTTTCGGAATCATGCTTTAGCCCGTTACCGCTCGAACAATCCACACCTCCGGCCGCGCTCGGATTCCCTCGGAACCGGATGTGGTTTAGCGTTGCAATCAGCCGATTCGTCGCGGGAGATCGCCATGCTGCGCCGTTTCGCCAATCGCACGAACGACGATGGTCGCGCCGCGAAAGCGGCGACGCTGACCCACGAGGCGCCGGCGGTCGACGAAGGCGCGATGCCGAAAGCGATGTCGAGCCTCGCGGCCGGGATGTCGATCACCGGCAACATCGTGTGCGACGGCCCCATGCAGGTCTTCGGGCGCATCGAGGGCGACGTGCGCGCGGGCGAGATCGAGATCGGCGATGGTGCCGAGGTCGAGGGCAACATCACGGCTCAGGATCTGACCATCCGCGGACACGTGAAGGGAACGATCCGCGCCGTGCGCGTCAGGCTGCTCGGCAACGGCAAGGTCGACGGCGATATTTTCCATCGCGCGCTGTCGATCGCGGAGCCGGCGCGGTTCGAAGGAAGCTCGCGACCGGTGGAGAATCCGATGGAGGTTGTGATCGAGACGCGCGTCGAGCCGGTCGAGACACGTCCCTCGGGGCCGCAGCTGCGCAGCATCTTCAAGCCGAGCTTGGCGCCGATCGGCGACGTCGCGCACGACACGTCGGCGGCGTAGCGCGCATCGCTTCAGCGCGGATCGTCGCGCCGGACCTCGGTGATCAGGCGCGCGCCGCGCTGATAAGTCACGTAATCCCACAGCCACGTGAATGCGACCACGAAGCGGTCGCGCACCTCGACCAGGAAATAGATGTGCACCAGGCTCCAGAACAGCCAGCCGAGCGCGCCGGTAAGCTGCAGGTGGCGGAGCTTCACCGCCGCGGCGCGGCGGCCGATGGCGGCGAGATCGCCCTGATGGCGGTAGCGAAACGGCGGCAGTGCCGCCTTTCCCGCCACGCGCGCCGCAATGACGTCACCGACATAGCGGCCCATCTGCTTGGCGGCCGGCGCGATGCCCGGGATCGGGCCGCCGTCGGGCCGTTTCGCCGCCGCGGTGTCGCCGACCGCGAAAATCTCCGGATGGCCCGGCACCGATAGATCCGGCCCGACCTCGATGCGTCCGGCGCGGTCATGCGCGACGCCGACCCATTCCGCGGCGCGCGATGCCACGACACCGGCGGCCCAGATGATCGTGCCCGCCTCGATGCGCCCGTGGTCAGTGTCCACGCCGCGCATGTCGCAGTTCACCACCCGCGTCTGCGTCATCACGTCCACACCCATGGTCGTCAGTGTCTTGCGCACATAGTCGGAAAGATTCTCCGGCAGGGTCGGCATCACGCGCGGGCCCGCCTCGATCAGCGCGATGCGGGCGGTGCGCGGATCGATGTTGCGGAAATCCATCGCCAGCGTCTGGCGCGCGACCTCGGCGATCGCGCCCGCCATCTCGACGCCGGTCGCGCCGGCGCCGACGATCGCGAAGGTGAGCAGCCGCTTGCGCTCGGCCTCGTCGTGGGTGAGCTCGGCGCGCTCGAAGGCGAGCAGGATGCGGCGGCGGATGCGCGTCGCGTCCTCGATGCGCTTGAGCCCGGGCGCGGCGTCGGCCCACTCGTCATGACCGAAATAGGAATGGGTCGCGCCGGTCGCGAGCACCAGATAGTCGTAGGGGAGCTCCTCGCCATCGATGCGCACGACCCGCCGAGCAGTGTCGACGCCATGCACCTCCGCCATCAGCACGGTGGCATTGGCCTGGCGGCGGAAGATGTGCCGGATCGGCCAGGCCACCTCGGCGGGTGACAGCGCCGCGGTCGCCACCTGGTAGAGCAGCGGCTGGAAGCAGTGGTGGTTCTGCTTGTCGACGATGGTGACGTCGGCGCGGGATTTGGCGAGCCGCCGCGCAGCCTCGATGCCGCCAAAGCCGGCGCCGACGATCACGATGCGGGGACGCGGATCGGACATGCGTTCACCCTTGTAGCCCGCATGGCGCGAAGCGGAATGCGGGGAAAGCTTCTCCGCGGATGGGCCGGCCCGGATTGCGCTTCGCTCCATCCGGGCTGCGGCCATGACTCCGACGGCCGCCGATTTATTTCTCCTCCTCGACCCGCGTGCTCGTCGCGGGGCCGTCGCCGACGATCAGGATCAGTGCGTCCTCGTCCTTGGCGCCGTCCCAATGCACCTGCTTGCCGAAATGCGTGACGAAGGTGCCGGCCCGCATCGGCACGGCGCTGCTCGGATCCCACTTGCGGCCGCTGCCGACCCACCAGGTACCCTGCAACACCGTGATGAAGCGGTCGTTGGGGTGGAAATGCGGCTTGCTGAAGTGATTGCCCTTGAGCCACTTGTTCATGACGACGTAGAGGCCGGTCTTGTTGGGATCGCCGGCCAGCGTCGTGGCAGCATTGCCGTTGCCGGTCTCCGTCAAATTGATCTGATCCGGCAGTTTGTAGATCACCGCCTTCGGGTCGAGCTCGGCCGCACTGGCCGTCCCGGCCGCCAGCATCCGCGCAGTGAAGGCCGCGCCGATCGCGATCGCGGCGTCACGTCTGCTGATATGAATCATCGCGCTTCCCCTGGTTCTCCGCCGGCGCGTGGGCCGGGCTGTGGGCCAAGTCTCGCCGGGCGCCGCGCCATAGTCCAGCCGGATCGCGCAGGCTTGCCTTCCGCCGGCGCGGGCACTAGCAATCCGCGCGTCTCATATGTTCCCGTCATGGCCGGGCTTGTCCCGGCCATCCACGTCTTGCCCCAAAGAAAGACGTGGATGCCCGGCACAAGGCCGGGCATGACGAAGGAGCAAGCATCGAAAGCACATCTCCCAATGGCCACCTACAATTTGCTCCTCCTCCCCGGCGACGGCATCGGCCCCGAAGTCATGGCGGAGGTGAAGAAGCTCATCGCCTGGATGAATGCGCACGGCATGGGCACCTTCAACTTCGAGGAAGGCCTGGTCGGCGGCGCCTGCTACGATGCGCACAAGGTCTCGGTCACCGACGAGACGGTCGCCGGCGCGAAGGCTGCGGACGCGGTGATCTTCGGCTCGGTCGGCGGGCCGAAGTGGGACAAGGTGCCCTATGAGGTCCGCCCCGAGGCCGGCCTGCTGCGGCTGCGCAAGGACCTTGCGCTGTTCGGCAACCTGCGGCCGGCGATCTGCTATCCGGCGCTCGCCGATTCGTCGAGCCTCAAGCGCGACGTGGTCGACGGGCTCGACATGATCATCGTGCGCGAGCTCACCGGCGGCGTCTATTTCGGCGAACCGAAGACCATCACCGATCTCGGCAACGGGCAGAAGCGCGCGGTCGACACCCAGGTTTACGACACCTACGAGATCGAGCGCATCGCCCGCGTCGCCTTCGAGCTCGCGCGCAAGCGGCGCAACAAGGTCACGTCGATGGAAAAGCGCAACGTGATGAAGACCGGCGTGCTGTGGAACGAGGTGGTGACGGCGCTGCACGCGCGCGAGTTCAAGGACGTGCAGCTCGAGCATCAGCTCGCCGATTCGGGCGCGATGCAGCTCGTGCGCTGGCCCAAGCAGTTCGACGTGATCGTCACCGACAACCTGTTCGGCGACGTGCTCTCCGACATCGCCGCGATGCTGACCGGCTCGCTCGGCATGCTGCCGTCCGCCTCGCTCGGGGAGACCGACGCGAAGACGAAGAAGCGCCGGGCGCTGTACGAGCCGGTGCATGGCTCCGCTCCCGACATCGCCGGCAAGGGCCTGGCCAATCCGACCGCGATGATCGCCTCGTTCGGCATGGCGCTGCGCTACTCGTTCGATCTCGGCAAGGCGGCCGACCTGATCGACCAGGCGATCGCCGCCGCGCTCGCCAAGGGTCTGCGCACCGCCGACATCAAGTCGGAGGGCTGCAAGCTCGTCGGCACCGCCGAGATGGGCGATGCGATCATCGCCGAGATGGCGCGGCTCGCAGCGTAGATCGGCGCGCCCCGAATAGCGGGGATAGATTGAATCACGCTTGCGTTTCCGCCGCTGGCGGCTCATGGTAGTAAGTGCAGAGTGACATTCGCGCGTCTGGAGCCGCACCGCTTCGGGCGCGCTGTGCTTTCTTGGGAACGCTTGGCGGGGACCCTTCGCCTGTCTTTCGACGTTACAACTGGAAGTCCGCAGATCATTTCGAGGTCCCTTCGCTCGCAAATCGTTGTTGTGCGAGCGCCGCCCCAGCACTGCCCCCGGGATGCATCCCAAAGTGAGACACGAACTGAGGACTGGTTGCGCGCAACGGCGTGCCGCCGCGCGTCGAAACCGAAACAGGAGCGCTCGCCCTGTTCTTCCTGTTTTTTGCACTCAGGCAATTTCCTTCGATATTTGAATGGCTTTTCCTGTATTTGGCGCGCATCGGCGCCCTGTAAATCGCCTGTATTTTTTCAGAAAAAATCTGGACTGCACCCCTGTGGTGAGACACGAAACCCAGGGACTGGTCGCGATCGCAACGGCGACAGCCTGCTTGGTGTTGCGAGCGTCTTCGGACTTGGCGCCGGCGAAGCGAGCCCGTAGCAGGGATGAGCCGACCGCGAAGGGCGCGCGGCCCACGCGCACCACCTGCGATCTCCCCCGGCCTCTACTTTTCGGGAGGGGAAGAAAGAAGACAGCGGGCCGCATGGCCGTGTGGTCTGATTTGCCCTAGGTTTCGGCGACTGCGCGGCGCGACAAGAAGCGCGACAACGAAAAGGGTTCCGGGAGGAATTTATGTCGGTTTCCAACACCATCAGATGCGCACTTGCGCTGGCGGCCTGCACCTTGGCGTTCGGCGGGGATGGCGCACGCGCGGCCGAGCCCTACAAGATCCACGTCATCCTCCCGCTCAGCGGCGGCGCGGCGTTCCTCGGCCGGGGCGAGCAGCAGGCGCTCGAGCTGTTCGAGAAGCAGATCAACCAGGAAGGCGGCATCAACGGCCAGCCGATCGCGTTCGTCTTCCATGACGACCAGACCAGCCCGCAGACCACGGTGCAGATCGCCAACGGCATCCTGCCCGACAAGCCGGCGGTGCTGCTCGGCTCCAGCATCGTGGCGATGTGCAGCGCGATGGCGCCGCTGCTCAAGCGGGGACCATTCGACTACTGCCTCTCGCCCGGCGTCCATCCGGCGGCCGGCAGCTATCAGTATTCGACCAGCACCGACACGCATGCGCTGATCGAGGCGCAGGTGCGCTACTTCCGCCTGAAGGGCTTCACCAAGATCGCCTTCATGTCGAGCACCGACGCGTCCGGGCAAGACGCCGAGCGCGGCTTCGACGAGGTGCTCAAGCTTCCCGAAAACTCGGGCATCACGGTGGTCGAGCGTCAGCGCTTCAACCCGACCGACGTCAGCGTCACCGCGCAGATCGAGCGCATCAAGGCCGCGAACCCGCAGGCTTTCATCGCCTGGACCACCGGCGCCCCGATCGCGACCGTGTTCAAGGGCATGGTGCAGGGCGGGCTCGACGTGCCGTTCGCCACCACCAACGGCAACCAGACCTATGCGCAGATGCGCCAGTATAAGGATTTCCTGCCCAAGCAGCTCTACGTCCCGACCTCGGTCTTTCTCCCGCATGACGGCATGTTCAAGCTCGACCCCCAGGTCGAGGAGGCGCAGCAGAAGTTCTACGCCTCGTTCAAGGCCGCCAACGTCAAGCCCGACAACATGTCGGCGCTCGCCTGGGACCCGGCCAATCTCGTCATCGGCGCGCTGCGCAAGCTCGGCGCCAAGGCGACCGCGCAGCAGGTCAAGGACTATATCGACAGCCAGACGGCCTTTCCGGGCATCAACGGCATCTACGATTTCAAGGCGGTTCCGAACCGCGGTTTGACGGTGAAGAACGCCCTGGTCACGCGCTGGGATCCGGGCGCCGACACCTGGACCGTGGTGAGCCAGCCGACCGGAACGCCGCTCGCCAACTAGTCAGGGCGGCCGCGATGTAGAGCAACCTTGTCGGGCTTCGTCCAGATCGTCATCGGCGGGCTGCTGCAGGGCGGCGTGTTCGCGATCGTCGCGCTCGGCTTCTCGCTCGTCTATCGCGTCACCAATGTGGTGAACCTGGCGCAGGGCGCGTTCTGCGTGCTCGGCGCCATGGGCATGTACTATTTCCAGGTCGTGTTCGGCTGGCCGCTGCTGCCGGCTGCGATTGCCGCGATCGTCTGCGCGACGGCATTCGGCCTGCTGGTCGGCGCCATCACGTTCGTGCCCGCGGTGGCACGGCTTCCGGCGAGCAGTGCGCTGGTCCTCACCGCCGGGCTGCTCACCTTCTTCATCGGCGTCACCCTCGTCGTGTGGGGCAACCAGCCCTACTCGCTGCCGCCGTTCTCGGGCGAAGCACCGTTCGTCATCGGCGGCGTGCGGGTGCCCACGCAAGGCGTGTGGCTCGCCGCCGTCTCGATCGCGATGATCGTCGGATTATGGCTGCTGCTGCAAAAGACCACGCTCGGCCGCGCGCTGCGCGCCTGCGCCGAGAACCCGCTCGCCGCGCGGCTGATGGGCATCGACCTGCCGCGCATGACGCTGCTGAGCTTCGGCCTTGCGGCCTTCATCGGCGCCACCGGCGGCGTGCTGGTCGCGCCGATCATGTCGCTGCAGTTCGACAGCGGCCAGTTCTTCACCATCTCGGGCTTCATCGCGGTCGCGATCGGCGGCATGGGCAGCTTCATCGGCTCGATCGTCGGCGGGCTGTTGCTCGGCATCGCCGAGCAGTTCGCCGCGTTCTATGTCTCCTCGCTGTTCGCCAACACGCTCGCGCTGCTGCTGCTGCTGTTCGTTCTCGTCCTGCGCCCGGCCGGCCTGTTCAGCAGCGGTCCGGCGCGGCGCACCGACGTGCGCGACGAGGCGCGGGTGCATCGCGCGGTGGTGCGGCTGCAAGGGCGCGCGACCGTCGGCTTCGCGCTCGCGCTGGTCGCGGTGCTCGCGCTGCTGCCGGCGCTGCCGCTGCCGGGCGGGCTCCTCGCGTCCCTCGTGATCGCGCTGATCCTGTTCATCGCGGTGCTCGGGCTCGACGTGCTGATGGGCTATGCGGGCCAGGTGAGCCTCGGCCATGCCGGCTTCATGGCGGTCGGCGGCTATTGCGCCGCGATTCTCGCCACCACCTATGACTGGCCGCCGCTCGCCGCGACCCTCGTGGCGCTGGTGCTGAGCGTCGCCTGCGCGCTCGTGCTGTCATTCGCGACGCGGCGGCTGCGCGGACACTATCTCGCGCTCGCGACGCTCGCCTTCGGGCTCTTGGTCGACTCCCTTGCCCTCAACCTGGTCGACCTCACCGGCGGCCCCTCCGGCCTGGTCGGCATCCCGTCCTTCTCGGTCGCGGGCTTCGCCTTCGATACGCCCGCGCGGATGTATTATCTCGCGCTCGGGCTCGGCGTGGCGCTGGTGCTCCTGCTCGAAGGCGGCATGCGGCGCGGGTTCGGGCGCGCGCTCAAGGCGGTGCGCTCCGACCAGCTCGCCGCCGCCGCGCTCGGCGTCGACGTCGGCCGCCACAAGATGATCGCGCTCTGCATTTCCGCGGCGCTCGGCTCGCTGTCGGGCAGCCTCTATGCGTTCGATTTCCATTTCCTGTCGCCCGAGATGGTCTCGACCGGCCGCTCGTTCGAGATGATCGCCATGCTGGTGCTGGGCGGCGAGGGCACGCTGATCGGCGGCTTCTTCGGCTCGCTGGTGCTCACGCTGTTGCCGACACTGGTGCAGGATTTCGCCGTCTACAAGACCGCCGTCGAAGGCGCGATCCTGGTGGTGATCTTCCTCGCGCTGCCCGAGGGCCTGTTCGGCCGGCTGGCCTTGTGGCTCGAGCGCGCGCCGGCGCGCAAAGGGCCTTTGCCTGCGGGGGCGAGGCCATGACGACCATGCCGACCACGACGACGCCCGCCCTCGAGTGCCGTGCGGTGTCGAAGACCTTCGGCGGCGTGCGCGCGATCGACGACGTCACTTTCGCGGTGCCCGACGGCAGCTTGACGGCGCTGATCGGCCCGAACGGCGCCGGCAAGACGACCCTGTTCAACGCCGCCACCAACCTCTTTCCGCCGTCGTCGGGCGAGGTCTTCTTCTTCGGCGCGCCCGCGGCCGGGATGAACCCGCATCAGATCGCGGCCGCGGGCGTGATCCGCACGTTTCAGACCGCGCGGGTTTTTCCCGGGATGACGACACTGGAGAACGTCATGGCCGGCGCGCATCTGCATCTCGGTCGCGGCGCGGTGGCGCAGATGCTGTGGCTGCCGGCGGCGCGCGGCGAGGAGCGTCGCCTCGCCGAAAAAGCCGAGGCGCTGCTCGACCTGGTCGGCCTCGCCGACGTCCGGGACAGGCCGACCACCAATCTGCCGATCGGCGCGCAGAAGCTCATCGAGATCGTGCGCGCCCTGATGGCCGCGCCGCGCTTGTTGCTGCTCGACGAGCCCGCCGCCGGCCTCAACGATCGCGAGACCGCGGAGCTCGCCGCTCTGCTGCGCGCGATCTGCGACGCCGGAACCACCATCATGGTGGTCGAGCACAACATGTCGCTCGTCATGGGCGTCGCCGATCGGGTGTTCGTGCTCGACGCCGGCCGCCTGATCGCGCAAGGCGCGCCGCGCGAGATCCAGAACGACAAGGCCGTCATCGAGGCCTATCTCGGCCGCGCGCAAGCGCCGAGCGGGGAGCCCGCACCATGACGCTCGAGCTGAAGGGCGTGTCGGCCGGCTATGCGGGCGCCGATGTCGTTCACGGCATCGACCTCAAGGTGGGCGCGGGCGAGATCGTGACGCTGGTCGGCGCCAACGGCGCCGGCAAGTCGACGCTGGTCAAGACCGTCTCGGGCCTCGTCCCGACGCGCGCCGGAACGATCGCGTTCGCGGGGCAGCGGATCGAGAGGCTCCCGACGGCCGCCCGCATGCGCCTCGGCATCGTGCACGTGCCGGAAGGCCGGCAGGTCTTCGCCGGCCTCACGGTCGGCGAGAATCTCGGGCTCGGCGCCTATCTGGATCGCGGCGCCACATCAGACATGAGCACGCGGCGCGCGGCGGTCCTCGCACGCTTTCCGGCATTGCGCGATCGGCTCGATGCGCTCGCCGGCAACCTGTCCGGCGGCCAGCAGCAGATGCTCGCGATCGGCCGCGGGCTCATGGCCGCGCCCAAATTGCTGATCCTCGACGAGCCGTCGCTCGGCCTCGCGCCGCGCCTCGTCGACGAGATGTTCGACCTCGTGCGTGGCCTGCGCGGGCAGGGCCTCGCCATCCTGCTGTCGGAGCAGAATGCGCAGATGAGTCTCGCGATCGCCGACCGCGGGTACGTGATCGAGAATGGCCGTGTGATGCTCGCCGGCGCGGGCCGGGAGCTGCTGCAATCAACGGAAGTCGCGGATCGCTATCTCGGCATCGGTGCCGCGCCGAGCCGCACGGCCGCCAAAGGCGGCGCACTCGCGTCGCGCCTGCGAGCGCTCATGCATGAGTGACGGGGCAGGACGTCAGTACTGATTGCGGCAGTAGCCCGGCAGGTCGAAGCACGTCGGGAACGGCATGCGCGACCAGCTGCTCTTCGGATCGTTCCGATCGTAGAGATATTCGGTCCCGCGGCCATCGAGCGGAAGCGCATAGTCCGTGTAGTGCTGCGACAACGGCTCGACATTGTTGCCTGGATCCAGGAACGAGCGCGGCCGCACCCGGATGCGCGTGGTGCGATGGCCGTACTGGTCGATGACCGTGATCGTCTCGGAGCCGCGCGGCGGCGCCTGCGACGCCGCCGGGGTGAGCGCCGCGAGTGCCGCAAGCGACACCGCCGACAGGGCCACAACCGTCATCAGGCGCATGATTCCTCACAGGATTCGCGACTTATGGGCCAGTCTACAGGCGCCTCGCCCGTGTCACAAGGAACATCCGAGGCGGGGCGTCGGTTCCTGGCGCCCTGTGGCCGCGCGGCCACGCATGATGCGCCGCATCGAGCAACGCATAGGCGGCAGCCCCATGCTGCCGCGAGATCGCCCCGTAAAACGCTGTTTCGTGGACTGCCCATTTGACGCAGCAATTTTCATTAGATCGCCCCGTCCGAATGTGTTGAGCTTTGCCCAGGGCCCGGAAGGGCCCTCAAGATGAGAGTGAACCGGAGGAAACTGATGATCACGCGACGTCGCCTGCTTGAAGGCGCGAGCGCTGGGGCTGCGCTTGCAACCATGGGTGTGCCCCTGGCAGAGGCCGCCATACCCGGACTGCCGGAGGCGCTGCCGGCGGGTGTCCGCGGCGAGGCAGTCCTCGAGGCACTGCCGGGCAAGAAGCCGCTCATCAAGCTCGCCTACCGGGCCCCCAACTACGAGACGCCGATCGAGTACTTCAAGACGCCGATCACGCCCAATGACGCGTTCTTCGTGCGCTATCACCTCTCCGATATTCCCGCCGCGAACGACAAGCTGATCGACCCGAAGACCTGGAAGCTCGAGGTCGGCGGCGAGGGCGGCAACGGCACGCTCTCGCTCGGCTTCGACGATCTCAAGGCGCTGCCGGCGACCGAGGTCGTCGCGGTCAACCAGTGCTCGGGCAATCGCCGCGGCCTCTTTCATCCGCACGTGCCGGGCGTCGAATGGGGCTATGGCGCCATGGGGTGCGCGCGCTGGAAGGGCGCCCGCCTCAAGGACGTGCTCGACAAGGTCGGCCTGAAGAAAGAGGCGGTCGAGATCGTGTTCAACGGCGCCGAGGGCCCGGCCTTCGACAAGACGCCGGACTTCATCAAGAGCATCCCGGTGTGGAAGGCGATCGAGGAGACGACGCTGATCGCCTACGAGATGAACGGCGCGCCGATTCCGCATCTCAACGGCGCCCCGGCGCGCATCATCGTGCCGGGCTGGACCGGCACCTACTGGATGAAGCACGTCATCTCGATCAAGGCCGTCACCAAGCCGGAATCGGGCTTCTGGATGAATTCCGCCTACCGCATTCCGGTCGGCAAGTTTCCGATCGTGGCGCATTTCGCCACCCAGGAGAACGCGACGACGACGCCGATCACCGAGATGGTGGTCAACTCGCTCATCACCAGCCACGCCGACGGCGCCAAGGTGAAGGCCGGCAACGTGACGGTCGGCGGCATCGCGTGGGACGCCGGCTATGGCATCCGCAGCGTCGACCTCTCGACCGACGGCGGCACCAACTGGCTCAAGGCGACGCTCGGCCAGGATCTCGGCCGCTTCGCGTTTCGTCCGTTCAGCCTCGCGCTGCCGGCGAAGCGCGGCAAGCTGACCGTGATGGCGCGGGCAACGAATGCGATCGGCCAGACCCAGACTGCGACGCTGATCTTCAACCCGGCCGGCTACCACCACAACGTCATGCACAGCGTGACGCTCGACGTGATGTGAGGAGGAAGACCCATGCGCACATTCATGCTCGCCCTCCTCGCCGCCGCCCTTGCGCTGCCGGCGCTCGCGGACGAAAGCCAGATCAAGCTCAAGGACGCGCCGGGCCGCGACAAGGTCGAAGGCAACTGCGCCGCCTGCCACAGCCTCGACTACATCCAGATGAACTCGCCGTTCATGAATGCGACGACGTGGGACGCCGAGGTCAACAAGATGATCAAGGCCCTGGGCGCGCCGATCAGCGATGACGACGCCAAGGTGATCAAGGAGTATCTGATCAAGAACTACGGGGGGTAGCTGCATGTTCACCCTACCCTGAAGAGGAGAGCGTAGGCGGCCTTCGGCCGCCGTCTTTTGGCGACGCCGATGCGAAGCATCGGCTATGGAGCGAAGCGAGCCGGGGGTGGGGTGGCCGTGTGTCCGCCACCCCACCCTCGTCCATCTGCGGCGCTGATCATCAACTCCGCTTAATTTCATGACCTTTCGCCCGGCCCCTGGCGTTGAATTGTCAACCTTTCGGGCCTAGAAGCGGGCGCAAATGGCAGCCTTCGGGCAGCTTTTGCGGAGTACCGACCGGAGTTGGATCGATGGGTTTCAAGGTCGCGATCGTCGGCGCCACCGGCAATGTGGGCCGCGAGATGCTCAACATCCTCGAGGAGCGCGCCTTCCCGGCCGACGAGGTGACGGCGCTCGCGTCGCGCCGCAGCCTCGGCACCGAGGTATCGTTCGGCGACAAGACGCTCAAGGTGAAGGCGCTCGAGCACTACGACTTCTCCGACACCGACATCTGCCTGATGTCGGCGGGATCGTCGGTGTCGAAGGAGTGGTCGCCGAAGATCGCGGCTGCCGGCGCCGTGGTGATCGATAATTCCTCGTGCTGGCGCTACGACGCCGACGTGCCGCTGATCGTGCCGGAGGTCAACGCCGACGCGGTGGATGGCTTCCGCAAGCGCGGCATCATCGCCAATCCGAACTGCTCGACCGCGCAGCTCGTGGTGGCGCTCAAGCCGCTGCACGACAAGGCCAGGATCAAGCGCGTCGTGGTCTCGACCTATCAGTCCGTGTCGGGCGCCGGGAAGGACGCGATGGACGAGCTGTTCAGCCAGACCAAGGCGGTCTACACGTTGGGCGAGATCGAGACCAAGAAGTTTCCCAAGCGCATCGCCTTCAACCTGATCCCGCACATCGACGTCTTCATGGAGGACGGCTACACCAAGGAAGAATGGAAGATGGTGGCCGAGACCAAGAAGATCCTCGACCCCAAGATCAAGCTCACCGCGACGTGCGTGCGCGTGCCCGTGTTCATCGGCCATTCCGAAGCCGTCAACGTCGAGTTCGAAGAGCCGATCACGGTCGACGAGGCGCACGAGATCCTGCGCACGGCGCCGGGCTGCCTGGTGATCGACAAGCACGAGCCGGGCGGCTACATCACGCCCTACGAGTGCGCCGGCGAGGACGCGACGTACATCAGCCGCGTGCGCGAGGACACCACCGTCGAGAACGGCCTCACGTTCTGGTGCGTGTCGGACAACCTGCGCAAGGGCGCGGCGCTCAATGCGGTGCAAATCGCCGAGTGCCTGATCAACCGCAAGCTGATCAGCGCCAAGCAGAAGGCGGCCTGATGCGTCGCCCGGATGGAGGCGCCGCAGCGCCGTAATCCGCTTCGCTTCATGTGGACTACGACCAGATCGCGATTGGCAATCCGAATGCATCGCGGGTCGGCGAGTGCGGGAATGGCCGTGCCGCACCCGCATGTAGCCGCCGCGCAATCGCGGCACATGCGAGCGCGTCGAGCAGGTCATCTGCGCCGGCCCCTTTGGGCGGCGCGACATTGACGATCGCCGCTGGCATTGCGGCTCCGATCAGCAATCGTCGGCGCAGCGCAAGGCCGGGCTCGTAGCACACGCCTTTGACCTTCTTCGGCTCATCGAGCGCGCGCTCGCCGTTGAGGCGCCAGAAGGCGAGCTCCGGATGCACTTCGTAGATGCGGTCCACCGTTGCCGGATTTGCGCGCAGGAATTCGTCGACCTCGCGGATCTTCGGCGCGATCATGAACAGCTGCTTCGACACCTTCCGCGGCGGCTCGGAGGCGGCGAGCGCGGCCGCGCAGGCGGCGCCGAAGTCCGGCGCGTAGATCGCGGCGCGCGGCGGCACGGAGAAGACCGAGGACTGGCGTGCGCCGAGCAGCGGACGAATGGCGCGCTCGGGTCCGCGACCGTCCGGACCGATGCGATCGGGCAGGCCGATCGGCATGTCGACCGCGACGATCGCGGGTGCCTCGGGCGCCGCCAGCACATCGGCAAAGTGCGGCAGGATGCGAACATGAGCGAGCTCGCCGCTCGGGCGGACAAAGGCCGCGACCCAGCCGGTGCGACAGCCGTCAAGTCCGACCAGCCAGCGCGCAGCCGTCTGGCGGTCCGCGCTCATCGCGAAAATGGCGAGCCATCACCTGCAGCTGGCAGGAACGCGCCGCTCGCCTCGTCGCGAATGAGAAGCTCGCCGTTCGCCACCCCGAAATAGGCGCCGTGAATTGCGATGTTGCCGCGCTCGACGGCTTCGCGCAGGCGGGGAAAGGTCAGCAGGTTCACGAGACTGTTGCCGACATTCGCCTGCTCGAGCCGCGTCAGATACTCGGCATGCGACAGCGTCCCGCGCGGGCCGACCTTGTCGGCCGCCGGAGCCATCAGACGCATCCACTTGCCGATGAAATCGCCGGGGGTGAGCGGCGCGGCCTCGTCCGCAAATGCCCGCACGCCGCCACACTGGCCGTGGCCGAGCACCACGACGTGCTTGACCGCAAGCGCCACCACGCCGAACTCGATCGCTGCCGACACGCCATGGGCATGCGCGTCCGGCTCGTACGGCGGGACGATGTTGGCGACGTTGCGCACGACCAGCAATTCGCCCGGGCGGGCATCGAAGATCACCTCGGGTGAGACGCGTGAATCGATGCAGCCGATCACCATGACCTCGGGGGCCTGGCCGCTTTCGGCGAGCTCGCGATAGCGGTCCTGCTCGCGCGGCAGGCGGCCGGTGCGGAACGAGCGGTAGCCTTTGATCAGTTGTTGGGGAAACGGCACGACGCCTCACGGATTGGGATATGCGGGCGCGGCCTACCAATCACACATGGCCGACGATTGGCAACTCGGCGGGCTGGCATGTCGGTTGCAGCGCCGCTATCGATGAAGTTCCATCAGTTCACACAAGGGCTTTCCGATGACCGTCCGTCCCCGCCGCAGCGCGCTCTACATGCCGGGATCGAACGCCCGCGCGCTGGAGAAGGCGAAGACCCTGCCGGCCGACGCCGTGATCCTCGATCTCGAGGACTCGGTCGCCCCCGACGCCAAGGCGGTGGCGCGGGCGCAGATCGTGCAGACCGTCAAGGCAGGCGGCTTCGGTCATCGCGAGGTGATCGTGCGCACCAATGCGATCGACACGCCGTGGTTCGCCGACGACCTCGATGCCGCCGTCGCGGCGCGGCCCGATGCGGTGCTCGTGCCCAAGATCTCGACGCCCGACCAGATCGACATGATCGGCCAGCGGCTGTTCGACATGCACGCGGATCTGCACATCCGGCTGTGGGCGATGATCGAGACGCCGGCCGCGATCTTCAACATCCGCGCGCTCGCGGCCGAGGCTGAGGATTCCGAGAGCCGGCTCGCCGCCTTCGTGATCGGCACCAACGACCTCGCCAAGGAGACGCGCGCGCGCCTGGTGCCGGGCCGCTTCCCGATGCTGCCGTGGCTGATGTCGTGCGTGCTCGCGGCGCACAGCTACGGCATCGACGTGCTCGACGGCGTCTACAACAACATCTCCGACGTCGACGGCTTCAAGGCCGAGTGCGAGCAGGGCCGCGACATGGGCTTCGACGGCAAGACGCTGATCCATCCGAGCCAGATCGAGCCGTGCAACGTGGCGTTCTCGCCGTCGGCCGACGAGGTCGCGCAGGCGCGCAAGGCGATCGCGGCATTCGACCTGCCGGAAAACCGCGACAAGGGCGTGGTGCAGATCGACGGCCGCATGGTCGAGCGCCTGCATGCCGAGATGGCGCGGCGGACGGTCGCGATCGCGGAGGCGATCGCGAAAGCCGGCTGACGCGAAACCCGGATCGGCGCGCAGGCGTTGTTCAGGCGCAGTCCTGAACCAGGAGCGTCCCATGCCGGAGATCCGCGAAAGCAACGGTATCGTGACCCAGATCACGACCGTCAAATGCGAGCCTGAGCATCAGTCGGAGGTGCTGCAGCTGATGGGGGAGCGGGCGCGTTTCATGGCGAAACAGCCCGGTTTCGTGTCGGTGAGCCTGCATCGCAGCGCCGACGGCAGCCATATCGTGAATTACGTCCAGTGGACCAACCGCGAGAAGCTCACGGCCGCGCATCACGCGCCGGAATTCCGCGCCAAGTGGCCACGGTTCGGCGAGCTGGTCGCCGATGTGGAACCCTGCATCTACGAGGTGGTGCTGACCGAGGCGGCGTAGGGCGGTCCATCGGTCTGCGGGAGACGGCTACGCCTCACACCCAGGGGCGCTCCGCCTTGACGTTCGCCTCATAGCCCTCGATCTGGCGCTGCTTGACCTTGGTGAGACCGATGTCGTCGAGGCCGTTGAGCAGGCAGTGCTTGCGGTGGGCGTCGATGTTGAACTTCACCACGCCGCCATCGGGGCCGCGAATCTCCTGCTTCTCGAGATCGATGGTGAGTGTCGCGTTGGCGCCGCGGTCGGCGTCGTCGAACAGCTTCTCGAGATCCTCGGGGCTGACCTTGATCGGCAGCACGCCGTTCTTGAAGCAGTTGTTGTAGAAGATGTCGCCGAACGAGGTCGAGATCACGGCGCGAATGCCGTAGTCGAGCAGCGCCCAGGGCGCGTGCTCGCGCGAGGAGCCGCAGCCGAAATTGTCGCCGGCGACGATGATCTTGGCCTTGCGATAGGCCGGCTTGTTGAGAATGAAATCAGGGTTCTCGCTGCCGTCGTCGCGGTAGCGCTTCTCGGAAAAGAGGCCCTTGCCGAGCCCGGTGCGCTTGATCGTCTTGAGGTACTGCTTGGGGATGATCGCGTCGGTGTCGACGTTGATCTGCTTGATCGGCGCCGCCACGCCCTCGAGCACGGTGAACTTTTCCATGGCCTGCTGTCCTCGCGCTACAGGTTCCGGTGATGTTGATAGCGTGCTTGGCCTTGCAGTCAAGCATTTGAAACACAGGTAGTTTTTGTACTCGTCAGCGTGCCACCCCGGCTCGCCGCAGGCCCTGGGGACTAGCCGGCCGCGCGCTCGACCTCGTGCATGTCGTCGTCGGAGAGGCCGAAATGGTGGCCGATCTCATGCACCAGCACGTGGGCGACGATCGCGCCCAGGGTCTCGTCGTGCTCGGCCCAGTAGTCGAGGATCGGGCGGCGGTAGAGCCAGACCATGTTCGGCATCTGCACCGGCGCGCTCTCATGGCGAAAAGGCAGCCCAACGCCCTGGAAGAGGCCGAGCAGGTCGAATTCGCTGTCGAGGCCCACATGGTCGAGCACCTCGTCGGTCGGGAAATCGTCGACCTGGATGACGAGATCCTCGCATAAGGAACGGAACTGGTCGGGCAGGCCGGCAAAGACGTCGCGGGCCAGCACCTCGAGCTCGTCGAGCGAGGGCGCCTTGCGCGGGCGCCAAGCCAGCGGATCGGTGCCGAGCGGATCGGTATCGTCGGATTGAGCGGGCGACATGCGCGTGTTGTAGGCGAGAGCCGGGACGGATACCATGCGCGCAGGCAAGAGGGCGCGTTCAAGCATGCGGTGGCGTCGGAGAACGATATTGCTGGCGGCCGCGGGCATCGGCCTTGCGGCAACCGTGGCGGATGTCGCGACCGCCCAAGACACCGCGCCGCCGCGCGAGCGGCCGCACGTGCGGGTCTATCCGCTGAGTCGCTACTATCGCAAATGCGACTTCTGGCTCGCCGTCGAGCATCGCCCGAGCGGCGACGTGGTCACGCCGCAGCAGAAGTGCGTGTGGGCATTGCGCTGACGCGCGCCTATCGCGTCATTGCGGGCGAAGCCAAGCAATCGAAGCCGAGCAATCGAAGCCAAGCAATCTCGCTCCACGAGCGCATGACTCTGCGGAGCGAGATTGCTTCGGCGCGCGCGGCGCGCCTCGCAATGACGGCTATCTCCAGCTGCGCACGTCGACGAACTTGCCGGCGATCGCGGCGGCGGCGGCCATCGCGGGCGACACCAGGTGGGTGCGGCCCTTGTAGCCCTGGCGGCCCTCGAAATTGCGGTTCGACGTCGAGGCGCAGCGCTCGCCGGGGGCGAGCTTGTCCGGATTCATCGCGAGGCACATGGAGCAGCCGGGCTCGCGCCACTCGAAGCCGGCGGCGATGAAGATCTTGTCGAGGCCTTCGGCCTCGGCCTGCTCCTTCACGATGCCGGAGCCGGGCACGACCATGGCGTTGACGTTGGCGCTTTTGGTCTTGCCGGCGATCATCTTGGCGGCGGCGCGCAGGTCCTCGATGCGGCCGTTGGTGCACGAGCCGATGAACACGCGGTCGATCGCGATGTCGGTGATCTTCTCGCCGCCCTTGAGGCCCATGTACTTGAGCGAGGTCTCGGCCGCCTGGCGTTTCTTGTCGTCGGTGATCTCGGACGGCACCGGCACCCGGCCGGTGATCGACGTCACCTGCTCGGGGCTGGTGCCCCAGGTGACGAGCGGCGGCAGGTTGGCGGCATCGAGCTTGACCTCGCGGTCGAACGCCGCGCCCTCATCCGAGCGCAGCGTGTCCCAGTAGCGCAGCGCCTTGTCCCAGTCGGCGCCCTTCGGCGATTTCGGCCGGCCCTTGAGATACTCGTAGACCTTCTCGTCCGGGGCGATGAAGCCGGCCTTGGCGCCGCCCTCGACCGACATGTTGCACACCGTCATGCGCCCTTCGATCGAGAGCGCGCTGATCGCCTCGCCGGCATATTCGAGCGCATAGCCGGTGCCGCCGGCGGTGCCGATCTCGCCGATGATGGCGAGGATGATGTCCTTGGCGGTGACGCCCTCGGGCAGCTTGCCGTCGACGACCGCGCGCATGTTCTTCGACTTCGCCTGGATCAGCGTCTGCGTCGCCAGCACGTGCTCGACCTCGGACGTGCCGATGCCGTACGCGAGCGCGCCGAACGCGCCATGCGTCGCGGTATGGCTGTCGCCGCACACCACCGTGGTGCCGGGCAGCGTGAAGCCCTGCTCCGGCCCGATGATATGGACGATGCCCTGGCGCCGGTCGAACTCGTCGTAATATTCGAGGCCGAAGAACTTGGCATTCTCGGCCAGATACTTGATCTGCGCCTCGCTCTCGGGATCGGGATTGGGCAGGTTGCGGTTGGTGGTCGGCACGTTGTGATCGACGACCAGCAGCGTCTTGTCGGGCGCGTGCACCTTGCGCCCGGCGAGGCGCAGCCCTTCGAAGGCCTGAGGGCTCGTCACCTCGTGCACGAGATGGCGATCGATGTAGATCAGGCAGGTGCCGTCCGGCTGCTCGTCGACCAGATGGTCGGCCCAGATCTTGTCATAGAGGGTGCGCGGCTTCGCCATTGTCTTCGTCCTATCGCGTTGCGAGCGTACGGCGCCGATCGACCGCCGTATCTAACGGGTCGGCGGCGCGGTGAAAAGTATGGGCACCATATGCTGGTATATCCACCACCGGCCTTCGCCGCCTTGGGTGCCGACATTTTGCCGAAACAATCGGCAACCATGGTCATTGCGCAGCGAGGGATTCTGGGCGACCATGTTGCGCCGCAGCAATCGGGTGATTCCCCCATGTTACTGAGATGGGACACGCTGCTCATCGCCGTTGCGGTCGTCGGCGGCTCGGTGCTGATCGAGAACAGCCACCGCATCGACACCGCGGCGCCCGACGACGAGGTCACGGCGAGCGCACCGTCCGCCTGCGTCGACACGCAGGTCACCGCGACGATCGGCAGCGGGGATCAGAGAGATGACAACTCCGGCGACGTGAAGAGCAGCGTGGCGATCCCGCCGACGCTGCCCATCTGCTCGGACGAGTAGCGCTTATTCCGCGGCCTGCTCGGTGGCGCCTTGCGCGCCGTGCGCACCATGCTCCTGGCGCTCGCCGATGCGGGCCGACTTGCCGCGGCGGCCGCGCAGGTAATAGAGCTTGGCCCGGCGCACCTTGCCGCGACGCACGACCTTGATCGAGTCGATCATCGGCGAATGCAGCGGGAAGACGCGCTCGACGCCCTCGCCATACGAGATCTTGCGCACCGTGAAGTTCTCGTTGAGGCCCTGCCCGGCGCGGCCGATGCACACGCCCTCATAGGCCTGCACGCGCGAGCGCTCGCCCTCGACCACCTTGACGTTGACGATCAGGGTATCGCCCGGGCCGAACTCGGGAACGTTCTTGCCGGCGGAAAGCTTCGCCACTTGCTCTTTTTCGAGCTCTTGGATCACGTTCATGGGATGTGTCTCCGTCGGCTGCGCCAAATGCTTATCGGGCGTCCCGCCGCGCGTTTCGGGCGTGCTTCTACTGGAAAGTCTGGCACTTGTCACGTGTCCGCGAAAAATACGCGAAATCGGCTATTTTTCGCGCTTTCCCGCCAGATGGGCCGCCCACAAGTCGGCCCGCCGCGCCGCCGTCAACCGCTCCGCCTGCGCCCGCCGCCACGCCGCGACTTTGGCGTGGTCGCCCGAGACGAGCACCTCCGGGATGGGCCGGCCCTCCCAGACCTGCGGGCGGGTGTATTGGGGGTATTCGAGGAGGCCGTCGGCGAAGCTCTCCTCGGCGGCCGAGCCCTCCTTGCCCATGACGCCGGGCAGAAGGCGGACGCAGGCATCGATCAGCACCATGGCGGCGAGCTCGCCGCCCGAGAGCACATAATCGCCGACCGAGACTTCCTCGAGATTGCGCCCGGCGATCGCCCGCTCGTCCACGCCCTCGAAGCGGCCGCACAGCAGGACGACGCCTTGACCTTGGGAGAGGGTCGCGACGCGCGCCTGGGTCAGCGGGACCCCGCGCGGGCTCATCAGCAGGCGCGGCCGCGCGGCGGTCGCGACTGCGTCGATCGCGCGGGCGATGACGTCGGCCTTCATCACCATGCCGGGCCCGCCGCCCGCCGGGGTGTCGTCGACGGTGCGATGCTTGTCGGTCGCGTGATCGCGCAGGTCGATCGCGTCCAGGGACCAGATGCCCTTCTCGCGGGCCTTGCCGGCGAGGCTCAGCCCAAGTGGCCCGGGAAACATCTCGGGAAAGATCGTGATGACGCTCGCGCGCCACATGGGCGGCTAGCTCCGAACGTGGGGTTCCCCTCCCCCCATTCGCGCAGCGAATGGCGGGGAGGGGTCAGGGGTGGGGGCCGCCGCTTGCTCAAGACAAGCGTCATGCGTGCCAATCGAAAGGTAGGAGCAAGCGTAGGCCCCCCACCCCTCGCTCAGCGGCTTCGCCGCTTCGCTCGACCCTCCCCGCCAACGGGCGGGAGGGTAACCCGCGCGGTAAGGGAGTCGCATCACTGCACCTCTGAACTCGTTGCAGCGTCGAACGCGTCTGTCGCGACCACAATGCGTCCGCCCGCGACATCGATCTGCGGCACAGCGGCTTGCGTGAACGGCAGCATAACAGTGTCGTTGGCGTCCGCGCGGCGAACCTCGATGATGTCGCCGGCGCCGAAATTATGCAGAGCGACGACCGTGCCGAGCGGGGCGCCCGCCGCGTCGACCGCGGCGAGGCCGATGAGGTCGGCGTGGTAGAACTCGTCGGCATCGTCGGTGGCGGGCAGGCGCGCGCGCGGGACGAACAGCTCGACATTGCGCAGGCGCTCGGCGGCATCGCGATCGGCGATGCCCTTCACGCGGGCGACGAAAAAATCGCGCGCTGGCCGGAGTGCCTCGATCTCGATCACGCGGCCGTCGGCAGTCTCGAACGGGCCGTAATCGGCGACTGCGGCCGGATCGGCCGTGAACGACCACAGCTTGATCTCGCCGCGCACGCCGTGGGCGGCGCCGAGGCGGGCGACGCAGATGCGCTGCTCTGCGGCGCGCGGCGCCACGGATCAGATGCCGTCAGCTCGCTGCCGGCGCGGCCGGTGCGGCGCCGCCCTTGGCAGCGGCCTCGGCGCGCGCCTTGCGCTCCTTGCGTGGGACCGCCTTCTCGGGGTTGTTGCGCGGCTGCCGCTTGGCGACGCCGGCGGCATCGAGCAGGCGCATGATGCGGTCGGAGGGCTGCGCGCCCTTCGCCATCCACGCCTTCGCCTTCTCCAGATCGAACTTGAGGCGATCCTTGTGATCCTTGGGCAGCAGCGGGTTGAAGTAGCCGAGCCGCTCGATGAAGCGGCCATCGCGCGGGAAGCGGCTGTCGGCGGCGACGATGTGATAGACGGGCCGCTTCTTGGTGCCGGCACGTGCCATGCGGAGAACGACGGGCATTTCAGGTTTTCCTTTCTTCGATCTTTTGGTTTCGTAGCGCCATAGGGGGCAAATCGCGTGGCATGCACTATCCGCGTCGGCAACCGCGCGTAGGCGATTTTGCCCACGCGGGCGTGCGGACGCGGCCGCCAATCCTACGCGTCATTTCTTCTTCCCCAGACCGGGGAAACCTCCAAGACCCGGCAAGCCTCCTGGCTTGCCGCCCAGTCCCGGCAACCCGCCGGGAGCGCCGGGAAACTTCGGCGGAAGATTCGGCATCGCCGGCGGCAATCCCGGCGCGCCGGCGGCCCCGCCGCCCGGCATCTTCTGCGCGAGCTGCGCCATCTGCTCGGCGCTCGGCATGCCGCCGCCGAAACCCATCATGCTGGCGAGGCCGGCGAGCGGGCCGCGCTTGCCGGCGCCGCCGCCCATGGCCTTCATCAGGTCGGCCATGGTCCGATGCATCTTGAGGAGCTTGTTGATCTCCTCGACCTTGGTGCCGGAGCCGGCCGCGATGCGCTTCTTGCGGCTCGCCTTGAGCACGTCCGGGACGCGGCGCTCCTGCGGCGTCATCGACTGAATGATCGCGACCTGACGCTTGAGCAGGCTGTCGTCGAGGTTGGCGGCCGCCATCTGGCTCTTCATCTTGGCGACCCCGGGCAGCATGCCCATCAGGCCGCCGAGGCCGCCCATGTGCTGCATCTGCTGCAGCTGCTCGCGCAAGTCGTTGAGGTCGAACGCGCCCTTGCGCATGCGCTCGGCGGCGCGCTGGGCCTTCTCCAGGTCGATCGTCTGCGCCGCCTTCTCGACCAGCGAGACGATGTCGCCCATGCCGAGAATTCGGTCGGCGATACGGGCGGGATGGAAATCCTCGAGCGCGTCGAGCTTCTCACCGGTGCCGATCAGCTTGATCGGCTTGCCCGTCACGGCGCGCATCGAGAGGGCGGCGCCGCCGCGGCCGTCGCCGTCGACGCGGGTGAGCACGATGCCGGTGAGCCCGACGCGCTGGTCGAACGAGCGCGCCAAATTGACGGCATCCTGGCCCGTGAGGCTGTCGGCGACGAGGAGCACCTCGTGCGGCTGGGCGGCGCGCTTCACGTCGGCAGCTTCCGTCATCATCGCTTCGTCGAGCGTCGTGCGGCCGGCGGTATCGAGCAGCACCACGTCGTAGCCGCCGAGGCGCGCCGCCTGCAGCGCGCGGCTCGCGATCTGCACCGGCGTCTGGCCGGCGACGATCGGCAGCGTGTCGACGCCGACCTGCTGACCGAGCACGGCGAGCTGCTCCTGGGCGGCCGGGCGATAGGTGTCGAGCGAGGCCATCAGCACCTTGCGCTTGACCTGATCGGCGAGCCGGCGCGCGATCTTGGCGGTGGTGGTGGTTTTGCCCGAGCCCTGCAGGCCGACCAGCATGATCGGCACCGGCGCCGGCGCATTGAGGTCGATCGGATCGGCGGTCGAGCCGAGCGTTTCGATCAGCTGATCCTGCACGATCTTGACGACCATCTGGCCGGGCGTGACCGACTTGATGACCTCGACGCCGACCGCGCGCTCACGCAGCTTGTCGACGAACTCGCGCACCACGTCGAGTGCGACGTCGGCTTCGAGCAGCGCGCGGCGGACCTCGCGCGAGGCCGCGTCGACGTCGGCAGCCGACAGCGCGCCGCGCCGGGTCAGCCGGTCGAGAATGCCGGAGAGCTTTTCGGACAGGCCGTCGAACATGCGTTCTTTCGCCTTTACGCGTAGGATGCCCAAACACCGATGGCGCCCGAGGGCGCATCGCGCTGTCGGGCGGGGACCTCCGGCCTCATGGACCGGTCGGCGGATCGGCAGTCACAGGCTCTATCTATGAGCGGGCAGAGGCTTAGGGCAGGGCCGAGGCCAAGTCAATGTGCCACACGGCACCGCGCGTGCGCTCCCTCTCTCGGTTCAGGAGGATGGGCGCCGCTTGCTCCGAACCGCAGGTTCCGAGCTCGCGGCGAGAGCCCCTCACCTCTCACCCCGCGAAGGCGCGGGGTGAGGGAGCGCAGGCACGCTGCCGTGTGGCCTTACTGCTTAACGGGGACGAAGACCTCGACGACGAGCTTGTCGGGCGGGGTGGTGACCGGGTCGGTGTCGTACTGCTCGATGAACAGGCCCTTGGCGTCGAGCTGCTTCTCGTCGAGGAAATTGGTGATGGCGTCGTAGGTCGTGTCCATCTCGTCGTAGGAGCCGCGGTGGATGAACTTGTAGGCCGGCCCGGGCGTCGTCTTGCCGACCTGGATGTTGCCGGTCGGCTTGTCCTTGGGGGCCTCGGCCACCGGCACGGCGGCCCAGAACTGGAAGCTCGTGTCGTTGGTCGAGGTGTAGATCGTCATGGGGGCGCCGGACGGCTTGATGCCCTGCTTCTGCAGATAGGCATCGACCGCCTTGAAGGCGTCCACGATGGTCTCGAACGCATGGTCCCATTGGCCGGAACCGGCGGTGTAGACGATGTTCTGCTCGGCGAGCGTCACCTGCTCGCCGAAGGCATCGCCCGGCTGCAGCGTCGCCGGCCGCTGTGGACCCTGCTCGTTGCTCTCTTGCGGCGGTTGCTTGTTCTCTTGCGGCGCCTGCGGCGCTTTCGGCGGCTGCTGGGCCGCGGCCGGGCCGGGCGTACCAAACCCGATGGCCAGGATGGACGCCAACACCAACCAGACGCGCGTGAACATACGCAAGCCCCCCACTAAGCCTGTCATTCAGCCCTCCGTTCGACGCTCGACCTTTGGCGCGTGTTCTCGTCGCCCAACCGGCATCCACTTCGCCGGAACATGCGCTGCGCCCCGGCCGCAGCGTCCGTCCCTTCACGAGGCTTCGATGAGCCGCTATTTAGCACGATGTATGGCGGTTCGTGCGCCGAAGAGCGGCGGACGGCATTAACTTCGCATAAACTCCAGTCCTGCGCCAAGTCTTCCTGATTGTCGGAACCACCGTCGCGATGAGCGCGCTCGCCAACCACCCCTTCGTGAAGATGAACGGTCTCGGCAACGAGATCGTGGTGGTCGACATGCGCGCGCACCCCGCCACCATCACGCCGGACGATGCGCGCGCCGTGGCGACGCCGGCGGGCGCGCCGTACGACCAGCTGATGGCGCTCTACCCGCCACGCGCCGCCGGGATCGACGCCTATGTGCGCATCTTCAACAATGACGGCTCCGAATCCGGCGCCTGCGGCAACGGCACCCGCTGCATCGCCGATATTCTTTTCAAAGAGACGGGCAAGACCACGCTGACCTTCGAGACTGCGGCCGGCCTGCTCAACTGCTGGACGGGCGACGCCCCCCTCACCTCGACGGTCGACATGGGCGCGCCCAAGTTCGGCTGGCGCGACATCCCGCTCGCCGAGGAATTCCGCGACACCCGTGCGATCGAGCTGCAGATCGGGCCGATCGACGCGCCGATCCTGCATTCGCCATCGGCGGTGAGCATGGGCAATCCGCACGCGGTGTTCTGGGTCGACGATGTGAACGCCTATGATCTCTCCAAGATCGGGCCGATGCTGGAGAACCATCCGATCTTTCCCGAACGCGCCAACATCACGCTCGCGGCCGTGAGGTCGCGCGAGCATCTCGCGATCCGCACCTGGGAGCGCGGCGCCGGCCTCACCAAGGCCTGCGGCTCTGCGGCCTGCGCGGCTGCCGTCTGTGCGGCGCGCAAGAAGCTGACCGGGCGCACCGTCACGGTCACGCTGCCGGGCGGCGATCTCCTGATCGAATGGCGCGAGCGCGACGACCACGTGCTCATGACCGGCCCGGTCGTCTACGAGTTCGACGGCCGCTTCGATCCGGCCCTGTTCGCCAAGGTCGGTGCAGTATGAGGTGGCCAATTCACCCAACCGCGTCATGGCCGGCGCATGCCGGCCATCCACGTCTTCGCCACACGCAAGGACGTGGATGCCCGGCATTCGCCGGACATGGCGAAATCTTTTGCGCGGACCTTGCATGAGCGTCGAGGTCGTGACCTTCGGATGCCGGCTCAACACCTACGAGTCGGAAGTGATCCGCCGCAACGCCGAGGGCGCCGGGCTCGCGGGCGCGGTGGTGGTCAATACCTGCGCCGTGACGGGCGAGGCGGTCCGCCAGGCGCGCCAGACGATCCGCCGGCTCAAGCGCGAGCGGCCGGACGTGCGCATTCTCGTCACCGGCTGCGCGGCGCAGACCGAGCCGGAGACGTTTGCGCACATGCACGAGGTCGACCGCGTCATCGGCAACGACGAGAAGATGCGGGCGGAGGCGTGGCGCGAAATGCGCGATTATCTGGCGCGCGGGGCGTTCGGCATCGCCGACGAGGAGAAGATCGCCGTCAACGACATCATGGCGGTGAAGGAGACGGCCGCCCACCTGATCGACGGCCTCGACGGCCGCGCCCGCGCTTTCGTGCAGGTGCAGAACGGCTGCGACCACCGCTGCACCTTCTGCATCATTCCGTTCGGCCGCGGCAACTCGCGCTCGGTGCCGATGGGCGAGGTGGTGACGCAAATTCGCCGCCTGGTCGACAACGGTTACCGCGAGGTGGTGCTCACCGGCGTCGATCTCACGAGCTACGGCGGCAACCTACCCGGCACGCCGCGGCTCGGCGGGCTGGTCAAGCAGATCTTGAAGCACGTGCCGGAGCTCGAGCGGCTGCGGCTCTCCTCGATCGACTCGGTCGAGGCCGACCGCGACCTGCTCGATGCGCTCGCAGCCGATGCCCGGCTGATGCCGCATCTGCATCTGTCGCTGCAGCACGGCGATGACCTGATCCTCAAGCGCATGAAGCGCCGCCACGGCCGCGCCGACGCGGTGGCGTTCTGCGCGCAGGTGCGCCGCTTGCGCCCGGACGTCGTGTTCGGCGGCGACATCATCGCGGGCTTTCCGACCGAGGGCGACGACATGTTCGCGCGCTCGCTCGACCTCGTCGATGAATGCGGCCTCACGTTCCTGCACGTGTTTCCGTTCTCGCCGCGTCCCGGCACGCCGGCGGCGCGCATGCCGCAGGTCGCGCGCGACGTCGTCAAGGCGCGGGCGCGACGGCTACGCCAAAAGGGCGCGGCGGCGCTCGCGCAGCATCTGCAAGCGCAGGTGGGCGCGCGGCGGCGCGTGCTGGCGGAAAGCCGCGAGTGCGGCCGCACGGAGCATTTCACGCCGGTGCGCCTCAACGCACCGATCGAGCCGGGCGTCGTTATCGAGGCGGCCATCGTCGGTCATGACGGACGGCAGCTGATCGCGGCCTGAAGGGGCGGGCCGTGCCGACGGGTGCAGACGCGATATTGATCCGCCCGATCGGGCCGGACGACGGCATCGAGGCGCTGACCGACCTGCTGCATCGCGCCTATGCGGCGCTCGGCGCCAAAGGTTGGAACTACACCGCGGTCGATCAGACTGTCGAGATCACGCGCCGGCGACTCGCCGAAGGGACTTGCCTCGTCGCGGTCGATCACGATGGCCGCATCGTCGGGACCATCATGTACAACCCGGCGCGGATTTCATACGAAGGGTCGCCCTGGCTGTGCCGGCCCGACGTGGCGCACCTCGGCCAGTTCGCCGTCGAGCCGTCGCTGCAGCGGGCCGGGATCGGTGCTCGACTCATGGCGGCGGTCGAAGACATGGCGCGGGCCGACGACGCGCGCGAGATCGCACTCGATACCGCCGAGCCGGCGGTGCACCTGGTCGAATGGTACGCGCGCTGCGGCTATCGGTTCATCGAATACGCGCAGTGGCGGGGCAAACGCTATCGCAGCGTGATCATGAGCAAGGCCTTGCAGGATGGGTGAGCCCCGCGAAGGCGAGGGGAAAGCCATCGTCTTCCTGCATGGAAGGCGACGGGTTCGCTCCGCTTCATCGCATCCTACGGACCGAGTTTATGCTACAATGCGCGAACCACACCGGAGCCCGCCATGGCCTTCACCGACCACCTCGTCACCACGATGGACCAACTCGAATCGATGTACGGCGAGGTGCATCCGCCGGCGCGGGTGAAGGAGATCGACCACATCAACGCGCATTATCGCGCCTTCATCGAGAAAGCTCCGTTCTTCGCGCTGGCGACGGGCGGCCCGGACGGGCTCGATTGCTCCCCGCGCGGCGACCCGGCCGGGTTCGTGCGGGTGCACGACGAGAAGACGCTGATGATCCCGGACCGGCGCGGCAACAACCGCATCGACAGCCTGCGCAATCTCATCGAGGATCCGCGCGTCGCGCTCCTGTTTCTCATTCCGGGCTGCGGCGAGACCATCCGGGTCAATGGGCGGGCGCAGATCTGCGTCGATCCGGAGCTGTGCGCGAGCTTCATCATGGAGAACAAGATCCCGCGTTGCGTGCTCGTGGTGACGGTCGAGCGCTGCTACTTCCAGTGCCCGAAAGCCATCGTGCGCTCGAAGCTGTGGGATCCGGCGAGCAAGGTCGACCGCGCGAGCCTGCCGACCTCAGGCACCATTCTGGCCGGCATCACCAACAGCCAGGTCGGCGGGCCGGAGTATGATCGCGCCTATCCGGACCGGCTGAAGGCGACGATCTACTGAATCCGCAACCACGACCGCGGGAGGCGCGCATGGACCAGAGCCGACGCGACGTGCTGACCGCCGGCGTGGCGGCAGCGACCGCACTCACGGCCGCGCCGCGCGCGTTCGCGCAACAGACAGGGGGAAACGCCATGGCGTTCTACGAGAGAGGTCCCGTTCGCATCCGCTACGAGGAGGCCGGCTCCGGCTATCCGCTGCTGGTCATTCCGGGCGGCGGCCTGAACTCGACGATGGCGGGCCTCACCAAGACCTCGCCGTTCAACCCGATGACGGAGTTCGCCAACGAGTACCGCGTCATCACATCCGACCTGCGCAACGCGAACGGCGGGGAGTCGAGCGGGCCGCTCGAGCCGGAGCGGCCGTGGGACGCCTACACCGACGACCATCTCGGCCTGATGGATCACCTCGGCATCGACAAGTTCATGGTGCTCGGCTTCTGCATCGGCGGGCCGTTCATCTGGAACCTGATCAAGCGCGCGCCCGCCCGCGTCGTCGCCGGCGTGCTGGCGCAGCCGAGCGGCTCGCGGCCGGAGAAGCGCGACCTCTTCTACGAAGGCAACATGAAGGGCTGGGGGCCGGATCTGGTCAAACGCCGGCCTGAGATCACCATGGAGCAGGTCGACAAGTTCCTCACACGCATGTACCGCACCGACGCGGATTTCGTCTTCACGGTGACACGCGATTTCGTACGGCACTGCCAGACCCCGGTGCTGATCCTCCCCGACGACATCCCGGCGCATCCGTACGCGGTCGCGATGGAAGCCGCGATGCTCGCACCGAACGCGGAAGTGAGCATGTTTCCGTGGAAGGAGCCGAAGGAGCGCATTCCGCTCGCGGTTCGGCAGATCCGCAGCTTCATGCGGGCGCATCGGCCGGCGCAGGCCTAGGCGGCACCGTGAGAGTCTCGTCGCTCCAACCGCACAGCGTCAGCCGCTCGCGCATGTGACCCGGCACCGGCGCAACGATGCGCACGGGCGGCTTGTTCTTGCTGATCGGCACCACGATCTCGCGCGCATGCAGGTGCAGCACCGGCCCGCGAAACCGCGGCGCCGTGCCATAGATGTCGTCGCCGACGATGGGCCAGCCCACGGCGGAGCAGTGGACGCGGAGCTGGTGCGTGCGGCCGGTGAGCGGTTCCAGTTCGAGCCAGGTGAGGCGCTGCCCCTTACCCTCCCCTGAAGGAGGGTCGACGTCTCGCGCACCCGACGCGTCGTGGGATGACTGAGCCACCCCCACCCGAAGGGCCTGCGGCCCGTCGACCCTGGCGGCAACCACCGCCCTTCCCATCACCTTCCACTTGGTCACCGACGGCAGCCCGTTCGGATCGGGCTTCATCCACCAGCCGATGCGGTCATCCAGGCGGCCGAGCGCGAGGTCGATCGTTCCCGCGTCCTCGGCCGGGCCGCCCTCGACCACGGCCCAATACGTCTTGCCGATCTTGCGGTGCTTGAACAGCAACCCCAGATGCGCAAGGGCCTTGCGATGACGGCCGAGCACCAGGCAGCCGGAGGTGTCCTTGTCGAGCCGGTGGGCGAGCTCGGGCCGGCGCGGCAGGCCGTAGCGGAGCGCATCGAGATAGTCCTCGAGGCTCGGGCCGCCCTTGGGGCCGCGATGGACCGAAAGGCCGGCCGGCTTGTCGATGACCAGCATCAGCCCGTCGCGATAGAGCACGCGCTCGAGCATCGCATCGGCGGTCGGTCCGTACGAGGCGTGCGATTTCGTCTCGCGGGTGAGCTGCGTGTGGTCATGCGCCGTCATGCTCTATCGGTTGCCCTTGCGATGGACGAATTTCAAGCCCGACCACTGCTCATCCACGGCACAGACCTTGATGTCCACCAGCGCACCCTTCAACCCGATCTCGCGCACGACGTTGTCCGTCAAGTCGGTCTCGACGCCGGACACCTTCTTGGGCCATGCGATCCACAGACAGCCCGACTTCGCCAGGTGCTTCTTCCACGCGGCAAAATCCCTGGCCAGCCCAGCCTTCGAGCGCGCAAAGCCGAGGATGAAGTCGAGCCCTGGTGTGAGCGAGCGCACCATCGTGACGTGCCCGAGCGCCGGTGCGAGCTCGGCGAGCACAGTGGCCGGTGCGTCATGGAACAGCGCCGTTATGCCCGGCTTGAGGCCCAGCTTCTTCGCCAGCGGCGTCTTCGAATAGCCGGCCACTGTGGGACCCCATCGGCGTTTGAACACGAAGGGCAATGCGCTATCAAGCGGCCGACATGAATGACAGCCCGAACCAGAATAGCAAGCCGAGCTGGTGGCAGCGGCTTTCGTCCGGCCTCAAGCGCACCTCCGCGTCGATCGGCGGCGCCATTGCGGATCTCGTCACCAAGCGCAAGCTCGACGCCGGCACCATCGAGGAGCTCGAGGAGGTGCTGATCCGCGCCGACCTCGGCCTCGCGACGTCGGCGAAGGTCGCCGCGGCCGTGGCGGAAGGCCGCTACGACAAGAGCGTGACGGCGGACGAGGTGAAACAGATCCTCGCCGCCGAGGTCGAGAAGATCATGGCGCCGGTGGCGCAGCCGCTTGCGATCGACGCGAGCACGCGGCCGTTCGTGATCCTCGTGGTCGGCGTCAACGGCTCGGGCAAGACCACGACCATCGGCAAGCTCGCGGCGCGCCTGCGCGGCGAGGGCCGCAAGGTGGTGCTGGCCGCGGGCGACACGTTCCGCGCCGCCGCGATCGAGCAGCTCAAGGTGTGGGGTCAACGCACGCACAGCCCGGTCATCGCCAGCACGCAGGGCGCAGATGCCGCCGCGCTCGCGTTCCAGGCGCTGGAAGCGGCGCGCGCGCAAGGCGCCGACGTGCTGATCGTCGACACCGCCGGACGGCTGCAGAACAAGGCCGCCCTGATGGGCGAGCTGGAGAAGATCACGCGGGTGATGAAGAAGCTCGATGCCGGCGCGCCGCACGCGGTGCTGCTGGTGCTCGACGCGACGATTGGGCAGAACGCGCTTTCGCAGGTCGAGGAATTTGCCAGGACGGCGGGCGTCACCGGCCTCGTGATGACCAAGCTCGACGGCACCGCGCGCGGCGGCATCCTGGTGGCGATCGCCGCCAAGCATCGCATTCCGGTGCACTTCATCGGCGTGGGCGAGGGCGTCGAGGACCTGTCGCCTTTCGCCGCGAAGGACTTTGCCGCGGCCATCGCGGGAATGAGCGAATAGCGAAGTTGCGAATAGGGAAGTTGCAGGTCCCTCTATTCGCCATTCGCCGCTTCTCGGAGTAAAGACTGCGCATGACCCCGACCGACAAGCCCGCCCGACCCAAGCTCCATCCACTGCTCAAGCTCGCGCTCGACGTCGGGCCTCTGGTCGTCTTCTTCGCCGCCAATGCGCGCTTCGGCATCTTCGCCGCGACCGGGGTGTTCATGGCCGCGATCCTGGCGGCGCTTGCCACGTCATATGTGCTGACACGGCACATCGCCATCATGCCGGTGGTGTCCGCGATCATCGTGCTGGTGTTCGGCTCGCTCACGCTCGCGCTGCACGACGAGACGTTCATCAAGGTCAAGCCGACCATCATCTACCTGCTGTTCGGCGCGACCCTGCTCGGCGGCTACATCTTCAACAAGCCGCTGCTCGCCATCGTGTTCGACGCCATGTTCCACCTGACCGAGGAGGGCTGGCGCAAGCTCACGCTGCGCTGGGCGATCTTCTTCCTCGTCATGGCGGTGGTGAACGAGGCCGTCTGGCGCACGCAGACGACGCAATTCTGGATCGGCTTCAAGCTGTTCGGGTTTACGCCGCTGACATTCCTGTTCGCGGTGCTGCAATATCGACTGCTGATGAAGTACGCGTCGGAGCAGCCGAATCCGGAAGCCGAGGCGGAGCGTGAAGAAGTTTAGCAAAGTACTCCGTGCCCAGCGAATGCCCGGCATTCACCTCTTTGGCGCCGTGCCCGAGGCAAGACGTGGATCACCGGAACACGGGCGAGCGAAGCGACGCCGTTGTTCGAACGGCTATCCCCGGCCATGACGCGATCACTTATTTCGCCGCCGTCTTGGTCGCGGCGATCGCTTTCTCGATCTCGGGGCGGAAGACCCTGTCGAGATTGTCCGGCGTGAGCGGGCCGACCAGCTTGAAAGCGATCTTGCCGTCGCGACCGATGATGAAATTCTCCGGCACGCCGTAGACGCCCCACTCGATCGAGGCGCGGCCGTTCTGGTCGGCGCCGACGGCGGCGTAGGGATCGCCGTAGCGGCCGAGAAAACGGCGTGCGTCGTCGGGCTTGTCCTTCTGGTTGATGCCGACGATGCGGATGCGCTTGTCCGCGGCGAGCCGCACCAGCAGCGCTGCCTCGTCGTGGCAGGGCACGCACCACGAGGCCCACACATTGACGACCGTCACGGCGCCGATGAAATCCGCAGGGATGAGCCCCGGCACCGGCTGGCCGTCGCGTACGAGCCCCGCGACCGGCGGCAGCGGCGTCTGCGGCGCCGGATGGCCGATCAAGGCGGACGGGAGCAACGTCGGATCGCGTCCGCTCAGAAGGTTCTTCGCGACCAAATATGCAAAGACGAGAAAGACCGCGAGCGGCACCAGCACGATGAGACGGCGGGCGAGGGAGCGGCGCGGCGCCTCCTTCTGCGGCAGCGTGGTCATGCTGGCTCCTTGATCCCGGCCGAGCGCCGCGTGACACCGTGCGCCTCGAGATCGCCGAGGGCGCGCCGCTGGGCGCGGAAATCGATGATCACCCAGGCGATCAGCCCGGCGACGACGATCGCCGCGGCCGCGTAGGACGCGATGATGAAGGCGGCGTGCGGTCCGAGGTTCATGGGGCTTCGATCAGGCTTCACTCAAGCTTCTTGCGCGCGCGCCTGCAGCATCAGCATGCTGCGCACGCGCCGGCGCAGGATCTCGTTACGCATCGCCGCCACATGCAAGGTGACGAACAGCAGCGTGAAGGCGATCGCCATCGCGAACAATGGGACCAGGATGCTCTTGTCGATCGTCGAGCCGCCGAGGCGAAACACCGAGGCCGGCTGGTGCAGCGTGTTCCACCAGTCGACCGAGAACTTGACGATCACCAGGTTGATGACGCCGACCAGGGTGAGCACTGCGGCGGCGCGCCCGGCGCGGCCGGGATCGTCGACGCTGCGCCAGATGGCGATCAGGCCGAGATACATGATGAACATCACCAGCACCGACGTGAGCCGCGCGTCCCACACCCAATAGGTGCCCCACATCGGCCGGCCCCAGAGCGAGCCGGTGACCAGGCAGAGGAACGTGAAGGCCGCCCCGATCGGCGCGGCCGCCTTGGCGGCGACGTCGGCGAGCGGATGGCGCCACACCAGCGTGCCGAGCGCCGCAACGCTCATCAGCGCCCAGCAGAACATCCCGAGCCAGGCCGACGGCACGTGCAGGAACATGATCTTGACCGTCGCGCCCTGCTGATAATCGTCGGGCGCGACGAACAGCGCCTGCTCGAGCCCGATCGCGAAGGCGAACACGGTCGCGGCGATCAGCCACGGCATGGCGCGGGCGGCGAAATTGAGAAAGCGCGTCGGATTGGCGAGATCAATCAGCGGCATGGAAATCTCTTAGCAGAGGCCGCATAGCGGCGGAATGCGGCACCACTAGGGGAGACTAGGCAACACGCCTTCCAATCGCTCAATCCAAGCCGTGGCGCAGCGTCGCGGCGGCCGCGAACGGCCCGATCACGAGGCTCGCGAGTGTCAGGGCACACAGGATCGTGAACGGGGTGCCGAACGGGACCGGCCCGACGATCACGGCTTCCGCGGCGGAGACGCCGAAGATCAGCACCGGGATGGCGAACGGCAGCACGAGCACCGGCAGCAGCAGGCCGCCGCGGCGTAGCGCGACCGCGAGCGCTGCCCCGATCAGGCCGATGAAGGTGAGCGCCGGGGTGCCGACCAGCAGCGTGAGCGCGACCACGCCGATCGCGGCCGGGTCGAGGTCGAGCAGGAGCCCGAGCACCGGAACCGCGATCACCAGCGGCAAGCCGGTGGTGAGCCAATGGGCAAAGCCCTTGGCCACGATGGTGAGCTCCAGCGGAACGCTGCCCATGAGAATGAGATCGAGCGAGCCGTCCTCGTAGTCGGCGGCGAACAGGCGATCGAGCGCGAGCAGCGAGGCGAGCAGCGCGCCGAGCCACAATATGGCGGGGCCGATGCGTTTGAGCAGCGCAAGGTCCGGCCCGACCGCGAACGGGATCAGCGTCACGACGGCGAGAAAGAACAGCACGCCCATGAGCGCGCCGCCGCCGATACGCACCGCGATGCGCATGTCGCGCAGGAGGATCGCGCGGAGCGCCATCACGCGGCCCCCAGGCGCAGCTCGCCCGCCGCCGGCAAGCCGAGCGGACCGTGGGTGGCGGCGACGATGATGCCGCCGCCGGCCAGATGGTTGCGCATCAGGTCGGCGAGGCGGTCCTGGCTCGCGGCATCGAGGGCGGCGGTCGGCTCGTCGAGGAGCCAGATCGGGCGTGGCGCGGCGACCAGCCGGGCGATCGCCAGCCGGCGGCGCTGGCCAGCCGAGAGGTAGGCGGCGGGCAAGCCGATCAGAGGGGCGAGGCCGACGGCATCCAAGGCACACGTGGTCGCCTCGGCGGTCGATGCGGCGGACGCATCCTGGCCGCCCAGAAACGCATACCAGAATTCGAGGTTCTCACGGACCGACAGGGCCGGCTTCAGGGCGTCGCGATGGCCGAGGTAGTGCGCCTGCTCGGCGAGCGCCGTGTCGCAGGCGCCTTCGGTCAGCTCAAGCTGCCCCCGGGCGGGCTCCAGCAGACCGGCGATGAGCCGCAACAGCGTGGTTTTTCCCGCGCCATTGGGGCCGGTCACAGCCAGCGCCTCGCCGGCGGCGACCGTAAAGCTGAGCCCGGTGAAGACCTCACGCCCGCCCCGGACGCAAGCGAGGTCGCGCCCCTCAAGCCGCATCACGCGAGGCTCCAGGAGGTAACATAAGGGGTTGTGGACGGCTCTTTCTCGGGGTCCGCATGGGCCATCTTCAAATCTCGGCTTCGGCTCACGTTGATATTGGCAGAAATTGGAAAAAGCCCTTATAAGCGCGCGTATTAACGCGGCCTGGCGAACACGCGCAGCCCACGCGCGGGGGGAAGAGAGTTCAATATCGGTGCCAAGTTACCGAAAAGCGTCCCGTTACCGAAAAGCAGCCCGGTGTCAGCGCCCGCCGGCATGGAACCCAAGGTCATGACCTCGCTCGACAGCTTCAAATGTGCCCGGCAACTCAAGGTCGGCTCCAAGACCTATGCCTATTACAGCCTTCCGGCGGCTGAGAAGAACGGCCTCAAGGGCATCTCGCGATTGCCATTCTCGCTGAAAGTGCTGCTGGAAAACCTGCTGCGCAACGAGGACGGCCGCTCGGTCACCAAGGACGATCTCCTCGCCTTCGTGCAGTGGCTCAAGAGCAAGACCTCCGAGCGCGAGGTCGCGTTCCGCCCCGCGCGCGTGCTGATGCAGGACTTCACCGGCGTGCCCGCGGTGGTCGATCTCGCCGCGATGCGCGACGCGATGGAGCATCTCGGCGGCGACGCCAAGAAGATCAATCCGCTGGTGCCGGTCGACCTCGTGATCGACCACTCGGTGGCGGTGAACTATTTCGGTCACAACGACTCCTTCAAGAAGAACGTCGAGGACGAGTACAAGCAGAATCAGGAGCGCTACCGCTTCCTCAAGTGGGCGCAGCGCAGCTTCGAGAACTTCCGCGTGGTGCCGCCCGGCACCGGCATTTGCCACCAGGTCAACCTCGAGTACCTGTCGCAGACGGTGTGGACCGGCAAGGACAAGATCAAGATCGACGGCAAGGAGATCACCGCCGAGATCGCCTATCCGGACACGGTGGTCGGCACCGACTCGCACACCACAATGGTCAACGGCCTCGCGGTGCTGGGCTGGGGCGTGGGCGGCATCGAGGCCGAGGCCGCGATGCTCGGCCAGCCCTACTCGATGGTGCTGCCCGAGGTGATCGGCGTGAAGCTCGCCGGCAAGCTCAAGGAAGGCGTCACCGCCACCGACCTCGTGCTCACGGTCACGCAGATGCTGCGCAAGCGCGGCGTGGTCGGCAAGTTCGTCGAGTATTTCGGCCCCGGCGTCGCCGGCCTCTCGATCGCCGACCGCGCCACGCTCGGCAACATGTCGCCCGAGTATGGCGCCACCTGCGGCTTCTTCCCGGTCGACGACGACACGCTCAAGTACCTGCGCGAGACCGGCCGCGCCGAGGCGCGCGTCGCTCTCGTCGCTGCTTACGCCAAGGCGCAGGGCATGTACCGCACCAAGAACACCGCCGATCCGGTGTTCACCGACGTGCTCAAGCTCGAGCTCGGCTCGATCGAGCCGTCGATGGCGGGCCCGAAGCGCCCGCAGGACCGTGTCGCCCTGCGCGACGTGAAGATCGGCTTTGCCCACTCGATGGACAAGGAGTTCGGCAAGGCGAGCGAGATGGACAAGCGCGTCCCGGTCGAGGGCAAGGATTTCACCCTCGGCAACGGCGACGTGGTGATCGCCGCGATCACGTCCTGCACCAACACGTCGAACCCGAGCGTGATGATCGCGGCCGGCCTCGTCGCCAAGAAGGCGGTCGAGCGCGGCCTCAAGGTCAAGCCGTGGGTGAAGACCTCGCTCGCGCCCGGCTCGCAGGTGGTCGCCGAGTACTATGAGAAGTCGGGGCTGCAGAAGTCGCTCGACGCGCTCGGCTTCAACCTGGTCGGCTTCGGCTGCACCACCTGCATCGGCAACTCGGGCCCGCTGCCGGAGGAGATCTCCGAGGCGATCAACAAGAACGACCTCGTCGCCGCCGCCGTGCTCTCCGGTAACCGCAACTTCGAGGGCCGCGTCAACGCCGACGTGCGGGCGAACTATCTCGCGTCGCCGCCGCTCGTCGTCGCCTACGCGATCGCGGGCTCGATGCAGATCGACGTCGCCAAGGCGCCCCTCGGCGTCGACCAGAAGGGCAAGAAGGTCTACCTGCGCGACATCTGGCCGACCAGCCGCGAGATCGCGACGGTGATCAACAAGAGCATCAACAAGCAGATGTTCACGCGTAAATACGGCGACGTGTTCAAGGGCGACGCCAACTGGCGCAAGATCGCCGTCAAGGGTGGCCTCACCTACAAGTGGGACGATCGCTCGACCTACGTGCAGAACCCGCCCTACTTCGAGGGCATGCAGAAGCGCTCGCAGCCGGTCGAGGACATCGTCGACGCCCGTATCCTCGGGCTCTTCCTCGACTCGATCACCACCGACCACATCTCGCCGGCCGGCTCGATCAAGGAGGAAAGCCCCGCGGGCGAGTACCTGCGCGACCATCAGGTGCGGCCGCGCGATTTCAACCAGTACGGCACCCGGCGCGGCAACCACCAGGTGATGATGCGCGGCACCTTCGCCAACATCCGCATCAAGAACCAGATGGTGCCCGGCGTCGAGGGCGGCTACACCATCCACTATCCGTCGCGGCAGAAGATGCCGATCTACGACGCCGCGATGCGCTACAAGCAGGACCACGTGCCGCTGGTCGTGTTCGCGGGCCGCGAGTACGGCACCGGCTCCTCGCGCGACTGGGCCGCCAAGGGCACCGTGCTGCTGGGCGTCCGCGCCGTGATCTGCCAGTCGTTCGAGCGCATCCACCGCTCCAACCTGATCGGCATGGGCGTGGTGCCGCTCGTGTTCGAGGAAGGGACGTCGTGGCAGACGCTCGGGCTGAAGGGCTCGGAGCAGGTGACGATCCGCGGCCTGCATGGCGAGCTCAAGCCGCACCAGCGGCTGATCGCCGAGATCGTCGCGGCCGACGGCGGCTTGAAGCGCATTCCGCTGATCTCCCGCATCGATACGCTCGACGAGGTGGAGTACTTCAAGAACGGCGGCATCCTGCAGTACGTGCTGCGACATCTCGCGGCGTAAGCCGGACACGCTCCAGTTCCGCAGCTTTGCACACGATGAAAACCGCCGGGCCGCGCGCTCGGCGGTTTTCGTTTGCGTGTACCGGCCTCGCGTGAGCATGATCTCGCCCGACAACCGGTTTCCACCCCGCATCAAGTGCGGGACAGGCGCCTTCAGGATCATGCTCCAGCGTTAACCTCACCGCGAAGTGAGTGGCCAGTGATCTTGTCGACGCTTATGAGAAATTGCGAAACGGGGTGCGAGGGCGTTGCAAGGGAGATCGGCATGCGGGGCCGCCGCTACCTGGCTTTGGCCGCGATCGCGACCGCACTGACCGTCGGCACGTCCGGCTTCGCAGGCGAGCCGCGCGCCGTCATCGAGCTCTTCACCAGTCAGGGCTGCTCGTCCTGCCCGCCCGCCGACCGGCTGCTCGCCCAGCTGGCGCAGGATCCGAGCCTGATCCCGCTCAGCCTGCCGATCGACTACTGGGATTATCTCGGGTGGAAAGACACGCTGGCCCTCGCCGGCCACGCGAACCGGCAGCGCGCCTATTCGCGCGTGCGCGGCGATCGCGACGTCTATACGCCGCAGGCGGTGATCAACGGCTCGGTGCAGGCGCTCGGCAGCGACCGCGCCGCGATCGACAAGGCGATCGCCCAGAGTCGCAACAATTCGCAGACGCTCTCCTTGCCGCTGACGCTGACGATCGCGAACGGCCAGCTCACGGTTTCGGCGCCGGCCGCGCGAAGCGAGGTTGCGCAGGGCGAGGTGTGGCTCTGCCCGCTAACGCGATCGATCGAGGTCGCGATCGGCCGCGGCGAGAACACCGGGCACACGTTCACGTATCACAACGTCGTGCGCCGCTGGATCAAGCTCGGCGACTGGAACGGCCAGCCCGCGACCTGGAGCATTCCGGTCACGAAGTTCAAGGTCAATGGCGTCGATGCCGCCGCGGTGGTGCTGCAAAACGGCGTTGCGTCGGCGCCGGGCGTGATGCTGGGCGCCGCGATGATGCCGCTCGACTCGAAGCAGGCGGCCGTGCAGCCAGCGAAGCCGTAAGTCGATCTCTCGACGCGAGTACCGTCATGGCCGAGCATTGCCGTTAGAAGAACGGCGTCGCTTCGCTCGCCTCCGTCCCGGGCATGACGATGTGCACACAAAAAAAGGGCCAGCTTGCGCCGGCCCAAAGCGTAGGGGATTGAACCTTACACGGAACAAAAACGAAGAGCCGGCCGGTACAAGCTCCGGGGGGCTGGGGGGCTGAGGAATCCGGAGCCCGCACCGAGCCGAACTCTATGAGTGTGCTTATCCCAAGCCAGGTTGACCCCGGCGGGGCGCAATTCGGGCAGCATTATGAATTGTTTAACGAGCGCGTGATCGCTGCCCTGTGATCAATCCCAGTGCGCGCTTTTGTCCGTGGCGAGCAACCATCGGCGAAGCCCTTGCCGCCGCAGGCATTCGGCGCGATCATGACACTTCCATTGCGCCAGCTCTTCGGCGAACGAGGTCGTCGGAAGCTGGCGCTGCGACACAGTGTACTGGGCCGAAGTGTACTGAGACAAAGAGCGTGCTGAACCAATTTGCTGAACCAAGGAGGCGCCGCATGAGCTTCGGGCCCGGCGAAACCGACCCCAGCCAGAATCTCCGGGGCGACGGCCTGGCCGCCGCCCCGCAGTCCGCTTGCGTAACCTTCGACCGGCGCGAGCTCGACCGCATTCTCGCGCTCTATGGACGGATGGTGGCGGCGGGCGAGTGGCGCGACTACGCGATCGACTTCCTGCGCGACCGTGCCGTGTTCTCGGTCTTCCGCCACGCCGCTGAAGTACCGATTTACCGCATCGAGAAGAACCCCAAGCTGGCGCGACGGCAGGGCGCCTACAGCGTGATCACGGCGACCGGCCTGATCATGCGGCGCGGCCACGAGCTCGAGCGCGTGCTGCGGGTGCTCGACGAGAAGCTGATCAGGCTGGTGGTGAATTGAGGGGGAGCGAATAGGGAATGGCGAGTAGCGAATAGCTCGCGAGTTCTTTCCTACTCGCTACTCGCTACTCGCTACTCGCTGACCCCGGCGGCATCGTCGCTCCCGCTCCCAGCGCCCGCTGCATCAGCACCGTATCGAGCCAGCGACCGAACTTGAACCCGACGTTCTCGACCGCCCCGATCGGGCGAAAGCCCAAGGCGCGGTGCAGCTCGATCGACGGCACCTGCGCCGAATCCCCGATGACCGCGATCATCTGGCGGAAGCCGCGCTGCTCCGCCGCGGCGATCAGCGCCCCGAGCAGGGCCGCGCCGATGCCCCGGCGGTGCATGGTCGGCGCGATATAGACCGAGTCCTCGACGCTCCAGCGATAGGCCGGGCGCGGCCGATAGGCGCCCGCATAGGCGTATCCGGCGACCGCGCCATCGGCCTCGGCCACCAGATAGGGATAGCCGCCGTCGAGCAGCGCCTGCTGCCGGCGCGCCATCTCGGCGGCGTCGGGTGGCTCGAGCTCGAAGGAGGCCGTGCCGTGGCGCACCGCGTGATCGTAGATCGCCGTGATGGCCGGGATGTCGGCCGCGGTCGCGGCCCGGATGGAAAGACGCATGGGATGAGGCGATAGCGCCGCCACGTCTCAGCCGCCACAAAAAAAGCGCCCCGGAAGGACCGGGGCGCTTCGCAGCTTTGAGTTCCGTCTGTGCCGATCAGCGGCGGTCGCCGAGCAGGCGGAGCAGGAACAGGAAGATGTTGATGAAGTCGAGGTAGAGCGCGAGCGCGCCCATCACGGCCTTGCGGCCCGCGACCGTCCCGTCGTCCATCGGACTGTACATTTCCTTGATCTTCTGGGTGTCCCAGGCGGTGAGACCAGCGAAGATCCCGACGCCGAGGATCGAGATCGCCCAATCGAGGCCGCTCGAGCGAAGGAAGATATTGACCACCATCGCGATCAGGATGCCGAACAGGCCCATCATCATGAACGAGCCCATGGCGTCGAGGTTGCGCTGGGTGGTGTAGCCCCACAGGGACAGGGCGCCGAAGGAGGCGGCCGAGATGAAGAACACGCGGGCGATCGAGCCGTGGGTGTAGACGAAGAAGATGGACGACAGCATCACCCCTAGCAGGCCGGCGTAGACGAAGAACAGCGTACGCGCGGTCGACGCCTGCAGCTGGCCGATCCGCCAGCTCAGGAAGACCACCACGCCGAGCGGCGCGAAGAGGATCAGGAAGGCGAGCGGACTGCGGTAAAGCGCCTGCGCGATCGCCGGATTGGCCGCCGCGTACTGGGCGGTCAAAAACGCGATGACGCCGGTCAGCGCGACGCCGCCAGCCATGTAGTTGTAGACGCGGATCATGTGGGCGCGCAGGCCCGCATCGATCGCGACGGCACGGTCGGCGCCGAACCCGCGCGCGGCCGTGTAATTACGGTCGAAGTCCGACATCGAAGTTTTCCTTTCTGCTGCCCGGTCGTCTGGTGGGCACTGAAGGCATCGGGGTCAAGGACGCCCCGCCTGCCGCTGGCGAGAATCTAGTGATTGTCGGGGAAAAGTGGAAGATACCCGCACGGCTTTCTTGTCGCGCCGTGCGTACGCTTTGTTGCCGATTGCCATCATGGTTGCCGGCCGGCCGCCGGGGGCTTGGCGAATGATTACCAAACCTTAACGTGTATCCACGCGATCGTCGAAGTGGGGGGTCATTCGTCCCGCTGCCCGAACAGCTGCAGCAGCATGGTGAACAGGTTGATGAAGTCGAGATAGAGCGACAGCGCGCCGAGGATGGCGGACCGCTCGGCGGCTTCCCCGTCCATGGCACCGTAGAGGTACTCGCTCTTGAGCCGCTGGGTATCCCATGCGGTCAGGCCGGAGAACACCGCGACGCCGATCAGCGAGACCGCCCACTGCACGGTCGAGCTGGCAAGGATGAGGTTGACCGCACTCGCGATGACGACGCCGATCAGCCCCATGGCCGCGAACGCGCCGAGGCCGCCGAGATCGCGCCGCGTCGTATAGCCCCACAGCGACAGCCCGCCGAAGGCGGCGGCCGTGATGAAGAACACACGCGCGATCGAGGTGTGGGTGTAGAGCAGGAAGATCGACGAGAGCGACAACCCGACCAGCGCCGCATAGAGCCAGAACAGCAGCTGCGCCGTCGCCGGCCGCAGGCGGCTCGCCAAGAAGCTCAGCGCGATGACGAGCGCGAGCGGCGCCAGGATGATCACCCATTTCAGCGGGCTCACGTACACCGCGTAGCCGAAATTGGTGAGCAGGATGTCGGTGTGCTGCACCGCGACGCCGGCGGGAATCGGGATCACTCGGCCGGCGCGCACGAGGTAGGAGGCATCGGCCACGTTGTCGCGCACCGCGAGCAGGTAGATGCCGATCGCCGAGAGCCCGGTGAGCGCGAGACCGATGCTCATGTAATTGTAGATGCGCAGCATGTAGGCGCGCAGGCCCGCATCGATGACCGCCGTCTCCGACGGCGTCATCGCGGCGGGAAAGCCGCTGACGTGATGATCAAGATCCGACATGCCGAGCGCCGATGCGGGCGGATGAAAAAAAGGGCCCAGCCGCCCTACCAAGTTTGAGCATGATCTTTTCCGAACGACGATGGCCACCCCATACCAAATACGCAGCAGGCTTTTTCGGGATCATGCCGGGGCATCATGCCGCGAATCGGGGCGACGACAAGGCCGCCTCCCTTCGCATAAGTCTTTGTACTGGCGGCAAAAAGCCGCGACGGCGAGCGCCGGATCGATTGATTTGCCTATAGATTCCGCAATACCGCGGCGGGCTTGCGACCAAGCGCCGCAAACGTGCCGATCAGCCCGAAGAGCAGCGTGATCGCGAGCGCGACGAGCGAGGCGGCGACCGCCGGCCCGCCTGCCCACGCGAACGGCAACGTCATGATGTCGGCGACGACGCGCCAGGCCGCGATGGAGCCGGCGGCGACGCCGAACAGCACGGTGGCGAGCCCGAGCAACAGATACTCGATCACGTAGGCGGTGATGAGCTGGCGCCGCGTGGCGCCGAGCGTCTTGAGGATCACGGCGTCGTAGACCCGGTGGCGATGGCCGGCCGCGAGCGCGCCGCCGAGCACCAGCACGGCGGCGACGAGGGTGACGCTGCTCGCCACGCGGATCGCCAGCACCAGGTTGGTCACGATCTGCCCGACCGCGTCGATCGCGTCACGCACCGGCACCGCGGTCACCGTCGGAAACGTGTTGCCGACGGCTTTCAGCAGCGCCGCGTCCTCGGCCGGCGTGCCACCACCTGGAAACGTGACGGTCGCGATATCCGTCACCGGCGCACCGGCGAACGCCCCGGGCGAGAACACCAGCACGAAATTGATGCCGAGCGACTCCCAGTCGACGGTGCGCAGATTGGCGATCGTCGCCGTGACGTTGCGGCCGAGCACGTTGACGGTCACCTGATCGCCGATCTTGAGGCCGAGGCCCTCGGCGAGCTTCTTCTCGAACGAAAGCAGCGGCGGGCCATTGTAGTCGCGGCCCCACCACCGGCCCTCCACCACGCGCGAGCCCTGCGGGACGTCGCCCGTGAAGGTGATGCCGCGGTCGCTGTGCAGCACCCATTGCGCGTCGGGGCGCGGCTTCAGGTCGGCCGCCTTGACGCCGCGCGCCGCGACGATGCGGCCGCGCAGCATCGGCACGCGGTCGAGGCTCGCGCGCGGCGCCTGCGCGTGGACGAAGGCGTCGAAGCGGTCGGCGTCCGCGCCCTGGATGTCGAGGAAGAAGAACGAAGGCGCTCTCTCGGGCAGCGCCTGCACGAACTCGCGGCGTAGATTTGCGTCGATCTCCAGCACGGTGACGAGCAGCGCGAGGCCGAGCCCGAGCGAGAGCACCACGGTAGGCGTGAGCGCGCCGGGCCGATGGATGTTGGCGATGGCGAGCCGCCACATGGTCGAGCGCAGCCGCGGGGCGCGGCGGGCGATCGCCATCAGCCCGGCGGCGACGAGGCGCAGCAGCGCGAACACCGCGAGGGCGGCGACGACGAAGATCACCGCCATGCGGCGGTCGTAGGCGGCCATGACGGCGAGCACGGTGAGCGCCAGCGCCGCGAGCAGGGCCGCGATCGCGTAGCGCAGGCGCGGGAAGCGGCGCTGTGGCGCGATCTCGTCGCGAAAGAGGGCCGACACCGGCACGTCGTGCACGCGGCCGAGCGGCCACAACGAGAACGCCGCCGCGGTGAGCAGGCCGTAGGCAAGCGCGGCGAGCAGTTGCAGAGGATGGACGGATGGCGCGAGCGGCAGCGGCAGCAGCGTCTTCAGCGCGGCCGCGATCGCGTAGGGGGCGAGCGCGCCGACGGCGAGCCCGACGGCGACGCCGATCGCGGCGAGCAGCATCACCTGGGTGAAATAGATGGCGAAGACGCGCGTGCCGGTTGCGCCCAGCGCCTTCATGGTGGCGATGACGTCGCGCTTGCGATCGAGAAAATACCGCGTCGAGTTGGCGACGCCGACGCCGCCGACGAGCAGCGCGGTGAGGCCGACCAGGGTGAGATATTGCGTGAAGCGCTCGACATTGCGCGCGATCTGCGGGGTCGCGTTGGCGCGGGTGCGGATGTCCCAGCCGGCATCGGGCAACTGCATGGCGGCCGACTCGGTGACCCGCTTCACCGTGTCTTCGCCGGCGCCGGCGGGCAGGCGCAGACGGTAGTGCCAGCGCACTAGGCTGCCGGGCTGCAGCAGGCCAGTGGCGCGCAGGGCCTCCTCACTCACCATCAGGCGCGGGCCGAAGCCGATGCCGCCGGCGAGCTTGTCGGGCTCGGTGACGAGCGCGGCGCGCAGTTCGAATGATGCCTGGCCGATCGTGATGCGGGCGCCGGGCTCGAGATCGAGGCGGGCGAGCAGAGCCGGATCGACGATCGCGCCGTAGGCGTCGCCGCGCCTTGCCAGCAGATCCCCGAGCGGCGCCGCCGGATCGGTATCGACCGCGCCGTAGAGCGGATAGGCGGCATCGACTGCCTTGAGCTCGACGAGGGTGGCGCGGCCATCAGCGGTGCGCGCCATGGCGCGCAGGGTGGCGGCGACCGACACCTCACCTTGGCGGCTGAGAAATGAAAGCTCGGGCGGCGTCGCCTCGCGCTGGATGAGCGAGAAGGCGAGATCGCCGCCGAGGATCACCTGACCTTCGCGCGCGAGCCCGTCGACCAGGCTCTGCGCGAACGAGCCGACGCCGGCGATCGCCGCGACGCCGAGCGCGATGCAGGCGATGAAGACGCCGAACCCGCGCAGGCCGGCGCGCAGCTCGCGCAGCGCCAGCCGCAGCGCGAGCTGGCGCCGCCGCACTGCTGGGGCATCCGCGAGAATGGATGTCATCGTCGCGTACCGCTCAGCGCGGGCGCGGCGGCGGGCTCGACGCGGCCGGAGCGCAGGCGCACCACGCGGTCGCAGCGCGCCGCGAGGTTGGGATCGTGGGTGACGAGCACGAACGTCGTGTTGCGCTCGGCGTGACGGGCGAACATGAGATCGACGATCTCGCGCCCGGTCGCCTCGTCGAGATTGCCGGTCGGCTCGTCGGCGACGAGGATCGCGGGCGCCGGCGCGAGTGCGCGGGCGAGCGCGACGCGCTGCTGCTCGCCGCCGGAAAGCTGCGCCGGATAGTGGGCGAGGCGATCACCGAGGCCGACGGCGGCCAGCTCGCGCGCGGCGCGCTCGAACGCATCGCTGGCGCCGGCGAGCTCGAGCGGCACCGCGACGTTCTCCAGCGCCGTCATCGTTGGGATGAGATGAAAGGACTGAAACACGATGCCGACCTCGCGGCCGCGGAAGCGCGCGAGCGCATCCTCGTCGAGCCGGCCGACATCCTGGCCGGCGACGGTCACGGCGCCTGAGTCCGCCCGCTCGAGCCCGGCCATCACCATCAGCAGCGTCGACTTGCCCGAGCCGGACGGTCCGATGAGGCCGACCGCCTCGCCGCGCGCGATCTCGAGCGTCACGTCCTTGAGGATATGCACCCGCGCGGCGCCGCCGCCGAGCGACAGGTTGACCCGCGTGAGCGCGATCGCAGGCGCAACAGCAGGCTTGACCGAGACGTCATTCATGCGGCTGGTGAACCCCCGCGGCTGGCGGCAGCAACACGTCTCGGTCATATGGGAACGGCGCCATGCGGGTCCAGATCACTTTACGAATCATTACATTGGCCGCCGCGGTGATGGCGGCTTTGATGGCGACCTTGGTGGTCCCCGGGTCGCCGGCGGCCGCCGCCGACGAGCCGCTGCAGATCGTCGCGCTCGGCGATTCGCTCACGGCCGGCCTCGGTCTCGCGGAGCAGGACGCCTTTCCGGCCAAGCTGCAAAGCGCGCTCGCCGCCAAGGGCATTGCGGTTGCGATCACGAATGCGGGCGTTTCCGGCAATACGGTGTCGGACGGGCTCGCGCGCCTCGACTGGTCGGTCCCGCCCGGGACCGACGCGGTGATTCTCGAGCTCGGCGCCAACGACGCGCTGCGCGGCCTCGACCCGGCGATCACGCGGCGCGGGCTCGACGACATTCTGTCGGCCCTCGCCAAGCGCAACATTCCGGTGCTTCTCTGCGGCATGCTGGCGCCGCCCAATCTCGGCGCCGACTACGGCCGCACGTTCAACGCGATCTTTCCCGATCTCGCCAAGCAGTACGGGGTCGTGTTCTATCCGTTCTTCATCGACGGCATCGTCGCCGATCGCAAGCTCAACCAGCACGACGGGTTGCATCCGACGGCTGCGGGTGTCGACGTGATCGTCGCGAAAATCCTGCCGAAGGTCGAGGAGCTGATCGCGCGTGCGCGCGCGAAGCAGCGGGGATGACGAAATGCATGACGCGCTGATGACGCAGGTGCGGCGACAAACGTGTTGCGTCTTGCGTGCGAATCCCCACATTTAGGGAATGCTAACCAGACCGGCGCATGGTCTTGTACGTTGAATGCGCTTTGCGACTGCCCCGTGGAACGCCTGTCCCATGCCCCGGCTGTTCACCGCGCTTGAAATTCCGGCCAGTGCCGGCCTATCGCTCTCGATGCTTCGTGGCGGTCTGCCGGGCGCGCGCTGGATCGATCCCGAGCACTATCACCTCACGCTGCGCTTCATCGGCGACATCGACGACATGATGGCGCAGGAGGTCGCGTTCATTCTCGGCAACGTACGCAGGATGAGCTTCGAGCTGCAGCTCGATGGGCTCACCTCGTTCGGCGGCAACCGGCCGCGCGCGGTGGTTGCGACCGTCGCACCGACGCAGCAGCTCTTCCAGCTGCAGGCCGAGCACGAGCGCCTGATGCAGCGCGCCGGCCTCGAGCCCGAAGGCCGCAAATATACGCCGCACGTGACGCTCGCGCGCCTACGCGACGCCTCGACCCACGACGTCGCCGACTACCTGGCGTCGCGCCATCCGTTTCGCCCGCCGCCGTTCCGCGTCTCGCGCTTCGTCCTCTACTCCTCGCGCGCGTCGATCGGCGGCGGACCGTATGTGGTCGAGGCCGCCTATCCGCTGGCGGCGTGACGGCGTCGTCAGGCCGATCGCAACATCCGCGCCTGGACGTCGAGCACGGCTGCCGCAACGCCGTGCCCGTCAGCGAGCATCTCGCGGAACAGCGACAGCGGCGTCGCCTGCGCCGCGGTGACTTCGCCCACCACGCTGCCTAAGTCGACCCGCAGCTCGGCCTCGTACTTGCGCGCGAGCTGCTGCATGCGGGCATTCTCGCCGAGGCATGCCATGTGCACGAGCTTGATGCCGCGGTTGCGCGCTGCGAGCAGCGTGCGCTCGAGCAGCGCCGAGCCGACGCCATGGCTCTGCCAGGGTTTCTCGATGCTGAAGGCGACCTCGGCCTCGGTCGGAAGGCCGGACCCGAACGGCTTCAGCTCGGCGACCCCGCGCAGCACGCGATCGACCAGGAACGCGTGCAGGACGCCACGCCCCCGCATGGCACCGGCCGCATAGGCCGCGACGAATTCATCCGCGACAGCACCCCCGAAGCGATTGTGCCGACTCTCGGGATCGAGGCGCAGCAGGTGGTCGCGATAGGCCTTCGACTCGCCCGGCCACAATTTGCGGATCATGCCGCCGTCGATGAGCAACTCGTCCATTCCCAGGTCTCCTGACATAGGCTGTCGCGGAGCCCTCCTGGCGATCACTCCCGGCTGGTGTTGCGGCGCTTTGGGGCCGCGAATCAGGGCGCATCATTGCGACCCGATTGTTGCGCATATATTGCGCCGCAGCATCAATTCAATACATTGATTGGATTAGCACATTGTCAGAATGCAGGGCTTGACAGCCATGCGATGGCCGGTCCGACGCGACCGGCCATTTGTTGCGCAAAATAGGCAGCCGTTCAGTCGCCGACTTCTGGCGATCCGTGCCAATAGCCGTAGCCGTACGGCGGGCCCCCGTACGGGCCGCCGTAATACGCGGAATCGTACGGAACATATGTCGTGAGCGAGTCCGGCGATTTCGGACCGCCGTGATACACCCATTCACCTGCCATCACGGGCGCGGCGAACGATGAGGCGACGATCGCCGCCAGCACGATCTTCGTCCTGACTTTCATGGTTCCTCCTTGGTTTTCGCTGCGTGATTTGCACACGCTCAGCAGGTCTACGCTTGGGGCGCGCGAAAGTTGCCCGGGTTCCGATGGAAGGCGGCAAGGGCACGAAATCCGCGGCGAAAGCGCGCAAACGAGAAGGCGGCCGGTCTTGCGACCGGCCGCCCGCGCGCCAGAACCGGAGGGGGGCGACGGTTCGGCGGACTTGAGATGGCGCTGTTGCTCAGCGCAAGAGCATCAGCGCGACCCTTGCGCCTGGAAGTCGGCGGACGACATCGACCAATGCGACGGGGTGTGGCGATGCGCGGACCAAGTGGCCGACGCGTAGGCGTTCGCCGGCATCGGGGCGGGTTGCTCGATGATGCGGCCACTGGTGGCCAGCAATGTCGCGCTGTCCTGGTCGCCTGCCAGGGCCGGGGAAGCAATGGCCGAGAAGAGAACGGCGGCGAGCGCGAATTTCGTCTTGCTGTTCATGTTCAATCTCCTGCATTGATGTGTTCAAGGGCTTGGTTGAAGTCGCCCGACAGTATTCATTCGGGGCGCGTTGCCGTTCGATTGGTCTCATCGTCCAGCGCTCGATGATACGGACCTATCGGTTCGGGGTTTCACTTGCCAATCACAAGGACTCGCCTAATGCGCGCCAATGACTTCACTTGCGCGTGAGCATCGCGTGAGCATGTTCGCGACGTTGAGCGCACCGCGCCTTGTCGGAGTGGCTGAAAAGCGGCTATGGCGGTGGGCCCCCAGCCGCATGCCACCATCCGCACATGTCAGCGTCCGTCAGCGCCCGATACGCCGCCCTGCTCGAGGCGGGTGAGATCGAGCGCGACCCGGCGCAGGTGGCGCTCGCGGCGCGGCTCGACCGCCTCAACGAGCGCCTCGCCTCGCATCGGCTGGCGCGCAAGTCGTCGCAGCTCGGCTGGATCTTCGCGCGGCGCGAGAAGGAGCAGGCGCCGCTCAAGGGCCTCTACATCCACGGCGACGTCGGTCGCGGCAAGACCATGCTGATGGACCTGTTCTTCGCCGTCTGCACGGCGCGGCGCAAGCGGCGCGCGCATTTCCACGAGTTCATGGCCGACGTGCACGAGCGCATCTACGCCTACCGGCAGAAGATCAAGTCGGGCGAGCTCGCGAACGGCGATCCGATCGCGCGCGTCGCGGCCGACATCGCCGAGGAATCCTGGGTGCTGTGCTTCGACGAATTCCACGTCACCGACATCGCCGACGCGATGATCCTCGGCCGGCTATTCACCTGGATGTTCGAGCACGGCGGCGTCGTGGTGGCGACCTCGAACGTCGCGCCGGACGAGCTCTACAAGGATGGTCTCAACCGCGCGCTGTTTCTGCCGTTCATCGCGCTGCTGCACAAATACATGGACGTGGTGCGGCTCGCGGCCAAATCGGACTTCCGCCTGGACAAGCTCGCGACCGTCAAGGTGTGGCACGTGCCGGCGGATGCGGCCGCCGACCGCGCGCTCGACGAGGCGTGGCGGCGGCTCGCGCTCGGCCACGCGGGCGCGCCGCTCGAGCTCATGGTCAAGGGGCACGCCGTGCACGTGCCGCGCGCCGCCATGGGGGTCGCCCGCTTCACCTTCGCGGAGCTGTGTGAACGGCCGCTCGGCGCGATAGATTATCTGCGGCTCGCGCGCGAATTCCATGCATTGGTTCTCGACCACGTGCCCGTGATGGAGCTCGCTCAGCGCAACGAGGCCAAGCGCTTCATCGCGCTGATCGACACCCTCTACGACAACGCCGTGAAGCTCGTCGCCTCGGCGGCGGCCGAGCCGTTCGACCTCTATCGCGCCGACGACGGCTACGAGGTGCAGGAATTCCGCCGCACCGCCTCGCGCCTCACCGAGATGGGCTCGCAGGAATATCTCGCGCTCCCGCACGGCCGCCGCGCCGAGGTGACGGGCTCGACCGAAGGCATCGTCGAGACGTGACGCACGTGTCGCAGGCGGTGCCCGCGAGGGGGCTTGGCGACCGACCACGGTCTGGCATAACGTATAACAGCTGACCCGACACCGGGACGCGGTCATGTTTTGCACTGCGGGGACGCCGCCCCCGTGGTGGCTTGAACGGGCCGGTTGAAGGGTCTAACCCACCGCGCGACGGCGCCGCCCGGCGCCGAGATTGCTCGAAGGATTTCCCCTCATGGCACGTCCAAAGATCGCCCTCATCGGCGCCGGCCAGATCGGCGGCACGCTCGCGCACCTGATCGGCATCAAGGAGCTGGGCGACGTGGTGCTGTTCGACATCGCCGAGGGCATTCCGCAGGGCAAGGGGCTCGACATCGCCGAATCCTCGCCGGTCGACGGCTACGACGCTCAATTTTCGGGGGTGAACGCCTACGAGGCGATGGAAGGCGCGGCGGTGTGCATCGTCACCGCCGGCGTGCCGCGCAAGCCGGGCATGAGCCGCGACGATCTGCTCAGCATCAATCTCAAGGTGATGGAGCAGGTCGGCACCGGGATCAAGAAATACGCGCCCAATGCCTTCGTGATCTGCATCACCAACCCGCTCGACGCCATGGTGTGGGCGCTGCAGAAGGCCTGCGGCCTGCCCAAGCCGAAGGTGGTCGGCATGGCGGGCGTGCTCGATTCGTCGCGCTTCCGCTACTTCCTCGCCGACGAGTTCAACGTCTCGGTCAAGGACGTCACCGCGATGACGCTCGGCGGCCACGGCGACGACATGGTGCCGCTGATACGCTACTCGACCGTTGCGGGCATTCCGCTGCCCGACCTGATCAAGATGGGCTGGACCACCCAGGAGCGCATCGACGCGATCGTGGAGCGCACCCGCAAGGGCGGCGGCGAGATCGTCAACCTGCTCAAGACCGGCTCGGCCTTCTACGCGCCGGCGGCCTCGGCGATCGCGATGGCGGAGAGCTATCTCAAGGACAAGAAGCGCGTGCTGCCTTGCGCGGCCTATCTCAACGGCGAGTACGGCGTGAAGGATCTCTATGTCGGTGTTCCGGTGGTGCTCGGCGCCAAGGGCGTCGAGCGCATCATCGAGATCGACCTCAACGGCGCCGAGCGCGCCATGTTCGACAAATCCTCGAGTGCGGTGCGCGGCCTGGTCGAGGCCTGCATGAAAATCGCGCCCAACCTCGGGAAGTAAGCCCCTCCTCCACCGACGGCGGCCGCTGAGACCGCCGTCATCGATACAATCCGGCCGCGGGACGATCGCATGAATATCCACGAGTATCAGGCGAAAGCGGTGCTGCGCGACTTCGGCGTGCCGGTGCCGCGCGGCGTGCCGGCGTTCACGGTCGAGGACGCGGTCGCGGGTGCCCGCCAGCTCGGCGGGCCGGTATGGGTCGTCAAGGCACAGATCCACGCCGGCGGCCGCGGCAAGGCCGGCGGCGTCAAGGTGGTCAAATCGATCGACGAGGTGCAGCGCGAGGCGGCGCGCTTGCTCGGCTCGACCCTGGTGACGCACCAGACCGGCCCGAAGGGCAAGCAGGTCAACCGGCTCTACATCGAGGAAGGCTCGGCGATCGACAAGGAGTTCTACCTCTCGGCGCTGGTCGACCGCACGACGTCGCGCGTCGCCTTCGTGGTCTCGACCGAGGGCGGCATGGACATCGAGGAGGTCGCGCACAAGACGCCGGAGAAGATCGTGACCTTCTCGGTCGATCCCGCGACCGGCGCGATGCCGCATCACGGCCGCCGCGTCGCCCAGGCGCTCGGGCTCAAGGGCGACCTCGCCAAGCAGGCCGAAGCCGTGGTGAGCAAGCTCTATACCGCCTTCGTCAGCAAGGACATGGCGCTGCTCGAGATCAATCCGCTGGTCGTCACCAAGGCAGGCCAGCTCATCTGCCTCGACGCCAAGGTCGGGTTCGACGACAACGCGCTGTTTCGCCACTCCGACATCGTGGCGCTGCGCGACCTCACGGAGGAGGACGCCAAAGAGGTCGAGGCGTCGAAATACGACCTCAACTACGTCGCGCTCGACGGCACCATCGGCTGCATGGTCAACGGCGCCGGCCTCGCCATGGCGACCATGGACATCATCAAGCTCTACGGCGAGGCGCCGGCGAACTTCCTCGACGTCGGCGGTAGCGCCACCAAGGACAAGGTGGCGGCGGCGTTCAAGATCATCACGTCCGACCACCACGTCAAAGGCATCCTGGTCAACATCTTCGGCGGCATCATGAAATGCGACGTCATCGCCGAAGGCGTGGTCGCGGCCGTGAAGGAGACCGGCCTCGAGGTGCCGCTGGTGGTGCGGCTCGAGGGCACCAATGTCGAGCTCGGCAAGAAGATCATCGCCGACTCCAAGCTCAACGTCACCTCGGCCGACGATCTCGACGACGCGGCGCAGAAGATCGTGAAGGCCGTCAAAGGAGCCGCGTGATGTCCGTCCTGATCGACAAGAACACCAAGGTCATCTGCCAGGGCTTCACCGGCAAGAACGGCACCTTCCATTCGGAGGCCGCGCTCGCCTACGGCACGAAGATGGTCGGCGGCACGTCGCCGGGCAAAGGCGGCTCGGCCCATCTCAACCTGCCTGTGTTCGACACGGTCGCCGAGGCCAAGGAGAAGACCGGCTGCGATGCGAGCGTGATCTACGTGCCGCCGCCGGGCGCGGCCGACGCCATCGCGGAGGCGATCCAGGCCGAGATCCCGCTGATCGTGTGCATCACCGAAGGCATCCCGGTCGCCGACATGGTCAAGGTCAAGCGCGCCCTGTCGGGCTCGAAGTCGCGGCTGATCGGGCCGAACTGCCCGGGCGTGATGACGGCGGGCGAGTGCAAGATCGGCATCATGCCGGGCAACATCTTCAAGCGCGGCTCGGTCGGCATCGTGTCGCGCTCCGGCACGCTCACCTACGAGGCGGTGTTTCAGACCACCCGCGAGAACCTCGGCCAGACGACGGCGGTCGGCATCGGCGGCGATCCGGTCAAGGGCACCGAGTTCATCGACGTGCTGGAGATGTTCTTAGGTGATCCGGAGACCAAGTCGATCGTGATGATCGGCGAGATCGGCGGCTCCGCCGAGGAGGACGCCGCCCAGTTCCTCAAGGACGAGGCCAAGCGCGGCCGCAAGAAGCCGATGGTCGGGTTCATCGCCGGCCGCACCGCCCCGCCCGGCCGCCGCATGGGCCATGCGGGCGCCATCATTGCCGGCGGCAAGGGCGACGCCGAATCGAAGATCGCCGCCATGGAATCGGCCGGCATCAAGGTGTCGCCGTCGCCGGCGCGCCTGGGCAAGACCCTGGTCGAGGTGCTCAAGGGGTGAAAGGCGGGCGAATAGGGAGTGGCGAGTAGCGGAGAGGCCGGGGCCCCTCGGGACTACTCCCCTATTCGCTACTCGCCATTCGCTATTCGCCCCCCAGCCGACGCGCCTGCCACCGATGCTCTGAACTCTCATTCAATCATTTGGTTATTTTAAAGTCATAGAAGACGATTAGGCGATTGTTCGCGGCCTCCCCGCGGCTTACATGAAGGACGAGCCGATTCGCCCGTCCGGGCCGGGCCTGTCGCGGCTGTTTCGCCAGTCATTTGGGGCGTTCCCACGCCCAGCCAGGATCGAATCAGGATCAACTGATGTCTCGCCAAGACGCCAACGCGGCCTTTGCCCTTTCGTCATTTCTCTATGGCGGCAACGCCCCCTACATCGACGACCTCTACGCCCGCTACGAGACGGACCCGAAATCGGTCGACGCCGAGTGGCAGGCCTTCTTCGCCGGCCTGAAGGACAATGCCGCCGATGTGACGCGGATCGCTCGCGGTCCGTCCTGGCGCCGGCGCAACTGGCCCCTCATCGAACGCAACGACCTCGTCTCCGCCCTCGATGGCGACTGGGCCGAGGTCGAGAAGGCGGTCGGCGACAAGATCAAGGCCAAGGCGCAGACCAACGGCCACGAGATCACCGAGGTCGAGGTGCAGCAGGCGACGCACGACTCGATCCGCGCCATCATGCTGATCCGCGCCTACCGCATGCGCGGCCACCTGCACGCCAATCTCGATCCGCTCGGCCTCGAGCCGCCGCGCGACCACGAGGAGCTCGACCCGCGCTCCTACGGATTCGGCGACGGCGATCTCGACCGCCCGATCTTCATCGACCACGTGCTCGGCCTCGAGTTCGGCACCATTCGCGAGATCGTCGCGATCCTCAGCCGCACCTACTGCCAGACGCTCGGCGTCGAGTTCATGCACATCTCCGACCCGGCGCAGAAGGCGTGGATCCAGGAGCGCATCGAGGGCCCGCACAAGGAGATCAGCTTCACCCGCGAGGGCAAGCGCGCGATCCTCAACAAGCTGGTCGAGGCGGAAGGTTTCGAGAAGTTCTGCGACCTCAAGTTCACCGGCACCAAGCGGTTCGGCCTCGACGGCGGCGAGTCGATGATCCCGGCGCTGGAGCAGATCATCAAGCGCGGCGGCGCGCTCGGCGTCAAAGAGATCGCGATCGGCATGGCGCACCGTGGCCGCCTCAACGTGCTCGCCCAGGTGATGGCGAAGCCGCAGCGCGCGATCTTCCACGAGTTCAAGGGCGGCTCGTCGAGCCCCGACGATATCGAGGGTTCCGGTGACGTGAAGTATCACCTCGGCGCCTCGTCCGACCGCGAGTTCGACAACAACAAGGTGCACCTCTCGCTCACCGCCAACCCGTCGCACCTCGAGATCGTCAACCCGGTGGTGCTCGGCAAGGTGCGTGCCAAGCAGGACCAGCTCGGCGCGACCCCGGAAGATCGCACGATGGTGATACCGCTCTTGATCTCGGGCGACGCCTCGTTCGCGGGCCAGGGCGTGATCGCGGAATGCTTCGGCCTATCCGGCCTGCGCGGCCACCGCACCGGCGGCTCGGTGCACTTCATCGTCAACAACCAGATCGGCTTCACGACCTATCCGCGCTACTCGCGCTCGTCGCCCTACCCGTCCGACGTCGCCAAGATGATCGAGGCGCCGATCTTCCACGCCAACGGCGATGATCCCGAAGCGGTGGTGTTCGCGGCCAAGATCGCGACCGAGTTCCGGCAGAAATTCCAGAAGCCGGTCGTGATCGACATGTTCTGCTACCGCCGGCACGGCCACAACGAGGGCGACGAGCCCTCGTTCACCCAGCCGCTGATGTACAAGACGATCGCCAGCCATCCGACCACGCTCGAGATCTACGGCAAGAAGCTCGTGGGCGAGAACGTCGTCACCGACGGCGAGATCGAGAAGATGAAGGCCGACTGGCGCGCGCGGCTCGACGTCGAGCTGGAGGCGAGCCAGGGCTACAAGTCGAACAAGGCCGATTGGCTCGACGGCCGCTGGGCGGGCTACAAGGCGGCCGACCAATCGGACGATCCGCGCCGCGGCATCACCGGGGTCCCGGTCGAGAAGCTCAAGGAGATCGGCCACAAGATCACGACGACGCCGCAGAGCTTCCACGTCCACCGCACCATCCAGCGCTTCCTCGCGAGCCGCGCCAAGGCGATCGAGACCGGCCAGGGCATCGACTGGGCGACCGCCGAGGCGCTCGCCTTCTGCACGCTGCTGACCGAGGGCCACCGCGTGCGGTTGTCGGGCCAGGATTCCGAGCGCGGCACGTTCTCGCAGCGCCATTCGGTGCTGATCGACCAGGAGAACGAGGAGCGCTACACGCCGTTCAACAACCTCGGCGCCAACCAGGCGCGCTACGAGGTGATCAACTCGATGCTCTCCGAGGAGGCGGTGCTCGGCTTCGAGTACGGCTATTCGCTCGCCGAGCCGACGGCGCTCACCATCTGGGAGGCGCAGTTCGGCGACTTCGCGAATGGCGCCCAGGTGCTGTTCGACCAGTTCATCTCTTCGGGCGAGCGCAAGTGGCTGCGCATGTCGGGCCTCGTCTGCATGCTGCCGCACGGGTACGAGGGCCAGGGACCGGAGCATTCGTCGGCGCGGCTCGAGCGCTTCCTGCAGATGGCGGCGGAAGACAACATGCAGGTCGCGAACTGCACGACGCCCGCGAACCTCTTCCACATCCTGCGTCGCCAGCTCAAGCGCGAGATCAGGAAGCCGCTGATCCTGATGACGCCGAAGAGCCTGCTGCGCCACAAGCGCGCGGTCTCACGCCTGGACGAGATGGGCGCCGGCACCACGTTCCACCGTCTCTTATGGGACGACGCCCAGATGCTGCCCGGCGAGAAGATCAAGCTGGTGGACGACGCCAATATCCGCCGCGTCGTGCTTTGCGCCGGCAAGGTCTATTACGACCTTTACGAAGAGCGCGAGAAGCGCGGCATCGACGACATCTACCTGCTACGCCTCGAGCAGCTCTATCCGTTCCCGACCAAGGCGCTGATGGCCGAGCTCTCCCGCTTCAAGCAGGCCGAGATCGTGTGGTGCCAGGAGGAGCCGCGCAACATGGGCGCGTGGTTCTTCGTCGACACCTTCATCGGCTGGGTGCTCAACCAGATCGGCGCCAAGCACCGCTTCGCCCGCTACGCCGGCCGCCCCGCCTCCGCCGCGACCGCGACCGGCCTGATGTCGAAGCATCTTGCGCAGCTGAAGCAGTTCCTGGAAGAGGCGCTGGGGTAACACCATTAGAATGCGTCATGCCCGGCTTTAGGCAGGGCATCCACGTCTTCGCAGCAAAGGAAGACGTGGATGGCCGGGACAAGCCCGGCCATGACGAGAAGGGATTAGAGGCCATGACCGAAATTCGGGTCCCCACCCTCGGCGAATCCGTCACCGAGGCGACCATCGGCAAGTGGTTCAAGAAACCCGGCGACCCGGTCGCGGTCGATGAGCCGCTGGTCGAGCTCGAAACCGACAAGGTGACGATCGAGGTCCCGGCGCCGGCCGCCGGCGTCCTCGGCGACATCGCGGCGAAAGATGGAGAAACCGTTGCGGTCGGTGCGCTGCTCGGACAGATCACCGATGGCGCCGGTGCCGCCGCGAAGCCTTCTGCGGGAAAGGCCGCGGCGCCATCGCCGCAGCCCGCCCCGAAGCCGGCTGCCCCGCCCCCGCCCGCTCAGCCGGCCCCCGGGAAACCCGCGGCCGGCGAGCCGCCGCCGGCCCCATCCGTGCGACGGCTGGCAACCGAAAGCGGCGTCGAGCCCGGCACCGTCCCGGGCTCCGGCAAGGACGGCCGCGTGACCAAGGGCGACATGCTGGCCGCGATCGAGCGCGCCGCCGCGCAGCCGACGCCGGTGCCGCAGACGGCGGCGTCCGTGCAGGTGCGCGCCCCCTCGCCCGCGGACGACGCGGCGCGCGAGGAGCGCGTGAAGATGACGCGGCTGCGCCAGACCATCGCGCGCCGGCTCAAGGAGGCGCAGAACACCGCGGCCATGCTGACGACCTTCAACGAGGTCGACATGCACGCCGTGATGGACCTGCGCAACCACTACAAGGACATGTTCGAGAAGCGGCACGGCGTGAAGCTCGGCTTCATGGGCTTCTTCGTGCGCGCCTGCGTGCAGGCGCTCAAGGAAATTCCCGCCGTCAACGCCGAGATCGACGGCGCCGACCTCGTCTACAAGAACTACTACCACATCGGCGTCGCGGTCGGCACCGAGAAGGGCCTGGTGGTGCCGGTGGTGCGCGACTGCGACGCGAAATCGCTCGCCGAGATCGAGAAGGAGATCGCCGGCTTCGGCCGCCGCGCCCGCGAGGGCACGCTCAAGATCGAGGAGATGCAGGGCGGCACCTTCACGATCTCCAACGGCGGCGTCTACGGCTCGCTGATGTCGACGCCGATCCTCAACGCGCCGCAGTCCGGCATCCTCGGCATGCACAAGATCCAGGAACGGCCGATGGTGGTCGGCGGCAAGATCGAGGCACGCCCGATGATGTATCTCGCGCTCTCCTACGACCACCGCATCGTCGACGGCCGCGAGGCGGTGACCTTCCTGGTGCGCGTGAAGGAGATCCTGGAGGATCCGCAGCGGCTGGTGCTGGATTTGTGATTTTCACCCATGCATAGCGTCCGTCATTGCGAGCGAAGCGAAGCAATCCCGGTATAGCTGCCCGAGATTGCTTCGGCGTGCCGCGCACGCCTCGCAATGACGCGAGAGGGTACGGAGTCATTCATGGCTTACGATCTCGTCGTCATCGGTTCCGGTCCCGGCGGCTACGTCTGCGCGGTCCGCGCGGCGCAGCTCGGGCTCAAGACCGCGGTGGTCGAGAAGGACAAGACGTTCGGCGGCACCTGCCTCAACATCGGCTGCATCCCGTCGAAGGCGCTGCTGCACGCCTCTGAGCTGTTCGAGGAAGCCGGGCAAGAATTCGCCAAGATGGGCATCAAGGTCGCGGCGCCGGCGCTCGATCTGCCGGCGATGATGAAGTTCAAGGATGAGGGGGTCGACGGCAACGTCAAGGGCGTCGCCTACCTGTTTCGCAAGAACAAGATCGACACGTTCCAGGGCATCGGGCGCATCACGGCGCCCGGCAAGGTCGAGGTGACGGCGGCAGACGGCAAGAAAGAGATCGTCGAGACGAAGAACATCGTGGTCGCGACGGGCTCGGACGTGGCCCGCCTCAAGGGCATCGAGATCGACGAGAAGCGGATCGTGTCGTCGACCGGCGCGCTGGTGCTGCCGGCGGTGCCGAACAAGCTCCTCGTCGTCGGCGCCGGCGTGATCGGGCTCGAGCTCGGCTCGGTGTGGCGCCGGCTCGGCTCGCAGGTGCACGTGGTCGAGTTTCTCGACCGCATCCTGCCCGGCATGGACCTCGACGTGGCGAAGAGCTTTCAGCGCATCCTGCAGAAGCAGGGCATCACGTTCCAGCTTTCCTCCAAGGTCACGGCAATCGACGATTCCGGTCCGAAGCTCAGGGCGAGCGTCGAGCCGGCGGCGGGCGGCACGGCCGAGATGGTCGAGGCCGACGTTGCACTGGTCGCCATCGGCCGCGTGCCTTACACGCAAGGGCTCGGGCTCGACGCCGTCGGCGTCGCGCTCGACCATCGCGGGCGCGTGACGGTCGACGCGCATTATGCGACCAACGTCGCCGGCATCTACGCCATCGGCGACGTGATCGCGGGCCCGATGCTCGCGCACAAGGCCGAGGACGAAGGCGTCGCGGTCGCCGAGATCATCGCGGGCCATGCGGGCCACGTGAATTACGACGTGATCCCGAACGTGATCTACACGTTCCCGGAGGTCGCCTCGGTCGGCAAGAGCGAGGAAGAGCTGAAAGCCGGCGGCATCGCCTACAACGTGGGCAAATTCCCGTTCACCGCCAACGGCCGCGCCAAGGTCAACCAGCAGACCGACGGGTTCGTGAAGATCCTCGCCGACGCCAAGACCGATCGCGTGCTCGGCGTGCACATCGTCGGGCCCGACGCCGGCAACATGATCGCCGAGGCCGCGGTGGCGATGGAGTTCGGCGGCTCGTCGGAGGACATCGCCCGCACCTGCCACCCGCACCCGACCTTGAGCGAAGCCATCAAGGAGGCCGCGATGGCGGTGGACAAGCGGTCGATCAGCATGTGAAATTAAGATGACAGGATCCGGATCGAGCTAAAATGCGGTTCTTCCGTCTCGCACTCGAAAACTGGCGTAATTTCAAGTCGGTTGACGTTGCTCTGCAGCAGCGAATTTTCATCGCTGGCCCAAACGCTTCAGGAAAATCCAATTTGCTCGACGCGATGAATTTCTTGCGACAATTGGCTTCCCCTGGAGGTGGCCTTCAGAACGCAGTTGTCGATCGGGGCGGCATTTCTAAGGTTCGCTGCTTAGCGGCTCGGCGATATTCCGACATTTCGTTTGCGGTCTCTATTGGCGAAGACGAGGGAGAGTGGACGTATAGTTTGACACTTTCGCAAGACAACAATAGACGACCCATAGTCAAGACCGAGACGGTCACTCGCGGTGGAGAGATCATCCGAAGGCGACCAGACGAAGATGACAAAAAGGACGCTGAGCGACTTACGCAGACTCATCTCGAGCAAGTCAGCGCTAACGCGGATTTCCGCTCGATCGCCGATTTTCTAGCCTCAATTCGATATCTTCACGTCGTTCCGCAATTGATTCGTGAACCCGAAAGACACAAATCGCGTCTCGAAAAGGAGCGTGATCCATATGGTTCGGATTTTCTCGAACAGATTGCCAAAGCGTCAGATAGAGTACGCAACTCGCGCCTCTTGACGATTATGAATGCCCTCACCATTGCCCTGCCGCAACTGCAAGCTCTCGAGCTAGAGCGCGATCAAGTTGGCGTGCCCCACCTTCGGGGTCGATTTGAGCATTGGCGGCCGAAGGCCGGATGGCAGCGCGAGGATCAATTCTCCGACGGGACATTGCGCTTAATTGGATTGCTTTGGGCAGTTCTCGACGGAAGTGGACCGCTGCTACTGGAAGAGCCGGAGCTCTCACTACATCCTCGAGTAGTTGAGTTCATTCCCCAAATGCTATGGAATGTAACTCGCAAACGGCGGCGGCAAATAGCGATAACCACCCATTCGCCGGAAATGCTGTCGGACAAGGGCATCGGCGCCGACGAGGTGTTACTCTTACATCCCTCCGCGGAGGGCACTAAGGTTGAAGTGGGGAACGAAAACCCCAAAGTTACGGCTTTGCTGAAATCGGGCCTCTCCGCGGCAGATGCTGCCCTGTCGTTGGTCAGTCCGGAACACCCTGAACGCCTTGCTGAATTTTCAGAATGATTCTCGCCGCTGTCGAGGGATATCCGGATGAGGAGGTGGTGAGGAAGATATTGGATTCTATTGGCTTGGCTGATTTGATAATGCTTAGAAAGCGCGGGAAGGGAGACCTCGACGCCGCGATTCCCGAGCTCAACCGGTCAGCAAACAGCCTCCGCTGCTTGATCGTTCGAGATATGGATAACGACGCCAAGTGCCCAGCAGAATTATTGAAGATCCTTGTACCGCACCCATCCAAGAATCTTTTATTCCGAGTCGCAGAGAGAGAGATTGAGTCTTGGTTACTTGGTGATGTCGACGCCTTCGCGGCGTTCTTGGACGTGCCACGCGCGAGATTTCCCGAGAGCCCGGATTTGGTGAAAGATCCGAAATCGCTGGTAACTACTCTCGCAGCAAAATCGAAAAACCGCCGCATCAGGGAAGACATGCCGCCGAGGCCCGGGAGCGGCATAGCGGTGGGTCCAGGATATGCAGGATTGTTGGGGCAATTTGCACGCGATGATTGGCGCCCCGGAGTTGCAATGACGATGTCACCTAGCTTGCGAAGGTGTATCAGCCGACTGCAAGCTTGGCGATGACTGGCCCACGAACGCCATTCGCCTCTGCCGTCATCCCAGCGCGTGGATCAAGTGCGGGGCGAACAGCCCGACGGCCATGAACGCGATCCCGACCACGCCAAGGGCGCCCGCGAGCCAGGCGAGCGCCGCGATCCCGGTGATGATCATCGCCGAGGCGAGCACGATGCCGATCTGGAAAGCGGCCGACGCGAACTCGTAATTGTGATAGCGCGCCATCGCGGTCTCGCGCTGCTCCTCGGAGAAGCGCGCCTTCTCGGTCAGCTGCTTGCGGCCGTTGCGGCCGGGCTCGTCATCGTTGCGGGCCGCCTCCTTGCGCCAAACCTCGATCTGCTTGGCCTGGGCTTCCTTGAGCGCGGCGTCCGTGGTCCCCTGAGAAGTCAGTGCCATGGTGTCGGCCGCCGTCTGCAGCTGGCCCATGCGGATGGTCTTGGCCTGATAGAAGGCCCAGTCGTCCGAGGCTTGAACGTTGAAGCTGATCGCCGCCGTTTGCGCGCTCTTGCCCAAGGTCTCGGAGAGGGCAAGGAACAGCGCCAGCACCGAGATCAGCAGCGCAATGCCCTTGTTGCCGCCGTGCGACGCATGCTCGGCGTGCTCGGTATGCTCGAGTGTCTCGTGGGCTTCGGCCATGGTGTATCGCTCCCCGTCCTGTTGACGAGCAATCGCCTGTGAATCCTTCATCTCCCCGAAGGAGAGAGGGTGGCGAGCGAAGCGAACCGGGCGAGGGGCACTCGGAGTTTCAATTCCGGCTCCGAGAGCCCCTCACCCCAGCCCTTTCCCTTGCGGGAAAGGGAGCGCACGCGCCGCGCTCACCTCACATGCGAATGCTCGGTGTACCGTCCCGGATCGACGATGGCCTGAAGCTGCGTTCCGGCGCAAGAGGATTTGGGAACTTTGGCCCCTGTGTGGCCCGATGGTCACGCACGCGGATGGGCGCCGCGATACGCCTCGAGCAGGCGCTCGGTGTCGACCGCCGTGTAGATTTGCGTGGTCGAGAGCGAGGCGTGGCCGAGCAGCTCCTGGATGGCGCGCAGGTCGCCGCCGCGGGCCAGCAGGTGGGTCGCGAAGGAATGGCGCAGCGCGTGCGGCGTCGCGGTGTCGGCGAGGCCGAGCGCGCCGCGCAGACGCTGCATCGCGAGCTGGATGATGCGCGGCGACAGCGGGCCGCCTTTCTCGCCGACGAACAGCGCCCCACCGGCGGGCAGCTCATAGGGGCACAGCGCGACATAGTCGGCGATCAGCTGCGCGACCTGCGGCAGCAGCGGCACCATGCGGGTCTTGTTGCCCTTGCCGGTGACGGTGAGCGCGTCGCGCACGCCGGCGACGTCGCGCGGCTTGAGGCCGAGCGCCTCGGAAATGCGCAGGCCGCAGCCGTAAAGGAGCGCCAGCACGGCGGCGTCGCGCGCCAGCACCCAGGGCGGGCGTTCCTCGCCGGCGCGCACATCGGCGTCGGCGACGCGCGTCGCCGACGCGATCGACAGCGGCTTTGGCAGCGTCTTGGCGACCTTCGGCGTCCGCACCGCCGCGAGCGCGCCGACCTTGCCCTTGCCGTCGCGCTCGAGGAAGCGGGCGAACGAGCGCGCGCCCGCGAGCGCCCGCATCAGCGAGCGGCCGCCGATACCGTTCGCGCGCCGCGCCGCCATGAAGGCGCGCACGTCGGCCGGCGCGAGCCGCGCCAAGGTGCCCAACGTGACCCGGCGGCCGAGATGCTCACACAGGAAGGCCGTAAACTGGTGCACGTCGCGGCGATAGGCATCGAGTGTCTTGCCCGACATGCGCCGTTCGGCGCCGAGATGGCCGAGCCAGCGGCTGATCTCGGTCGCGACGTCCTGATCCGCGGACGGAAGCTCTTCGGGTTTGCGCCGCGCCATGATGGGATCTCGTGCGTGATGCTTTATCGCACCAGGCTGGTTCATCACTCCTTAATCGCCGGCTTCCGGTGGGCGCGGGCCTGGTGCTACGCTGCCCTTTGAAAGGAACCCGACATGTCCGAACGACTGCTCACCGATATCGGCGGCCTGCCCGCCGGCGAGGTTCCGCGCCAGGAGGCGCCGCCGCTGTTCTGGCAGAGACACATGCTGGCCATGTTCAACGTGCTGTGGGGCAAGGGCGTCCTCAACCTCGACGAATACCGCCGCACCATGGAAGAGATGTCGCCGGACGCCTACAACAAGTCGACCTTCTACGGCCGCCGGCTCGACGGGATGATCAGCCTGCTGGTCGAGAAGGGCCTGATCGATCGCGCCGAGCTTGCGGCGCGCACCGAGGACATCCTGCGCAAGGGCACGCGCGACCATGCCGCCTGATCGGCACGCCACTTACGCGCCGGGCGACCGGGTGCGCATCCTCGACCTCGGCAAGCCGGGCCACGTGCGCACGCCGATTTATGTGCGCAACAAGGTCGGCGTGATCGATCACTACTGCGGCCGCTTCGAGAATCCCGAGGAGCGCGCCTACGGCCGCGTCGGCCGCGCGCGCATTCCGCTCTACCGCGTGCGCCTCAAGCAGCGCGACCTGTGGCCGGACTACGAGGGTGCGGCCGGAGACACGCTGGTGCTCGAAATCTACGATCACTGGCTGCGGCCGGCGTGATCATCTTTGCAGAGAGCTTTCCATGAGTGCCGACGACAGCGATCATAATCACCACGAACACGGCCATGCGCATGATCACGATCATTCGCACGATCACGGTCATGCACACGAGCACGGGCGCACCCGGCATCCGCCCCGCGAGGACGACGACGTCGAGCTCACGCCCGGCGAGGCGAAATTCCTCGCCCTCAAGAGCCTGCTGATCGAGAAGGGCCTGCTCACCGCCGACGAGATCCGCCGGCGCCACGAGATCAACGACCGCGGCACCCCGCACCAGGGCGCGCGCATGGTCGCCAAAGCCTGGGTCGATCCGGCGTTCAAGGCGCGCATGCTGCGCGACGGCAAGGCGGCCGCGCGCGAGCTCGGCATCGAGGTGACCGAGGCCGACCTGATGGTGATCGAGAACACGCCGCGGCAGCACAACCTGATCGTCTGCACGCTGTGCTCGTGCTATCCGCGCTCGCTGCTCGGCGAGCCGCCCGCCTGGTACGTCAGCAAGGCCTATCGTTCGCGCGCCGTGCGCGAGCCGCGCAAGGTGCTGCGCGAGTTCGGGCTCGTCGTGCCGGAGACCGTCGACGTGCAGGTGCACGACAGCAATGCGGACCTGCGCTACATCGTGCTGCCGATGCGCCCGGCCGGCACCGAGGGCATGAACGAGGAGCAGCTCGCGGCGTTGGTCTCGCGCGATTGCCTGGTCGGCGCCGCTCTGCCGGGGAAGCCATCCGGCACGGCCGCATGAGAGAGCGCTGATCCGTGAGCACCCCCGAGTTCAACGTCCGCAGCATCCTGGCCGGCGAGGCGCCGCAGGACGCGCCCGTGACGATCAAAGGCTGGGTGCGCACCCGGCGCGACTCCAAGGCCGGCATCTCGTTCGTCCATGTGTCGGACGGCTCCGCGTTCCATCCCGTGCAGGTGGTCGCGCCCAATACGCTGCCCAACTATGCCGACGAGGTGCTCAAGATCACCACCGGCTGCGCCATCGAGGCGACGGGCATGATCGTGCCCTCGCCCGCCAAGGGGCAGCCGTTCGAGATGCAGGCAAGCGCCATCAAGGTGATCGGATGGGTCGACGATCCGGACACCTATCCGATCCAGCCCAAGCCGCATACCATGGAGTTCCTGCGCGAGGTCGCGCACCTGCGGCCGCGCACCAACGTGATCGGCGCGGCGACGCGCGTGCGCCACTCGCTCGCCCAGGCGATCCACCGCTTCTTCCACGAGAACGGGTTCTTCTGGGTCAACACGCCGATCATCACGGCGTCCGATGCCGAGGGCGCGGGCGCATTGTTTCGCGTCTCCACCCTCGATTTCGCCAACCTGCCGCGCACGCCCGAGGGCAAGATCGATTTCGCCCAGGACTTCTTCGGCCGCGAGGCGTTCCTCACCGTGTCGGGCCAGCTCAATGTCGAGGCCTACTGTCTCGCGCTGACCAAGGTCTACACCTTCGGGCCGACGTTCCGCGCCGAGAATTCCAACACCAGCCGCCATCTCGCCGAGTTCTGGATGATCGAGCCGGAGATCGCCTTCGCGGACCTCTCCGACGACGCGACCCTGGCGGAACGGCTGTTGAAATACACACTTGCGGCGTTGCTGAAGGAACGACACGAGGATCTCGCCTTCTTCGACGAGCGCATCGAGAAGGGCCTGGTCGGCAAGCTCGAGGGCATCGTCGGCTCCGAGTTCGTGCGCATGGACTACGGCGAGGCGATCAAGGTGCTCGAGCAGGCGCAGGGAAAGAAGGAGAAATTCGAGTTTCCGGTGCGCTGGGGCATCGACCTGCAGTCGGAGCACGAGCGCTATTTGACCGAAAAGCACGCCAGGAAGCCGGTCATCGTCATGAACTATCCGAAGGACATCAAGGCGTTCTACATGCGCGTCAACGACGACGGGAAGACCGTCGCCGCCATGGACGTGCTGGCGCCCGGCATCGGCGAGATCGTCGGCGGCAGCCAGCGCGAGGAGCGGCTCGACGTGCTCGACGCCCGCATGGCCGAGCGCGGCATCGACCGCGCGCACTACGGCTGGTACCGCGACCTGCGCCGCTACGGCACCGTGCCGCATGCCGGCTTCGGCCTCGGCTTCGAGCGCACCCTCGCCTATGTGACCGGCCTCTCCAACGTGCGCGACGCGATCCCGTTTCCTCGCACCCCCGGGCACGCGCAGTATTGAGGCGCGGCGCACTTTCACAACCGTCATGGCCGGGCTTGTCGCGGCCATCCACGTCTTTGCCGGCAAAGAGAGACGTGGATGCCCGGCAGGCGCCGGGCATGACGGAGTCTGGACGACCGACTACCATCCGCGGCGCGGATGGCGTAGCGTCGCGCCTCAACGCGAGTTCTTCGGTGTGACGTCCTCCCCCTCCCCCGCAATCCGTCTCGGTCTCGACATCGGCGGCACCTTCACCGACGTGGCGCTGGAGGTCGGCGAGCGCCGCTTCACGGCGAAGACGCTGACGACGCCGCGCGCGCCGGAGCAGGCCGTGGTGGCGGCGCTGCGCGCGGTCACGACCGAGGCCGGCGTCGAGCCCGGGCAGGTGCACCTGATCGTGCACGGCACGACGCTCGCGACCAATGCGATCATCGAGCGCAAGGGCGCCAGGACGGCACTGCTCACTACCGAGGGATTTCGGGACGTGGTGGAAATCCGCCACGAGAACCGGTTCGAGCAGTACGACGTCAACATCGACCTGCCGCCGCCGCTGGTGCCGCGCCGGCTGCGCTTTCCGGTGCGCGAGCGCACCGACGCGCAGGGCAACGTGCTGGTGCCGCTCGACCAGGCGAGCCTCGGGGCTGCGCTCGACGCGCTCGCGGCGCAGAAGGTCGAGGCGGTGGCGGTCGGCTTCCTGCACAGCTTCACCAATCCGGAGCACGAGCGCCGCGTCGGCGAGGCGATCCGGCAACGCCTGCCCGACGTCGCCGTGACGCTGTCGTCCGAGGTGTCGCCGGAGATGCGCGAGTACGAGCGCTTCTCCACCGCCTGCGCCAACGCTTACATCCAGCCGCTGATGGGCCGCTATCTCACCAGCCTCGAGCGCGAGCTCGCGCGCGACGGCTTCACGTGCCCGATGCTGCTGATGAGCTCGGGCGGCGGTATCACCACGGTCGAGACCGCCATTCGCTTTCCGGTGCGCCTGGTCGAATCGGGTCCGGCGGGCGGCGCGATCTTCGCCGGCTGCATCGCGCGCCAGCATGGGCTCGACCAGGTGCTGTCGTTCGACATGGGCGGCACCACCGCAAAGATCTGCCTGATCGACAAGGGCCGGCCGCAGACGGCGCGCGCGCTCGAGGTGGCGCGCATTTACCGCTTCCTCAAGGGCAGCGGCCTGCCGCTGCGCATCCCGGTGATCGAGATGGTCGAGATCGGCGCCGGCGGCGGCTCGATCGCGCGGGTCGATTCGCTCGGGCGCATCGGGGTCGGGCCGGACAGTGCCGCCTCCGAGCCAGGACCCGTGTGCTACGGCCGGGGCGGCACCGAGCCGACCGTGACCGACGCCGACGTGGTGCTCGGACGGATCGATCCCGCGACCTTCTCGGGCGGCAAGATGGCGCTCGACGTGCCGGGCGCGAAGGATGCCGTCACGAAGAACATCGGCGCGGCGCTGAGCCTCGCGACCGAGCACGCGGCGCTCGGCATCAGCGAGATGGTCGACGAGAACATGGCGAACGCGGCGCGCGTGCACGCGATCGAGAGCGGCAAGGACCTGCGCGCGCGCACGCTGATCGCGTTCGGCGGGGCGGCGCCGCTGCATGCGGCGCGCGTCGCCGAGAAGACCGGCGTCGCGCGCGTGCTGATCCCCGCCAATGCGGGCGTCGGCTCGGCGGTCGGGCTGCTGCGCGCGCCGGTCGCCTACGAGATCGTGCGCGGGCGCCTGACGCGGCTCAGCGCCTTCGACGCCGACGCGGTGAACCATCTGCTCGGCGAGATGCGTGCCGAGGCGGAAGCGATCGTGCGGCAGGGCGCGCCGTTCGCCGAGTTGAGCGAGCAGCGCTCGGCTTTCATGCGCTACCGCGGCCAGGGTCACGAGATCGGGGTCGAGCTGCCCGTGCGCATTTTCACGGCGGCGGATCGCGCCGACATCGCCGAGCGCTTCCAGGCCGCCTATCAGAAGCTCTACAGCCGCGCGCTGCCCGGCGTCGAAATCGAGATTCTCAGCTGGGTGGTTTCGCTCAGCGCGCCGGCGGAAGGCCGCCTCGCCGACCCCCAGCCCGAGCAACCCTCCGAGCCGAAGCCGCGCTCGCATCGGCGCGTGTTCGATCCCGACACCGGCGAATTCCGCGATGTGCCGATCTACTGGCGGCCCGATCTCGCGCCCGGCGCGCGCATGCATGGTCCCGCCGTGATCGCCGAGGAGGAGACTTCGACGGTGGTGAGCGCTGCGTTCGACGCGCGCATCGACCGGTTCGGCTATATCGAGCTCACAAGGCGCGACACGTAACGATGGCTTTACCTTCCCAGCAGGGGAGGGTGAAGAAAGAGGAGCCCTGATACCCATGGTCGCCCGACCCAATGCCGCGCTGGCGCAGATTCACACCCAGATCATGTGGAGCCGCCTGATCGCGGTGGTCGAGGAGCAGGCGCAGACCATGATCCGCACGGCGTTCAGCACCTCGGTGCGCGAGGCCGGCGACCTCTCGGCCGGCGTGTTCGACCGCGAGGGCCGCATGCTGGCGCAGGCGGTCACCGGCACGCCCGGCCATGTCAACTCGATGGCCAATGCGGTCATCCATTTCCTCAAAGTCTTTCCGCTCGGGCAGATGAAGCCGGGCGACCACTACATCACCAACGATCCGTGGCTCACCTCCGGGCACCTGCACGACATCACGGTGGTGACGCCGAGCTTCTATCGCGGCGAGCCGGTCGGCCTGTTCGCCAACACCATCCACGTGGTCGACATCGGCGGCCTCGGCATGGGGCCGGACGGCCGGCAGGTGTTCGAGGAGGGCCTCGCGATCCCGATCATGCCGCTCGCGCGCGCGGGCGTCATGAATGACGACCTGCTGCGAATGGTGCGCGCCAATGTGCGCGAGCCGCTGCAGGTCGAGGGCGACATCTATGCGTGCGCGGCGTGCAACGACGAAGGCAGCCGGCGCCTCACCGAGATGATGGACGAGTTCGAGATCGCCAATCTCGATCGGCTCGGCGACACCATCGTCGAGGCCTCGCGCGAGGCGACGCTCGCCCGCATCCGCGCGCTGCCCAAGGGCACCTATCGCAACAGTCTGACCATGGACGGCTACGACAAGCCGCTCACGTTGACCGCGGCGCTGACCATCTCCGACGACGGCATCCACGTCGATTTCGCCGGCACCTCGCCGGCATCGAGCCACGGCATCAACGTGGTCTACAACTACTGCCTCGCCTACACGGCGTTCGGCGTCAAATGCCTGGTCGCGCCCGAGGTGCCGAACAATGCGGGCTCGCTCGCACCGATCACGGTGAGCGCGCCGGAAGGCTGCGTGCTCAACGTCAACCGCCCGTGGCCGGTCGCGGCGCGCCACACGGTCGGGCACATGCTGCCCGACGTGGTCTCGGGCTGCCTGCACCAGGTGATCGCCGGCGGCACCCCGGCAGAGGGCGCCTCGTCGTTATGGAATCCGCAGATCTTCGGCGGCGGCTCGCTCGTCGACGAGGTCGAGGACGGCACCGACGCGAATGCGCTGGCGGCGTTCTCGACCGTCATTTTCCACTGCGGCGGCGCCGGCGCGCGCCCCGGCAAGGATGGGCTCTCCGCGACCGCATTTCCGTCCGGCGTGCGCACCATTCCGGTCGAGGCGACCGAGAGCGTCGCACCGGTGGTGTTCTATCGCCGCGAGTTTCGCGAAGGCTCGGGCGGCGCCGGCGAATTCCGCGGCGGTCTCGGCCAGGCGATCGAGCTCGGCGGCGCCGGCGCGGCGCCGGTCGCGCTCTTGTGTAACTTCGAGCGGGTCAAGAACGCGGCGCGCGGCCGCGATGGCGGCAAGCCGGGCGGCAACGGCTCGGTCACGCTGCGCTCGGGCCGGCCGATCCGGCCGAAGGGGCGCCAGACCGTGCCGCCGCGGGACGCGATCCAGCTCGGCCTTCCCGGCGGCGGCGGTTTCGGCGATCCGAAGAAGCGCGACCCGCAGCGCGTGCTCGACGACGTGCTCGACGGCCTGATCACCGCCGAGGAGGCGCGGCGCGACTACGGGGTCGCGATCGACGCCCAGGGGCGGCTCGATGTCGCGGGCACGGAGCGCCTGCGGTCGGCCTGAGCGCGGCGCGGTCGGTATTCATTGCGGCCGGACATGGGCTAGAGTTAACCGAACACCGCCGACCCACGACATGGCGGCGGACGCGCGAACTGGGAGAGGACATCATGCGCAGGACAGCATTGCTCGCCGCGGCCGCCGTGGCGGCAGCCCTCATGACCGGCCCGGCCGTGGCCGCCGACGTCAAGATCGGCGCGGTCTATCCGCTGTCGGGCAATGCGGCCAATGCGGGCCGCTCGGCGCTGGCCGCGATCCAGCTCGCGGTCGACATCGTCAACAACAAATACCCCGACCTCACCGCGCTGCCGTCGGTCGGACAGGGCGGCCTCACCAATTTGGGCGGCGCCAAGATCGTGCTCGTCTCGGCCGACCATCAGGGCAACCCGGCGGAAGGCCAGAGCCAGACGCTGCGCCTGATCACCCAGGAGAAGGTCGCGGCGCTGATCGGCGCCTACCAGTCGAACGTGAGCTTCACCGCGACCGCAGTGGCGGAGCGCTACGGCATTCCGTTCGTGGTCGGCGACTCGGTCGCCGCCAACATCACGGGGCGCGGCTTCAAGTTCGTCTTCCGCACCACGCCGATCGCGTCGGACTTCGCGGCGAACTACATGCAGTTTCTCGACGACATGAAAAAGGCCGGCCGCAAGGTCGACTCGATCGCGATCGTCAACGAGAACACCGACTACGGGACCTCGGTCGCGGGCACGCTGCAGGAGCAAGCCAAGGCGAAGGGCATCAACGTGGTGGCGCAGATCCCCTACAGCGCCAACGCGACCGACGTGACCGCGCAGGTGCTGCAGCTCAAGGCGAAGAACCCGGATGCGGTGATCTTCGTCTCGTACACGGCCGACGCCATCCTCTACATGAAGACGTTCAAGAACCTCGACTACCTGCCCGCCATGGTGATCGGCGACGATAGCGGCTTCTCCGATCCGACCTTCGTGCCGAGCGTCGGCAACATCGCCCAAGGTGTCATGAACCGCAGCACCTGGGCGGTGGGCGAGCCCACCAGCGTCACCTACAAGATCAACCAGATGTTCAAGGCCAAGACCGGCAACGAGATGGACGACACCAGCGCGCGCAGCATGCAGGCGATGCTCGTGCTCGCCGACGCGATCAACCGCGCCGGCTCGACCGAGCCGGCGAAAATCCAGAAGGCGCTGCAGGACACCGACCTCAAGCCGAACCAGCTGATGATGGGCTTCCGCGGCGTGAAGTTCGACAAGACCGGCCAGAACACGCTCGCCGCGACCTACCTGATCCAGCTGCAGGGCAAGGACTACGTGCCGGTTTGGCCGCAGAAGTCGGCGCGTGCGCCGCTGAAGTGGCCGATGACGGGCTGGAAGTGACCTGATCGACGCCTGTCATGATCCTGCTGCAAGCAGCCGTGAGCGGCCTCCTGCTGGGGGCCGTTTACGCGCTGTTCTCCTCCGGGCTCACCCTCATCTGGGGGATGATGAACTTCATCAACTTCGCCCACGGCGAGTTCGTGATGCTCGGCATGTATGTGGCGCTGGTCATCACCTGGGGGCATTTCGGGCCGGCGGTGTACACGCCGGCGGCCGCGGTGGTGCTGTTCGGCCTCGGCGCGATCGTCTATGCGGGCCTGATCCGCCATGTGATGCGCGGGCCGATGCTGTCGCAGATCCTCTCGACCTTCGGCCTCGCGCTGCTGCTGCGCTACTCGGCGTTCTACGTCTTCAAGTCGGACTTCCGCACCCTGCCCGAGACCCCGCTCGCGAGCACGCTCGACCTCGGCGGCATCTATGTGAGCAAGGCGCAGCTGCTCGCCGGCATCGTCGCCGGCGTGCTGGCGCTCGGCATGCACGTGCTGCTCACGCGCACGACATTGGGCAGCCGCATGCTCGCGGTCGCCGAGGACCGCAGCGCCGCCATGCTGATGGGCATCCGTCCCGACCGCATGCAGGCGCTCGCCTGGGGGCTGTCGGCGGCGAGCGCCGGCATCGCCGGCGCGCTGATGGCGATCGCGTATCCGTTCTCGCCGTCGGTCGGCGAGACCTTCGTGCTCACCGCCTTCGTGGTGGTGTCGCTCGGCGGCTTCGGCAGCGTGCCGGGCGCGATGATCGCCGGCCTCCTGGTCGGGCTCGTCGAGGCGCTCTCGGGCTTCGAGCTCGGGCCGATCTACAAGGACATGGTCGTCTACGGGCTGTTCGTCGCAGTGCTGTGGATCCGGCCGCAGGGCCTGCTCGGAAAGCTGTGACGATGGTTCGACGCGGCATACCCAACCGCCGTCATGCCCGCGAATGCGGGCATCCACGTCTTTCTTGCGGCGAGTCAGCAAGCAAGACGTGGATGGCCGGGACAAGCCCGGCCATGACAGAGAAAGCGATTGGGCCATGACTTTACGCTGGGGCTCGATCGTGCTGTGGGGCGGATTGCTGCTCTTTCCGCTCATCGTCTCCTTCACCGACAGCGCCGATTTCCTCCAGGACGTGGGCGCGACGCTGGTGCTCGCGGCGATCAGCGCGTGCGCGTGGAACATCGTCGGCGGTTATGCGGGACAGGTGTCGGTCGGGCACGCGATCTTCTTCGGCGCCGGCGCCTACATGCCGGTGCTCGTCTACACGCTGTGGCAGGCGCCACCGATCGCCGGGCTGCCGCTCGGCATCCTGGTCGCGGTGGTGATCGCCATCGGCATCGGCCTGCCGACCTTCCGTCTGCAGGGGCACTATTTCAGCATGGCGACCATCGCGGTGGCCGAGCTGATCCGGCTGGTGGTGAGCAACTGGGACCTGCTCGGCGCGGCGATCGGCCTGCAAGGCCCGGCGACGCCGCGCGGCTGGTGGGATCTCGTCTTCCGCAGCGCCGTTCCGTACTACTACATCTTCCTCGCGGTGCTCGCCGTGACCGTGTGGATCACCTACGCGATGACGCGCAGCCGCTTCGGCTATTACCTGCGCGCGATCCGCGCCGGCGAGCGCGCGGCGCAAAGCCTCGGCGTGCCGGTGCGGCGCACCAAGCTGCTGGCGCTGATGCTGAGCGCGGCGCTCACCTCGGTCGCGGGCTCGCTCTATGCGTTCAAGCTCGGCTTCGTCAATCCGGAGAGCGGCCTCGGCATTCTGGTCTCGGTGCAGATGATCATCATCGCGGCGCTCGGCGGCGCCGGCACGCTCTATGGCCCGATCATCGGCGCCATCATACTGATCCCGCTGCAGAGCGCGACCAACACCTGGCTCGGCTCGAGCGGCAGCGGCCTCACCTACGTGGTCTATGGCGGCGTCATCATGTTGATCGCCCGGTTCGAGCCGGGCGGCGTCATCGAGCTGTGGACGCAGCTGCGCGGGCTCGCGGCGAAGCGCCTGGCGCCGGCGCCAGCGACGGAGAAATCCCGTGCTGCTTGAGGCGCAGAACGTCAGCCGCGCTTTTGGCGGCTTCCTCGCGCTCAAGGACGCCAACCTCACGGTCGCGGCGGGCGAGATCGTCGGCCTGATCGGGCCGAACGGCGCCGGCAAATCCACCTTCTTCAACTGCGTCGCCGGCGACCTCGCGCCGACGCGCGGACGGATCATGTTCGACGGCGCCGACGTCACCCGGCTGCCGGCCTCGGCGCATGCGCGGCTCGGCATCGGCCGCACCTTCCAGGTGCCGGCGACCTTCGAGGACATGACCATCCTCGAGAACGTGATGGTCGGCGCCTTCATGCGCCATCCGCATCGCAACGACGCGATTCGCAAGGCGACCGAGGTGCTGGCGATCACCGAGCTCGACAAGCTCGCCGACCAGCGTGCCCGCAGCCTAGGCACCCCGGGCCGCAAGCGCCTCGAGATCGCGCGCGTGCTCGCGACCGAGCCGAAGCTCATGTTGCTCGACGAGGCGCTCGCCGGGCTCACCCCCGGCGAGGTGCAGCGGGCGATCGCGCTGGTGCGCCGCATCCACGGGCTCGGCATCACCATCGTGATCGTCGAGCACATCATGGAAGTAATAATGACGTTGACGCAGCGGGTGCTGGTGTTCAACCAGGGAGAGACGATCGCGCAGGGCAAGCCGGCCGACGTGGTGCGCGTTCCCGAGGTGATCGAGGCTTATCTCGGCCGACGCCGGCACGGGCAGCGGGCGGGCGCCGAGGCGCCGTGAGCGACATGAGCGAGACGCTGCTGCGCATCGAGCATCTCGAGGTCCGCTACGGCGATCTCGTCGGCGTCGCCGACGTGTCGCTCAAGGTCGCGCCCGGCACCGTGGTGGCGCTGCTCGGCTCGAACGGCGCCGGCAAGACGACGACGCTCAACGCCGTCGCCGGCCTGGTGACGCCGAGCGCGGGCGCGATCGAATGGAACGGCGCCTCGATCGCGCGGCTCCCGTCGCACGCGATCGTCGCGCGCGGGCTTGCGCTGTCGCCCGAGGGCTGGCGCCTGTTCGTCGGCCAGACCGTGGAGCAGAACCTGCACCTCGGCGCGACGCCGATCGCCGACAAGTCGCGCATCCCCGCCCTGATGGAGCGCGTCTATGGCCTCTTTCCGCGCCTCGCCGAGCGCCGCCGCCAGCGGGCCGGTACCCTGTCGGGCGGCGAGCGCCAGATGCTGGCGCTCGGCCGCGCCCTGATGAGCGAGCCGAAGCTCCTGATGCTCGACGAGCCGAGCCTCGGCCTCGCCCCCGCGGTGGTCGACCAGCTCTACGACGCGCTCGAGCGCCTGCACGGCGAGGGCCTGACCCTGCTGCTCGCCGAGCAATCGGTGCCGCTCGCGCTGCAGATCGCCGATTATGCTTATGTGCTGCAGACCGGACGCACGGTGCTGGAGGGGCCGGCCGAGAAGCTGGAGAATGATCCCGAGGTGCAGCGGATCTATCTCGGCATCGGCGGCGCGGCCAATGCCGCGACATGACGCTACGCTTGCGCGTAGAACAGCACTCGATTGCACGGCAGAAGTTGATCGAACAAATCGAATTCGCGAATATTCCGCGTCAGCACAACGTATCCGCCTTGTACTGCCTGCAGATACATCGCTGCATCATTCAGCAAAGCCTGTTCTCGACCAGACTCGATTTGCATCAGCCGTGCCGTCAGCCCAGCCAATATGCCGGCTTCGCCCAACGCATTTACGGACGGAGCGCTCAATCGATGGTCGGGAATGTGCGTGATGACTCCCGCGATCTCCTTCAGCACGTCACCTGTGCGCGGATCACGAGGGTCGAGCCGCCCGAACACATGGGTAAGCTCGGCCAGCGCAATGCCCGAATGATTGCAGAGCCGCGCTGCCAAGAGTCGCTCGGCCGGAGCCGGCAACCGATCCTGCAAGACATCTATGTAGACACATGTGTCGAGGAGAAGCTCCAATCCACTCGCTACGTGTTCGGAGATATAGGGTAACGCGCCATTCGGCCTTCGCTTGAGGGACGCCAAATGCCGCCCTGTCCGCCAACGTCTCAATGCCGCCTCGAGATCAAAACTCAAGATCAATGTCCCGCGGCACGCGCCCCTTGCGCGTAAGCAGTTGTTGCATGAAGTCATCTTCCAGGGCGACACGGGCGAGGGCGTATTCGAGGAGATCCGTATCGGACCTGATGCCGGAGCGTGCTTTCGCGGCCTTCACCAGTCGTTTCCGAATTCTTCCCGCAATCCGCCCCCTTGCGCCGGAAAGAAGTCCCGCATCCTTCACGGTCGCGAGCACGGCATTGCGGCGTGGGTTGGCGTCGCTTCTTGACACTTCGGCGCGCAGCTTCCTCGTCATGGCACTCTCCACATCTGTTATACAAAGTATAAGTTTTGTATAACGCAAGCAAGATCGCGGTCGCGGACCCTTGTAGGTTGGGTCGAGCGCCAGCGAGACCCAACATCTCGCACGATTAAAAAGTTGGGTCTCGCCAAGGCTCGACCCGACCTACGGCTTGCGCGTTGGCGCAAGGCGAAAAATCCGCGTGACCATTCAGGCGCAGAAATTGTCCGAAGAAAATACAGGCGATTTACAATGAAGGATGCCGGTCGATTACAATGCAAGGCCTTGCGTAGACAAAGGAAAACGGCCAGCGCAAGAACAATGGATATCAATGAAAAAGATGCGAAGAACAATGGAAACAATCCCGAATGCCGTGAAGGTAATGCGCCGGCCGCGCGCCCATGAAAGCAAAGCGCGTCCGAAGCGGCGGGCTCCAGACGCGCGAATGTCACTCTGCAATTACTGACATGCGCCACTCGGGCCGGGAACGCAAGCGAGATTCAATCTATCCCTGCTATTCAGGTTTGCCGAACCGCTGCTCCGATTTCGCGGATAGAGCCCCTCACCCCGACCCTCTGCCCGCGAAAATGCGGGGAGGGGGAGCGCGCGCGGCGTGCCACCTCACACTGGTGCGGCTTGGCGCAGGATCATAAATTATCTGCCGCGGCGAATCGCGGCAAACAATCGAGACCTGGACCAGCATCGACGTGCGCCACACGGCTTCAACCGCAGCGCTTCCGGCCGCGACGATCGTCGATGTGCTGGTGCCGGTCGCGCTCGACCAGAGCTACTCGTACCGGGTGCCGGCGGGGCTCGAGGTCAAGCCGGGGGATCTCGTCAGCGTGCCGCTCGGCAACCGCGCGGCGACCGGTGTGGTGTGGGCGGAAAATGTCGACGTGCGGCCGGGCCTGCACAACCGGCTCAAGGACGTCGCCGAGAAGCTCGATCTGCCGCCGCTGCGGCCGGAGCTGCGCAGCTTCGTCGACTGGGTCGCGGGCTACACGCTCTCCTCGCGCGGCATGGTGCTGCGCATGGCGCTGCGCATGGGCGACCATCTCGGCCCCGAGCGCGTCCGCATCGGCGTGCGGCTCGCCGGGCCCTCGCCGCAGCGCGTCACGCCGGCGCGCGCCCGCGTGCTGCGCCTGCTCGCCGACAACCTGGTGCGATCGAAGGGGGACATTGCGCGCGAGGCCGGCGTGTCGCCGGGCGTGATCGATGGGCTCGTCGACGAGGGCGTGCTGGAAACACTGGCGCTGCCGCCCGAGCCGGTGGCGCGGCCGCCGGACCCCGCGCATCGAATCCCCGACTTCAGCGAGGCGCAGCGTGCCGCCGCGGAGCTGCTGCGCACGAGCGTCGAGACCGGCGGCTTCGGCGTGAGCCTGCTCGACGGCGTCACCGGCTCGGGCAAGACCGAAGTCTATTTCGAGGCGGTCGCGGCGGCGATCCGCAAGGGCAAGCAGTCGCTGATCCTGATGCCCGAGATCGCGCTGACCGGCCAGTTTCTCGATCGCTTCGCCGAGCGCTTCGGCGTGCGCCCGGCCGAGTGGCATTCCGAGGTATCGCCGCGTCGGCGGGCGCGGACCTGGGCGGCGGTCGCCGAAAACGAGGTGAGCGTGGTCGCGGGCGCGCGCTCGGCGCTGTTTCTGCCGTTCGCGGATCTCGGGCTGATCATCGTCGATGAGGAGCACGACGCCGCCTACAAGCAGGAGGACGGCGTCCACTACAATGCGCGCGACATGGCGGTGGTGCGCGCGCGCGACGCCAAGATTCCGGTCGTGCTCGCCTCGGCGACGCCCGCGGTCGAGACCGAGGTGAATGCGCGGCGCGGCCGCTATCGCCGCCTGAGCCTGCCCGAGCGGTTCGGCGGGCAGCATCTGCCGTCGATCGAGCCGATCGACCTCACCCGCGAGGGCCCGCCGCGCGGCCGCTTCATCGCGCCGCGGCTCGCCGAAGCGGTGAAGATCGCGTTCGAGCGCAAGGAGCAGGCGCTGCTCTTTCTCAACCGTCGCGGCTATGCGCCGCTCACCCTGTGCCGCGCCTGCGGCTTTCGCTTCTCCTGTCCGCAATGCGACGCCTGGCTGGTCGATCATCGCTTTCGTCGTCAGCTGGTCTGCCATCACTGCGGCCTCGCGATGCTGCATCCGCCCGCCTGCCCGAAATGCCAGGCGACCGACAGCTTCGTCGCCTGCGGCCCCGGCGTCGAGCGCATCGAGGAGGAAGTCGCGGCCCTGTTTCCGCAGGCGCGCGTGCTGGTGCTCTCGAGCGACCTGATCGCCACGGTCGAGCGCATGCGCGAGGAGCTCAAGGAGATCGAGGAAGGCCGCGTCGACCTCATCATCGGCACGCAGCTGGTCGCAAAGGGGCACCATTTTCCCAAGCTCAACCTGGTCGGCATCGTCGACGCCGATCTCGGCCTCAACAACGGCGACCCGCGCGCCGCCGAGCGCACGTTTCAACTCTTGCATCAAGTGTCGGGCCGCGCCGGCCGTGAAGCCGGCCGCGGCTACGGCTTCCTGCAGACGCATCAGCCGAACCATCCGGTGATGAAAGCGCTGATCGCCGGCGACCGCGAGGCCTTCTATGCGAGCGAGATCGCGGCGCGCGAAAGCGCGGGCTATCCGCCGTTCGGGCGGCTCGCGAGCCTCGTCATCTCCGGCAGCGAGAAGCCCGCCGCCGAGAGCTACGCCCGCCGCCTCGCCGCGATCGCGCCGCAAGCCGAGGCCGTGCGCGTGCTTGGCCCGGCCGAGGCGCCGCTCGCGCTGGTGCGCGGACGCCACCGCTTCCGCCTGCTGGTGAAATCGCCGCGCGCCTTCGATCTCTCCGCCTATCTCCGCGAATGGCTCGCCGAGGCCGCAAAGCCGAAGGGCGACGTGCGGCTCGAGGTCGATGTCGATCCGATGAGCTTTTTCTGAGGAATTGAATGCTCGTCAAGAAACCGAGAGAAGCACACAACGCCTACCGATGTCCGTGCTGCAAGTCCAAGACGCTCCGAAGCACCGGGCGCAGGAAGTGGCGAGACGGAACGGAGACGCTCAATTCGCCGCCGCAGTCGCGCGCAACGAGTTCGGGCGATTCTACTGGAAGTCGGCGCGGAGCGAGACGCGGGCCAAGAAGCGCCCGGACAAGCAAACGGAACGGCAAAAGCTAGGGCATGTCCCAAATGGATTGGGCCGTCATGGCCGGGCTTGCCCCAGCCATCAACGCCTTGCCCGCGGCAAAGACGTGGATGCCCGGCATTCGCCGGGCATGACGTGATGCCTCACCGCTGCGGCGCCAGGAGCACGCACGCCGAGGCGGCGAGGATCAGCGCGAAGCCGGCGATGTCGGACAGGGTCGGGCGCTCGCCGAGCAGGATGACCGAGCTCACGACGCCGACCGCCGGCACGCTCAGCACGCCGAGCGACGCCGTCATCGCCGAGAGGCGGCGCACGATCTCGAACCAGAGGAAATAGGCGATGCCGGAGCCGACGGCTCCGGCGAACACCAGCGCGACGATCGTCGACGCCGGAATCGGCCAGAGATGCAATCCGCCTTCGACCAGCTGCTGACAGATCACGATGATGACGAACCCGAGCACGACCTGCCAGAAGGTCACCGCCATCGGCTCCTCGTGGAGATCTGCCCATTTCAGGTAGATGGTGCCGGCCGCCCACCCGAGCGCGGCGCCGAGGGCGAGCAGAAGGCCGAGCGGAACGCCCGTTTCGGCGATCGGCGCCATCAGCACCACCAGGCCGGCGAGGCACAGCACGAAGGCGGCGGCGCGCATGCCGGTGATGCGCTCGCCGAGGAATAGGCGCGCCATCAGCGTCGCCCAGATCGGCATGCTGTAGACCAGGATGCTGACGCGCGACGTCGCCGCATGCAGCTGCGCGAACGGGGTGAGCACCGTGAACGACACGACGTTGAACAGGCCCGCGACGGCGACGTGGAGCGCCGCCCGCCGGCCGCGCAGCGCGAGAGTGCGGCGGCCCAGCAGGGCGAGCAGCATGAGCATCGTGGCACCGCAGAACATGGTGGCGACCCGCATGCTGAACGGCGGCACCTGGTCGAGCGCGATGCGCATCACCGGCCAGGTGGTGCCCCAGCCGAGGCTGAGCACCACGAGCATCAGCCGCGCCGTGTTGTCGGATGACGCCGGGCCGGGCTTTGCCATCGCTTCTCCGGCGCCGTTCAGGCGCGCGCGGCGCGCTGGCGGCTCAATCGCGCGCCGAGGGTGGTGATGATGACGGAGCAGGCGGCAAGCGGCAGGAAGGCGGTCCAGGCGATGCCGGCGAGGTCCCACAGCGCCCCGCTGATCACCGGTATCACCACCGCGAAGGCATAGCTGATGGTGAACATGCCGGCCGCGGTGCGGTGGACGTCGCCGGGGGCGCTGAGGGTGGGCGGCAGCGCGAGAATGAGCACGAACGGGACCGCCGCCGCGACGCCGAGCACGAACGCCGCCGCCACGATCCAGGCGCCGCCGCCCCACACCATGGCGGCGAGGGCGGCGAGCGATATCGGGCCGAACATGAGATAGGGCCAGGTGCGCCGATGCACGCGGTTGGCGATGAACAAGAGCGTGACCGAGGTGAGCACCTGCGAGCCGTTGAGGCACGCGAGCGCCCAGCCGACGAGGTCGCCGCGGCCCTGCGCCACCAGGAAATCGGGCAGGAAAGCGTTGGCGCCGAAGTAGAGCGCATTGGTGCTGCCGAAGCCGAGGCCGAGCAGCCAGATCAACGGGTCGGTCCAATCCGGCCACCAGCGATGCATCGCCGGCGTATCGGCCTTGCCGGTCTCAGCCGCGACGGGCGGGTTGGCGAGAAGGAACACGACGGCGATCACGCCGATGACGGCCGACCAGACCACGAGATCGAGCCGCCAGCTTCCGCCCACCCAGGGCAGCACGAGCAAGCTGGTGAGCACCGGACCGAGCGTCGCACCCATGACCATGCCGTTGGTGTAGACGGCGGTGCCGAGCGGAACGCGTGTCGGCACCCAGGCGCGCACCTGGGCCGGCAGCGCCGGCTGCATCACGGCGACGCCGAAGCCGGTGAGCGCGGTCGCGGCGTAGAGCGTGAGCGCATCGACGGCGGCGCCGCGCGCGGCCGAGGCGAGCGCGGTGAGCACCAGCCCGAGCAGCATGGTGGTGCGCACACCGAGGCGCGCGACCAGAAGCGAGCCCGGAACCGCGGCCGCCGCGAACAGGCCGAGCGGCAGGCCGTTCAAGAGCCCGATCTCGGTTTCCGACAGGTGCAGGTCGCCGTGGATGAACGGAATGACCGGCGGGATCGCCAGGATCGGCAGCCGCAACGCGCAACCGCCCATCCACAGCAGCGCGAGCAGGCGCACGAGTGTGGCCCCCGACGGGTCAGACGATGAGGAGAGCGGCATCCGGCATGCTCGCGTAAGACAGGACTCGCTCTTAGGCGAAACCGCTGACGGTGGAAACAGCCGCGAATGCGTTGCGCGCATGCGCGGCCGGCCGGTGGTGCAACGAGGTGCGTGACGTACCAGACCGGCACGCGTGTTCCGCGCGTCGCCAGACGTCTGATTTTGATCGATGTCCTGCCCTCGGTTTTCTCTAAACAACGCACTCAGCTCTTGCCCCTCCCCGGATTGCAGGAGCAATACGCGCGAAGCGCGCAGGATGGGGTAAGTCGCCGGACTCGGCTCAAGCGGCGCCCCCTCTCCCACTCCCCGCAAGCGCGTCGCAAGCGCGGGCGAGAGGGCTGCCTGCACTCTCGGCTGGGATCGGAGATTTTCAAATCAATCCGCATTTCCAGCACGATAGTAGCTTCGTGTACCCGTTTCGTTCGAGGCAGCGATCGTGCTATGACAAGCCAACCTGGGAGCGCCCAACTGAACCCCACCATGGCCGAGCTCGCCGCCGCGCAAGATCTGCTGCATCGCGTGTTCGGCTTCTCGTCGTTCCGCCCCGGGCAGGCCGAGATCATCGGCACCATCCTCGACGGGCGCGACGTGCTCGCCGTGATGCCGACCGGCAGCGGCAAGTCGCTGTGCTACCAGCTCCCGGCCGTGATGCGGGACGGGCTCACGGTGGTGGTGTCGCCGCTGATCGCGCTGATGCGCAACCAGGTCGCGCAGCTGCGCGGCTACGGGGTCGCGGCCGCGAGCCTCAATTCGCAGAACCATTTCCAGGAGAACAATCTCATCCTCGACCGCATCGCGCGCGGCGAGCTGCGGCTCGCCTATATCGCGCCCGAGCGGCTGGCGCGGCCCGACACCATCGAGCTGCTCCGGCGCACGAAAGTCTCGCTGCTCGCGGTCGACGAGGCCCACTGCATCTCGCAATGGGGCCACGACTTCCGCCCCGAGTATCTCACCCTCGGCGCGCTGCGCGAGCAGCTCGGCGGCGTGCAGATCGTCGCCTTCACGGCGACGGCGGATGCGGCGACGCGCAGCGACATCGAGGCGCGGCTCTTCCCGGCGCCGCCCCGGGTCTTCGTGCACGGCTTCGACCGGCCGAACTTGCGGCTCGGCATGAGCCCGCGCACGGGCTCGAAGCAGATCCACCAATTCGTCGCCGCGCATCCGGATCAGAGCGGCATCGTCTATTGCGGCTCGCGCCGGCGCACCGAGGAGCTGGCTGAATTCCTGCGCGGCGAAGGCGTCAAGGCGCTGCCCTATCACGCCGGCATGGAGGCGGCCGATCGCTCGCGCCACCAGGACGTCTTCCTGCAGGAGGACGGCACCGTGATGGTGGCGACGATCGCGTTCGGCATGGGCATCGACAAGCCCGACGTGCGCTTCGTCTGCCACGCCAACCTGCCCAACAACATCGAGAGCTACTACCAGGAGATCGGCCGCGCCGGCCGCGACGGGCTGCCGGCCGACACGCTCACGCTCTACGCGACGAGCGACATCGCGCTGCGCCGCCGCCAGATCGAGGAGAGCCAGGCGTCGGACGAGCAGAAGCGCATCGACCGGCTGCGCCTCAACGCGCTGGTCGCGCTCTGCGAGGCGCCGCGCTGCCGCCGCCAGACCCTGCTCGGCTATTTCGGCGAGGAGGCCGGGCCGTGCGGCAATTGCGATATCTGCGACGGCAGCGTCACCGTGATCGACGGCACTATTCTCGCCCAGAAGGCGATGTCGGCGATCCTGCGCACCGGCGAGCGCTTCGGCACCGAGCACCTGGTCAGCCTGCTGATCGGCGAGGAGACCGAGCAGATCGTCAAGTTCAACCATCAGCGGCTGCCGACCTTCGGAGTCGGCAAGGACAAGAGCCGCAACGAATGGCGCTCGATCTTCCGCCAGCTCTACGCCGCCGGCATCCTCGCGCTCGATATCCGCGAATACGGCCGCTGGGAGGTCACCGATGCGGGCCGCGAGGTGCTCCGCGGCAAGGCCAGCATCCAGTTGCGTCAAGACGTCACCACCTTCGGCAAGAAAGCAGCGCGCAAAGCCGCGGCGGCCGTCGCGCTCGGTAATTCCGAGGATGACCAGGACCTGTTCCGCGCGTTGCGCGTGCGCCGTTCCGCGCTCGCCAAGGCCGAGGCGGTGCCGGCCTACGTGGTTTTGCCCGACAAGAGCCTGATCGACATGGCGCGCCGCCGCCCGACGAACCTAGCCGAGATGGCGGACGTATACGGCATCGGCGACGCCAAACTTGCCCGTTATGGGCAGGAGTTCCTCGAGGTGATCCGGCAGCACCAGGAAGGCGAATGACCCGGCGCGACACGACCGACGGAATTCATTGACCGAAGATACCAACACGGTACCTTTATGCCTCCCAAAATTTCGAGTCTTCCCGCATTCGGTTGAACCCCAGAGGAGGCTGCCCTGGCCCAATTCGCTCCCCGCGTGCGCAGCGGCGCTGTCGATCCTCACAAGAACCGGTTCGCCTTCCAGCAATATGTGATCAAGCGGCCGTTCCTATCGATTTTCGGGCGCAAATATTACGTCTATGCGCCGGACGGGTCGCCGGTCGTATTCCTCAAGCACCCGCTGATGAAGCTGCGCGGCGAGTTCACCATCTTCGCGGACGACAGCGAGACGGTGCCCATTCTGGTGGTCCGCGCCCGCAACGTCATCGCGCTCAACATGGCGCACGACGTCTTCGATCCCAACACCGGCGAGAAGCTCGGCAGCATCCGGTCGCGCGGCCTCAAGTCGATCGTCCGAGACGTGTGGGACATCCTCGACGTCAACGACCAGCCATGCGGGCTGATCGAGGAGACCGGCTTCGCGATCCTGCGCCGCTTCATCAAGCTTCTGCCCGGCCGCCACAAGCTCGAGCTCAACGGGCAGCTGGTCGCGACCCTGCGGCAGAAGTTCCGCTTTTTCATCAAGGAGGAGGTGCTCGACCTGTCGCCCGGCGGCGATCGGCTCGACCACCGTTTCGGAGTGGCGTGCGCCCTCCTTGTCCTGATGAAGGAGGCGGCACGCGAGGCGAGCTGAGCTGGTCCGCGGCACGACCAGAAGGTGAATAAGACCTTCGGAGGGTGGGCGCCCGCGTCGGCCGCCAAATGTTGCACCGCCCCTATGTATATGTTAGCAAACGCGCGATTTTTGCGGGGCGCGGGGCACTCCGCGTCGCCCCCCGAGATCGGAATTCCTCCAAGAATTCCAGTGCCTTGCTGGCGCGCTCGCGCGCCCGCAAGCATGCGAGAAACAAGCCCCTAAGAGCAGGCGTATCGTGGCAGGCGCAGAGCCGATCATCTCCGGAATGGCGGGCCGTTATGCGACCGCATTGTTCGACCTCGCGCTCGAGAGCAACGCGGTCGACAGCGTCAAAAGCGATCTCGACCGCTTCGACGCGCTGGTCGAAGAGAGCGCCGATCTCGAGCGCCTGGTGCGCAGCCCGGTGTTCGGCGCCGACGAGCAGGAAAAGGCGATCGCCCCGATCCTCGATCGCGCCGGCATCGGCGGGATTGCGGCAAATTTCGTCCGGCTGGTGACGGCGAACCGCCGGCTGTTCGCGGTACGCGACATGGTCAGGGCGTATCGCGCGATGGTCGCGCGCCACAAGGGCGAGGTGACCGCGCAGGTCACCGTCGCCGAGACGCTCAGCGACGCGCACCGCGCGTCCATTCAAGAAGCACTCAACTCGGTGACCGGCAAGCATGTCGGGCTCGACGTCAAAGTCGACCCGGCGATCATCGGCGGGCTCGTGGTCAAGCTCGGCAGCCGCATGGTCGACTCGTCGCTCCGGACCAAACTCAACTCGATCAAGCATGCGATGAAAGAGGTCGGCTGATGGATATCCGCGCCGCAGAAATTTCCGCGATCCTCAAGGAGCAGATCAAGAACTTCGGCCAGGAGGCCGAGGTGTCGGAAGTCGGCCAGGTGCTGTCGGTCGGCGACGGCATCGCGCGCGTCTACGGCCTGGACAACGTCCAGGCGGGCGAGATGGTCGAGTTCGAGAACGGCGTGCGCGGCATGGCGCTCAACCTCGAGACCGACAACGTCGGCATCGTGATCTTCGGCGCCGACCGCGAGATCAAGGAAGGCCAGACCGTCAAGCGCACCCGCTCGATCGTCGACGTGCCGGTCGGCAAGGGCCTGCTCGGCCGCGTGGTCGACGCGCTCGGCAATCCGATCGACGGCAAAGGGCCGATCCAGGCGACCGAGCGCAAGCGCGTCGACGTCAAGGCGCCCGGCATCATCCCGCGCAAGTCGGTGCACGAGCCGATGGCGACCGGCCTCAAGGCGATCGACTCGCTCATCCCGATCGGCCGCGGCCAGCGCGAGCTGATCATCGGCGACCGCCAGACCGGCAAGACCGCGATCGCGCTCGACACCATCCTCAACCAGAAGCCGCTCAACGCGCAGCCGGACGAGAAGATCAAGCTCTACTGCGTCTATGTCGCGGTCGGGCAGAAGCGCTCGAGTGTCGCGCAGTTCGTGAAGGTGCTGGAGGAGCAGGGCGCGCTCGAATACTCGATCGTGGTCGCGGCGACCGCGTCGGATCCGGCGCCGATGCAGTTCCTGGCGCCGTTCGCCGGCTGCACCATGGGCGAGTACTTCCGCGACAACGGCATGCACGCCGTGATCGTCTATGACGACCTCTCCAAGCAGGCAGTCGCCTATCGGCAGATGTCGCTGCTGCTGCGCCGTCCGCCGGGCCGCGAAGCCTATCCGGGCGACGTCTTCTACCTGCACTCGCGCCTGCTCGAGCGCGCCGCCAAGATGAACGACGAGAACAAGGCCGGCTCTCTGACGGCGCTGCCCGTGATCGAAACGCAGGCGAACGACGTCTCGGCCTACATCCCGACCAACGTGATCTCGATCACCGACGGGCAGATCTTCCTCGAGACCGACCTGTTCTACCAGGGCATCCGGCCGGCCGTGAACGTCGGCCTCTCGGTGTCGCGCGTCGGCTCCTCGGCGCAGACCAAGGCGATGAAGAAGGTCGCGGGCAAGATCAAAGGCGAATTGGCGCAGTACCGCGAGATGGCCGCGTTCGCGCAGTTCGGCTCCGACCTCGATGCGACCACCCAGCGTCTGCTCAACCGCGGCGCGCGGCTGACCGAGCTGCTCAAGCAGCCGCAGTTCTCCCCGCTCAAGATGGAAGAGCAGGTCTGCGTGATCTATTCGGGCGTCAACGGCTACCTCGATCCGCTGCCGGTCAACCGGGTACGCGCCTTCGAGGACGGCCTGCTGGGCCTGCTGCGCAGCAAGAACGCGGACATCCTCGAGGACGTGCGCAGGACCGGCGATCTCACGGATGCGACGGCCGGCAAGCTCAAGGGCGTGGTCGACGGATTCGCGAAGACGTTCAGCTAAAGCGACGTCATGGCCGGGCTTGACCCGGCCATCCACGTCTTGCGGTGTGGAAGACGTGGGTGCCCGGCACAAGGCCGGGCATGACGAAGGAAGAGACGAGAGCGGTGAGAAGCGACTGAGAGATGCCCTCCCTCAAGGACATGCGCGTGCGCATCGCCGCCACCAAGGCGACGCAGAAGATCACCAAGGCCATGCAGATGGTCGCGGCCTCGAAGCTGCGGCGCGCGCAGGCCGCCGCCGAGGTGGCGCGGCCCTACGCCGAGCACATGGACAAGGTGCTGCGCAACATCGCGGCCGCCGTCGCCGGCAGCGAGTCCGCCCCGCGCCTGTTGCGCGGCACCGGCGCGACGCAGACGCATCTTCTCCTCGTCTGCACCGCCGAGCGCGGCCTGTGCGGCCCGTTCAACTCGCAGATCGTGCGCCTCGCGCGCGAGCGCGCCAACGCGCTGCTCGCCGAAGGCAAGCAGGTCAAGCTCTTCTGCGTCGGCCGCAAAGGCTATGACCAGCTCAAGCGCCAGTTCGAGAAGCAGATCGTCGAGACGGTCGAGCTGCGCGGCGTGCGCCAGCTCGGCTTCGAGCACGCGCAGGGCGTCGCCGCCAAGATCCTGGCGCTGTTCGACGCCGGCGAGTTCGACATCTGCACGCTGTTCTTCTCGCGGTTCAAGTCGGTGATCGCGCAGATCCCGACCGCGCAGCAGATCATCCCGGCTGTCGTGCCCGAGCAGAAGGAAGGCGAGGCGCGCGCGACCTACGACTACGAGCCGGACGAGGAGGAGATCCTCGCCGAGCTGCTGCCGCAATACGTCGCGACGCAGATCTTCCGCGCGCTGCTCGAGAATGCGGCGTCGGAGCAGGGCGCGCGGATGAGCGCAATGGACAACGCGACCCGCAACGCCGGCGAAATGATCCGCAAGCAGACCCTCACCTACAACCGCACGCGCCAGGCGATGATCACCAAGGAATTGATCGAGATCATCTCGGGCGCCGAGGCGCTGTAAGGCGCCGGGAATACAAGTATCGAAGAGGACCACATGGCCAACCCAGTCGGACACATCACCCAGGTCATCGGCGCCGTCGTCGACGTGCAGTTCGAGGGCCACCTGCCGGCGATCCTGAACGCGCTGGAAACCAAGAACGGCGGCAACCGCCTGGTGCTCGAGGTTGCGCAGCACCTCGGCGAGTCGACGGTGCGCACCGTCGCGATGGACACCTCGGAAGGCCTGGTGCGCGGCCAGGAGGTCACCGACACCGGCGGGCCGATCACGGTGCCGGTCGGCGAGGAAACGCTCGGCCGCATCATCAACGTGGTGGGCGAGCCGGTCGACGAAGCCGGCCCGGTCAAGACCGCGCAGCGGCGCGCGATCCACCAGCCGGCGCCCGCCTATACGGACCAGTCGACCGAGGCGGAGATCCTCGTCACCGGCATCAAGGTCGTCGACCTGCTGGCGCCCTATGCGAAGGGCGGCAAGATCGGCCTGTTCGGCGGCGCCGGCGTCGGCAAGACCGTGCTGATCATGGAGCTGATCAACAACGTCGCCAAGGCGCACGGCGGCTATTCGGTGTTCGCCGGCGTCGGCGAGCGCACCCGCGAGGGCAACGACCTCTATCATGAGATGATCGAGTCGAAGGTCAACAAGGACCCGAAGGAGAACAACGGGTCGGCCGCCGGCTCCAAGTGCGCCCTCGTCTACGGCCAGATGAACGAGCCGCCGGGCGCCCGCGCCCGCGTCGGCCTGTCCGGCCTCACCGTCGCGGAATATTTCCGCGACCAGGGCCAGGACGTGCTGTTCTTCGTCGACAACATCTTCCGCTTCACCCAAGCCGGCTCGGAAGTCTCGGCGCTGCTCGGCCGCATCCCCTCGGCGGTGGGCTACCAGCCGACGCTCGCGACCGACATGGGCGCGCTGCAGGAACGCATCACCACCACCACGAAGGGCTCGGTCACCTCGGTGCAGGCGATCTACGTGCCGGCCGACGACCTCACGGATCCGGCGCCCGCGACCTCGTTCGCGCATCTCGACGCCACCACGGTGCTGTCGCGCGACATCGCCGCGAAGGGCATCTATCCGGCGGTCGATCCGCTCGACTCGACCTCGCGCATGCTGAGCCCGCTGATCGTCGGCGACGAGCACTACCAGGTTGCGCGTCGGGTGCAGCAGGTGCTGCAGCGCTATAAGGCGCTGCAGGACATCATCGCCATCCTGGGCATGGACGAGCTCTCCGAGGAGGACAAGCTCACGGTGGCGCGCGCGCGCAAGATCGAGCGCTTCCTGTCGCAGCCGTTCCACGTCGCCGAGGTGTTCACCGGCTCGCCCGGCAAGCTGGTCGATCTGAAGGACACGATCCGCGGCTTCAAGGACCTGGTCGACGGCAAGTATGACCACCTGCCGGAGGCGGCCTTCTACATGGTCGGCGGGATCGAGGAAGCGGTCGAGAAGGGCAAGCGCCTCGCCGCCGAGGCAGCCTGAGGGCGGACATCCATGGCCACGTTTCACTTCGATCTCGTGTCGCCCGCGAAGCTGATCTTTGCGGGCGAGGTCGAGCAGGTCGACGTTCCCGGCCTCGAAGGCGACTTCGGCGTGCTCGCCGGCCACGCACCGCTCGTCGCGACGCTCAAGCCCGGCGTGATCACGGTGTTCGGCGACGGCCAACCCAGGCGCTACGTGGTGCTCGGCGGCTTCGCCGAAGTGTCGCCTGAGGGCCTGACGATCCTGGCCGATGTCAGCTGGCCGTTCGACGAGGCCGATCCCCAGTTCATCCAGGGGCGCATCGAGGAGCTCGAGGAGGCGCGCGACAAGCTCGAGGCGGAACGCAAGGACGACAGCGAGCGCGCCCAGCTCGATCGCGCGATCGAGAAGCTCGACCACTACAAGGTGCTCGACCGCACCCTCCAGGGCGATCTCACGCACTGATTAGGCGAATAGCGAATTGGGAATTGCGAGTAGAAGGTGGCCCATTCGCTACTCCCTATTCGCCATTCGCGATTGCCATGACGGCGTGCGGGGCAGTCACCCCGCGAACCTGGCGAATTCCTTCACGATCCGCTCGTAGGTCGCGCGCTTGAACGGGACGACCAGCGCGGGCAGGTTGCGCATCGGCTCCCAGCGCCATTCGACGAATTCCGGCTTGTGCGCGCCGCCCCCCGGCGTCGCGATGTCGATCTCGCGATCATCGCCAATGAAGCGCAGCGCGTACCATTTTTGCGTCTGGCCGCGGTACTTGCCGTTCCATGCCTGCCCGACCAGCTCGCGCGGAATGTCGTACGCGAGCCAATCGGCGATCTCGCCGAGCCGCTCGACCGAGCGGATGGAGGTCTCCTCGTAAAGCTCCCGCTGCGCCGCCGGCCACGGATCCTCGCCAGGATCGATGCCGCCCTGCGGCATCTGCCAGGCGTGCACCATGTCGATGTGCTCCGGACCGCTGGTGCGGCGGCCGATGAAGACGTGCCCGGCGCGATTGAGCACCATGGTGCCGACGCACGGGCGATAGGGGAGATCTTCGAATCTCGTCATGGCGGCTCCGTCGCGGACAGGCCGCATGCATAGCGCCGGCTCTGACTGGAATCGAGCGCCTTCAGCCCTGCTTCGGCTTGGCCACCGCGGCGCTGATCGGCACCAGCAGGAAGCCGCGCGACTCGGCGCTCTTCGCCCATTTGGCGATGTGGGCGAGCGAGACCGGCAGCGCGGTGGCGACACCGACCGCGACTCCGCCGTCGCGCGCCAGGCTCTCGAGCTTGGCCAGCTCGCGATCGATCTCGTTCGGGGTCGGAACGGCGTCGATGACGACGCCCGCCTTGACGAAGGGCAGGTTGTTGGCGCCGGCGATCTGGCCCGCGAGGCTGCGCGGCGAGGTGCCGTCGTCGAGGTACATCAGCCCGCGCTGGGCCACCTCGCGCAGCACCGGCGCGAACGCGGCGTCGCTCGCCGTGAAGCGCGAGCCCATGTAGTTCGCGACTCCGACATAGCCCTGGAACCGGCTCATCATCCAGTGCACCCGGTCGAGGTTCTGCTCGGGCGCGAGCGAGGTGAGCAGCGTCTGCGGGCCGGGATCGTTGTCCGGATAGTCGAACGGCTCCATCGGCAATTGCAGCAGCAGCTCGTGTCCTTGCGCGCGCGCGTGCGCGGCGACGCGCTGGAGGTCGCTGCCGTAAGGCGCGAACGCGAGCGTCACCGGGCCGGGAAGGCTGATGGCGTCAAGGGTCGATTTCGAGCCGATGCCGAGGCCGCTGATGACGATGGCGATGCGCGGCATGTTGGCATTGGCGGCGGTGGTGGCGACCGGCCGCGCATAGGCGACGAGCGGGCGGGCGCCGTCGAGCGAGACGCGCGGGACCTCGCCGTGTCGGGTCTTCTCCAGCAGCTTCGAGTCGATGACCGCACCGTGCTCGCCGTTCGCCGGCACCAGGACTTCCTGCCGGTCGCCGCTCGAGCCATTGATGATGGTGACGCTCTGCATCCCGTTGGGCGGCGCCTTGGGCGGCTCGACGGCGGCCTGCTGCGGGGACGTCGGTTTTTCGTCGGTCTTCGTATCGGCTTTGTTGTCGGCCTTGGGCTCGGCCTTGGGCTCGGCCTTCGGGTCGGTGTTGGCATCGGGTTTCTTCACCGCCGGACCCGCGCGCGGACCGGTCGACACGACCACCATCGGCTCGCCGCCGTTGGGATCGTTGACCACGGCGGCCCAGACGACGAACACCGCCAGCCATGCGCCGAGCAATCCTGCGATTCCGACCGGCAGCAGGGCGCGCAGTCGCGAGCTTTTGCGCGTCCTGTGTCGGCCGAGCGGCGTGCTCAGGTCATCTGCCACGGCCCGAAGCCTCGCGAATCATTGCGGGAGTCTAGCACAGGGTCCGGCGCCCCCGGCGGAGCGCCCTTCCTGCTAGTCGCGCGGCAATGGTTAACGCTCAGTAAATGAACGGGGCGGCACTTGGCCGCCCCGCGATGGCTCGATGCACCCGATCAAATCTCAGTTCGGCACCGGCGCGTTCGGGTTGGCCGGGAACGCCGCATTGGTCTTGATGCCGCGCAGGAGCTGCAGCGCCGTCTGCAGCGCCTTGTCGTCCTTCTCACTGGGCGGCACGTAGGATTGCGAACCGGATTTCTCCTCGCCCTCGCCTCGCAGGTGGTTCTGCAGCGACGACTCGCCCTTGATCTCGGTCGAGCTCACTTTCTTCTTCAGGTCGTCCGGAATGTCCTGCAGCACCTCGATATCGGGCCTGATGCCGAGCGCCTGGATCGAGTGGCCGGACGGCGTGAAATAGCGTGCCGTCGTCAGCCGCAGCGCGCCGTTGCCGGAGCCGAGCGGGATGATCGTCTGGACCGAGCCCTTGCCGAACGAGCGGGTGCCGAGAATGGTGGCGCGCTTCTGGTCCTGCAGGGCGCCGGCGACGATCTCCGAGGCCGAGGCCGAGCCGCCGTTGATCAGCACGATGAGCGGCTTGCCGTTGATGAGGTCGCCCGCATGGGCGTCGAAGCGCTGGGTTTCCTCGTCGTCGCGGCCGCGCGTCGAGACGATCTCGCCCTTCTCGAGAAAGGTATCGCAGACCGAGATCGCCTGGTCGAGCAGGCCGCCCGGATTGTTGCGCAGATCGAGGATGTAGCCCTTGAGCTTGGCGGGCGGGATCTGCGCCGTGATGTCGTCGATCGCCTTCTTCAGGCCGTCGGTCGTCTGCTCGTTGAACGAGGAGATGCGGATGTAGCCGACGTCGCCGCCCTGCACCTCCGAGCGCACCGATTTCACCCGGATGACGTCGCGCGTGAGCGTCACGTCGAGCGGTTTGTCGACGCCCTTGCGGGTGATGCGCAGCGTGATCTTGGTGTTGACGGCGCCGCGCATCCTGTCGACCGCCTGGTTCAGCGTCATCCCCTGGATCGGCTCGCCGTCGAGATGGGTGATGACGTCGCCGGCGAGAATGCCGGCGCGCGCCGCCGGCGTGTCGTCGATCGGAGCGACCACCTTGACGGCGCCGTCCTCCTGCGTGACCTCGATGCCGAGGCCGCCGAACTCGCCGCGCGTCTGCACCTGCATGTCGCGGTAGGCCTTGGCGTCCATGTAGCTCGAATGCGGATCGAGCCCGCTGATCATGCCGTTGATCGCCGACTCGATCAGCTTGGAATCGTTGGGCTTGTCGACATAGTGCGCGCGCACGCGCTCGAAGATGTCGCCGAACAGGTTGATCTCGCGGTAGGTATCGGCCGCGGCGTCGGCGCGAGCGCTCGTGCCGAGCGCGGTCAGCGGGGTCTGGGTGACCAGCAGCGTCAGGGCGGCCCCCGCCGCGCCACCGAGAAGAAGCAGGAAGGCCTTCCGCATCATCCGCGAACCTTTGCGCTGTCCGATGTCGCCCACCACGGGGTCGGATCGACGGGGGTCCCGTCCTTCCGGAACTCGATATAGAGGACCGGTTGGCGCGTGCCCGCCGTCCCGGTCAGCATCGAGGAAGCAACTTCCGCGCCGCTTCCCATGGCCGCCACCGGCTCCCCGGTCAATACGAACTGGCCGATATCGACCGAGATTCGTTCCATGCCCGCCAGAACCACATGATATCCGCCGCCCGCATTGAGGATCAAGAGTTTGCCATAGGAACGGTAGGGCGCCGCGTAAACGACCCAGCCATCACACGGTGACGTAACTTGGGCGCCGGGCCGGGTGACGATCGAAATCCCCTTCTCGGTACCGCCATGGCCGTCCGAGCTGCCGAAATCGCGCGATTTCACCCCGTTCACCGGGATCGGCAGCATCCCTTTGGCCGACGCGAATGCAATCGCGGGTTCCAGCCGGCCCGGATCCTTGAGCGCGGTCAGATCCGAGCGCGTGTCGCCGAGCGCGTGGTCCTCCTGCGTGGCACGCGCGGTGCGGTCGTTGTTGGGCAGGCGCAGCTCGAGCTTGGCGATCAGGTCCTTGAGACTGTCGGCCTTGCGCGCGAGGTCGACGGCGTGCTGCTGCTCGCTGTCGAGCAGCTTTTGCGCCTCGGCCTGCCGCTTTTGCCGCTCCTCGATCAGCAAGGTCATGCGGTTCTTCTGATCCGACAGCGTCGCGAGGCTGCGGCCGAGAGCGTCGCGCTGATAAGCCGCGTCGGCGCGCACGTGCACGAGGTCGGTCAACTGCGCCGTCAGCGATTCGGCCTCGCTGCGCATTTCCGGCACCACGGCACCGAGCAGCATGGCGGCGCGCAGCGATTCGAGCGCATCCTCCGGCTTGACCAGCATGGCGGGCGGCGGACGCCGGCCCATGCGCTGGAGCGCGGCCAGCACCTCGACGATGACGGCGCGCTGGCTGTCGAGGGACTTGCGGATGGCAGCCTCGTCGCCGGTGAGCTGCTGCAGGCGCTGCTCGGCGGCGGCGATCTTCTCCTCGTCGGCGCGGATGCTGGCCGCGGAATCGATCAGCGCCTGGTTGAGCTTGGCACGATCCGCGCTGAGCGCGTCGATCTCGTCGCGCAGCTTCTTCTGGCTGTCGAGGACCTTCTTCTGCTCGGCACGGACCGTGTCGAGCTCCTGGTCGTGCTGGTGCACCTCGTCGAGGGTGACGGGAGGCGCCGATGGCTGCGTGGACGGCTTGGGCGTCGGCGTCTGTGCGGGTGCGGCGCCGACCGCGAGCGCCACGACGGAAATCACCGCGAGAACGCGCGCGCGAGCAGACGGGAGGGTGGCGACGATCATGGGCAGCAAACGAACAGGTCGGGTTCTCGCGCTCATCCTCGCGCGTGTCCTTCAACGCGATAAAGCCGCCGAATCGGGCGGATTCGCGTCTCCTGCCGTCATATCACGCCGCGTGCCCTGCGCGCTTCACGAGCGATGATAAGGATGGCCAGCAAGGATCGTCACCGCTCGGTACAGCTGCTCGAGCAGCATGATGCGGACGAGCTGATGCGGCCAGGTCACGGTCCCAAAGGCGAGCGTGAGGTCGGCGCGCTGCTTGATCTCCTCGCCCAGCCCGTCGGCGCCGCCGATGCAGAAGATCGCGGCGGGACGGCCGGCATCGCGCCAGCCGCGCAACGATGCCGTCAGGGAACTGCTGTCGAGGTTTTCGCCCTTGGCATCCAGCGCCACAACGAGGGCGCGCTCCGGAATGAGATTGGCGAGTGCGATCGATTCCTCCAGCACCCGCTTGGCGGTCTCCTGGGCGCGGCTTTCGCGGATCTCGACGATCTCGACGTCGCGCAATCCGACCGCGCGGCCCACCTTCGCGGCCCGGTCGCGGTAGCGTTCGGCGAGCTCGCGCTCCGGCCCGGCCTTGAGCCGGCCGATGGCGGCCACGATCAGCCGCATGATGGTCCTCGGCGCCGCATGTTCAGCGACGCTTATAACTGCCCGCCGCAGAAAATGCGCGGCTTGGCGGACAGAACCAACGGATCCGCGTCAGCTCGCGCGCTTTGCTCCGGCGCCGCCCGTCCACATCTTTTCCAGATTGTAGAAGGCGCGGGCCTCGGGGCGAAAGACGTGGACGATGACGTCGCCCGCGTCGATCAGCACCCAGTCGCACAGCGGCACGCCCTCGACCCGGACGTGGCGGTTGCCCGCCTTGTGCAGGTCTTCGAGCACGCGATCCGCGACCGAGCCGACATGGCGGTTGGACCTGCCGGAGGTCACGACCATGAAGTCAGCGATTGCGGATTTGCCACGCAGGTCGATGGTGGTGGTGTCCTCGGCCTTCATATCGTCGAGGCGCGCGAGGACGAGGCGGAGCGTCTCCTCGGTATCGATTTGCACCTGAGAGACGGGTGTGGGCCTACGACGTACGCCGGCCCGGGAGATGGCAGGTGTGGACAGGGGTCCTTCCTTTCGGTTTGCCAGACCCCGGGCACCCTGCCCGGGGCCGACTCTTAAGATATGTGCGAGCGGTTAACGGAATCAACCATTTTCGAGTTCCCTTCCGGCCCGCTCGGCCTCAAGCGCCGGATGAGGTCGGATCGGCGCGCACCAGCTCGCCGCTCGTGGAGGGCGCGGATGGCGGCGCTGCTACGCTCGGAGTCTCGTCGGCTTCGACTGCACTTTTGTGACTGTTGCCGCGCACGGCGCGCAACGCCGTCGACGACAGCGGCGACTTGAGCCCGTGCAGGAAGACCCAGGCGGGTGGGCGGCGATCGGCGATCATGGCCGCGGCGGATTCCGGAATACGCACGTTCGCCAGCGCCTGGCCGGCGATGCCGGAGGCGGAATACAGGCTCGGCCCCAGGCGATCGATCACCGCGATCGGCACGAGGCGGGTGATCTCGCGCCATTTCTGCCAACGATGAAAGCTGCGCAGGTTGTCGGCGCCCATGATCCAGACGAAGCGCACGCCCGGGCAGTGCGCCACGAGGTAGGCGATCGTCTCGTAGCTGTAGCGCACGCCGAGATCGGCCTCGAAGCCGGTGATCTCGATGCGCGGATGCCGCGTCAGCGTGCGCGCGGCCGCCATGCGCTCGGCGAGCGGCGCGAGCCCGCGGGTGTCCTTGAGCGGGTTGCCAGGCGTGACCAGCCACCAAACCCGATCGAGATGCAGGCGCTTGAGCGCCAGCAGGGTCGCGGCGAGATGAGCCCGGTGCGGCGGGTCGAAGGTGCCGCCGAACAAGCCGATACGCATGCCGGGTGCGTGCGGGGGAAGCCTTATCACGGGCGCGTCTGACCCGTACCGAGAACACGATACTTGAAGGTGGTGAGCTGCTCGACGCCGACCGGTCCGCGCGCATGCAGGCGTCCGGTGGCGATGCCGATCTCGGCACCGAAGCCGAACTCGCCGCCGTCGGCGAACTGGGTCGAGGCGTTGTGCAGCACGATCGCCGAGTCGATCTCGCGCATGAACTTCTCGGCCGCGGCTTTGTCGGCCGTGACGATCGCATCGGTGTGGTGCGAGCCGTGCTCCTCGATATGCGCGATGGCCTCGTCGACGCCGTCGACGACTTTGACGGCGATGATCGCGTCGAGAAACTCGGTCTTCCAGTCGTCCTCGGTCGCCGGCTTCACGCGCCTGTCGACGGCTTGCGTGTCGCGATCGCCCCGCACCTCGCAGCCGGCGTCGAGCAGCATGGTGACCAGCGGCGCGAGATCGGCGTGTGCAGCGGCGCGATCGACCAGCAGCGTCTCGGCCGCGCCGCACACGCCGGTGCGGCGCATTTTGGCGTTGAGCACGACGCGCTTGGCCATGTCGAGGTCGGCCGCCCGGTCGACATAGACATGGCAGTTGCCGTCGAGATGGGCGAATACCGGCACGCGCGCTTCGGACTGCACGCGCGCAACGAGCCCCTTGCCACCGCGTGGCACGATCACGTCGATCGTGCCGTCGAGGCCGGCGAGCATCATTCCGACCGCGGCGCGGTCACGCGTCGGCACCAGCTGGATTGCATCCTCGGGCAGGCCAGCCGCGCGCAGACCGGCCGCCAGCGCCGCATGGATGGCACGCGAGGAGCGGAAGCTGTCCGAGCCGCCGCGCAGGATCACGGCATTGCCGGCCTTCAGTGCGAGGCTGCCCGCATCGGCCGTGACGTTCGGCCGGCTCTCGTAGATCACGCCGATGACGCCGAGCGGCACCCGCACGCGCTCGATCTGCATGCCGTTCGGACGGGTCCATGAATCCGTCACAGCTCCGACCGGGTCGGAGAGCTTGGCGACGACTTCGACGCCCGCCGCAATGCCCTCGATCCGCTTGGCGTCGAGCATCAGCCGATCCGCAAAGGCCGCAGTCGCGCCATGCGCCCGCGCCTCGGCGAGATCCTCGGCATTGGCCGCCAGGATGGCGGCGCGCGCGGCGCGGATCGCCTGCGCCATGGCGGCGAGCGCCCGATCCTTGTCGGCCGTCGAGGCGAGCGCGAGCGTCCGCGCCGCCGCTTTGGCGCGCAGCCCGATATCGCGCAGCACGGCCGCGATATCCCCGGAGTTTTCCACCGTCTTGAGCGGCGCCGTCATCCCCGACATCCAACGTTCATACTGGATTCCTACCATGTCCCCGTAGGGCCCGCGAGACCGCCGCAGATCGGGACAGACCCTGCGAAACATTCAGGTTACCCGGCCGGCGGGTCGACCAAAACGAGTTTCCCAACACCGATGTTGCCAACCTGGAGCGTACGATGTCCGGCATCGGTCACCTGCCCAGTCGATTTCCCGTCGGCACCCGCTATGTGCTCGAAGGCGTCCCGGCCGAGCCAGGCCAGACACCCGGTCAGGTGCGGGTGATCTCCCGCATGGTGGTCCTGCCAAACGGCCAGCAATTCGACCTCACGCAGGCATCCGCGGAGCCCGCCATGCAGCGGCGCGTCCGGCGCTCGAGCGCGCGCCGCCGCAATAAACGCTAGGGAACGGGCGCCGGGGGCGGCGGCGGAAGCTGCGCCGGAGCAAAGACCGGCTTCCAGAACCCGGCCGACCAGCCGGCGATCAGCCAATAGGCGGCACCCGCCGCAAGGCCCGCCGCCACGATCACCTTCGGCTCGGCCAGAAAGTGATAGTCCTTCGGCAGGTCCGCCATCAGGATCCAGCCGATCCAGGCCGACAACCCGCCATTGGCGATGTGAAAGATCCACGAGCGGATCGCGAAGGCCTCGGAGATCAGCACCCCGACCGAGGCCGGCAACACCGTGAAGGCGACGCCGAAAGCGAGGAGGATCGCCAGCGCCGGGCCGATGATCACGACGACGAGCAGCCAATAGCCCTCGACATCAGGGCGCGATTGCATGAGCGCGATGAAATCGCCCCAATGGGCGACGACGATCACGGTCGCGGCGACCACGATCGCGAGCGAGGCGCCGAGCGGCACCAGCAGCACGCGCAGGATGAATCGACCGAGCGAGGCCATCAGGCTTAATCCGTCATCGCCATGGCCCGCAGTGCCATCCGCTTGCGCGCCGAAAGCTTCTCGGTCGCGCTCTTGAGCTGGCCGCAGGCGGCGAGGATATCGCGGCCGCGCGGCGTGCGCACCGGCGAGGAATAGCCCGCGTTGAAGACGTATTCGGAGAACTTCTCGATCTGCTCCCAGTCGGCGCATTCGTAGCGGCTGCCCGGCCAGGGATTGAACGGGATGAGGTTGATTTTGGCCGGAATCCCCTTGAGCAGCTTGACCAGCGCCTTGGCGTCGGCGAGCTGATCGTTCACGCCCTTGAGCATCACGTACTCGAAGGTGATGCGGCGCGCATTGCTCAGGCCCGGATAGTTGCGGCAGGCCTCGAGCAGCTCGGCGATCGGATATTTGCGGTTGAGCGGGACGAGCTCGTTGCGCAGCTCGTCGGTCACCGCATGCAGCGACACCGCCAGCATCACGCCGATCTCGGCGCCGGCACGCGCGATGTTCGGCACCACGCCCGAGGTCGACAGCGTGATCTTGCGCTTGGACATGGCGATGCCGGCGTCGTCGCCGACGATCAGCAGCGCGTCGCGCACCGCCTCGAAATTGTAGAGCGGCTCGCCCATGCCCATCATCACGATGTTGGTGACGAGGCGCGAGCCCTCGGCGGTCCAGTCGCCGAGCCGGTCGCGCGCCACCATCACCTGGCCGACGATCTCGCCGGCCGTGAGGTTGCGCACGAGCCGCTGGGTGCCGGTGTGACAGAACGAGCAGTTGAGCGTGCAGCCGACCTGGCTCGAGACGCACAAGGTGCCGCGATCGGTCTCCGGGATGTAGACGCACTCGACCTCGTGCGGGCGGGCGAGATTTTCGCCCGGCAGGCGCAGCAGCCATTTGCGCGTGCCGTCGACCGAGATCTGCTCGGCCACGACCTCGGGCCGTGCCAGCGTGAATTGCTCGGCAAGCGCCGCGCGCAGCTCTTTCGACACGCTGGTCATCTGCGCGAAATCGGCGGCGCCCCGCACATAAAGCCAGTTCCAGACCTGCTGCGCCCGCATGCGCTGTTGCGCCGCCGGCACGCCGACGCTGCCGAGCGCCGCCGCGAGCTCGGCGCGGGAAAGCCCGATCAGGGACGGTTTTTCCGGCGCCGCATAGCGCTCTTCCGGCAGCTTCTCGACGAAGCCGGATGCATGCGTGCGTGTGTCGAGAACGGTGGTCATAGGCGTCCATATAGGGAGCGGAGTAGCCCGCATGGAGCCAAGCGAAATGCGGGAAAAGCCTCGCAAACAGATGGCCTTGCTCCGGATTGCGCTTCGCTCCATCCGGGCTACGCGACTACCCGATGACGATCGCCATGGTCACTGGCACTCCTCGTCGATCTTGTCGAGCGCCTGGGAGAGCCCCTTGAGCGAATAGACATCGGTCGTCGCGGTGCCGCGGGCCGATTCGCCTTTGACGGTCACGTCGCTGCCCTTGCGCATGGCCTCGACCAGCCGCGGCTCCTCGGCGGCATTCTTGAGCCAAGCGCCGTCGCCCTGGGTGTACATGGCATAGCTTCCCCCGGCGAGCTCGATGGTGGCCTCGGAATTGGGCTTGAACCCGTAGCCGATGATGATCGAAACCTCGTCCTTGACCTTCTCGGCCGGCCGCGAGGAGATGAAAAAGTAGGCAGGATCGCGTGGACGGTTCGGGGGCACCGTTTCGGACTTGCCGGGCTTGGCCAGCGCAAAGCAGATTTTCTTGCCGCCCGGCGCGGCCGTATAGGCGCCCCATTCCCCATAGGTACCGAGCAAGGTGGGCTGCACACCTCCAACCATGGGTGCTGCCTGCTCGCCCGGCGGCTTCGGCTTGGGTTTGGGCTTCGATTTGGGATTGGGCTGCGTCGGCTTGGGCTTGGGCGCCGCTTCCTGGGCAGTCTGGGCGCTGGACGATGATACCGACACGATGGCCGCAACGAGAAACAGCGACGTGCCGAAGATTGCGCGCAGGAGGTTCGCCATCGGGCCTCACATCAGGGTCGGTGAATCGCCGCGAGATTCCGAGGATTCTACTCAAACCCAAGCGAATAGGGAACAATTTCGGTAAGGCCCCGGCGCTACAGACTACCGCAGCGGCAATCTCCGGGGGGCTCCCGGCCGCTCAAGACTCGGAGGATCGGGCACCGATCGCCCCAAAAAGCTCGGCACGAATGAACATCGTGCTTCATGAATGCGAGCCAGTCGAACGTTACTCGGGTGAGGTGGGATCACCTTGGGTCAGGCCGGCAGGACCCGATCGAAAATTTCCCAAAAAAGTTTTGAACCGACTCGCACCCTCCCGACACCAATCAACGGAAGGTGGGAAATCGTCGTGTTTGCGACGAACTGCGGGTGGTAGGCCGATGGGAGTAGTAGCGGGGGTGGCTACACCGGACGATTTTGCCGATTTGGTCGCGGCCGTCGCGACCGAACGCGATCGCTATGCGTTCGCGCGTCTATTCGATTTTTTTGCGCCGCGAATCTATGCCTATTTGCTGCGCCTGCGGCTCGACCCCGGCGTTGCGGACGAGCTCACCCAGGATGTCATGACGGTGTTGTGGCAGAAGGCCGAGCTGTTCGACCGCACCAAATCCTCGGTCGGTACCTGGCTCTTCCGGATCGCTCGCAACCGGCGCATCGATCTGCTGCGGCGCGACCGCGAAGACATGATGCCGGACCCGCGCGCGCACGACATGCCCGACCCGGCACCGGCGCCCGACGACTCGCTCGACATGAGCCAGCGCGAGGAACGCATCCGCTCGGCGCTGCGGCTGTTGCCGCGCGAGCAACTCGACCTGGTGCGGCTCGCCTTCTTCGAAGGCCTCTCCCATGGCGAGATCGCGACCCAGACCGGCCTGCCGCTCGGCACCGTCAAATCGCGCCTGCGGCTCGCCTTCACGCGATTGCGCCGCGCGCTCGAGCAGGAAGGCGTCACCGAATTGCAGTGAGTGGGTGGCCCGTAGCCCGGATGAGCCGAACGGCGATATCCGGGACGTCAGCCGGGATATCGGCGCTACGCGCCTCATTCGGGCGGCGCTACCATGAGGGCCCGTTTTTCGTGTAAGCCCCGCGCATGAAAGCCATTCTCTGCACCCACTACTGCGGTCCCGACGATCTCGCGCTGTCTGATTTGCCCGACCCGGTCGCCGACGCCGGCGAGGCCGTGGTGCGCGTGCGCGCCGCGGCGCTCAATTTCTTCGACACGCTGATCATCGCCGGCAAGTATCAGACCAAGCCGGCCTTCCCGTTCTCGCCGGCGGCGGAATTCGCCGGCGAGGTCGAGAGCGTGGGCGCCGGCGTCACTGCCGTGCGGCCGGGCGATCGCGTCGTCGCCAATATCGGTTTCGGCGCGGCGCGCGAGAAAGTCGTTGTCGCCGCCGATCGGCTGGCGCGCGTGCCGGATGGGCTCGATTTCGAGCGCGCCGCGGGCCTCATCGTCACCTACGGGACGACGCTCTACGCCTTGCGCGAGCGCGCGCAGCTCGCGGCGGGCGAGACGCTCGCGGTGCTCGGAGCCGCCGGCGGTGTCGGCATCGCCGCGGTCGAGATCGGCAAGCTGCTCGGCGCGCGCGTGATCGCCTGCGCGTCATCGGCTGAGAAGCTCGCATTCGCGCAGCGCCATGGCGCCGACATCGGCGTCAATTATGCGCAAGAGGATCTCAAAGACGCACTGCGCCGCGTGACCGACGGCGACGGCCCGCACGTCGTCTATGATCCGGTCGGCGGACGCGCGACTGAAGCTGCGCTGCGCTCGATCGCGTGGGGCGGCCGCTTCCTGGTGGTCGGCTTCGCGGCGGGCGAGATCCCGAAGCTGCCGCTCAACCTGGTCCTGCTCAAGAGCTGCGACGTGCGCGGCGTCTTCTGGGGCGCCTGGACCGAGCGCGACCGCGCCGGCAACCGCGCCAATATCGAGCAGATTTTGCAATGGTGCGCGGAGGGTAAGCTGAGCGCGCACGTGCATCAGGTGTTTGCGCTCGATCAGATCGCGCAGGCCTTGCATTCGCTCGCCGACCGCAAGGCGATGGGGAAGGTGATCCTGCGGGTGTAGCCCGCATGGAGCGCAGCGGAATGCGGGGAAAGCCTTTCTCCGGAGTACGGCGCTTCGCGCCTCCATCCGGGCTACAGGTTGAAACGAGCCCTCGCCACAAACTCAGCTGGCCCTCTCCCCGGCGCTTGCGACGCGCTTGTCGGGGAGAATGGGAAAGGGGGCGCCGCTTGCGCAGGGGCCGGTGACTGCCCCCTCCCGCGCGCTTCGCGCGTATCCCTCCCCCGCATGCGGGGGAGGGTCAGCAAGGAAGAAACCCGACGCTTAATCGCTCCTTTAGAATGCTGATATAGGCTCCGGGCCCAGCGCTTCGCTCAGCCTGGACGCCATGACCACTTTCGATGCGAGCGTTCGCGCTCAGCCCAGCACGCCCTCGGTCGTATGGCTCGCTCCGGGCCTCTATGCGGCGACGCTGTTCGTCTCCGCGCTGCTGCTGTTCGCGCTGCAGCCGATGTTCGCCAAGATGGTGCTCCCGCGCCTCGGCGGCTCGCCGTCGGTGTGGTCGGTCGCGATGGTGTTTTTCCAGGGCGCGCTGCTCCTCGGCTATGCCTATGCGCACCTGATCAGCCGCCTGCTCGCGCCCGGGCGCGCCGCACTCGTGCATCTCGTCGTGCTCGCCGTCGCGGGCCTGACCCTGCCGATCGGCATCGCAGCCGGCTTCGACGTGCCGCCGCAATCCGGCATCGCGTTCTGGCTCATCGGCTTGTTCGCCGCCTCGATCGGGCTGCCGTTCATCGCGCTGTCGGCGAGCGCGCCGTTGCTGCAGAACTGGTTCGCGGCGAGCGGCCACCGCGACGCCGGCAATCCCTATGTGCTCTATGCGGCCTCCAACCTCGGCTCGTTCACGGCGCTGCTCGCCTATCCGTTCATCATCGAGCCGCTGCTGGCACTGCGCCAGCAGGGCTGGCTATGGTCGCTCGGGTTCGCGGCGCTGGCGCTGCTGATCGCGATCTCCGCGCTCCCGGTCGCGCGCTGCGCCGGCCGCGCCGTGGACGCGACGGTCGGTGTCGCGGCGGGGCCCACCGCCGCCGATCGGCTGCGCTGGATCGCGCTCGCCGCGATCCCGTCCGGCCTCGTGATCGCGGTCACCTCATTCGTGAGCGCCGACATCGCGGCGGCGCCGTTCCTCTGGGTCATTCCGCTCGCGATCTATCTCGCCACCTTCGTGGCGATCTTTCGCGACAATCCCTGGTTCGACCATGACAGGATGGTTGGGCTGGCGCCGCTCGCGGTCGCGCCGATCGCGGTCACGCTGCTCGGGATCATCAAGCCGCATTGGCTCGCCGCCATCGGCTTCAACCTGCTTGCCTTCGCGATCCTCGCGCTCGTCTGCCACGGCGAGCTTTATCGACGGCGGCCGGGCGCGCGCCACCTCACCGAATTCTACCTGTGCGTCTCGCTCGGCGGCGCGATCGGTGGTGCCTGCGCCGGCCTCGCGGCGCCGTTTGTGTTCAACAACGTCTACGAATATCCGATCCTGATCTCCGCTGCCTTGCTGGCGCTGCCCGGAATGTTCGCCGGCGGCGTGCGGCCGTTCCTGCGCCACGCCGGACCCATGCTGGCAGCGGGCGCGGGCGTCGCCATCGCGCGCGCCGCGATCGGCAGCGAGGTGCCGCCCGTGGCGGACATCGCCTGCAAGATTCTCAGCGTGCTTCTGGTGGCGTTCATTTTCCTGCGGCGCAAGCAGCCGGCCACGGTCTTCGCCCTGGTGGTGTTCGCCTTCGTGTTCACCGGCGCCTGGACGCCCGGTCTCGAGCGCGTCACCACCACCCGCAGCTTCTTCGGCGTCCATCAGGTGATCGACACCGCCGATGGCCGCTTCCGTGTCCTGATGCACGGCACGACGATCCATGGCGCGCAGCGCCTGCGCGCCGACGACGGGGCGGTGCTGACGGGACGACCGGAGCCGCTGACCTACTATTACGATGGCGGGCCGATCTCGGAAACGATCGCGCGCACGCGCGCCGCGCACGGCGGCACGCTCGACCGTGTGGCGCTGGTCGGCCTCGGCGCCGGAAGCCTCGCGTGCTATCGCGGCAACGCGGAGCATTGGACCTACTATGAGATCGACCCGAAGGTGGTGGAGATCGCCCGCGATCCCCGCCTGTTCACCTTCCTGTCCGCCTGCGCGCCCGCGATCCAGGTCGTGCTGGGCGATGCGCGGCTCACCCTCGCGGCGGCCCCGACACACTATGACCTGATCATCCTCGACGCCTTCTCGTCCGACACGATCCCGGTGCATCTGCTCACGCGGGAAGCATTCGCGACCTATCTGACTCATCTCGCGCCGCACGGCGTGCTGGTGATCCATGCCTCGAACCGCCACCTCGATCTGGTTCCGGTCATCGCCGCGGACGCCAAGGCCGCGAGCCTCGTCGCGCTCATCAAGGAGGTGGGCAAAGGCGAGCCCGTGCACGACGACTTCAAGGCAGGCTCGACCGTGATCGCGATGGCGCGGGATATGGGCGATGTGAATGCGCTGATGGCGCAGGACGGCTGGCGGCGGCTCGACCCGGCCGCGAGCGTCGGCGCCTGGACGGATGATTATTCGAACGTGCTCGGGGCCTTGATCCGGCGCAAGCTCGGGTGGTGAACAGGGGAACGTAGCCAAGAACTCAGGCGGCCCTCTCCCCGCTCTTGCGCGTATGGGCGCTAAAACAGCACTTGCGCGCTCGCGGGGGAGGGAAAGAAAGCAAGCCCCCTCGCTTGCTTCCGCCACAATCGACCGCCTACCCTGCCGCTGACACGGGGCGATCATGAGCGGCGTTGTCCTGCACACCGCTTTCGACATTCTTGCCTGGCTTGGCGCCGGGCTCGCGGGACTATGGGTCACGCGCGTCGAGAAGATCGCCTTCCCTGCCGCTTCCACCAACCTGCCCTATGTCGCGGCGGTGCTGTTCGGCGCCGGATTCGGCGCCTATGTGTTCGGCACCGGCAATATGTGGCTCTCGGGCGTGCCGGGCATCGGCCGCTCGATCGAGGGCGCCCTCGCGGGCGGCATCATCGCGGTCGAGCTCTACAAGCACCTCGCCGGCATCCGCGCCCGCACGGGCGGGCGCTTCGCGCTGCCGCTCGCGGTCGGCGTCGCGATCGGCCGCATCGGCTGCTATTTCGCCGGCATCGACGATTTCACCTACGGCACGCCCACCGCGCTGCCGTGGGGACATGATTTCGGCGACGGGATCCTACGCCACCCGGTGCAGCTCTACGAAGGCGTCACCATGGCGGCCTTCGCGCTGTTCTATGCGACCGCGGTGCGGCTGCGCGATCCGTTCATCATCACGAACGGCTTCTACCTCGCCGCCGGCTTCTACGCGGCGCAGCGGTTCGGCTGGGAGTTCATGAAGCCGTATGGCGACGTGCTCGGGCCATTCAACCTCTTCCATCTCCTGTCGCTTGCGATCCTGGCCTACGCGGGATTGATGATCCTGTCCGCGCCTCGAAAGGACCCCGCGCATGACCGCGCCGTTGCGTAGATCGCGTCCGTACGTCTTCTGGGGCCAGACCACCTCGCTGTGCGAGACCTGCCTCGCGCTGGTGCCGACCAAGATCGAGATCGTCGGAAACGAGGTCTGGTACGAGAAGCGCTGCGACAAGCACGGCGTGCAGTCGACCTTGGTGTCGAGCGACGCCGCCTATTGGCGCCGCTGCAAGGACTACATCAAGCCGGGCGACAAGCCGCTCGCGTTCCAGAACCGCACCGAGTTCGGCTGCCCGTATGATTGCGGCCTGTGCCCCGACCACGAGCAGCATTCGTGTCTGGCGCTGATCGAGATCAACGAGCACTGCAACCTCACCTGCCCGGTGTGCTTTGCCGATTCCTCGCCGGCGCGCAACAAGCACCTCCCGGTCGCGACCGTCGAGCGCATGCTCGACGCGCTGGTCGCGAGCGAAGGCGAGCCCGACCTCGTGCAGATCTCGGGCGGCGAACCGACCATCCATCCGGAATTCTTCGCCATCCTCGACGCCGCGCGGGCACGCCCGATCCGCCACGTGATGATCAACACCAACGGGCTGCGCCTCGCCCAGGAGCCGGATTTCGCGGCGCGGCTCGGCGAGCAGAAGCGCGGCCTCGAGGTCTACCTGCAGTTCGATTCGCTCCAGCGCCATGCGCTGATGAACCTGCGCGGCGCCGACTTGCGCCGGGTCCGGCAGCAAGCGCTGGAGAACCTCGAGCAGCACGGCATCTCGACCACGCTGGTCGTGACCGTCAAGCGCGGCGTCAACGAGGACGAGATCGGCGAGATCGTGCGGCACGCGCTCACCTGGCGCTGCGTGCGCGGCGTCACGTTTCAGCCGGTGCAGGACGCCGGCCGCAACGAGAATTTCGACAAGCGCACCGACCGCCTGGTGCTGTCCGACATCCGCCGGCGTATCGTCGATGACTCCGGCGTGTTCGGCGAGGACGACGTGATCCCGCTGCCATGCAACCCCGAGACCATCTCCATCGCCTATGGGCTGCGCAATGGCACGACCCTGCTCCCGATCCTCTCGGCAATTCCGCGCGAGGAGCTGTTGGCGCTGGTGCCGAACGCCATCAGCTTCGAGAAATATCCGGCCCTGCGGGAGAAATTCATCGACCTCTTTTCGCTCTCGTCCGGCCCCTGCAATGCGAGCGAGCGGCTCACCGAGTTCCTCTGCTGCCTGCCGAAGTTCGCGGCACCGGCCGGGCTCTCCTATGAAAACGTCTTCCGCGTCGTGATCGTGCAGTTCATGGACCGCTTCAACTTCTGCCTCGGCGGCGTGAAGCGCTCCTGCATCCATTTCGTCACGCCGAACGGCCAGATCATTCCGTTCGACACCTACAATCTGTTCTACCGCAACGGCCGGATCGACGAGATCCGCGCCCGCCTTAAGGCGCAGGCCGCCGCGGAGGCAGTCTCGTGACCGCGGACGCCACGAGGGTCGCTACTGTGCTGCTGCTCGCGCTGCTCTGGCTGCCGGCGGGCAAGAGATGAGCGATCAACCATCGCATTCGGATCCTCCGCGATCCGCGCCTTCCGAGCGTGACGGGTCGCGATGGTGCTGATGATCATAATCGGGATTGTGCTGTTGCTGCCGGGCATATGCACCGTGATTTACGAGGTCAAAGACCCGAAGATGATCGAACGTGCTCCCCTCGCCAATGTAATCTTCCTGACGATCACCCTGACGATCGCGGCGGGCGGAGTGGCACTGATCTGGAACGCCGCGTTTAGACGGCGCTGAGGAAAACCACATGAGCGATTCGGGCGATCGGAGCAGGAAGATCCTCGTCACGGTCCTTTTCCTGGTCATCGGCCTGCCGCCGGGGCTCTGCTCGCTCTCTTTCATCGGCGAGACGGTCACCATGCTGCACGCGAGCGGCCCGGAGAACGCCTTCTATGGGCGGCTGTTCGGCGTTCTGTGCCTGGTCGGCTTCACCATTTTCGCAGTCATGCTGGGGCTGCTCATCTGGACCTGGTGTCGCCGTGAGTGAGCGCAGCAATCGCCCGGAGGGGAGCGTTTCATGACCATGTCACCTGGCGATCCTCACTGGCGGCCGCCGCCGCCGGCCAATCAACCCAACGGCTGCCTGACCGCATTCCTGATCCTGGTCGGCGTGATCCTGCTGATCCCCGGCGTCTGCGGGATCATCCTCGCGAGCCAGGACGGGGCGGAGCTTGTCCGGGATCAGACCGCGCTGCTCATCGCCGGCGGATTGATCTCGCTCGGTGTCCTCGGCGTCGTGGTGATCTGGCTGGCGATACGCGCGTGGCGGTGAACGGAGCGAGGGAGGCGAAATTCCATGTCGCAACCACCCAATCTTCCACCCCCACCACCGCTGCCACGCGGCCGCGACCGGAAGAGCTCGGACTCCGGCTACAAGATCACCGTCACCATCCTGTTCGTGGTGCTCGGCCTGCCGCCCGGGCTGTGCTCGCTCTATTTCACGCCGGCCGCCATCGAGCTCTGGCGGGACGGAACCCCGCAGGCGATCGCCTATGCGGTTATGTTCGCTTTTCCGTGCCTCGTCGGCTTCATCATGTTCGCGGGTCTGCTGTTCTGGCTGATCAGGACTTGGCGTCGGGCCTCGCCGTGAGCGAGCGGAGCAACCGGCCGCCGTACCAAACGCCGCCGGAGAGCAACGGCTGCCTGACGGCCCTGCTGATCGGCGCCGGCATCCTCATGCTGCTGCCTGGCCTGTGCGTCGTGTTGATCGTCGCCTTTGATCCCGTGCACGCGTTCAACGATCCGACGACGGTGTCGGCGTTCATCGGCTTTTTCGGCATCACGGCCGGCGGGATCGCGTTAATCTGGTGGGCCGTGCGGCGACCTCGCTGACGGAGACGCGCATGAGCGATCCCGGCGAAGCGCCGAGCGCAGCCTCCCGCGTGCTGAGCGCCGTGATGCTCCTTTTCGGAATCATCCTGGTGCTGCCCGGCCTCTGTGCGGGATATTTCGCGGTGATCGTGATTTTCTCGCCGGGCAATCCGTATCTGTCCGGATTGGGCCCGCTGTGGGTGATCTGCTTCGCGATTGCGGCCGCCGGCATTGCACTGATCGTGTGGGGGTTGCGCCGGCTTCAGCGCGCCAGCTCGATGGGAATCATGCGCGACAGGTGAAACGGCCCTTAACCATCGACGTTTTATGGGTTGCGCGTGCCCATTCGATCCCTATATTGCAGCGCAAAATGGGGCCGTTCGCGGCCCTGATTCGTTTCCAAAACCGGAACTTTTTATGTCACTCCGCAACGTGGCGATCATCGCCCATGTCGACCACGGCAAGACCACCCTGGTCGACCGCCTGCTCCAGCAAGCCGGCACCTTCCGCGAGAACCAGAAGGTGACCGAGCGCGCGATGGATTCCAACGACCTCGAGCGCGAGCGCGGCATCACCATCCTGGCCAAGGCGACCTCGATCCTGTGGAAGGACGTGCGCATCAATATCGTCGACACGCCCGGCCACGCCGATTTCGGCGGCGAGGTCGAGCGCATCCTCGGCATGGTGGACGGCGCGTTGGTGCTCGTCGACGCCGCCGAGGGGCCGCTGCCGCAGACCAAGTTCGTCGTGTCGAAGGCGCTCAAGGTCGGCCTGAAGCCGATCGTGGTCATCAACAAGGTCGACCGCAGCGATGCGCGGCCCGCCCAGGTCGCGAGCGAGGTGTTCGATCTCTTCGCAGCGCTCGATGCGACCGAGGAGCAGCTCGATTTCCCGATTCTCTACGGCTCGGCCAAACAGGGCTGGATGGCGGCGAGCCCGGAGGGCCCGAAGGACCAGGGCATGACGCCGCTGTTCGATCTCGTGCTGCGCCATGTCGCCGAGCCGAACGTCGAGGAAGGGCCGTTCCGCATGCTCGGCACGATTCTCGAGGCCAATCCCTACCTCGGCCGCATCGTCACCGGCCGCATCGCCTCGGGCTCGATCAAGCCGAACCAGGCCGCCAAGGTGCTCGACCGCAACGGCAACCTAGTCGAACAGGGCCGCGTGTCGAAGGTGCTCGCCTTCCGCGGTCTCGAGCGGCAGCCGATCGACGAGGCGTTCGCGGGCGACATCGTCGCGATCGCGGGCCTGCCGGAGGCGACCGTTGCGCACACGATCTGCGCGCCCGAGGTGACGGAGCCGCTCGCCGCCCAGCCGATCGATCCGCCGACGCTGGCGATGACGTTCCGCGTCAACGATTCCCCGCTCGCCGGCACCGAGGGCGACAAGGTCACGGGCCGCATGATCCGCGATCGCCTGTTTCGCGAGGCCGAGGGCAACGTCGCGCTGCGCGTCACCGAGTCGACCGAGCGCGACGCCGTCGAGGTGGCGGGCCGGGGCGAATTGCAGCTCGGGATTCTCATCGAGACCATGCGGCGGGAGGGCTACGAGCTTTCGGTGTCGCGCCCCAAGGTGCTGATGCGGCGCGACGAGTCGGGCGAGCTGCAGGAGCCGATCGAGGAGGTCGTGATCGACGTCGACGACGAGTTCTCCGGCGTCGTGGTGCAGAAGATGGCCGAGCGCAAGGCCGAGATGATCGAGATGCGCCCGTCCGGCGGCGGCCGCACGCGGCTCGTATTCTACGCGCCGACGCGCGGCCTGATCGGCTACCAGGGCGAGTTGCTCACCGACAGCCGCGGCACGGCGGTGATGAACCGGCTGTTTCATGCCTACGCGCCCTACAAGGGCGAGCTGCAGGGCCGGCGCAACGGCGTGCTGATCTCGACCGATGCGGGCGAGTCGGTGGCCTACGCGCTGTGGAACCTGGAGGACCGCGGCCCGATGATGATCGAGCCGGGCTGGAAGGTCTATCGCGGCATGATCGTCGGCGAGCACACCCGCGGCAACGACCTCGAGGTCAACGTGCTCAAGGGCAAGAAGCTCACCAATATCCGCACCACCTCGAAGGACGAAGCGGTGCGCTTGACGCCGCCGATCCGCATGACACTGGAAAAGGCGCTCGCCTATATCGAGGACGACGAGCTGGTCGAGGTCACGCCGAAGTCGATCCGCCTGCGCAAGAAGATCCTGGATCCGAACGACCGCAAGAAGGAAGAGCGGCGCAAGGAAGCCGAGGCGGTTTAGGCGGGTATCGTCCGTAGCGTGGGCAAAATCGCCTGACGAGCCGTCGCCGCGTGGGCACCGCGAGCGGGCGAGTTTGCCCACGCGGCCACCTGGGCGTGGTTGCCCACCTACCTGAGCCCTTGCAGAAACCTCTCCACGACGGGTCCCCATACGGCATCCGAGCCCGGTGTCTCGGCCATGAAGTGGCCGTCGCGGCCGAACGCCGGCAGCAGCTCGTAGTCGGCCTTGCCGCCAACGGCGCGGAATGCGGCCGCCATGGCGCCGGACAGGCGGGGCGCGAAATAACTGTCGTTTTCAGTGTAAATCCACAGCGTCGGGATGCGCGCCGTGCGGCCGAACTCGCCGGCCGCCGCGATGAGGCGCGCCGGCGCGCAGTTGTTGTCGGGCTGATCGTAGGAGCGCCCGCCGAGACCGCCGGCGAAATTGATCGCGGCGCGCACGCCGGCGGGCGCCCGGCTCGCCAGCGCCAGCGCCGCCCATCCGCCGGCCGACTGGCCGACCACGACGACGCCGCTGCGGCGCACGAAAGGTTGCACCCGCAAATAGGCGACCGCCGCCGCGATGCTGTCGGCCGCGGCGAGGCCGGCGGCGGCGAAATTCGCGTCATCGCAGCCGCCCTGATCCTCGCGATAGATGCCCCCGGTCGCGCCATGACCGGGGCGCTGCGGAACCGCGACCGCGTATCCACGCCGCACGAACCAACCGGTCAGTGCTGGAAACTCAGGCAGGGGCAGCCGGCGGCGCCGCTCGGCGTTCTGGGTCGTGCCGTGGTTCACGATGACGAGCGGGAATGGGCCGCGACCGGGCGGGCGAAACACGGTCGTATGCATCAGCACGCCGGGCTGCGGCGACGGCACCAGCCACGGTTGCGCGCGAAGCTCGCCTTGCTCCGCGCCAAGTTCAATGGCTTGCGGCCCGGCCGCCGGCTCGGCGCGTGGCACGGCGGGCACACATGTCAAGAAAATGAAAAGCACGCCGGCGCGCAGACCGCCGCGGAGGCTCGAAAAGCCGCTCATCCGAGCCCGCATGCGCACAAATTCCTCAAGCGCGACAATGGATTCACCCGTGGCGTACCGAAATAATCCACACCGAGCCACCCGATCAACGCCCCTCTTGATGCCGGACTCGCGCATTGCTCTATTCCGTGCATGAGCACAGTCCTCATCGAGATTCGCCGTGCGCGGACGGCTGATGCGAAATCGATCGCCGATACGCACGACGAGGCTTGGCGCAACGCTTATCAGGGCATCATCCCGGGGGTCGAGCTCGAGCGGCTGATCGCGAAGCGTGGCGCCGGCTGGTGGCACCGCGCGATCCGCAACCGCAGCCGTATCTCGCTGCTCGCTTTCGGCGACACCGTCGCAGGATACGCGAACTATGGCGGCAACCGCGCCCGCAGCCTGAAATTCGAGGGCGAAATCTACGAGCTCTATCTGCGGCCCGAGTTCCAGCGGCTGGGCTTCGGCCGGCGGTTGTTCAACGCGGCCCGGCGCGACCTCGCGCAGAGCGGCTGGAAGAGCCTGGTGGTGTGGGCGCTCGCCGACAATGAGCCGGCCGTTGCCTTCTATAAGGCGCTCGACGGCAAGGTGGTGGCGCGATCGTCGGAGCGATTCGGCGACAAGACGCTCGACAAGGTCGCCTACGCCTGGGACTGAGCTACCGGCGATCTACTTATTGGCTCGGTAAGGCCCGCTGAATCCTGGCCCCTTGTCGCCGAGCACGAACGGCTTGTCCTTGCCGCAGCGGAAGGTGCGCGCGTGCCGATCCGCGATCTCGCGCGCGAGCTCGACCGCCTTGGCATTCTGCTTGGCGTCCACATAGCCGACATGGCAGACGCCGCCCGGTCCGAGCCGCGTCACCACCAGCACCTCGCCACGGTAGGTTCCGTTCTCGACCTTCGGGTCATCGACCGGGACGGCGGTGCTCCAGCGCATGATCGTCGCGAAGGCGCGCGGTTTACGGCTGCCGTCGCGCACAATCCGCCACTCGATGCTGCTGCCCTCGCCGTTCAACGCCGCAAGCGTCTGCGCCGCCGCGGGCTCGCGCTCGGCCCTGGCACCATAGCTGATGTAAGCGCGTGCATCGCCGACGGTCATCACGATCGGGATGCCGGCATAGCCGACGCAACGCCACTCGCCCTCGTCTTCGGGCTCCTGTCCGGCCTTGTGCACGCATTTGTCGACGTCGAACGGCGTCGTGATCGATTCGATGGTTTCGCCCGTGGCAGGCGAGGCCAGCAGGACCGCCAACGCGGCCGCAGCGACGAATGCGTGTAAGCGGGTGACCCTCATGACCTCTCCTCGAAGCTGCGCTCGCGATCCAATGTCATTGGTCGCGCCGCGGGCCCGATCGGTTCGGATCAGAACTCGGGGGCGGGAAGGCTCGCCGCCACGCAGGCCGCCCGCAACGTGTTCACCAGGAGGCACGCGATCGTCATTGGCCCGACCCCGCCGGGCACCGGCGTGATCGCTCCGGCGACCGCACGCACCTCGTCGAAGGCCACGTCGCCGACGATCCGGCCCTTGCCGTCGGCGGTCGCGACGCGGTTGATGCCGATGTCGATGACGGTCGCACCCGGCTTGATCCAGTCGCCCCGAAGCAGTTCGGGCTGCCCGATCGCGGCAAACACCAGATCCTTGTCGCGGCAGGCCGCCCGCAGATCGTGCGTCTTCGAATGCGCGATGGTGACGGTCGCGCTTTCGGCGATCAGCAGATGCAGCAGCGGCCGGCCGACAACGTTGGAGCGGCCGATGACGACGGCGTCGAGCCCGGCGAGCGAGGGGTGAACCGTCTTGGCGAGGATCATGCAGCCCATCGGCGTGCACGGCACCATGACGGGCATGCCGATCGCCAGCCGGCCGACGTTGAGTGGATGGAATCCATCGACGTCCTTGGCGGGATCGATCGCGTTGATGACGCTCTGCGCATCGATGTGCGCCGGCAGCGGAAGCTGGACCAGGATGCCGTGGACGGCGGGGTCGTCGTCGAGCTGCGCCAGCAGCGCCAGCAGCGCCGCCTCGCCGACGCTTTCCGGCAGGCGATGATCGAACGAGCGCATCCCGGCCGCGGCGACCTCGCGGGTCTTGCTGCGCACGTAGACCTCGCTCGCCGGATTGTGCCCCACCTGAATGACCGCGATCCCGGGCACGACGCCATGCACGGACGCGAGGCGCGCGACCTGCGCGGCGACGTTCGCACGCAGGTTCGCCGCAATCGCCTTGCCGTCGATGATCGCCGCCGTCATGAGTCCTGCGCCTCGGTCTTGCGCCTCGGTCTTGCGCCTCAGTCTTGCGCCTTAGTTTCGCGCCTCGACGATGGTTGCGAGGCTCTGCGCCAGCGCCGCGGCGGAGCCTGCGATCTTGAGCCGCTTGATCCGCGCCGTCGCGCCCGCGATCAGGCTTACGTTTCGCGGCGCAACCGCGAGCGACTTCGCGACCAGGCGCACCAGCGCGGCGTTCGCCTCGCCCTCGCTCGCCACGGCACGCACGCGCGCTTTCAACACGCAACGGCCGTCCGCCATCTGCTCGATACCGTCGATCGCGTCGCGCCCGCTCTTCGGCGTCAGGCGCACGATCAGCACCGCACCATCCCCGGCGATCTGCCAGGGAACGCCCGCTGCCATCGCTCAGAAGACGTTGGGATAGACGTACAGCACGATTGAACGCTCGATAACGTAGATGATCAGCAGCACGACCAACGGCGAAAGATCGAGGCCGCCAAAATTGGGCATGACGTTGCGGATGGGCCGAAACACCGGTTCGGTGAGCCGATAGAGCACGTCGACGATCATGTTGACGGCCGGGTGGCGCGTATTGATGACGTTGAAGGCGATCAGCCAGGACACGATGACCGCAATGATGACGATCCACCAATAGATATTTAGCAGCATCAGGAGGACTTCAAGCAGCGGCTTCATGTCGATTCGTCCGTGCGATTCGCCAGTGCCTTGGCGCCGCAGACATTTAACGGCTCACCCCAGGGCAAACAAGGCACGCCAAGTCCCCGAATTTGCCGCTAACCTTGACAGGCCCGGACCCCGGCCCTAAATGGCACCACTTCCCAGGACCTTCGGCGCAACGCGCACCGTCGGCGGCAAGGGGCCGTAGCTCAGCTGGGAGAGCGCCTCGTTCGCAATGAGGAGGTCAGGGGTTCGATCCCCCTCGGCTCCACCAGCCTCCGCCCCTATGGGCGCTACGGCTCGGCAAGCCAGCCAGGCAGACTCATCCGCTTCAAGCGAAAAGGAGGGGCGAAGGCTTCCGCGTCGTAGCCCGACGGGCGAAGACGGGCCTCGGCGGCCATTAACGCCTCGGTTACCTGCCCGCACAAAAAGCTGCGGCGCGCCGAAGCGCGCCGCGCATTGCAACGCCATCGTCGGCCCGGTCACCCGGTCGGCGGAGCGATCTCGTCGAGGCTTTTCTGCCGCGCTTCCGGGCCGAGGAAGTTGACCGACACGGCGGCGATGACGAGCACGATCGCCAGTGTGACGAACACGGTGGTGAGCCCCCAGCCGTTCTTGACCCACAGAATGCCCGGAACGATGCCGGCGGTGCAGAGGCGGCCGACACCGGCGGCCCAGCCGAAGCCGGAGGCGCGCGCATTGGTCGGAAAGACCTCGGAGGCGAAGATCTGCATCGCGTTGCCGGCGACCTGGATGAAGAAGGTCATGATGAAGCCGGTGATGAGCAACGTGGTATCGCTACCTGATTTGGCGAACAGGACCGCCATGATGCCGGCGCCGATGAAAGCCACGACCGAGGTGCTCTTCCGGCCGAACGCATCGAGCGTGTACATCATGCAGATGCTCGCGCACGGCACCGCCATGTTCATGATCAGTGTATAGGTCAGCGACTTGGTGATGGTGAACCCCTTGTCGACCATGATGCTCGGCAACCAGGAGCCGAGCCCGATGGCGACGCCGAAGAATGCCGCAAAGCAGATCATCCCGGCGATCACCCGCACCGGAAACATGCTGAACACCACGGCGAATGGATCGCTCTTGGTGTCGCTCGCCACATCGGTCGTCAGCGGCTCGGTCGGCCCCGGGAGGCCGAGCTTGCCGAGAACCTCGATCGCCTGGTCGCCCTTGCCGTGGGTCGCGAGATAGCGCGGCGACTCCGGCAGCGTGAAGCGGAGGATCCAGACGATCAGCGCGCCGACGCCAAAGCAGATCCACACGCCCTGCCAATGAATGGTGTCGCGGAAAGCGAGCACGAACAGCGTCGAGATCGGCCACACGCAGGCGCCGCCGACGAAGTGGATGATCGCCAGGATGCGGCCGCGAATGGCTTTGGGCGAGTACTCGCCCGCATAGGTGAAGCAGAGCGGCTGCTCGGCGCCGAGCCCGAGGCCGGCAATGAAGCGGCAGATGATGAGCAGCGTGATGTTCGGCATCAGTGCGCCGATGATCGTGAAAATCGCGAACACCAGCAGATTGAACTGATAGACGAAGCGGCGGCCGAACCGATCGGTGAACTCGCCCTGGGCGATGGTGCCGATGAACATCCCCAGCGTCGTGGCGCTGACGATGCCGGCGGCGCCCGCGGGCGTCGCGAAGCCGGACTTGATCATGTCCGGAAAGAGCGAGCCTTGGACGATGTAGTCGATGACGTCGAAGAAATATCCCGCCGCGATCAGAGCGATGATCTTGACGTGAAGCGGTGAGATTCTCGCGTCGTCGAGCGACTTGCCGACGAATGCTTCGATTGTCTGAGCCACTGTGGTTCCTCCCCGAGGCTGGCCGCTGCTGCGCGGTTCTTGATTTTGTGCGGGCAGTCTGAGATTCGTCCCTGCGGCTGTCAATCGATGCGAGCGAAAAATCCCCGCTGGGACGAAGAGTCACAAGCTCCGGATGGCGGAAGGCGGCGTTCAGCCGCCCTCGAACTGCAGAATATAGAGCCCGGCGTTGGAGTCGGTGAGATACATCACGCCCTGCGGATCGACGTAGCAGTCGGCCGACTGAATGACTTGCGGCCGGTTCGGTCGTGGATCGAACATGCGCTCCGGATCGGGCGGCACGAAATAGGCGACCTCGCGCGGATGAAACGCGTTCTCGATGTCCCAAACCCGCACACCGGCATTGTGATATGCTGAAAAGATATAGCGCGAGCTCTGCAAGCCGCCCGGGCGGTTCTCCCACAGATTATGCGGGCCGAAGTTGCCGCCCTTCGCGCAGTAATCGGCGTCGCTCGGGAACGGCATGGTCGAGATGCTGATCGGGTTCGACGGCACGCGCACGTCGAACACCCAGATGTAACGCAGGCCGAGACTGCAATTGGCGAAATTGCTCTCGTCCGCCACGACGAGCAGGTTGCGATCGGGCAGCGGCAGGGGCGAATGGGTGCCGCCGCCGAAAGGCGGATCCCAGTTGCAATGGCAGACGAGCTGCGGCCGGGTCGGATCCGCGACATCGAGAATGGTCATGCCGCCATCGCGCCATGCGCCATAGAACAGATCGTCGGCGACGAGCCCGTGATGCAGCGCATAGCGCTTGCCCTTCGGCCAGGTCGGCGTCTCGCCGCCGCCCGACCACAGCCCGGGCAGCCACCATTTGCCGACGACCTCGAGCCTGGTCGGGTCCGACATGTCGACGATCGCGAGCACGTGGTCGGCGAAGTCGGCGAAATGAATCGACACATAGGCGTAGCGGCCGCCGACGTACCAGATGCGATGCGGACCGACGCCCGCAACCGGCATGAAGCTGATCTCGCGCGGCGTTTCAGGCCGCGAAATATCGTAGACGCGCAGGCCCGACGTGAAGCTCTGGTTTTTGACCAGATCGGCGGGCGAACCGGAGAAATAGGCCTTCTGGTCGATCTGCATGTTCCACATGCTGGGGGCATTGACGCAGATGAGCAGATCGTCGTGCGTCTGCAGATGCAGTGCGCGGGTATTGGGCGGCGCCGGCAGGAAATTCACGGGCTTCGGATTTTTCACATCACGCACATCGATGACCGTGATGCCGTTGCTGAAGCCGTGGCCCACATAGGCGTAGCCGCGATGCACCATCACCTGGACGCCGTCGCCGCGACCGCCCTGGTCGCTATGGCTGATGAAGCTGATGTTGCGCGATGCCACAGCTTTCATGTTTAACCTCTCCCAAACGATCGACCGTAGCCTGCATGGAGGCGCGGAGCGCCGCAATCCGGGACGCTGTTCCCGCATTACGCTTCGCTCCATGCGGGCCACAAGGGCAGATACAAGAGTCGACACAGGTCCCGCCGTGGTGCAACAAGGCGGCGTAACGATTAGGGCAAGTGAGGAGCGGATGGCAAATAGGTTCGGGCGCCTTGCCCTGCACATGTGGACGATCGACACGACGCCGCTCGCGATCCAGCTCGATGCGGCGCGCGAAGCAGGCTACGACGCGGTCGAGCTGCGCCGCATCGATTTCAAGCGCTGCTTCGAGGCAGGCCTGAGCAACGCGCAGGTGCTCGATATCGTGAAGAAAAGCGGCATTCCGGTCGGCGTGCTCGGCGTCGAGTATGGCTGGCTCTTTGCCAAGGGCGAGGACAGCAAGCGCATCTTCGGCGTGTTTCGCGAGTCGTGCGAGAACGCCGTCGCGCTCGATTGCGGCATGCTGATGAGCGCGCCCGGTCCGTTCGTCGGCCCGGTGCCGGAGGCGATCGCCAACCTGCGCGTCGCCGGCGACATCGCGGCCGAGTTCGGGCTCAAGCTCGCGATCGAGTTCAACTCGCAGCACCCGGTGCTCAACAACATGAGCGTCCAGCGCGAGATCGTGAGCGCGGCGGGCAAGACGAACGTCGGCCTGCTGCTCGACGCCTATCATCTCGCGCGCAGCGGCGCGCCGGGCGCGAGCTTCGCGGATGTGCCGGGCGAGGACATCTTCTGCTTCCAGTATAGCGACCTCTCGCCCACGCCGGTGACCGGCGTCGCCCGCCCGACCGATCGGCTCGCGCCCGGCAAGGGCACGGTGCGCTGGCGCGAGGTGTTCAGCCTGCTCGCGCAGAAAGGCTACACGGGGTATCTGAGCTACGAGGCGCCGAACCCCGAGCTATGGGCGCGCTCGCCATTCGAGGTCGCGCGCGACGGCGTGGAATTGACACGCGCGCTGTTGCGCGAGGCCGTTCCGCAATACGCGGCGTAACGGATAAATTCGTAGGGTGGGCAAAGCGAAGCGTGCCCACCGGCGACGACCGCGTGGGCACGGCGCGTCCCGCGCCTTGCCCACCCTACGACGGAATGCCGTTGAGGGAAGGAAACATCATGACGAACTCGACCGATCCGCTCTTTGCCGGACTGTTCGACCGCAAGATCACCGAAGTGCCGGCGACGGTGCAGAACCAGCGCTACATGACGAGTGTCGCGCCGGCGGCCGCCAATCCGGGCAAATGGGTCGAGCAGCCGCGCTTGCCGATCCCGGTCGGCGAGCACGGCGTGATCGAGTGCGCGGGCAAGATTCATGTCGTCGCCGGCTACGCGCGGCATCGCGTCGATGGCGATTTCCACCAGGTGTTCGATCCCAAGACCGGGCAGTGGACGCTCAAGGCGCCGTTTCCGGTGCCGTGCAATCACGTGGCGCTCGCGAACATCGGATCGAAGATCTACGCGTTCGGCGGCTTCATCGAGCAGAACCGTTGCCCGCATTCGAAATGCTTCGTCTATGACGCGGCGGACGACAAGTGGACGCCGATCGCCGGCCTGCTGCGGCCGCGCGGCGCCTCCTCGGCGGTCGTGCTCGACGGCAAGATCCACCTGCTCGGCGGACGCGACGTGCGCTCGGTCGAATGGCACGAGGTGTACGATCCGGCGACGGACAAGTATCAGATCCTGCAAGGGATGCGCGGCTCGACCGGCACGCAGCCGTTCGTCGGGCAGCGCGACCACATGGGCGTCGCGGTGGTGGACGGCAAGATCCACGCCATCGCGGGGCGCATGGACTCCTACGATTTCAACACCAGCCTCAACGCCGTCTACGATCCGAAGACCGACGGCTGGAGCTTCCGCGCGCCGCTGCCGACCGCGCGCAGCGGTGTCTCGGCGGTCTACCACAAGGGGCGCATCGTCGTGTTCGGAGGCGAGGCGACCGGCAAGGTGTTCGGCACCAACGAGGCCTATGATCCGAAGACCGACAAGTGGGAAGCGCTCGCGCCGATGAAGCTGCCGCGCCACGGCCTGCACGGCGCGACGGTCGCGGTGATCGGCGACATGATCCACGTGCCGGGTGGCGGCCCGGTGCCGGGCGGCAGCATCCAGGGCGCCTATCACGACGCCTTCACGCTGGCCTGATTTGGGTGCGCGATGGCGCGGTTCGAGCTCACCATCAACGGCCGCGCCGTCAATGTGACGGTCGCGAGCGAAGAGACTTCATTGCTCGCGGTGCTGCGCGACGAGCTCGGCCTCGTCGGCACGCGCTTCGGCTGCGGGCTCGAGCAGTGCGGCTGCTGCATGGTGCTGATCGACGGCGCACCGACAAAATCATGCGCCAAGCCGGTCTGGAGCGTCGCCGGGAAGTCGGTCACCACGGTCGAAGGCCTGGGCACGCCCGAGCAGCCGCATCCGCTCCAGCAGGCGTTTTTGGACGAGCAGGCCGGGCAATGCGGCTATTGCCTGAGCGGGATCCTCATCTCCGCCAAGGCGCTGCTCGACCGCAATCCGCAGCCCTCGCGGGCCGAGATCGCGCAGGCGCTCGACGACAACATCTGTCGCTGCGGCTCGCATAACCGCATCCTGCGGGCGGTGGAGAAGGCCGCGGCGCACATCGCGGGAGGGGCACGATGAGCGACTCATCCGCCCTGACGGGCGCGCTCGCCGACCATCCGCTGCTGATGCAATGGGTATCGTTCCCATCGTTCAACGAGGTCCTGATCCGTACCGGCAAGGTCGAGATCGGTCAGGGCGTTCTCACCGCCATGATGCAGCTCGCCGCCGAAGAGCTCGATGTCGCGCCGTCGCAGATCGACATCGACTCCGGCGATACGCGGCTGACGCCCAACGAAGGGTTCACCGCGGGCAGCCAGTCGATGCAGTTCGGCGGCGTCGCGCTGCGGCAGGCCTGCGCCGAGGTGCGCGCTCTGCTGCTGCGCGACGTGGCGGAACAGGTGGGTTGCGAAATCGCCGAGCTCACGATCGAGCGCGGCCATGTACTGCGGCGTGGTGCGCGCACCGACAAGAGCTATTGGACACTCGCGCGGATGCTCCACCATGCGACCGCGACCGGGAATGCGCCGCGCAAGGATCACGCGAGCTATACGATCGTGGGCCGGAGCACGCCGCGCCTCGACCTGCCGGCAAAAGTGTTCGGCCAGCGGACCTTCATCCACGACATCAAGCTCGACGGCATGCGCCACGCGCGCGCGGTGCGCCAGCCGCGGCGCGGCGCCACCATCGATACGATCGACGAGGCCGCGATCCGCCGGGCGGCGCGCGGCGCGATCGAGCTCGTGCGCCATGGCAATTTTCTCGCCATCGTCGGCGACCATGAGACCGCCGTCGAGGCGGCGGCTGTTGCCGCTGAGACCCACGTCAAATGGCACGGCGTCGAGCCGATCAATCCGCAGCAACAGCAGGCGTCGTCGCTGCTGCAGCAGCCGACCATCGATCGCACGGTCGGGGCGCCGCCGTCAGATACAACCGCGCGCGCCGCGCACCACGAGGCGACCTACTCGCGCGCCTACCTGGCGCACGCCTCGATCGCGCCGTCCTGCGCGCTCGCCGAATTCCGCGACGGCCACCTGACGGTATGGACGCATGCACAGGGCGTCTTTCCGCTGCGTGCAGCGCTCGCGCAGTCGCTCGGGCTCGACCCCAAGGACATTTCCGTGCGGCACGTGCAAGGACCCGGCTGCTACGGCCACAACGGCGCCGACGACGCGGCGGCCGATGCAGCGATCATCGCAATGCAGAAGCCGGGCACGCCGATTCGCGTGCGCTGGCGGCGCGAGGAGGAGTTCGCGTTCGAGCCGGTGAGCTCCGCGATGGTGGTCAAGGTGCGCGCCGCGCTCGATGATGCCGGCAAGCCGTCCGACTGGACGGCGGAAATCTGGAGCGGCACGCACAGCGCGCGCCCCGGCAGCGGCAACCTGCTGGGCGCGAAGGCGCTGCCGAGCCCGCCGCCCGAGCCGCCCCCGCATGACGTGCCCGACGCGGGCGGCGGCGGCGCGGTACGCAACGGCACGCCGCTCTACGATATTTCGGCCAAGCGCATCATCCATCATTTGGTGCCGGAGACGCCGGTGCGCACCTCGGCGCTGCGCGGGCTCGGCGCCATGCCCAATGTGTTCGCGATCGAGTGCTTCATCGATGAGCTCGCCGAGCGCGCCGGCGAGGATCCGGTGCAATATCGCCTCGCCATCACCTCCGATCCGCGCGCCCGCGGCGTGATCGAGCGCGTCGCCAGGATGTCGGCCTGGCAGGCGGGCCTTGCTGCCGGCACCGGCCGCGGGCGCGGCATCGGCTTTGCCCGCTACAAGGATCGTGCCGCCTATGCGGCGGTCGTGGTCGAGCTCGAGGCCGACGAGGCGATCCGCCTCAGGCGCATGTGGTGCGCGGCCGACGTCGGCCTCGTGGTCAATCCGGACGGCGCCATCAACCAGCTCGAAGGCGGCATGATCCAGTCGGCGAGCTGGGTGCTCAAGGAGCAGGTGCGGCTGGAGACGACCGGCATCGCGTCGCGCGATTGGGAGACCTATCCGGTGCTGCGCTTCTCCGAGGTGCCGGAGATCACCGTCGAGTTGATCGCGAGCGATAGCGACGTCCCGCTCGGCGCCGGCGAGGCGACCGCCGGGCCCACGGCTGCGGCGATCGGCAACGCCGTCGCGCACGCGCTCGGCGCCCGCATCCGCGACCTGCCGCTGACGCGCGAGCGCATCATGGCGACGCTGCTGGCGGGCGAATAGCGAAACCATAGGGTGGCAAAGGCGCCGGTCCGACTCGCGCCGCGTGGCAAAAGCTCCGAAGCGCCTTTGCCCACGCAGGCCTCCGCATGCCCGATTTTATCCACCCTATGAGGCCGAAGAGCGACCAGCGAATAGGGAGCAGCGAATAGCTGGGCGAACTACTCACTATTCGCTACTCGCATTCGCCATGACGCCCGCGCCCCGATCGAGCTCCAGCCACGCCTCGAGGAACGTCTGCAGCCACGTGCGGATCGCAAGGTCGTAGACGGGGCGTTCGGCGAAGTGAGCCGCGCGCTGCTTGGCGCCGGGCATCGCCATGCGCTCATGGCCGCGGGTGGTCCAGCGGCACATCATGGCGTGGGTGACCTCGGCGTGAAACTGGATGGCAAAGCCGTTGCCGTAGCGCATCGCCTGGATCGGAAAGATGTCGCCCTCGGCGAGCAGCTCGGCGCCGTGCGGCAGATCGAAGCCCTCACGGTGCCATTGATAGACCACGGCCGGCCAGTTGCCGCACACCGCGTGCGCCGCCTCGGTCACGCGGATCGGATAGTAGCCGACCTCGGCCTTGCCCTCGGGATGGTAGGCGACGCGCGCCCCGAGGTGCTTCGCCATCATCTGGGCGCCGAGGCAGATGCCGAGGAAGGGCTTGCTCTCGGCGAGCGGCACCGCGATCCAGTCGATCTCACGCCGGATGAAATCGTCGGTGTCGTTGGCGCTCTGCGGGCCGCCGAAGATGACCGCGCCGGCGTGGTCCGCCAGGGTCTCGGGCAGCGGGTCGCCGAAGCGCGGACGGCGAACGTCGAGCGGCACGCCCATTTTGGTCAGGTAATGCCCGATCCGCCCAGGGATCGAGTGCTCCTGGTGGAGGACGAGCAGCACCGGCCGATGCGGGGCCGGTGGGGGCGTGCGCGGATGCAGTGGCGCGTGCATTGGCTGAGTCGAATTCCTACCCGCCCACCTGCGGTTGGCAAGACCCGTGCCGGTCAGGCCTTCCATGCAAAGGGTCGATGCCTGCCGCATGAATCCGGAAAAGCCGGCTCACGTCGCGCCCTCGCCAGCGTCGCCGGCCTCGGCGGCCGCCGCCACCCGCTCGCGCAGCATGACGCGGTCACGCGTCGACACCGCCAGCAGGTCGGCCACCCGCCACATCACGTTGGCCTCGAACTCGGTCACCTTGCCGTCGGCGTAGACCATCTCCCACAGCATCTCGACGACGTTGAGCCGGCCGGCCTCGTCGAGGGTGCGCATCAGCAGGCTGGTGAAATGATAGAAGTCGACCGCCTCGCGGTCATCGGCGGCGGCCTCCGCGATCAGCTCGTCGGTCGCGGCGGCATCGAGCGCGAACTCGCGCTCGAGGATCGCATGCAATTTGCTTCGCTTGGCGTCGGTGAGCTCGCCGTCGAGGGTCGCGATGTGGACGAGCAGCGCCGCCGCGGCACGGCGGTAGTCGTTCTCGGCGAACTGGTCCTGCGGCTTCTTCTCGTCGATCAGGTCGGAGAAGAATCGTCGGAGATCGTCCAGCATCACGGGCCCTGCAAAATCCGCTGCAACGCCGAAAGAGCGGCCGGCACGTCAGCGGCTAGCGCACAGCCCGGTGGGTCCGGATGCTCTCGGCGAGCAAAGCGAGGTTGTTGGCAATATAGGGATTGCGCGGGTCCTTTGCCCGCGCCTCCAGCAGGGTCGCCCGGGCATGCGCGTAATCGCCGCGCAGCATGTAGGAATAGCCCTGGTTGTTGAGGAGCTCGGGCGTGCGCCCCATCATGCCGTAGAGCTGCTTGTAGGCGCGATCGGCGAGATCGAAGCGCCTGAGCCGGTCGTAGGACGCGGCAAGCCCGAGCCAGGCATCGGCGTCACGCGGCCCAGCCTCGACGGCCCGGCGGAAGTAGCGCTCGGCGAGGCCGTAGTTCCCCTGACGAAAGTTCATCCGGCCGAGGCTCAGGTCATCGTTGGGCGTGCTCGGCATCGCCGGCGTTAGTTCCTCGGCCGGCGGGCCCTTGTCGCCGACATCGTGCGGACCAATGGGGGGCGGGCCGCCGATCGAGCCGGTGGTATCGGCGGGCGTGTCGGTCTTGGTGCCGAAGAGGTCGGGCGCCTTGAGCGATGTGGTCTCACAGCCGGACAGCCATAGAAGGCTCGCCACCGCGACAACGACGCTACGCTTGACGCCAACGCTCATACGCTACTGCGCCCCCCGGGCGCCGGGACAGCTTCGTGGGTCCAAGGCACCGGCGCGCGTGGTGCTGCCGCAACCCCGTAACGACCGTAGGGGACGGTGGTTAAGAATTTCTCGCCGGCGAGCTAAGCCGCCGTTCGCTCACGGTATTTTGGTCCGCTAAGCGGTCGGAGGGAGCACCGGGACGGCCACGGATGGGTCAATAGGCGCCCATCTTGATGCGCACGAAGACCGGCAGCAGGATGGCCACGAACAGCACCGGGAAGACGCAGACCATCAGCGGGATGGCGAGCTTGGAGGGCAGCGCATAGGCCTTCTCCTCGGCGGTCGAGAGACGCCGGTGGCGCATGTCCTCGCTGTAGACGCGCAGCGCGTCGGTGATGCTCGAGCCGAGCTCGTCCGATTGCTGGATCAGCGTCGCGAACGAGCGCACCTCGGCGAGGCCCAGGCGGTCGCCGAAATGCTCCAGCGCCTCGCTCATGGTGCGGCCGGCGCGGATTTCCAGGTTCGCCATGTGGATGTTGGCGCTGAGATTCGGATAGGATTCGCCGAGCTCGCGCCCCACCCGCTCGAACGCCGCCGCCATCCCGAGCCCGGCATCGGCGCACACCACCAGCAGGTCCATCATGTCGGGAAAGCCGGCGCGGTATTCCTGCCGGCGCGCCGAGACGATGCGGTCGAGCACGAGGCTCGGCGCGAGATAGCCGAGAATGCCGCCGACGCCGACCGCCGGCCATTGCACACCGGACCTCGATGTGAGCAACGGCACGAGCGCGAACCCTACCGCGCCGAGCACCACCGCCAGCAGGCCGCGGGTGAGGAAGAAGAAGCCGACCGCGCGCGCATCGAAGATGCCGGCCTGCACCAGGCGCTGGCGCAGCATCTTCATGCTCTTGTTGTCCATCGACGAGTAGTGCTTGGTGGTGCGGTCGAGCAGGCGCTGCGCGGCCTTCATGCCGGAATGGCGCAACGAGCCGCTGCCGCCCGAGGACACGAGATCCTCGGTCTTGATGCCGGCGGCACGGCGCTTCACGGTTCCGCGCACCCGCACCGCCCGCATGACGAAGAAGGCGATGAGCGCAGTCGGAATGAACACGGCCGCCATCACCAAGAGATTGGCGAGGCCGTTGTTCGCCGGGATCATGTCGAGCAGCGTTTGCATCGAATCGTTACCCGGACCTAGATCTTGAAGTTGACCATCTTGTACATCACAAGATTGCCCACCAGCATCCAGCAGATGGCGGCGCCGAGGATCTCCTTGGTGATGTCGAACTGCCAGACGCTGCCGTAGAAATCTGGCGCCACCACCTGGATGACGCCGAACATCAGGATCGGCAGCGACGACAGGATCAGCGCCGAGGCGCGGCCTTCGGCGGCGAGCGCGCGCACCTTGCGCCGCATCTTGAAGCGCTGGCGGATCACCGCGGACAGGTTTTCCAGGATCTCGCCGAGGTTGCCGCCGGTCGATCCCTGGATCGCCACCGCCGTGACGAACAGCGGCAGGTCGTCCTGGCCGACGCGCGAATAGAGGTTGCGCATCGCGGTCTCGAGATCGGCGCCATAGGTGATCTCGTCGGCGACCAGGCCGAACTCGGTGCCGATCGGATCGGGCATCTCTTTCGCCACCATGTTGACGGCGATCGGCACCGGATGCCCGGCGCGCAGGCTGCGCACGATGATGTCGATGGCGTCGGGGAACTGCGAGCCGAATTTCTTCTGCCGCCGGCCGCGCAGCACACGCAGCGAGAAGTAAGGCAGGAACAGGCCGCTGAACAGCGCGCCGAGCAGCCCCTGCACGATGCTGCCGCGCAGTACGACGAGCGCGACCAGCGTGATGACCGCCGCGATGCCGGCAAACATGCCGATGCGCGACAGCCCGACGGAGACGCCGGATTGCACGATCAGCTTGTTGAGCGCGACGACCGGCAGGCGGAAATCGCCGCCCGTCGTCAGGCCGCGCTCGCGGCGGAGCTCCACCAGGATGCCCTGGCGGTCGACCGTGTCGCTGAGCAACGACAAGCGGCGGTTGATGCGGTTGCGATATGACGCGGCCGAGAAGAACAGCAGATAGATGCCTTCGCCGAACAGGATGGCCGAGACCACCGCGAAGGCGTAGATCGCATATGTCGGGTCGATGTTGAACGACATTGGTATCAGAGCGGCTGACTCGGATCGAAGTAGCTCGACGGGATCTTGATTCCTTTGGCGACGAGATCGGTGAGGAAGCGCGGACGGATGCCGGTGGCCTGGAAGTGACCCTGCACGGTGCCGTCCTCCGCGGTGGAGGTGCGCACGTACTTGTAGATTTCCTGCATCTGGATGATGTCGCCTTCCATGCCGGTGATCTCGGCGATGCTCATCACGCGGCGCTTGCCGTCGGAGAGGCGCGACAGCTGGACGATGACGCGGATGGCGGCGGCGATCTGGCCGCGGATCGAGGCGACCGTCATCGGCAGGCCGGCCATGCCGATCATCTGCTCGAGACGGGAGAGCGCGTCGCGTGGCGTATTGGCGTGCACGGTCGCCATCGAGCCTTCGTGGCCGGTGTTCATCGCCTGCAGCATGTCGAAGGCTTCCTCGCCGCGGCACTCGCCGAGGATCACGCGGTCGGGGCGCATGCGCAGCGCGTTCTTGACCAGGTCGCGCTGGCGGATCTCGCCCTTGCCCTCGATGTTGGGCGGGCGCGTCTCCATGCGGCCGACATGCGGCTGCTGCAGCTGCAATTCGGCCGCGTCCTCGATGGTGACGAGGCGCTCCTTGTCCGAGATGAAGGCGGAGAGCGCGTTGAGCATGGTCGTCTTGCCCGAGCCGGTGCCGCCCGAGATGATGGTGGTGACGCGCGCCTTGACGGCGGCGGCGAGCAGCTCGGCCATCGGCGGACGCAGCGCGCCGATGTCGACCAGCTTGTTGAGGTTGAACGGCCGCTTGGAGAACTTGCGGATGGACACCAGGGGCCCGTCGACCGCGACAGGACGCACCGCGACGTTGACGCGCGAGCCGTCGAGCAGGCGCGCGTCGCACAGCGGATGCGATTCGTCGACCCGGCGGCCGACCGCGGAGACGATCTTGTTGACGATGCGCAGGAGGTGCGGCTCGTCCTTGAAGCGCACCGCGGTGGGCTCGAGGATGCCGCCGCGTTCGACATAGACGCATTCGTGTCCGTTGATCAGAATGTCGTTGACGCTCGGGTCCTTGAGCAGCGGCTCGATCGGGCCGAGCCCGGTCATCTCGTCGAGGATCTCGTTGACGAAGCCGGCGAGCTCCTGGGCGTTGAGCGCGAGCCGCTCGACCAGGATGTACTGCGAGACGAGCTGCTGGACGTGCTTGCGGATCTCCTCCTCGGGCAGCTTTTCCAGCGCCGAGAGGTTGATCTCCTCGATCAGCTTGCGGTGCAGCCGCACCTTGGCGTCGAGCAGCTTGTCGGTGAGCAGCGGGTTCGGCGCTGGCGCGGCCGCCTGCGCCGGCTGCGCCGAGGGTTGCGGCGCGAGCATCAGCGGCACGATCGGATCAGGCTCGGGCTCGCCCTGCGGAAACACGGTCCACGCCACCGCCTCGTCGGCCGGCGGCGGAGGCGGCGCGACAGCCGCCGGCATCGCCAGCGGCGCGGTGGCCGCTGGCGAAAACTCCGGTGTCGCCCGGCGCGTGCTGAATCGACCCGCCATGACTATAGGCCCAGCTCACCCCTTGCTGCGTCGTTGCGCAGCGCCTCTGTTCGACCCTTTGTCTTCTCTGAACGCGCTACGAACGCGCCCAGGACAACGCCATTTTCTTGTGCGGCGCCGCGGCCGCCCTGTCGGGCGGCGGCGCGATCAGCTTCTTGAGCTCCGCGGTGATCTTGTTGCCCGCCTTGACCTCGTCGAGCGGAACGCCGCGGTCGATCGCCTCGCGCACCAGCGCGTAGTTGTTTGGAACGGCGGAGACGAAATCCTTGCCGAGCGCCTGCTCGACGTCGCTCTTGCGCAGGCCGGAGCCGAACATGCGCTGCTCGAAGCGATTGATGATGACGCCCGGACGCTGGCCGTCGCCCAGCCGCTCGCTGATGGCGGCGACGAGCTGCTTGGCGTGCTTGAGCCCCGGCACGGTGAGCTCGGTGACGATGTACAGCCGGTTGGAGCCCAGCAGCACGCTGTCGGTCCAGGAGAACCAGGTGCGCGGCATGTCGATCACGACGTAGTTGAAGTGCGAGGAGACGAGATCGAGCAGGCGGGTCACGAGCTCGGGATCGAACGAGCGCATCTCCGCCGGCCGGTTGGGCGACGCGATCACCGCGAGGCCGGAGCCGTGATAGGCGGTCATCACCTCGAGCAGCTGGCGATCGAGCCGCTCCGGACGCGGCTCGATCTCCTTGAGGTCGAGGCGCGGTTCGAGATCGAGATAGTCGGCGCAGTTGCCGTTCTGGAAATTCAGGTCGACCAGGCAGGTCGCCGGCCGCGACTTGCTGCCGCCGCTGTTGAGCAGCAGGAGCGCGGTCTGGATCGCCAGCGTGGTGACGCCGCAGCCGCCGCCGGCGCCGAGATAGGTGAATATCTGCGCCTCGGTCTGCTCGGGCGCCGCCGGCGCCTGCACGACGCGCGCGCAGGTGCGCACCAGCTCGACCGGCTGCACCGGCTTCACCAGAAAGTCGGCGACCCGCATCAGCAGCAGCTGGCGCGCCGTGTCCTTGTCGAAATTAGGCGTGATCACGACCACCGGTGGCCAGCCGTTGAGGCGTCCCATCAACCGCGTGAGCGCGGCCATCTCCGGCTCCTGCGCGGGGTCGAGATCGATGACGATGACGGTGAGATCCTCGCCGGTGACCTTCGCCTCGTTGGCGGAGAGCGGGCCGCTGATCATCGCGAGCTCGATCTGGGCCGCGGTCGCAAAAGTCGAGCGAACCGACTCCTCGAACGCGGCGTCGGCCGTGACGACCAGCACCTTGGTCTTGGTCGAACCTGCTTTGGAGCGGCTGTTGAGCATCTTCGGTATCTCTGGGGGTCTCGCGTCAATGCGTCGCAGCGTTGGTCGTCGTCGCCGCGCTCGCGGCTGCGGCCGGCGCCGGCGTGCAGCCCGGCTGCGCCGCCTGCACGGCGGTGCCGTAGGTGCCGCTCGAGCTCGTGCCCTTCGGCTGGATGACCTGGCAGGTGCGGTAGCGCTCGACCGCGCTCTGCACCACGACGCCGTTGGCGGGGATGTTGCGGTTGGCGCTCGCCGGCGGCCACGGATCGACCGTCTGCGTCGCCAGCGCCGTCGCGATCGCGTCATTGGCGCCGAACGACACCGTCTCGCGGCGGTCGTAGTAGAGGTCGGAGCAGCCCGCCAGCATGGTGGCGAGCAGCACGCCCGCGCCGATCCGCGTCATCATCCTACTGCGCCGCGACATTGAGGCCCCCCTTCGGCAGCTCGAGCATGTGCCCGATCGGTCCGCGCTCGACCATCGCGCCGCCGCCGCGCACCGTGGTGCGCGGCACCTCGTTGCGGTTCTCGAGGAAGAAGTCGATGTCGTTGGCCGGCAGCGTCGAGTCGAGCGGCGTCTTCACCTCGTCGCCGGGCCGCGTCGGGTTCACGAGGTGCGGCGTGACGATGATGATGAGGTCGGTCTCGTTCTTCTGGTACGATTTGCTGGAGAACAGCGGGCCGAGCACCGGCACGTCGCCGAGCCACGGCAGCTGCTGCTGCGCGGTCGACAGGTTGTTCTGCAACAGGCCGGCGAGGACGAAGCTCTGGCCGTCCCTGAGCTCGAGCGTCGTCGTCGCGCGGCGCACCGTGAGCGCCGGCACGACGATGCCGTTGCCGACGGCGACGCTGTTGCTGGGATCGAGCTGGCTGACCTCGGGAATGATCTTGAGGTTGATCAGGCTGCCGTTGAGGACGGTCGGCGTGAAAGCGAGGCTCACGCCATACTGCTTGTAGTCGACCGTGATCTGGCCGGAGCCGAGACCGGGCACCGGGATCGGATACTCGCCGCCGGCGAGGAAGTTCGCGGTCTCGCCCGAGAGCGCGACCAGGTTCGGCTCGGCGAGCCGGCGGGCGAGGCCCCTCTGCTCCAGCGCGTTGAGCATCGGGTCGATCTGCAGGCCCTTGGCCACCATGCTACCGGCGATGAAGCCGAATGGCGCGGTCGCGGTGCCGATGACGCCGGCGGCACCCGGCGCAACGCCCGCCGCGTTGACGAGCGAGGTCAGCGGCGACGTGCTCGAGGTCGAGGTGACCGGCAGCAGCGAGGCCGCCTGGCCGGATCCGATATTGGCGATGAAGCTGCCTTGATGACCCGGGCGCGGCCCGACGTTCCACTGCACGCCGAGCTCGCGGTCCGCCTCGCGCGAGGCCTCGACGAAGCGCACCTCGAGCATCACCTGCTGCGGCTGCATCACCTGGACCGAGTTGATGATCTCCGGGCCGAACTGCTTCGCGACCTGCACGGCCTGGTCGAGCGCGACGCCGTCGGTCGCGGTGCCGGTGAGCAGGATGCGGCCGTTGACGGTCGACACGTGGATACGGTTGTGCGGGAAACGCCGCGCGAGCTCGGCGGCGAGCGCCGAGGTGTCGTAGGACACCTCGACGTCGAACACGCCGATCAAGCGCTTGTCGGCGCCGTAGATCGAGACGCGGGTGGTGCCGAGCTTCTTGCCGAGGATCGACAGCGTGTGGTCGGTCAACGCGTTGACGTCGGCGATGTCCGGGTTTCCCACCATGATGTCGACGAACGGCTGATCGGTGCGCACATCATCGGACTTGCCGACCGCGACGACGATCGAGGCGGTGCGGCTGCCGGCGCCGACCATGATCACGCGCTCCGCATGGGCGGTGCCGGCGAGGCCGGGCACGCACGCCGCCCCGACGGCGAGCGACATCGCGATCGAGACGAGCGTCGAGCGCCAGGCGAGACGCGGGCGCGCCCGCGACGGCTTCCGCGAGGTCCTGTCCAAGATTCCGAAGACGAGCCGGGTGCGCGGCACCGCGGCGTCCTGATATTCGTCGTTTTTCACATCGGCCTCCCCGCCTTGTGATCCATTGCACCCGCCGGCAAATCCCCATTCGGCGGCGCGGTGCATCAGTGCATGGTTCCTTGCCCCACGGTCGCGGATGCGTTCGATCCGCGATCATCTTTCGGCACGCTGTAGATGGTCCGGTTCTGGGCGCGCGTGATTCCGATCGTCGCGTACTTGCTGTTGTCGTCCTCGGTGGTCTTGGCGCCGAGGAGGTCGGCGATCGTGATCGGCCGCGACGGCGTCGCCGCCGTGTCGCCCGCCTTGCGCAGCGCGAGCTCCAGCGTGCCGATCTGGCTCGCCAGCGCGAGCTTCTGCGCGCCGGTGATGTCGACCTCGAGCGTCACCGCCTTGGCGACGGATGGTTTGTCGGAGCGTTCGTCGGCGAGCTGGTCGATCGCCAGCACCTTGACGTCCTTGAGAACGACGTCGTTGAAGGCGTTGTTCTTCTCCAACTGCCGGCTCAGCATCACGTCGACCCGGTCTCCCGGCAGCACGAAGCCCGCGACGCCGTCCACATCGTTGACCCGGATGGTCACCGCCTTGAAGCCTTCGCGCAGCGTCGCCGAGAGCGTCGCGCGCTGCCCTTCGCCGGTGATCTTGGAGGCGAGCACCGGCTCGTTCGCCTCGATCGCGGTGAGCACCACCCGCTTGCCGTGCGACAGCAGGTCCTTGATCGAGCGGAAGCCGCCCTGCGGGATGGCGTCGGCCGGCCACGGCATCTCGCGCAGCGCCGCCGCCGAAAGCTCGTTGCCGAAGCGCAGCTGACGGCTCGCCACCACCAGCGTCGAGGTCGCGGTCGGCTTGGTCTTCTGCGCCTCGATGCTGCGCAGGCGCGCCTCCGACTGGGCATTGAGCCAGGACTGCGCCACATAGACCGCGAGCAGCCCGAACACGGCCGCCACGGCGATCATGATGATGGTGCTGCTGCGCACGACTAGGTTCCTGAATCTGTTCCCGCTTTTGGCAGGCTCGTTACGATCGATATAGAAACGTCGACAGTATTGAATCAGTGAACGATAAGGATGTTCTGGCCCTATGCTGAAATTTGGTTGAATGCGTATTGTTTATGAAACGTGCAAAATCGAGTAAACTTGCGCGTAACCTTGAACGAGATTCACCATGCGGCGGCCCCGGATATCGCTCGGCTGTGGCGCGCCCGCGACAGTTGCGCGCCGCAGTCGCGCCTGACGCAAGGGAATCTCGCGCTTGATGCGATGACGGCATCGCATTAACCAGGGCGTCGCCGCAGCCCTTCTCCCTTTCCCGAACATCCCGGACGAGCCATGACCGACGCCCGCGTCACTTCCGCCATGCACCACTGGGCTGCGCGCCTCGTCGCCAACGGCGTGGTGCTGACCGACTTCGAGGACATCGTCGGCTCACTCGGCTCCTGGAACGACTGGTGCGCCGCCTGGTCGGCGCGGGCCGGCATCCACGAGGCGCTCGGGCGCCAGGCGCTCGCCGCCAACAAGCATCTCAGCGCAGGCGAGCACCTGCAGCGGGCCGGCGTTTACTATCACTTTGCCAAGTTTCTGTTCGTGCACGACCTCGCGCAGATGAAGGCCGCACACATGAAGGCGGTCGAATGCCGCCGGCTCGCGCTGCCCTATCTGGCGCCGCCGGGCGAGCGGGTTGCGATCCCGTTCGAGGGCAAGACCCTCTACGGCATCCTGCGCAAGCCGGCCGGTGTCGCCAAACCGCCCGTGATGGCGATGATCTGCGGGCTCGACTCGTGCAAGGAGGAGACCGACGCCTATGAGGCGCCGTTCCTCGCGCGCGGCATTGCCACGTTCGTGTTCGACGGGCCCGGCCAGGGCGAGGCCGAATATGATTTCCCGATCCGCGGCAATTACGAGACCGCTCTCGAGGCGGTGCTCGACGTCCTCGCGACGCGCCGCGATCTCGATTCAACGCGGATCGGCCTGTGGGGCGTGAGCCTCGGCGGCTACTATGCGCCGCGCGCGGCGGCGTTCGAGCCGCGGGTCAAAGCCTGCATCTCGCTCTCCGGGCCCTACGACATGGGGGATTGCTGGGATGGCCTGCCCGAGCTCACGCGCGAGGCGTTCCGCGTGCGCAGCCATTGCGCCACCCAGGCGGACGCGAAGCGCAACGCCGCGACGCTGTCGCTCAAGGGGGTCGCCAGCCGGATCGCCTGCCCGATGTTCATCGTCACCGGCAAGCAGGACCGCGTCATCCCCTGGCAGGACGCCGAGCGCCTCGCCCGCGACGTTAAAGGGCCGGTCGAGCTGTTGCTGATCGACGACGCCACCCACGTCGCCAACAACCGCGGCTACCGCTGGCGCTTGCAGAGCGCGGACTGGATGGCGGAGCGGCTGAGCTAGCGTCTCTTTGTTCACTTGCTCGGCGCCGCCGGCGCGGAGGGCGCGGCGGCAGGCTTGAGCGCCGCCTCGATCTCCTCGATCGTCTGCTCGCCGACTTTCTTCTCGCCGTTGATGAAGAAGGTCGGCGTCGCATTGACCCCGAAGTCCTTGGCGGCGCGGTCGCGCTCCGCCATCAGGGCATCGAGGATCTTCTTGTCCGCGAGGCACGCCTTGAAGCTCTGCTCGGTAAGGCCCTCCTGCTTGACGGTTTCGAGCAGCGGGCCCTCCGGGTGATCGACCGCCCAGGTGTCCTGGGTGCGAAACAAAAGCTCGATGGTCGGAAAGAACTTGTCCTTGCCGGCGCAGCGCGCGAGCGCAGCCGCACCCGCGGCGACCGGGTCGAGCGGGAATTCGCGGAAGATGTAGCGTACCCTGCCGGTGTCGATGTCGCGCTTCTTGAGCTGCGGGAAGACCTCGTTGGTGAAACGCGCGCAGTGCGGACAGGTCATCGAGGCATACTCGATGATCACGTTCGGCGCGTTCGTATCGCCGAGCGACTCATCACCGAGCGGACCCGGCTGCATGAGATCGGCCGGCGCCGAATAGGCGCGCCAGCTGATAAAGCCACTACTGCCGATGGCCAACACCGCCGCGGCCGCAACGGCCCTAAGGATATGACGACGATTCATGTTCAACCACCCCACACGATCGAGACGGCCATAGAGTTCCCGCCGTCGTTGTCGGAATTGCGGCAATTCCAGGCTGGCAGGGTCGCCGTCGGGTCGTCAACCACGGCGTTTGCAGCAAGTTCAAGCCAACCACCCTCACCCGGCGAGCGTATACCGCTTCCCCACCGCGAGCGGCGCCAGCACTTTGTCGCCGAAGGCGGCGGAGAGCGCGGCGAACGCGCGCCAGCCGGTGCAATGGCCGGCGGCGATCATGGCGGGCGCGAACGCCTTCATCGCCTCGACCGTCGGCGGGATGGCCTGCTCCTGCGGCCCGGAGAGATGCAGGCCGCCGAACACCGCATGGATCGGCACCTCGGGAAATGTCGCGCGCGCGTGGGTGAGCACGTTGACGATGCCGGCATGCGAGCATGCGCTGAACACGACGAGGCCCTTGCCGGCGAGATGCACGGCGAGCCAGCGCTCGTCCATCACCAATTCGTCCGGCTCCCAGTCCTTGCCGTCGGCGGTGCGGCGTACTTGTCCAGGCACGCCACGCTCATAGGCGGTGAGACGCGGGATCTCGCCGCTGACATAGAACATGTCGTCGAGGAAAAGCTGCGGCTCGATGGCGCAGACGACGCGCGCGCCGTGCGCCGTGAGATCATCGATGCCGGGCACGTCATCCATCAGCCGCACGCTGCCGTTCGCGAGGCGCACGGCGCGCGAGCGAAACATGCCGGGATGTGCGTAGTACGGCACCGGGCGGGCGCCGTTGCGGGCTCGGATCGCGTGCAGCGCGAGGAACATGGCGCCGCAATGATCCCAGTGCCCGTGCGAGAGCACGATGCTTTCGACCGTGCCGAGATCGGCGCCGAGGCGCGTGGTGTTGCGCTCGAAGGCGTAGTCCTCCGGCCCGCTGTCGAACAGCACGGCGTGGCGCGTGCCGCCGCGCTCCGCCGTGATCAGGCAGGAAAGGCCGTGCACCGCGCAGCAGAGGCAGCGTCCCGAGGAGGCGCGCAAGCCACGCCGCGTGACGGAGGCGAACTCGCTCTCGACAGTGGCGGGCGTGGTCGAGAGGCCGTCGGTCGCGTTGTCGACCAGGATGAGCACGTCGAGCTTGTCGACGGGGGGCAGCGCGCCGGGACTGGACATGTGCTTGCTGGGGTTCGGTGGCCGGGACTGAGAGGCTAAAGCGCGGAAGCGAACGCTGCAACGCGGCGGCGGCCGCATGCGCCGGACTATGCGCCGGACCGGCTGGCGCTGGCGCGCCGGTTCTGCAACATTCCCGCCGAGCCGGGGCTACTTGGAGCGAATTCATGTCCGATCTCATCGCTGTCATTGCGCCCGGCGAGATGGGCGCCGGCATCGGCCAACGCCTGCACGAGCGCGGCGCGCGGGTGATCACCTCGCTCGCCGGCCGCAGCGCCGCGAGCGCCAAGCGCGCCGAGCGCGCCGGCATGGTCGCGGTCGGCAGCGACGACGAGATCGCCAAGGCCGACGTCATCCTGTCGGTCGTGCCGCCCAAGGATGCGGCCGGCCTCGCGCAGCGGCTCGGGCCCGCGATCGCGCGGGCCGCGACCAAGCCGATCTATGTCGACTGCAACGCGGTCGCGCCGCAGACCGCCCAGGCCATCGGCACGATCCTGCAGGGCAGCGGCGCGAGCTACGTCGACGGCGGCATCATCGGCGCGCCGCCGACGCCGACCACACCGGGCGCCCGGCTCTACGTCTCGGGCGAACGCGCGCGCGACGTGGTGCGGCTCAACTCGTACGGGCTCGACGTGCGCTTTCTCGACGGGCCGGTCGGCGCGGCGTCGGCGCTGAAGATGTCCTATGCGGGGATCACCAAGGGGTTCACGGCGGTGAGCGCGCTGATGATGCTCGGCGCAACGCGCGCAGGCTGCGCCGACAGCCTGCACAAGGAGCTCGCCGAGAGCCAGGCGCCGCTGCTCGCCTGGCTCGGCCGCCAGATGCCGAAGATGCCGGCCAAGGCCTATCGCTGGGTCGCCGAGATGGAGGAGATCGGCCTCTTCCTCGACGGCATCCCGGATGGGCGCGCCGCGTATGACGGTTTCGCGCGGCTCTACGACTACATCGCCGAGGCGGAGGCTGCGCCGCGCAAGCCGGACAATGCGGTGACGCAGCTCGATCTGTTTTGCGCGATGCAAGCGCCGCCGGCGCGCAAGAGCGCGTAGTTCACCGTCATGCGAGGCACGCGAAGCGTGGCGAAGCAATTCCGAACCACCGACGCATGTGTCTGGGTTCGAGATTGCTCTTATGTCCCCTGTCAAGCAATGAGGCGCGATTGTTTTTCTGCCGAGGCATTGGCCTCGGCAGGTGTGTCGCGGGATGATCGTGCAAAGGTGGGGACGAAGCCTTGAGACGTCG